>Ga0265296_1000010_pt1 | contig 618399 bp, 514 predicted proteins | sample MunlanPumphouse1_FD_189073 | JGI IMG/M metagenome (GOLD analysis project Ga0265296, IMG submission 189073) | Groundwater microbial communities from a municipal landfill in Southern Ontario, Canada - Pumphouse #1 | ecosystem: Environmental > Aquatic > Deep subsurface > Groundwater | place... | reverse complement strand
TGTAAACTACCAATTCTATCAGCTTTTCTTTAAATTCTTCTGGGAACTCAAACCTTGATAATGACTGTTCTTCCATATTGCTTTACGTTTTTCCAAAAAACTGTATAGCTATAGACGGATAAGACCACAACTGCTTTAACACTGGTTTGTTACTAGAAAAGCAGTAGCAGACCAGTAGCTGACCAGTAGCTGTTATACACCAAACCACCATAATCCTTGCAAATAATACGGAAGCAACACACTCCCCATGCGCAATAAAATTAACTTTAAGATCACACAAACGTAGCTTTATGATAAAACTAGTAAATATCCTTCTTGTATATCAATCATTTTTAATACATAACAGCGGCACCATCTTTCGCTATATTTGAAAAAATCAAATCATAGCAGTTTGGAACTCATCATTATATTTATACTCACCTTATTAAATGGCTTTTTTGCCTTATCTGAAATTGCACTTGTTTCTGTAAAGAAAAGTAGAATTGAACACCTCGCTGCCCAGGGGAACAAAAGCGCAAAAACAATTTTAAATCTATTAGAAAATCCTGAGAACTTCCTTTCCTCTGTTCAGGTTGGGATAACGCTTATAGGAATTATTTCAGGTGCTTATGGAGGCGCTGCACTTACAGATGATATGGTAGGACTCCTATCCCAACTGGGTTTTGTTGGTGAATCTGTTCGTACCATTTCGTTGGTTATCGTAATTGGCGGAATTACCTATTTCACTATTGTAGTAGGCGAACTGGTCCCCAAAACCATTGCAATGAACAATTCTGAAAAGATCGCTTTGGTAACCGTACCTATCATCCGAATTTTTACTTTTGCAACCTTTCCATTTGTAAAACTCCTTTCTGTTTCCACTAATTTATTGCTTAAACTTTTTGGCATTAAGGAAAATGAAGCAGAGCGAATTAGTGAAGACGAATTAAGATTTATGTTAAAAACGGCAGGGAAGCAGGGTGTATTAGAAAACGAAGAAAGCCAGGCCATGCAAAACCTATTTTCTTTTACAGATCAAACTGCAAAATCACTTATGACCCATAGTTCTGAAGTCGAATGGATCAATTACAATTGGAGTAAGGAAACCATATTTGACAAAGTAAAAGAAAGTGTTCATTCCAAATTTATTGTTGGCGACGGGAGCATCGATAACCTTAAAGGAATGATTTCTATCAAAGATCTACTGGAAAATTATAATCGTCCAGATTTTCATCTTGATCAGATTATATCAAGGCCAATTTACGTCATTCAAAATACACCTGCATTTAAAATCCTCAGCCTATTTAAAGACAAGAGGCAATACTTGGGAGTAGTTGTTGATGAATACGGAAGCGTAAGAGGAATAATCACCCTTCATGATCTGATTGAAGCCATAGTTGGAGATTTACCTGACGAAGATGAGACAGATGAAATGAATATTATCCGTAGAGAAGACGGGAGTTATTTGCTTAATGGTAAGACAACGATATTTGAAATAAACCAGTATTTTTCTAAAGAAATGATTGAAGATAAAATCGGCAACTATTCTACCATTTCAGGTTTTATGATCGACCATTTAAAGACCATGCCTCATGCTGGTGATGTTGTCATTTATGATAATCTTAAATTTGAAATCATGGATATGGATGGGGTTCGAATTGATAAAGTCTTAATGACGTAATTGGCACAATTTTTAACAACTATTCAAAAAGAAAGCAGGAAAAAAAATTACAGAAAACTTAGAAAATGCACCTCAATGAAAAAATTTTCAAACGAACTTAACCATATCATAGAATTATACAATACGCTTAATTTTTCAAATGAAGACGATTTGTTGTCAGAAATTAAAAACAAAAACACCTGCGAAAATATTCTGGCAATAGTCCAAACTATACTTAGCAAAGAGCCACATCATTTTGATGCAGTATTGTGGCGTATAAGGATAAATAACAGCCCCGATTTTAACAATACATCCGCCATACAAGATGACTGTAATTTTATACTAAATACGAGTACAGATATAACTAGTAGACTACAAGCCTATGATTGGTTGATCTATATTTACCTGGAAAAGCTATCGTTAAGTGATATTGCTATCGAAACCCTACATGATAAACTATCTGAGGTTGCTGGCATAAAAGATAATTGCACTTTACAAGACCAGGCTTTTGGCGATACATATTACCGATTGGCTGCTCTCTTTCAGGAAAAAGGAGATGAATCCGAAGCGGTCAAATATTACATGAAGTCGTTTAAACATGCACCAAAACTGACACCCAGAAATTATGAGGGTGGGATGTTTTTGCTGGAATTAGAAAAATTTGATGAGGCAGAACAATTATTATCATCACATTTTGAATTAGCAGATCCTGCTGAGTGTAAAGAATATGCAGAAAAGATAGAGGAGCTCTTTAACCAGGGAAAATTAAATAGACACTGGAATTTATTTAATTTATTTTATCCCACTGCATTTGATATGCCAACAGAATTTGGATACAAAAACCGTCAGGAGTTTGTAGCGAAATATCTGCCTGTTATTATTAATGAAACTGAAAAAAATCCAACAAATTCCATAGCCTGGAGGATGTTGAGTAACAACTATTACTTTAATGATAAGAATGCCAAAAAAGGCTTTGATAATCTGACCAAATATTATGAAATAGTTGAAGAGGTAAAGGATGTAGCGATTGAAAGGTATTATGACACTGCTGAAGACTTAAATATCGATTTACGAAGTATCGATATTCCAATTTATCCCGATGGTGCAGTTTGCTACCATATACTCACTACCTATCTGGAAAAGGGCAATGAAGCACAAGATAAAAATGATCATTATTCGGCTCAAATGTATTATGAAACGGCAAACAAATATGGTTTAGCTGGCTACCATGCATTTGATACTTACTTTAATAGTAATAAAGGCTTATCAATCAACAATGAACCGCACACTTTTGCAATGCTTTGCAATAATCTGGGCATCGTAATTAAGCAAGTGTCCTGGTATCAGCACAAAAGCTATCTTAATGACGAGTGTAAATTCGCCTCAGACATACATTGGCAGGGTTATCAGATTTCTCCTTTTTGGGAAAACTTAGATAATGGAATGGAAATTTCATGGAGAAATGAAAATGCCCTGAATCTGGAGAAATTCTGTCTTGAGGTTCTGGCAAATTTCGATTATTATAAAAATATTCTGGAAGCTGAAAAGTGGTATAAGGTCATGTTTTACCTCATAACTGCTTACCGACAATTAGATAAATATGAAGAGGCAAAACAGATTTATGAGCAAACTATCCAAAAATTTGAAGAAAACGGAGATGAACATAAAACAATTGTAAGTACAGTTCTGGATACGGCTATTGTATACTTCAACTTTTTAATGGCTAAGGGTATGCACCATCAAAGTATAAGTTATATAAGCAATTTATTTAGCAATCCGGTTTATCAGAAAATGCAACGTGAAAAAGCAGAGAGTTTTAATTACTATTTTATGGCTAATGCTCATCTGGGATTAAATGATAAAGATGAGGCTCAAAAGTATTTTAAACTAATTACAGAGAAATTTGCAAACACGCAATCAAGTTACATAAGCGATGTAGTTGATGCTGCTAAAACTAAATTGAATATTATAAATGCTGGACAGAACTTCGATGAAGTAGTTGTTTCTCTTTATAAAACTCAGCCTACACGAATCTTTGATTATCCTTTAAAGGCAAAAGAAGAAAACACTAAATATTTAAAACAGATTTTAAATTTAGTGACCAATAACAAAATGCCTTCGTCGTCCGCATGGGTAGAGAAAGATATGTACATTGGTTTTGAACTTAGAACAAAAAGATCTGAGAATGAGGAAATATACGATTCGTTTTTTTACATCCATCTAAAATCAGAAGACTTAGGTATAAGGTATGAACTTGTAGAATGGAAAGATGTAGAAAGTGGTTTTTTTGGTTTGTCGAAAAAAATAGTGGATCGCAATGCTTTTTATGTGTGTTTCTATACAGCGTATAGTTCAAATACATCTGATACACGAACAGAATTTGAAATGGCATCAGAACATTTGCAGCAAAAGGCTCAATATTTATGGAAAGAATGGATCAATAAACTGCATTATTATAAGGCCAATTAAAATGAATAGTTTACTACCACTAATTGTTACGACTGTTTTAGCCAATCTTTTGACGTAATTACTGTATACAATTAATGCAAACCAGCCCGTTGGTAACTGGGCAGGCTTGCATTTTCTGTATTTGGAAATGTCCCTTGTATGGCTTGTTGCATTGGTAAGCTTAATTGTTTTTTCAATAAGACAAAGGAAAATTATTTTTCTTGGACCTAAGTTGAAATGGACTCTGTTGGTTATGTTGTTTTGCACGCCAATTCCAATGATGGGTTTGTATCATATTACCCATAACCTTATGACTTAACTGGCCGGATTTGCTGTTTTATAGTATTTTTTCCTGAACCAGAAAGCAAGATTTACAAGTGCAATTAAAGCTGGTACTTCAACTAGAGGTCCTATCACCCCAGCAAATGCTTGTCCGGAATTGATGCCAAAGACACCAATAGCAACAGCAATAGCCAATTCAAAGTTGTTTCCTGTAGCGGTAAAGGCTATTGAAGTACTCTTAGCATAATCAGCTCCAAAATACCGTCCCGCAAAAAAACTGATCACAAACATAATAGAGAAATAGATGACAAGCGGAATAGCTATTCTTATCACGTCCATTGGGATTTGAACAATAAGTTCCCCTTTCAAACTAAACATCACAACTATGGTGAAGAGTAATGCAACTAAAGTAATTGGCGAGATAAAAGGTATAAATTTGTTTTGAAACCATTCCTCTCCCTTCATAGCAATTAATGCATACCTACTGATTACACCCATCGCAAATGGAATACCCAAATAAATCCCCACACTTTTAGCAATTTCGGAAATCGTGATATTTACATCTAAACCTTTCAAACCGAAATACGGGGGAAGAACAGTAATAAATAAGTATGCAAACACACTGTATAACAATACCTGAAAAATACTATTCAGTGCAATTAATCCAGCCGCATATTCACGATTTCCTTCAGCTAGTTCATTCCAAACCACAACCATTGCTATACACCTGGCCAAACCAATTAAAATCAATCCAACCATATATTCAGGATAATCCTGTAAAAAAGCAATAGCAAGAAAGAACATCAATGCAGGACCAATTACCCAATTCAACACTAATGAAACGCTTAACACCTTTATATCCTTAAATACTTTACCCATTTGCTCGTACTTAACCTTTGCTAATGGCGGGTACATCATTAAAATCAGCCCTATTGCTAATGGAATATTTGTAGTACCACTTGAAAATGAATTGATAAAACTTGAAGAGGATGGGATAAAAAAACCAATGGATACACCGATAGCCATCGCCAGAAAAATCCACAGCGTGAGGTAGCGATCTAAAAAATTTAGTTTTTTTCGCTCTGCTGTAGGCGCACAAGTATTTGCAGACATCGTTATTTGATTTGTGAAAATATGTAAAACATTTCAGTTGCAATCTGCAAGCTTCTTTCCTGATATTTTTCTGTTTGCTGTGGAGTATTATCAAATGCTTTTGGATCATCAAATGGTATAGGAATACGCTTCTCTGCCCCGGAAATGAATGGACAGCCCTCATCGGCCTGTGAGCAGGTCAATATTGCAGCGAATGCACTTGATGGATTAAACTCATGATCATAAGTTTTCGAAAAGCCGATGACAGGATGTTCATTATCACCATATTTTATGGCATATACTGGATTATTACCTTCGTCAATAATATGAATTTTAAATCCCGATTGTTTCAAGGTTTCGGCAACTACAGGAAACAATGCAGTAGCTTCTGTTCCTCCCGAATAACAAAACACATTTTTAATACCATAATAGGCTGCCGCTGTCTGCGCCCAAACTTGAGAAAGATGACTTCTACGTGAATTGTGTGTGCATATCAGGTTAAGCCGTACTTCCTTTTGGTCATTGTGCTTATCTTGAATAAAATCAATTAGCGGTTGTAATATCACCTTACGATCTGGTGTGATGCTATCAAACTTTAATGTGAGAACTACACTTTCAAGTTCCTTAAAAAGTTTCATTTTCATCGTCATGTTTATTCGTTAGATTAACAGCACCCACCACCCGGCGTACAAGTAGAACCCGAAGCCAGATTTATCATTTCTATTTTTTGTTTTTCGGCAGGGACACCACATTTGTCCATCGCAAGACAGGCAGTTTTCTTAGCTATCAAAAGAAAGTTCTCACCATCGTAACCTAAATCGTATTTACCAATTGTTTCTGCCTGGTACTCTACTTCAATCTCTAAATCTTCCATTCCCAAAACCTCTTCTGAAAGAGAAATGATATGGAGCAATTTTCCTGCTTTTAAACGGTGTTCATAATCATCAGCATCCCACAATTGGAAATTAGCCACTTTTTCATGACGCACCGTTCCACCACAGTCAATAAAGTCTTTTGTAATAATGCCTACCTCGGTTACATGAAAATGTTCGGGTACTGAATTACCATTTTCCAGCTTAAAGTTTACACCTTCAACCTTGGCAAGGATTCCTTTTATTTCTGATAGTTTCATAATTTATGTATTTATAGTATTATTGCAATTTAACGATTGATGTAAGCAAAAAAAGTTAACAACAGGACGTCTCACCTTTGTACTGGGCAAAAAAGCCCCCCAATTGTTTCTCCAACAATTTCCAGGTTTTCGGATTGATACAGTAACAGATACTAACCCCTTCTATTGTTCCTTGTATAATTTCTGCATTCTTTAGCTCTTTTAAATGTTGTGAAATGGTAGCCTGCGCTAAACCAAGTTCTCCAACAAGATCACCACAAATACAAGTATTTGAAATTAATATCCTTTGCAGGATAGCAATTCGTGCAGGATGTGCCATAGCTTTTAATAAGGTCGCCAGCTGGTTCTGCTCATCTGTAAATATTTCTGTTCTTGTAACTCCCATAACTATACATCGCAATATTACGATAATAATATTTTTAATCCAAACTTTATGTTAAAAAAAAATAATTGAGTTTTCTAATCATAGAAGCTTAACCAGCAATGATTTTTAGATATCGACTTATCGTATTTCAAATAGAAAAAAGTTATATTTGATAAGATGATCAAAACTCCTATGAAAACTCTTTACCTATTCATTGTAACTATCCTTTTCTCCATCCAGCTATTTGCACAATCAGGAAACAAACAAGATGTAGTTCTGAAAACCAATGGCGAAGAAATGAAGGGAAAGGTAACAAAAATCACAGATACAGATATTTCATTTGTCTACTCCAATGAAACATTGGAATATACCATCAAGAAATCAGATATTCTGAAAATAACTCATGCCAGCGGAAGGGTGGAAAATTTTAGCCAACCGACCAATCCGGCACAGACCCGTCAGAGTGATGCTGTCTCTATGTCTGCCTCTCCTGCTGACCACCATAATAAGATTGCTATCCTGCCTTTTACTTTTATGATGGATAATCAACCTGGTTCAGAAGAAGTGGGTATGAAGGCCCAACAGGATACATATGACTTTTTAACAAAACATTCGGCTGGTTACTCGATTTTAGACCCCAGGAGTACCAATGCTAAACTAATCAAAGCAGGTATCACTCGTGACAAAATGATTGGGTTTACTATGAAGGAGATCTGTGATGTTTTGAGTGTAGAATATATAGTTGATGGTGCTGTCACTCAAAACAAAGGATATGCTACAACATCTTCAAGCGGAACTACTAACGATAAGGTAAAAAGGGACGGAAGCGATAAGTTAAAAAGTGTTTCTGGTTACAACACCAGCTATAGTAATGCTGTACAACGATATGACGTTGCCGTAAGCTTACATATATATATGGACAATAATGCCAGCATCTACAATCAAAGTCATAAGGCCTTCTTAAGTAATACTGACGGATCATATAGCAGTCCGCTGGAATATCTGTTAAAACGCTGTCCGCTTTACAGGAAGTAATATGAAATTATATCTTTCCTTCTATTTATTCAGATCAGATTCAGTATGCATGGCACACACCCAAGTGAAATCTTCCTTTACCCAGGTTGAGGTACATGCACATTTACCTGAAGGTTTAGGATCTTGTACCCCGTATTCCAATTCTACCAGGTAAGCGATTATTGCGCAACTTTTAGAAATAACGTCGGCTTGAGGCTCAGAAATATTCAGAACCTTTAGTCCACTTCCATCTCCAGAATCAAACATCTTTTTAAATGTAGCTTCATCCACACTCCTGATCCCATCTTTACCAGCAATGATACAAGGGAAACGAGTAAGCTTTTTAACGGTATCAAAATCACGATTTTCCATCGCGTTCCAATACCTTTTCTCTAATTCAAGAATTTGATTTTCCATAACATTTATGTTTTGATAGTTCATATAACAAAAATGTATTACATATAGTTTTCTATACTAAATCAGACAAAGAGGCCAGAAAAACTAAATCCTGGGTTTAACTGGCTTGTCATAGCATCTGTTATACTGGAGAATTAAGAAATGTTTAATGGGGAATATTATACCAATTTCCCCATTAAACCCCGGTAAAAACTCAACAGGTTATTAAAATGCATTCTTATTTTTTAGCATTTAAACTTCATTTTTGTGAAGATTTAAAGGTATTCCATAAAAATTAAAAATAAAAAGCCCTGATCTTTAAAACTGGCATTATTGCTGCAATTGGAGGGTTTGTAAGTTATCCTAACCAAATTATGAACCCATCCAATCGCTTTGACTGCCATTCTTATTTAGATAACACAAGCTTAGCCATTCTTGAGATTTCGACCAAAGCCAATTTTTCTGATCCGACATCCAGATCTTACCATTGGTTAATGATCAATAAAAGCACACTTCATGTTAAAGTATTGCAACTCCATTCAAGAGATGATTCAACTTATGTACAGGAACGTTTTTTTGACATAGGATATTTGAAGTATGACGCAAATGCGGGCGTTTTCATCCCTCAGAATTCACAGGAACTACATCCTCTGGACAATCTAACTTGCAATGACATACCATTACATTTATTAAAAGCAGTAGAAAATTACTTATGTGTAGTCTAATAAATAGTTCTTCTGTCCTACTTTAGGAAGTATGGTCAGGATATTATTATTTACGCAGATAAGGGGTTGTGATTTTATTATATAAATAAAGGCTACGCACTTATACATAGCCTTTATTTATATAATGATCCCAATGGAAATAACTGATTGCAATGGAATCACAACAATCAATCATTTCAGCTTCAGTTACAATAACTTGTTTATTCTTTTGACAATATAATCAATATCAAAAGGCTTACTGATATAATCATTTGCACCTGCAGCAATGCTCTTTTCTTTATTAAGATCGCTCGCCGACATTACAATGATTGGAATATGTTTGGTAAACGGGTCTGTTTTAAGATCAGAACATATATCCGCACCATCTCCATCAGGTAACATCACATCTAAAATAAATAAATCTGGCACAGAATCTTTCAGTTTACTTTTTAGTTCACTAAATGATGATGAAAGTTGTAGCTCATAACCTTCATCTTTAAGCAAAACACCGATGATGTATCTGATATCCTCATCATCCTCAAGCACATGAATTCTTTTGATCATAGTTAATTTTGGTTTACAGTTAATTCTGCTTTTTATACAGCAACAATTTTGCCATATATTCAATAAAAAAAGCTTTTTGTGCTAAAAACATTTTTTAATTAAAAAAGCATCCTCTCGCGAGAATGCTTTTGGGGAATACAAGGGATTTATTATCCTCACACACTATAAATTTTAATCATTTTCGCGTTTGCGCTGATTATCCTTACTTGAGGTTTGATCAGAACGGTGACCGCCTGAATTGGAAACACCCTGCTGTTTTTTGTCTTGTTTAGGATTATGGAAAAACCTGTCAGAAGTAGGTTTGCCCTGATCATTTCCAGTATTTTTTTGATTGGGTTGATTTTTCATACTCGTTAAAATTACATGATAAAAAGATTACCTTATTTATATTAACAGACATGAGCATGATATGTTTAGCTTATCTTGATTTTATATATGATTAAATAGGCAAAGCAAATGAAAACGTCGACCCTTTATTCAGTTCACTTTCCACCCTAATCTTGCCACCGTGTAACTTGAGTATCTCTGCAACCAGGTAAAGGCCAATCCCAAATCCAGTGACATGTTGTTTTCGGCTATTATCAACTCGGTAAAACCTTTCGAAAAGTCGGGACTGATCTACTTTGGAAATGCCATATCCCTGATCTGTTACACTAAATTCTACGGCGCTTTCATTTAATACACACTTAATGACAACAGTTGTTCCGTTTGGCGAATATTTGATCGCATTCCCTAACAGATTGGTCAACACTTGGCCAATCTTTTCCCTATCGGCAGTAATCATTACCTCAGCACAACCTTCATATTTAATCAGATGAGAAGAGCTCAGTGTTAAGGTATCACTCAATACTTCTTCTATAAGTCCGGTTAAAGAAAAGTCAGAAAGATTTAGCGACATCTTTCCCTCTTCAAGTCTAGAAAGATTCAAAAAGTCTTGTATCAAGGCTGTCATTTTTCCGGTTTGGGTTTCTGCACGGACCAGTACATTTTGTGTAAATGCATCCTTTCTTTCGACGGCTTTTGCCAGCGCGAGCTGTACATAAGAACGCATGGAAGTTAGTGGTGTTTTAAGTTCATGACTCACGATAGCTATAAAGTCATTTTTACGTTGTTCTTCCTGCTTTTTATCAGTAATGTCCCTCGCTATTTTTGAGATACCTATAATTCTACCAGTCGAATCCAAAACTGGAGAAATTGTAAGAGAAACATCTAAAAGCTTTCCATACTTGGTGATACGTTTGGTCTCAAAATGATCTACACGTTTCCCCTTCTTCAATTTTGAGATGATCTTTGGCTCCTCTTCCAAACGGTCTGCCGGAATCAACTTTACAATCGACTGTCCGATCATTTCTTCTGAAGTATATCCAAAAAGACGTTCGGCAGAGTTGTTCCAACTGGTTACAATGCTGTTAAGATCCTTGCTAATGATGGCATCATCAGAACCATCCACTATGGCCGCCAACATTGCACTGCGCTGCTCTGCAAGACGAAGCTTCGCTCTCAAGATCTCCTGATCTCCATCCACTGTATCCATTTGCTTCCCAGACAACCTTTTTTCAGTAATTGCGTCATTCAACCCTTCTAAATATTCATTCTCTGAATTGTCATTTTCTTGCATACATTAAAAGTACTAAAAAAGCAGATATTCAGTTTCTGATTTTTAAGAAAGATCCAATTTCTTATCCAATTCCTAGTCCTAAGGCAGATATCTTTCAACAAAATCTTTTCTGGGGATCATGACTCCTTAATTCGGGATGATGAAAACATCTTACTTTAATCTTACCTTTTCCCTGCATAAGATCATTTTTTTGATCAGAGATAAATAATCAGTAGTGATTATTATATTTTATTTAAATGAGCATAAACAATATAGCGGGAGAAAGTGTTAACAAGATAAACCTGTAACCGATAGATAAAAATATGACTCAAGCTACTCAGATTATCATTCATGCAGCAAGAATTGGCAACATTGAAGTACTTCAGGAAATGATCCGCCAAAAAGCAGATGTCAATACCAAAGATGAGCGCGGTTATACACCTCTTATCATTGCATGTTATAACAACCAATACCCAGCTGCAAAATTATTGTTGGAATCTGGTGCTGATGTAGATGCACAAGATCATGGAGGCAATACAGCTTTAATGGGCGTTGCATTTAAAGGATACAATGAAATAGCTAAACTTCTCATCAATCATGGTGCTGATTTAGACCGCCAACATGGCAATGGAGGAACAGCACTGATGTTTGCAGCCATGTTCGGTAGAAATGACCTTTTACAACTCCTACTGAATCATGGGGCAGATAAAAATTTACTTGATGTCCGCGGACTTTCTGTCTTTGACCTGGCCGCACAACAAGGTAATGAGACTGCTATAGCAATTTTAGAACACTAAATTGAAAATCACTTTAAAAAAGAATACCCGGCAATAACCGGGTATTTTTTTTTATGCTTATTTATTAAGCAGGAACTTTTCTAGGCTTTTCCCTATTCCAAAAACGATGCTGGGAAATAGCTTTAATAAATTGTTTAGCGAGGGAGGCCGCATGGCTTCCCATAATCAGCCCTTCTTCAAGCACTGTTTCTTCTGAAAATTCTTTAGGCAAATCTTTAGAGAAATAAGTTACTTTCAAAACTTCAATTGCCTTATCATCAGCAGCAATAGCTTTGCAATGTTTAAATGCTTCATTTAAAAAATGAATTGCATTTGCATCAACTTTCAATGTATCAATGCTATTAGTACCTCCTGGAACATAGACCGCATCGTACAATTCTGAGGCCGCAGTTAAAAAGCTCTCATCTACAGCAATTTCTGACTGATCAGCGGCTTTCAAAATACCAAGTCTCGGCGCGATTACCTGAACTACGCCACCTTCTGCAAGAATAGCAGATTTAACTGTGTTTAATGATTTGGCTTCAACCCCATCCGCTGCAAGTATGGCAATTTTACGGCTTTTGATACTTTCTTTTATGGTGTTTTCCATACTCAAAGCCGCAGATTTTTTAAGTTTTCCTTCAACTTGCAAAGGTTGATAATCTGCAGGATTACCATCAGCAGGAATACTATGATTTATTGGTTGTTCCGGAACTTTGGGTACTTTAAGACCAAGAGCAAAAGCTACCTTAGTAGCCAATTCTTCATCGACCATAGATAAAATACCAATCATCCGTTGACGTACAGCGACAGTTTTCACCTTACCCAATTCGAAGCTGAATGCATCAATCAAATGATTTTTCTCAGGATCAGACTGACTATTGAAAAATAACCGTGCCTGACTGAAATGATCAAAAAAGCTTTTACTTCTAGCGCGTATTTTTTTAGCATCAATGCGCTCCTGGTAAGAAGTAAATCCTCCATCAGCTGCTTTTACCTGCTGAGGATCATTTTGCCCCAATGAATTCGGCCCGTAACTGCTTTTCCCCTTGTTAATGGTTTGTCGCATATAGCCATCTCTTTGATTGTTATGCACAGGAACTACAGGGCGATTAATTGGAATCTCGTGGAAATTAGGCCCGCCTAATCGGATCAGTTGTGTGTCTGTATAAGAAAACAATCTTCCTTGCATTAAGGGGTCATTTGTAAAATCTATACCCGGTACAATATGCCCAACGTGAAAAGCTACTTGTTCAGTTTCTGCAAAGAAATTATCTGGATTCCGGTTCAGTGTCATTTTGCCAATGCGTTGTACCGGAACTAATTCTTCAGGAATAAGTTTCGTTGGATCAAGCAAGTCGAACTCAAAATTAAACTCATCTGATTCAGGCACAATCTGTACACCTAATTCCCATTCAGCAAATGCACCACTTTCTATAGCCTCCCAAAGATCCCTCCGATGGAAATCAGGATCTTTTCCAGAAATATTCTGTGCCTCATCCCAGGCAACTGAATGTACCCCAAGCAATGGCTTCCAGTGGAATTTCACAAAACTTGCTTCTCCTTTTTCATTGATAAAACGGAAGGTATGCACTCCAAATCCTTCCATCATACGTAAGCTTCTAGGGATGGCACGGTCACTCATCAGCCACATGATCATATGTGTAGATTCTGGCATCAATGAAATAAAATCCCAGAAAGTATCATGTGCAGATGCTGCTTGTGGCATTTCATTATCTGGTTCAGGTTTCACTGCGTGAACCAAGTCAGGAAACTTCATAGCATCCTGGATAAAAAATATCGGCATATTATTACCCACCAGATCAAAATTTCCCTCTTGAGTATAAAATTTAACGGCAAAACCCCGCACGTCTCTTGCAAGATCTGTAGAGCCTTTGGATCCTGCAACTGTAGAGAATCGCACGAATACAGGAGTTTCCGTTTCTGTATCATTCAAAAAGTTAGCTTTGGTAACGCTCGCCAGAGACTTATACAACTTAAATACTCCATGGGCACCTGATCCCCTTGCATGCACAATACGTTCGGGGATGCGTTCATGATCAAAATGGGTAATCTTTTCCCGGAGAATAAAATCTTCAAGTAAAGTAGCTCCCCGTTCTCCTGCCTTAAGAGAGTTCTGATCATCATTGATCTTTACACCATGATCAGTTGTCATCAGTTCTCCTGTTGCATCAGAAGTATGCATTTGAAGAGATTTAGTTTTTTCGTTTTCAGGCTGGTTTCCCGGTTTCACCTGAACATCTTTTTTTGCCATAAGTCAAAGTTTAATTGTAGGGGTAGAAATAGCTGATATATAAACTGGCTTAAACAAAAATTGTTTTAATTAATTCACTAATCAACTCTTTTACAGAATCTTAATAACTATCATGAAGATTGATTCAACAGCCCCTTAACCAAAGCCTTCCACTGGGGATAAGAGAAACCTACTTTTGCTCCCCAACCCACAAAAGTATTTCGGAGGTTATCCAATATGTTACCTGTATATGTATTGGGAATCTCATTGCGACCGTGCTCTTCTGCATATATCATATTGCCAATACGTTTCACCTGGAAAGTAGATGTTGCTTTTTCTGTTAAAAAATGTGCAGTATCTTGGCTTATTGTTAAAGGGTTTGTGGATGGCCTTGCAGTAATGCTCAACACCTCGGCATTATCTGATACCTCTGCGTTAATATCTTCAATAATTACCCAATCGTATCCTCCACCTGTATGAGTACCAGGACCGGGGATATCGATTCTAATATGATCTCCTCCAGTAGCTTTACGTTGAACCAGATTGCCATTCTCATCAGTCAAAAGGAATTCAGACATTGCCCCACCTGCTATTTCTGTCCAACGGTTTACATCCAAAAGACGTTCCTTTACCGTTTCAAAAAAGTGAACGGCCTCCATTTCGGAAGCCATTTCAATCTTTTCCACTGCATTCATTTCTGATCCTGTTTGTTGATCTGGCACATGTGCCGATCCTGGACTATTTTCATTACTATTTGTTTCCATATTTAACTTGGAGTCACAGTTTCAATACCTGTCCCGACATCATCAGCTTCTTGTTCTCCATTACTTTCTTCGGGAACAACCTCTTCTTCTTCCGAAGAATCCACTTCTTCATTATCTTTTACAGATTCATCTTCAACTTTTTCATTAGCCTCAGTTTTATCATTCGGCAAGCTTTCTTTCTGGGAATCTGGAGTCACCGTTTCAATCTGAGCCCCTGGATCATCAGTAGGCTTTGGATGTGGTTTGTTATTTGGATCATCAACATTATTCAAATTTTCCATACATAATTATTCTAGTCTATAATTTAACAGTTTATCACTGTGCATGTTTGCTTTTTTTTAAATCCATCTTGAGACAGCCTTAAAAAAGGCTGCTAACTTTCAGGATTTACAGACTTTTGGAAGAATTTAAATAAATAGATGTTTAGTAAAAATTGTGTATAACCATAAACTGCATCTTCAATTGGAATGGTAAGCAATCGGATATTTAAAAATTGTTTTGGATTATAATTTACAATGGGCGATTCTAAACCGGTACCAGTTAATACCCCATTAACCGGAAAAAAGCCTAACATTAGAATAAAAAATATTAGTGAAGCTTTTCCAATCCATTGAACACGAGCAAAAAAATGCAGATAAATTAAAGTTAGTGTCGTCACGAGGGCAGTAACAAAAGTATAGATCTTATCATAATGTAACAGACCTATTAAAACGCAAACGATCACACTAAAAAAAACAATAATAGTATTAAAGGCATTTGCCCAATCAAGGTTGAAAAATTTATCCAGGCAGAAATAGGTAAAAACACATGAAAAAGGAATGCAAATGAAAAACAACCACTCTTCAATAGGCAATCCAAAAAGGATCAATCCAGTAGTATAATTGGTATTAAACCACCACACTCCATGGGCATTAAACCATACATCCCAAGCAATAAAGGGGATGGCTGTTAACACACTGGCTTTAATAAAGGCCGGAAAATGCTTATTGAATTGAATTCTTTTGTCAAAAGAAAAAACAAAACAAATTATAACGGTCAAAAAATTAATCAACAAATAAGTATATGGTTTCATTCCTTTGATTTTTTATAATACATTCTGAAATATTTAAGAGGCACATACAAAAAACCAAAACATTCCCCATCCTCTTTACTTACATGTTTATGGTGTTGTTTATGCGCCCTGCGGATAGCAAGAAAATAAGGATTCTGAGTATTAGCAAACCACTTGACGCGTTGATGAATAAAAATATCATGTACCAGAAAATAAGCCATTCCATAAAGGGTAATCCCTAGCCCTATATAAAACAAGTAATTAAAATGACCCAATGAACCGTAATACATTAAAGCGATAGCAGGGCAAGCAAAAATCACAAAGAAAAAGTCATTATTTTCAAAAGGCCCTTCAGTACTATGGTCGTGATGATCTCGATGCAGAACCCATAATAATCCATGCATTATATACTTATGAATAAGCCAGGTAGCTCCTTCCATTAATACAAAAGTTATAAGTAAAATGAGAAAATTCATACTTGATTTTTTTCTTGGTTAAGTAATTCTTCCAGTACCTGATAACGATAGTTAAAAATCTCATCCAGCTTTTTCTTGACAACTAAGTTATGAACCATCGTTCCTACTACACCAAATGGCAATTCATATTCCACAGTATCTATCATTAATACGCCTTCGCTATTTGGTATAAATTCATGATAATGGTTCCACAATTTATAGGGTCCTTTCTGTTGAAAGTCAGTAAAGCTTTTTAGATGATCTACCTGGGTAATTTTTGTTTGCCAGTTTAGTGGGATACCTAAAAAAGGTGCAACAGTATAATTAATAATCATTCCCTCATATATCTCCTTGTTAGTTATTTCATGTAATATTCTAAAGTTCATATCTTTAGGTGTAATATGCAAAAGGTTATCTGGAGATGTAAAAAAATTCCAGACGCTTTCAATATCCTTATACAATTGTTGGCTTCGTGTTAGCTTATACCTCATTTTACTATATTTAAATAAGTACCAATATCATCCTTTTCAAAACAACAGACTTAATGTTATGGATATTCGATTGCACTATTTTTTTATCTTCATTTATTTTATTGCTATAACCTAAAAAAGAAGGACAGTTTAGCTGTACAGATAGTCGGACAAATCTAATTTCTGCATCATCAGGCCTGGATTTAACAGCCAATTCAATATTTTTTTTACCTTTTTTGAAAGTGCTTAGTTTTGAAATGGGGTTAATAGTATGCTTTGCCCATACGGCTTGAAATGCACCAAGATAAGCTATATGTAGGGCATCTGTATTTGTACTCAATTGCTTTATCATTGCCTGACAAATTTCTTTATCTGAAACAGCCTTCTCATAGTTAATTCTAATTTTCTCCAATTCCATACCTTTAGCTTTGAAAACCATGCAGATTGGAACAATAAATAAAATCAACACTTTGATGTGCCTCATAGTTTCGCCATTTTATACTTTATGTAACTACTCATTGCCAGGGAAAATTTTTGGCCATTATGAATACGTATCCTTTGATTCATAATTTTCTCTGCCGATGTATTCTTTATTTTTTTAAATAATGATAAATAATATTTGTAGGCCAGATACACACCAAATCTGGAAGAAGATGGCAATCTTCTGATCCCAATCAATGCATTTCTAAAATCTTCTTCTATCTCATTTTCAACTTGTAATTTAATTCTATTGTTGAAAACTTTCATGTCGATACTTGGGAAGTATGTACGACCTAAAATATGATAGTCATCTTTCAAGTCACGCAAAAAATTCACCTTTTGAAAAGCTGAACCTAATTTCATGGCATAAGGTTTCAGCATTTCAAACGTTTCTTTCTTATTTTCTGTAAACACTTGAAGGCACATCAAACCAACTACTTCAGCAGAACCTAAAATATACTCTTTATATAGATCTGAATTGTAATCGATTTTTTGTAAATCCATTTCCATACTATGTAGAAATTGTTCAATCAAAGCTTTGTCAATGTTGAACTTATTTACAGTTTCCTGAAAGGATTGTAAAATAGGGTTAAGCGAAATCTTTTCATCAATAGCATTCCAGGTTTCCGTTTTTAAACGTTGTAATAACCGCTCCTTGTCATAATCATGAAAGCTATCTACAATTTCATCAGCCAAACGTACATAACCATAAATAGCATATATAGCGGGCCGAATGGAAGGCTTTAGTGCGAGAATTCCTAATGAAAAACTAGTACTGTACTTTTCGGTAACCACTTTGCTTACTTTGTAAGCTAGTTCATCAAATAACTTTTTCATTCTTGTCCAATTTGAGGTTATTTACTTCATTTGCTACAATTTTACCAGAGATGATCGAAGGAGGAACGCCAGGTCCTGGTACCGTTAACTGACCAGTATAAAAAAGATTAGACAGGTGTTTGTTCTTGATACTAGGCTTCAAAACAGCCGTTTGTGAAAGTGTATTAGCCAGGCCATAAGCATTTCCACCGTAAGCATTATAATCCTTAACAAAATCGTTGATACAGTAACTTTTATTATAATCCAGTTTTGAAACTAAATCTTTTAGTCCGGTATGTTTTTCTAACCTTCTGATCATATCAAGCAAATAGCGTTCTCGAATCTGCTCATCATCAGCAAGTCCCGTTGCCAAAGGCATTAACAAAAAAACATTTTCATGGCCTTCAGGTGCCACATCAGGATCGGTTTTAGAAGGGCAACATGCGTAAAACAAAGGCTTTTCAGGCCATTTTTTATCTTCATAAATACTATGGATATGCTCATCAAAATCATTTTCAAAAAACAAAGTATGGTGTTTAAGATTAGGAATCTTCTCTTTAAATCCTAAGTAATAAATTAGACAAGAAGGAGCAAATGTCCGGCTTTCCCAATACTTATCATCATAATTCCGTAACTCAGGACTTAATAAATGCTCTGTATGATGATAGTCAGAAGATGCAATAATAGCATCAGATTCGATAAATTCTCCATTAACAATAATTCCTTTGGTAACTCCATTCTCTGTAACGATTTTTTCTACATTTTGATTAAAATGGAAAATAGCACCTTGTTCTTCTGCTACTTTTTTCATTGCCAATACCAACTGATAAAACCCTCCCATTGGATACCAGGTACCCAAAGCATATCCTCCATAGTTCATCAAGCTATAAAGCGCAGGAATATTTTTAGGTGATGCACCCAAAAAAATAACCGGGAACTCCATCAATGCTTTCAACATTGGATTCGAGAAATATTTACCAACATAAGTTCTAAAATCAGAAAGTAAATCCAATTTCAAAGCACTCAATGCTATTTTTGGAGAAACAAATTCCCACCAGCTATAACAGGGTTTACTTACAAAATCCCGCATTCCTATCTCGTATTTATACTTTGCAGATTTCATAAAAGCATCTAGTTTAATACCTGCACCTGTTTCGAAAGTTTCAAACAGATGTTTTAATTCTTCATATGATTCAGGAACCGCAATAAGCCCATCTCTAAAAATCATTTCGAACTGAGGATTAAGGCATATCAGATTATAAAAATCCGCAGCTGTATGTCCGAAATCCTGAAAAAAATTATCTATAATATCTGGCATCCAATACCAACTTGGCCCCATATCAAATACATATCCATTCTCTGTTTTAAATTGCCTTGCTCTACCTCCAGGCTGAGCATGTTTCTCATACACCTGAACATTATTACCAGCCTTTGCCGCATAAGCTGCAGCTGAGAGGCCAGAAATCCCAGCCCCGATTATTACTATGTTTTTTTTTGAATTTGGCGACTGCATATATAATTATGTAAGTTGACTATAAGCTATATCTACAAGATGAGGAAGGTCTAAATTTTTAGAGTATATGGGTTCATGGAAATGCTCCAGCTTCTGAAGTAAAACAATCAACTTTAATTTTTCAGGATAGCTAAGATTTCCAGTAACAATCTTAGTGGCCTGCCTGATTTTTTCCATAATCTGTGCTAATGCCTCTATTCCTTTTTCGGTAATCAGAATAATTTTACTGCGTTTATCTTCCAAGGAATTGCTTTGTTGAACCCAACCATGCTTAATAAGTCGATTGATAATTTGCATACCTACAGTTTTGTCCTGAATATTCTTTCTAATCAACTCCATTTTCGTCATAGCACCGAAAGCCTTCAAATTGATTAGATATATAAAATCTTCCTGCGTAGAAAAATCGGAACTGTAAATAGCCGATTTAGAATAATTTTTTGCATACCTATTCATATGCACAATTAAGGTATTAATGGCACTTTCTGGACTTCTTCCTTTGTCCTTCCCCTCCCAATCAGGTTCTTCAATTAAATCTTCCAGCCGCTTTTCGCTATCATAAATCCATCGTTTAAAACCGCCTAAATCTTTTGAATAAGATTTGGCTTCAACTTTTTCATCAAATCTTTCAATAAGTTCAATAACTTCTTTTACAAGTTGGTAATTCATAAATGGGGAATAAACAATTCAATTAAATAGTATTAAAAAATACTATATACAACAATTTAAAGTACAATAATAAACTAATTTATTTAAAAAAGGTATAATTCTTGCACTTTCTAATAATGGTTTAGATTAAAAAAGTTATACACTCCAGTCCGGAAATAGTAGATATTGGTGTGGGCGGACCATAAACAAAAATAGCAGGGTGGATTACCTGCTATGATTTATTAAGAATATTAAAATACTTCAATTAATATATAGAAGCAACTTGCTTTGCATACATTTTAAGCTGCAATTTCAATAATTGTCTTGCTACATGTATTCGAGTTTTAACTGTTCCAATTGGAATATTTAATTCTTCAGCAATTTCATGGTATTTATAACCTTCGAAATATTTTAAAAATGGAACCGAATATTCAGATTGAAGTGTACCCATAGCTTTATGAATATCGTCCATAACGAATTTACCTTCCCCCAAATTCATTGTGGCGCTTTTTTTAAGTTGCTGAGCACTTAAATCGTCTGTCACTGTAAGAATACTCTTTCTACGTCCATTTCTTCGATAATCATTGATAAAAGTATTTCTCATAATGGTATATAACCATCCACGAAGATTAGTTCCTTCCCGATAAAGTTTATGGTATCGGATTGCTTTAATGATTGTGTCTTGAACCAAGTCATTAGCATCTTCTGTATCGCCCGTAAACTTCATTGCAAAGTTCTCCAGGCAAGATCGGTGATTGCAGATTTCATTGTTTAGATTAATCGTACTCATAGGGATATTGTAAGGTTAATAAATTAATGTCTTCAGTCACACACTTGACAAAACATATACCAAAAGCCTAATAAACTACCCTTTTTAAGCCATTTAATATTAAATAAATTATTTTCAAACAATTTCATTTTAACAGATGTTGTTCTTTCCCTTTAAAAGGAAAAAGCCGGTTAAAAGCAGTTAAAAAAAACTTTGTGTCTACTAGATCAGACAACGCTTTTTATTTTTATAAAGCATCATATAGAGGGATTTTCCTGAACAGAAGCATTTTCCGGATTTCACTTCAATTTCCTTTGTGGTCACTGAATAATTTGAGGTTTCATTATGTATTATACCTTATGACAAAGTCTTTAAGCGTAAATAAATTTGCAAGAGCGCTCCCCATAGTATTATTAAAATAAGTGTAAACGGTCTTTCCTTCAGCTAACCAGTCATTAATATAACCTGCATATTCATACAGAAAATCATCTGCATAAGTCCCTCTGTAGCTTCCATCCGGGCCATGAAAACGCAGATAAACAAATGGAAGTTCACTATCTAATACTGGAGTAACTGCCTTCGGCATATCCTGAATTACCATCCCCATATCATATACCTTCAGCATACGATAAATTTCATCATTATAGAGCGAAATATGCCTAAACTCCAGCGCGATATTCCAATGTTTTCGGGGATCACATTCACGCAAGACAGCCATAAGGAATCCCAACTGTTTGATCTGCCCAATCCGCACACTTGGTGGAAATTGCACCAGTAAACAACCTCTTTTTTCAGACACCTGATCAATCACCTTAAAAAAGTGTTTCACTGACTCAGGATCAAAGCTCAATCCTTTCTGATGAGTAATATCTTTAGAAAATTTAAAGGTAAACCTAAAACCTTCTGGTACATCTTTCGCCCATTTAGCAACAGTTGCAGCCATAGGCACTTTGTAAAAAGAACTATTAATTTCGATACTATTTATCATTGAAGCATAAAAACAAAGTCGACTCTTGTCTTTAAATTCTTCAGGGTAAAACAGTTTATTTCTTACAGGGAGCAGTAAGCCACTTGTACCGGAGTAATAACCTGGCAGTTCCTTTTCCATCAAAATTAGATTATCTTAAATTTATCTAGTTGCTACGCTACTTTTAACACATGAAATGTCTCGTTGTTTTTATGTACTGAGTACATCTTTTTTTAAGACATTTTTGAACAAATTAACTGTTCAGCAAAACAAAAGTACGATCAAAGTGGTTCTAAACACAGACATTAACCTTTAAAAACAAATAACATGGGAAATCTACTTTATACCATCGCAGTCATTTTGGTCATCATATGGGCCATTAGTTTCTTTGGCGGTTTTTATACTGGCGGAATCATTCACACCTTAATCGTCATTGCAATCATAGCAGTTATTCTTGGCGTAATCAGAAGAGCCACATAATCATTAAGAAAACCAGGCTAATGAATAATGCATAGCCTGGTTTTCCTCAAATTCATAATACGCTCTGCAAAAACTTCAATCAATAAATGGTTTATGTAATATTTCGAGTTGCCCGTTTCACAATCTTTAATGTATTTTCATTTTTATTATTTTCTACCCAGGAATTGCAAAGTTTGGTAACCCATTCTGGTTTGCTTTTACCAGCATCATTTAACCAGTTACCAACTGAGAGCTGTACATAAGCGGATGTATCAGATTTTAAAGGTTCGAGTAAAGCTAAGGCGATTTCTGGTTTATCCTTTAATAATGCGATATGTTTACACCATACACCGCATGGACGGGTGGCCTCTGTACTGAAGCGTCGGATATTTTCATCATCAGAAACTGTCCATTCTACAAGAATCCTTATGCTTTCTGATAAATTTTCATCAATATCATTGCGCATGGCCATCCATGCTAACTCTCGAACCCCAAAATGACGATCTGCTGCAAAAGGACGTATCGCTATAAATTTCGAATGAATATCAAGAGATTTATCTAACCCAACCATATATACAGCCCAGCATCTTACACTATCAGAATGATGAGATGCCAGGTAATTAAACAATCCCTGATCTCGATTTTCATGTGTTGCCAGTAAGAGTGCAGTTCCAATTTCAACAATAAGGGTTTTTACACTCGGCGACTCTAACCTCTCGATTTCCCTTTTCACAAAATTTAGAAAATACGGGTATCCGGCAAGCACATTTTCGATCAATTCTATGTGATCAACTGCCAACCATTCTGTTAGGTTAACACTTTCAAGAGTCCCTTTGTTCAATTCAACAAGCACCTCTTTAGGTATATGTTCTGGTTTTGAAGCACCTTTCCTGCTCAATAAGTTATCCATTTATTTTTTCTCTTTGATGAATGTAATTAGAAATGCTAATTTCGGGAGCTGATCCATACAAAACAATAATGGACAAAATTGTCCCAACCATTTGTAAAATCATCTTCATATGAAAACTAAACTCCGTGTATCTGAAAATAAAACTTGTCCTTTGGAGCATGCGGTTAACACGATCAGTGGCAAATGGAAGATTCCTATTGTATGGCATCTTAATCAAGGGATAAAAAGACCTGCTGATTTTTTCATGCATATTGCTGATATGAACAGAAGGGTACTTAGCAGGCAGTTAAAGGAATTAGAGGAAAGTGGTATTATTTTCAAGACTATTATAAGGCAAAAACCTCTTGAGGTGGAATATCAATTAACTACCTCAGGTAATCAATTGGTTGCAGCATTATGGAAACTAAATGACTGGGGTAACAATTTGCTTGACAACCAATTAATTATAGCAAAACAACAAATACTTGAATGAAGACATCCATTACAACACTTCTATTCTTAATGTCTTTTAATTGGTAGGAGCCGTTAATAGTTTGGCCCGGCCAACAACAATGGCAACGGTAAATCCAGTGTTAATTTACCCTCCCGACTTCTAGGTATTTTTCTTAACGACTTCTACCATATGATCTATATCAAACGGTTTTTCAATATAGTCATCAGCTTTACATGCTGTAGCCTTTTCAGACAAGTTAGCAGATGTTGAGGTCAACACCGCAGAAACATCCTGCGTATCAGGATGAGACTTTAATTCCTCAATAACCACAGATCCTTTCTTTTTCCCCTTGATGTGCTCATCCACAACAACTACATCAGGATCAATCTCATCAAGTTTCTCTATAGGCTCAGTTGTCAGTGACGCCGTAACCTCAAACCCTTCCTCTTCTAATACCTGATCCATAATATCAAGTATATCTTCATTATCCTGAATAAGGACAACTTTCTTCTTCATAACTGCAGATTTATTATTAGTAAATGTATGAAAAGTAACTAATATTTCCAGTAGTAAGCTTGTGTTAAAATTTAACTTAACTTCGAAGCAGATTTGAAAAAAACACCCTACTATTAAAATTACTATAGTTCAAATTCACCAAAAAAAATCCCCCTATGAAAACATTTATTTGCCTTACTGTATTATTCTTTACCGCCGCCAGTTTCATCTCTGTACATGCACAATCTGTTCAGCTTTATTTAGCCATAATAAAAGCAAAAAACAATACTAATCACAAGGGGATATTGCAAAAAGTTGATTCTAGTAGCGTAATCATTACTTCTGAAAAAGGAATCGAAACTATTCCTTTTCAGTTTATAAAATCAATCAAAATTCGAGTACCTAAGAAAAGTTACGAAATAAAGAACTTTACTCCTAATACGAATAAAAACACAAAGTATAAGCTAAATGGCGAAGGTAAATTCGTTGATGAATGGGGAAATGAAGAACCTTCTTTAACAGACATAAAAGATAATCTTATCGCTTCCGTACTTGGTAACCTACTTATTAACAGTGCTGCATTGCCTTTCAGTAAGATTAACCCCAGTGTAAGTAAATTTAAAATAAATTATGATAAAGCCAGTTTTACCAGTCAGCTAAATGAATTATCATATTACTCGATTTATTATCAGGCAAACCCAGATATACCTACAGAATTGCGTAAATTAAAGGAAATGTCGTCAAAATTTAAACAATAAGAATATAAATCATTGAATAGTAAGCCCAATTAGAATAACCGATAATATTATTTCTAATTTAATCCACTTGCACCAATGCTTGGATGCTGCATATTCACCTCAAAAGGTTTTTTACTTTTTTTCTGAACATTAGAAATTCTATAACAGAACATACTAAATAAAATATGGAGAAGCACAACAGTGTTTTTACTGGAGTGGGAGTAAAGTCATATTGATAAATATCCATTGAAACATTTATAGCCAAAAAAACAACGCAACTGAGCGGAATTCCTGAAAATGTAAGAAACGACATCAAATAACTATTCTTAATCTTTTCAATTTGATTTAGAAAAACAGAGAAAGAACCAGAAACCATTACAACAAGATAGATCATTGAAAAACCAAGGTTTAACAAAATATCCATAAAATTAAAAAACCTTCCTAAAATAGTGGCATCAGCAGGCTGTAATTCAGCAATAACGATTCTGTACAGCATAAACAGCACAATAATTAGCAGAAGGTTAACTACCCAAAACCTAAATAAAATTCTCCTCATATCTTATATTAATACCTGGTTACGCGCCAAGATAAAATGTTCTAAACAGGTTATTTATATATCTGGATATATTTGATCGCCCTCACCTTATGAATAGTTTTCTTATCATAACTTACACCATTAGATTCAGTAAAGGTGGCTGAATTAGCTGATGTTCCACCAAAAAGTTCAGATGAAGCCCAGTATGGAGACCAACCTCTGTCGTCTGATTCAGCAAAGCCAATCCCACCTACTTTCTTTAAATATTCACTTAATGAGATGTTGCTTCCATTCTCCTCTATTCGAACTGCAAACAATTCCTGCATTTCTGTAGGAGAGGGAAAATACCAGCCTCCTGTACCGTTTTTATTCTTATCAGCACACCATTTAAAAGCAGGATACTTACTTTCCCAACCTGGTAGTGCCTGAATAGCCTTTTGGTTATTTAAACCATTTTTTAAGTCTTTAATGTTCGTTTCTACATACTCAGTTGACCAGGCTAAATCTGCCTCATCCAAAGAAACTGCCATGGCAAACATACTACCAGACAAGGTCACTACTTTATAGATGATACCAGTCTCAGCTCCAACTTCATAACGGTCCCCTACTTTATAAAACTTTATTTCCTCAATTTCTTTCTTTTTTTTACAACTTGAAATCGAAAACGTCAAAATAAATAAACACCACAACCCTATACAAAACAGTCTATTCATGTAATTCAAAATTAAAATTTATAAAAAGTGCTCCCAAGACAATTAAATTGTACTCATTAATTATAAGCGTAAAAATAAGAAATATGTTCCCAATCAAAAAAAAGAGAACTCTGCAAAGATCCTAAAAGTTCACCATGTTTGTTTATGTTAAAGTACCGAACTTTGAAAGTCAATTCTATAATACCTGTGATATGGAACATAACGAGACCAAGCGTTCTGCGCAAATAACCGAACAATACTTTGCTTTTTTAGATCAGCATGTTGAAGATGTTGCCAACGGCAATGCAACTGACTTTCTGGAGTTAAATCAAATTGCTAACGCATTACACATTACCCACTCCCATCTTTCCGACAGCTTGCAAAAATCGACCGGACATCACCCCTGCCATTTCTATGACCTGAAAATTATTGAAAAAGCAAAATCACTTTTAAAAGAAACCGACTTATCGATTGCTTTCATTGCTAAAAGCCTTACCTACGACCCTTCTAATTTCTCTAAATTCTTTAAAAAATTCACTGGACAAACTGCGGGCGAATTTAGAAAGCAACAAAAACTCACCAGTTTAAAAGTTCCCAAAAGTTCACCATGATATAAATAAATCACTTCCAGACCTTAGTATGATTCAAAAACCAATAAACATACCTAACATGGAAAGAAACGATTTAAAAGGAAAAGTAGTTTTAATTGCAGGAGCTGCAAAAAATCTTGGCGGATTATTGAGCCGCAGCTTTGCATCAAAAGGTGCAAAAGTAGCTATCCACTACAATAGTAACAGTACAAGGGCTGATGCGGAACAAACATTGGCAGATATTAAAAATGCAGGCGGTGAAGCATTCTTGTTTCAGGCAGACTTAACTAAAATAGAAAACATTACAAAGCTTTTTCAAGCCACAAAAGAAAATTTCGGGGGCATCGATATTGCCATTAATACAGTCGGAATGGTTTTGAAAAAACCTTTCCTGGAAACCACAGAAACAGAATACGACAATATGTTCGATATCAATTCAAAAGTGGCTTACTTCTTTATCCAGGAAGCGGGGAAACATTTGAACGACAATGGAAAAATAAACACTATTGTAACCTCCCTTCTGGCCGCTTACACCGGACTCTATTCTACGTATGCAGGTGCAAAAGCACCAGTAGAACACTTTACAAGAATGGCCTCAAAAGAATTCGGCAGTCGTGGGATTTCAGTTACAGCAGTTGCACCAGGCCCAATGGATACCCCATTTTTCTACGGACAAGAAGCACCAGAAGCAGTTGCCTACCACAAATCTGCATCAGCACTAGGTGGTCTCACCGACATTAAAGATATCGCTCCACTAGTAGAATTCTTAGTTACTGATGGATGGTGGGTTACCGGACAGACCATTTTTGCAAACGGTGGTTACACAACAAGATAAAATATCTTTATCTTTTACAAAGGCAAATGACAACATCAATTGCCTTTGTAAACAACTAAAAACAAATCTTATGATATTAAAAATTATGAATTCCATCCTTATCCTTGTAGCTGTAGCAATGGGCTTAAAACAAGGCTGGGCAATGCTCTCGGGCAAGCCCGAAATGCTGGAAATGTTCAGCAAATGGAACTTTTCTAAAACCGCAGTAATGGTAAACGGAGCAATTACCATCATCGCTGCACTAATGATCTTGTTTCCTAAAACATTTGTCTGGGGAAATTTCCTAATGGCAGCAGGCATTTTAATGATTATTTGTTTATCTCTTTTAGATAAAGACCTAAAAGGCGTAGCCATTGAACTTCCTTTCTTGCTACTCAATCTGGTAATCATTTATTTGCAGCATCCACTATCCAAGCTCCATTAAAATTAAAAGTTTTCAACTATATTAAGGATGTACCAGAAGCTGTAAAGTTTTATGAGTAAATTTTCATAGCTGAGCAGTCACATCAATGATGGTAAACGGGAGCTAAACTTTGATGAATTCAATAGCTAGGACGTTAAAAAGAAAATGCATAAACTTGATGAAGTAATTGAAATGATTAGGCAGTCCTTTCCACTCAGGAGAAAGACCAAATTATTGCCTGGGCAAAAGGACTTAAAGCTGTTATTAAGTAATTGAGTTTTGAAAAACGAACATAGTATGCAATCTGAAGAACATTATACCAATAGAAGTGGCTGGTTAAGAGCAGCCGTTTTAGGTGCCAACGACGGTATTCTTTCCACAACCAGTTTGGCCATTGGCATCGCAGCTGCCAGCACCACACGCGAACCAATTGTTTTGGCAGCTTTAGCAGGACTGGTTGCTGGCGCTTTATCCATGGCTGCCGGAGAATACGTTTCGGTAAGTTCACAATCAGACATAGAAATTGCCGATTTAACCAGAGAAAAAACTGAGCTAAAAAACACGCCTGATCTGGAGTTAAAAGAATTGGCAGATATCTATCAACAGAGAGGAGTTGAAGAAAAATTGGCTATGCAGGTTGCTATACAACTTACGGCACATGATGCGTTGGGTGCGCATGCAAAGGATGAACTGGGTATCAATGAAATTACCCAGGCAAAACCTATGCAAGCGGCTTTAGCTTCAGCAGCTTCATTTGTTATAGGTGGCATACTTCCAATGCTGGTTTCTATCTTTGCACCGTTAAATCTTATGGTTATTTACCAATACGGGCTTTCTATTGTATTTTTAGCCATATCAGCCTTTATTGCTGCAAAAGCCGGTGGATCAAATATTATCAAAGCTGTTATCAGAATTTGTTTCTGGGGCACAGCTGCCATGGCAATAACTGCCGCTGTAGGCTACCTTTTTGACGTTAAAACGGTATAACAATTATTAAATCAACACGATTCAGCACACTTTACCCTAAATTAAATAAAAATAGAAAATTATACAGTTGAAAATACGCTAAACTAAAAGTAACTTCATCGGGAAAAATTTTAATCATCTCATTTTTCTAAATTCAATTTTTATTTACTCATTTTCCTGTTTTAAAAATATCAGTAAAATTGGTCTTTCGTAATTACAAAGGTTTTTCGAGACCTTGTTCCAAGCCCCATCGTTGGTTAAGCATATTTCTTAAAAAGTCATCAAAACTCCATCCAATCCTGCGTGCTGCTATTGCCGTGAGACTATCCTGATCCGAACGATGCGGTCGGGATGCGCCTGTCATATTAGGTTTCATGTTCAGATCAAATAGGAAAAAATTTCCTACTGAGTCTGCCCGGCAATCAATCCTTATTACGGCTCTAGCTTGAACAAGACGGGCAGCGGCCTTGCACATTTTCATTACACTTTGAACATAAGGTTCCAACACTTCAGCGTCTTCCATAACGACACTATTTTGCGTAACCGCCACAATACCATTGTACGGCGCTATTCCATCCTTATGATTCATTCTTTTAACCGGAGGCAGACACCAATATCCTGGTTTTGACACATCTGATCCGTTAATTTGGTACTTGCCAGGTGGCATTACACTAATGGTGATTTCCTCCCCTGGCAAAAACTCCTCTACATATACCATGTCCCCAAATGTTGCGGCTTCAAACATTCCTTGGAGCACACTTAGCATTTCTTTTTCAGACGAAACTAGCTTGACTCCCTGACTACCTCTGCCACGTATGGGCTTCACAACAAGCGGAAAAGATAAATCGATTTTAAGCTGATCTATTTTTTCGCCACTGATTAACCTATATGCAGGTATTTTTAGTCCCTTATTACTTAGCAATAAATTCGTTTTAATTTTGTTGTCGTACGTATCTACAACAGAAGGAATCTGACCCACTACTGAAAGCCTTTTTTAATAAATATTTCTATAGGATGGTTTCTGTAAAGAACAGTATTGAGCCAGAAAGTATCTGCACCGAAATCTATCGCTTGTTGTATTCCCTCCTCAGTATCGGGAAATACCCAATCTAGATCAGTGAGTACATCTGGTTGTGCAATTGGAAAGATAACATTAAAACCTTGCTTCTTTAAAGAAAATGCAATATCCGCACCACTGTCGGCATAGCCACCTTCCTTAGTGGGGTTTTACAATTCCATCTACTACTGGAACTGGATTTTTCTGATATAGAATTGCTATTTTCATTTGAAATTACAAATAATCCTGCCTGATTGGAGTAAACACATCCAATACCTCACCAGGTTCTATGATCTGGATACTATGTTCCACATTTGCCGGTATTGAATAGCTATCGCCAGTGGTCAATTCATACTCCTCACCTCCAAAGCTTAAGATATACTTGCCAAATAACACATATCCGCTTTGTTCATTTGGATGCTGATGAAAAGGCACATTATCAGTTTTTTTATATAACATCTTAGCGACCATTGAATCATTTCCAATAGAAAGAACAACGAAATCCACACCCAGGAACTGCCTAGGTACACCATTTTCTTGTTTTACAACATTTTTCATTTGACAGGTTTAATTGTTAAGTAATAGTTCCATTTGAATATTGCATCGGGCATAAGGTGTTGATCTTCCTACAACTTTTTTGAAGCCCAGTTTATGATAGAGGTTGATCGCTGGCTTCAGTAAGGTATTGCTCTCCAGGTAGAGTTTTGACGCTCCAAGATTCTTTGCTTCACTTACCACTGCCTGCCCCAGCAACCAGCCAATGCTTTTACCTTGTACATCGGGAGAAACGGCCATTTTTGCCATTTCATACTGGTAATCAGGATCGTCCATCTTTATCAGTGCACATACACCGACTGGTTGTTCATTATATAATGCCACAAAGATTTTCCCTCCTTTATCAAGTATATAAGATTTTGGATTGTCCAATGCTTTATTGTCCGCTTCCTCAATTTCGAAATAGGTAGAAATCCATTGTTCATTAAGCGATTTAAAAGCAGCCTGATACTCTTCCTTATAGGAAACGATCTGAACATCTTTACTCTCACGAAGCTTGCGCTGGTCCTGCACTCTTTTAAATAGTGATTTTTGATCTAAAAGAAATTCCCACTCTGCCAATGCTTCCCACAAGTTATTCCGGGCTTCATTGATGATCCCTTCTATTGCAACATCAACATCTGCTAGTTGCAGTGTCAATTTATCAGAAAATGATTTACCTTTTTCAGTTAGCGCCACCACATTACGACGTTTGTCAGAGGATTCCTGATTTTCCTTAACCAGCCCCGCATTTGTCATTTCCCTTACAATCTTACTCACAGAGGGCTGAGAATGTCCAATTTGAACTGCGATCTCTGTAATGGTTTTTTCGACACCCTGAGCCAATACAAAGAACACCGGAAACCATTTTGGTGCAAAATCGAGACCATACCATTTGTAAATTTTAGCCGCATCATCGGTAATCATAGAACTAAACAACCTCAAGCGACTTCCCAAGGCAGATTTGCCAGTTTTCTCAAATATCTCCATTTATCATCACTATTTACATAACTAGTTATGTAAAACTAGAAATTGTTTTTGAACAATGCAAATATTAAAACATAAGTTGGTCAAAATTATAAAGAAAAGGATGTATTGATACAATGTTTCTTTCTATGACCTAGCGTTATCGTTTCCGAAAATTAATAACTAATTTTATACTCACATAATTGTACATATGCAAGTGAATACACCAGATGTTTCAGCGGCACCTTTGATAGAATATTTCGAAAGGTTAATTCTACTTGATAATAATGAAAAACAATTGGTGAGGGATTTTTTCAAACCCCGTCTTTACCGAAAAAAACAATATGTTTTGCAGGAAGGCGATCAATGCAATCAGATGAACTTTGTTGTGCGCGGCTGTTTGCGGATGTATAAAGTTGATGATAAAGGGAATTCCCACATTATACAATTTGCCGCAGAAAACTGGTGGACGCTTGACATCGGCAGTTTTCACAGTAGAAATCCATCGGAATTAAGCATCGACGCTCTTGAGGATACCATGGTCTTGCAGATCAGCTATGATAACCTAATCTCATTATATACCCAGGCCCCAAAGTTCGACCGGATTTTTAGGGTACTTATTGAGAACAGTTACGTAGGATTACAAAAAAGAATGCTGCAAACGATCAGTTCGACAGCAGAAGAGCGTTACGAACTTTTCACAGAGACTTATGCACATCTGTCAAATCGCCTCCCTCAAACTCAGATTGCGGCTTTTCTAGGAATTACACCTGAATTTTTAAGCCGACTTAGGAATAAGCGTGTAAGATCTTAAACCAGATCAATAGTATTTCTTGATGTAGTTCATTGGTACAAGCTCTTACTTTAGCTGAGATTTGTATTATCAATTTATACATCAATATTAAAGAAATACATCATGACAACAAATCAAACAGTAGCCGTTATAGGGCTGGGAAACATTGGACAGGCAGTGGCAGCCAATCTTTCAAAATCTGGCCGGGTTTTCATAGCTGCAGATAGAAATTTAGAAAAAGCAAAAACTTTCTCTGAACAATGTGGAGCAAATGCAAAGCCAAGGGATATTGCTTCAGCGGTAAAGAACGCAGGTATCGTTATACTATCCATTCCTTTTGAAGCTATCGCGGATTTTCTAAAAGATTACAAAAAAGATCTGGAGGGCAAAATTATCATTGATCCCTCTAATCCAATCGCACCGGACGAAAATGGTGGCTTCAAGAAAATAATTGATTCAAATGCCTCTGCGGGACAAATCAATTCAGCTCTCCTTCCAAATGAAGCAAAGCTGGTAAAAGCCCTGGGTACATTAGGTGTAGCATCTCTTACTGAAGCTGCCTATCAATCTCCGGAAAAAGCAGTATTGTTTTATGCAAGTGATGATAAATCAATTGATACTGAGGTCGAAAAACTTATCCGCGACAATGGTTTTCAGGCTCTCCGCATCGGCGGTATCGATCAGTCTATTCGTATAGAAGTATTCGGTGACCTGCATGAGTTTGGTGCACTTGGAAAAACTGTAAATTTATCAGAAGCAAAAACAAAGATTTAATTTTTAACAGAAATAAACGCAAATGAAAAAACTAATTTTAACATTGATATGTCTATCATTTGCCCCGTTCATATTCGCCCAGACAGCTAGTTTGGGCAAATATGAACTTAAGGCAAACCAGGTTTCATTACATGAAGTAAAAATCGACGGCAAACGTGCTGTGAGCATAACCAAAGATTCAACGGTATCAAAATTCGATGAACCTACTTTTGCCCGGCTGGCAGGCACCGAATTTAAAAATGGCACCATTGAAGTTAAAGTATTGAGCAGGCTGCTTAAAACAGCGCCTGAATTTGCCCGTGGTTTTATTGGTGTAGCCTATAGAATAAACGATGACAATTCTACATACGAAAGTATCTATTTGCGTCCGACCAATGCACGGTCTGAAGATCAGGTACGGCGAAACCACTCGGTCCAGTATTACGCCTATCCGGATTATAAGTTTGATAGATTGCGTAAAGACGCTCCTGAACAATATGAATCCTATACCGATATGGAACTGAACAAATGGATCACACTCCGTATTGAAGTGGAAGGTAACCAGGCTAAATTATATTTAGATAACCGAGAACAGCCATCAATTTTTATCAACTCACCGAAAAATATAATACCTAAAAGCGGAGGTATAGGACTATGGGTCGATATTGGTACAGAGGGATATTTCACAGATCTAAAAATTACTAAAAAAGATTAATGTATGGGCAAGCATTAACTTATCTGCCGAATAAAATAAAGTACCAGATTACTGGTCATTTTAAGTTAATGATCACGTAGTGAAAAAAGAAATGCTTATTGGGGAGTTATCAACTTCGTTTTTCAGCAGACTGAGTAATAAAATCTTAAAAAGCTATCTGATTTCTATGCAAAATCAGATTCCGATGTAAAGTAAACAATTATTGGTTCGATTTTTCAAAACAAATGGATTTTCGACGGTGAAACAACCCCTGAAGTAAATTAAACAGCACTCCTTACCACATTAACAACAGGTTAAAACATAAAAAAACGGAGTAAAAACTTTTAAAATTTTCACTGCGGTGAATTACTCACCCAAGCACTGAACTCAAAAGAAATTACGATGATTTGAAGAAAATAGCCATTATGTATACCAGAGAATATTCAGGATTAATTCCACTTTTATATCTAGTACACTGTTTTTGATGTGTATAAAAATCAAATTTTATCTCTATCAGGGAAACTAATAAATGAGTTTATCTTTTGCAGAGATATTTTGATAGAAAAATAACAAATTCTATAACCTATTTTACAGTGTATTTTAACTTAAATCAATTAGGCATTCCTTCAGGGCCCTTAATTTCAATGAGTATGTCTAAACGCAGATAATTGTGAAGATGAAAGTCAGTCCAACAATATTCTTCATCATTCCTTTAAAAATAAAAGCATGAAAAGGTAAAACTGCATACCAATATAATCTACCTGTAAGACCTAAAGGTCGAAAAGTCGCAGTTTGTATAAACCTATTTTCATTATCTATTTTAAATTCAAGCCAGGCTTCACCTGGCAATTTCATTTCTGCATACAACAATAACCGTCCATCTTTTTTATCCGCAAGAATTACTCTCCAGAAATCAATTACACTTCCAGTCGATATCGTATTGGAATTTGTTCTTCCCCTTTTCAATCCTACTCCTCCGAATAATTTATCCAGGAAGCCCCGAATACCCCAAAGCCAATTTGCATAATACCATCCTGTTTCGCCACCTATGACCCAAACATTCTTTAGTACCCGCTCCCGATCATCTACTTTCATTGATCTTACATCTTTAAAACAGCCTTCCAGGGGAACTTCAATGAGTTTTTTAAACCGATCTGGATAGACATATCCATTCATCGCATCCCGCCAGCTTGATATGACCTGACATTGTTCTATTTTATCAAAAGCCAATTCGATAGATTGCTCATAAGTAATGGGGTTAATATTTAATCTTTCCTGCAGATCGTTTGGCTTTGCCACCACATCAACCTTCATACTCTCTACCAAACTGCCAGCCAAAGGATAAGAAACTGAGGTCACAAAATATAGCCAATAAGAAGAAAGCTTTGGTGTCATTAACGGGACTGTAAAAATCCATCGCTTAAGTCTCCTCACTTTAGCGAAACGCAAAAGAATAGCCTTGTAAGTAATCACCTCGGATCCACCGATATCATATGTTTTATTGAAAGCATAATCTTGCATCAGCACACCTTCAAGAAAATAAAGTACATCACGAATACCAATGGGTTGACAACGCGTATTTATCCACTTAGGTGCAATCATCACAGGGAGTTTTTCTACAAGATCCCTGATAATTTCAAAACTCGCACTTCCCGAACCTACAATAATCCCCGCCCTTAAAGTAGTTAAAGCATACATATGCGATTGTAAGGCTTCCTCAACACTCAAACGTGAATTTAGATGTTTCGACAAATTCTTACCATTTACAATTCCACTTAGGAAGATAACTTGTTTTGTGGATGTACGTTCTATGATGCTCTTAAAATTATTTGCGGTCGACAGCTCAGCTTCGGAAAAATCACCCTTTGTTGCCGACATAGAATGCATAAGGTAATAGGCAACATCAATAGCTGTAGGTATATGGTAAAGACTTTCTTTATTCAGGAAATCAACTTCAACAACTTCCAAATCGAACCTGGCATATTTACTTTTATCAAATCGGCTTTTATCCCGAACGCAACAAATCACCTGATGCCCATTTTCAAGCAAAATAGGAAGTAACCGCTGAGCTATGTAACCTGTAGAACCTGTTAACAATATCCTCATACTTAAATATACGTTAAAAGCCGGAATAATAATCGCGTTTCATAAAAATGAAGATGGTTCAGGTTCTTCTTCAAAATGATATTTGTATCCAACCTAATTGGATTTAGCTATTTCACAGCAAATAGCTAACAATTATAGCTATTGAACTAAATTTTCATGGTGATTCAGATGTTCAGACCAGATAAAAACATGTCTGTCTCACCGGCTGAGCAGTCACGTCAGTGATGGTAAACAGGAATTAAACTTTGATGAGTTTAATAGCTATGACTTTACAAAGAAAAGCATAAACTTGATGAAGTCGTTGAAAGAATACTCCAATTCAAACATTCCCCCAGTATCCATAACCTTCTTTAAACTCTGGTCAACCGGCTCCCGATAATCTTCTCTAACCAATGCCGGCACGGAACTCAGAGAATCCAGCTCTCAGGGGATAACTTCTAGGTGCCCAGCTTAGCAGTTTCAATAGCCATTTATATCAAATCTAAAACTATCTTTAATCGTGTCCTATTTTGGTACTGAATACACCATCTGATGACATCTATCATCTAATGGACTGATAGCCATCATGGTTATAACAGATTATTAACTGAACCTTTGTATATAATCCTAAGATCATGACTACGACAATAGAAGACAATGCATTAAGCGCAGAACTACAAGAACTTTACCTGATCACAAAACAATGGTTGACGGATCTGCAATTCGTCCATGACGAATCAAATATTATCAAAAACCTAAGTCATAAAGTTTCGCAAGCTGAAGTTATTAAGAAATATCTTGTCAAATTCAATGGACAAGAACAACAACTTTCAAAGTTAAGGCTCAAAATTACTCATTTGCAAAAAAGACTAGAGCCATTAACCTATGGTCCGATAAAGAACATCAAGTTAAGTTTAATCGAAGAGCATCAGCTTTTAAAGCGTGAAATGGAAAACATATTGTTGACTTTCCATGAAACTAAAAATGAGTTGCTGGAGCACATCGCACACAACTAATATCCGCTTCAACTTAAAACTAACCAAAGTATCATGGAAGCAATCGATCAAACAAAAATAATACTTGTACTCACGGATTTTACAAATAGTGCTTTAAATGCTGCCGATTACGCCTTGTATCTAGCAAGCCAATTAAAGACAAACATATTGTTATATCACTCCTACTACATTCCGGCCACGGAATCCGAATGTTTGCAAATCACAAATTATGGACTATTGGCCAAAACCAGTAAATCAAGTCTGGAAAAAGAGAAAGGCCGTTTGAATAACAGTATCAAAACATCTTCCAGTGATTTCATTCCGAAAATTGAATATCTGAGTGAAGGTGGAGGTATTACAGAGAATGTTTGCAATATTATAGAAGAAAGAAAAAACATTTTAATGCTCGTAATGAGTGGATTTAAAGCACACAACGATGATATCCTTTTTGGAACAGAAATCACCTCAGTGGTAAGTAAGGCCAGATGTCCTGCCGTTATCGTACCAGAAGTAGAATTTCTCAGGGTGTAAATATTAAAAAACAATCGTTTAGCAATGGAAAGCCTAAGATATACCTTTTTAAAAGCAATCAATTCAGTAGGTCAGCAATCTGCATATGTGCCCCCTGCCCTTTCAAACAATTTTAATACTTTACCGGAATTGCTGCAAAAATTTTTCCATCAATGTGGCTATACAGGATTTGAAAAGATAGAATGTGCCCATATTAAATGGAATGACACCATGCTTAAACTCGGCCCTACGGCAAAATGGAGTTCCATGAGTTGCTACCAGATTAATTTTCTGTTACAGCCTGTAAGATTGGTTTATATGAAGATCAGCATTTTTAGATTACTTACACTGGAAGCTCTTGATCTTTACAAAGATGCACATGGTAGTATGTCAATTAAACTCATAAAAATAATCCCCATCAGTAACACTGCAGGAAAAGAGATAGATGCATCAGAACTAGTTACAATCCTTGCCGAAACGATGATTATTCCACACTATGCTGTGCAAAAATACATTACATGGGAAGTTATTGATGCTTCAAGTATAAAAGGAACAATCACTTACAATGGTATTTCAGTAAGCGGGATTTTTCATTTCAATCAGAATGGCGAGTGCATCCGGTTTGTCACACAAGACAGATATTTTACCAAAAAGAATAATAAATATCAAAAGACCTGCTGGACAGCAACTGCAAATGATTATAAGCTAAAAAATGGTATCAGATTTCCTACTAAATTTAGTGCGACCTGGCATACAGACAATGGCGACTACGAATACTTTAAAGGGACTATCAAATCTATTGAATTTAACAAAACTGAAATTTCAGGCATCTAAAAGTTTTTTTTTTAGTTTACTCTATGGCTATTGTTGTCGTCTGGTAAAACAAGCAATGGAATATTGACTTTTGCAGCCATTTTTTGCGTATGACTACCCCTCAAAATAACATCTATAAAATCGTGTGGACGATGTACCATCACCAATAATCCAATTTGCTCATCTTCACAGAACAAATCGAGGCCCGTTCTGGTATCTTCGTTTTCAACAGATCTATAGAAGATTTTTGGATATTTGGCTTTTTGGATTATCCCAGTGAGCAATTCGCTTGCTATAAATTGATGATCTAAATTTTGAGGAAATGCTAGATGAACATGGGTCATCAAAATATCTGAACCAAATACACTCGCCAGCGATATTATATTACAAATATTTTCAATATCATTCTGTGGATAGTCAAAATTTGTAGCGAAAGCTATTTTACGGAAATCCCGGAAAGGCGTATGAGCAGGAATCAGGAGCAGCGGACAGGTTGTTGCATTAATCATATTTCTACAATTATTGTCTAATAAAAAATGAGAAATTCCTTTTCGGTGGGTACCCATTACCACCATATCTGCATTACAACTATTCATTACATTCTCCACCACGTCAGCAAGTCTCCCTGTTTTATTCATGGTGCTGATCTGCGGGTGAAAACCAGAGCTGTGATCGGTATGTTCAAAATGTTTCTTTAGCTTTTTTAGTTCCTCATCACTATCGTCAATAACTCCATCATATCGATTTAATGGCCAATCTATGTCCCCAACCTCAGAAAGCTGGGCAGGAATGGTAACAGCATTGCATATTACTACATCGGCATTTAATACCTTCGCAAGGTTATAGCCATATTCAGCCGCATGGTTTCCATCGGTTGAAAAATCTGTTAATAAAAGTAGTGTCTTCATAATTCCTGGAATATGGTTTCTTATTAGCAAATCTCCTTAATAATGTGCCCGAAAAAGATGATAAGTATCATCAATGGAACTGACACTCATCAATTACTAATATTGTTTTCATCATTCCTTTTTTAAACGTATGTCGGGAAGTGGCAGCGCTTTAATTTTTAATGGCTTGTGTTTAATAGCAGGATACATCGCAGCCTCTAAAGATGCATCGAGATGGCGGACATCTTTATGAAAAACCGGAAGTCCGTCTTTAATCTCACAAGTCAGGTAAGGCAAAGTTTTATTTCCCGTCTGCTTTGTATACGACTCCGCCCAGCGCAGACGTTCCATGTTTATGGCAATTATCCTTACCTCTGATTCAGGTGTTTGATAACAATCACCCACATATTGTCCCTTTACGAGCCGCATATAATTTTGCAAATCAACGTAAGCTTTTGATTTAGGCTGAGCAGTTAAAATTGCAGCCATAAAATCAGGTTCCAGACGCGATTTTGTAAGTTCTACTACCGCATTAAACCCAGTAGTCTTGTTTATACCATCTATCTTTTTTGATGAAAATTCAGGATTTAACTTACCGTAGTGAAGATGATTTATCAAGGTAATTATGGCATCGGTTAACAACACATCAAAACGTGCCTGTGCTCCAACCGGCACTTTTTCAGGATTATTGATCATAGTGCGTAAATTGTCATATATCAACTCTTGAGGATGATAATCAGCATGAGACAACCCAAATTGTAGCACACAATCCAATAGCATCATTGCCTCCCAGGTTTGTTTTGCTTCATTTTTATTTTTAATCCATATAAGCTGAAATCCATTTTGATGATAATAACGTTTCACAGATTTAGGGTAGTAAAGTTTGAATTGACTGGTCTGATTCTTTAATTGTCCAGACAATTCTTTTGAAATGGTATTTCCCTGGCCATAAGTGAAAGGGACAATACCAATCAACATGGTTATCCAGCATAAAATAACAGCTACAATTTTATGAAGCTTATCCAAAAACTCATTTTCATCAGATGATACCTGATCGTTTAATTTCCTTTTCATTAATTCAATATTTATTAAACAAGGCATAAAAGCTAGTCTTACAAAAGTGTATTACAAATCCTGGTTGTTAAATGACCTTTATCATCAACGATGATGATAAAGGTCATTAGGTTGCGAACTGACATCATAGCAAGCCCTCTTTTCACCCCTTACCTTTATAAATATGTCATTAGTCATTCGCTTCAAAAACTTTCTGGATGAAACCGGAAACATAGCACGTTTCACAGGGCGATTCTTTTCGCTGGGAATAAAACCCAGATACGAGCTTAAGGAATTTTTTAACCAATGTTATACCATTGGTTACCTTTCCCTCCCCTTAGTTGGACTCACCGCTTTCATCATGGGCTTAGTGCTCACTATGCAGTTACGGCCATCACTAGTAGATTATGGAGTCGAATCACAGCTGCCGGTAATGGTGGGTCTTGCAATTGTAAGAGAAATCGGCCCTGTCATCACAGCCTTGATCTTCGCCGGAAAAATCGGAAGTAGCATCGGAGCTGAACTAGGCTCGATGAAAGTAACTGAACAGATAGATGCAATGACTGTTAGTGGTATTAAGCCTTTTAAATACCTTGTGGCGACAAGAGTTCTTGCAACCACCTTAATGCTTCCACTGCTCACTATTCTCGGAGATGCCATATCCTTATTTGGAGCTTATCTGGGTGTAAACATTAGGTCTGTAACAAGTTTTGACCTGTTTTTTTTGCAGGTTTTTAAAAGCCTGGATTTTAGTGATGTGTTGCCAGCAATAACTAAAACCTTCTTCTTTGGTTTTGCAGTTGGTATTGTAGGTTGCTATAAGGGATTTAATTCAACAAAAGGTACACAGGGAGTTGGAATTTCAGCAAATTCAGCAGTAGTATTATCCTCTGTACTGATATTTATCATCGACCTACTTGCTGTTCAGATCACTGAATTACTTGGACTTAATTAACAAATCATGGAAACAGCGAAAAAAGAACCTGTAATTATCATTAAAGATCTAGTTAAGGCCTTTGGAGACAAAAAAATATTAGATGGATTTAATCTGACGGTTGAAAAAGGCACTAATGTAGTCATACTGGGGAAATCAGGTTCTGGTAAATCTGTATTGATCAAATGTATCATTGGCTTGCTTCAATCCGATAGCGGGAGTATTAATGTATTTAATGAAAATATATCCAAGATGGCTGAAGATGAACTCGATCAAGCCAGGTCAAAAATCGGCTTTTTATTTCAAAGTAATGCACTATATGATTCTATGACCATTCGCGAAAATCTAGAATTCCCCTTACTCAGGCACTGGGTTGACATTACAAGTGAAGAAGTAGAAAGACTGGTCAACGAAGCACTGGAAAATGTCGATCTGTTACACACGATAGATATGATGCCATCTGAGTTATCAGGAGGAATGCTAAAACGCATCGCCCTGGCAAGAACAATGATTTTACGTCCGGAAATCATTCTTTACGATGAACCTACAACAGGCCTGGATCCGGTGACCTCCAGAGAAATAGAAAATCTCATCCTTAAACTACAAGAGAAGAACCACACCTCTTCTATCATCATTTCGCACGATATGAACTGTGTAAAAAATACAGCAGATCTGGTTGTGCTCTTACTGGAAGGTAAATGTTACATCAAAGGAACATTTGAGGAATTGAAGCAATCGACTGATGAAAACATTAAACAATTTTTCGAATAAAATATCATGAGAAATCAAAAAGTAAATAACATTAAACTTGGCGCATTTGTATTATCAGGACTAGTACTGTTGATATTTGCCTTCTTTATCATTGGCAGAAACAGCAACATATTTGGCAATGACTTTAAACTTAAAGTCAGGTTCTCAAATTTAAATGGTTTAACAGAAGGTAACAACGTGCTTTTCTCTGGTTTGCAAGCAGGAACAGTTAAAGAAATTGAACTGATCAATGACAGTACCATTGAAGTTACCATGCAGATCAACAGCAAAGTAAAATCATTTATCAATAAAAATGCGGTAGCGGCTGTCGGAACTGAAGGCCTAATGGGAAATAAAGTCATTAACATCAGTCCAATTAAAGGGGTAAGTCAAAAAGTTGTGGAAGGAGATGTCCTGCAAGCCAAAAATATAGCCAATATGGATGAAATTATAGAAAAACTGTCCCAGACTAATAACAATGTCGCCAGTATTTCAGAAGTACTAAAAGGAACAGTCCTTCGGATAGACAGCAGTGCCATTTTAAAACTGATCAATGATGAATCCATTGGCATCAGTTTGAAATCATCTCTGGAAAACATCTATAAAACTACCGCCAATGCCAACGAAATGACAATAGGGCTAAACCGTATGATAAACGACATTAGAAAAGGTAAAGGAACTGCTGGTCTCTTATTGACCGATACGTTGATGGCTGTTACACTTAGGGATGCGGTAGTACAGATCAGGTCAGCTAGTGTCAATGCCAACAGCATGACCAGGCAAATGAACTCCATGGTAAAAGACTTGAATGATGACCTGACCAATAGAAAAGGTCCCGTTAGCACCTTATTAAGGGACACTTTAATGGGTAAAAATATAAGCCTTACTATGGAAAATCTTCAAAAAGGAACCGACGGATTCAACCAGAACATGGAAGCGTTAAAACATAACTTTCTCTTCAGGGGATATTTTAAAAAACTGGACCGCCAAAAGAAAAAAGAACAACAGGAGTTGCTGGAAGCATCTCAACAGAAATAGCATTCTGGATTATATACCAAATAATCACATTTAAAATCAGATCCAATGGAATTTCATAAAATTTTAATAGCAATTGACAGTAATCCAAGTGCTGAACTTCTTGCGCTAAGTGGCCTACAGCTGGCTAAACAGTTCAATTCAGAAATTGCCCTGGTCAGTATCATAGATCCTGAGGGTATACCGGATAACGATCCTCCTACAACCAGGGAGCTAGAGGACATGATGGAGCACAATATAAACCGCAGCCAGCTCAATGTAATTGAAAAAATATTCAAAGACTTTCCAATCAAAAGCTTCGTGGAAAAAGGAATTCCTTCTAAAGTTATTTTAGAAACAGCCGATAAATGGGGTGCCGATATCATCGTTATGGGTACACATAGTAGAAAAGGATTACCCCATTTACTGCTAGGGAGTGTCGCTGAGAACGTGATCAGGCACTCAAAAAAAACTTTAATTATAATCCCAGTAAGTAATTAACAGACCATTAAAATCAGACATTTTGATACTAATAAAAAAAGAAGGTGTTATTTTAAGAAAAACTGCTCTAAACTTTGAAAGTCAGGGCGTGCTTAATCCTGCAATAATAAAAGAAGGAGAAAGGATTTATATGTTTTACCGGGCAGTGGCTAAAAACAACTATTCAACCATTGGATTTTGCGAGCTGAATGGACCATTAGAAGTGAGTCGGAGATATGACTTTCCTGTTCTCACACCGATGGGTGACAGGGAGTCCAGGGGAATCGAAGACCCAAGGATCGTAAAAATAGATGAGCTCTACTATCTGACTTATACTGCCTATGACGGATTTAATGCATTGGGCGCACTGGCGACCTCATTGGATTTAAAAACCTTTGAAAGACAAGGTATTATTGTACCAAGAATTTCCTTTCCTGCATTCAAAGTACTTGCGGAGAATACGGGTAAGCTCAATGAAAAGTATTCCAGGTTTGCGCATGACAAGACCTTAATTAATATGAACACCAAACTTTTGGTTTGGGATAAGGATCTGATTTTCTTTCCCAGGAGAATTAATAACCGCCTTTATTTTCTTCACCGCATAAAACCGGATATACAAATTGCGAGCGTGAATGAACTTTCAGACCTGAGCGAGTTGTTTTGGAAGAATTACCTAATAAACTTCAACAACAATATCGTTTTGGCTCCAAGATATGACCATGAAATCAGCTACATCGGAGGTGGTTGTCCACCAATAGAAACAACTGAAGGCTGGCTGGTGATTTACCACGGAGTGCATGACACTGCTAATGGATATGTGTATTCTGCATGTGCAACCCTGCTGGATTTGGAAAACCCTGGTAAAGAGATTGCACGTCTGCCCTATCCATTATTTAAACCTGAAACAGAATGGGAATTATCAGGCGAAGTGGATAACGTCTGCTTTCCTTCAGGCACCGCCATCTTTGGAGATACACTCTACATCTATTACGGAGCAGCAGATGAACAAATCGCTTGTGCCTCAGTTAGTTTAAGCAAACTTATTGCTGCGCTTTTAAATTTAGGATGACATTTGAACAACGTTAGTCATTTCGATTCATAGCCATAATTTTCTATCTTATGAAAAAGTTCCTCGGGCTTGAATGGCTTGCTGATGTAATCGTTCATACCCGAATCAAATGCTTTGTATTGAACGTCCAACATGGCCGAAGCAGTCAGCGCTATTATTGGCAATTTCTTAAACTTATCACCCGACAAGGCTCTGATAGCTGTTGCAGATTGATATCCATCCATAACAGGCATCTGCAGATCCATAAAGATCATATCATAGTCCTTTATTTGTACTTGTTGTAAGGCAAGCAAACCATTTCCTACAACATCACATTCTACCTGCCAGAGTTTCATAAACTGCTTTACTAAAATTACATTAATTTCATTGTCCTCGGCCATCAATACTTTAACCCCCTTTAAATTTTTCAGAGCTTTTAACGGCACAAATTCACGTGCTATAATTGACTCATTACTGCCATTTTTAAAGCTCAAACTGAATTTAAAACTGGAACCAATTTCAGGCGTACTCTCTACCTGTATATTCCCTCCTTGTAGCTCAACAAGTCTCTTTGTAATAGCCAGTCCCAGGCCGGTTCCGCCATACTTCCTGTTGGTATCCGCATTTGCCTGGGTAAATCTTTCAAAGATGAATTCCATCTTATCCTTCGGTATACCAATACCAGTATCAGTCACCTCAAAATTAATGATCGTCTGAACCTTGTTTCTGCTAACAAAAAAAGCAGAAATGCTAACCTTGCCTTTAGATGTAAATTTAATAGCGTTGTTGATCAGATTGGTTAAGATTTGTCCCAGACGGACAGGATCCCCCATAACGATCTCTGATAACTCTGCGTCTATGGACAACTTCAATTCGAGTCCTTTTTCTCTTGCTTTTTGCAAGAATGACAGCCGGATATTCTCCAGCAATTCCGGTATACTGAAATTAATAACCTCAAAGGTTACCCTCCCTTCTTCCATTTTGCTAAAATCAAGTATATCATTGATTAATACCAATAAATTGTCACCTGAAAACTTTAATACTTTCAGGTATTCCAATTGCTCAGGATTGGGATCTTTCAGCAAAAGCAAATTGGTAAAACCAATTACAGCATTCATAGGAGTCCTGATTTCGTGACTCATGGTAGCCAGGAATTGTGATTTGGCAGTGGCAGCTTGTTCAGCGAGGTCCTTTGCCATAATCAACTCATTCTCTGAGTTTTTTTGGGCAGTGATATCAATTATGGCACCGAAAAGTTTAATCACTTTTCCAGATTCATTAACAAGCGGCTTACCTATCGCGTGGATATACCTAATTTGCCCGTCAGATAAAACAATACGCAAATTAAAATCAGACGTAACTTGATTATCAATTGTATTTTGAACTATCATCTTATAAGTTTCCTTATCATCAGGATGGATCATTCTCCCAAAGCTTAGGGTATTTGGGCCTTCCATTTCTGGAATCAATCCAAAAATACGGAACGCTTCATCGGACCAATAGTTCTTGCCCGTAACCAGATCAGCCTCCCAGCTACCGCTATGTGTCAATTGCTGAGTGTCTGAAAGTAATGTCTGGTTGAGCTTCACTAATTCTGTCGCATGTTTCTGTTCTGTAATATCGTGCCATACAGCTAACAATACAGTTTTACTATTTATCTTCACAGGTTTTAATGTTACCAATACTGTAAAAGTCTCTCCGTTAATCCGCTTATGTAGCCATTCAAATTGATGATAACCATTTTTGTAAGCAAGGTTGTCCATTTCAAAAGACTTCTCACTTGAGAGCCGGCCATCTGGCTGATATTTAGGCGAAAATTCTGCCGGATGGCAAGCAAGCACCTCCGCTTTATTCCTACAGTTCAACATAATAATAGCCACATCATTACAGTCAATTACCCCTTTTGCTCCAAACAAAAAATGAGCATCCGTTGAATATTTAAAGATCACGCTGAGGATTTCTTCAGACAAACGCTTTTCTGTTACATCCTGAATTATGCCATACAGCTTAACTGCGATTCCATTTTCGAAAACAGCTTTCCCAGATGTCCTTACCCACCTGTCATTACCTCTTTCAGTAACAAAGGAAACTTCAACATCCCATGACTCTCCACTTTTTACCGCCTTTTCAATTAAATTGACGATCACCTCCCTGCCAACCGCAGAATAGAAACTAAGTGCATGATCTAACTCCGGTACTATTTCAGCTTCAACCTCATGAATTACGTACACCTCATCAGACCAGAAAAGGTGATTCGTAAGTAAATCCAGCTCCCAGGAACCCGTTTTAGTAAGTTTACCCGTTTCAGTAAACATATCGAACGTGTGCTTTTCTTTCGTGACATCCTTAAAAAAACAATCAATGGTAGTTTTATTTGACCGGTTTATTTTGCCCAATCCCTGTATCCATTTTTTCTTACCTGAGGGTAAATTAAAATAGCCTTCCCATTTCCAGGCGACTGACTGACTCACTGTGTTTTCCAATGAGCTTAGAAATGATTCCCTGTGCTGTTTTGATAAGAGGTTGAGCAATACTTCAATATCGTTAACTAATAAAACTGGATTCAATTCCAATTCCTTTTCAATTGCAGCACTGGCAAATAAAAAAGAAAAACGTCCGTCATATTCATGAATTCTAAACACAACACAAGGTGTTTCCTTTAAAAAATTAGAAAGATCAAAATTATCTACTGGAATTGACATACATCTTGAGTGCTAAAAAATATGTGAATTGATTTATTAATCAGTTACACAAAGATGAAGCATAGCCTTTATTTTTGTGATGATTGCGATCATCAGTCGTTATGATAAAGGTCACCTTCAGATTCATTATCAACACTTTAACTTTCAGAATCAAGTGATTGTAAAACAGGCAGATTAAAGAAAAAAGAAGAACCACGATTAATGTCACTCTCTACCCATACCCTACCACCATGTCTTCTAATAATTTCAGCCGATAAATAGAGTCCCAAGCCAAATCCAGGTATCGATTTAGTATCCAATCGTTTTACACGATAATAACGATCAAATAATTTCTCCTGGTCCTGTAACTTTATGCCTATTCCCCTGTCTTTCACACAAACCTGGGCTTCATCATTAATTTCCATTGATGATACTTCAATAAACTCATCATCACTTGAGTATTTAATCGCATTGTTAAGTAAATTATTAATCACCTGACCAATTTTATCGCGGTCTGCTTTCAGGTTTAATTCTGGCCCGGCTTTAAAGACAATCTCAACTTCTGGATTTATAAAACGTGATTCCTCCACAATTTCATTGATCAAGCTGTTCATCTCAAAAGCTTCCAGTTCTAAATAAATTTGTCCTTCTTCTGAACCTGAAACGGTTAGAAACCCGTTAATCATCCTATTCATTTTTTTGATAGATGCATTTACCTTAGCTAGCGAAGAGTTGATAAATGTATCTTCCATTTTTTTAACTTTTAATGTGATCAACTGCACGTAGGCCTGAAGGGAAGTCAGTGGTGATCTCAAATCATGACTAACCATGGCAATAAAATCGTTTTTTCGAAGCTCATCCTGCTTATGAATCGTAATGTCATTTAACACCCCGGTGAAGTAAGCCGGTATTTTTTCATTATTATAGGAAAGATTCCCGATCATTCGAACCCAGTGCAACTGATTATCATGAAAACTCCGTAAAGGAAACTCCAGATCACATTTGTCACCTTTGTTGAAACTATTTTCAATAGCATTAGTAAATTTCTCCCGGTGCCCCTCCTCAATCCTTCCAATCGCAGCCTCATAGCTTAACTCCTGATCTAAATAGATGCCAAAAATTTCTTTAAAATGCGCAGATGTATGAAATGCGCGAGTGGCGGCATCAATAGAAAAAGTACCCAATTCAGCAGCGTCTATGCTCATTCCAAGCATTTTTTTGCTGACATCCAATTCCAACTGCGTCTTCTTCAATTCGGTAATGTCATTAAAAGTGATGATAGCACCACTATTCTTTTGATCAGACTGACGCACATAGGGCATGGTCATCACCTGGTACCATTTCCCATTATTGGTTTCAATCTCCTTGGTAATCACAGTCCCATTATCTAAAACATCCTGGATGTCTTCAATAAGTGTTTCAAACTTTATATTAGTGGTAATGTTGCTTAGGGGCCTGCCAATATCGGTTTCCAGCAAGTTGATCTGTTTCACCGTACCGGGAGAAAACTTCATTAAAAGCAGGTCTTTATTGATAAATAGTTGTCCATTGATATTACTCCTGAAATAGTTATTCAGATCATCATTAATTTCCAACAATTCTTTGTTTTTAAGTTGGTATTCCGAATTAATGGTATCTAATTCTTCATTTACAGACTGCATCTCTTCATTGGTACTCTGCATTTCTTCATTGGCAGAAATCATTTCTTCATTAAAAGACTGCATATTCTCATTTGAGGCATCCAGTTGCTCGTAAGCAGAGTTTAGTTTCTCCTTTAACTCATTTAATTCCTGTTCCAGATTAAGGGTATACTGATCCTGGAAAACGGCCTCATCAAAATCAAGGATTTCTTTTTTCGAAGTTTTAATTACTTTACCTTCCGTAAAGGTGACCATTAACAGCCTTTGCTCCTTCCTTTTACTCAACAGCGGACTTACCACCAGATTCACAGAAACAAATGAACCAGCCATTTTGATCTTTATACCATTTAAACGGGAAATTTCATTTGTCTTTAACACACTACTGCTTAGTGTATTGAATACCATCCCCAATTTTTTCGGCAGTAGTTTCTCCAGGTTTGATGTAAAAAGTTTTGGGAGCAAATATTTATTGGTGTCTCCATAAAACTTAATTACTTCCTTATTTTCGTCTACGCATACAACCAAATAATCCTGCTCATCAGCAAGATTAGTGTGCATCATTTCGGCAAGCGACTGTAGTGGATCACTAGCTACTTGTTCATTACCTATATAGGTAGATTTACTTCTCACTTCTATCGAGTCCGGCATTGAAAACGCATCGAAACTCACGATTCTTTTTGACCTGATATTCCTGTATAACTTATATTGTTTATTTACAACTTCCAGATTCTGGATGATTGGCATCGGATTCTCACTTGATCCCAGAAATAAATAACCTTCCATTTTAAGTCCGAACAACAACATACTGAAGATCTTCTTTTGCAGTGTCGGTGCCATATAAATCAGCAGGTTGCGACAACTGATAAAATGCATATTACAATATGGGGGGTTTTTAACCAGATCGTGCTGAGCAAAAATTGCCATTTTCCGAAGATTTGGTTTAATCCTGTAGTGATTCCCCTCCTTCAAAAAATACTTTTTCAGTCGTTCAGGTGATACATCCTTAGCAATATCGTGAGGATACACCCCTTTACCTGCATGAACCAATGCATTACTGTCGATATCGGTCGCAAATATTTTAACAACGAGATGTGCTAATTCCCCTGTCATTTGTTCGGCAATAAGAATGGCTAGTGAATACACCTCTTCTCCCGTTGCACAACCTGCTACCCAAATCTTCAGTTCCTCTTTAGGTTTAAGTTTTTTTAGGATACCGGGTAGGATATTATGTCTTATATATTCAAAAGCTTCCTTATCTCTAAAAAAAGAGGTCACACTAATCAAAAAGTCTTTTGATAGTGCTCCAATTTCCTCTGGGGAAGACTTTAAAAATGCCAGGTATTTGACCAGACTATTGAAATCATGATAAGCTGCCCTTCTTTTGGTGCGCCTTAATATGGTAGAAGATTTATAATCGGAAAAATCAAGAGGAGACTGCTGCCTGATCAATTCTATTATCGCTTTAAGGCTCACTTCATCATTATAACTCTCGGTTTGCAAAAAACCCTCATGTTTTACGTAATCTTCAATTGCACCTGGCATTGCTGCGGGTTCCATTACAAAATCGACCATTCCGGTAGCAATGGCTTTAGAAGGCATACTGGGAAAAATGGAGTTTTCCGGATTTCGGGCCATGACCATTCCGCCAGCATTTTTGATCGCCACAAGCCCCTCCGATCCATCATTTCCTAAACCAGACAGGATAATCCCAATTGCCTTTCGCCCACAATCAGCAGCTAAAGACTTAAAAAACATATTTATCGTCAGGTGTGAACCCTTTACCTCCTCCTTATCGGTTAAATACAATCTATTTTGTTCAATAGTCATATATTTATCGTGTGGAATCAGGTAAACCTGGTTACATTCCACAAGCTTACCATCGGTAGCTTCTTCCACAACTAATTTGCTGTGTTTAGCCAGCACTTCGACCATTCGACTTTTAAAAGAAGCTGAAAGATGTTGAACTACAATGTACGACACTCCATCTAAAGGTGTATGATCAAAGAAAGAGTTGATTTCTTCCAAGCCACCGGCAGAAGCACCAATTGCAATAACATATTCAGGTACATTCATAACCTCTCAAGGTTAGCAAACATTTTTTTTTTCATGGATTAGGCGATTGGTAATGTTTATTCAAAACTGCAAGTAGAATAACTGACAGTTAATGGATCAAAATGCTCCAAAAAGATATCTTTAGTTAAAGATAGGTTTAATTATTAAGAAACCCTTAAGATGGTGAACCATAATTACCCCGGTTAAATCATCCGTCATCAAAGCTACTTTCGATAACGTTTCACTTTTTTTGGGGTCATTCATATCTCTAGAGTTTATCTATGTTAAAGGTAGGATTTCCTTAAACAATTATAGATGATTTGCATACGCGATTAGGATGATGCGCATCAATGTGTATAAGTTCGTTTAGTACCAAAATGTCTAAGCATCTTAAGGACTACTAAAAAGGATCTGTTAATTTGCTGACCCGAATCAATTTTTTGTTGACAAATTCCTGTATACCAAGACTAGACAGCTCCCTTCCATATCCAGACCCTTTAGTTCCACCAAAAGGTAGATCAGGCTGAGTCCAGGTTGGATGGTTGATAAACACCATACCAGTATCAATCTGTTCGGCCAAACGCTTTCCCCGTTCTATATCATTGGTAAAGATACTCCCGCCCAATCCAAAAGGTGAGTCATTGGCCAGATCAATCGCATCCTGCTCATTTTTCACCCTATAAAACGAAGCGACTGGACCGAATAATTCCTCATGATAGGCAGCCATTCCAGGTTTAACATCACCTAAAATGGTAGCCTCAATAAATGCACCTTTTCGATTAATTAGTTTACCACCCAGTAATACCTTTGCACCAGCCCTGACACTTCGCTGTACTTGTTCTATTAACTGTATAACGGCTCCCTCTGAGCTTAATGGGCCCAATTCTGTTTCTTCATCCATCGGATCACCAACTTTCAAACCACTCAGTTTGGCCTTGAATTTATCCAAAAACTCATCAGCAACTGCTTCCAGGACAATAATCCGCTTAGAAGCAACACAACATTGGCCGGTATTGTTCATCCGTCCAACAACAGCCCAGTCAACGGCCTTATCCAGATCAGCATCTTCCAAAACAATAAAAGCATCGCTGCCACCAAGTTCAAGCACCGACTTCTTTAGAAATTTCCCAGCAGCAGCGGCTATACTTGCGCCAGCAATTTCACTTCCGGTAAGGGCAACACCTTTAATACGGGGATCTGCAACCACATCATCTATACGGCTTCCACTGACAAATAAATTAGTATATATACCCTTGGGTGCCCCAGCCTGTGCAAACAATTTCTGAATTGCCAATGCACATTGGGGAACATTCGAAGCATGCTTAACCAAAACAACATTACCCGCCATAATGTTAGGTGCAGCAAAACGAGCGACTTGATAAAAAGGAAAATTCCAGGGTTCAACCCCAAGCAGGACACCAATCGGAGTACTCTTAATATAAGCTTCACCAAATTCAGTTTCCAACTTTTGGTCACTTAAAAAAGCTGCCCCATTTGTAGCGTAATAGTCTATAACATCAGCGCTAAGTGCAATCTCTCTATAGCTCTGAGCAAGTAACTTACCCATCTCCAACGTGATCAGTTTAGATAGTTGGTCTTTTTGTTCACGCATCAATTTTGCGACACTATGTAAAAGGTTTGCCCGCTCCGCATAACTGGTTTTACGCCAGCTTTGGAATGTTTCATCAGCGATAGAAATTTCCACAGCCACCAATTCAGGAGACATTTCTGGAAAACTCTTAATAAGTTCGTTATTAAAAGGATTAATGGTTTGTATAGCCATAATGTATTTAGATAGATAAAGTATAAAGGTCTGTGTAATCGGAGGCATCGGAAATGATATGAATCATCTCTACATAAGACATTGGTCATCAGATCAGTCCAACCTTAACTGAAAGTACCTTACCACTTCCCTTTCCCCAAATGAATTTATAAATCTGAACCGCAACCAAAGGGAGCAAGCTGGCCAGAATGGCAACCATCCATGCATTAATAGAAAATATAGATAAATTGAGTGCAACACGTGTCTGTGGAAATAAATAAACCAAAAATATCAGAAAGAAGCATAACAACAGTGCCAACCATACATACCTATTTTTAGTAATCTCGTTTGACCATATTCCAGCGTGATTAGAGGACATATTGAAAACATGAAAGAGCTGAGCAAAGGCCAGTGTAATAAAAGCAATATTATTAAGGATCTTAGGGTCATTTGATATAAAGACACGACAATAGAATACCGCCAACACTACCGATGCAGTAATCAGCATTGCATACAGCACGATGATCAGCCAGTTTTTATTCGAGATGATATCTAGTTTTGGATCTCTAGGTGGCTTTTCCATCACCGTCGGGTCTCCCTTTCCAAGACCTAGCGCAAGCGCTGGAAAAACATCAGTAACCATATTCAAAAAAAGAATCTGTAAAGGAAGTAATATGGTTTGAGGTGCGAGAAAACCTAAAAGTGTAACAATAAAAATCTCACTCAGGTTACAGGAAACCAGATAAATCACAAAGCGTTGTATATTCTGAAATATCTCCCTGCCATGGGCGACCGCCCTTGCGATAGAAACAAAAGAATCATCTTTTAGCACAATACTCGCCGTTTCCTTCGCCACCTGAGTCCCCCTTAATCCCATCGCTATCCCAATATCTGCCTGTTTAAGTGCAGGTGCATCATTTACCCCATCTCCAGTCATCGCAACCAGATACCCAGCTTTTTGGTAGACGTCAACGATCTCAAGTTTTTGTTTAGGTGTAGTCCTGGCAAACACTACCGCAGAAAGAATTCTTTTAGACCATTTTTCACTAAGTGATTCCATATCTGGCAATTCACTTCCCCTGATCACTTCCTGGTCATCCTGACTGGCGATACCAGTTTTCAGCGCAATATTCAATGCAGTCATGGGATGGTCCCCGGTAATCATCACCGTTTTAATTCCAGCTTTCCTGCAGGTGGCAATAGCCCCCTTGACTGCTAACCCTGGCGGATCCAAAAACCCGACCATACCTACATAGACTAATTCCTCCAGATAATGCTCCTTTGAGATTTCCGGAGCCTCTCTGTATCCAAAAGCCAATACACGTAACCCATCAGCCGAAATCTTTTCAGCGGCTAAAATGATGCTTATTCGCTGAGCCTTGGTTAACGGTAGGTTTTCTTTATTAAATTGAATTTGGATACACCTCTCGAGTATACTTTCAACAGCACCTTTGGCAGCAACAAAATTCCCATTTTGATGTTCGTTTAGTGTAACCATCATTTTAGTTTCGGCACTAAAAGGAGTTTCAGCAAGTCTGGAATATGCAGCAATCAACTGCGCTGAAGAGACACCCGAAGCCTCCGTCAAATGAAGTAAGGCTACCTCTACCGGGTCTCCGACAGCCTTTTTCTCACTTTCTTTATCTTCCAATGATGCATCGTTGCATAAAGTTCCGATCAGGATCAGCTTTTCAAAATTCTCTCCGCCACTTTGACTTGAACCACTCAAATATTTCAGTACTCCTTTTTCAATAGCCACCTGCAAAACTTCATCCGGAAAGCCAAGTACTTCCACGTAGATCTTATTTTCTGTCAAGGTCCCAGTTTTATCCGTGAAAATCACATTTACCCCACCAAGCGTCTCCACTGCAGACAGTTTCTTTACAATCGCATTTTTTCTGGCCATAAGTAACATCCCATAGGCCAAAGCAACGGTGGCAACGATAGGTAATCCTTCAGGAAAAGCGGCTACCGCCAAAGCAATTGATGTTTCAAAAATCAATAACCAGGACTTTCCTTCCAACACCGCCGAAAGAGAAAATAGCCCGGTCATAACCAAAGTAATCCAAATCAGCTTTTTAGTTAACTTATTAATTTTCAAATCCAGGGGTGTAGTGCTCAGCTGTGGGCGGTCCACCATAGAAGTAATTTTACCCAATTCGGTATTTTCTCCAGTGCCAGTAACAACCACTTTTGCATTGCCATTCATTACAGCAGTCCCCTTAAATACCATGTTGATCCGATCTCCCAGTTCAACCGCTCCATTTATAGTGTCAAGTCGCTTCAGTGCAGGAAAAGATTCACCGGTAAGCGGAGATTCATCACATTGCAATTGATTGAATTGAACTATCCGCCCATCAGCCGGGATCATATCCCCCGCTTCCAGTATCATCAGATCTCCGGGAACGATTTGTTCTGCTGCCAACGCTTTTGTCTTCCCATGCCGGATCACTTTGGAAAAGACCTGATCCATTTTTTTTAATGCACTCATGGACGTCCGGGCCTGCAACTCCATAAAAAAACCAATGAGCGCATTCAGAAAAATAACCACCAGGATAGAAACAGCTTCTATCTCATTTCCAAAATAAATAGATGCGAAGACTGCAACAAATAACAAATACACGATTGGGCTGCGAAACTGTCCGATAAGCATCATCCAGATACTTTTCTTTTTTTGGCTTTGATAAATATTTAGCCCAAATTTCAAGGCTCTTTCTTCGGCTTCTGCATGTGTAATCCCTGATGTCTCATCAGTATTAAGTGCCTTACATACCTCAGCGACACTTAGTGCATAACTTCTTTCCAGGGGATAAGTTATTTCATTTTCCATTTCCAGTTTTTGATTTAAGCCAGGTTGATCTTTAAAGCGTCTTAATCAAATCTAGACATTCAGGTAATTTTGAAACATGATCAAACACCACACAAATGGTGACACCGATCATCAGCAGGGAAGTAATTAAAACAAAATAGCCTTTAAATTGTAGACATAGAAGAGGTTATTGTTATTTTTAACCACAATTTATGGAAAACACCGTTCTGCTGAAAGCGATCATCGATAATGCGATAGACGGTCTGATTACCATAGATGACCAGGGGATAATTGAGTCCATTAATCCCTCAGCTTGTAAACTCTTTGGTTACACGGAAAAGGAAATAGTTAAAAAGAACGTGTCCGTATTAATGCCGCAACCAGACCGGGGACACCATGATGGCTACCTCTTTCGCTATAAAAAAACCGGTGAGGCAAGTATAATTGGTGTTGGAAGAGAGTTAACAGGTTTGAAAAAAAACGGTAGTATATTTCCTTTTCGTTTGGGTGTTAGTGAAGTTAAATACTCAGGAAGAATCATCTATGCTGGTTTTATTCATGACCTGAGCCGGGAAAAAGAAGCCGAATCACAACTCCAGGATTATGCAGCTTTATTAGAAGATCAGGTACAGGAGAGAACGCTTTCTCTTCGGGAAACGGTTGAAGCCTTGGAGCAAACAAAGGCTGAATTGAATCTTTCTCTTGAAAACTTACACAATACTGTTTACACCCTTGAACAAACTCAACGTGAGCTTAGTCTGTCATTGGCAAAAGAACAGGAACTAGGTAAACTAAAAAGTAGGTTTGTTTCTATTGCGTCACATGAATTCCGGACTCCTTTGAGCATGGTACAGCTTTCTGTATCACTTATTGAACGTCATGCACTTCCATTTCACAATCCCCACATCAGCAAACACGTAGACAAAATAAAAGATGCCGTTCTGAATGTTACTGCAATCCTGAATGATTTCCTATCCCTTGAAAAAGTAGATACCGGGAAAGTACAGGCTAAATTCAATCATTTTAATCTGGCTGAATTTGCTGCAGAAATTACCGAAGAGATGCAAATCGTTTTAAAAGGCAGACAGAAAATAGTATATGTACACAGAGGTCCGGGATTGATGATTACTCTAGATCAGACCTTGTTAAAAAACTGCATCGTTATACTTATTGACAATGCTATAAAATATTCTGGTGAAGAAAGTTCTATACAATTCTACACCAAAATCAATGATAATAATTGTACTATCAGAATTTGCGATAATGGAATTGGAATCCCAGCCCAAGATCAGAAACATCTTTGTGAACCATTTTTCCGTGCACACAATACCGGAAAGATCTCTGGCAATGGACTTGGATTAAGTATACTTTCCAGGTATACCAATCTGATGAATGGTAAACTTGATTTTAAAAGCAGAATAAACCGGGGTACACTTTTCACCCTTACATTTCCACAATCATGAACAAAAAAATACTGATCATTGAAGATCACGACGCCATAAGGGGAAACATAGTTGAGATCCTGGAGATGGCCAAATACACTGTTTTTGAAGCTGACAATGGCAAGATTGGCGTAGAGATGGCTTTAAAACATATACCAGACATCATTCTTTGCGATATCATGATGCCTGAACTTGACGGATACGGAGTATTGTATATGCTCAATAAATATACCGAAACCTCGACTATTCCTTTCATTTTTCTGACCGCTAAAGCGGATCACAACGACTTACGCAAGGGAATGGAGATGGGTGCCGATGATTACCTAACCAAACCATTTGATGACATTGAACTCCTCAATGCCATTGACGTGAGGCTAAGAAAAAAAGCACATCTGGAACTCCAGAATCAAAACACGACTGATGAATTCAAATTGCTGGTAGCCAAAACAGATGGTCTGGCAGAATTTGCCAAGACCATTGCTGGCCATAAAAGCCGAGATTTCAAAAAAAATCAAGTTATTTACTACGAAGCCGATCATAGCAAAGGTCTTTATTTAATCATCCATGGCAAGATCAAAACCATCAAACTTTCGTTGGACGGGCGTGAATTGATGACAGGTATGTATGCAACCGGAGGGTACCTCGGCATTAATGCCATGTTAAATAAAAGTACCTATACCGACACTGCAACCGCGGTTGAGGACAGTACACTGTGTTTGATCCCTCTTGAAGAACTTGAAAAGTTGATTGATCTTTATCCTGAAGTGGCAAAAAAATTCATTCATCTTTTATCCAATGATAACCGGGAAAAAGAAGAACAACTCTTGCAATTGGCTTATGATTCAGTTAGAAAAAAAATGGCGGGGGCCATTCTCCGCTTATATCATCAACAGATTATCAAAAAAGATTTTTTTAGCATTACCCGTGAAGATTTAGCCGCCATGGCATGCATGGCAACTGAAACAGTAAGCAGAACACTATCTGATTTCCGTGATGAAAAATTAATTGAGCGTGACGGAATAAACATCACCGTATTGGATCTGGGAAGACTGGCAAAAATGAAGAACTAATTGAGACAGGCTTGACGGCAAAGCATAAATTTCACTGTTGTTATATTTTAAAAAAAATCCTAAAAGTACAGCCTTTATCTATTTGGCACTCCACTTCGATTTTGCCACCTGAGGCATTGACGATCTTTCGGATGAGGTACAGCCCAATACCAGTACCTTCTTTTGCCAGGTTTACCCGCTTATATTTTTTGAAGATATGATCGACCTCGTCTTTCGTGATACCAATACCATTATCGGTTACCGTCAATAGGATAAACTGAGCTTTTCTTTCGGTTATGATACTAATCTCTGGCAAACGATCTGGGTGGCTGAACTTGATTGCATTCGTAACTAGGTTCAGCATTACACTTCTCAAGTTCTTTTTGGCAAACCGAACCCATTTTTCACGAAAATCGGTGTGAAAAGTGGTTTTAGACACCTTAATATGTTCCGACATAATTTCTTTTATCTCGTCAAATAAATTTGGAAAGCTTTCCTGAGCCTGATCATCATCTTCGGATTCCAAATGACCAATCCTGGCCAAATCGCTGATTATGGATTTAAAATTGGTAACCGCTTTATTCATCATCCCCGATAACTCCATGACCTCAGGGTCTTGAGTATTTAGCTTTTCATTCAGTATCTCCAGCAACATTTCAATGTTCACAATTGGGGCATTGAGATCGTGTGAAGCACCAAAAACAAAGTTGTTCAGGTCAGCGTTAATTCTCAGTAAGCTTTTATTACTTTCGTTAAGGCTGTGGTTACTGATGTCCAGATTTTTATTGCTAATATCCAGCTGCTGCAATAGTTTCTTCAATTCGCTGATGTCGTAAAAGCTGATAACGGCTCCATCGGCTTTTTTGCCGTTCCCCTTCATGTATGGCATGGTCATCACCTGATAAACCTCTCCATTTGGTCCTTCTGCTTCACGCGTAATGTGTTCATCATCCTGAATTACTTTTTTTATATCAGCGATCAACGTTTCAAATCTGATATTGGTTGTTATATTGCTAAGTGGTCGGCCAATATCACCTTCTCGGATGTTAATAAGCTTCAATGCTCCCGGCGAATATCTTTTCAGCAGCAAGTCCCTGTCAACAAATAACTGACCATTTATATTACTCCTGAAGTAATTATTCAAATCATCATTCAGTTCCGTCAATTGATCAATGGTAAGTTCATGGTTCTTGTTAACCGTTTGCAGTTCTTCATTGGTACTTTGCATTTCTTCATTAGCAGATTGCATTTCCTCATTGGCAGACTGCAGTTCTTCATTAAAAGACTGCATATTTTCATTGGAGGAGGCAATTAGCTCATGCGCTACCGCTACAGCGTGTCTCAACTGCGCCACCTCCTGTTCAAGGCTGATGACATGCTCACTAGTCACTTCGTTGATATCTACAGCATGAATCACATTTCTCTCTTTAGTACGCGGTTCAGGCTCTGTAAACAAGACCAGTAGCAGCTTTTCTTCCGAGTCTGTAATATAAAATGGACTGATGACAACATCCACCTTCTTATTTTTTTTCTTATCGGCGCTGCCCAAACTAAGCCCATTAAGCACAAACCTTTGGTTCATCTTTAGCGATTTCCAGGCAGTAGCTTTAAAGAGTTCGCAAATATGATCTGGTAAAAGATCAATCAGGTTATGGTTAAAATTAATACTTTTTAAATAAGATTTGGTATCTCCAAATGACTGAACCACATACAGATTTTCATTCGTACAGACACCATTAAAAGCTCCTTCCTTTAATAAGGCTGAATTAACCAGATTGGTGAGTTCGCTTTTTGATACCAGAGCGACTTGCTTTTTAGTTACTTTCATCGTTGTCTGGAATTCACCGATCCTATGAGACGAAAAGGTATCAGAACGGATAACACGACCTGTTTTATTGCTTTTCAGTATGTTCCATTTACCGCTAACCTCGTTAAACCCATCCATGATAACAGAAGCACTCTCGCTTGGCCCCAAAAAGAGATATCCACCCTCTTTCAATCCAAAATGCAACAGGGCAAATATCTTTTGTTGTAAAGTCACATTCAAATATATCAACAGATTACGACAGCTGATCAGATCCATATTACAATACGGCGTGTTCTTGGTCAGGTCATGCTGAGCAAAGATCAGCATCTTGCGCAAGTCGTGTTTGACTCTATAACTTTCACCTTCTTTGGTGAAAAATTGCTCAAGCCTATCCTCGGATATGGTTTTAACAAGACTTTCGGGGTAAATACCTTTTGACGCGATATCCAATGCCGCTTTACTTATATCCGAAGCGAAGATTTTGACCTCAATATTTTTAGGATATTTATTTAAATATTCTTTGATCAGTATAGCTATGGAATAAGCCTCCTCTCCGGTAGCACAGCCAGCCACCCATATCTTCAAGACTTCGGTATTATTATTTTTGATGATAGCCGGGATAACGGTTTCTTCAATGATTTTAAAAGCTTCCTGGTCGCGAAAAAAAGAGGTTACACTAATCAGGAACTCGTTAGCGAGTAAAGTGACCTCTTCGATACTAACTGTTAATAATTTGTAATACTGATCAACCTCGTTCAGATGATGCTTCTCCATCCGTCTTTTGATCCTCCTGATAATCGTCGGACGCTTATAGTCCCTAAAATCCAATGGGAGGATCTCTTTGATTAGCGTTAATATTTGTCCAATCACTTCCTCAGTAATGTCTGCAGAAGGCTCACCTGGCAATTGGCTCAGGATGCCACTCATGACATAATCATCAATAACCTGAGGCATGGCTTCAGGTGAAATGACCCTGTCGGCACAACCCGTCGCAATGGCTGCCAGTGGCATACTATTAAAGCTCGCCGTAACTGGATCCTGAACTAGCGTGATACCTCCGGCATTTTTAATGGCTTCGATACCTTTAGAACCATCATCACCAGTGCCGGATAAGATGACACCAATGGCTTTGTTTCCACGTTCCTTTGCAAGCGACCTGAAAAAGTAATCAATGGTCATATGCGGACGTGGCTGGTCTTTTTTGTCTAAAAGAACCAGTCTACCTTTCTTTATTGACATAAACTTCGCAGTCGGGATTAAGTAAACCGTATTTGATTTAATATCTACATTATCAATGGCCTCCACCACTTGCAGTTTACTATGCTGCGCCAGGATCTGTACCATCTGACTTTTAAAATCAGCGGAAAAATGTTGTATCAGGATATAGGATACCGAATCCAGTGGGGTATAGTCAAAGAACACGGATATGGCTTCTAAACCTCCGGCAGATGCTCCGATAGCTATAATATATTGTTGATCGTCAATTTTGGTCATGAGGTAAAGATGAGTTAGAGAGTATAGAAGGAAAAAGCAATATAAAACTATTCACTGGTAATAATTTATTTATTTTCAAGCACTTAGAGATTAATAAGATTAAGAGGCTTAGTAGAAAGGTGATTGAAAGAATTACATCCTGAAATAAATTTGTCAAATCCCAGCAAAAAGAAATTTCAGCAGACCTATTTATCAACCTGATCACAATTCTGAATTTTAGCTAGCTTTGCAATCCTGATTCTCACCATATGTCCAACCACGTGCCCTTATACCTCAACATCAGTTTTATACTCACAACCCTACTGGCAGCAGGTATACTCGCACTTTTGCTTCGTACAGCTTCTAAGCCCATCAGCAGCGGGTCGGCATTTGGCATAATGGCAACAATTGTAATCTGGCTAATCATTCAAGCCTTGCTTAGCTATAGCGGCATATACACTGATTACCCGGAAGCCCTTCCCCCAAACATCATACTCTTTGGCGTACTTCCAGCCTTAACAACCATCATCATCATTTTCAGCACCAGAAAAGGCAAACAATTTCTCGACCGTCTATCCATGCAAATGCTCTGTTATGTTCATATCGTCCGCATCCCGGTTGAACTGGTCCTCTACGGGTTATTTATCAACGGAGCCGTACCAGAACTCATGACCTTTGAAGGGCGTAACCTGGATATCCTGGCCGGAATAACCGCCCCGGCAGTAGGGTTTTTCGGTATCGGACAAAGTAAAATGGGAAAAACATCCCTGCTTGCCTGGAACTTCATCTGCCTGGCCCTGCTACTCAACATCGTCTTCAATGCCATATTATCTGCCCCCTCACCATTTCAGCAATTTGCCTTTGATCAGCCCAATGTAGCCATACTCAATTTCCCCTACAGCTGGCTCCCTGTATTTATCGTTCCGCTCGTGCTTTTTGCCCATCTTGCCGCGATCAGGAAACTCATTAAGTCTTAGATTCACACAACGTTATCAAATGATTCGATACAACCCTGTTTCCTTTTAGGAATTATTTTTTTTAAGTTTGAGTCATGAAACTCTTTCAATATACAATAATGATGGCCAAGCCCTGGACAAATTAACGGGGAAATATAATTTCCGTTCTATTGTAAAATAACTTCTGCTGAGGTTGTACACTATTATTATATCACATTCAAATAATTTCATAAAATACAGCAATGTGTTAGCCTGTATAATTATTCGGTAAAGATAGCCCATCTCAAAGCAGAGCAATAATGATGATCCAAATCCAACAAATGAATAACCCTCTGTAAACACTTGTTAACTTACTAAATCTAAAAAAATGACCACAAAAAACATTCTAAGATTAGCTGAAACACATGGTTTACAGCTTACAGATCAAATACAGTTTAATGAAATGGGGATCGATTTTAAAGTTGGCTTCGCAACAGACCAGCACGGTCAGCAATGGGTCCTACGAATTCCACGCCGGGAGGGATTGGACAAGCAAATTGAAAACGAAAAACACATCCTGAATCTGGTGCGGCAACACCTGTCCGTGCAAGTTCCTGACTGGGAAATTGCAAGCCCTGAACTCATCGCCTATAGATTACTTAAAGACAAACCCGCCTTAACGTTTGATGCAAAAACCTATAAAGTAACCTGGAATATTGATCAGCAAAGCCCACACTACATTCCCAGCTTGGCAAAAATACTGATAGAACTGCATGGCATTTCTGAAAAGGAAGCCGCCGCAAATGATATAAAAATTCTGAATCCCGAGGATTTACGGACTGAGATAGCCGACCGTTTAGCACTGGTAAAACAAGAACTCGGAATCCACAAGAAGCTTGAACACCGCTACCGAAAATGGCTGGACAACGACAGCCTATGGCCCGGTTTCACCAAATTCATTCATGGAGATTTGTACGCAGGTCATATCCTGGCTTCCCCCGAAGGCAAAGTTACCGGGATCATTGACTGGACTACAGGACAGATCAGCGATCCGGCCATGGACTTCTCAGGACATTACTCTGTATTTGGAGAACAAAGCCTGAAAGACCTAATCAACGCGTACCAGCAGCAAGGCGGAGCCGTCTGGGACAGACTATTTGAACAAGCCCTTGAACGGGCAGCTGCAGCTCCCCTGGCTTATGGCCTCTTTGCTCTGGAAACCAATGATGAAAAACACATCACCGGAGCAAAAGGAATGCTGGGCTCTAAAAAGCGTATTCCAATTCAATAAGGTAGGGAAAATAACCATTCTCAATTCGCGAATTGAGAATCGAGCAATTTCAGCACTTTAATTTCTTATGATCAAGTACGGGCAAATTATATAAGCCTTTCAAATAATTGTTATTTTGGCAATTCGGCTACTTAATTTTTCACAGCATATGTCTCTAAAAAAATAATAAAGAATGATTTTAGCAAATAGACACTTTTGTCTTGTGTAGGCCATTTTTGATGTGTATAAAAATAGGATTTTATCTCTACTAGGGACATGTCAAAATGATATTATCTCTAGTAGAGTATTTTTAACTGATAGTTTACATAACCTACTGATATTTAAAACCCTATAAAGGTGATAAAAATACGAATAGTCAATTCCCATTTCAAGCCCATCGAGTCGATATTCTGAACCAAAGGATTTTAATATTGGGCCATGTAATCTCATTATGAAATTACGGTGCTTAGAAATAATGCGGCCAAGTACAATCCAATTCCATAGATAGCATGAGCTTGCATGCTTCTTAACCTTGCTATCGGAGGATTAGGAGTTTTGGAAGCGGCAATTCCAAAACCAAAAGCGGGCTGCATCATCAACCATGGTGCTGCTGTTGTTAATACACCAATTATTAAGGCAGGTAAAAAGGTCGGTTTATATGCCCACTCTACTCCCGAAATCAGTAAAAGTAAAAAAGCAAAAGAAATCCCTATCAGATAATGAGCAATCCATCCAATTATTCGTTCCCCTTTAATTCTTTCTGCTTGTACAATATTTTGATGGGCAAACACGCCGTGCTTAAAATGACCAATCCACCTACCTACCAAACCCATATCCAAAGAGGGGATTTTCAGAACAAGCTTCATGAACAAAGCATAGACATCCATAACTATTGTGGCCCCAATACCTATGATTATTGAAAAAGTGATCAGTTGTAAATAAGTGTTCATTGTATTATTTTAAATTAAATTTTTCAGTTGAGAGCGCCATATTTATTGCTGCCCCCGCCTGCGAACCTGCTGACACAGCTGTTGCAATAGAACGAAAAGCAGAATTATCACCACACGCATATATCCCAGGAATATTGGTCTGCTGAAGATTATCGATTTTTAACAGCCCTTGCTCTGTAAGTTCGCATCCCAATTCAAGTGGAATTTTACAATGCTGTTCAAATGGTGGCCTGGCATAAAGTGCATTTAACTGATGAATAGAACCGTCCTTTAGTAGAATCCCAGAAAGCTTTCCCTGCTGATGTTGTATAGCAAGAACTTTTTGTTCTACAATACGGATCTTATTTCTATGGATCAGCTGATGCTGTTCTTCACTAAATGTTGCCTTTCCATCAGTAAAAATGGTTAACCTATTACTAAGATTTGACACCAATTGTGCATAGTGAAAGGCCAAATTACCGTTCCCCAAGATGCCTGTTTTTTCATTTTTGACTTCATAACCGTGACAATACGGGCAATGTAAAATAGATATTGCCCAGCAGTCGGAAAATCCAGGTATTGGTGGCATAAGGTCCCTCAATCCCGTGGCAAATAGAATTTTTCCTGTTAAAAATGTCCTTCCTGTTTGAGTGGTGAGTTGAAATACTTTACCACTTCTTGTTACTTTGGAAGCAATATCTTCGTAAAAAGATACTGTTTGATAATTCAAGACCTGTGCCTTAGCTTTGTTCGCAATATTTTTGGGTTTCTCCCCATCTTGGGTAATAAAGTTATGCGAATGCGGAGTCTGCCTGTTACATGGTAACCCACTATCAACAAGGAGAACCTTCCGCAAAGAACGACCTAGAGCCATAGCCGCAGAAAGCCCAGCATAACTCCCACCAATAATAATGACATCAAAAATTTGGTTTTCACTTTCTTTATCTAAAGCTGTAAAGGACATAAGTGTACTAGGTATGGTCAATGCAGAGGCTAGCAAACTACTTTTTGTAATAAATTTTCTTCGCGTAATCATTGATATATACAATTAATTCCGTCCTTTGAAACCACAGTTGAGATTACGGTATTGGATTCTACGCAGAAAATTCCATTTTTACTGACCCTGGAAGAAAGATAACGTTCGGCGTCCATCGCAGCAACACATCCGGAGCCAGCTGCTGTTGTTTGCATTAATTGTCCTCCTATCTGGAGCCCAGAATATAAAATTGGGTTTAATGCAGACCTCGAAGCATATATTGCCGCGGTATATCCCGCTGGCCCTGACCCTATGATTAAACATTTAGTAGTTCCCATTTAATTGTATTTATTATTGCCCCACTTTTACAGATTATAAAATGATTTTACATTATATGAGGCTCTCAATTTTCTGCATGAGTTCTTTCTCTGATATCAATCCTGTATGTCTCCAGTAAATCGAACCACCTTTGCTTAAAAGGATTAGCGTTGGAACAGACCGAACTGAAAATTCGACTGATAGACTGCTTTCCTGATCAACATCTAATCTTCTTACATCTGCGATCTCTTTTATTTTTTGTTCTACCTGATTAATGATGGGCGCTAACATCTTGCATGGTCCGCACCACGCAGCGGAAAATTGAAGCAGTACTGGTCTTTCAATGTCTTTAAAAGTATTTGAATCATTCATAACGTATATAATTGAATTAATAATTTAAATATGAGATAAGCATATTACTATCTCAATGAAGAATCCGCCAGAGAAAGAGATTTCTGTTTGCATCCCTGTGTCTCTCCATAATTCTTTATTGTTTTTAAGTACAATAAAGTCTGACCTAAGCCAAACTTTATACAATATTCGGAACCTAACATCTCCTAATATTTGATAGTCCAAAATTACCGGACGAATGAGAGATTAACCTGATACATACAGGAGGAAAAATGGTACAAATCACATATTAATGGTATTTGTGTTGTTCTCGAAATCACAAGGAACCAAATCCTGTCTTTTTTTCTTGAAAAATAAAGGAAGAGCAAAATTAAATAGAGCGATTAAAATCTGAATGTTTATATCCGGCGAAGCAAAGGCTTTTTGTTCTGTTTCGGAAGAAAACCTCGAAATGCTTTTTGTGGTGGCCAAAAAAAGAGGAAAGGACTCTGGCAAGGCATTAGTAAAGTTTGCTGTAGCCAAATTGAAAATCTATAATGAGTATGTGACTGAACAAAACCAATAAGCAGTCGGCTTTTATGAAAACATGTCTATCGAAAAACCGGATGTTCAGAAAAGACAGTCTGGGGAAAGCATATCCAATTTTGCATTTTCGATATTTTATAGATACAGGTGTAATTTAGCGTATTTTGCTTGACGTCATACAGATTTTAAATTATGCTAGTTGAACATTTATTTGCATCTAAAAGAATTAGGAGACAGTTTCGTACATCGTTTAAAATAACGACAAAATGAGGAAGAATCTATAAAATTAAGCTCCTGGCTAATCTCCTTTATAGAGAGAGATGTAGAACTTAATAACGATTTAGCATGCATGACAACCACATGTTCAATCCATTGGTTTACAGATTTTCCCGTCTGATTTTTTATTAATGTTGTAAGATACTGTGGAGATAAGTTTAATTTATCTGCGTAGAAGTGAACCCTGCGTTCACTTCTAGCGTGCTTCGAAATTAGCGCATAAAAATTATCAATAATTTCATCCACTCTTTTTCGAACAATTCCGCTCCCTTGGGACAAACTAGAATAGGAATCTGTAATAGATGTGATTAAAGCAAAAATAAGATACTGTAAGACTGTTTTTCTAGTGTTTTTATTACCGGATTTATTAAAATAGTATTTCTTTAGAAAGTTGACAAAATCTCCAAATAAATTATTTTCCGGTATTGATGAATTGATTACAGGATTCCAGCGAATCTCATTATTGGTAATAAAATCACGTAATATAGGAAATGCACTGATGAAGTCTATAGACATTACAATAGATACGATCTGAAAATCTCCCGAAACCTGTATTGGATCTATCATTAGCTGTGGCAATACAACTATAATTGACCCCGCTCTGATTTCATAAGGTTTGAAATTGATTTTCACAGTCATAGTGCCTTTTGAGCAAAAAGAGATAATTAGTCCGTCAAATTGATGCTTGAAGTCTGTGTAATGATTTTCTAACTTGTGTACATCATCTAATATCGAGATGCCGTCCACACGGATATCCTCATGAATTAGATGCTGCTCTTGTATGGATTCTATATTGAGAAAATGTGACATTTCCAAAGGTACAAATTGCAAGGAAATGTATACTCTTCCGATTTCATTTATAGCGAATCAATACTATTTGATGCATTTTTCATTTTACACCAAAGTGCTATATTACAAATTGAATATACAAACCACGCTTTTGACAATACTTGTAATATCACTAGATCTTAGATTTACACAATCTGACAATGTCTATTTCCCTTTGCTGTTTTTACGATATTGGGGTGAATATGCAGATACTTGACCTATAAAACTGATCAAATAATTTAAAAGTATGAATATTCATAGAACGCTACCAGCAGAATTTATAATAGAGGCTAGCGAACTCTTCTCAGATGCTTTTGAAGATAAATTCCGTTATTTCTTTGGATCTAAATCTGCAATTCAACAAATGATGCCCTCGTTAATCAATAGAGACCAGGTGATCGCTGTTGTTTCAGGTAAAAACGAGCTGGTAGGCATAGCCGGGTATAGCTATAAGGAAAGACACATGGTGGTGCTAAATATGAAAGCCATGATGAAAAAATACGGACTAATCAAAGGCTTATACAAGATTCTGCAGTTGGGTATCTACTTTCCAAACGAAGTACCTTTGACCTATATTTACGTAGATGCCATAACCGTGAAGGCAGAATACCGGGGGAAAGGAATCAGCCGACTGCTGTTTCAAGAACTTGAAAAGGTAGCTTTTGAAAATGGGGTGAAACACTTACAACTGGATGTTTCTGTCGACAATCAGCAGGCAATTAACGCATATGAGAACATAGGTTTCCATGAAATGACTTCTTCGACTCTTAGTCATGGTACTGCCCAGAAGATTGGGATCCGACGGGTGAGCAGGATGCTTAAAACACTGAATTATTAACTTTTGATACCAAAAAAACTTTAATGTGAAGATTACATTTGAAAAATATACTCCACTATGGGAAAAAGCCTTTGGGCATATCGAAAAAGAACTGGTAAAAGCTCTTGGTTTTCTTAGTCCCCAAATTGAGCATATTGGCAGCACATCAATAAGTGGTTTATCCTCTAAGCCAACCATAGACATCATGATCGGTCTTAATAGCGCTGCTGATCTCGATCTATGTCCGCCTTTGCTGATGGATAATGATTACGTCTATTATGAAAATTACAATCTGGATACGCCATACCGTAGGTTTTTTGTAAAACTAAAGGATTCCCCAAAAAGTTTATCCTTACCTGTTCATATCAAACCCCACGATATTATTCCTGAAGAACTACATAACCATAGCTTCCGTTAGCACATATCCATATATTACCATTGAATTCCGAACACTGGATGCGTCATATAGCATTCCGGGATTACCTTCGTACTCATCCTGAAATCAGGGCCGAATATCAGCAACTGAAAGAAGAGTTAAGCACGCAGGAATGGAAAGATGGAAATGAATACAATGAAGCAAAGGATTCATTTATAAAAACAGTAGAGCAAAAAGCTGTCAAATGGTATAATCAATTATAGCTATGAAACAGAATATTTATAACCACCCTGTATTCTTCGAAAATATAAGAACCTGTGCGATAATAAGGCTTTATGAATTGATCAGTCAACTGTCAAAAGAAATTTAGGGGCAACTATCGAGGTTAATTTTGAACTAGGAAGGACCTTATAAAACTTTCATCTATAAAACCTATATGATCTAATTCAACAAAAATGAGTACTTCTTCTAAGATTAAAGAAATAAATACTGCACAGGAATTCAAAGAGTTTTACCTTCAGGATGCTCAGTATACTTATTGTACCGAATGTAATCATCTAGAATACGCCAATGGAACAGGTTTTCTGGAAATCATTCCTTTGGAGGATTTACAGAAAATATATAGCCGGCATATTGGTCATCAGGCACGTAGAAAGTTTTACAGCATTATTCTTTTGACTGCTGGAGAAGTTGATGAAGTTATTGGGTATCAGAAGTATCATTTCGGCCCACAAAGCATGTATTTTGTACCTAAAAATCAGCTTCATTCTATTGAATCCTGTAGCGAGGACATAAAAGGAATCCTGTGTATGTTTGATGCAGATTATTTTTTACTTTGCCTAAAACACCAGATCAAACTCAATCAATTTCCATTTTTTCAGTTGGATAAGGCACCTTATGTAAATTTATCAGAAAGAGAAACGCAAATGATGCAGCACCTATTCTGGAAGCTAAACAGTGAAAAATGCCAAAAGAGCACTTTTAATGATGACTTACTCGTCAGAATGTTTCTCAACATCATCCTGCTTGAAGCTGAGCGCATTTATAATCATAAGTTTGTTGAGCAAGGTTTCAGTCTCAGCCGGAAAGAGCAATTGGTAGCACAATTTCAACTCCTGGTAAATCAGCACTTTCTGGAGAAAAAACAGGTAAATGAGTATGCCGGAATTTTATGTGTGCACCCGCATTACCTGAATGATATGGTAAAAGAAGTTTCGGGTTTTCCGGCAAGCTATTTTATTCAAAAACAATTGGTACAGGAGGCAAAATCACGTTTGATGCAGACCAACCAGACGGTTTCCATGATTGCTACTGACCTCAATTTCACAGATGATTCTTATTTTGGCCGGTTTTTCAAAAAGATTACCGGCTGCACTCCCCTGCAGTATAGAAAAAAACATAAACATTAAAAAACATGTTTTATTTTCACATCAAGTATTCCCCAAGGGTTAATATTGAGTATTCACCAAAAGTGAGCATTCATTCCGCATTTAAACTAAACCTTCTTTTTTTACAAATAAGCAAGTCGCTGTAAGACAACTTTTCTACCTGGGATTGCTGAATACCAAAATAATCATAATAAAAATCGCATTGTTTTTTCAGTTGCTCCAGAGTAAATGATTCGGTTTCGTCAATTGCTTCCACTTCGATAAATGTTCCAAGATCCTCAACAGCATCAAAATGAAACTTTACGTTTTCAATTCCGTATATTTTTCTCTTTTTGTCAACAATCACTTTTAAGCCCAACTGATTGGAGAGGATATGTTTCAGCGTATCATTCATTTCGTGTTTATAGAGAAGAATATCAGATCTTTTACTTCCATGAACATTTTCACGGTTATAATCAATGAGTTTACTTTCTTTTCCAATAGTCTCGCGTAGTTTCAATCGTCCCTTTTGTGCATTAAAATAGGTATCAATCTGATGATCTGTCCCATAATCAACAGGATTTAACTTAAGAAGGAGATTTTCATACTTCCCAAATCCTTCTACTCTTGCTTTAAATTCAAAATTCTTTATTTTCATGTATTAATTTTAGGATTTACATCTCCCTTTTTTTGTCTGTCTTATTATTTTAACTACAGGATCTACACGGTCACATACTTTTAATTCGCCATCTTTTATTGCCATTTTAAATCAAAACGCCTATTTATTCCTTTTATGAGCAAGCTGAACTAAGTATTGAACGAACTCTCTTACTTCCTCATCTTTACTTTCCCAATTATCTTTACATTCTCCGAGATATCCATCCTTAGCCATTTGTAAAAGTCCATTAAAGTGCTGTGGAACTTTAGGAAGTAGCCAATCGGCAGCTTTTTCTTTCGATGTGATTTCGCCTGTAACAATTGTGAATACCATTCTTGCAAAAGTCAGAATAGCATTCCTTTCATCACCTATTACGGAATTCTCTAGCGCTGGAAAAGAATCAAATATTGCATTTTTGATATCCTCATCTGGTATTGTAGGGACAAGTTCTTGTGCCTCAGGCCCAGCTAATGAAATACTGTTTTGTCTTACCTGCCTCATTAGAATAGTCAGATCTGGATCAGTAGCAGAACCTCCTGTTTGCCCTTTTGAGAACTTATCTCTAAGCCATTCTCCATATTGTAATTCACTTTTGATCGGGTGCAGCCAGGGCGAAATTTCATCTATGTTTACAATTGTGATTTCAAGCGGACGGATTAATTCCCGATTGCCGATTTCTCCAGATACCTGCAGAAATTGCTTAATCAACTCTAATTTGTTTCTTTTTTCGAGTCTACCTTTAACAATAACTAATAGGTCAATGTCGCTATCAGGTCTAAGTCCTCCGCTGACGCTTGAGCCATAAAGGTAGATTCCGAGAATAGGATTTTCTATTTCTTTATTCAAGATCTCAACAACCTGCTCCAAGACTTCTGGTATATTCAACTTTTCTTTTTTTAACTCTATTTCAGATTTACCTTGCCTATCTTAATTTCTATAATCATATTTTGTACAATTAAGTTCATTTTGTAATATGATCTTTTCCAAATTTAAGTTCGTATTACAGATACATTATTAGAAATACAGATAGATTAAGTTATTAATTCATGGCCATTTTGGCATATATACCTCCACTTGCGATAAGATTATCATGAGTCCCGATCTCTTCAATTTTACCATTTTCTAAAACGATGATTTGATCTGCATTTCTAACCGTCGAAAGCCTGTGTGCAATAGCAATCACAGTCATTCCTTCACTAACAGAAGATAATGCAGCAGTAAATGCCTTTTGCGTTTCTGCATCCAAAGCGCTTGTCGCCTCATCTAGAAGTAAAACTGTCGGTTGACGTAATAAAGTCCTAGCAATACAGAGTCGCTGCCGTTCTCCGCCGGAAAATTGATATCCACGTTCACCTACTTGTGTTTGCAGACCTTCTGGAAGACTGTCGATGAGGTTGTTTAGCTGTGCTACCTGAAGAATATTTGCAATTTCTTCTTTTGTAGCATCAGGTTTAGCAAAAAGAAGATTTTCTTCAATAGATGCGTTGAGTAAAAAAGGGTCTTGTGTTACTATCCCCAGTAATTCAGATATAGCGTGAAAACTTAAGTCCTTCACATCTATTCCATCAAATCGTACGTGCCCCTCATCGGTATCGTACAACCTGGCAATAAGATTTCCTATTGTACTCTTTCCTGATCCTGTCGCTCCGACCAAAGCCGTATATTTTCCTGCAGGGATTGAAAAGGAGATATTTTTCAGTAAAGGCAATGATTCCCTGTCATAAGAGAAAGATACATTTTCGAAAGTTATACCTTTCTTGAATTCATTTTTTTGTAGAGTAAGAGGATTTTCTCTTTCCGTTATTTCTGGAGGCATGTCGAGATAGGAAAACACTCTGGTAAGGATTGCTCTTACTTTACCAAATTCAATACGGGTTTCAAACACTTCTAGCAGAGGCCATAGAAGTTGTTCTTGCAGCGCTACAAAAGCTACCATAGTCCCGATAGACACTTGATAACCCATTCCCAAAAGTATGCCTCCACCGAAAAATGTAAAGGCAGGCAACATATCCAAGAAAAGAAAAATAATAGCAAATTCCCATTGACCTGCCGTGTCTGAACGGGTTTCCAACCTGGATAGATCTTCCGAATTTTTTCTGAACATATGTACAAGATACCTAGTCCGGCCCATTGTTCTGGCCAGAATGAAACCTCCGGCTGATAAAGATTCAGTAATATTAGACGAGAGATCAGCTACACGTTCTTGTTGGTCATGCATAATCCTTTCCCGTACTTTTGCCACACGTTGGTTGACCAATACGAGTAGAGGAACTACCAAAATAGAAACAATAGCTATACGCCAATCTAAAAGTAACATGGCTATAGTAGTCGTAATAATAGCGGTTACATGCCTAGCAAAGTCAGTTGCTGTATTCGTTAACAAAGATTGCATTTTCGAGATGTCACTCGTAATACGCGCTTGTATTTCTCCTGTTCGGGTGGATGAAAAAAATGAAAGAGACAAGGACTGAAGATGTTCATAGAGATTCACACGGAGATCATGCATAATCTTTTGCCCAATGCTGGTTGAGATATAAGATTGTACAACAGAAACAATGGTGGTAAAAATAGAAATACCTGCTAGTCCAAGCACTAACTTGTATAGTAAATCCATATCCGAGGCAGGTAGTGCGTCGTCAACAATTTTTTGGATTAGGAATGGACTTATCGTGCCAAATGCACCACCTATTATGATCAATATTAGTATAACAGCTAATGTGGTCTTATATGGTTTCACCAGATGTGAGACCCTTGAAAAGGAAAATTTTGTATGAGATGCGTTTGTATTTACTTTCATTATGATTGTCTAAATAATTAATAGTAAGCTAAATACATCTATTTTACCACCATGGATGAAAATACAAGATAGATATCTACTATAATTTGGAATTTATCGAATTATGTATTCGATCTGTAATTAATTGATTTTAAGAAACCATGTCCAGCTTAAAGCTATTGATCTTATTGCAACCGTTTAACAACATTTCTCATTTTAGTAATCGTTTTTATTTTCTATTAGCTGACATAGGTCTTCATCAAATTACTTTAAGATCCCCGAGATTGATCGGTTATTTAATTTTCAATCGCATAGATAAACTGTATGGCTCAAAGCCCTCGTGCAGATACAGTGCCGCAGCGGAAGCATTTTTAGACAAGACACTTAACTCCAGATAATCAGCTTCCTTTTCCTTTGCCCAGGTTTTAACGCGATCAATCAACGCTTTTCCAACTCCCTTCCCACGCATTTCCACATCCACCACGATGTCCATTAAATACATACATTTCAAGGGCACGAAACAGTTATAAGGCGGGCTTTCCTGTAATTGCGTAATTGCAATTCCTTGTACCTCCTGGTCTGACTGATAAACAAAGGCAGTAAATTGATCTTCTCCTGCAATTACTTTGTGCAGAAAAGCTTCATCCTGAAAAGCTGGCTGCATATAGTCGGGTTCATGATGTGCCATCTGTTCAAAGAGTTGAAAATAAAGGTTTTTTATCTTTAACAGATCTGCCTGGACTGCTTTTCTAATGTTCATATTATTTTAACTATATATTTTGTTTTCTTTTTAAAAATCCCTTGGCTTCCAAACCAATAGAAAGTTAATAATGAGAAGTTATTGGAAAAACAAAATTCTCCATAAATATATCCTTTTTGTGTTCAGGATAAATGTAAAACGCATCATCATCGAACGGATATTTTTCGACCTCAAGTTTTCCGCCAAAATCTGTATCCGGAACAAAAAAGAAATTGACCTCTTGCATCTGCTTATTAACTAAAGAAGGGATTAACTCCTCCAGCCTGTAAAGTCTATCTGAAAAAACATCATAAATATTCAGTTCTTCCTCATCAAATTCCATGATTATTAAACAGTCTCGTTTTTCTGAATAATATAGAGAATTCTCAAACTGTAGTATAAAATGGTAGGTCGTCAAACATGGGTTAGGTTCAAAAGATAACGTCTTGGAGAGCAGTCTATGAGCTTTACTAAATCTCTCCAGGAGTTTTTTATCTCCACTAACTTGAGTAGAAAGCTTTCTCCAATCGGAATTCACAGGTTCTAACTCTGATAGATCCTTAAGACTGTATCTGCTTTCATCTAACCTAACAAATCCGAACTTTGGATAAAAATCTAACACCTCAGCGTTTGCGAATAGGTATAGAAGTTCAAATTGCCCCTGGAAATGGTCCATAACGTGGTCAATCAGATAACGCGACAGACCCTGGTTCCTAAAAGAAGGGTGCGTCATCACTGCACTAATCTGTAGCACACTATGGGATTGCCCTTGTAGAACCATCACCATGGGGGATACAGAAACATTTGCAATTACCTTGTTGTCTTGAACTATAAAAAATGGTATAAAAGTATTATCCCAATATCCCATGCCATACCATGGCTCGTAATCTCCGTCCAGGCAGATATCATACAGCTCGTTAAAACTTAGGAAATATGGTTTTAGTTCCTCCAATCCAGAATAAATTATTCTATTTGTTTTCATTTTACCGCAAAAAACTTTTCACTCCTTGTATCTTTTAAACCTTCTTTTGCCGCTGTATTCTAGTTGATTTATTGAGTCCATCCATTATCATATCTTTTATCTTTGGTTTTCAAATTTACGAGTCCAGCTTACATTTCTAATAGCATATCTTGCTCAACTATGTGCATTTTGTAATATTCTATTGCTTTTTTATTTTCATAAAAACACATAACTTGATGTTTAATAGCTATTTGTTCCTTGACCGTCAAACGATTATTTGTTACTGTATATCCAAAATTTCACAAGCACCCCTAAAGAGGTGCTCGTGATTAGAATGAGACTTTACCATGAACAGCCATCGTCCATTCATCCCGTGTCATACGACTGATATGTTCGATCCGTATGTCATTCATTAACTCATTTACGCAGGCTTCTTCCACATGATGATGATGGAACCCACATTTTTCTTGTGCGATCTTTGATTTGGCGTTTCCATCGTAATAGCCGGACCAGATATTTACTAATCTCAAACCCTCGAAACCATAGCGTACAACTTCTTTAATTGCTTCAGGCATTATACCCTTGCCCCAAAATGGGACACCTAGCCAATATGAAATTTCGCCTTCCGATTCGGTGATTGGAAAATTACTTTTCTCTCCCAAAATTAAACTAATCATCCCTATAGCTATGTCATCCTCTTTTAATGTAATGGCAAATACGCCTTCTTGCATAAATATGGTTTCGATAATCTCTTTACTTTGTTCCACACTCTTATGCGGTGGCCAACCAGCTATTGGTCCCACTCTTTCGTCCTTCGCACATTCGTATAAGGCTTCTGCGTCAGCATCTCTGAATGGACGCAAAATCAATCTTTCTGTTTCTAACATCATAACATTCTATTTTTAAATGTACGGGGCAAAATTACAGTCTTTATTTTATAGAGATATAGCCAAAAGTTTCGTAAAATGGGTACTTTTGAAAACAAATCACACTTAATCACCATCAATAATCAAAATTTATGGTAAAAACAGAAAGTGCAATTATGAATTACACTCCGGATATTCTGTTAGGAAAAGAGAAACTAGCGCTGGGGGAAAGTGATCTAAATCAAAGTCTAGGATATCCCTTAAAGCTCAGCTATACTTCGTTAATTGTATGTCTGGAAGGTACTGCAGTAATTAGCGTTAATTTTAAGAATTATCTGCTAAAGCCTAATGATGTATTGGTGCTGGCTGAGGATTATATTACAGTTGTGCAACGAGTCTCCGCTGATTTCAAAGCATTCTACTGTCTTGTAGATAGAAGTTTGGCTGCAGAAGTAGCGTTTGATTTACCCAATCAACTTTTCTTGTATTTACATCAAGCCCCACTATGCAGACCTAATGGCCCGGAAATCGCCCTCTTACATGGATGGATTACGCAAATAAAACACATCAAAAACACATGCACAAAACACCAGCATACGATGTTGCGCAATAGTTTACAATTGTTTTTTCTCAAAATAGCTGAAACTGTTTCACTGACAGAAATTAATCTGGAACATCAATACGGCCGAAAAGAAATATTGTGCTGGAAGTTTTGGGAACTGATCACTCAGCATAGTACAGAACAGCGGAATGTCGCATTTTATGCAAATAAACTAAACATTACACCCTATTATCTTTCTCAGATCACTAAAGACTTTTTAAATGATTCGCCAAAAGGATTGATTGACAGGCAAGTTATATTAGAAATTAAAGCACTTTTAAGTACGACCGAGCTGTCAATTAAACAAATTGCTGATCGACTTTATTTCGAGGACACCTCATATTTGGCTCGCTACTTTAAGAGACAAACGGGAATAACACTAACAGCTTATAGAAAGTAATCCAACAAACAAGCTATAACTTTACCTCAGACTATATCATAAAATCAACCTCAGCGTCCATAGGATTTTGAGCTTTTATTCCAAATATTTCAAAATCTGCTGTGTAAGCTCTGTCCAAATCCATCTACCAGATTTCACTCCATTTTCTCACGATTATTCCATCCAAATTTGCTTAGGATCGAATCAATCTACAAAATAAAAAATGAGGAAAAATAGTTTTTAGGTTCATTCTAGATAGGTTTTATTGAAATAAAAGCTAAAAAATAATGTAATTTCATTCAGTTTATAGTTGAGCCCTTTTCCCTTTATAAAAGTGCACCGACCAATCAATTTAAATAAGAAGCAGATGATTATAGAGAAATTATTTAATGAATTTGATTTGACTGAGTCTCCTTTCAGTGAAAAAGAATCTCAACTATTTGACCATTATTTCGAAAAAACACTCATTAAAAGGAATACTTTTCTTATTCGGGAAGGTGAACAAGAAAAGTATAGTTATTTTATTTACAAAGGAATATTACGCTGTTGGGTTCCAGATCAAAATGGTAACGAACGGACTTTTTGGTTTTGTAGGGAAGGTTCATTTTCTTTATCAAATATTGCATTTACGCTGAAAGAAAAATCGACTTTTAACGTACAAACTCTTGTGGATTGTGAAGTCTATAGAATAAATCATAAGACAGCAAGTGAATTATATGAAGCAATACCTGATCTAAAAACAGTTTTCGAAAATCTTACTGCCAGGTTATTAGATAGATTCCTAAAAAGAAATATTGATTTAATAAAATATGATTCAAAACAATATTATTTAAATATGATAGATGAATTTGGTGTTATGTTAAATTATATACCATTGAAAGATGTTGCTTCTTATTTAGGAATCACACCACAGGCGCTAAGCAGAATTCGAAAACGAATTTTTTAACTTAGGTTCAGTACTTCTTATGTATAAAAGAAGACCTTTGTAATTTAAAATTATGATTAGAGAAATTAATAAAACAGACTATCTACAGCTGGTAAAAATATGGGAAAGTGCAGTATCAAACACACATCATTTTCTGAAAAAAGAAGATTTTTTGTATTACAAAGAACATTTACCGGTTTATTTTGATCATGTTAAGCTTTTGGGGTTTGAAGATACAGATACCTTGATTGGATTTTTGGGGGTTGCTGATGGAAATATCGAAATGTTGTTTATCCATCATGATTATCGTGGCAAAGGTATAGGCAAAAAATTAGCCGGTTATGCAATAGATCATTTGAAGGTGAACAAGGTAGACGTGAACGAGCAAAATGAACAAGCAGTAGGTTTTTACAAACATATTGGATTTCGGATCTTAAACAGATCCGAGCTGGATGGACAAGGAAAAGAATACCCTATTCTGCATATGGGATTGTGATTTTACGATCAGTGGCAAAAGTAGAACCAGCACTAAAGACCAACAAATGGTAAATCTACTTTTCACCTCGTCGTTACCAAGGTTTAATTAGCTTTCAAAAACCTGACGCCCCCTATAATTGCTTATGCGGCCACAATGTATAAATCTAAATCAATAGCTCAAAGCGCAAAAGATGTCTGACACATATCCTAAAAGGTATAACTTGTTGTCATTCCGATGACAAGTAGTAAGAATGGATAAAGTAAAAATCCATGGGAGAAAAAAATAGAGAAATAGCCCATCGGATTCTATTGTATTGCTGTGACACTTATGTTTTCTTAGCCATTGGGAAACGGTGCCTAATAAGGCATGAATTAAATTAATCGCGCCAAAAAATGAGGTGCAACTCTTTTTTGTGGTGGTAAGGGATGGAATTCAAGTAGCTATGTATGCGACAATAAGTGGACTCTTAGCCGCTCTTTTTCAAAGATCGGTTGCAATTCAGGTGATATAAATAATTGTAAATCATCTTCTTTATAATTTCTGAAATGAAACCCCGCTGTTTCTTTTGGTGTAAAGCCGAAAACTACTACTTCAAAAGAAAAATCTGAAAATGCGCCAATTAGCCCCCTCGAATTGATTTCATCAGGTGCAAAAATGTCTATTAGGTATAAAACTCCGTCCTCTATTTGCACAACGACCACACAGCTGAATTCATCAATAAAAAAAATAGAATTTTTAAATCCTAATTCGGGGTAAGCATAGCAATAAAAAAAATCCAGCGCTTTGTTCCTGGTTGAAAACTTACTGTTCGGAAATGCGTTCTCTACGGATGTTTCAAACAACCTTAAATCTTCCGGGTCATCCAGATCTAATCTGCGTTTATCCAATTTGGTCACAAAATCAGCATTTTTCACACTAAAAAAACACTCAAATTCGGAAGTGGGGATTAAACCAAACTTTGGATAGAAGTCCAGAACTGTTTCATTTGCAAATAGAAATATGCCATCGTGTTTTCCATTAAAATCGCACATGATTCTTTCCATAAGAAATCGGCTCAATCCTCGTTTTTGATAATGGATATCTGTCATTACCGTCCCAAGTTGGATCAGTATTTTCCCTTCATTTTCAAACAAACTTACTGTTGTATGAGATACAATTTTATCTCCGTCGAACAAGGAGTATAAAATACAATTATCGTCCCAAAAACCCGATTGATAATAGTTCTCAAAATCAAACCCCCAGAATTCCTCTGTCATCCGATTAAATTCCAATCGCAGCTTCTGGTCATGCTGGTATTTTATATACAAAGTATATCTTCCGTCCTTTATCTGGATATGTTCTTTTATCATTTCTGTTTTTCCTTATACCATTCTAAAGCGAATCTCTTATACCTCTTTAAAAAAGTATCTTTCTCTTGGTTATATTCATTGCAATCTTTCCGTTCCTCGCCCACAAGCGTTTCTTTGAGTTGGTTATACATATCCCTAATGCTTGCGTGAGTCCTTTAGCTTCCATTCCATTCGGTAGTCTTTTGCTCCAGTATTTTCATCTAGCATTTCTTCAACCACTTGGAAATCATGTTTCTTGTAAAAATGAACGCCTTGCTGATTTAAAGCGTACACATTCAAGGTTAGAAATTGATATTTAGTTTTTAGAAACTGTATCAATTGAGAACCCAACCCTTTGAATTGATATGCAGGGGCTAGATACAATGCTGCAATATGATGATCAACCATTGAAACAAAAGCTACTATAGTTTCATCTGCTAATACCCATGTTTCGCTAGAAGGCAAATAGATGTTTTTCATTTCATGCTTTTGGTTTATCCAGTAAGTTGGTTCGATAAAATCATGTGCATTAATGGATGCTTCTAGCCAAATGGCAATTAGTTTTTCATAATCTTCATATTTTGCAATGCGTATCATAACAGGTGCTTTACCATTTCAAATTGGTTGATATCGTTGGTCAGCCCCTGTTTTTCAAGGAATAGTTTCAGGCTTTCTGCGGCTTCGTCCATGTTGTTGATCTGTACTTTTTCGTTGGATAGTTGCTGCTGCACTTTTGCAAGCAGCTGTGTACCAATGCCTTTTCGTCGGTACGGAGGGGCTACTGCTATCTGGTAGATGCGCTTGTTAACCGGGTTAAAAAGGACATATCCTACCAGCTCTGAATCAATAAAGGCTCCCAATGCAGCTGGCTTTACAACATCCATGCTTGGCACAGCACTCTGCCAGCTAGGCGAGATGTCCCAGAACGATTGAAAAGCTTCCCACAAAAACTCCTGCAAACGTTCAACAGAAGTTGATGTACATAAACGAGGTTTTGTTTGTAGTTCACCGCCAAAACACAATAATTTACGACGGATAGAGAATCCGTCTTTTTCATAAGCACGAATGGCAGACTGGTTGCTTTCAATAACTTCCAAAATGACCTGGTGTACCCCATTTTCTTTGAAAAAAGGCTGTATGTAGTCGTACATTTTCCCTACCAGTCCTTGTCCGCGGTATTCGGGCAGTACTCCCGTTCCGGCATTGTACACCACTGTTTTACCTTCTACTGTCCGCACGCCGTGCATTATAAAAGCGATCATACGGTCTGTTTCAAAAATTCCTAAGGACCATTCCGGCAGGATATTTTCCGACATCATTTTAAATTGCAATTGTGCTACATTAAGCTGAAAGGGTACAATATAGTCGGCAAAAGCGCTGTTAATAGCATTCAATAAATCGGGGTTGTCCTGTTCTGTTAATTGACGTATCTGCATCGTTTTTTTAGATTTATTTAAGTGTTTTAATATTTGTACAATATTCCTGTAAGGTGTCGATCATTTTTTTTGCAATAGCCTTTATTATTTTTTTAATAAATGTGTTAACATTCAGATTTGAACTCGGATAATCTCTGAAAATGATCTACTTTAGCTAAATATTCCGAGTCTATTAATGTGTGCATTAAAATTTACAAAATTACAATAACTTAAACCGGCAGAGTTTTCTGTTTATCGCTTTTTACATTCAATTTGTAATATTTTAAGTTACTAGGATACTACTCTTGAATCGGCACATCAAAATAAGTCCAGACATCAACATCACGGATCAAGAGTTACTTCTTTTAATTAAAGAGAATGACTATGCCGCGTTTGATAAACTGTATGGGCGGCACTGGCGTTCGGTATATGATGTTGCCTATAAGCGGTTAAAAGACCAGAACACTAGCAAAGACATTGTTCAGGATATCTTTGTTGATCTGTGGGATAAGCGCAAAAGCAAACAAATCATTGATCTTGTCCCCTACTTGCATACAGCGGTAAGATATAAAATTTACAGCCTACTGGCTAAAAACAAAGCAACTCCGCATTTCGTAGAACCTGGTGGCTGAGTAGTCACATTAATGATGGTAAACGGGAACTAAACTTTGATGAATTCAATAGCTATGACATTAAAAAGTAAAAGCATAAATTAGATGAAGTCGTTGAAAATTAAATGAAGAAAAATGGTATAAAATTTTAATAGATTACGATTATAGTAACTGCAGCAAACCATTATAATAGGATAAGAAACCCCAACATTATATGATAACTGCTACTACAACTGGCCACATTATTAACAAGTATATCTATCTTTCCAAACTTTTCTACTGCCGAGCGAACAGCAACCTCTGCCTGCTCAAAACTGGTAATATCCAGTTTCACAACCAACAAATTCTCTGATTCCCCGATGGCCTTTGTGACCCTGTCTGTATTTCTTCCTGTAGCCACGACCTTATTACCTGCGGCTAGCGCCGCTTTGGCAATATCAGCTCCCATACCGCGTCCTGCGCCTGTAATGAACCATACTTTATGATTACTCATATACTGATCTATTTATATTATTATACATTTTTAACTATTTAGTTTAATTTTTTGAATATCTGTTGCATGGTTTCCTTGTCCAAACTTCCCATATCCACCAATTTTAGTGTTTTGACCATTTTTAGGGTAGTTGTTTTGTAATGCAGAAAATGCGGAGTTTTTAGATGTGATTGATAGGCTGCCTTAGTGGCATACATTTCAATTATTCTTATCTGGGTAGGAGTTTCCTTTTGAAACATAGGAAAAATGGCTATCACTCCCGGCTCCAGCTTTACAGAAGCCGATGCTTCTTCTTTTAAGATAGAATGATATTCCTTCAGATATTCTGGCAGGATTTCAATTTCAGAAATACGCACTAGCATATCCTCATCTATAATTGGGACAGTAGGAATTGATAAGACATTTCTCAGAGAATTCGCCTGTGTTCTGCTAACATATTTTTCTATCAATTTTGCAGTTTCTATTAACTGGACTTGAGTGATACCAGTATTCATTCCGATTTTCACATGTGATTGTAATTGGGATTCTACTCCTGGCATTGCAGCCAAAGCCGAAATGGTTATCAGCTCTCTTTGTGGATAGCTCAGCACATCACTCTGGAAAACATCGGCAAATAAATGCTCTTTTAAAAAAGCGTCTATTCTTGGGGCAAAATCACCAAACCCTGGCGCTGGCTTTGCCTGTGGTGTGCCGCTCAAAGCTTCCAATACCTTTCTTCCCCTTTCATAATTATCTCCCGTACCTCGGTCTAGAATAATTTCATTTCCTTGTTTGTCGTCAACACCTTTCGATTTCCGCTCTTCCAACACTTTCATAAAAACATTGATTGCATTCAGACTTCTTGGGAAACCGCAATAGGCATAAAGTTGTACCAAAACCTCCTTGATTTCATTGACGGTAAGTCCAGCATCAAGTGCAAAGTTTAGCTGTATTTTGAGATTTGCCATATCACCAGTCGCTGTAAGTGACGAAATGGCTACCAAACTCTGTTGCGCCTGAGTTAACGGAGCACAGCTATTGGTTTCAATTTGTGCGTTCATTGTATTAGAGCTAATTATCAAGAGCAAACAAAGCGTCCCTTTAATAATGCTATACCTTTTTATTTTCGTAATCATTATGGATTTATTTCGTTAAACTCCTGATCTGTTACTGCTTTAAGCCAGGTCACATTTTCATCACCTTTGTAATTGGTAATGGCGATATGTACCATACCAATGATAGAATTCTTCCCTTTACATTCATATTATTACCTGCATGAAGTACATTGCAAATTTCGCAGGTACAACTGACAACAGTTTTATACAGGTTACGGTTTCATTTACCAGTTTTACTGATTTGATTTTAATAGTGTAGCAATCAGTTATAGGTTTGTTAAATTTGGATGATAAAAGCTTAAATTATGGAACAGATAGAGCGATTAGATACGATAAGGCAGTATAACGATTATGCAGGAGTAGATACCCTACATCCTTTGGTAAGCGTTATCAATTTTAACCAGGTGCCCGCTATCCAATATTTCAAACGTTATATCGGTTTCTATGCCGTGTTCCTAAAGGATATCAAATGTGGCAATATGATCTACGGTTGCCAGCCCTATGATTACGAAGATGGTACACTAGTATTCGTAGCACCCGGTCAGATTTACGGCATCGACAGCAATGGAGTTGCTACAAAACCAACCGGATATGCGCTCATTTTCCATCCCGATCTGATTTCAGGCACTCATTTGGGCAAAACCATTAAAGATTACTCTTTTTTCTCCTACGAAGTAAATGAAGCACTACATGTCTCAAAAAAAGAAAGAAAAACAATTGTAGATTCCCTGGAAAAAATCTACTCAGAAATTGAACTCAATATCGATAAACATAGCAAAACCCTTATCGTATCTAACATCGAGCTTTTCCTGAATTATTGCATGCGCTTTTATGACCGGCAGTTCATTACCCGCACCAACGTTAACAAGGATATTCTGGTTCGTTTTGAAAACCTGCTGAATGATTATTTCAAATCAGAGAAAGCGCAAGAACTAGGCTTGCCAAGCGTAGCCTGGTGTGCAGATCAATTACACTTATCACCCAACTATTTTGGAGATCTGATCAAAAAAGAAACCGGAAACACCGCCCTAGACTACATTCAGTTTAAACTGATTGATGCAGCTAAAGAAAAGATCTTTGATCCCGGCAAAACAATCCATCAAATATCCAGCGAATTGGGTTTTAAATACCAACAGCATTTTACAAGATTATTTAAACAGAAGACAGGTATAACACCGAATCAATATCGAAATTTGAATTGATGAACCGCAAAAACCTTAAAAGCTGCTCATACTCATTCATACTGTTAATGACCTAAAAAACAACTATGCTTAAGAATGATCTTTAACAAATACGTAATGATTTCTATGCAAAAGCAGATTCCGATATAAAACGGGTAATTATTGGTTCGATTTATCAAGAAAAATGGGTTTTTGACGGTGAAACTCATCGAACCCCTGAAGTAAATGAAGCAGCGCTCCTTATCTACCACATTAACAAAAGATTAAGGCATAAAAAAACCGGAGTAAAAATTTCTGAAAATTTTCACTCCGGTGAAGTACCCTGGAAGGGATTCGAACCCCTGACCCACGGTTTAGAAAACCGTTGCTCTATCCAACTGAGCTACCAAGGCATCTCCCTGTTAGGAGCGGCAAAGATAGATTATAAGAAGTAAACACGCAAATCTATTTGCTACATTTCTTCTAATAAACGTATAAATCAGACTGTTATTTTTCTTTGGGGAAACTTTTCAACATGATTAATGATCAAATTAAGGATGTAATCATCAGAAGGATATGGTTGTAAAACTGATTTAAGCATCTCAGATCCATTGATATCTACATGATGAGAAATATACCCCATACCATAGAACTTGCCTTCTTCTACTAAAAGACAACTTTGTTCATCATCAGTACGTCCCTCACCAATCACAGCAAAGGTAGGAAGCATTGTTTTTAAATGGGCAATTGCATACTTAACTCTTACATTATACGCTGCCGCAGACTCCTTCCCTACACATGCACCACTGCACCTACCATCTTCATGTCCTGTACAACATACACGGTTCTTTTGAATAAAACATAACTTCTCACAAAGCAGGTGTTCCTTAATCAGTACCCTAAGTAAATCATAACCCTCAAGCAGAGTATTAAAACTATACAATCCTGCAGCTTGTTTTTTGTATTTATCAATCCCAAGACGCATGTAACCATTCTGGTCCTCGAATACATACAAAGCATACTTCTGCTCAAATCGCTTCAGGGCACGATTATTTTCAGGCCATAAGCGCTTAATTTCCGCAGCTTCTAATATAAAAGCCATCAACTCGGTTCCACAAACCTCAAAATCTACAGTATGAATATTCTTTAGAAAATCTTGTCGTTGTTTTCCAGCATTATTACCGGTAAAGTGAGAACAAACCCGTTGATAAATGCTCTTAGCTTTCCCTACGTAGATTACCGTACCCTTCTGGTCCTTGAAATAATAAACTCCAGGAACACGTGGTAAACGGTCGATTTGGGATTTAGGCAAATTTGGTGGTAATAACTGTTCCTTTGAAGCGCGATTCAAAGTTTGAGCAATAACACCCTCAACATCGGAAGTCAACAACATGGTCAAAAGCTCTGCTGTGGCGGTAGCATCTCCACCAGCCCTGTGTCTGTTATGAATAGATATATTTAAGGCCGCACAGAGCTTTCCTAGACTATATGAACTATGGCCAGGCAAGAGCTTACGGCTTAATCTTACTGTACATAATTTTTTACAATTCAGCTCATACCCGCAACTGCTTAATTGATGCTTGATAAATGAAAAATCAAAATTCACATTGTGAGCAACAAATACCTTGTCATGCAATAATTCATAAATTTCCGCAGCAACATCACTAAATACAGGGGCATCAATAACCATATCATTACTAATACCGGTAAGCGACTCAATATACGTTGGTATATCCTGCTCGGGATTTATCAATGTGTCATAAACACTAACCACTTCCACCCCATTATGCACCAGGATAGAAATCTCCGTAATTCCATTTCCCGAAGCAAATCCCCCAGTGGTCTCTATATCTACAACAGCATATAACATCTAATCTACAAATTGAACATACAAATATGCTAATAATTTTAGCACAGTGATGCGTAAATATTTAATTTATAAATATTTTTCTAACCATTTTGATCTATGGCATGTTAATGGTATAACTATAATTGTTAATATTAAAATAGAACTTATGTCAAAAAGAATCCTAGCGGTAGATGATGATCCTGATATAGTAGACGTAATTAAAATTATATTGGAAGATGAAGGTTATGAGGTTTCGACTCTTACAAGCGGGAAAAACATATTGAATGTAATATCGTCAATCAGGCCTGATCTTATTCTGCTGGATGTAATGCTAGGTGGAATGGATGGACGTGAAATTTGCAAATCAATTAAATCGCATGCCATTTTCAAATATATTCCTATTGTGATGATATCAGCAACGCATAATTTGCAAAGCTTATTGAAATTACCAGACTCACCGAACGACTTCCTCTCAAAGCCGTTCGATATTGAAAACCTGTTATTTAAAGTTAAAAAACAACTTTATATAGGTCGTTAATTGTACTAATTTGAGTATATAGAGTACTAAATTGTATATATATTTTCTGTTTAATCCAATAATTATTAATTGGTTACAATCTTTATAGGATTACTTAGCATTTTATGTATCGGGCATTTATCTGCGATCACAAATAAACGCTGACGTTCGTCATCTGTCAGTTCTCCAACAAACTCAATCTTCCTTGTTATTGTCGTATCCTTGCTCATCTCCTCTTCCTTACAAATCGCCAGCTCTATTTTAATGCTATCCAGATTATAATTCTTTCTGTCCGCGTACATTCTAATAGTGATAGCAGTACAACTACCCAAACTTGCTAATAAAAGTGCTGCAGGAGGCATTCCTTCATCTGTCCCTCCAACATCAGTGGGTTCGTCAGCATAAATAAAATGCCCCCCGGAATATACTTTTGTCTTATAATGGGATCTATCTAGTTCTGTAATTGCGGTAATCTGGTTGTTCGACATAATAATGTGTTTTATTTCGTAAAATACGATTAAAATACAAAAGGGCCGAAAAATCTTCCAGCCCCATTATAATTATCAGTAAAATTAGCTATTCAGCTTCTCTTTTTATATAAGTTTTATTACCATTTTTATTGATGTAATACTTACCGCCACGAGGACCTGTTAAGATTTGCTCACCATTAGGCCCTTTTAAACTTCTATCAACAGTAGGCTTGTAATCCTTAACAGCAGCTGTTGTAGCTTTAGTTTGTGTCTTAACTGTGGTTACTTCCTTTTTAGCAGCCTTTACAGGTGCTTCAACTTTTTCCTTATTCGCTGTATAGCGCTTATCAGGAGTACCATCTTTTTTAAGTCCAGGAACTGTAGCAGCTTCTTTGCTTACTATTTTTTTAGTAGTTGTTTTTACTTCTTTAGCACTCGATTTTGCTGCTTCTTGTGTATTAGTGTAGCGCTTATCAGGAGTACCGTCCTTTTTAAGTTTTACGCCCGTTGCCTTAGCTTTATCCTCAGCTTTCTTTGCATCGGCTTTAACTTTGGCCGCGTCCTTCTTAGCGTCTGCTTTGACTTTAGCCGTTTCTTTTTTAGCAGTAGAAACAGTCGCAGTTTGTGCCATACTCAGGTTTACACATAAACCCAGAATAGCAATGAGTGACAATAATTTTTTCATAGTCTTTTAAATAATCAGGTTCCTTAATTGTTAAATGTTACCCACAGGATAACACTATACAATTTAGTGTATTCTAACCATTTTATGAAAAAAATATTGTTAATATTTATAGTCTGATCAGCGACTACATTCTGAATCTCAGGGAAACAGATCTACCAAGGGCCTGAGCAAGTTCCGGGTCAACTTTTACTCCTCCATCATTCTGAACCCAAACACCTTTGTCATTCTTTATTAAAACAATCTCCTGTCCATCAAAACTAATGCGAAGTTCTGTTGTTTCTTTATTGATTGCAGAATCATTTAAAATCTCATAAATGTAATCTGAATCTTTATATGTAATACGCATTGGCAACCCCATAATCTTATCTCTGACCGACAAAGGTAAATTAAAAAACCATATTTGGTCAGGGAAATAATCTTGGTTGATGAACTTCCCCCTCATTTCCCGACGATTTGTCGAAATTCGATACTGAAACACCAAACAACCTCACACTTTTATCATGAAAATCAATCCCATCCAATAACATTTTAGCTATATCTATGATGTGCTCTTGCAATACAAGCCCTTCTGGATATGATTTACTTCGGGTAATTTGTTTAAAATCACTAAACTTTACCTTCAATGTTATTGTACGACCGGACAAATGATAGGATTTCATTCTATTAAACACCACTATCGAAAGTTTTTCAATCTCACTTTTCATTTCATCTTGATCCGTTAAGTCATACGAAAACGTATCTTCTGCACCTATAGATTTGGTTTCCTGATTGGGTTCAACTGGTCTATTGTCTATTCCACGTACAATTTTATAAAAGAAGCGGCCGCTCTTTCCAAATAAATTGGCCAATTCCGTTTCAGATAACTTTTTTAAATCTGCACCAAAATGTAGCCCCCTGACTTTCATCTTTTCCGCTGTCACCTTTCCCACTCCATAAAACTTTTCAACCGGCAGCTGTTCAATAAACTTTTCAATTTTAGAGGGGCCAATAAAAGTCAAGCCATCAGGCTTGTTCATATCTGAAGCTATTTTAGCAACAAACTTATTTACAGACACTCCGGCAGAGGCAGTAAGGTTCAATTCATCCTTTATAGCTTGCTTAATTTCTCGGGCAATATCTATTGCAGAACCAATACCAAGCTTATCGTTGGTTACATCCAGATAGGCCTCATCTAGTGATAATGGTTGTATAATATCTGTATACCTGCTAAAGATTTCTCTTATCTTTCGGGATACATCTTTATAGGCAGCAAATCTTGGTGCAACAAAGATGATGTGTGGACATAACTTCAATGCTTGCTTAGACGGCATTGCAGAGCGTACACCGTACTTACGGGCTTCGTAACTCGCTTTAGCTACAACACCTCCCCTTCCTTCCGGAGAACCGCCCACAGCAATAGCTTTCCCAAATAATTCAGGACGATCCCGCTGCTCTACGGAAGCATAAAATGAGTCCATATCGATATGGATGATCTTACGGTGCTGCTTTTTATCTGTCTTATCCATTTCCTATAAACAAGAAAGGTCCCGATACTACCGGGACCTTCTTAAAAATAATCAAAGAATATTACTTTGCGTTCTTTTTCTCTGTTACTTCAGTACGGATTTCCTGAGCAAGGCCTTTTAAATCCTGCATTGCTTTACGTACTCTTGTACCAGCTGCACCGTTACCTGAATTATAAAATTTGTCTGCATCAGCCTCAACACCAGCGATTAGCTCTTTTAATTTTGAAAATTTTTCCATGTTTTTCTTTCGTTTAAGATTTTTAAATATATGATATAACGCTCTAAAGTTAATAATTATTGGATTTTCACCAAATGATTTTTTAACAACAAACTACTTTTTATTTTGGGCCTAATCATTCGTGCTATCACCCAGAGCTCATTTTTGCACTTCATTGAAGTAATATTCTCCTAAAAAATGGTTGCATTTTTCACTAAGTGTGCGCTGAGCTTTATCTTTCAATTGCCTGATCCTTTCTCTACCTATATTAAGAAAAGGTACCATATCATCTAAACTTGTTTTTTCATATCCGTTTATGCCGTAAAACATCATCAGAATTAATTGTTCTCTTTCTGGTAAAATGCCTAATGCCCGGTTCAAATCTACAGCCAATGAAGTCTTGCTTGTAAGATGATCACTACCTGGCATATTCTCATCATTTAACGTATCCATTAATGTAAAACTCGAACCTTCATGAACAATACTATCCAGAGAAAAAGCTAAGAGCGAGTTATCCATAAAATGAGCTACCTGCTTTGCTTCCATCGAAGTCTGCTCCGCTACTTCCTGGTAAGTAGGCGTACGTTCCAGATGTTGCTCTAGAGTTATGAAAGCCTTATTGATTCTATTGATTTGAACAACCTGGTTACCCGGCAAACGGACCAGTCGTTTTTGATCTGCAATTGCCATCAAAATCGTTTGCCTGATCCACCATACTGCAAATGAAATAAACTTGAATCCTCTGCTACCATCAAACCGTTTGGCAGCTTTTATCAAACCAATATTTCCTTCACTTATCAAATCTGCCAACTTCAGACCCCGGTCCTGATATTTTTTAGCTACAGATACCACAAAGCGTAAATTACGTCGGATTAACTCCTGCATAGCTGATTCCTCACCCGCTTTGATCCGTAAAACCAATGCGACTTCCTCTTCAATAGTCAAAATTCTTATTTTACCAATTTCATTCAAATATCTCTCAATAGAATTCGAATCTCTTCGGGTAATTGAAGGTGACACTCTAAATTGCTGCATATATAAATTCAATGATATGAGCCAAAGTTCAAGAGGATAAATGGTATTCATCTTGCTTAAAAAAAATACTGCGTTTAACGCAGTATTCTGGTTAATTCTCCATATATAATTTTTTTCATCTCATTTTTATTACACACATTAAGAATAATGTTCCAACAAAAAAAGCTGACCATAATGATCAGCTCTTTCTTAAAACAATAAAGTTTAATCTGTTATACGCCTAAACTCCAGCCACTACGGTATTCACGCTTCACAAATTGATTCACGTCATCAAAGTTTGTTACCCGGAGGTTTTCTTTATCCCACAGTAACTTAATATCTCTACCTGGATAATCGAATCCTTTTCCATTTGCTTTAGGACGCTGTACATCTGTTCCTCTAATTGCCAGGTTGGCAATCAATAGTGTTTCTGTAAGTGGTCCGGCAATTTCAAAAGGTGAGCTCAACTCCATTTTGCCATATCCGGCAATAGCAGCCTCAGCCCATTGCCAGTAATGGCCGTCAACACCACCTTTTACGCGTTCAATTCTTTGTTTGGTATGTACCTTATTATTGCGAGACAATGGAAGCAATTTAGGATTAGCACCATAAACACCACACATCATCTTTCCTTTTGTACCTTCAAAGATTACTCCATTTGTACCAAAAGGCTCGTTAGGACCAAGTTCCTCCGGACGAGCAGGTTTAATCCCACCATCCATCCAGTGGATCTGTACATCACTTTTAGTCTTTTTAGTTTTCGCAAAGGTCATAATCACATGACTTGATGGCGGACAACTATCAGGGAAATAGCCTCTTTTAAACTCGTCGACATAAATACTACCCACGCTGCATTGTACATCAATAGGTGTATCAAGGCCTAAAACTTTGAAAGGTGGCTCAACCAGATGACAGCCCATATCGCCTATTGCACCTGTGCCGTAATCCCACCATCCCCTCCAGTTAAAAGGAACTAGTTTTTCTATATAAGGTTTATAAGGAGCACTGCCCAACCAAAGATCCCAGTCCAGTTCTTTAGGCACTTCCCCATTAGTTGAAGGCCATAAAATACCTTGTGGCCAGGAAGGGCGGTCAGTCCAGCAATATACAGTATGTACTTTGCCAATCACACCAGCATCATACCATTCCTGTAACTGTCGTACACCATCACCAGAAGATCCCTGGTTTCCCATCTGTGTAACCACCTGATACCGGCTTGCCGCTTCAGTTAGTTTGCGGGCCTCATAAATATCATGCGACAATGGTTTTTCTACATAAACATGTTTCCCAAGCTGCATGGCTGCCATCGCAATCATAGCATGGTTATGATCAGGGGTAGAAACTACTACCCCATCAATGTTTTTGCCATCCTTTTCCAGCATTTCCCTGTAATCTTTATAGAACTTCGCTTTAGGGAAGTTTTTTACAGAGTTGGCAGCTCTTCTCTCATCTACATCACATAAAAATGCAATCTCAGATTTACCACCATTATAAATTTTGGCAAGATTACTTTCACCCTTTCCACCAACACCTACACCAGCCACCATTAGACGGTCGCTAGGTGCTAAAAAACCTTTGCCGCCCAATACATGGCGTGGAACAATCATAAATCCTGCAGCAGCAAGTGCACTGGTTTTAATAAAGCTTCTTCTCGAATTACTTACCGTTGAATCTTTATTTTTATCCATTTGTTATCCTATTCCTTTAAATCCAATATATAAATTACTTCTTTTTGCTAAGGTCTTTAATCCTGATGTTTTTGAATTGTACAGGAGAACCATGTCCCAGGAAGCCAATATGACCGCTATCACGTTTTAACCCTGGGTGGTTTTTACCATCTAAAGTACCTTTTTCCCTAGCCTCAGTAATGTCAGTATCTAAAATAGTTGTTCCATTAAGGATTACCTTAATTTTTGGACCTTTTACAATTACTTCCTGATAATTCCACTCACCAACAGGTTTAAGGAAGCCTCTCTTTGCAGCAGCAATTCCATAAGCAGAGCCATGGTACTGATAAACATGCAGTTTACTATAAATTGGTGCATCATTATCTAAAATCTGTAATTCAGTACCTTGATAAGCAGCATCACCTGTTAAAGGAGCTCTAATACCTAAACCATTATTTGCACCTGGTGTTAATTGAAACTCGAAACGGAATATAAAATCGCTATATTCTTCTTTCGTGAACAAATTACCACCTGATCCTTTACCTGGTTTCGGACGGATTGAAATGTTTCCATTTTCAATAACATAATCAGTCGTGTTACCGGTCCAATTGTGCATATTGGTACCATCAAACAATACTTTATAACCTTCTTTCTTTTCCTGAGCACTTAGCTCAAATGGCTTTGGACGAGGAATTTCTCTGATGAAGATATCGCGGTAAGCAACTGGAGAACCATGTGCCTGTAACTCAATCTGCTCTTCAGCAAAAATTGGTAAAGTTCTGTCCCAGAAGTTCTCAAGGATTACATTATCAGTAACCAATACACCATTCAAATAAACAGTTACACGGTCACCGATCATTTTAATACGGAATGTATTCCACTCATCAAGTTTGTTATCAGCAACTTTTAAAGGTTTGCTTGGATGTACCTTATTGTTATACAAACCACCAGAACCTACCTGTGCGCCTACTTTTGTACGTGCAAGATCCCAGATCTGTACCTGAGGAGTACCACGAAGATAAATACCTGCATCACCTTCACCTTTTTTGTCATCAATGATTTTCCAGTCTACCAGCATTTCGAAATCGCCATACTTTTTAACAGTAGCCAGGTTATTGCCATGACTCATAAACTGAAGTTCACCATTTACAGGAACCCAGCTTTTAAGTGCTTCAGCATCAGCTTTTGCTTGCGCTTCAGCCAATGTTTTAGCATCCATCTTGGCTCTTTTTAGTGGATCGCCCACTAAACCTTTCCAACCGGTAAGATCTTTACCATTGTACATAGACACAAAACCCTCACCTGCTGGCATCTCAGCTAAATACTTACGCATAGCTTCAATTTGATATTCACTATCTGCACCTTTAATAGTGGAGATGGTTTTATTGATCAAGCCTTTAACGATATCACCATTGTATGACTTATCTGCAAGCGCAATATTCATTACGGTATTAGCAGCAGCTTGTTGTAAAGCCGGATTGTCAAGATATTTGCCTGCAAATAATAATGAATTTAAGCACTTTGCAGATTCCATATCCTTTAATATCTGTTTTTGCTGAGCAGGAGTTTTTGCTACTGCCATTGCTTCACGCAATAACAATAACCTTTGCTCTGGCTGATATTTAGAAGCTCTTACTAAACGTAAGTAACCATCAACTGCCTGATTTACATAAGCAGCACTGGCAGGTTGACGAGCAATTTTAATCAACTCATCTTTAGCACCAGCATTACTCCATGAAGAAAGTGCAGTAATAGCCGCCTTTTTAGTCGTTTCATTACCAGTAGCAAATGCTTCAGAAACTGCTTTTAGTGACTTATTACCACCTAAACTAGCTAATATTTTATAATACAGATCTTTTTTATCAGCAGATGAAGACGCCATTTGTTGTAGCACCATATCTACTTGTTGACTATTGTTTTTAGTTCCTTTTATAGCTGCAATAATTGCATCCTGAACTTTTACCAATTCTGCCTGATCTGTAGTTTCATTTAACAAAGTAAATAACTGAGGAAGGTTTTCACTTGTTACAGTTTCTTTCAGTGCAGAAAATGCTGCTTTTTTAACCTCAGGATTTTTGCTCTTCAACTGAGTAGTAATTGTACTTAACTGAGCATTTGCAGCTCTTGCAGCTAATACATTGATCAAAGCTACCTGAACTTCAGGTTTTGCTTTAGGAATAAAAGCAGCAACAGTAGCTGGAATTCCAGCACCATTCATTCTTGAGATTGTTCCTGAAGTAGCTTCAATATCTGCAGCAGTACCTTTGCTCATTGTTTTAAGTAAACTAGGAAGTATCTCTTCGCCACCTAACTTACCAGCAGCATCAATTGCAGCAGCTTTCACTCCAGCATCTTTACTTTTAAATAATTTGGTAATAGTAGGAAGTACCGATTTCATTTTGCTATCTCCAAGCATACCCAATATAGCAACCTGTGTTGCTGGCTCAGCTTTACCAACTTTCTTAGCCCATTGAGCTGCTGTTTCTGGAGTAATGTTTACTAATGCCAATTTCATTGCCGCAGCACGGTATTCAAATTGCTTATCATTTAACGCACCAAGTAAATACTCATTACTTTGAGCCTGACTAAATTCTGCAACCAATTTCAATGCAGCAGTACGAATATGCACCTGATCATCAGCTGTTACTTTAGCTAACAATTTCTTTGCGATGTTATTTGCAGCATCTTTTTGGCCATTTAGCATCAGTTGATCTGCATAACGCAAATATGAAGCAACAGCATCTGTTTTTTCATATTTATAACCGCTTTTTTCTACTGCAGTAGCAAAAGCACTTTCTGAAGCTGGGTCAGCTATCTTTGCCAGTGCATACATAGCCATTTTAGCGAGGTCATTATTACCAGTAGTTAATGCAGCAATAGCGCTTGCAGCCGGTTTATGACGAGTATCGCCTAATCCTTCTACTATAGAAAGTTTTGCAGCACCATTAGCTTTACTTAAGGCACTTAGCATTGCAGCATTAGCTGCAGGAGTATTGATTTTCACTAATGCTCTTACCGCAGGATCTGCTAACTGAGCATTTGTTAAATAAGGCTGAATCGCTGCAACTGCATCATTATTACCTACAAGCTCTAACTGAGCAAGGATAAATGATTTGTTATTCGGATCAGACAATTTACTCAATGCTTTAGTATAAGCACCTATGCTCATTTTTCTCCAGGCATCTTGTCCCGGTTGAGTAACATAACCCGAAAAGCCACCAATTGCATATTCTAACAATGCATTGTTTCCTTTTCCAGGAGCCGTTAAACCACTAATCAAAGTGATGTAACCATCTTCCCCTAAGAGCGCAATTTCCTGCATGCTTCGTTTTAACTGTTTAGCATCTGCAGCAGGCAAAGTAGCCAACAAATCTGCTATACGTGTAGTTACGGTACGCTGGTCTGTTTTATCCTGTGCAAAAACGTTGCCTTGTAACAGAACAACTGCAAGCAGAATAAATAATATCTTTTTTATCATTATCGTGTGGATAAAATGTTTTATTAAAATTATTTTAAGAATGAAAATTAAATGGTGAAAGGTGCACGCATAACCGGATTAATCAATCTGTTCGCGCCTTCATCATCGATAAACTCTTGTTTAACCGGATCAAATTTCAGGTTACGACCTAAACGTAAAGCAGCTAGTCCAATGTTGATGATATTACATGAACGGTGTCCGTTCTGCTCATTTAATGCAAAAGTTTGTCTGGTTCTAACAGACTCAGAGAAATTTGTCATTTGTGGCGCCGGATCTGGGAAAGCAGCTAGTTTACGTTCCAAATCAGGAATATCCGATTTAAAGCCCGGATAAAGTTTTCCTTTTGGTCCTTCAATGTAAGGAACATTAGCATCTTTAGCCTCTCCATCTAAAATAATCTGGCAACCATCAGCATAAGTATAAGTTATTCTTCTCCATATACCTACTGCATCAGTATGTTGCTGAGGTGCATCAATTTCTACTGAGATTGGGTTAGTATCATCTTTACCAAGGAAATACTGAATCGGATCCAGGTAATGTTGTCCCATATCACTTAATCCACCACCATCATAATCCCAATATCCACGGAAAGTCTGGTGTACACGGTGAGTGCTATAAGGTTTGTAAGGTGCCGGACCTAACCACATATCGTAATCTAGTTCAGCTGGCACTGGCTCAGGAGGTAAATTGTCTTTTCCTACCCAGAAAAACTTCCAATCATAACCTGTGTGTCTGCTTACAGTCACCTTTAAAGGCCACCCTAACAAACCACTATCAACTAATTTCTTAACAGGTTTAACTGTAGTACCTAAACCATAAAAATTATCTTTAAATCTGAACCAGGTATTGAGTCTGAACATACGTCCATTCGCTTTAACTGCTTCCATTACTCTTTTTCCTTCACCAATGGTGTGGGTCATTGGTTTTTCACACCAAATATCTTTTCCGGCATTTGCAGCATCAACAGCCATAATACCATGCCAATGCGGTGGCGTCGCAATGTGCACAATATCCACTTCAGGAAGTTTAATCATTTCCCTGTAATCACTAAAGGTTTTAACGCCTTTATCTAACATTGGTAATGATTTGGCAATATGTCTTTTATCAACATCACAAATAGCAACTACTTGTGTTCCCTCATAAGGAAAATGGCCTCTGCCCATTCCACCAACGCCAATTACAGCTTTGGTCAACTTATCGCTTGGCGCAAGAAATCCTTGTCCGCCCAATACATGTCGGGGAACAATAGTAAATGCGGCCAATCCTATCGCGGTTTTCTTAATAAACTCTCTTCTAGAGCTCGGTTGTTTTGGTTCTTCAGGTTTCATATCAGCTTGTGTTGAAATTCATCAATCATGCACTCTCCAACATCATCACATCGGAAATTTGCATGGTTAATATTAGGTAGAAATTGTCAAAATCACAAAACATACTTTAATTATTTACGTATTAAAAATACTTTCATAATTTTTTAATATAAGTTTCCTACATTTAACAAAATAGAGCAATTAAACCAATGAACCTTCATCTATTAAATAACATAATAAAAGAAACGCATAACAAACAGCTGGCCCACAAATATCAGTTAATCAAACATCTTTTTAACTCAGGCCCATGCTCAATTTCTACTTTATGTCACACCATGAACATGAGTACACCCAGTATTTTAAAACTGATCACCAGTTTAATGGATGAAGGCTGGATAGAAAAGAAAGGTTATGGAGTATCTATTGGTGGCAGGAAACCAGATTTGTATAGTTTAATGGATAAAAAGATCCTGATCATTTGCATTGATATTGCATTATTTCACACCAAAATAGCTATAATAGATAATAATTATAATTATGTTGTTGAGGCCCAAACTATCTCCTTGCCGATCTCAAAAAGTACGGGATCAGATTTCTTCAATGTTTTAAGTAGTCATATTGACGACATTTTAAAACACCATAACATAAGTGTCGAACAACTAATCGGCTGCAGCGTCGGTATGCCTGGTTTAATTGATTCTGAAAAAGGCAGGAGCTATAGTTATTTTCTTAGCGATACAGAAGACACTTGCTTAACATCTGAATTTGAAAAAATGCTAAAACTTCCTGTTGTGATCCAAAATGATGTAAATGGATCGTCTATGGCAGAATTTACGCATGGGATGGCAAAAGGCAAACAAAATGTCCTGATCCTATTGATGGACATGGGTGTCGGACTGGGAATTATCATGGATGGTAAATTAAGAAAAGGTGCTTGTGGTTTTTCCGGAGAGCTTGGACACATCCCATTTGTAGAAAACGGCGCCTTGTGTTATTGCGGTAAACACGGTTGTCTGGAAACCATTGCTTCTGGCAATGCATTATCAGAAATGGCAAAAGAAGGGATTCTCTCTGGCAAGAATTCGATGTTGAACAAACTCAGCAAAGAAGAGCTACAAAGAATTGATCCAGCTGTAATCATCGAGGCAGCAAATAAAGGTGACCAATATGCCATTCAGCTGCTCTCCAATATTGGTACTTATATGGGAAAAGGGATTGCAATGTTGATTCAGCTGTTTAACCCGGAACTGATCATTTTAAGTGGAAAAATTGCAGAAGCAAAGCAATACATCACCCTACCGATGCAACAGGCAATCAATACTTACTGCATGACCCAGATCAGAGAGCGGACGACAATTATCTCGTCTGAGCTTGGTGAAAATTCGAGGCTTTTGGGTTATGCCACAACAGGTATCAATCATTTTTTAGACATTTGTATTAAGAAAAGCGGAAAATCAAAGTAAGGCAATCATTTTATGTTATTTTTTGTTATTAAATTGTAATAGCTAAAAACAACATACATGGCATTTATAGATTATTATAAAACTTTGGGAATTGATAAAACAGCTTCCCAGGACGATATCAAAAAAGCCTATAGAAAACTGGCAAGGAAGTACCACCCTGATCTAAACCCGAACGACAAAGAAGCCAATAAGCAATTTCAACAGATTAACGAGGCAAATGAAGCTTTGAGTGATCCTGAAAAGCGCAAGAAATACGATGAGTATGGCGAGCATTGGAAAAATGCGGATCAATTTGAGAAGCAAAAACAATCTCAAGGCCAACATAGCTATCAAGGCGCTGGAAACCCATTTGGGGGGTCATCCCGTACTTACACATCTGGGGATTTTGGTGGAGATTTCGAAGGTGGCGATTTTTCAGAGTTCTTTGAGTCGATGTTTGGTTCTGCAGGAGGCAGACAAAGTCGTGGACAAGCGAAATATAAAGGACACGATTATCAAGCCGAGTTAAAGCTAAATCTACTTGAAGCTTATCATACACATAAACAAACTTTAACGGTAAACGGTAAGAACCTCCGTATTACTATTCCTGCTGGTATAGCAGATGGTCAAATCATTAAACTAAGTGGACAAGGAGGCCCTGGCCAGAATGGAGGCCCAAATGGCGATCTTTACATCACTCTTAATATTGCAGAGCATCCAGTTTTTAAAAGATTAAATGATGATGTATATATTAATAAGGAGATAGACCTGTATACAGCTGTTCTGGGCGGTGAATCAACAGTTGACACGTTAGATGGTAAAGTAAAACTTAAAGTTAATCCAGGAACTCAAAACGGCACTAAAGTCAGACTTAAAAACAAAGGCTTCCCAGTATATAAAAAGGATGACCATTTCGGTAACCTATTTGTCACTTATACCATAAAAGTACCCACAGAATTAAGTAGCAAACAAAAGGAATTATTTGAAGAATTACAGAAACTTTCTTAAAGAACAGAAATCATGGAAAGAGATTTAATCGCAATTACAGAATATTGCATAAAATACGATATAGAACCATCATTTATCAATTCGTTAGAAGAGTCTGGTATTATTATATTAACGGATATTAATCAGGAACGATTTATACATATTGAACAGCTACCGGAAATGGATCGATATATTCATTTTCATTATGATCTGCAGATTAATATAGAAGGCATTGATGCAATCAGACATCTATTAGATAAGGTGAGTTCAATGCAGGATGAAATCAGACAACTTAAAAAGCAACTTGCAATTAGTAGCTGAGATGGAGATGAGCAATAAATGGCTCACTAAAAAAGGATTTCTATAACTAATTACAGGCATTTTTCTCTGCTAATGAAAAAAAAATTGAATGAAGTTAAGGCTCTAAATACCTGAGTTCAAAACTGTTTTGAAAAAAGACAAATAACCAGCTTAAAAATATCGAAAAATAAGCAAATCTTAATTTGCAAAACCGGATGGTATTTGTACTTTTGTCGCGGAGAGCTGGCAGAGTGGTCGAATGCGGCAGTCTTGAAAACTGTTGACTGTCATAGGTCCGGGGGTTCGAATCCCTCGCTCTCCGCTCAAAAAGTACAAAATCCTGCTATCTTAACGATAGCAGGATTTTTGCATTTAGAGGGTATCAATTTTGTATGAAATTCTGGGTTGATAGATATCAAAGTTAATATATACATACCCTTGAAGGCTCCAGTTTCAGCTAATGTTATAAAAAGTGAATATCCTATCTTTGCCCTCTCGAAGACTATTAATTATAGGAACACTTACTCTTAACAATGGCACACCGCATTTACATCTATAATATCGATTCAACATCTGGAGAAAATTACCCAAACTATTTAGGCGAATGGAACTATGTATTACCTCCACTTCTAATACCACTTTTTGGAGTCAAAACTAAAGCAAATGGAACGCAACTCTATGCAGATCGTGAGCAAGGAATTGTTTTGCTAAGGCAATTCTATAATTTATTGGCCGACGAATACCAATTACATTATAAAAAAGCCTATTATGAACCAGTAAACCAGCTATTTTCATTTTTGGAAGAGTTACCTTACGATAGTTTTTCAATTGATGGTACTGATGTGTTCAATATGGATGATGAGAGACATACGGTACAAGCTAAAGAATGGGTGGTTGAAATTCAAAAACAGATTAAGCTATATAAATTAGCGATTAAGTCACAAAGTCTGGCACCTTTGCAAAAACTACTGGAAACTTTCGGTTATCAAACCTTTTTAGAAGCATTAGAAACTGATTGGATTAATTATGGCTTGGGTTATTGGAATGAAGATATCTACAAACATAACTACACCGAAATTTTTGAGGAAAACAATTTGCAGGGACTAAAAGATGCAAAAGGTAATTGCATTGTCCCTGCTATTTACAACGAAATATTTGAATTTATTGATGGCATTGCAGTTATACAAAAAGATAACAAGTTTGGTTACCTCAATTCACAAGGAACCGAGATGGCCCCTCCTATTTACGAGAATGCTTTTGATGCGTTTGAAATATTTTATGGTGAGGTTACCAATTACGATTATGAATTCACGCAAAAAGTAGGGATTGTTTCCTCGAATAATAATAAATCTGGACTTTTAAGCATCACAGATAATCAATTGCTCATACCGACTGTTTATGAAGATCTAGCATTTATTTTCGAAAATTATTTCAATGCTAAAAAAGATAATCATTACCAGTTCATCAATCATAAAAATGAACAAATCATTAAGGAAGAAAGTGAAACTCCATTTGAATTCGAAGGAAGAGAGCTGTTCTTTATCAGAGTCAAAGGATCTTCAAAACGCAAATATTTTAATACGAATGGTGTTTTTATAGGAGAATATATAGAGGATGTGCTACAACCGTTGCCTCATAATTTTTTCTATGTAAAAACAAATAAATGGCAGAAAAAGACTGTGGTTATTCAACCCAATGGTGAACTGCTGGACACCGAAATAGACCAGGTAATTACCTTATCAGGTTACCAATCTTTTGCTTATAGAAAAGCTGAAAAATGGCTTCTTTTCGATGCCTCAAATCATAAACTGTATTTACCAGAATTTGATATTCAAAAAATAAGGATCGATTATTTAGCAAACTTCTTCCAGGATATCTATATCATAGAAACCTCCGAGGGCAAAGGTATATTTGATGCTAAAAAAGATTGTTGGTTGCTTCCTCCTCATACCGATTATCTTAAAATCGAGCACCTGCAAAAACATTTCTTAAGTGTACATCAAAAAACAGGTGTTCATTACTGGGATGGAAAAAACAATCAACTAAGCCCAGGTTACGATTACATATCAGAAGCTATTAATCTGGATGTTAATGAACTTTTCCTATACCAAAATGAAGAACTCTTTTGCCTGAACTCCAATAAAGAAATCAGAAAAGTAATGGATGAAGAAATGGGGGAATTATATAATCGTAAATACAATTTAAGAGGTCATGATTTAGTTCATTTTAATAAATTTTACGAGCAATGGAAAGTAAAAATTGGCCAGGATTATTTTCAACATTTTGATGATGAAAGTTTGTTTCAACTTGGAATAGACTTCTTTAAAGCAGACAAAATAGACGAATGTATAGAAGTATACAAGCTAGGTGCAGCACGCAATCATCCACAAATGATGACGGAACTAGGAATTATCTACAGCAATACCGAAGATAATCCGCCTGAGAACTTGCCTTTAGCGATCGAATTGTATAAGAAAGCCGCCGCTTTGGGAGAAAGAAATGCCTGGAATAATTTAGGTTATCATTACCAGAATGGTATAGGCTGTGAACAAAATGTAACGAAAGCTATTGAAGCATATACTAAAGCCGGGGCATTGAAAAATGGACTGGGTTGGGCTAATTTGGGTGATTTGTATTACTATGGGGAGTTTGTCGATCAAGATTATGAGAAAGCACTTGACTATTATTTGAAAGCACAAAAACTTTATCAGTTTAATTCAGATAAAATAACAGATATCTATTTTACCCAAGAAGAATACAAAAAAGTTTTACCGCTGCTGAAAAAAGATTATGAGGAAGAATTTTCACCGATCTATTACGGGATCATGTATGAATTAGGTTTGGGTGGATTAAAAATAAGCCCTAAAAAAGCAATCTCCTATTATGAAAAAGCAATGAAAATCAACAATTATCCACATGCCGTAAAGCAATTATTGTATCATTATCGATCAGCATCCGAATTAGCGAATGAAGTGCAATTTAATGCATGGTTGCTATATGCTGAGGTAAATGAGATTGAAATTGATCGGGAACTACTTGGATTAAAACCGCAAAAGAAAGAATCCTTTTTTAAAAAAATATTTAAGAAATAAACCGGCTAATCAGCTAAGTAAATAAACCCCGCAGGCTTGCCAGGCAAGAATCTGCGGGGGTGGCAACCGCTACGTTACAGTTCTTTATCCTCGAACATTTTTGAGTCGCGGGTATTCTTTTGAACGGCAATGGCCGAAAACATGCTTAGACTGAATGCCATGGCGTAAAAGCCTTTTTCACTTAGTGTGATATCTGCATTCCACAGCCCAATTGTCAATAGGATCATTGACGCAATAGTAGCAAACCAACTCAGGCCGTAGTAAAGATCCGTAACAGCAAGTCCTTCAGACCTGTCTCTTACGCTTTTTTGTACGGAGATTACTGCGAATAGCCCAAATAATAAAATTGTGAAATAATAACCTTTTTCATTCAACTCCATACTAGCATTCCATAATCCAATACAATATCCCAGTATTCCTGCTAATAAAGCAAACCAAGAGGCACCTATAAATGCGGCAGTTGGCTTAAATGGATTTCTAACCTTCTCATCATGTTTTACAATTGTTGAACTATCTTGTTCTGTGTTGTAGCGATTCCATATTTTTTTGTTTTAGTGATTAATATGAAAGCAAATGTCTGATGTTAAATAGATCTATAAAAAACAAATTGTATAAATTACTGACGATATATTTTTGTAATTTTTATACTTTTATATAAACCAAAAAGCTACATGGATTCAATTCAGGAGTTGATTAATTTACTCAATAGTGCCGATAAAAAGTCTTTCAGACAATTTTTACAACGAAAAAACAAGAGAGAAGATGTTAAAAACCTGCACTTACTTGATTTGATAGAAACTGACGATATAAATGGCTTAAAAAAAATCTATAATTCGGAGAAAAATAATGATGCATACCATGCTTTGCGTAAAAGGTTGCAGGATAACCTCCTGTTATTCTTATCACAGAAAACCTTTGAAAGTAATCATTCTGACAGCTATGATGCCCTGCGCCTGCTCGTAGTAGGGCGTTTTTTATTAGAAAATGATGTGATCAAAATAGCGTTCAAATGTTTGAATAAGGCCGAACGCCTGGCTGAACATTTAGAGCAATTTAATTTGTTAAACGAGTTACTGCTGTTGAAGCTGCAATATGCCCATTTGCCGGGAGCGGAAGATCTCGAGGCTTTAACCACTCGTTTCCTACGAAACCAGTCGGATATGCAGCGGGAAGCGAAGCTCAATATGGCCTATGCCTATTTAAGGCAAGAATTACAGGAAATACACCTGAAAGGCAAGATCGTTAATTTAAAAACCTTGATGCTAACGACAATACGGAAGTACAAGATTTCTAAACAGGATCTGATGACATATAAGTCCATTTACCAAATTCTTTTTATTGCGAACGAATATGCAGCTATACAACAGAATTACGGATTGATAGAGCGCTATATCCACCGAACGAATCAATTCATACAGAATCAGGAGTCTAAAAAACAGCCCTATATCTTTTATCATATATCTATCTTGTATTTCATGGCGAACTTTCATCTACGGCGAAAAGATTTCGCAGGAAGTAGGCCCCATCTTAAAGGAATGATGGATTTAATGATGACCGATAGTCGATATTACAGACTCTTTTATTTACGTCATCAGTTACTCTCTGCACTCAATCTATTCTTCACAGGCTTTGCTGACGATGCGATTGCGTTGTTACAGGAATCACTCTCCAATACAAAGCAAACGTCTAAACCGGAAGATATCGAGGACCTACGGGTATGCCTAACTATGTTTCTAGCCCTTTGTAATGACCGGGGAAGTTTGAAACAGCTAACTTTACTAACGCGTACTGATGCCTGGTATGAAAAAAGGATGGGCATGTTATGGACCATCCGAAAGAATCTGATGGAAATTTTGGTCCACGCACAGTTCTCTAACATCGAGCTTGCCATGTCTCGCTTAAACAGCTTCCAACGACGATATAAGAAGTACTTGTTGAAAACTTCGGAGGAACGTGTGCTGTCGTATTTAAAACTAGTTGAAAAATACCTGCTAAAACCAGATGTGGCCTTTGAAATGACATATAGAAACAAGGTTTTAAACCAGCTAGGTTGGGTAGAAAACAACGACATCTTTACTTTGAGCTTTATCGCCTGGCTGATAGCACGCTGGGATAAAAAGACAACTTATGAAGTCGCTATATCAGTTATACTGGATAAGAACTATATACAAAATATGCATTAAGCTGATGCTTTTATTAGTGAAGCTTTACACCGGCCTTACTAGGGCGTTACTAGGGCCTTGCTAGGGCCATTCACCCTAAAAAGGCCCTAGTAAGGCTTAAGTAAAGTAAGATTAATGTTTAAATAAATATTACCTCTGATTAAATAATAACTTTATACCATCCTTTGTCAACTGAATAAGAAGATAGAGTCTAATTTTCAATTTGTCCAAAAAATCCCTTTACTATATCTTGCTTCCTATCTTGGCATCACGCCAAGACATCTAAGTCGATTAAGAAAAGAAATAGTTTTATAGACAAATGTCCTGTAACCGGTATCCTCAGGAACATACCTTTGCCCTGAACAAATTAACATCAGGACAAAATGACCAAAATTCTTGTCATAAACGGACACCCAAATAAGGAAAGTTTTAACCACGCACTAGCAATTGCTTATAGCAATGGTGCAGTAAAATCAGGTGCTGAAGTTTCTATTATCCATATAGGCGAACTTCAATTTAATCCTAATTTACAATTCGGCTATAGCAAAAGAATGGACTTGGAGCCAGATTTACAGGACAGTCTTGAAAAGATAAAAGCGGCAGATCATCTCGTTTGGATTCATCCAGTCTGGTGGGGCGGCATGCCTGCCATCATGAAAGGTTTTATAGATCGATTATTTCTTCCAGGCCTTACCTATCAATACCGGGAAAATTCCATTTGGTGGGATAAACTGCTGACTGGCAAAACAGCAAGAATTATTACTACTCTGGATCAGCCCGGATGGTATTATAGATTAATGTACGGAAGACCAAGTGTCAATCAATTAAAAAAAAGTATATTGGAATTCTGTGGGATAAAGCCTGTAAAGATTACTTATCTGGGCATCATCAAAACGGCAAAACCTGAGCAAAGGCAAAAGTGGATCAATCAGATTTACAATTTAGGGATGCAACGTTAGAGATTTTACCTAAGTTAGTATTTAAAAATTAAACCTTATGATGAAGTATACACTCCTGATGTTCTTGTTTTTAAGTACTGTATTGGTGGCACATGCACAGAAAGCCCCAATTAAAAACAATGTATTAATTACTTCCCAGGATGGAAAAACCAGGGTATACACTAACGATAATAATGAATTGTGTCTAAACGTATCGCCAAAGGATATCATTAAGTTTAAAGCTGCCAAATCAGTTAGCTACAGTGCCTTCGGTGCTAAAGGTGATGGAAAAACCGATGATATAGATGCAATCGCAGCGACTCATGCATTTGCTAACCTCCACCGACTTTTGGTTAAAGCTGATGCCGAAGCCACCTATTATATTGGTGGAAATGAACGTACAGCAGTCATCCAGACGGATACCGATTTTGGCACAGCAGCCTTCATCATTGACGATACGGAGGTAAAAAACCGTAATGCATCCATTTTTACAGTGAGTACATCTCTGAAACCTTTTAAACTGAAAACGATATCCTCACTTAAACGAAACCAGAAAAAAATAGATACCCCCTTTCCCGGCCCATGTCTCATCACAGTTAAGAATTCTAACGTAAAACAATATATTCGTTTTGGGCTAAACAAGAACAATGGTTCTCCGCAAACGGACATCTTTCTGGTCGACAAAAATGGCAATGTAGATATGAATGCTCCTATCCTATGGGATTTCGAACAAATCACTGATATCACCGCCATGCCAATCGATGAGAATCTACTAAAAATTACAGGAGGCCGTTTCACAACAATTGCCAATAAAGAGGAATCAAAGTATACCTATTATAACAGAAACATAGCAATCAGAAGATCTCATGTACTAGTTGATGGATTGCAGCACAATATAAAAGAGGAAGGAGAAAAGGGTGCACCTTATGGAGGCTTTATTAACATTGGCGAATGTGCTTTTGTAACTGTAAAAAACACCATCCTGACGGGACATCGTACCTACAGTACAATTGGTACGGCTGGTAAACCTGTCTCAATGGGCACATACGATATTACTGTCAACCGTGCTGTAAATATATCTTTCTTGAATTGTAGCCAGACCAATGATATCAACGACACTAAGTTCTGGGGAATTATGGCTTCTAACTTTTGCAAAAATATCCTTTACGACAATTGTACATTCTCCCGGTTTGATGCCCATCAGGGCGTAGCCAATGCCACCATCCGCAACTCGACCCTCGGACATGTAGGGATCAATGCCATTGGCAGCGGACTTTTAAAAATAGAAAATTCCACCATCCGTGGACGCAGTCTTGTTAACCTACGCTCAGACTACGGCAGTACATGGGAAGGAGAACTAGTGATACGCAATTGTGTCTTTGTGCCAGCAGGTGGTAAATCTATTAGTGCGAACCTTATAAACGGGTCTTATCCAGGACAACATTATTTTGGTTATACCTGCTATATGCCGGAGCGAATTACCATTGAAAATCTCCGAATTGACGACTCTAATCATCCTGAGAACTATCAGGGACCTGCCATTTTCAGCAATTTTAATCCAAAAATGACAGACAACACCTATCAGGAAGCATTCCCTTACATCAAAACCAAGGAAGTCATCCTCAAGAATATCACAACTAGCAGTAAGAAATCATTAAGGATCAGTGATAATCCTTATATGTTTAAGGATGTAAAAGTTAAAACCTTAAACTAGTCCGTAAAAACAAACAGGTTTGCTTACTAACAAGATCATTAAGTCTTGTCAGCAAGGCAAACCTGTAAAAAATTAACTTACCTATCTTTAATATTTAGGATTCTGTGACAAGTTAGGATTTAAATCACGTTCACCAGCTGGGATCGGATAAAGCTCATGTTTATTGTCTACAAAATTGGTTCCAGCTACAAAAGGATAATTAGTTCTGTAAACTTTTAGTGCCGCCTGTGCAGCCCTTAAGCTTGAACCCAATATGTTCCATCTGATCAAATCAGATTTCCTGGTACCTTCAAAACAAAGTTCGTATGCACGTTCTGATTGCAGTTTAGCAAGAAATGCTCCTTTATCTAATCCTGCCGGAAGGTCAGCCACAGCATCAATAGTGTTCAACGGTTTACCAAATCCTCTTCTTCTTACCATATTTACAGCCTGATAAGCTTCGTTATTAGGTCCTTCATTGATCTCATTTTCAGCTTCAGCACGCATTAGCAATACATCTGAGTAACGTAACAAAGTCCAGTTGATATCGGTATTGTTAAGATCTTTTGGCCCGGTATTCTGCCAGTCGCGTCTCCATTTTCCCGGTGCCCATTTGGAGTCATTGGTTCCGGTAAACTCTATCTTATTTGCATTTATATCCAGCTGATAGGTTGCTACCGCAACATCTCTTCTCAAATCACCAGCCACATAACTTTTTTGGAATAAAGCAGTAGTTTTGTAAAATGAATTAGCCCTTCCGTAAGGATTTTTATCTGCTGCAACCGGAGCATTCCAGGTACCAATAACACCACTGTTTGTAGCGCCACCATCCAGATTATACAAAGCTACTTCATACATACTTTCCTTAGGCTCCAAAATCAGCTTACAATGGTTTCTGAAAATCTGTTCATAGCTTGAATTTAAAACATGCTCACCAGATTCCATAATCTCTTTGGTTTCTTTTAAAGTGATCGCATAATAGTCTTTGTATTTAGCAGGGCGCTCCATCTGCTCGTTTGCCCGTAAAGAGTAACCAGCCCTATAAAGCGCTACTCTGGCCAACATCCCCTTTGCTGCCCCTTTACTGATTCGCTCATCCACAGGCTTCTGAGAAGCCCATGGCAGATCCAGAATAGCCTCATTCATATCTTTAAATACCTGATCATAAACCAACTCACGGTCTACTCTTGGCAATTGCAGGTCGTCTGTAGCTGCTGTAGGCTTTAGTTTCATCGGTACGTCCCCAAATAATCTTACCAGGTCAAAATAATACTGTCCCCTTAAAAATTTAGCTTCTGCCAACAAACGGGCAAGGTCTTTTTTCTGGGCATCTGTACCATTTTTGTATTGGTCCATCTCTGGAATCCTTTCAATCGCCAGATTAGCTCTGTCTATTCCACGATATAGCAATTTCCAGGACTCTGCAACGTAAATATGCACCGGTGTCATTGCATAATGAGCTGCAACACGAGGGTCATTGCTTAAGCCCGTACCATCCATTTGTGCAATATCAGAGTCTATATCGAATACCAATGACATATAGAATCCGTAAGTAGTTGGACTAGACATCGATTCATAAATTCCTAATACGGCCATTTTAGCTTCATTAGCATCTTTAAAAAAAGTATCAGCAGAATAATATGAAGTAGGTTTTTCTTCCAGCCATTTTTTGCATGAAGTAGGCATAATTAATATAGCTGAAGCAATAACCATCAACTTAACAGTTCTGATAGCGGTAGTTTTATAATATTTGTTCATGATCTTACAGTCTTAAATTTTAAAAAGAAACATTAACACCCGCAACAAAAGAACGGGTTCTTGGATAGGCACCAAAATCGACACCTGGAGTAAGGCCAGTACTGTTAGCAGTACTTACTTCTGGATCGTAACCTGAATATTTGGTAAACGTATGCAGGTTATATCCTGTAACATAGACTCTTGCCCCTGAAACTTTCACTTTAGACAACCATGTTTTTGGTAAGGTATAACCCAAACTTATGTTACTGATACGCAGAAATGAGCCATCTTCAATCATCTGGTCGTAAAGCCTTAAGCCTGTACCCGCACCATTGTAAACAGGAATTGTTTTACCCTCATTAAGAGCTGCCAATACCACCGGATCAGTTACCCTTTGTCCGGCTGCATCAATACTTGTCCAGCGGTTAGTGATATATCCAAATGCATTTCTATAATCCAAATGTGTTTGACTATTAACCAGTTTATTTGCATTATACACATCATTCCCGTACGACCAGTTTAAAAAGATACTAAGATCAATACCTTTAAAAGAAAACGTATTGTTCATACCACCAATAAAATTTGGATTCGCATTTCCAATCACTACCCTATCATCTGAATTTACCTTACCATCTCCGTTCTGATCAACCAGTTTTAAAAATCCTGGTTTTGGAACGTTGTTCGCATCAAAAGGAATTCCAGGCTTCAATGTATAAGCATTAGTAGCAGGATTGAAATCAAACTCATTTACCTGATATAACCCGTTAGATTGATAACCAAACATTTTCCCTACTGCACCACCAACACGTATGATATAGTCTTTTTCCTGTAATCCACCCCAACTCGCAGCACCGTACATAAATTCACTTCCACTGGTCAATGAAATCACTTTATTTTTGTTAAAGCCCATATTGAATGTGGTATTCCAACTAAAACCGCCCGCATCTTTAATATTTATGGTGTTCAAAGTAAATTCAATCCCTTTGTTACTTGTAGAGCCAACATTGATCAACATGGAACTGTAACCCGAAAGATTTGGGACATCGGCGTTCAATAACAAATCGCTTGTGCGGTTATCGTAAGCGTCAACAGTTAGCTGTATTCGCTGATTAAAAAAGCCTACATCCAAACCAATGTTTTGACTACGGGTTTTTTCCCATTTCAAATCCGGGTTAGGCAATGTTCTCGAACCCACAGCAATTACATTCTCATTGTTCAAAGGATAATAACCCGACTGGAAAAGTGCCTGAGACAAATAATTAGGAATTCGGTTATTTCCAGCTACACCAACACTTAAACGCAATTTCAAATCAGACACAACAGGCATCTTTTTCATAAACTCTTCTTCAATTACCCTCCAGGCAAATGCACCAGATGGGAAATATCCATATTTATTATCTGACCCAAATTTAGAAGAACCATCAGCTCTCAAACTTGCAGAAAAGATATACTTTCCTTTATAAGTATAGTTAGCTCTTGAAAACAGGGAAAACATTTTTTCATCTTCTAAAAAGGATGTTGGGATTCCAGGTAAAACACCTTGCGACAAATCATCTAATCCTAAAGTCTGTTCTGGAAACCTATTTGAGCTGGCACTAAAATTTTCTGATTTGGAATACAACTGCTCCTGTCCCACCAGTACATCCAGTTTGTGCACATTATTAAATAGATTAGAGTAAGTTAAAGTATTGCTGTAATTCCAGTCATTCCTATCTGATTGAGAAATCGAACCATTTGGCCCACCTGAACGTTTCGCATTTACAGAACGTGAATCATTAAATATTTTAGCTTTTGTACCTGAATTTCTTAAACCCACCAAACCTCGGTAAGTAATGTTCTTAAACAGCTTGTAATCTAGAGAAGCATTTAAATTGAGAATCTTATTTGCTGAGGATCTTTGCTGAGAAAGGGCATTGACGATTGGGTTTTGCAATACATTACCACTATCATCCTCTAAATAAGGATCTTCTTCTGCTCCAATAAGATCTGCATCTGTACCCTTCAGGCCAAATGTTGGTCGGAATTGAAAAACATTTTGTAACTGGTTAAACCTAAAACTGCCTTCCCTGGTACCTACCCCAAAAGTATTTTGATCAGAATAGTTTAAAATCCCTGTTACCTTTAACTTATCACCAATATTATGCGTTACGTTTAATTTGGCAACATTCTTTTTGGAACCGCTATTCAGCATAATCCCCTCATCATTATTATGAGAATAAAAGAAATTAAAGCGAGTTTCCTTGCTTCCACCTCCAACACCAAATTTATGATATTGGCTATTGGCCGTACCTCCAAATAATTCATCTTGCCAGTCTACACCAGCTTTATCTCCATATAAGCTTTGCAGATCAGAAAATGCGCCATAATTACTTAAAAACTTGGCTTCTTCAGTAAGATTACCCAGCGTTTTTTCATATTGCAACATAGTATACTGATATGGATTTAAAACAGGAAGTGTTTTCGTGATGTTTTTAGCACCAAAATACATATCGTAGGATAAAGCCAGCTTACCTGATTTTGGTTGTTTTGTAGTGACTAAAATTACCCCATTTGCACCTCTGGCACCATATATTGCGGTAGCAGAAGCATCTTTTAATACATCCATACTTTCCACATCCATCGGATCAAGAAAACCCAGTCCGTTCGTTTGAGGAATCCCATCGATAACATATAATGGCTCATTACTTTGTGTTATTGAACCTCCACCTCGTATGGTGATGGATGGATTTGAGCCAGGTGTACCATCAGAGGCAGCAACCTGCACCCCTGCAATACGTCCGGCCAGCGCACTGGCAACGTTCTGTACCGGCACCTTGCTCAGTTCTTCACCTTTTACAGAAGAAATGGCACCTGTCAGCTCTTTACGTTTTACAGTTCCATAACCAATTACCACAACTTCATTCATGGTTTTGGTATCGGAAGCAAGTTTTACATTAATAACAGCCCTGCCCTTCACAGGTTCCTCTGTAGTTTTAAATCCCATATAAGAGAAAACCAATATAGCATCGGGATTAGTGGTAATTATAGTATAACTACCATCAACCCCAGTTGATCTCCCTTTTTCTGTTCCTTTTACAGACACACTTACACCCACAAGTGGCTCACCTGCGGCATCAGACACAATTCCTTTTGTAGTTGTATTTTGGGCGTAGAGCGTAAGGTTACCCGCAACAATGATTAATAGTAGCAAAAATCGTTTCATAAATCTTTCTGGTTTTAATATTCGGTTCATTGACAAAAACTAATTTATAGCACTTTCATCAATATGGATTTAGGTATTGTTTAAAATGCTATCACTTTGGATTAGCCCTTTATTTGCCTCTATTACACGAAAAAGTTTAATAATTCATCAATTTCTAAATGAACATCACCAAAACCTAAAGTCGTAAATCATTAAACTCAGTACCTTCATCACCTTTAAAACCTACATTAAACCGGAAAATAAATATGAAAGCAATACTCTTTATGTTATTCTGTGGGCTACATACGCTTTGCTATGCCCAAATAAGTAAGCCTACCAGCAATATTAATTGGCCAGATTTCATGGCTAAACAAAGTCTTTATTGGGAAGACTTGCCCTTACAGTGGAATGAAGGTGCCTTTACTGGAAATGGAATCACGGGAATGATGGTATATGTTTCTAAAGATGATAATAGCGTAGTTTTTAGTTTAGGCCGAACTGATGTTACCGACCACAGAAAAGCTCCTGATAAAAAAACATCTTTTGGTGTAGAAGGAGCACTAGTTGTCTATGATTTCTGCAGACTTCCAATAGGTAAACTATTGTTAAAACCTGCTGGCAAAATTATTTCCGGAACGATTAAACAAGATATTTGGAATGCAGAAATAATAGGTGATATTGAAACAACAGCTGGTAAGATTCATTTTAAGGCATTGGTTCCCCACCAGCATGAGGTTCAGCTTATTGAAGTTAAGTCTACTGAAAAAGATGAAAAATCAAGTTTAGACTACAAATGGGCTTTTATTCCCGGCAACCCCACTTCACCAAGAGTTTTCACACATCCAACGGCTAAAGAATCGTTGAATTATAAAAAGAATCCTGATCCAAAGCTGAGTACTAAAGATGATTTTAAAATTTGTACTCAGCCTTTACTGGCGGGTGGCGACTATGCAACTGTTTGGAATGAGCTAAAGAACAACACAAATAATAGCAGTACATTATTTGTAAGTATAGCTAATGACATTCCAAATACTAACCAATCGGCAAAAACTGCTATGGATAACATTAAAGCCATAAAAAAACTTGCAGTACCTGTTGTAAAAAAGGAGCATTATAGTTGGTGGCATGACTTTTATAAACAATCTTTTTTAAGTATTCCAGATGCAAGACTAGAGGCATTTTATTGGATACAATTGTATAAAATGGCTACTGCATCAAGACCAGATGGTCCGGCACTTGATCTGTTCGGCCCTTATTACAAAACATCGGCATGGCCAGGTATGTGGTGGAACTTAAATATACAGCTCACTTATTCTCCGGTCTACACCAGCAATCATTTAGAACTCGGAGAGAATATGATAACCATTGTTGACGAAAATTTTGAGAGTTTAATTCGTCGTTTCTGCGGGCAGAAGTTGGGCGATTTATGTTGGACTATGCATAATTACTGGAAGCAATATGCTTATGCTGGTGACACAAAAGCTATTAAGGAGAAATGGTTGCCAAAGGCATTACGTATTCTTGATTGTTATAAAGAACAGATGGTAAAAGGTGCAAATGGAGAAATCCAATTAAAAGCCATGCAATCTCCGGAGTATAAAGAAAGTGCTGCTTTTGCAAACACCAACTATAACCTTGCAAATTTACGTTGGCTACTAAACACAATAATACAAACAACAGCCAATAGTAATAGCCATAGCAAAGAAATTGCAGAATGGAAATCGATATTGGCCAATTTGGTTGCTTATCCTGTTGATGAAAATGGTTTAATGATTGGCAGCGATCAGGCTCTGGAAATGTCACATAGGCATTACTCCCATTTATTGGCTTTATATCCTTTCTTCCAATTAAACCCGGATAAAAAAGAAGACAGTCTGCTGGTGGATAAATCTGTAGACCATTGGCATAAGATCGAAAATGGGAAAGGTCTTGCTGGTTATTCTTTTACCGGAGCTGCTTCATTATTTGCTGCTCTTGGAAGAGGTGATGATGCATTGAAGAATATGCAACAGCTTTTAACTGGTAAAACAGGGATCAGCCAGTTCCACAGCAATACATTTTACACTGAAAGTAAAGGCAGGAACGAAGTGATTGAAACGCCATTAAGTGGAGCAACATCAATAATGGAATTACTTTTGCAAAGCTGGGAAGGTAAGATAAGGGTATTCCCTGCATTGCCTTCAAGCTGGAAGGATGCTTCTTTTAGTGATTTAAGAGCTGAAGGCGGTTACCTGGTTAGTGCTGTGTTTAAAGATGGTCAGACCAACTGGATTAGCATAAAAAGCAAAACTGGGGAAGCATTTGTATTGAAGACACGAGATGCGAATTTATTGAAAGCAAAAGCATCCGCTGATTATAGCATAAAAAAACGGGGAAATGATGAAATACTTATCAATTTAAAAGCTGGAGCTTCGATTTGGCTTGTAAACGAAAAAAATAAACCAGCTTTGTTAGCACCTGTTAAACACAACAGCGATTTAACAATGCCATTTGGTGTAAAGAAAGGAAAACAACTGCAAACAAACCAGGATTGGAAAGTTGACGACTTTTTACCTGCTTTAAAATATTAATTATTGGATGCAATGCAAAGAGCCTTAAAATCATTTTTAAGGCTCTTTGTATTTAAAAGGATTACGAAATTATGGCCGCTTTATTTTTTAAAAACATCAGCCAATTTCTTTTCCAGGTTCTGCCCCCTCAGATCATAAGCGATAATCTCTCCTTCAGGATTGATCAATAAGCTGGAAGGAATTCCCTGTATCTTATAAATCTTAGCTGCTTCATTCTCAAATCCTTTTAAAGCACTAATCTGTGTCCAAGGCATTCCATCTTCCTTTATTGCTTTTATCCAAGCCTCTTTCTTATCATCGAACGACACACCTAAAATCTCTAAACCTGCATCTTTGTACATATTGTAGGCCTTTAATACATTTGGATTCTCTCCTCTGCAAGGACCGCACCAGGAAGCCCAAAAATCTACAAACACATATTTCCCTTTAAAATCAGATATTCCAACAGGCTTATCATCAACAGTATTTTGAACAAAATCTTTTGCCTTAACATTCACCCTTCTTGCATCCAAATCATCGAGACTATACTTTACGGATTCGGCAGGATTTGTTTTCTTTATAGCCGGACTTAAAAGATGATAAGCCTCTTTTACCATAAGTGCATCATTTTGCAAATTTTGGTCATGTATGCGTCCAAATCTATCTGCACCTGACAGGGCCTTTCTCAATGCAACACCTGCATAAAAATTAGTTGGGTATTTCTTTGCATAAAGTACACATATACCCGCATAATCTTGCTCAGCTAAAAGCAGATCATTTAAGGTACTTAGATATTTCAATTCGTCAATCTGATTCCCCGATCTTTTAGCATCTGAGAGTGCTGTCCAGCTAGAATTTAAGTTTTTCATTTTATCCTGAGCTGTTTTAACAAAGGCCTCAAATTGCTTCCTTTCTAATTCAATCCTGGAAGGAGCTATTTCAGCTTTACGAATTGAATCTTTTGCAGTTAATGTATTTTTGCCATTTTCTACATAAAACGTCAACTTATCCATATGATCAAGTGTTTCATCGAGCTTAAAAGACTTATTCTTTAAATCATTTAAACTACTGCCATCATGACTTACAACTAACTCTACAGATAAGGGCTGTTTAAGATTTGTTCCTTTATAATAAAACGTGCCATTTTTCAAAGGCAGGATCTCTTGCATATACTTACTATTTTCAAATGAGTAATAGGAAAGATAAACTTTAGCTGGTGAATTTAAATTACCAACCTTACCAGAAAGGATAAATACGGCCTGAGCCATAGTTATTGTGGGCAAAAAAAAGGACAAAGCAATGCCAGTCCACTTAATTTTCATTGGTTTCATATTGATTGTTTTATGTTTAATTGATTTTTATCTCTTGTTTAAGGGCATGTTTGAATTAAAACTTTGTACCATTAAAGGAATTTGAAAAGTATATGCAGTACTCCCGGGTTTAAGTGTAGCAATAACTGTAGTTCCGTCATTTGCAACACGTTCTACTGTCGGCATTCTACCTTCTTTATCCAGACGTTTCATATCACTCCAACGCAATCCTTTAAAAGCCAGCTCTCTCCTTCTTTCTTCCAAAACTGCGGTTAAAGCCGCTCCTGGTGTACCTGCATTTAAAGCTGTGTATTGATTAGGCATAAACCTATTCTTTCTAATGGTATTGTTAACGATATCAAGGGCAGCATCGATGTCTCCTGCACGAGCAAGACACTCTGCTTTGTCAAGGTAAATCTCTGCATAAGTGATCCCACGATTTGGATTATAAGCCTGAAGACTACCATAACTGTATGATCCATCAGTTTTTTTTGTAGAAAGCAGACGTATTCTCAAATCATTATTTAAATCATATTTAGCTAACAGTTCATTTGAATAGGTAAAAGAAAGATTGTTTGCATATCTCACCCATAATTCTTCGGGACTACTGTTCGTGGCAGGTAAAATACTACCAGAATAAGTACTATAATTTACAATTTTAGCTTTTCCAGAGCCTAATACCAGGTTTGCGTATTTTTCAGCATTTATGTAATCTCCCATACTCATGTAAATACGAGTTAACATCCCGTATGCAGCATCTTTTGTTGCCCTGGTATTGTTAATATTTACCTCCGGCAAATCAGGAACGGCAGTAATAAGGTCATTGATCAGCTGGTCATAAGCAACTTGTAAAGTAGGTCGTGCAGGTACATCTTTACTTACGTCTGTAGTATTTACATAAGGTACACCATAATCCGTAGCTGCTGTAGTCTTGTGGTAAGCCGGGGAGAAAAAAGAGAGCAGGTGAAAGTAATTGAAACTCTTTGCTACCATAGCCTCTGCATATAGTTGTTTCTTTTGTTGCTCAGTACCATCTGTTGCTGATAAAACACCTTCAGTTACTACATTCAGGTTGGCAATACGGCTATACAAATCTGCCCAAAGATCAGGTCGTACACTATTGTTATTAATATACTCTACCCAAAAATAAGAATTCCCTTTAGGTGAAGATTGGCTCTGCGGATTAAAACTAAGGTCTTTGATATCATCCGTAGGGTAAATGATCAAATTATTCTGTCCAAAAGGATTAACAATCCCCTCTCCATTTAAAACGCCTTCAAAATCATTAAGAGTTTCAGCTATAATCACCCCCTTAGGTTTTACTTCAAGGAACTTTTTACATGATACCATTGACAGTACCGGAATTGCTAGTATATATAGTATTTTATTAAGTTTCATATTCATCAGTTTTTAATTAAAAATTGGTTGATAATGAAAATGTAAAGGATGGCACTAAGGGCAATCCTCTTCTACCAGAAATAAAATCCAATGTTTCAGGATCTACATCATTTCCACTAAAAACATATTTCCCTGGATTTTGTACTTGAAATATCAGCTTTGTATTACTTAAACCGAATTTCTGAGACACCTTATCTTGCATATTATAAGTTAAAGTGATGTTTCTTAAAGCTATATAATCAAGCTTACGAACAAACTGCTGCCCATTTTCATAACCAGTTCTTGTACCAATGTACTCTGGGGTTCCATAAGCGCCACCAAATCCAGGGACATTGGTATAAGCCTCGTCTCCAGCCTTTTTCCAGAAGTTTTGTGTACCATATTGCGGTCTGCTATCAAAAATAGAAGGTGGTTTGATCAAACCTACATGTCCGCCATAATACATTAGTAGTGCAGAGAGACTAAAATCTCCTAATCCAAACTGGTTATTAAAACCCAGCGCATATTTTGGATCATTTACTCCTGCAAATTTCATAGCGCTTAGCGGTACATCTACCTGTGGTGAAAAACTAAGTACAACTGGATTACCATTTTCATCTCTAACCATTGGTTGCCCCAATTCGTTTAAACCAATATAATCCAATGTTAATACTGAATTCATAGGATGACCTTCAATATTTTCAGCTCCTCCTGCCCTTGTAAAATTAAAGAAGCCTCTGTATGTATTTTTCACCTTAAGTACTTTGCTCTTATTGAAAGATGCAGTAACCTGTGTTCTCCATGAAAATTTACCTTGTTTAACATTCAATGAAGAAATATTCAGGTCGACCCCTCTGTTCTCTATACTTGCGTTATTTGTTAACAGATTGGTAAAACCTTTGGTTGGATCAGATTCAATCGGTGAAAAAATGTCCGTTCCACGTTTGATGTAATAATCTACAGCACCTGCTAATCGGCCATTAAACAAACCAAAATCCAATCCTGCATTAAAATTAAATGTTTTTTCCCATCTCAACCCATTATTCCTTGGTGCAGATATTCCGTATCCCACAACAGGATTAGGCACGTAATTATTAATGCTACCTGTAAGTAAATTAAATGGTCCACTTCCTTTCTTGATGTTACCATTATATCCTGCAGCTACACGTAACTTCAATTCGTCCATCCATTTTACATCTTTCAAGAAATTTTCATTCCTGATATTCCAGGAAATACCTGATGACCACAGAGGAGTATATTTGAATTTAGGATCTTCACCAAACAAGTTCGATTGATCAATCCTTAAACTTCCAGTAAGGGTATACTTGTCATTATAGGTATAAGCTCCATTAGCATAATATGACAAAAAGCGATCATCACCATAAATTTCATTGAAAAATTGTTCAAAAGTAGTTTGATCAAATACAAACCCTTCCAAGCCTGATACAATTACATCTGTAAACTCAGGATAATAATTAGCATTCCCCAATAACGTTAAATCTGCAGGTTTAATAGTCAAGGTATTGCTATTATAACCGAATACTGTATTCAATTTAGTTGAACTGGTATTTTTACGTTGTTCTATGCCTCCTAAGAAAGATAGATCATGCCTATTACCGACCACCTTATTGTAAGAAAGCTGGGCTCTTAAAGTATAAGAAGTAATATCTGAATTTTCTATTTTATTTGTCCCACCTTGTGGAATACTAAATATTGGTTTTCCGGTTACAGGATCTTTTTTTGCAAAATAATTAAGCATAATCCTTGTTCCATAAGCTCGTTCTGATGCAGAAGAAGTCATTTTATCTTGCTCTCTTTCATACACACCGCCCAATTCCAGATTAAGTCCAGTCAAAAGATTAATTTTTAAATTACCTTGAACACGATAAACTTCACTTTTAATCTCTGAATTGCTTTCAAACATTTCCTCATAAGGATAATACGTCTGATCATACAATCCCAAAGCCATGTTTTCCTGATTTCTTGCAGCACTGATTGTACCATAGCTAGTGCCAAAACCATAGTAATTTTCATTGAACGGAGCAAAATAAGAAGAGGCAGGACTTCCATCAGCATTAAAAAATGGTTGATAAGGTTTAAACTCTGTATATGCAGGAACGCTAGCTCTCTTTAAATTACTGGTTGAATAGATTGTTTGTGCATCCAGATTTATTCTTTTAGAAAACTCAAATGTACCCCTGTAATTAATATTTGTTTTATTAAAGCCTGAGCGTTTTTGTAAAAACTTGTTATCCTGGTGATTTACCCCAAAGAAATAAGTAGCATTAGTACCCCCTCCGCTTACATTCAAATCATAGGTTTGAAAAACCTGGTTTTGAAGGAATAGTTTTTTATAATCCTCTGTATTGTCATATGAAGCCAATTCATTGTACATTTTATCAGCTTCCTCTTGAGTAATTTTACCATTATAAAGGTCGTCTGTAATACTAAAAACAGGCGTATATGTACCATTTACCATATCTATATAGTCTTTAGATATGAAATTATTCTCAATATCATTTAAACCTGATGCACTTTCGAAATCAATAAACCCGCGGCCCTTCAACAAATTAAGCTTATTGTAGTTGGGTTTTGGCTTATAGGTCAAAGCAGTAGTAAAGTTAATTTTTGGCCTTCCAAACACACCTTTCCTTGTATTTATAACAATTACACCATTAGAGGCACGAACGCCATAAATTGCTGCCGAAGCTGCATCTTTGAGTATAGTTACCGATTCTATGTCGTAAGGATTAATAGATTCAATATCAACTTCAGTCGGATAACCATTTAGCACAATAAGCGGTTTTTTAATGGCCTGAAATGTGGATACTCCTCTGATCGCAAAAGGACTGGTATTATTAGGATCTTCCCAGGAACTTCTAGACTGATTGACATTCAGCATCAAACCAGCAAGTCTGCCTTCCATATTGCTGATGATATTCCCATCGGCAGGAACACTTTGCTGATAAGTACTTCTATTAATTGTCGAATAAGCTCCGGTTAATTGTGATTTTTTTAAGTTTTGATAACCGGTTGAAATAATAGATACCTGATCCAGACTTTGTGATAAAGGAACTAATTTAACGAACATAAAAGATCCTGCATTTACGGCTACTTCCTTTTGTTCATATCCAAGATAAGATATGGTTAAAATAGCATTGTCCTGTACATCTTTTAGTGAAAACTCGCCATTGTTATTAGTTAACACTACATTCGATGCTCCCTTTACCCTAATTGTAGCCCCAGGTAATGGTTTATTGGTTTCATCAGTTACTTTACCTCTTACATCTATCTTTTTGAGATAATCAAGAACTTTATCAAAAACGGAAGTTTCCTTTTTCTGAATTACAATGGTTTTATCTTGAATCGCGTAGGTAAGATTTGTTCCTTCCAGACATTTCTCCATTACCTCCTGTAACGGAGTGTTATTAAATTCAACCTTTATAGGTATTGATCTTTTTAAAAGATCTTGTTCCCAGAAAACATTATACCCTGTCTGCTTACGTATTTCCTTAAACACCTGATTAAGTGTCGTACTTTTTTGATTAAGAGTTACTCTTTGTGCAAAGCCGATGGCACTGACCTGCATTACAGCTAGAAAAAGTAAAATGGTGGTTAATCGCATAACAAGCAGAATTTTAGGTATGCAACGCTGCATACCATTTAAGGTTCTGATATAATTTTTATACATTTGATTGGTTTGGTTAAGTTGATAATCCTGAAAATTTATTGATAACATTCCAAACTATTTCCCAGCATCGGATGGCCGTCTGATGCTGGTTTTTTTATATGGAATTTCTGATAACTTAGTTAAGGGTCTCTTTTGTAGCTTTCTCTCATATGATTTGTTTTGTGAATATTTAATATTTATACAAAGTGATTTTTCTTCCCTTAACATTAAAACGGGCAGTATGGGTCAATTCAATCTTTTGTAATACCTGAGACACATTGGTAAAACGCGAAAAACTTCCACTGTATATTTTTTGCTTTAATTCCTCATTTTCAAAATGTATATCTACATCATACCACCTTGCAATCTTTTTCATGATATAGTCCAGGCTTTCCCCCTCAAACATAAAAAGACCAGATTTCCAGGCAACGGCTTGTTCTGCATCTACCTGATTTACACGAATACCATTAGTAGTTAAAACTGATTGCTGATTAGGTTTTAAAATAACCTGAGCAGACTTTTCTCCTTTCAAATTTAGCATAGCGACACGAACAGACCCCTCCAATAAGGTTGTATTGTCACTCCCTTCATCATGATAGGCATTAATATTAAAGTGAGTACCTAATACTTCAACACGCTGTTTCTCTGTTTCCACTATAAAAGGCATGCTTATATGCTTTCCATCTGCTCCTTTTACAGCAACCCTAGCCACTTCAAAATACGCTTCACCACTCAACACGACTTTACGCTCTGGCATACCAGAAAATGTAGTCGGGAATTTTATTACTGATGCAGCATTCAACCAAACTATAGTTCCATCAGGAAGTTGAACTTGAAACTGTCCGCCTTTTGGAGTAGTCAACATATTAAAACTTACTTCAGGCTTATCTCTTTGTAATTCAGAAATATCATATATCAATTGTCCCGACTTTGTTTTTGTAATTGCAGTACCTTTTTCATCTGCGATCTTACCATCAATTCCATCTGTTAATGAAATTTGTTTACCGTTTGCAAGTGTCAAAACAGCGCTATTTTTACCAGGTTTAATATCATTTTCTGCTACAATGTTCATTGCACTGTATTGTGATGAACGATTTACATAAAAATAAAGGCCTACACTTAAAGAAATCAATACAATTGCAGCACCTGCAAGACGATACCATAACTGATAACTTCTTGTTCCCGGTAAATTTACCCTTTCCAGTTCTTTTATCCTTTCACTAATCTTAGCCCTCATTTTTTTCTCTAGTGGATCCAGCCCCAGTTCAGCTATCTTTTCCAGAACTTCAGGTTCCGTCGAAAATAATTGATAATAAGCCTCAACAACTTCAACTTCTTCTACAGATGCTGTATTGTTCAAATACTTATCAGTGATTTCTAGAAATTCCTCTTTTGTAGGATGTGCCATAAAACAAAAAACCTTTTATATACAGTATATCATAAAAGACTAATCTCCTATGCCTATTGAAAATATTTTTTAATTTGCCTTTACAGCCATGATAATTGCAGATATCGTAATTATTTTACCCAATGCCGCCCTTAAAGTTGCGGTAGCGGTAAGCAATTGATTTTGCACTGTTTTTTGTGATACCCCAAGGATTTCACTGATCTCACGGGTACTTAACTCCTGCATAAACCTCATTCTAAAGATTTCCCTACGTTTTTCAGGTTGTAAGGCCAACCAGCTCTCAATAGATGATTTCAGTTCTTTTTCATAAAACAACGAATCTGCCTGCAATGATTCTTGTGCCATATATTCGAGTGGTTCTTCGAAAACCGGCATGGATTTACCTTTTTTATAAAGCATATAAACCTGATAACGAACTGCAGTCAACAGATATGGAAACAATTCATTAATTTGTTTTTCACTGCGTTTTACCCACAAATCAGCAAATACATCCTGTATCACTTCTTCACAAAGCTCTGCATTTCTTAAGCGCTTATAAGCCTCACTATAAAGTTTCTTCCAATATCGTTTATAGGTCTCGTCAAAAGCCATCTCATCTCCCGATTTAACCAGGTTGACGAGCTGCGCGTCTGCATACGAACCATATAAAACCATATCCTTTTACCCCTTAAAAAAACACTAAAAATTAAATTCAATATTAAGCAATGTTTTTAATTAATAACGCCAAAAATGGTTAATTATACCTTTCAGAATGACGATCATGGTACAAACTCATTTTTTTTGTTTCTTTGCGCCATGTTAAAACAAGTATTTGCTGCCTTCCTTTTCATTGTTTCTATTAGCGTACAAGCACAGGACCGACCTGCCGCTTATGCTGTAGCAGAAGAGTTTAACCTCTGGAATAAAAAATTAAATGATACAGCACGGGTCTTTGCTGATATAGCGTATATACGTGATTACCCTAGTTTAAAAGGAATTATCTTAGATTCTGTAACCGCCGGAACGAATGTAATCATCAAAAGCGAAGGTTACAATAACATGTTGATCAAAGACTTTTATGCGCCTTGGCATAAAGTAGAATATACTGTTGGTAAAAAAAAACGCTCTGGATTTATTTGGTTAGGTCTTTTAGCTTTGGGCTCTAACAATGATAAAGACCGTAAGTTATGGATGTATGGATTAAACAAATACCCTAACCGATCTAATGATGAAACATACCTTTCTCAATGTGAAATCAAAGTTTTAACCAGCTCTGGAAAGCCTGGTACCCCCTTTAATATTATTGGTCAAACGTCTTTTTTAATTACTAAAAATGGACAAACTTTTACTGAAGCCAAGATTTTAGATAATATGGGATTATCTGGCCTACTAGCAATTTATAGAATGGGATTTTTTGGTGAAGCCTGTGGCATCCCTACCAATTACCATTATGTAGGTTGGACAGGCAGTGGATTTGTAGACTTGCCAGGCAAGAGTAATGTTAGTGATGCGGGCGTATTTTATCATGAAGAGAAATTGTTGTTCCCTTCAGAGCATGGCCTTGATCAAAGCCTAATTATTAAAGATATAGTAGTTGGCGAAGTAATTGATCCTGATCAAAAGAAATTGACTTATAAAGAAAAGAAAACACGAGAAAAATACCTTTGGAATGGTAAAGTTGTTAGTCAGCTCATTGAAATGAAATAATCACATTTGGATGTTGCTTATTATAACATCCAAACGTGATTCTAAAGAAAATTCAATAACTGATTCTACGAATGCAATTGTTTAAATTATCTGCTACATAAATTCGTCCTGATGCATCAGCAACTACATCATATGGATTATTGAAATTCGACAAATTCGCTAAACCATCTAGCTTACCTGCTGTCCCGGTTCCTGCAATTGTTGTCACAATAGCCCCTGTCCAATCGCCCGTTGTACTTGGAGTTACCTTTCGTATAACATGATTAGAAGCATCAGCAAGAAATAACCGCCCTTTAGTATCGAAACAAAGACCAAAAACATCTCCAAGTTGAGCAGTTAAAGGTTGTCCCTTACTTCCATCGTTGAAACCTTTAATACCATCACCTATAATCTTCGTAATCACCTTTGAAGGAGTAATCCTTTTAATCGTATTGGCATCCGAAACATACAGATTGTTCTGCAGATCTATTGCCAGTGCAATTGGATTCTTAAGTATATTGACTGTTCCATCTCCTACAAATGTGCTCACTACTCCTGAAGTAGTGATTTTTCTGATCCTTTTATTATCACGATCTACTACAAAAATATTTCCATAACTGTCAACCACAGCATCCAAAGGATTATTAAACTTTGCTCCTGTACCATCCAAAAATCCGGCAATACCTGTTCCTGCAATTGCACTTACACTCCCATTTGTTGCAATTTTTCTTATCCGGGCTCCATCCTTTTCTACAACAATTATATTTCCAGCTGCATCTATTGCAGATTGCCAGGGATAATTAAATTGACCTGGTATACCATTCGTATATCCTGCAATACCATTGCCAGCGACTGTGGTAACCACCCCTGCAGGGGTCATTTTTCTGATACTGTGATTTGTTCTATCTGTCACTATGATATCACCTAGATTATCAATAACTACACCATCTGGATTTCTAAACCTTGCCGCTGCCCCTGTTCCATTAACAAAACCATAAGTAGTTGATCCTGCAACAGTACTGACCTGGTAATTTGCCACAACAATCCAGCCATTGGCAACTGCTCTTGCACCAGCAATGTCTGATGGTTGATTGATTACTTTCAATGTATCTGCGACAGGCATTCTTATCATTTTAGTACTTGAACCTCCACCATCTAAATTAACTGCATTTTCTACTTGCAAAGCTTTCATAATTGCAGAGAGCATCGAATACCTTGCACCCATGGAATAACCAGGAGCACGCCCATCTACCACCAGCATGTATACCAGATTTCCAGCAGTATAACCAATTGCTGTTCGGGGTTCACCAGCCGATTGTGGTAAGGCAGAGTTGTCAACAACCAGTCCATTCTGAATCAGTAAAACTCCAGCACCTGTAGCTTCCATTAAACTACTCTTATTTGCTAAATACTCGCTTTTACCTGCAATAAAAGGAGTTCCATCAGCACGTACTCCGACAAATGACAAAGCCTGCTGGGGAAGTGTGGGACTACCAGTAAAGCTATCTTTCCAGACTACTCCATTACGATGTACCGGGCCACGGGCAATATTATTCGATACATCGTAAAAATCGCCATTTATGCCAGCGAGTACCTTCTGACTACCATAATGAATATGTTTGCCCATACCAGTGATTACCTGAACATGATTTTTACCTGTTGTCGTGTTAAGACTCGGTTCACGATCATAAGGAGTTGCCGTTCGTAACAACAAACCGGGTGTACTCAGATTTATTCTGGTAATAAATGCCCGGATAGTGTCGCCATCAGTGTTTTTAAAATTGATTTCTGTTTCATCTACTCCACTAGCAATCTGTGTAAAAACATCTTCATAAACTTCAGCAACTTTCCCTGAATAGTCAACAATCTGACCTGTAATATCAGAATTATAAGGGCCTGTCAACAATGAGGCGGATCTATTTAAACTGGTATCCTCAGAAACCAAACCCGCCTCAATAATTTTTTCACAGCCTAAGATCGGCATCAGACCGATCGATAACATCAATAAAAAGAAATGGTTAAACTTTTTCATAATTTCATTTTTTTAGTGTTAATATCATAGGATAATGATCGGATAGCCGATCAGTTACTTCATCTTTTATAAGATTTGCCTTTACAATTTTTTTTGCAAGTTGATTGCTGGTCCAGATGTAGTCGATCCTTACATATTGATCCGGATCTGCTTTCATAACTGGCGTAGGTGCACTTTTCTCAAAAGATCGGGGATTCATGAGTTTCCAGGAATCAACAAAACCTCCCGATAGTAAAAACTGAATTACAGAATAATCAAATTTCCCATTGTTAACATTTTTAATATTTGGTCTTGATGCTTCGTGCTTAACCAGCATCTCAAGTTTTCTTTGGTTATAATTGTAATTCAAGCTATCCTGGGGCGAAAAACTATTGAAATCTCCCATTATCAACACCTTAGCCTTTTTAGGTAAAGCATTGATTTGTGTAAATACCTGGGTAAGCTCATTATTTCTTTTCTGGTAGTCAAAAGGATTTAAATGAAGAACAATAAAATGATAGCCTTTGATTTGTCCGTAAAGATAACCGTGCAACATTTGATCCGTACCATGTTTCACATTGTGGATTGGGTATTTGGAAATTAGAGCTGTGGGATATCCTCTTTCCTTTAATAAAGCAGTATATGGATAGCGCATTTCCTTACCCAGTTTTTCCAGATCAGCATTAGTATAATGGTTTACCTCCTGTAAGGCAATAACATCTGCATCAACTTTATTAGCCCATTTAATAAAAGTTTTTCTCTTAACAGTGTCTTTCTTCAATCCTTCCTGAATATTATAAGACAATACTTTAAGCAAGGATTTAGTAGTCTGAGCATATGTGGTTGGTAATAAGAATACACCATACAGCATCAAGCATAGCAATTTTGTTCTCATAAATTTTGGTTTGAAACAACACTGGGAACCAATAATTGGTTCCCAGTATCAAAAAGTGATTACCTGTAGGTTATTTTCCGAATGCTATTATTGAGATTGTCTGCAACATAAATATCTCCTTTTGTATCTACTACAACATCATAAGGATTGTTAAATGCAGCAACATTACCCAAACCATCTTGCTTACCAGCGATACCATTTCCTGCAATTGTTGAAACTGTTGCAGTACTCCAATCATTACCAGATCCAGGTTTTACCATTCTAATTCTGTGATTGGAAGCATCGGCTAAAATCAGATTTCCAAACTTATCAAAATTAAGCCCAAAGATATCGCCGAGCTTTGCCGTTAATGGTTGTCCTGCAATTCCTTCATCATACCCCTTCACACTTCCAACTACATCACTCATACTACCTGCAGGCGTAATCCTCTTAATGATATTAGCATCAGAAAGGAAGATATTGTCATTAATATCAATGGCAAGTGCTATCGGATTTTTAAGAATATTAGTCGTACCATCACCAATAAATGTACTTACTATCCCCGATGAGGTAATCTTTCTGATCCTTTTATTGTCCCTGTCAACTACAAAGATATTTCCATGACTATCTACGACGGCATCAAGTGGATTGTTAAACTTCGCTCCTGCTCCATCCTGAAAACCAACAACACCTGTACCAGCTATAGTGCTTACCGTTCCATCAACTGCAATCTTTCTAATTCTTGCACCATCTTTCTCTACTACAATGATATTCCCATCCTTATCAATCGTTGACTGCCATGGACTTTTGAACTGTCCGGGTTTTCCTTCAGCGTATCCAGAAAGTCCGTTTCCAGCCAATGTAGTAACTACACCAAGTGGTGTCATACTTCTGATACTGTGATTGGTACGATCTGTAATGATCACATTACCATTTAAATCCATTAATACACCGTCTGGATTTCTAAACCTGGCATCTAAACCATTTCCATCAATAAAACCAAAAGTAGTGTTGCCCGCAACAGTACTTACAATATAAGCAGATACGGCTGAGATTAGGTTGAACAAGGGACCTTCTAATTCTTTCCCATTGACTGAAATGCTGATTTTACCTGTAGTTGCGCCTTGAGGTACAACAACTTCTAATTTAGAGCTGCTAGCTTCTAATACTATAGCTTGTATTCCATTGAATTTAACAACATTCTCTTCATTCTTATTTGAGAAATTACGTCCAGTAATAATAATAACATCCTTTTCCAAACCTGATGAGGGAAAGATCGATGTGATGAGCAATTCATCTGACGTTGCCAGATAGGTATTGTCCTTTTGACAAGAAATGAATGCTATAGATATGATTAATGCGAATAATAAAAATTTATTCTTCATGTTCTTAAAATTAAAGTGAAACAATTAAGGTGTAGCTATAATCATCCAGCCATTAGACACCGCTCTTGGGCGCCCATCTGTTGGATGGTTCTTTACATGCCATACATCTGCCAATGGGTTTCTGATCATCATTGTCGCTGAGCCCCCACCATCTAGATTTAGAGCTGCTTCAGTTCCCAAAGCATAGAAAATACCCGTTAAATCCGCATAAGTTGCTCCACTAGAATGGTAAAAATCACGTCCGTCCACCACCACAAAATACATGATCTGATCAGAAGTATAACCTATTGCTATCCTCGGATCCAATGCACCGAACTGACTATTGTTAACTTTTTCGCCATTTTTCATCAATAATACGCCACCTCCAGTAGCCTCTTTTAGTCGGCTTTTATAAGTATCGTATTCCTGCTTATAACCTATATATGGCTTCCCATCATCCAGAATACCAATAAAGCTAAGTGCTTGTTGAGCCAGTGCAGCAGTTCCAGTAAATGTACCTTTTAATACTACTCCATTTTTATGCAAAGGTCCTCTTGGAACGAAGTTAGCGATATCGTAGAAATCGCCATTTGTGCCTGCTAAAACCTTATGATTTGCATCTTCAAGATATTTAGCCATTTCAGGTATGGTTTGCCCACCATATGCAGGGGAGTCATAGGGAGTTGCGACTTTAGCTGATAAGCCTGGTGTTTTAAGATCCACTTTTAAAATATAAGCATGAGTCGTATAACCATCCATTTTTAAAAAGTGGACTTCTGTTTCTTCTACTCCTTTTGCAATTACAATGGTTGTATCTTTATATACCTCGCTTACAATTCCTGATTTTTCAAGCAGCAGTTTAGTGATGACTGAAAAACTATGATCTAAAACCTTTTTTGGTTCAGCATCTTTTTTACATCCTACTGCAATAGAAAAGCTCAGAAGCAGTAAAACTATATTTCTAATTTGTTTCATTCTCTAAATATTATATTGAAATCTATTACCTGATTAGTAACCATCATTAGGTTCCAGTAAAGTGTTTAACAGCAATTCTCTCGTTGGAATTGGTAATTTCAGCTGCGCTTCTGTTAATCCAATTTCCTGCTTTGCTTTATTTAACCGCACCAGATCATACCATCTAAAGCCTTCAGCAAGCAATTCTCTTCGGCGCTCTAAAAGCACTGCATCCAGGTAAGCTGGTTCTCCAACAGGAGATATAGCTGTAAGCCCGCGCTTAGCTCTAAGCTCATTTAATCTGTTCAATCCAGCCAAGCCTTGCCCTTCTGCGCTGATCAGGTACATCTCTGCTAAACGTGAAACAATGATTGGATCTGTACCTGTCTGTCCACTCGGATACTTATTGATCACATCTAAGCCAGAATAAGTATCTACAGAAATAGCCTTCCTGGTATCTGTTGCACCAAAAAGGTTCATAACTTCTGGGGTTGGTTTATAATTATAACTTCCACTTACCGGATGTGCATAAGTATAAAACAAAACACTTAAGTTGATACCAGATTCGACAGTTTGATTCAACAAGGAAAAGATAACTTCAGAATTCTGTTGTGCACGAAAAATCTTTTCAAACCCATCCAACTGATACCTTCCTGAGGTAATGAGCTCCTCTGCTAAAACCGCAGCTTCAGATTTTTTGCCCTGTGCTAACTTTACCCTTGACATTAATGCTTTTGCCGCGTCTTTTGAAACATAATAATAATTTGAAAAAGCAGGTGCGTTATCAATAGCCGCTGTCAGTTCCGTTTCAATAAAACTCCATACTTCAGCCTCGCTGTTTCTCGCTTTCTTCTCAGTCGTATTCTCGTTCAATATCGGAACACCTCCCCAACGAGTAACCAGATTGTAATAAATGTAAGCTCTAAAGTAATGCGAGATTCCGGTTATTTCTGCTTTACGCTGTGCATTCTCAAGTTTTGATGCGGATACCAAGAGATTGTTTACCTGATATAAGGCAGAATAGTAACCATTCCATTGTGCAGCAATGTTTCCATTCTCAGGTTGAAGAATGTCATTGATCATCTCTCCATAACCACCTAAACCTGATGCTCCACCCCTAACAAGATTACCTCCAATGATATCAAACATCACATAGGAAGAGTTGGTAGGTGTATTTTGTACCATATTATAAACCCCATTTAAAAAGGCTTCGATATCTTTTTCAGTTAGACTCTCTGTTGCAACCTGAGAGTGGGGATATAAGTCGAGTTGCTTACCACAGCCAGAAAATAAAACTGATGCTGCAATAATTACGTTCAATATTTTATAACGAATACTCATTTTCTAAAAATTTAAATTGACACCAAAATTGATAGTACGCGGTTGTGGAGACATTAAGAAATCTTCACCCATCGTAGTTGGAGAAAGGCTGATATTTACTTCTGGATCTAGCAATGGATACTTGGTAACTAAGAAAAGATTGTCAGCCTGTACATAAACCCTCATTTTGCTCACTTTGATTTTCTTCAAAAAGCTTTCAGGTAAAGTATAACCCAATGAAACCGTTCTGAATCTCAGGTAAGAACCATCATGTAAAAATCGGGTTGAATAACTTGAAGATGAGTTAACGGTATTTCCCCATATTGCCCTCGGTGTAGTGTTGCTTGTATTTGGACCTGTCCAGCGATTTAAAGCTTCAGACTCTAACATAGGCCATAATCCATTGCCTAAGCGATAGCCACCTGCCCATGTTTCATACACTTCGTTACCGTAGGAGAAAGTCATAAATACACTTAAATCAAAGTTTTTGTAGATAAATGTATTGTTAAATCCTCCGGTAAAATCAGGGTTCGCAGAGCCCAGTATTTGCCGGTCGCTCACATCGATCTTACCATCACCATTCACATCTTCGTATTTAACGTCACCAGCCCTGATTCCCTTATCGTACTGTGCTTTTGGCACTTCGCTGTCCGACTGAAAAATACCTAGTTGCTTATAGATATAAAAACTTCCAACCTCTTCTCCCACTTTTAATACATGAGTACGGCCAATTAATAACGGTTCGTCATCTAAAAGAGCAGTTAGTTTATTTTTAATGAATGAAATGTTAAAATCTGATTTCCATTTCACACTCCCAAGATCTACATTCCCACTAATAGCAGCCTCAAATCCATTATTGCGCATCGAACCAATATTACTAATGATGCTGGTAAAACCAGTTGTACCATGGGTAGGCTTGCTATACAATAAGTTATTGGTATTTTTAATAAAGTAATCTGCAGTGAAGTTTAATGCACCACCAAACAACCCTAAATCAAAACCAGCATTAAATTGATTTGCTTTTTCCCAGGTTAGCTGTCTGTTTCCAAAACTGGTAATGGCAATACCACTTTGGTTGTTATAGTTATATCCACCACCAGTCAAAGCCTGATAAGCAAAAGCATTTACCCCTTCGATATTTCCGGTTGATCCATAACTGGCCCTTAACTTTAAGTCACTCTTGGAGTTATTCCAGAATGGTTCATTGGAAATAGTCCAGCCTGCAGAAGCTGCCGGAAAGTATCCATATCTATTTTCAGGAGCAAATCTTGATGATCCGTCTGACCTTAATGATAAGTTTAACAGATATCGATTTTTCCAGGAGAAATTTGCACGACCAAAAAATGATTGCATGCTGGTTGCATATAGATTGGTCATTGCTTCTGTAAACTCAGCAGCTACAACATTCACATCAAATGATGGGGATGGAAACTTTATACCTTCTACCCCTATCAGTGAATTATTAACCTTTTGATAAGAATGTCCCAGTAAAAAATCTACATTCAGATCTGAAAATTTCCTTTTATAATTTGCAGTATTTTCAAGAATGATATTGGTCTGTAATTTTCTGTCATCGTATAACTTACCTACTCCTGCACCATAAGGATGACTATTAGTATAATACACATAATCCTGAGTATGGATCAAATCAGAGCCGAATGATGTTTTAAAGCTGAGATCTTTACTTATTTTGATATTGGCATAAGCATTAGCAAGCAATCTGTAGTTATCCAGATATACCTTTTCTTCCATGATGGCCTGAACAGGGTTATGATTTAACAATTCATTTGTACCACCTACGTAATAAGAGCCGTCTGGCTTATAAGGGACATCAAAAGTCCGCTGTTCCAATGCTCTCGGAATCAAATTGGTTCCCAGGTTATATCCCGAAGGAACCCGATTATTATTGGAGTAACTAAAGTTTGTATTCAATCCGATATCCAACCAGGAGTTTATCTCATTAGAGATGTTCACCTTCGCATTGTACTTTTTTAATTCATTGTCTATAAAGGTACCTTGTTGATTTGTATACCCACCTGATATATAATACTTACTTTTCTCAGTTCCACCTGAAACAGAAAGGTTTAAATTACTGGAATGAGCAGTACGGGTTATCAAATCAAGCCAATCCGTGGCTGGTCTATTTGGATAAGGGTTACTAATGGAGTTTACATATTTACCATCCCCTTGTGCAAAGCCATTTTGCATATTATAATTATCTACAGCTTCGTTGATGACAGTTACATATAAATCCGGGTCAGCCATTTTTAGTTTATGAAGCCTGGCCATTTCTTGTATTCCTGTATATCCGGTTACAGTAATTTGCCCTTTTCCTTTACTTCCTGATTTTGTTGTAATCAGTACCACCCCATTTGTAGCTCTTGAACCATAAATAGAGGCCGATGCCGCGTCTTTTAAAACATCTATAGATTCAATATCATTAGGATTCAACTCTGACAAAGCATTCATGCTTTGTCCAAAATTACCTAAATCTGCATCTGAAGGAGTTACGGGGATCCCGTCAATTACATATAAAGGTTCATTACTGGCCGAAAGTGAACCAATCCCTCTGATGCTTACCCTGTTTTTACCTCCGGGTATCCCTGAAGAAGAGGTAACAACCACCCCGGCGATTCTTCCCTGCATCATCTCGTCGGGGCCTAATACTGGCCTGGTGTTATTCTCGTTTGGTTTAAAGGTGCCTATGGAACTACTGATATCACTTCTTTTTTGAGTACCGTAGCCTACCACCGTAACGCCTCCTAATAGTTGGGTGTTTTCCGATAAACTGATAGAAAGTGTAGTCTGCCCTTTCACTTCAATCTCGCGACTGATAAACCCGAGGTATTTTACAACAAGAATAGCATTATCTTCAATCCCAGCCAGAGTAAATTCACCATTGACATCGGTCATTGTCGCTTTTGAAGATCCTTTTACCTGTATAGATGCACCTGGTAAAGGTTGTCCGGAATCACTGTTCACACGTCCCTTAATATTAATTGGAGCAACAATAACATTGACTGGCTTATTCGCCGGAACAATGATTACAGTTTTGTTCTCAATAGAATAAGTAAAAGGCTGCTCATCAAAGCATTTATTCAACACTTCTTTTAAGGGCCTGTTTTTTACATCAATATCTATTGATTTACCTTTTTTGAGCAATTCGTATTTATATACAAAATCATAGCCCGTTTGCTTTTTTATTTCCTTGAATATTTCTGTCAAAGATGCCTTTTTCTTCATCATTGATACCTGCTGGCCTCGTGAGGCCAATGAAATCTGCAGGAAAAATGCCATTAGAAAAATGCAAGTGAGTTTAATCCGCATAAGCCATTTTTTAAAGTCCGGATTTTTTATAAATGTGAGCCATCTTTTTTCTGAAAGTGGGTATATGGCGCTACTGGTTATGCAATAACCATTCTTAGCATAAAATTTATACATTTGTTAGGGTTTTATTTTTTGATACTATTGTTTCGACACAATGTTTATTAAAGGACCCAAAACTTATCGGGGACGCTCCAACGTTCCCGATTATTTTTTAGTCCAGGAAAGGTATTTTTATGGCATAACCAAGACCCTCCTTCCTTCTATTTTAAAATGTACCCCCTGCGTCATCTCCAACACTTTTAATACTTCTGTAATATTTTTACTGCGGGAAATAGAACCTCCAAATTCTACATCCGCAATTTCTCCCTGATATACCACATCGACATCATACCATCTGCTGATTTGTCGCATGATACTTTTCAATGCTACTCCTTCAAAAGCAAAATCTCCTTTGTGCCAAGCCATTACCTGCTCTACATCAACTGTTCTTACCTTGATTTCCTTTCCACTTTGCGATGCTTGCTCTCCCGGCTTCAACAGCTTTGTAAGCTGATTAGCTGTTACACGAACGCTACCTTCCAATAAAGTTGTTTTAACAACGGCTTCATCCTGATAATTGTTCACATTGAAGCGAGTGCCCAATACCACAACTGTCTGCTCAGCAGAAATAACCTTAAAAGGTTTTCTTTGATCATGTGTTACTTCAAAATATCCTTCGCCTATAAGTTCAACCTTACGTTCATTACCTGCAAAAAGAACCGGATAACGTAGTTTAGATCCTGCATTAAGCCATACCTTTGTTCCATCATTCAACTTCACCTGATATTGCCCACCCAACGGAGTTTCGATTGTATTATAAACCGCCTCAGCTGATGTACCATTTTTGGAAGTTGCAGCAGCAACTTCATAAACCAACTGTCCATCTGCGGTTTTATTGATACGGATTCCTGACTGCTCAGCAAGGTTTCCATTTTCAACATCTGTCAGGCTGATTTTTCTACCGTCAGCCAATATTAGAAAAGCCTTATTACCACCAGGCTCTACGTTATTTACTTTAAGTGTCTCTACTTCCACTTCAGTTTCATGATACTTTTGATTTACAAAAAGTGCAATTCCAACAGTAAGGACAAGGACTGCAGCAGCGGCAATAGCTGGAACTAAAAGCCTCTTTTTAACCTGAACAGGTCTTTCAGAACTGATCTTAGCCCAAATTTCACGTTTTGCATCTTGATAATTGGGTTCATGAAGTTCATCTTCATTTTCAGAGGCAGCCTTCAGGTACCAGCTTTCTAATAGCTCCTTTTCCTCAGGAGTACATGTTCCCTCGTTATACTTCTTTATCAGCCTTTTTGCAATCTCGTCTTCCATATACTTGAAGCGCCAAATAGTGACGCATTTAAGTTAAGACAGTTTACTCCTGCGAAGGATGTAGAAAAAATTTAAATAAAAAAACAACAGAAATTAAAAGGAGAAAAACTGCATCAAAATGATCAAACAGCCAAATTTTAAACGCAATATTTTAATGGCATTGCTAATTTGCCTTTTTACGGTCTTATCAGAGAGCTCCAGATTTGCAGCAATTTCTTTGGCGGACATATTGGCTTTACGGCTCATCTCAAAAATTTCTTTCATCTTTTTAGGCAGCATGGAGACTTCCTGCTCTATTAATGCAGAAAACAATCTTTCTCTTAAAAGATGATCAGTCACATTTTCGCTATTTTTGAGAAATGAAGTCAAAGAAGCAATATACTTTGTTTTCACCTTTTCCTTATCATACAAATTGATCACTTTATTTCTTGTGGTCGAATACAAATAGGCACTCAAGGAGTGGCTAAAATGAATCTCAGCTCCTCTATCCCATAATGATACAAATACATCCTGAACAATATCTTTTGCCAATTCATCATCACTCGTCATACGTCTGGCATGACGGTAAAGCAATCCCCAATAACGGTCATAAATTTCAGAAAAAGCCTCCCTGTCTCCCTGTTTTAAAAAGGAAGTCAATTCAGTATCATTAAGACTTTTATATAACCGCATTCTGTTTAATTACGTTAAAACTACATAATCATTTCGAACTATCCATATTGAATGCAAATCTAGCCTTACAACATTAAGCTAATATTAATTCTATAATTCAAATCTTCTAAGTATAGAAAAGACCATGATTTATGATAGCAATATGATATACATAAGCCATTCTCCTTTTATTTAGAAGGGTTTAATGCGTATTTTTGCAACTTTATATCAAATAATGGAGTTAGAAGATCAGACGCAGGGGAATCCCAAAAAAAGTATAGAAATGTTATTGATGGCCTTGGGCATCATTTTTATTGCTACCAATTTACGAGCACCAATTACATCAGTTGGTCCTGTCATCAACGAAATCACCGCCTATTTTAACTTATCAAATATACAAGCCGGACTAATCACTACGATTCCTTTAATGTCATTTGCCCTGTTATCAGGATTTGCACCAGGCATTTCCAATAAAATCGGCATGGAAAAACTCCTTTTATTCTCCTTAATACTTTTAACATCAGGTTTATTAATCAGAATAACCGGACAGGTTTACTTTCTTTTCATTGGTGCAGCTATGGTTGGTGCAGCCATTACAGTTGGTAATGTGATTATGCCAGCAGTGATCAAGAAAGAATTCCCTAATCATACTGGAATTATGACCGGAATTTATGCGGTATCAATGAACCTGACCTCGGCCATGGCTGCAGGATTTAGTATTGCAATAGGAACAGCTACAGGCTGGGGATGGAAAGGGTCGATTGGTGTGTGGGCCATAGTTGCTGTTCTCTCTCTTTTAGTATGGTTTCCTCAGGTTTTAAAACGCAAACGACAAGTTGAGACTCCGGTTAAAGCTTCATTTAAATCTATGTTTAAGTCCAGACTTGCATGGAATGTTACCATATTCATGGGATTACAATCTTTGCTTTTCTATTGTATCGCTGCCTGGCTGCCTGCGGTATTGCAAGACTGGGGAATGTCTAAAGAAGATGCAGGCTGGGTACTTTCTTACGTTCAACTAGCTCAACTACCGATTACCTTCGTAGGCCCTGTTATTGTAAGCAGAATGAAAAATCAAGGCATATTGGTATGGATTACAGGTTTGCTCATGTTGGCAGGCATTTTATTGATCATCATTTTTAAAAGTGAGTTCATTATACTTGCCACTATCCTAATCGGAGTTGCTGGTGGATTAGCCTTCGGCTTAGCCATGATGTTCTTTGTATTAAGAACTAAAAATCCGGCTATGGCTGCTAGTTTATCTGGTATGGCACAATCTTTCGGTTATCTGATCGCAGCAGCTGGGCCTCCGGCATTTGGATTGATTTACGACTTCACCGGCAACTGGATCTACTCATTCTACTTACTGATTATAGGTGTTGCAGTACTTATTTACTCCGGTCTAAATGCTTCCAAAAACAAATTTGTTGAACAATAAGTAATACAGCGAAATCCCGATGGATCAAGCAGAATCTTTAGCTTGTCGTGCCTCCCTGGTTTTCTTCTTCATTTGATAGATCTTAATCCAGACCGTAATTAAGGCCAATAATCCGTACACGCCAACTAACACACACATATGTATGATTGAAGGTAGTACATCGGCCAATGAACCATGCTGAAAAAGCATCACTTTGTGTGCATTTAAAAATGGAGTAAGCGGTAATATAGATGATAGCCACTGTACCCCTATTGGCATAGCTTCTAATGGCCAGGAATATCCACCTATAATAAAAGCAGGTGTAGCCAGGAGCATCAATACTTGTGTAGCTTTCAAAGCACTAGGTAATAATGCACTGATAAATACACCTAAAAAGGTTGTAGCCATAATAAATAACCCCGTAGTAACTGCATAATTTAACAGCGGACTAGGTATTGGTGCTCTGAAAATATGGTGAAAAGCATAGTAGATAGCTAATATGAATACGCTTAAAATCCAAAATGGAAGAACCTTAATTAAAATAGCTGAAAATGCTGATCCTGATCGCCCAAGGAATTCTGTTTCCAGTGTCTTATTTTCATACTCCCTGGCAAAACTCACTGCTAGTCCCAATAGCAATACCTGCTGCAATACCACAGCCAGTACGCCAGGCCACATATAAGTAAAATAGTTACCTGTTTCGTTATACAAGCGGATATAGTTGACTTTAAATGGCTCATACTGCATAGCAGCCTGTTCTGAACTCATCCCTTTTTTCTTCAAACCTTGCATATTGATTCCTGCACTGAAAGTACCCAATGTGGTTTGTACACCCTGAGAGGCCATATTTGCGGTTAGCAGGTTAGTAGTATTGATATAGGTATTTAATTCCGGATAGCGCTTCTGCAATACCGAAGCTTCAAACCTTTCAGGAATAACAACCGCTACAACAGCATTCATTTGTCGCATTGCTTTACTTGTACCTACATTCTCTTTTCTAACACTTACTACCTGTAGCTTTTCGTTTTCACCAAGCATATCAATCAGCTGATTGCTTAAGGGCGTATTGTCCAGATCTACTACCAATATAGGTAAATGTTCTACTTTTCCCTTTTGGTAAACAAAACCAAAAAGCAAAGCGTAAACAATTGGAGCTAATAGAAATACAGAACGTAATGTGCTATCGGCAAAAAACAATCCGAATTCTCTTTTTATCAATGCAAAGAAGTTCTTCATCATTTATAATCCCTCCTTACAGTATAATTGTAGCATTCACCAATAATTTTTCAGCTGCATTCATATCATCCGGTATAATTTTCACTTCATATACCGCTTCCTCAATCTCATAACTAGGATAAGCTGCCGTAACATCTGCATAACGGGTTAGCTGCTTCACTGTCTGAATTTTACCTTTTAATTTTTCTTTATTATAAAGCACATTCACTTCAATATTCTCCCCTTTTTTAAAGTTGCCGATTTTACTTTCGGGAATGGTGAACCTGAAATAAGTGGTATTAGGCAAATAACCATTAAATAAAGGAAATCCTGCGGTAGCCAACTCTCCCACTCTTAAACTGATTGTTTCCACCTGCATGTCATTCGTTGCAATAATATATTTCTCAGACAAAGCTACTTCCACCTCCTGCAATACACCCAAAGCTTGTTCCGCTTGTCCCTGGGCAGCAGTACGGGTTTCCGGACGAATTCCATTTACAGCTTCGTTATACTCTGCATTTACAGCCGTAAGTTGTGCTTTAGCTCCGTTATATTTTGCCAGGGCTTCATCAAATGCCTGCGGGGTCATCATACTATCAGCAAACATGGCCTTAGCTCTGCTGAAAGATTTCTCTGCAAATTTAAACTGTTCGGTGATGCCCATTTTCTTTGCCCCTAACTGAGTCAGCTGGTTGGCTGTAGCCCCGTGCTTGGCCATATCGCGCTGTGCCCCGGCAGCTTTTACTGCTCCTTTGGCTTGTGAGAGTTTCGCATTTACCTCAGGTACATCAAGCATTGCTAAAGTATCACCGCGCTTCACAAAATCTCCTTCTTTAATATAAACCTTTAAAATACGACCTGTTACCTTTGGTGCAAATGCCAGCGTTTCGCGTTTAATTTTACCTTCGGTAATCCTTTCAGGCTTGGAACAGGCAGAGGTAGCCAGAATAAGGATAAATAATACGCTTTTAGATAAAGTATTCATCATAGTTTCTAATTTATTGGATGGAAGTACGGCTCAGACTACCTGTAGCTTTTAATAATTCTATTGCGTTTCTACGTTGATTAAAGACAGCCTGATAATAATCCAGTGAAGCAGTTTGATAATCACTTTCTGCTCCAATTAGGTCAGCTGCTTTGATCAGGCCGGTTTTAAATTCTTTTCCTGCTTGTGTAAGAGCATTTTCTGCTATTTTCATCTGCTTTTCTTTCACTACCAGCTCCATATTCGAATTGTTATAATCCGTACGGCTTTTGATGAGGTTCAGCTTTAGCTTTTCTTCAGCTTCTGCTTTTTCATTCTCCGCCTTCTTTACCTCTATTTTAGCTTGCTGTACTTCACGTTTACCTTTGTTACCATCAAAAATGTCCCATTTAAAGCCTACACCTACCGTAAAATTAGGTACCACTTCTATCTTATTCGTATGACTACTAAAGCGACCTATTACAGGTAAATCGTGCTTGCCTTTCATATCAATGTCAAATAGATTTAAATAACCTACAGATGCAGCAGCCTGTATTTTAGGTATCCACCAGGTTTGCGCGGCTTTTACCTGAAAGCCATGAGCAATTATAGATTCCGAAAGTGCTGTAAGCTCTGGCCGGTTTTCAATTCGTTGCTCTTCAGCTTTATTTAAAAGTGGAGAAAGTTCATTATCAATTCGGTCCAGTCTTGTCAAATCTATCCCGGTTAATGTTTCCAATTGGTGTAATAAAAGATTCCTTTTCCCTTCGTATTCTTGTATTTTAGATTCCAGCGTAACTTGTGCCAGTTCTACTTTCTGATGTTCGTATTTTGTAATCAGACCATAGCCCAATGCTTTATCAGCTGTTTTTTTATTGATTTCGTAACGGTCACGACTTTTATCGAGTAATGTTTTTACCTGTTTCAGTAAGGCAATTTGATCGTAAGCTTTTGATATTTCTGAAATAATCTGCTGGCGATCTTTCTCCAACATAGCTGTCTGTGCCCTGTTTTTTGCATCTACTGCACTTTTCAAAGCCCCTACTTTTCCTCCGGCATACAATATGCTGGTTAAACCCAAATCTGTCTTCAGCAGATTGGCCGTAGAATTTACACCACCATTGATTTGAGGGATATCAATTAATCCCAGAAAGGATGTCCCTGGTAATTCTAAATTAATTCCATTAGCCAGATAAGCATATTTACCAGATAACTCTGCATGAGGGAGAAATACTTCTCCTAGTTTTTTCCTGTCGATTTTAACAGATTCTATATCCAGCCGTTTATTGGCCAGCATATGATCTTTGTTTAAAGCACTATCAATTAGTTCTGTTAAACCGGGAGCTACAGGTTGCTGTGCATACAAGAGTATCGGAAACAAACCAATCAGGAGTACAAAAATGTGTTTTAAAATAGCATTCATACACAATGATTTTACGAATAACAAAGATCTGGTTAATTAAGTTCTTTGCGTTTGATATTAATCAAAAAGTAGTTTATTTCCGGGCTCTGATTCTGCTTAATGTTTCCTGGGTAATCCCCAAATATGAAGCAATGGTTCCTAATGATGCTCTTCTGATAATGCTGGGCTGATTCTCCATCAAAGTATCATATCTTTCTTGTGCACTTTGAAACTGAAGTGCTGCAATTCGCTCCCCTGCCTTTAATAAAAAGGCCCTCAAAGTTTTATTTTCTAATCGCTGCATAACCGGATGATCAATAAGCATCTGGTTAAAATCTGAGAAAGTGATGGCATAAAGTATGCCTTCTTCCATCATCTCCATATGATATTTAGAAGGCGTTTGGGTAAAGAAACTATCTGGAACAGTAATGAAATCGCCTTCGGTATAATAACCATATGTAATATCTTTACCCGCATCATTGTGATAAAACATCCTGACTAAACCCTTTTCTATAAAGTATAGGTCTTTAGCCACTTTTCCAGCCTCGTGTAAACATTCAGATTTGATGCAGTCGCGCTTTACAAACTGCTTTTGAATAGCAGTTTTGATTTCTTTAGTGACAGGAATGATTCCCGCAATTTCAGTTAGTAGGAGCATAATTTAAACAGGTAGATTAAAACATCTGTGAATCTTACTACCAAGATAACAAAAAATCGCAATCGTTTTTTACGTAGTTTTGCACCAAACATTTTCAAATACTTATGTCTTTTACCTCCCTGGGTTTATCAGCAGTTCTATTAAAAACACTGGCAGATCAAAATTTCACAGATCCAACTCCTATTCAACAAAGTGCTGTACCTGCAATATTAAATAAAAATGACGTTTTAGGTATCGCCCAAACTGGTTCTGGAAAAACTGCCAGCTATGTTTTACCGCTTTTAATGAATTTGCAACAAACTGCTGGACCAAAAAATCGCCACGCAAATGTATTGGTACTGGTACCTACACGTGAGCTAGCGGAACAGGTAAAAGTTGTTTTTCATACTTTCAGCAAAGGACTTCCGCAACCTGTTAAAACTTTAGCTGTATATGGTGGGGTTTCTATCAACCCGCAAATGATGGGGATGCAGGGAATAAATGTATTGGTTGCCACTCCCGGAAGGTTATTAGAATTGGTAGATAACAATGCGGTACACCTATCTGCTATAGAAACACTGGTATTGGACGAAGCTGATAAAATGCTTAACCTGGGTTTTAAAGAAGAACTAGATAAAATCATTGCACTATTACCTATAAAACGTCAAAATATCTTGTTTTCGGCTACATTGAGTAATGATCTTCAAAACATCAACCAAATCCTCCTCAATGAGCCTATTGTCATTAAAATCGAAGCTGAAGAAGAATCGCTGGATAGGATTACACAAGTGGCTTATATTGTTTCTAATGAAAAGAAAGGACCTTTTTTACGCCACTTGATTAAACAACAGAAGATGAAACAGGTATTGGTATTTGCATCTTCTGTTCACCTTGTAGAGGCTATTGTAAATAAGCTCAATAAAAACAACATTGACGCCAGACCTATCCATAGTAAAAAGAGTCAGGGCAACAGATCTGACACCTTATCACTATTTAAATTAGGCAGAATCAAAGTGCTGGTTGCTACAGATTTAATGGCCAGAGGTATTGATATTGATGCCCTCCCTTATGTAATTAATTACGACTTACCAAGATCTCCAAAAGACTATGTGCACCGTATTGGAAGAACTGGTCGTGCAGGTAATGATGGCAATGCAATCTCATTAGTAAGTCAGACAGAACTACACCATTTTGAAGTGATTCAGAAAAAAATGGGCAAACAGGTTGAACTGATCGACAGCGAATCCATAAAATAACACCGGTTTCTGCATATCGCTAAAAATTAAAGGTCCAGTGTCTGTGAGGAGGCATTCGGCGGGGTTGCGACCAAAGGAAGCTTCGCCGGCGCAGCCTACGAACAGATACTGGACCTTTAATTTAATTTTAAACAGCTTGCTATATAAGCAAAAAGCATATTACTTTTTGTACGATACAAGGTACTGAATACCTTTCTCTAACTTAATCTCATATGTTCTTTTTCCTACTTCAACGGCTTCCCCACCTTTTACAACAGGCTTAGTAATACTTTTGAACCTCAACACTCCAACACCTTCATCAGCTTTAACCCTGATTTCTTTCTTGCTGCAATACAAAGAGATCTCACCTGCTGGAGTAGGTACTTTACCCTCCATCCATTCCAGACCGCCCAAAGAAGGCTCAACAACATATGTCTCATACCCAGGGGTCAATGGCTTCACACCTAAATAATACTTGCCCAACAGATAAATCGGGCTCGCACCCCAGGCATGACATAAGCTCTTGCCAAAAGGACGACCATACATGGCTAAATGCTCTACACCTTTCTTATCCGGATTGTACTCTTCCCAGAAAGAAGTTGCACCTAAATCCAACATACCTCCCCAGTAATCCTTGATCTGTTTTAACACGTACGACTGCTCTCCCATTGCACAAAGTGCTTCCAACTCATAAAAACGCATATAAGGAGTAGTGATTTTCTTAACATTATCATTCATTAATACATGTTTTTTCACACCTTCCTTTTGCGACGGACTAAAGTAATCAAAGAAAATACCGAACATATTGGCATAGCGGGTTACATTATCAGTCGGCTTGCCATTAATTCTGCTGTGAACCAAAGCATTTTTACTCTCATCCCAATACAGTTTAAAGATCTTGGCTTTCAAATCAGCAGCTAACTTTCTATACTCAGTAGCAGCCTCTTTATCTTTCGACATTTCCGCACAAAGTGCCATAGTTTCTAAACTGCGACAAAATAACAACTGCTCGAAACTTACTTCACCATCTTTACTCAGCTTATCAGCCCAATCAATAAAAATCCAGTCTCCCGGCATCCACTCTAATAAACCATCCTTATTCCTGCGATTTAAAACATAATCCATTAAACTCTTCATCCTTGGATAAATATCCTGAACAAACTTCTGATCGCCAGAATATTGATAATAGTCGTAAATACCTAAAAACCAATAAAAAGAATAATCCATAATTGTATTAATGTGAGCAGTCACAGGGTCTTTACCCCTTTGCGCCAATAAAGTCCTCTTCACTATGGGTGATTCATTAAATGAATAATAATTCATCAAATAGCTTTGGTAAGCATCGCCAGACCATACCCACCTGTCGCGCTTGATACCATCTATAAAAAACTCACGAGTGTTTAAATGGAATGTGTATTTAGAGATATCATAAATCTTATTCAATTGTTCATCAGAACTTTTAAAGCTTCCTTTTTCAGTAACCGGAGCATACTCATACAACATGCTCACTTTGTCTAACGCTACACTTCCTTCTGGTTGCACATTCACATAACGGAAAGCTTTAGACAATTCAATCAATGAATCTCTTTTCCCCTTCATATCAATTTCAAGCAAATCAAGTGTCTCACATTTATCGGCCGACAAAGCTTCTTCTCTTGATTCTCCGTAATAGATATTCAGCTTACCTTTACCCTTTAAGCCATGCAGCTTAATAAAACCAAAGGTCTCCTTACCAAAGTCGGAAATAAAGCCCTTACCTACTTTTTCTGTCTTAACAGCTGCCATTGGGGTAGTAGACAATTTAAAAGACGAAGGTCTGGACAACGGGTCTGTTAAATCCCATGAACCTGCCGATACATAAGTAGTTCCAGAATTATCGGAAGCCCTTCCGCTCTCATCAATCCACTCTTTGTCTTCGAATGTTGCCAGCCAGGTATCATCAGAAACGATGGTTTTCCCTTGTACAAAAATGGCGGGCACTTTATCCTGTCCGTATACTTTTAAACTTAGTTTATGTTTACCAGCCGGAACAGTGATCTTTTTAGGATAGCCCATAAAGGCATGTCCATCTAATTTCACATTGTATTGTCCCTCTACATACAAGTTTACTTCCTCGGCTGCTGCCAGGTTAAATTCCTTATGGAATTCTACCAAAACATAATGGCTGTCCATTTTCCAGAATGGAGGAAGGAAAGCCGCTCTTTCTGTTCTGCGATTTTGCATCTTATTGGATACCCAGATGTCTAAATCACCAGGATACCAGATCCAGGCGGCTTTATTTACTGCTGCTCCCTGTATGTTTTTTGTGGTTTGCAAGCCCTTTTTAGACTGTTGCGCCTGTGTATCGGTAAGAATAACAAAGAGCAAAACAAAAGCAACAGCTAATTTTTTTAAAGATTGTTTCATGATTATCTGCTAAAATTAATGTCCGTTAAAAAATAAGTATAAGGCAATCATGACAATTGCCAATGCGATCCAGGAAACCCAGACCCGTTTTGTTGGTTGCTCGATCGCACTTTTATCCAGTTCGTTGACCGTGTAAACTGTAGGATTGGTATCAAGAAGAGAAATCAATACTGCAATGATCATCAAGCCTGCAAAAGTGTAAAAGGATAGCATAAGGTAATGTGGCCAGAAATCATATTCACCTGGTGGAAATACCCATAAATAAGCAACCCCTACACCCAAACTGATTGCCGAACCAATGGAAAGACTAAAATTAACAGCCTTTCTTGTGGTTCTTTTCCAGAAAACTGTTAACAAGAACACAACCGATAATGGTGGTGCAATAAAACCTAATATGGATTGAAAAACGTCAAACAGATTTAAGCCTTTAATGTTATCTATGGCTAACACCACAATCACTGCTAAAACGCATCCCGCAATAACCGATATCCTCCCCATTCGTATGATTTGCTTGTTTGTAGCTTTTGGATTAATATTTTTCACATATACATCCATGGTAAATACAGTACTCAAAGAGTTTAAAGAAGAACCAATGGTACCTACCAAAACAGCAATCAGCACTACAATCACCAGCCCATTCATACCAGGAGGAAAAAGGTTAGTCACCATGGTCATATATGCCTCATTAGGATCTTTTAAATCGGGAAACAATACATAGCATAATACACCAGTGATAATGAACAAGGGTAGTGAAAGAATCTTTAACCATCCGATGAAGCTAACCCCAAGCTGACCCTGTTCCAGATTTTTCGCGCCAAGTACCGATTGTACCATAGCCTGATCTGTGCAGAAAAATGCAATTGCAGCAACAGGATAACCCAATAAAATAGCATACCATGGGTATTTAGGATCACTGGCAGGCTGGATAAGATTCCAATAATGCGAAGGTGTTTTACTGTATAAAACTTCAAGACCTCCTACTTTGTGCAAGCCTAAAATGGTTAATGCCAAGGATACTGCAATGAGCAGGATCATTTGAAAGACATTTACCTTGGCAATAGCTTTTAATCCACCAAAAAAGGTAAATAAACCTGCAAAAGCAACAAGAACTGTTACCGATTGCCACATGGGGATACCTAAAATCTGACGAACAAGAAAGCCTCCCGCAAAGAGCCCTAAGGATAACCAGGAAATCAGGATCTTAATCAAAGCATACCAGGCAAGGATGTTTTGGGTAGAGTCGCCATACCTTTTACCCATAAACTCAGGCATGGTACTTACTTTGGCAGCAAGGTATTTTGGTGCAAAGACAATAGCGAGTAAAAAGAGGAATACAAAAGCATACCAATCAAAATTTACCGCAACAATGCCGGTACTATAGCCTATACTGGCAAATGCCAGGAGCATTGATGGGCCAACATTGGTTCCCCACATATTAAACCCAATACTTGACCATCCAAGAGATTTATTAGCCAGAAAAAGGGTTTCATCATCATTTTTCTTTTTCGAGAAACTGGCTCTATAACCAATAATGATTAGAATAACCAGGTAGGCAATTACAATAAAGTAATCCAGGCCGGTTAAGCGTTCTACAATGTTTCCCATTCAGGTTTAATTAGGTTGATTGATATTTGGTTAAGCTATTAATTTTAAAGTCCGAAATCAGCTCTTGAAAGCTGGTATTCGCTTAGTACATCGTTGATTTTAACAGGCAAACCAGTCTTTAATGATCTGTCCATCGCCTGTAATAAAGCAATTGTGCCTATTCCTTCTTTTAAATCGGGATAAGCTACTGTATCATTTTCAATGCTCTCGGCAAAATATTCCAGATAGTTCTGATACTCTCCAGCATGATGGCTCTGTCCTTCAAAACGGAAGAAGTGCTTTAATTTAGCATCTCCCCATGTAATCAGCTTTTCTTCACCCGTATTGGTTGTCACAGCATAACGCAACTCATGATAATCGGCCTGACTTGCGCCTTCAGTACCCCTTAAGACACAACTCATCTCGCTTTCACGATAAGCTGGTTGTATCGGACCAGTATAGGCCCCACTTACACGCGCAATACGTCCGTCCGTCGATTTGAAGATAAAGTGCATGGTGTCTTCATTTTTCAACCCTGCCTTCTGACCATTCGCACTGATCATTCCATAGCCCATCACTTCTTCTATCTCCGGCAAATACCAGCGAATGAAGTCGACAGGATGACTTAAACCACCATAAAGCCATTTAAAAGATGCTTCTAAAGCCCATTTCTTTTCTAAAAACCAACGGTGATCGGCATTGTAATGGCATTCAACTGTGATCAAATCTCCTATGACACCCTCTGTATAATCTGCCCTCTGCCGTTTATAAGGTTCAAAGAACCTGGAGCTCTGACCAACGAATACTTTCTTGCCACTTTGCATGGAAACCTCTAACAGCTCTTTAGCTCGACCTAAATCATCAATAAAGGGTTTGGTACAAACCACATGCTTTCCGTGCAACAGCGCTTGTTTAACGTGGTCTGCATGCAAATGATCTGGAGTATATATAGCAATTACATCAATGGATGCATCATTCAGCATTTCCTGATAGCTAGTGGTATAGTGTGGGAAGTCGAACTCTTTAGCACGTTGTTTACATACTTCCTCATTAGCATCACAAATTTTTACCAACTGGTATTTATGACTTGCCAGTGCGGCAGACATGGTGCTGCGACCTTCTCCAAGCCCTAATATTCCTAATTTTAACATGTTATATTTCTAATTATTTTTTTTAAAAAATACCCAGGCCTCTCCTGGTTTGGTTCCTTCAATCCCCTCCTGGTACTTCTTCATTAGATTATTCCAATCATCAACCCTTGGATTATTCAAGCTAGTCCGCGGGTTTAATTTATCCAAATCTGCACCTTTAGGGATACTAATCACGAGCATCAGCTGCCTTCCATGCTTAAAAATCCTCAATTGCTGAAAGTCTGCATTGCAAAAGCCTTTCGCTACTTCAGGCCATTTTTCAAACTGAGTTGCATGATAATCCAGATATTCCTTCTGCATTTTTGTATCACTCACCAGATTCGTACTTAAAATGATGTTATCCCATTCTTTAACGGGCTCCTGACCGCAATGTTTCTTACGCTCAAACTTGTAAAACACATCTGTATACAATTTCACTTCTGCATCTTTAATTCTTGCTTTAATCTGTCTCATTAAGCCATTCGCTTCATTAGTAGAAGCGTAAACCAGCAAGCGATTATTCCATTGATAAATAGCCGATGCGGAAACACCTTTTTCTCTACATATCTCTACCAGTATAGACTTACTCAATTCAGCTGAAGATGCTCCTTCAAATGGAAGTATTATCTCTATTGCCAGTTCATTTCCATTTCCAGATTCAACACTATTCAATGGTTGATTATATTTATTTAACAGACTCTTTTTCAGCAAATAAATATAATCCTTTTCAAGACCAGCTTTAAGTTTAATACTGTCAGCTACTTTAGGCCCATTCCCCGACCAGACGTTGCCCGGGCCATTTGCATTCTGCATATATTTTTCAGCCGGTGTCCAATTATTTTTCACTGTAAAATACGATGAACCTTCGTCAGTATACAGGTAAAACCAATGCTCCGGATCATGAGGATATGGTGCTTTGTAAATGCTATCAATATAGTTATTGGAAATCACTGATCCGGGCTGGGCTGACAGGGTATAAATTGCCGCTGCATCATATAAGTATTTTGCATAATGATGAATTTTATTAGCAGTGATGGTATTGTTTCGCATAGCATTGATGGTCTTTGTCCATCCCCAGCCCATACTGATACCAGAATAGTTTACATCACTGATTTCATTATGAGCAATGGTGATACCCCTTACAAAACCAGCCCCTATTCCTACACAACCCCAATCTTCATTGGTTACATCTGTTATCAGGTTATTGGTAATCGTTTCATTGATACAAATCTCCCTTTCATCTTTTGGGTTATAAGGCAAATGTACCTCTGTAGCTTCGTCCGAAAATGTCCCTACCAATATTCCACTACCGCCAATATCCTTGAAAAGGTTTCCTTTAATTAGATTACCATAAGTACCTCTTTTATAATCCAGTCCGGTTGACGCATGATGCTCAAATTTACAGTGTTCAAAACCTGTATGGTGCGCATAACTGACTTCCACAGCTGCTGCCGGCCGACCAACCCATGCCTGATTCTCCAATCCGCTTTTGTCCGGTGTACCTGGTATTTTAAGTTTATAAGCATCCAGCATATACATGCCTGCCTGATGCGGAACATGTCCAAAATGAGAAGGCCTTAACCAACCTGCATGCTGAAAGGAAATACCTTTAAAGAATACATGCGAAACAGGATGATCGATAGTACCCTCCATTTTAACCAGAGTTTCCAGATATGGTGCTATCACTTTAGCTGTATTCATATTTTCGCCAGCCCTGGGCCAATAATAAACCTTACCGTTTTTCAGATCTTCATACCATTCACCCGGCTCGTCCAGAAACTGAATGGCATTAGTTAAGTAAAAAGGCGAGTTGCCAGTCTTCTCAGAAATCCATGGCGCTGGCCAGGGGTGTTCTGACTGTACACGGCTTTCGGGTTCCATAAAACTTAACTCAGCTTCGTTACCCTTAACTTTTACAGATTTTATACGCAAATTGGCGATGGCCCACCATTGCTGGATGACCATTTCCATTCCTTTAATTTCTTCAAAATTTCCTATACTTTTTAAGACCGGCAGGGGGATCTTGCAGGTTTTTGCGGGAAAATTCCAACTCAAAATACGACCCATTTTTTCGGAATTGAAATCTCTCGCCCTAATTGCCTTTTTTCCATCAACCCACAACTGCCTAAACTCTAAATAACTATTACCCAGATCAGCTACATCAGCTACCAAAAGTTTCTCTTTAATATGATTTGGCATACCGGGCATGCCTTTAGTCAGCTTTTTCCAGCCGGAAATTGAAATCCCACCACTCAACACAACCTCTGTTCCCGCAACTTTTGTGATAATAGTTGGACTCTCTGCTGTACCTGAATCTTCAGGCCTGATCACTACCGGTTCATCCAATTGGTAAAAACCATTTTCGATAATGATGTTAATCCCACCTTTTATTGCCGGGTCATTCAAACGTCTCATTTCACGAGCCTTACGTAGCGCATTATTCAAGGTCGCTACCGGCTGCGCTTTTGTACCAGCGTTGCTATCTGATCCCTTTATAGAAACATAGATATCTGCAGCATACAAGTCGGAATTATTAAATAGCAATCCCAGAACCAATGCCCATATGCATGATTTTAAAGTATTGTTCATTTTTTTAAATTATTGAAAAACAGACTTTACATAAGTAGTATTTGCAGTAAAATTCCATTTCACATTTCTTGGGTTTGTAGCATCTCTTGAGCGTTCAACAACCAGCCAACCTTTCCATCCCATATCATCTAATGTTCTTTTTACCGCCTTCATATCAATTTTAGGGTCATTCTGCAACCATACCCCATCATCATTGGTACAATGAATCTGAACAATATTCTTTTTGCCCAAAATTCTCAGCTCCTGATGTATATCACGACCATTTTTTATGGCGTTTGAAAAGTTGAAATAACTTTTAATATGTGCTGAACCTATATCTTTTAGCAATTGCAGCTCAGCCCGAGCATCCAATGCAGTTTCAATTCCTATAACCACCCCTGCCTTTTTAGCCATCTGCCCTGCAACCTTCAGTCGTTCTACAATCGCAGGCCTTAGTTCTGGGTTCTTAACTAAATCGCCCTGCACACCCAAAGGAAGAAAAGCAACCTTTACATTCATGGCCTTCATAGTAGAAATACAATCCCCAATCATCTGCTGATAAGTTGGTCTGGTAGCCAATGATTGTGCATAAAACCCTGTCATAGCCAACGAGCAAATTTCCAGGTTCAGTTCTTTGGCTTTATCCATAAACTGTTGTCTCAAAACAGGATCTGCCAGTTTGCTGTCAAATGTATCCCGGTTACCCAAACCGCCCATATCCAGCTCAATGCCATCAGCACCTATTTCTTTACTCAGTTCAAAAGCACTTAATTTCTGCCTTTTCAAAATCATCAGATCTATTACAGCAACCTTGTAACGCTGTTTTTTACCTTGTAAAGCCTGATAATCAAGTGGCATTATTTGGTTAAAAGCCTGACTATATTTATTGCTCAGCAACAATCCACCTGTAAGTAAGCCTAGTTTCCCTAAAAACGCACGTCTGTTGTCTATTTTGCTCATTTCGAAATGCTTTTGTTAAATACCTTTTCTAAATTTTCAAATCCCTTTATGGCATTTGATGGTAAGCGTTCACCTTTTTCGCCAAATACATACATGGCAGATTCCTTTTCTATGGTACATTTACTTTCATCGTATTGACCACTTTTATCCTTTACCGCAGCAGCATTTAACTTAAACTGATCTATTAAAAAATCATATAGTGCCTTGCGTTTAGAAGGACCAAAGTCATGGCCTTCCTGAGGTAAATGAACATTCTGAACCAGATCTGGCTTACCATAATAGCCATATATTTTCTTCAGGAAAGGCATGTCGTGATCTGGTACTGAAACCGTCCAGTCCTTACCATCTGACACCACCAGCTGTGGATTCGGAGCAGCCATTGCAGCGATCTCCACATTGTTAGTTCCCCCGGCACAGAGATGAATCGGCATTCCACTTTCACACGGACAACCACCATAAAATGAAGAAGATAAAGAAACTACCGGAACACTTAGTTTAATACGATCATCCATAGCAGCCATCAACACGGTATGACTTCCACCACCAGATCCACCACTGATTCCTACCCTACCCTTATCTGTTTCTTTGAGCGACATCATGTAATCCAGGATCCTGATACCTCCCAAAGTTTGTATGGTTTGCGCAAGGCTCCTCCTGTGATCTTCGGACTTAAACTGAAGTAAAGATTCGCCCCAGGCAAAGAGGTCATAGCTGACTGCCATCGCCCCCATGCGCGCAATCATCGCACAACGAATCTGTGCATCTTTACGATAACGCTGCTGCGCCCAATGTCCATCCGGGCTCAACACTACCGGAATTTTGCCTTTAATTTTTAAAGGCTTGTAAATAGAGCCGTTTATATATAATCCAGGCAATATTTCAATAGCGATATTTTCTACAGTATAACCGTCCATCACCCTTTTTGGCGTTAAAATCGGTTTTGATGATGGCTTGGGAGGTAAGGGCGACAAGCGCTGAGCTTGGTACAGCAATGGCTTTAATAATGCCTTGCGTTGTTCCCAGCTTATTTTATCATGATAAAGGGAAGACAAATGATCCAGTGTATTTTGTCCCTCCTGCACCTGCCAGCGGTAATATTCATAATCCTTTAACTTGTAAACACCTTCCTTCTCTTTATTCACTTTCATATCCAGCGGCAAAAGCACATTACTTAAGGTTTCATCTATATCAGGTCTGAATCGCCACAAGGCATAATTTACCCAACGATCCTTTACCTGATCATCGTTATACTTAATCTTTACTTTAAAACGGCTTTCTATCTCCTCTATAACCTTTTTTAATGGTAAACGGTATAAGGAGTCGGAATTTTGAATTTGCGCCATAGCAGCGCTTAAAAACAGCGAAAAACCAATGGCAAGAAAAAAAGTATATCGTCTCATCGGACTGCTCCTCGTTTTAAATGTTATTCCTCGTTTTTAAAATCTGTAAGTACTGGTGCTTTATATCCTTTTACTACTGGCCATGTACCATTTACAATCTTTTTAAGCTTTAATTTCGATGGATCTACTACTACATGCTTGATTTTCTGTCTTCTCCAGGTATAAATGAAATGCAACATTCCATCTGATGTTTGTATCACTGCCGGATAAGAATACTGGCTAATTGGTGAATCTTCCAAAATTAAAGCCGCATACCACTGCTTGCCATCTTTGGAAATCGATACGTTTAAAGGCGTTCTTGGGCCTTTGGCCAAATCGCCCGGAGGCAATACATGATTGTAAACCAATACATGGCGACCATCTTTCATGGTCACAGCATCTGTCCCGGAGTTGTTATTCGGTAAATTGGTTTTAGCTAAGGGCGACCAGGTTTCGCCATTATCTGCAGACCAGGATTCAACAAGCGCTCTGTTCTTACTTCTGGCCAATATCTGTAGCTTACCTTTTCCATGATCTAAAATGCTTGGTTGTATAGCATCTAGCCCACCACCAGCTATAGGCCCCACTGTGCGCCAGTTCTGACCATTGTCTTTCGTTACTTCAAAATGGACTTTCCAACCATTACCTTCAGTGCTTGATGGATTAAACAGATTACCGTTGCTCAATAAAACCGGCTTGTTTTTAACAGGACCGATATAACCTTCAGGTAATTTCTTAGCGTCAGACCAGGTAATCCCTCCATCCTTGGAAGTTTTCATTAATCCCCACCATTCAGAAGGCTTAGGTCCTATTTTATAAAAAAGTATTAAATCGCCACCTGGTACCTGGTATAAAACAGGATTCCATGTAGGTAATCTTAAACTATCATTTTGTATGCCGTTGGCAACAGAAACTGGTGCTAACCAGGTACCGTTTACCTGTCTGCTGATGTAAATCTCTACATCAGGATGGCGTTCTCTGGTACCACCAAAATAAGCTGCTACTAAACCTGTTGGGGTTTCGGCAATGGTTGCAGAATGACAGGACGGAAATCCTGCCTTTTCATATAAAAATTCATCTGTTATTATTCCTGAACGCCATTTTTGCGATTGAGCAGAAACGTTCAACGTTAATAAGGCAATCAAAATAGTTAGTATATATATTTTTTTGTTCATCATCTTCCTTTTATAGTTCAGCTACAAATGAATAATTACCAGATCCAAGTTCAAATACCGCTCTGTTGTCTTCCATTTGTATAAATTTTACAATCTTATTTCCAGTTTCTTTTACCTGCTTAGCAGATTTAGCAGGGATGCTAATCCTCGCTGTGGTATTCGCAGGAATAGTAATTTCCCATTTAAAATCCTTTGCCGACTTCTTCCAATTGCTTTTAATCAGGCCATGAACAGAATTGTATGATGCATTTACAGCATCCAATCCCTTAATCATTTCAGGCTTCATTATAATTTCTTTATATCCGGGCTCTGCGGCTTTAATTCCTGCAAGGCTTTCATAATACCAGATCAGCAAATCACCCAGCATCATCACATGGTTCTGCGAATTCATTTTAGGAGCAGCAGTGTTCCCATTCCATAATTCCCAAATCGCGGTTGCACCGTTTTCAATCATATAACCCCATGAAGGATATGTCTTTTGCGAAGCAATCTGGTAAGCAAGATCAGCCCGGCCATTTTCAGTAAGTGTACGCATCAGGAATTGAGTACCGATTACTCCTGTACTTAAATGTCCTTTATTCTTCTCTACAATGATATATTCAATCTGCTTCAATACTTTAGCTTTTTCAGCATCATCCGCCAATCCAAAGTAAACAGGAAGCAGATTATCTGTTAATTTATTATCACCATAGTATCCCTGAGCATTATAAAACTTACGATTAAAAGCCTTTTTTAAATCTGAAGCGAGTGCTGTATACCCTGCACTATCTCCTCCATTTCCAGTTAAGGTGCTGTAACGGATCATCATGGTTGTCAGATGATAGTAGTAAGCTGAAGCAATTAATGCACTAGGATGCTTTTGGTCTGCTATTACACCTTTACCATCTTCTGCAGTCACAGGTGGCGCACACCAGTCACCATAACTATCCTTGGTTATAATCCCCTCAGCATTCATATACCTGCCTTTCATATAAGCCATCCATTTTTTTACTGCCGGATAGTTTTCCTGCAATACCGCTAAATCACCTGTTTGCTTGTACAGCATGTCAGAAACCATCAGTAAAGTAGCTGGCCAGCTCACATTATCGCTATAATACCTCCAAAATGCAGGAGCCACATCAGGAATTGCTCCATCATCTTTTTGGGCATAACGAATATCTTGCAGCCATTTCTTATACATGGCTGTGTTATCAAATAAAAAACTTTCGCTGTAAGCACCAACAGTTCTATCCCCTAACCATGGTTGGCGCTCATTACGTTGCGGACAATCAACTGGCATCCCTTTATAATTGGATGCTATCCCCCACCATGAGTTTTTAAAAATTTGGTTCAGTAATGCGTTAGATGATTCAAAAGTTCCCACAGTCTTCATGTCATCATAAACAAGGCAGCCTGTAAAATCACTTTTCTGTGGAATACCTGGATAACCATTCAGCTCCACATACCTGAAACCCTGGTAAGAAAACCTTGGGGCCCAGGTTTCTAAACCTTCACCTTTAAGAATATAAGTATCTGTAGCTTTGGCATCACGCAGATTTGTTCTGAACAACTCACCATTTGGTTCCAGCGACTCTGCAAACCTTAACGATACTTTTGTTCCGGCCTGTCCTTTTACATTAAACTTTACCCATCCCGCAAAATTCTGTCCGAAATCAATGATATATTTACCATTCCCTCGTTTGGTTATTGATACAGGAGCAATGTTTTTCATCACTTTCATGTGTTCATTCAGCTGTGCCTGGTAAGTACCTCCCGGTTCCTGCACATACTCTGCCGTTAACCATTTATCTTCCTTATATCCTGGTTCAGCCCAGCCTTTAAGTTCCTTACGGGCGTCATAAAATTCGCCGTCGTATTCGTTATTGGCCAAAATTGGTCCATCTGCAGTTCCTTTCCAGCTGTGATCGGTTTTTATAGATGATGTGGAGCCATCGGTATATTTAATAACCACCTGCAGTAATAATTTAGGGAAACCAAATGTCTTAACTTTATAAGGTTTAGCCTGTCGCATGGCAAAAAAACGCCCATTCCCTAATACCACACCAATTGCATGCTTACCTTTCTTAAGGTGTTCCGTAATATCTAAAGTATTGTAATTTATATTTTTAGTATAATCTGTTGGTGCAGGAGCCAACACCTGGTCACCTATTTTCTTACCGTCAACATATAGTTCATAAAGCCCCATGCCCATAATGTAGGCCGTTGCCGATGCTACCGTTTTTTCTGTGGTAAATTCTTTTCTGAAATAGCGGGCGGATAAACGACCTTCAACTTGACTATCCCATGGAAAAAAGCGGTCGAAACCAATCCAACGTCCTTCCCAATCTTTGTAGTTCAGTAAACCCATTGACCATGAAGCAGGTTTACTCCATTCTGTTTTACCCTGGGTTGTCGATACTTTAACTTTCCAATAGTATTTAGTTTTACTCTTTAATACCTGCCCTGCGTATGTGTTATAAAGTGACATGGAAGAGTTGACCAAACCCGAATTCCAGATATCAGCATCCTTTTCTGTCAATTTATCTATTGAAGAGGCGACCAAAATATGATAAGCAGTTTGTTTTACATCATGCTGAGCAGAATGAATCTCCCAGCTTAGCCCTGGCTTTAACACATCAATTCCTACAGGCTCCTGCAATAACTCGCAACGCAGGTTTTGCAATGATACCTGCGCAAAAGCACAACTGAGACTAAACGTCAGAAAAACTGAAAGAATAACACATCGTTTAAGCATGATTTGGCGCAGCTTTATCTATAAAATATTTATATATGAATACTTTATTCATATAAATATAAACATTAATTTGAATTACTTGTTGAAAAATCAAAGTACAGTGTCATATCCAATGCTCTTGCAGGTTCTTTCTCATAATCGTAAAAGATATTCTGCATCGACATAGGCCCTGTTCTGTCCTTTCTTTGTGTTTTTGTACCTATTCCAGGAATCCCATGCATAAATGAAATATCACCCGATGGAAAATGAGGCTCATAATTGTGCCATTGATCGGTTTTCCAGGCCGCACTAAAAAGCCTTAAAAAGATATCCTCATTCTCTGTAATCACTGTAAAAGGTTGGTCTTTGGTAATAAATTTGCACCAATACATATTTGAATGATAGCCTTTAAACTCCGGATATACCCAGGATTCTCCAGTTTCAGTATTGTTATAATCCTTTTTCCATATACCAAACTCATTGCCTTTCATACGGTTTTTCCATACTCTGTGCGGTCCGCGCCCCATATATTCCACTCCTTTGATCTGATCTTCGGGAAAAGAAAAGTTTATCCCAATAAAGTTGGTCAGGTATTCAGCAGGAAAGTACTTCACGTTTAACTTTAACATCCCAGATGGATAAATGGTCCACTGTAAAGTGTTATAGGCTTCTTTTCTATCAAATGATGATTCGATAACAAGGTTCTTTCCTTCCATACGGTGTGTGATGTTCCTGAAATTTGTTGCACCTTGCTGTATGATCGGTCCATTGCTAAAAGGAATAATACCCTTTTCGTTTTTTACTTCCCGAAGAACACCAGTTTTCTTACTGAAACTTACAGTAATGCCATTGACGGTCGTCACATACAAAGAGTCCTTCTCCTGAATTTTTACAGCCGACACACCCTCTTTTTTAACGAGCGCTAAAGCTTCTTTATTAGGAAGCGTAATCGGGAAACTCCAGGTATATAATTCTTTACCATGAAAATCAGTTGCTTTAATATACAAAACATCAAAAGCAGTCCAGTTTGCAGGCAAAGCAACATTTAACTTACCCTTTTCCAGTGGTTTAATATCGGGTGCCAACGCTTTTCCTTTAAGCGTTTCCTTAGTTTTAAAGTTAGTTAGTTTCCAGTCGAACGTGCAGGCATTTAAGTTCGCAAAGTGATATCGGTTCTCTATATTGAATACACCATCAAAGCCAGGTGTCATTTCACGGCGCTCAAAAAACACTGGACTCCATATTTCTTTAATAGCAAAATAGCTTCCTTCTTTTTCGTGATAAGGACCAACAATTCCATCCGCTCCGCGACTACCGTCTGCATCTATGATGTTATTCTTATCGGTTCTTACTACACCCTGATCAGCAAAATCCCATAAAAAACCACCGGCAGATAAAGGATTCGACAACATATCATTCCAATAGTCTTCTAGTCCAGCACCATGTCCACCATCAAACATACCATGTAAAAACTCGGTAGGCATTACAATGCTATGTCCGTGTCTGTAATTACCAATACCATAATTATACTCACGATAATGTTGTGTATCAAAGCCATTAAAATCTTCCCAGGGATGAATTACATGACGTTTCTGAATATCTAACTGTGCAAATAAAGGATCAAGATCACGATTATGCCCGCCTTCGTTTCCATTTGCCCAGATGACAATAGATGGATGATTCACATTATGGCTCATCATTTCTTTAAGCAATTTGGTTCCTGTTTGTGTATCATAATGACCATGCCAACCCGCTAATTCATCCATCACATACAAACCAAGTGAATCACATACATCAAGGAAATGGCCATCTGGCGGGTAATGCGACATACGTACCGCATTCATATTCATTGCTTTTATCAATTCAACATCTTCAATACTGTTCTTTTTACTTAAAGTTCTTCCTGATGCCGGACGGAATGAATGCCTGTTTACACCTTTGAACTTAATTTTAACTCCGTTTACAAAGATTCCATCCCTTGGTTTTACAACTATAGTTCTGAAACCAATCTTTTTAGATAGGGTGTGAACTACTTTGTTTTTATGATATAAAGTAAAAGTTGCAGTATAAAGGTTCGGAAACTCTGACGACCATAATTCTGGCGTTGAGAACGTTCCTGAAATATTCATTAATGCTGATCCATTTTTATTTGAAGCAGTTTTATTCAGATCAGCACTTAATGCTGCTCCATATTTCTTACCATCAGCGGCATACAACTGAACCGTTAATTTATCTGCATTACCTTTTACAAAAGCTTCTGCTTTAAATTGTCCATCTGCCTTTGCGTCAATAGCCACTCTATCTATATGGGACACTGGTAAAGCTTCTAAAAAGACTGGTCTGAATATCCCTCCAAAAATCCAAAAATCTGCTTTACGCTCTGCTTCATTTACAGATTGGTTGGCAGAGTGTTTAGAAACCTTCGCTTCAAGCAAGTTATCTGTGCCATATTTTAACAAGTTGGTTATATCGTAGCGGAACACATAAAATGCCCCCTGATGTATCGGTCCTGCCGATTTACCATTGATCTTCACTTCCGTGTCAGTCATCGATCCTTCAAATACGATATTTATCTTTTTGCCCTTCCAGCCGTTCGGAACTTTGAATTTATATTTATATAAGCCTTGCTCTTTACCCCTTACGCTGTCTTTCGCAAAACCATAGTCGTATTTACCAAAACCTTGCAGTTCCCAGTTTGAAGGTACAGCAATGGTAGACCATTTACCGGAATTCATCCCTCCCGTACTAAAGAAATCCCATTTTACAGTATTGTCGTTTCCTGTCCCCGACAGGTAGTAATGCTCCGTCTGTTGTGCATAAACGGTGCTAAAAAGTATCAGCAAAATAAAAGAAAGGATCGATCTAAGCTTCATAAATAAGGGATCTTATATAGGTTTAAATTGTGTTGTTAATGGATTATCTGTTCTAAAAGGCAATGCTGGCAAACCATCTTTATTGTAAAGATTTGGTCGCATGGCTTCATTCCATCCAAAGCGAACAGCTACAGGCTTTTTTAACCCTTTGACAGATACGATGATTTTATTGTCTTTAATAATCGCTTCAGCGGGAAAGAATTTCCCATCTTTAGCGGCCATACTGAAACAATCCAAAGGTTTACCATCTATACTGATCAGGCCTTTTCCTATATGTTCAAATTCGAGTTTGGCGGTATTCCCTTTAAATTTTACAGATTTATAAATAGGTCCGGACCAGGTTAATTGCTGATTAAAATCCTTGGCTAAAGCCCATAATGCCAGTCTTCTTCCTATCTCCCATTTATAATTGGGATGTAGGTCATCCGGATAATCGTTCAGGTCCGTCGTCACAACCATACCCGTATTTGGCATTCTCAGCAACTGCGCCTGTGCTTCCCAGAACTCAGGCTCTGTATATTCATCCAAGGCTATTTTACCTTTAGAAGTAGAGTAATTAAACGGTGCGATTTGCACATAGTAGAATGGCATATCTTTATCCTTCCAGGCAGTTCTCCAGCTATTGATCAACGCTTTCATTTTATAGCTATAGCTGATGTTTTCTTTTAAAAAGCAATTGGTTTCTCCCTGATACCATAAAAAACCACGCAGAGCGAAAGGAGTTAATGGTTCAATCATGGGGGTATAAAACTTACCAGGGTCATTTCCTACCTTTTGACCAGAGAAATAACCGGTCTCCAGACTTTCCCTTGGAATCCAGGGCTCTATTGCGCTACCACTTACAGCAGAAGAAATCATTCCGACAGGGATATTCAACTTCTTCTGAAGTTCCTTTGCAAAAAAGTACCCCGCTGCCGAAAAGTTCTTTAATGCAGAATCCTGAGCTATATTCCAGCTTTTATGTAAGGAATCTGGCTTGCTCAATTGCTTTCTGTTCACCAGGAAAATACGAATCTGTGGATTATTGGCTTTCTTTAATTCATCAACCGGATATCCTAGTTTTTCATTCAGTGGCTTTTTTACCCTTTCGAGCTTACGCATTGCGTATTCCATATTTGATTGTCCGGAACACAACCATACCTCTCCAACCAAAATATTATCAAGAACAATAGTATTTGAACCTTTAATAGTCATTGTTGAAGGAACAGCAGAAGTTTTCAGCGCTGACAAAACCACAATCCATTTACCATTTGCATCGGTTATGGTTTCTTTAACCTGGCCTGCGAAACTTACAGTAACAACTTCACCAACAGCAGCAAAACCCCATATGTTTAAAGGTTTATCGCGCTGCAAAACCATATTACTGGATAAAATCTGGGGTAAAAGTATTTTCGCATCAGCAGAAACAGCAGTCATGATCAATAGCATCAACAAGAAATAACCTTTTAGACCCTTCATCTCTTTATTTTATCAATTCAGTCTTTAATGATTTAATGTAATACACAGCCTCTGCAACGGGCGTTCCCGGATCTTTCAGATCATAATCCTGATCTGTAGGGGTGTCTACATCCGGAAAACGACGCACATCACCTGTTCTGAATGTTACCTTTTCGAAACTCAGGACCGGTTCAAACATCAAGCGGGCACCTTTACTTTCTCCATTTATAAAAACATTTAACATCCGTTTATCCATATCTAACTCTACGCGGATGTTATAAGTTTTCCCAGCCTCATATTTCATGATTCCTGAATTCCTATACCCAACTTTAGCACTTAATTCGCCATTAGCATCGAATATCAATCTTGAAGCTGCAGTTCCTTTTGCATCCTGAAACTCTACCTGCAACGAACCTGTATTGTTTTGAGCAGGAGTAACAGTGAATTCCACATTTACTTTTCTACCTTTCGGCATCATTCTTTCTGCCTTAGCATAGTCGTATGGATCTTTATCTCTTAGCGTAAGTGCTTTGGTTCCATCAGCTGCTTTTTCAATTTTAACTGTTGCCCAAAGCGGACTAAATGTATTCCAGAACTTCAATTCTTGTCCGTCCGGAAGCGTATTAAATGTTTCATTTACCGGACCTGGTGCTACAGAAATCACAGGCACAGGCACTTTAGCGATCCAGATATCTTCCTTGTTCATACTATAAGTTAGCCACATATTGCCGTCGGCCGGTTTACCATTACCTTCAATTATTCCTCGGATATATTGTGGGCCGTATGATTTATAATTACCACCATAACGCATTTGCGAAATTTCCCCGTTCACTAACAAAAGGTTTTTATAATTCAAACCATCTTCACTTGTAGAAAGAGCCAAAGGCCAACGAAATTCTGAGGGATTGTAAACGGTTGCAAAACGACCATCTGAAGTACGTTGTCCCCATATTTTCGCATTGCTATTCACTACTCCCGGCGCTCTTAATGGCGTATACTGCCATGTTTTTGCCCCATCATTACTCACAGATGTTAAAGCATGTTTCCACAAACCCACAACTTTTCCGTTTGGCAGATGATAATAACTAAATGCCTTTACAGGTCTGTGGAATGGAATTAAAGGATCATTACGATCTGCTTCTTCTACCATTTGTTGCATCATCAATGGATTCGCCAGGATCTCCTTACAAGCTGTCAGCAATCCTTTATCCTTACTTTTTGTATATAGCGGATAAAGCGTGTGTTTCATATCCCAGGTAGAGTTGGGCCTCAATAAGTAGATTGGCCCATAGGTACCATCTTTTTTAATTTCACGGATCACCCTGCCAATTCCTTTTCCATCGTTAGGATCGTCCTTTTTATCCATTGCAATACCATAATAAGCCAATGCGAAAAGTCGATCGGCTTTAGAAACATAAAAGCCAACACGCTGATGCATAATTGCATATAAATCCTTTGCGGCACCTTCAACTCCTTCTTTTTTCCATCCGTCAGGGATTTTATAAGGGGGAAAAATAATATCTGGTTTAGACCAATTGTACCCGTCCTTAGAGGTTTGCAACAGAGTTCTGCTCGGCGGGATATGCTCTCCTACCGGATCACTTAAAAATTCCACGTAAAAAGTATTGTTCCAATAAGCCAGCATCGGTGCATGGTTATAGGTCCAGTCTAAACCGTCAGATAATTCAGGATGTTCACGATTTGCTCTTAATGTCTGGATATTATGTACGCCAATTGCAGGCACAAGCTGACCATGATGATAATCGGTATTTGAGATTGTTGTACCGGTATAACGTAAGGTGTCTTGTGCTTGTGAAACCTGTGCTGTTACAAACAGCATTGAGGCCAGCCATATTTTATTGTATATCTTCATTATTAATTCTGTTTGTTGCCATCCTGACGAAGGCCTTTAATCACTTTTCTATCTACAGGTACTATGGTTCCATGTTTATGTCCTTCAGGGATTACAGTTTCTGAAGAAACATCTTTGAAACTCTTAAAGTCATTTGTTCTTATAGCTGCATATCTTTTTTCGCCGTAGGCATCATAATAAATCAGCCAGTCTTTACCTATTTTAACTACCGAAGGGCCTTCTGTAAGTAAACCACTAAAAGGCTCAGAGATTCCATTATAAGGTCCTAAAGCCTGTTTGCTAAAAGCGACCTTCAAATTCCTGGCTGGACGTGTATTGTCTTTCAATACCAAGACATAATCATCCTTAGCTTTCTTTACGATTACCGCATCAATGACACTATATCCTGGTTCCAGAAATAGTTTTGCTTCAGAGAAAGTCTTAAAATCTTTAGTAGTTACTGAGTACATCCTGTGGTTGTTATCTTCAGCTTCAATACCTTTTGCAAAACGATGTGGGATGGTTGATGCCCAGATAATGATATACTCTTTCTTCACATCATCATAAAATAACTCAGGTGCCCATACATTTACGGTTGTTGGCTCATTCTTCAGTACAGGAATAAACTGCTGCTCAGACCAATTGATCAAATCTTTGGAACTCGCATACCCAAATCCCCTGTCTCCCTTCCAACCGCAAGTCCACACCAAATGAAAAACACCATCTGGACCTTGCACCATTGATGGGTCCCGCATGATCTTTTCTTTACCGATCTCCGGCTTCAAAAAAATTTTGTTCAGGTCATTCCATTTATAGCCATCATAGCTGTACAACATTCTTAGACCTTCATTTGCAGGTTCATGAAAAGAAGTAAATACATACGCTTTTTTAGAACAGGCACTGAACGTAACAACCAGTGTCAGAAGCAAAAACAAACGAATGCTATATTTAAAATCTTTCATTATTTCTTATCTATAATTAATACCCAATCATTACCATCTTTCAGATCACCTGGAGGATCAAAATCATGAGTTCCTTTATTATCTATCAAACCTATTTCGGTAGTTTTTCCATCACGTGGACTAAACCAGGATGCTTTAACCTGATCTCCATCAATCAGGCCCATTTTCAGAGAAATGTTACGGCCATTGTAAGTATATACAAAGATGTAATCCTTAGCACGTGTAGCCAGTAACCTATTGTACTTTTCGCCTACATCCCCAGCAATAACCGATTGATCTGGAACTCTATCAAAATAACCACTGGCATCTGCTGCAGTTCCATCTCCTTTAACACGCGACAACATCAGATTTTTCAGGTGAACCATTTGTCCTGCCCCCGGATCATTCAAAGCTTTTTGCCATGGTTCTTTTGCACCAAAAGCAGGGTCTTTAGCCGCAGGATTATAAAATTGCATTACAGAATTACTACCGTATGTATAACCAAATGCACCTGCAAAAACCGACCAGTAGCCATATCTTCTTACATCGGCATCATTCCAACGTATCTCTTTTGGATTGTGAAGACCTTGTGGTATCCCCTCATAAGATGGTTCTGCATCTATAGTTGGCATGATTCGTTTGTGGTTGTAGTCCTTTTCAACATACTTCCAGTTGTCTTCACCATAGTGCCATTTCTCTTTAGCAGAGGTATCCTGATCATAACGACGATGGCCCGACTGTATCATATTAAAATCCATCCATTTAGCATCCTGAAACCACTCAGAAGAACCTGTTCTGCCTCTCGGGTGGAAGGTAACCAGATGCGTCGAATCTGTAGCTTTTAGTGTATTGCCAATAACTTCCCAAACTTCTTTTTTAACAGAACCTTTAATATCACCACCATTGAGCCAGATGATATTGCTTTTATCTTTATATCTGCTGGTCAGAAACTCAGTGTAAATCTTTGCCTGAGCTTTAGTCACTTTATTTTCTTTAACGTTAGTTCCCCAAACTGGCACCAATGCCATATAAATACCTTTTTCTTTAGCCTTATCGATGATATAATCTATATGATCCCAGAAATCGTACTGCGCAGCATCCTGAAAAGAATTGCCATCAGTTACTGCAGGCTTAGATATATCTCCTTTTACCAAAGAAGAATCACCATATACATTTACAGATGGTACAGTATGTAAGACCATAGCCTGCACCACATTAAATCCTTTTTGTCTACGATCTTCTAAATATTGTTCCGCTTGTTCACGTGTAGTTTTATTAAACAGTAACCAGCCAGTATCCCCTAGCCAAAAGAATGGTTTGCCATCTTCAATAAGATATCTTCCATTTTCTGAAACGTGTAAACCCTTTTTTAACGCATCAGGCTTCTTGTTTGATGCACAACCAAACAGCACTGACGAAATAATAGCAAATAAGACTATCTTTTGATACATGACAATAATGATTTTAATTTTTGTTGATGAAAACGATCTCGTCTCCAGATGAAAGTTTATTGAATTCAACAGCTGATCCAGCCTTGATTTTTTCTTCTTTAATTATAGCTCCGGTACCGGGGTTTATTCGCTTAACTGTATAATTTCCGGTAACTCCACCCAAATCCAGCTTTACAGTCGTTGTTGAACTATTATATAATATATATGATTTACCTGGGCTTGCCAAAGCGTACTGATCTTTAGGCCTGCCAGCTAACTCAAAAGGTTTTAATCCAGTAGTATTCAACACCTGCTCTAATCCAGGTGTATTAGCCTTAACATTAGACAACGAACCTCCAGCCATAAAAATAGCCCAGCCAAAGGCATCGTAGTTATCACCTGAATAGATTACCACTTTTTCAGGGTATTTTGTTCTGTATTCAGCTACCGCTCGATACACTTGTTCAAAAGAGGTTTTCTTAGGTTTCAATAGGCGGGCGTGCTGACGAGGTGCCAGATTTTCGCCACCCTTTGGAGCATAAGCAGTACCATCTGACTGGTAATGCCAATACCTGATATCGATCAGATCTACAACAGTTGCTCTATCTTTATCTGCCAGAATAGCATCCTGTACATCTTTAGTAACACTTAAGCCAATGATTGGATGTTTACCAGTTTCTTTCTCCCATTCCTTAATGGTATCAATCCAGAATTGCACGAAATGCAAAGGCCCGGTAAATTCAGCCCCGATCATTTGGATTACGCTACTGTTGTCAGCAAAGTTATCCAGACATTTCCTGATATAAGCACGGTGCAATTCTTTACGGGCAGGATTACTGATATCATAAAATTGCTCGGCCATAAATATTCGCTTATCGCCCGCATAAGGTACTGGTTCTGGAAACCCTGTGCTGTTAATGTTATTTGCTGTACGCCAAGGGAAGTCAGCATAATGTGCTCCTGCCTCTATAATATTATGTTGGAAGTAATTCTGGTGTATCAATACCAATCCTTTACGATCAGCAAGATTTGCGAATTGTTTTAATCTATCCCAATACCAAAGGTTATATTTCGTTAAATCATATTTACTCAAACCATCCCATGCAGTCCCCTGTCCGGATCTGGCAAAAGGTAATTCATAAAATGGAGCCCATACATCACCATCCATTCTTCGGATACGTTCATGGTCATCACGTCTCCGGTCATACCACAATCCATAATTATGATCCAAAATCTTTACTTTTCCATTTTGCATGGAATCAGTTGTAGCCTCTAAATCATCTGTTAAACCTTTACCCGAGCGACCAGGAACAAAGCGTGTAATATGTGGTTTGGCATTTTTTAAACCATAGGGTCTGGCACTACCATTCCACCATTGAACATCTTGTCTGTTACCAGTTATAAGTAACTGATTACGAGTAAGCCAACCATCGCTAACTTTCATAGCTCCTGACTGTTTTTCTTCAATTGATTTAGTTTTTAAACTAATCTGATCAATACTTTTAGCGCCCCGTTTCTCAACAGATATAGGTTGTCTTACTGCAGCCTGATCGATATATTCTGTGAGTTGTAATGCAGGATTAACAGCCATTTTGGTTAATTTCAATGCAACATCTACTTGCGGACTACTTGAAGCTTCTGTTTCTACCGGCATTATAAAAGTACGCGCCTCTACTTTCGATCCTACCCTTTCGTTTAATTGCGCGTAATACAAACTACGTGGTTGAATTTGCTCATTTGACATCCCCCAATATCCATCACCAGCGAACTGAGCCCAGTTACCAAAAGCCCAGTTTTGTGCTGTAGGTGGCTGATAACAATCTATCCTTGCAGCAGTACACTGCCAGAATACACTATTTGCTGCCGCCCATCCTGCACCCTTTCCGTCCATTCCTCTGTTCATAAAGCTCAAAGCTTGTCCATCCACGTTTACGATATCAAACAATACACCAGAGGCCCAGCTGTCAATTGCTCCACTAAAACTAAATGGCAAATAAGCCTGGCACTGAACAAAAGCATTTGGTCCGGGGGCGCAATATCCTACCGCAAAATCATGATAACCATATTCTGAATATAAACGTTGAAACAAGGTTTGTCCACCCATAGTGAAGAAAGTATTTCTGCGTTCGCCACCAATTTCTGAAATTGGGGCCAACGACTTACAGTCTTCAACAGTTACTCTGTTTGCTGTTTCCTGAACGTTGACTACCGAACCGGCAAAATGTTCAAATACGACTTGTCTTACCCAGGCATCAGAAATATTTTCTAATGAAATCCCCGTCCAGCGATGATACTCGTCTTTAGGATTGCTTTTATCAAAAGAGGATACAATCCTCATATTTTCTGCACCAGAATGGGAAATCCTCCCTTTCCAAGTGTACTTAGCTATTGAAGATTCACCAAATGCTGCGTCAAGAGCTGTAGTTAAGGGAGCATCCAGCATCAACTCATTGCCATTTACGGCAAGAACTTTTCTATCCCAATAAATATCACGTTGTCCGGGTTTCCAACCTAAAGAAGTAATACCACCACCAAAATGATCGGTCCCTATTGCATCAATCCATTCTTTTGTAGAACCGCGCTGTACAATTACCTGATCACCTTTTTTAAAATCAGTTCCATTGGCAACAGTAATTTTCATGGCATTTACAGGCACGTATTGGTCTGTAATGTTAACTGGCTTATCTTTTACCTGATCATTCCTACCAAAAATACGCAATACCCCTAGCCGGTCTAGTCCAGTCGCATACACAACTGTTCCATCTTCAGTCATACCACTACCTCTTAAAACTACACCCGAAGCATTAATCTTTAGTGTTCCAGCAATCTCGTACTTTCCTTTTTCTAAAAGAACAGCACCTCTCAGTCCGTCTTTACCTAGTGGTAAGGAGGCAACATAATCCAATGCCTTTTGTATGCTTGATGTAGCATCCCCAGTTTTCACAGGTACTACTACTTTAATTACCGCATCCGGAATAGCTTGTTCACCAGCCATGTAACCTACATATGAAAAATCAGGAACTCGGTTCCCTTTTTCATCAGCGGTATAATTTAATTTACCATCCTTCCCTTTAAATACTGGTTTAGGAGGTTCAACAACCTTCACTTTCTGCGCATACAAATTGCCGACTTGTAAACAAACCCAAATTACACCAATCAAAACTGGTAGTTTTTTAAACCAATTTTGCTGTTTAGAAGTATGTTTAATAGTCAGTATCATATTACTTAAAACTGATGTTATTTAAAATAATTAACGATAATTAAGGTTTCACGGCCGACAAAGGCACTACGCTATTGATGTAATTTTCAATATTCGAATAACCATTTTTAGTGATTTTAGCTGCATCTGATGCATCGTTAGGATTTAAGCCATTCTTAATCTCCCATGTATCAGGAATACCGTCATTATCTGAATCTTTATAAGGTGTTCCTTTGTATTCGGGATATCCGCCTACCTGACTGATGTCTGAAATTATTCCTTTTTTATAAGAATCTTCAGGCAAACGACGTTTGATATAGGCTTTACCCAGGCTCGTTTTACCTCCATCAACATTAACAATTTTACCTGTTTTTACCTGCTCAATTATCCTTTTGTCTACCGCATCACGCACTGGCAAATTTGCTCCGGCATTGGTTAAAGCATAGTCAAAAGCTTTACGCGTTTCCATAATACTTACTTTAGCCATTGGCATAGGTTTGTTTACACGCATAGAATCCAATGTCTTTTGTTTATCTGCCGGGCCTTCCACCTGAACACCACCGTCCCAATTGTTTTTAGTAACCTTCTCATTACCTTCAACAATGTTTCCATGGATATAAGCCTTACCAAACAAATGTGAGAACCTTTTATCTCTTCCTGTTTCAGGTTTTAAGATACGATAAGCGATAGGTTGATCTAATGGTGTAATTGGCCCTGGTTTATAGTAGTTGTTGATAAAGTTATAAAAGGAATTGTTATCCCCTCCATCTGCACTACGGTTCCACCAGTTAAACACCACGTTGTTCACAAAACCAAAATCACCATACATTCCTACAGAAGGACTACGACTGATATTGTTTGCCCATAGATTACGCATAAAAGTACTGTTTAATCCACCAAGGGTACTACCAAAAGCGTGGTTATACGTATCTAAAGCTTCAGAAAAGATAGAATTTTGTATTGTTACATTTACTGTAGGCAATTTTTGAGGAGCTGATCCATCTTTAGGATCGTAAACATGCCTGTAAATAGACATATTTTCGTCAAGCCCCCAGCTTGCAGAGACATGGTCAATGATAATGTTACCTACCACATTACCACCAATGGCATCATCTCTACGGGTTACGTCAGTTTCACCACGGCGGAACCGCATGTAACGGATTACTACATCATGCGTATTGATCCATACCGATTCTCCGGCAATACACACACCATCACCCGGCGCTGTTTGTCCTGCTATAGTTATATATGGTGCACGAATAATCAATGGTGTTTTCAGGCGGATGATACCAGCAACATTAAAAACAATTATTCTTGCTCCACCTTGCTCACAAGCTTCACGTAAAGAACCTGGACCATCGTCAGCTGTTGTTGTGACCACGAATACCCGGCCACCACGCCCGCCGAATGAATAGGCTCCTCCCCCTTCTGCTCCGGGAAAAGCAAGTAATTTAGCCTGGGGCAAATCCGAAGGCTTGGCAGCCCATGGAATAAAAGGCTTACCATTTTTCGCATCACGGTCTATAATGTGCTTTACTTTTTCAAATTGAAGATCAGATTTGTGCTGGATAGCCGCTAAAAGAGAATCTGCTTTAGCTTCCATTGCTCTTGGGATAACAGGATACTGTGCAATAGCATTCTGCGTTATACCAGCAGTAGCAACTATAAATAATAAAGAAAGTGTTTTCATAATTATGGTTTAACCGTTTTAACCGGAACTACACTATTTAAATAAACTTCAATATTTGCATAACCACTTTTGGTAATCTTAGCGGCATCAGACGCATCATTAGGATTTAGTCCGTTTTTAATTTCGTAACTATCAGGCATACCGTCATTATCAGAGTCCTTATATGGCGTTCCTTTATATTCAGGATAACCACCTACCTGACTTACATCAGTGATGATACCCAGCTTATAGGAATCTTTAGGTAACCTGCGGTGTTCAAAATCCGGAGCATCAGATAATTTAACATTTGATGGAGTAACAATCTTTCCAGTTCTCACTTGTTCAATTACACGTGTATCTACAGGATCCCGTTTAGGTAAAGTTGCACCAACGTTAGCCAATACATATTTATGTGCATCCATAGTTGGCAAAATGGTCATCGGCGCCATAGGAAAAGGTTTCTTTACGCGCATTGCAGCAAAATAAGAACTGGCTTGTTCATAAGACATCAATTCACCTTTTTTATCTTCAAGCTGTACACCACCATTCCAGTTATCTTTCGTTACTTTTTCATTCCCTTCAATAATGTTTCCTTCCACATATGCTCTTCCAAATACAACATAAGGCAATTTACTACGACCAGATTCTGGCTTTAATATTCTATAACTGATCGGATCTTTCAGCGAAGTTACCGGACCAGGTTTATAATAATTATTGATGATATTGTACATAGCAGTATAATCCCCACCATCTGTAGAACGGTTGTTCCAGTTAAAAATCACGTTATTGGCGAAATTAAAAATACCGTTCCATCCAATTGATGGATTACGTGCACCATTATCAGCCCACAGGTTTCGCATAAAATTACAATTCTCGCCACCCAGAGTACTGCCAAAAGCATGGTTCCAAGTATCCAATGCTTCAGAGAAAATAGAATTTTGGATAGTAATATTTACCGTTGCCAGTTTTACTTCTGTTTTCCCGGTACTATCGTTATACATATGGCGATACATGGACATATTTTCGTCTAGTCCCCAACTTGCAGAAACGTGGTCAATCATAATGTTACCTACCGGGTTTCCACCAATAGCATCATCTCTGCGACCAACAAAGGTTTCCCCTCTTCTGAAACGCATGAAACGTACTACAACGTCATGTGTATTTAACCAAACTGACTCACCGGCAACACAAACACCATCACCTGGAGCAGTCTGCCCAGCTATTGTGATATAAGGCGCACGTATAATTAAAGGAGTTTTTATGCGAATGATACCCGCTACGTTAAACACCACGATTCTGGCACCGCCCTGTTCACAGGCATCCCTTAAAGACCCGGGGCCGCTATCATTTAAATTCGTTACCACTATTACACGACCACCTCTACCGCCGAAACTATGGGCACCACCACCTTCAGCACCAGGAAAAGCCAACAGTTCAGACTGAGGAAGATCCACAGGTCTACCCGCCCAGGGAATATAAGGTTTTCCTTCCTTGGCTTCTTTTTCTATAATTGGCTTGGCTTTTTGCCAGGCGATATCTGACTGACGATAAGCTTCACTCATCATATCATCTGAAGCCTTTTTAACATCAGCAGGAATTTTTGGATATTGAGCGAAAGCAGAGGGCGCTGTAGCAACTAGTGCTGCAGAAAATACGAACTGTAAAAATCTCTTTTTCATTTGTCTCGAATAATAGGTATACCAAAAAGTACGCAATTATTTTATAGATATAAAATCTACTCAGTTTCTATAAGGTCGCGGTCGTTATTTTTTGATATTTTAGGTGAAAAAAATTTGGTTAGATTGTATATTTATTCAAAAATGCAACCTAATAAATGCTATTTCCTATAGAATTTTCTCAATCTATTGTACGATATTATCTGATTGAATTTTTATACGTCAAAATAACGTTTTATGTCGCAGGTATGTTACAGGATGGTCTTAAAAAATGTAGTTATAACATTTTCATTTCATCGATGTTTACCTGTTTTTTGGGAGGAGTTAATGATACCTTGGCTGAAACTTTGGAAGAGAAATTAATATCCGGAAGACTAATATTTAGGTAAGTCGGAAAGAATAACTACCAAAGATAGAGAAGAAATATTATTTAAAAATAAAGAACAGTATTATTATAAGGAAATAACAAGGAATTAACAAACATTTGTCCCTGTTATGTCCCTGTTAACTCCCTGTTATTCCCCTGTTATTTCCCTGTGAAAAAAGAGAGTGCTCATAGAAATTCCGAGCTAATAGAACAGATCTTAACTGTTAGTTAAGATCTGTTGGTAAGAATCGATTATAAATCAAAAACTAAGCCTGTATTAAAACTTGTTCTTGAATGCTTAGCATCTGTACTCTGAGTATTATTATTAAATACATTTGTAAAGCCACTTTGTCCGTCAAGTTCAAATAGAATCTTAGCCTTTTTGCCAATAGGTATTTTAACTCCTATTCCAACATCAAGACCCACATCAGTGGAGTTCGTATATTCCTTTAAGTCCTCATTAAATGTTGTCTCATTAGAATTTAATAGTACCCCTACATAAGGTCCTCCATGTAAATACCAGTTTCTTTTCCTACCAAAATGCCAACTTGCCATTACAGGAATACTCAAATAGTCCATCCGATAATTAGTAACATAACTCTGTCCGTTATTTGTATTTAATATGAAACCTTTATCCCAGCCTTTTTGGTCATATGTCAATTTAACTTTAATACTCCAGTCATTGGCAATAAAATAATCACCAAAAGCACCAATAGCAATTCCACTTCTGTATGAGCTATTGGTCTTTGTGCCGCTTGTTGCAGTTGCCAGATTATAACCCGCATTGATTCCAAATTCAAACTTTCCTTTTTCTTGTGAAAAGCCTGTCAAACAGCTTCCGGTTAGTAGTAAACCGGCTAATAATTTCTTCATATATTGATTTCGTTAATTAAGATTAAGTGAAGATATAAATCAACATTAATTTATTAGCAAAAAAAATGCATAAATGAAAAAAAAGACTGCACCTTTCGGTTACAGCCTTTCCTGTTTATCAAACCATGTATTATCTTAATAGCCTGGATTCTGAAATCCAGCAGGATTACTGATCGCATCTATCTGACCTTGTGGGATTGGTCTTACGCCATGTCTTCCATCTACAAAATATTGACCTACATCAGGATTACTCTGCATCAGGTAAGTTTTATTTAGCTTTCCGGTACGTTTCAAATCATACCATCTGGTATACTCACCACAAAGTTCTCTAGCTCTTTCGTCCAGTATAAACTGAACAGATAAATCACCCGCAGCAATCTGCTGTCCTGAAACCCTTGTTCTCAATGCATTTACATAACCTGCAGCAACGCCATTTGCGCCACGAAGATAAAACTCTGCTTCAGCGGCAATCAGATACACCTCACCAAGACGCATTACTGTTGCATAAGCATCACTGGTATACCCATTCGTTCTTGGATTAACTAATGAGCCTGAATTGAATTTAGTTAATGAAGGATAAAAGCGAATAAAAGGATTCTCCACTTCTCCCGGTGCCTGATTTACCCTAGTATATTTCATTTTAACTTTTTGGTCATTACCATACAAATCAGCGAAATCTACCCAGATATAAGGTTGAGATAATTTTGTTGCTTTTTCAGCAGCATAAGTCGCCTCTTCTTGGCGCATAATTTTAATTGCGGTTGCGTTATTTGCGACTGCTGTTCCTACTGATACTGCAGATCCTACCCTATCAAACTGTCTGATGGCATCGGCTGTCCAATTATAATTTGTATTAGCTGTCCAGGTAGTTTGAAATGATAGCGCGTACCTTGGATCCAAACTTCCATCAGGGTTTTTAAATACATCCATCAAATATTTGGTTGGCATAAAATTACCACCTGACCAACGACCTACAACAGTCTGAAAACCTGCGGATAAAATTGCTCCAAATGCAGTTGGTGTTGCATAAAATCTTTTAAAGTCATTATTATGGTCGTGCGTATTGGTAGAACCGTAGTTCTGTGAATAGGTTAACTGATAAAGAGCTTCCTGATTCGTTTTATTGTTAGCAGCATTGAAGTTATCTACAAAATTATCATACAGGCGAACTTTATAAGTAGCTTGTCCATCGATTAACTTTTTAGCCGCAATGATCGCTTCTTCCAGGTATTTATCTGTTCCGTATTCTTTAGTTTGCAAAGCTGCTTTAGCCAAAAGGCCAATTGCAGCTTTTTTAGCAGGACGACCAGCTACAGCAGCTTCAAAAGGTAAATTATCAACTGCAAAACGCAAATCTGGAAGGATTACTTTTTCATAAACTTCTAATGCTGGGGTTCTAAATGATTCAAAAATGGGAGATTCGGTTTCTGTAATTGTTAGTGGAACAGCTCCAAATTGTTCTACAAGATGGAAATAATATAGTGCTCTTAAAAAATGGGCTTCAGCAACCAGTGCATTCTTTTCCTGTTCACTACTAAAATCCGTCACCTGATCTGCTCTTAAGATAACTATGTTACAATAGTTTATTGCATCATAGGCACCATTCCAATAGTCTTTGGCCATATTAACATCCATTACTGCTCCAGAAGCATATTTCATGTAATTCTGATTGTTGGTGGAATTAAAATCAGCAGTCCAGATGTCAGTTCCTCCTTCTGTTACCAGGATTAAGTTACGTCCATAGAAATACCTTGACAAATCAAAATAACAACTGGCTACAACTTTTTGAAAGCCTGATTTTGTATTGGTCATTTTGTCGATAGTTACACCTGAAGGATTTACCTCTTCCAATGAGCAAGAACTTGAAAAAAGTCCCAGCCCCAATATAGCTATGTATATATTTTTTATTTTCATGTTTTCAAAAATTAGAATGTCACGTTTAATCCGAGCACAAATTGTTTGGTTAAAGGGAAGTTATCCGATCCATTTGATTCTGGATCCTGATATTTTAACAAATCGCTTTTAGTAAAAATGAACGGGTTATTAGCTGTTGCATAAAAGCGAAGTTTTTTCATTGACATTTTTTTCAATATCCCCTCTTGTAGCGTATACCCTAATGTTATATTTCTTATTTTAAAGAAAGAACCATCTACGAATTTCAAAGCATCAAAACCAATATACCCACCTGTACTACTGTGAATTCCCGGTCTTGGCAAATAAGCTCCTGGATTTTCCGGCGTCCAGTAATCGACGTCATCAGGGCTGTTTGCTGTAGTTCCGTTAATTGGATTATAACGGGTAATCAGATTGCTGGAAATCATTTGACCCCATCTGGCAGTCAGCATCAGGCTGGCATCAAAATTCTTGTATTTAATGTTATTCTGCAAACCCGCAGTCCAATCAGGGACCTCGGAACCTAATACCACCCTATCATTTGGACCATAAGGATGTTTACCATCACCATTAAATATTCCATCTGTTTGTAGTTTAATATCCCCTGGAACGGAATTGTATTTTGCTGCCTCCGCTGCTTCATTCTCCTGCCAGATACCCAAATACTTATAGTTAAAATATGTTTTGAGTGGTTGTCCGTAAAAATAATTACCAGACACCAAATCTTTACCTCCTGGTAATGAAGTAATTTGTTCTTTATTCGCAGCAAAAGTAAAGGTAGTCCCCCATGAGAAATTATCTCTTTCAATATTTCTTGTATTGATGAGTATCTCCAAACCTCTATTGTTCATTTCACCAATATTTTGCCATATTTTAAATGGTGCACCCCAAGACCCACCTAAAGAACCCGGGAGTTCACGCTGGAATAACATATCCTTTGTATCTGTATTGTACCAATCTACAGTCAGGTTTACTATGCCTTTAAAAAACTCAGCATCTAAACCCACATTTGTATTGTATGACTTTTCCCATCCCAGATCTCTATTCGCCAACAACTGGTTTAAGATAAAAGCAGGAGCAGCAACATCTCCAAAACCGACCGGACGTGGGGCATTGTAACCTCCTGCCTGAGTACCATATGCACCTACACCTCCAGAGTTCCCTGTTATACCGTATCCAACACGAAGTTTCAAACTCGTTACACTTTTAATGTCTTTAAAGAATCCCTCGTCACTAATTCTCCAGGCAGCAGCAGCGGCTGGAAATGAGTCCCATTTATGACCTACAGACAACCGCGACACTCCATCCCAGCGATTAGAGACTGATAACAGGTATTTACCTTTATAGTTATAATTCATCCTTCCAACAAAAGAGGTAGACTGATCCTGTACAAATGCAGAACTGATGATTGTCGATGACGCTGCAGCAAGGTTATGAAAAGAATAAGAATCAAGATCAAATCCAGAGCCACCAGCCGAAGAAGATTCAGCGCGGTTTTTTGCCATTGAAGTTACCCCGGTCAGGCTAAATCGATGATCATCATTCAGATCAAAGTCATAAGTGAGTATATTTTCCCAACGATAATTAACAATTCTTTGATTATCTATTACCGCAGCCGGTACTTTGTAGCCAGCAACAGGGTTAGCTATAGATTGAGTGCCAAAATACCTACCTGTTCTGGATGATCCCAGAACTGTTCCAATCACAGAACGGAAAGTTAAGCCTTTAAAAGGTTTAGCCTCCAAATAAGCATTACCAGCGAAATAGGTATTTAAAGTATTATTTACATATTGATTTGGAATTTGATCAGATAAAGGGTTAGTCACATTCTCTATTGGAACATGATTAATATTTCCATTTGCATCGAAAGGATCTCCAAAAGGGGCAAAAGTTAAACTGTTGCCAAAAATATTCTGGGCAGCTGCATCATTATCTGTATAGGTCAACTGCAGATTTGTTCCCACCTTAAATAGTTTAGAAAGTGTATGGTCTATATTCGCACGTGCACCATACTTTTTATTCTGATCATTTTTTATCAAACCTTGCTCATCGTTGTAATTTAAAGACAGATAAGTAGCTGTTTTTTCCGTCGCACCATTTACAGATACATTGTAATTTTGCTGTAATCCATCTCTCATTGCAAGATCTACCCAGTCTACCCATTTCCCAGCTTCATAAGCTGCCTGTTGTTGCGCGTTATTGATAAATATCTCGCTGTTGAATTCGGGATAATTCCCTTTCTCACCACGATATGCTTCGCGTTTTAGCTTAATATAATCATCTCCAATCAATCCATGAGGATATTTAGGAAAACCATTGTATCCAAAAAAAGAATCGAAGTTGATATTCATACTTCCTACTTTTCCCTTTTTAGTAGTAATCATTACTACCCCATTTGATCCGGCTGAACCATATATTGCTGCAGAAGAAGCATCTTTCAAAACATCAATAGATTCAATATCATTTGGGTTTAAATCAGAATAGCTACCTGGAATACCATCAATAATATACAGAGGGTCATTACTACCAGAAGCAGAGTGATTTCCTCTAAGTCTGATGGTCGGGCTGGAGCCCGCCTTACCTGAAGTAGTCATGATATCCATACCTGCTACCTTACCCTGTAAAGCATTCATTGCATTTCCTGTTGGCGTAAGCACAATATCATCTGCTTTTACCGAAGCCACAGAACCAGTTAAATCACGTTTTTTTACTGTACCGTACCCCACCACAACAACTTCATCCAGATCTGATGCTTCGTCTATTAGGGTAACTGTTATCGTTGTTTTGCCAGTCATTGATATTTCCTGGGTTTTATACCCCATCATGCTGACAACTATTGTTTCATTTCCTGTAGGAAGATTTAATCTAAAAACTCCGCTTCCATCAGTTGATGTACCAGTCGTAGTACCTTTAATTTTAACACTAGCACCTGGTAAAGGTTGGCCATTGCTATCTTTTATAGTTCCGGTGATATTTACCAGAGGAGAAACAATACCATTGTGCTGAGTTTTTTTAATAGTTGGCATCACTGCAAACCCTGATACAGGTAAAAAGAGAGCCATAATTAAGGGAGCCCATGTCTCTTTTAATCCCTTGCTTTTAAAAAGCTTTTTTCGTTTCATACTTGCTCGTCAAATGATTTAAAAATTTGGTTGATTTTGTTAATTTTTCTAATTAAGGAGTGCGGAATTGATGATTATTTCATCTGAAGACGGCGTGTCATCATAGATAGTTTATCTGGTCAGACAGGGTTAGGTCTGACAGTGCTTTTTATTTAATTTATAATGTTTAGGTTATTTAATAGGCTTCAAAAATGCAATCAATAGCTATGTATTTACTATAGCATTTTCTCAATCAACTGTACAATATTACCATTTCATTTTTTAAACGTCAAAATAACGGTTTTAGTCTCTAGAATTTTACAATAGATTAACTAAAAACACAAAATTTAAGATGTTTTGTGATGGAGCCGTTTCCGGTTCTATTTAGATCTCATACTCTAAAAGTGTTTTTTCCTATAACAGAATGATTAAGGATCACAAATCAGTTAACACAACTGACAAATAATCATAAAAAAGAATATTTTCCTGATTATATTATATTAATAGAAGATATATCTACTATTCTTCATTTTTGACATACCAAATATTTAATCAGTATGTTAAACGTATCTATTATTCCAGAATTAAAGGAAGGATTATTATGAGAGCTTTAAAAATCGGTCAATCAATTACAAACCGTAGTCATGCTTCTTTACAGCGTTATTTAAGTGATATATCAAAATATAACGTATTGACTGTTGAGGAAGAAATCTCTCTGGCCAAGAAGATAAAAACTGGCGACAAAGCTGCCTTTCACAGGTTGATTAATGCCAACTTACGTTTCGTTGTTTCTGTAGCAAAAAAATATGAAGGTCAGGGTCTTTCCCTACCCGATCTGGTTTCGATTGGAAATCTGGGTTTGGTTAAAGCTGCTGAACGCTTCGATGAAACGAAAGGATTTAAATTCATTTCATTTGCAGTATGGTGGATCAGGCAATCTATTATGCATACGATTGGTGAACAAAGACGTATAATTCGCAGGCCGACAAACCAGAGGGATGATATTTTCGAAGTTTATAAAGCACAGGATTATCTGGAGCAGCGATTAGAGCGTATTCCAACACCTGATGAGCTTGCAGACCATACCGGGATTGCAGTAGAAAAGGTTAAAGATTATCTGATGGATTCTCCATTTGGTATTCCTTTAGAATCGGATGATGAGGATGAGAAACCAGGTATTTCCACTTATTTACAGGATCATACTTTTAAGGCTCCTGATGCACAGATTGAGTTAGAAGGCAGACAACAGTCGCTGGCTGCTATGGTTCAGAACTTGACCGATCGCGAGGCTAGTATTCTTCGTATGTATTATGGCTTAGATAATGATACGCCTATGTTACTGGAAGATATTGCTGTCAATTTAGGATTGAGCAAAGAGTCGATCAGAAGGAGTAAAACTATTGCCATTAAGCGTTTAAACGCTGATCATAAACTAACTCACTTAAAGGAATATATCACAGAAAGTAATTATTCCTGGCGTATTGCGCAATAGTCAATACTCATTTGATTTCAAGGAAAAGGGAGTAAACTCAGTTCGAGATACTCCCTTTATTATCATATTTAATTTTGCATTTTTACACTTACATTTATAATTGGTTTCTTTTCATAATCTGACGTAACTATATTGATAAGCATCATACCATATTTACCTTCTGGCGTTAGAAAAAACACGGCACTTCCTGAAGCTAACCCCGTAGACGCAGTGGCGCCCACAGTTGCATCAAGATTTATGGTCCTTGCTTTAGCTAATGTTTCAATAGCAGATCCTGAAACCGCATTATTCACAAATGCTGTTGCCTGAGATGCCACCGGAGCACTGAATTTAGTAGTTCTTTTTGGATTCCAGGCGCTCACGTCATAAACAGTTAATGGACTCACAGGAGTATTAATTGAGTACAGATTTACAGCATATTCTATCTGATTACTACTATTAAGATACATCTTTCTATAAATACCAAAATCAATTTTAGCTGCATTTGCTGCGCCATTGCCATAACTAAAGGATGTCCCCTCGTTTAGCGAAAAGAAAGATGGCAATACCTTTGCGATGGTATCAGGCAAGTAAATAACTCTATTTGCAAAAACTTTATAGCTTGGTTTTCCCTCAACAACAACTTTTTTATAACCATCACCAATATAAACGCCCTTTTGGTTCCTTGCAAATACACGGAAACTAGTTTGCCCATCACGTTGTACTTTATACTTGAAAACAGTAGAAAAACTTCTGCGCTGGTCATTGGTCAATGTGTATACTGTGGAGCGATCGAAACCGGTACCTGTTGTTCTTTCGACTGTAACAGTATACATATCCTCTTTCGCGGAATTGATAGTAAAATCAACCCAGACTTCAGTATTATCATCTACCTCTTTATAGTCAACTACAGCTTTAGGGTCGCTATTATTAAATGTAACCGTAACATCTTCAAACATGTCGAAAATACTATCGGCTTCTTTCTTACAAGACGTCAAAATAAATACACTTGAGGCCAGAAGCAAGAACTTTGATATATTTTTAATTTTCATTTCCTTAATATTTTAAAATACAATTTTCTATAACTCTCAGCTTAATCAAGTGGATCAAAAGTGCCTCCAGACCATCCAATTGTTGGTGCTATGTTAAAACCATTATTTACAAAGTCATCATGGAATGTATAGAAATAGTGAAACACCGGAACATTATAAGGAGAATAACTACCATTTGTAGTCACATTCACTCTAAAATACTTGGTAAATACTGTTTTGTCGTTGGTGTTTAGTGTTTCCCTAAACATTACGCCATTAGTTACTGCCTCTAAAACACCTTTATCTTTCAAATCGGCACCAACAGGTGGATTGACTAAAGTGATTTCAATCTTTTGCATGTTTCCAGTTAGTTCATGCATGGTACGTGATCTTCTCAAATCAGAGTTACGCTTATTTTCGAAAGCAAACTCGATCATTCTTTCATTTAGGATAAGTGTTCTCATTGCGCTAGGGCTACTTGCCAGATCCAATCCATAATCTGCAGTACCCTGCACTATTCCTGCCCGCTGTCTGATTTGTCTAACCATGTCCTTTGCTCCGTTTAAATTTCCAGTTTCATTCAAGCAATCTGCATAATTCAACATCACTTCAGCTAATCGAAGTTCGATCCAGTCAAACCCATTTCCACCAACATTATTTGCATATCTTACATTTCCTGCAGCTAAAGTAGGAGAAGTAAAACGTTTACAATAAACACCATTGCCATTAGTCTCACTAGCAGCCTGGTTATATGTCCATTGTCTTCTTGTAGCTTTACCGCTTAAAGCCCATGGACCACCATTATAGGCTATTGTAGCTTCAAACCTTGGATCTCTATTTTGCCAGAACATGATGTCATCATAAGGATAATCTACAGAGGTTCCTCTCGGACGTCCATCTTTCATCGGATAAGCCTGAAGCATTTTAAAAGAAGGCATAAAACCTGTTGTAGGACCACCACTCTCAGAAGTAGGTCGGGATCTATATTCTGTATCGTGCCCCCTTCTTTCGATTGCAGCTGAATGCGTTCTAACTAAAATTGCTTCTGTGTTCGTTGTGCCTTCTACCCTAAAAATATCTGCATAATTAGGCAGTAACTTTCTTCCGGCTGCAATGCTCATATCATAAGCCAGTTTATTCGCATTTAAAGCATCTGTCCACCTGCTCGATTGAAAAGGATGCTTTCCATCATTAGTAGGATTAAATTGTGGGCTAGCCCAATAAAACAATACTTTAGCTTTAAGGTTAACAGCAATCAGCTTTGTGATCTTTCCACGACCATTATCATCTTGTGGATTAAAATTTTCAAGCATGGCAATTGACTTATCCAGATCTGAAATAATCTGATCAAAACACTCTTTGGCACTTTTTCTACCTCCTGTATATACACTTTCAGGAGCTTGTGGTTCAAGCGGTAAAGGAATACCTCCATACACTTTAACCAATTCGAAAAAAGTCATGGCTCTCAATGCATAATACTGACCTAAATACTCATTCTTTCTGTTCTCAGCTAAGGTACCCTCTGGAAGAAACTTTATAGCCTCATTACATCTTTGAATGTCAAAATATTTATTTTCACCCGCCACACTATTATTATTGTACCGATTCCCTGCCCATCTCACGTCATTATTAGTCAAAAGGCCTTGCAAACCTAAGGCTGCACGCGTGTATTGATCTGTCTCTGCAAAGTAGTTCTCGTCACTTGCCAAGTGGACACCATTTCGTTCGTTAATAATTATCTGAAATGGGAATGTTGGGATAACAACATCGTATGTTCTATTCAGGTGTAGTTGGACGGCCCCATCTGTGCTCCATATGGCATTATCAACCCCACCACGATCTGGAAGATCGAAAAAACCCTTTTTACAACCTGGCAGACAAGCTGCCAAAGAAAGAATAATTAAAGATCTTTTTATATTAGTTTTAAATTGCTTAATCATGATTCAAAAATTATAAGTTAACATTTAAACCTAAAGAAACTGTTCTCAAGATTGGATAATCGTATGCGTTTGACGAATACGGATCTTTATAATCTAATGGGTTTACCAAAGTCCACAAATTGTTACCGGTAAGCAAGAATCTTGCTCCGGATAATCCAAGCTTATTTACAAACTTAGTAGGTGCCTTATAGCTCAAAGTCATCGTATTGATGCGAATTGTTGTACCATCAACAGCCCAGAAATCAGAATTTTTAGCTACTGAAGGATCATCAAAACGAGGGTATTTTCCTTCCATAGGATTTTCCTGTGTCCAACGATCTTTCCAGATAGCTAATACGTTTCTTGTAAGGGATGGTTGGTTTCGGGCCTTACTATCGTAAAATGCTTTACCTCCAAGTCTTGCAACGATATTAGTTTGTAAAGAGAATGCTTTGTAAGCAAAATTCAGATTAAAACCTCCTGCAAACCATGAGTTTGTTTTATCATAAAGAGGAACCATATCGTTATCAGTAATCACCCCGTCGTTATTGGTATCTTCGTAATATAAAAAGCCCGCTTCGGGAATTCTATTGTATATCCTATAATTTGGATTTTTCGCCATAAAAGCGTCTACCTCAGTTTGAGTTCTAAACATACCTAATGTTCGTAAACCAATGTTGCTGGAATTATATTTACGCGGATCAGTACCGAATGAAGTAACCCAATCCGGAGCTACGTTATTTATTAAATCACCTGCTCCATAAATCAATCGTGTATTTACAGAATTACCATACGCAAAGTTTACGCTTGCGTTCATGCTCAGATCAGTCGTCAACTTTGCTTTGTACCCCACGGTGAACTCTGATCCCCAGTTATAGGTTTCCCTATAGTTAACAATTGGTGCGGTGAATCCGCCATATAATGGATATAGATTATTACCACCCCTATCAATTCCATCGTAGTTACGATTTTGAAATGCCTCAATACTTAAATCAACTTTATTATTGAACATACTTGTTTCTATACCAACATTAAGCGTTCTTTTCTTCTCCCAGGTAAGGTCTGGATTAGGGAAAAATGACGGGTTTAAACCGTTGGCATTTGCATTACCATACATGTAGCCATTATTGGTATCAATGGTGTAACGAGCCTGCCATAATCTTGCAGTCACACGATCATCACCGGTAACGCCATAGTTCACTTTAAACTTCAAATAATTAATAAAACTCAGAAACTGAGTGTTTTTAAAGAAACTCTCCTGACTTACAATCCAGCCGAAACCTACGCTAGGGGATAAACCCCAACGTTTACCTGGTGCAAAATTTGAAGAAGCATCAGAACGGATAACAAAATCAACAAGGTATTTTTTATCAAAATCATATGATGCACGACCAAATACTGATCTTTTTGCAGTTTCACCACGCTCAGCACTTTGTAGAATAAGTGTATTTACATCAAAGCCCCATAAATCTTCACTTCCCGGTATCAACTGATTTGATCTATATACAGATAAATTCTCGTAATTCGATTCAGATTGTTCAGCACCAGCAAGGACATCAAATGTATGTTTACCAAAAGATCGACCATATTGAAGTGTAAAAAATGCCTGATAGCTATTATTTTCAGCCAAGCCGGGATTAATTCTCTGGTTAGCAGTATTCACCTGTTCGACAATAGGGGTAACCGCATCCAATTGATCGGTATACACTTGAGCATTGTTACCAATTTTAGCGAAATTATAAGTTTGATATGGTGGAGAATAAGTTCTGCTATTTGTTGAATTACTTCCTTGGGAAACTTGCAATTTTGCAGTTAAACCTTTCAGGAATATAGGTTGATAAGTTAAATTTGCATTTATTCTATATCCTTTTGATTTACGTTTATTATAAAACCCAGAGTTCAGTAAGGCATTTGGGTTGACAGTATTGTTGAAGTTTACAAATTTCCCATCAATGCTATTTGGAACCCATCTTGGTACCGTAATCATTCGCTCCATAAATACATCATCCTGATCCGTAAGATTATGTTGTGCATTTCTAATATTCCAATCTACGTTAAAATTTACATCTGCTTTTAAGCCACTAACAATAGTAGCTACAACACCACTTCTGAAACTGTACTTATCGAAGTTCATGCCTTTAAAGTTGGCATCCTCGTTCTGGAAACTACCTCCGGCAAAAAATGTAATTTTATCACTACCGCCTGAGATATTGATATTATGGCGCTGTGTAGTTGAAGCCTGCCAGATTTCATCATACCAGCTTTTAAAATTCTGCCCCCTAAGGATCTCCAGATCTTCTGGTAAGAAAAAGCTAGAAAGTGGAGCGCTTGACTGGCGCCAGCCATCATTTAACAATAAAGCCTGATCATAAGCCGATAACATGTCAGGGGACCTAGTGGCATCAGAAACTCCAACATATCCACTATAAGATAAAGTTGTTTTCCCAATCTTACCTCTCTTAGTCGTAATTAAAACAACACCTTTCGCACCTGCCGCTCCATAAATTGCAGCTGAGGCATCCTTTAAAAAGGAAATATTCTCAACCATTGATGCATCAATATTATCAAAGGCTTCTCTGTCTACCGTAATTCCATCTACAATATAAAGGGGTTCATCAGAAACACCGATTGTCTTTGCCGTTTCAGATACCGTTGAATTTCTGATGTTTAATCGAATAGGAGAACCCGGACGACCTGAGGTTTGATTAACACCAACACCTGCTATCCGGTTTCTTAAAGCTCCTGCAATATTTGGCGCAGGAATATCTGCAATTTCCTCCCCTGTAATATTTGCAACAGACCCCAATATCTCTGATTTTTTCTTGGTGCCATAACCTACAACAATAACTTCATCCAGATCTGAGTTATCAGATGCCAATGAAACATTCAACGTAGATTTCCCTGCCAATACCAGGGTCTGTCTTTTGAAACCGATGTAAGAAAACACCAGCGCATCTGTTGCAGGGTCTGCCTGAATAGTATAAATACCATCAGCATTGGTGGCTACATTACTTGGTTTACCCTTAATGCTGACGTTAACGCCGGGCATTGGCCCTCCGTCACTGGCATCAGTAACTTTACCTGTAATTTTCTTTACCTGCGCATACGACGATACGCAGAAAAGCAAGGATAAAATTATTATCCCTTTTAACACTCGTAAAAGTTTAAAGTTCATACTTGGTTTTGTTATATAAATGGTTTTTTTACTATCTAGCTACTTAGTAAATTGTAATTAACTGTTCTTCTTGATAATAGGTATATTGTTTAGTTGATTGAGATTGTTAACTGCTCTATTTAATGTAAATGTTTTATCGAATACTTTTGTTTTAGATTATGGTTTATATTAAACAATTTATGGTCAATTAATTAAGAGAAACCCGTTACCAATAGTTACTTTAATCAGTAACGGGGATTCTTTCTAACCAAATAAAGAACGATTTGAGAGCGTTTGACTAACCAAATAAAGCGTTTTGTATTTTAATTGCCCTTCGCTGCCGCTTTTCTGCGTAGCTCCCAGTCCTTTCCTTCTTTTTTCAAATCATAACCTGCTGCAGACAGGTAATTGTTGATTCTGCCTTTATATTTTCCAAACCAGGCATGTTTTTTATTTGAAGACTCTGCATCCATTGCATGCTCACGTGCTTCCGTAAGCCAAATCAGGATCTGCTTTTTCTGCTCTTCACTTAAAGTTAAGATCTGTTCCTGATAGGCTTTATATGTTAATGGCAATACCCCATAGGTCATCCCATTTTTAACCTGGTCTACCTGCTCTGCACTTAATTGTCCTGATAGTTTTGCCAGATACTTTTTATGAAGTTTAGCTAATTTGGCATTTACATTAGCCTCTTCTTTTGCTTTCGCTGATTCAAATGCTGCTTTATTATCTGCATTTTCTTCTTTTATAGCCTTAAATTTCGCATCACGCGCTGCATAGATGTCATTCAGATTGCTGTATTGATCACGAATGATATGAGTAACCTTTTCTTTTTTGGCTGCATCATTAATATCAAGAACTGCTGTGATTTTTTCAGCCCGCTCTGTAATCATCTTTACATATTTAGCTTTCTCTTCTGAAATATCTTTCGAAGACGTACCATTTTGTGCGAATAAAACATTTGTAAATGAGAGCATGATTACCATTAAAAGGTAGAAACCTTTTAACCTTAAATCTTCATTGGAAACCAATGAAATTTCCATTTTTTTTCCTCGTTTCATAATTCACTTATAAACAAATTATTCATATAAAAATAATTTGTCAGTTTATAATTTGGTTACAACTTACTCTGCTTTATACAAAACTCAACAATAGTGCTTCTTATTTCCTGTTATTTATTAGCAACTTATTGTAGGATATTATCGCAAAATGTATTAACTTTAGTATTATTATATGCAATATTTGCTAAAACATCGTTTTCAATAATTAAATATAAATATAATATTCAAATATAAAAATAAAATGAAGCCTCATTTTCACAAAATTCCACCTACGCTCCAAAGTTCTTTTAGTATCCGCCATGATATTAAACCTGACTTCGGAAACGTTTGGCATTATCATCCTGAACTTGAACTTCACTATGTGATCAAAGGTGAAGGGGTCCGATTTATTGGCGACAACATCAGTAACTTTACTGAAGGAGAAATGATCTTATTAGGAGAAAACCTACCTCATACCTGGCGATGTAAGGATGAATATTTCCAGAGTAACCCAGATATGAATGTGGAAGCGATGGTCATACAGTTTCTTCCAGACTGTTTAGGCAAGTATCTTTTAAATTTACCTGAAGCCTATTTGATCCCTAAGCTTTTTGAGAAAGCCAAGAGCGGCATGATGATTCATGGTAAGTCGAAGGACAAACTAGCGGAACTAATGCATTCATCGATAGAGGCCACCAATCTGGATCGCATCATTATCATGCTTAACATTTTGAAAACTTTGGCAGAAACGGATGAATTTGAAACCATAGTTACTGCGAAAGCTAACTTTTACCAAAGCAGCGAATCAGAAACTGCAAGAATTAACAGAATCTGCAATTATACTATGACTAATTATAAGAATGATATTACATTAGAGGAAATCGCTTCTTTAAGTAACCTGAGCATCACCTCTTTTTGCAGATACTTTAAGTTGATGACCAAGAAAACTTATTACGACTTCCTGATCGAAATTCGAGTTAGTCATGCCTGTCGCTTTTTAATTGAAAACAAACTACCAACAGAGATGATCTGTTTTGATTGTGGTTTTAACAATGTATCTAATTTCTATAGACACTTTAAAAAAGTTACAGGCATGACCCCATTGGATTATAAACGTAAATACCTGATGGAATAATTAAAGAACCGGAATATTTAAATCACTCCTTAATACATTGTAATTACTGTAAAGGCTTTCTATTTCCTTAACAATGTTATTATCGAAAACACCTACATCTCTGCGGGTAAACGTGGATATATTTAATCCTCTTTTCTGCAGAAAATACTTTGATACAACTGGATAGACATTGTGCATCACATCCATATTACTAATCAGGAATTGTTGTACTCTTTTGATCTCTTCTTCTAATTGTGGATCATTATAATTATCACACAACCAAACAATCAATTCCGGAAAGTAATTTCCCTGTATACATGATACACCTGCAGAACCGGCTTTTAAAGAGTCTACCGCATGTACCATGTAAGCATCATATAAGCCGAATTTAGGATTGTCTGCAGTTACTGCCAGCTTTTCCTTAATCTGTGCAAGATCCAAACAGGTATCTTTATGATATATCACTCTTCCTGTTTCAACAAATTGCTTTAGCTGACCAGCATTTAATGTTCTTTTATAAGGCACCGGACATTCGTAAAAACCAAAGGGAACATCAGCAGTCTGTTCAAACAATTCTAATACACGATCATTAAATACCTGATCTGACTCCTGCTCTTCGGCCAATAAGCTTCCGATTATAATCACGGCTTCTGTACCCAGGTCATTTACTCTTTTAACAAAATCTGCTTGCTTACTGATGTCTCCGCCAAATGTACCTGTAGCTACTACGGGCACAGTTCCTCCTGCTACTTTTATAACATGACTGATTACTTTTAGCCTTTCTTCATCCGTCAATTCGAACATTTCGCTCGATAAACAGTTCGCGAATAATCCTAAAGCACCTGCTTTTAAATAAACTTCTGTAAGCTCTGTAAGTGCTTTATAATCTATCTCTCCATTGTCCGAAAAAGGAGTTAGCATGACAGGGATGAACCCTTTTCTTGAGTTTTCCATTTTATGTTTAATCTTAAGCAAAGATCTACCCGCAATGCACTGTATTCATATAAGATTTTCTCTATATATTATAACATCTTACCTTATTTTGATCTATTCCTAATATTAATCACATTACTGTACATCCAGGGCATCTATACTTAATCCTTCTACATCCTCAGCTATCAGACGCACCCTATAAGTTCCTGCGTTGATCATGGTACCGGTAGTTGTGTTAAAGTAATTCCATTTTCCCTTTCTTGTCTGTTTAAACTCTATTGGTTCTGCCGCTTTTAATACTGTACCATCTAAGGTTAAAACTTCGATTTTCCCTTTTAAGGAGCGCTCAAATGGATTATGATATTTTACAGTGAGCGAATAGGTATCGGCTACTCCAACTACCATATTCCACTCCAATACATCACCTGATTGCTTTTTGAAAGTTATACGATCTCTTCCCATCAGCTCTTCCTGCACCATACCCTGCCCTATCTTTTTGGCTTCAATTGCTTTATAAGTAGTAACAGTTTTCAGGTCGTATGCTGGCTGCATATTCGTTTTTGGTAGTATAGCAATGGTATACATCTCTGTGTTTGCTTGATTTCGTCCTGCTGCAATCGTCGCATCTTTCAAGTATGCCTTTTTAAATACATTATAGGTATGCCCCCTGCTATTTTTAATGGTGGTTTGCGTGTCTTCATAATCAGACAACCAGCTTAACCTTCCTTTAATATTTGCGTCCACAGCAATATAAACATCGGCATCTCCAGTAAGTTTAAATGGTGCTACAGTATTTTCTTTAACACTGGTTTGAATCCATTCTGCGCCATATAAAGATGATGGTAGCGCAGTAAAATACACCAAGTCATCTTTATATTGCTGATCGCCTAAATCCATCCATGCTAAGGGTTTTATATTTACGCTATTTAGAATAGATAGACTTTCCTTTACAGGTTTAATAGCTTTATTAGCTGATGCAATGGCTATCCCTGAAATAAGGGCTTGCCCAGCTCTTACCTGTGGAAATGAAACAACCAGCATTCCACCTTTTACCTGAGCTTTTACTGTTTTCTTTAAGGCCGAATCATGTCCGACTGCTGACCAGATATCTACATTTTTAAGTAAAGTTTCTCCGTTTACAGCTACATCAAACAAACGCATCCCTGTAGCATCCATTCCTCCTCCTGTACCTAACCATGGCTCAATGAAGTATAGCTCGACCAAGTATTCACCATCTGGCACAGGGAAATGATAGGTTAGCTGATCACGTCCATATCTAAATGTCTGAAATAGCTTCCAGTCTGTAGTTCCTTTTATCGGGTCAAAAGTGCGTCGCTGGCTAGCAAAAAATGCTGGCATACCTGCAAAATTGGCGGTCCAGGATTTAGAACCATAACCACCTGGCGTCAGTTGTCTATCGGCCGACCATAATTGGCCGTTCTCATCTTTATACGCTGGTCCACCGCAATTGATACGGTATAAATAGTTATAATGATTTGCAGCTGCTGTAATGTTCTTTGCTTCCTTATTAAATTGGTTGAAATTAGGTGCTTTTGGCAGATGATTTAAAACAATATAATCTTTTGCTACTGCTTTTCCATTTACATATCCAACCGCATACAACACATTGTACTTGATATTTACTCCATCCCATTGAAAATGCGTACCTATTCCAGCACGTTTTCTTCTCCCCAATGAAGTTGAATTAACATCATTAAAAAGTTCTACTTCATCACAGTTAGAATAAATGGTAATGCTGTCCTTTTTACCTGCTGTAAGCCATCTTTCCGGCCAGGTATGTGAAACAATATAGACCATTGGTTCTGTTTCTTTTGGTGCATAATTGGATCTGAACATATAAAAGACATCCAGAGGTTCTTCCCATGGGGTAAATAGTCCCTTATAATTTACCGGGCCAATACGGTCTAATTCTCTTAATCCTTCACCTCCTTGTACCCTTCCCGGATTATCATGCGAACTGTATAGCCAGAAATAATGTCCTGCTGTTTTATCTTTTACAGACTCTGCCAGCCGTACTTTTGTTTCCATCAGTTGGGTCATGTTGTTTTCACTATAAACACCTTTCTGATTAAATGGACCTTCTGTATGTAAATCAAGTGTACGCCATGCTCCGTACTCACCAATCAATACCTGGCGCTGTATATCTTCTGCATAAGTTAATGGGTCTCCACCATAAGTTCCTGTCCAGTTTTGCGGCACATCCCAATCGGTTCCTTTTCCGCCATTACAGGTGGTCACCTTTCTTTGCGATGATGCTGTAGGGTCCAGGCTCCGAATTAATTCTGTACATTCCTTTGCAAAATCTTCTGGTAAAGTACTCTCATTTTCCAATCCCCATAACACTACCGAGGGACTGTTCCGTCTTTCTTTTACCCAATCTATCAGTAAGTTTTTAAAATTGGTTCTGAACTCAGGAGTATCATACCAGATATGAGCTGCCATTTGTGTCCATGACAGAATGCCTAACTTATCCCAATACTCCTGATATAAAAGGTTATGTGGCTGATGCGCATCACGGAATGAATTAAATCCTGCAGACTTAATCTGCATCACTCTTGAATGGATCTGCTCATTGCTGAAAGCGTGACTTTGACCGATCAGATGTTCATACTCTGCTATTCCATTGATAAATACCGGTTTACCATTAAGTAAAAACCGCTTACTATCTGCCGGATTCTCACCTATAGGCCAGCTAATCCAACGAATTCCATACGGAGTATTCAGTTCATCAATGGTTTTATTTCCCTCTTTTATACTCGTCTTCATCGTATATAAATAAGGATTTTCGATTGACCAGAGTTGCACGTTTTTTAGCTCTTCAGTCTGTTGTTTTAAAGCAATTGTCTTTCCAGGAAATATTTTTTCTATACGTTTCAGTTCTGCTATCTTCTTACCTGCTTTATTGAACAACTGGTTAACAACAGTTATATTTCGTACTACTGCGCTATAATTTTTGACAGTGCTTTCCATTTTTAGCTGTGCTGACTTTTCTGTCACCTTATTATCGTTCCAGATATGCACGCCAAAAGGCTCTATTCTGACATCACTGGTTACCACCAAATGAACAGGTCTGAAAATACCCATAGGCTGTGAGCCTTCAGAAAAGCCTCTTTCTGTAGAACATCCACCGTCTACCCAAGGCAGATCTTGTATGTTTGCAGGGTGATCCGCACGCACGGCCAGCAGGTTGGGTTGATTATTTAACTTAACATCGGAAGTTACATCTATTGTAAATGTGGTACGTCCACCTGCATGATACCCTACTTTTTTACCATTTAACCAGATTGTGGCGTATGAACCAACTCCCTCAAAATATAGAAAGAAGCGTTTACCTTCTTTTTTTTCTGAAGTACTAAAGCTTTTTCTATACCAGGCATAACCATGGCGATTGCCATGTAACATCCTTCTGTACCCTTCATACTGATCCCAGTTATGTGGTACATTTACTTTTTTCCAGTCTTTGTCATTAAAGCCCTGTTTTTCAAAACCTTGATAAGCATTGATATTATTGTCGTCGGCAATACTCTGCCAATTCTCATTTAATGTGATGTTTTTGCGTAATCCTGTTTGTGTAAACCCTGTACTTGTAAAAAAAAGGCCAATCAGAAAAGCGACTACTTTCCTTTTATTCATAATCTCTCCAAATCTCCGTTCAATTTATAGATTTCGCCCTTTTGTGTGGCGATGCTTGTAATTTTATTTCCATAACGCAGTAAGCAAACTCCACCTACTTTTGATTGTATTTCAAGTGCTGTCAACACACCTTTACTCCATTTTAAACTGAGTTCATAACCTCCTCTGGCCAACATTCCTTTCACTTCTCCCTCTGGCAGATCTGCCGGTAAAGCTGGTAATACCTCAACAAACTGGGTATGGCTTTGTAAAAGCATTTCAGCAATGCCTGCAGCACCACCAAAATTGCCATCAATTTGAAATGGCGGATGTGCATCGAATAAGTTTACATAAGCACCTCCTCCTTTTGCCGCCGGACTGATCAGCATTTTCACCATTTTCATGGCATGATCTCCATCTTTAAACCTGGACCAAAAATTGATTTTCCAGGCTAAACTCCAGCCTGTACCTTCATCGCCACGATAAATGAGGGACTGACGTGCAGCTTTCATCATATCCGGTGTGTCCCAGCTAATATCATTGCCAGGATGCACTCCCCATAAATGTGATACATGTCGATGTTTATTGGTGGTATCATCTTTATCTTCCAGCCACTCCTGCAACTGATTATACTTCCCGATTTGATTGGGCGCCAGTTGTGTAACTTTCTGTTCTAGTGTCTTTCTAAATTCTGCATCTATGCCCAATAAATTAGAAGCTGCAATACAATTTTTAAAAAGGGTACGAATAATCTGATGATCCATTGTCGGACCTGCGACTAATCCGCCATTTTCAGGTGAGTTAGATGGTGTACTGATCAACCAGCCTGTCTTCGGGTCTTTGATAAGAAAATCAACATAAAAAACTGCTGATTGTTTCATGATCGGGTAAGCCTCATTTTTAAGAAATGTATAATCCTGAGTAAACTGAAAATGCTCCCATAGATGCTGACTTAACCAACCTCCACCACCAACCCAAATACCATGATTTGAAGCATTTATCGGGGCTGTAGCATTCCATAAATCAGTGTTATGATGCAATACCCAACCATTGGCATTATAATGAACTTTTGCAGTCAATGCACCATTTTTAGCCAAGGATGTAATCTTTTTAAATAAAGGCTCGTTCATAGCCGGAAGATTTAATGTTCCGGTAGGCCAATAATTCATTTCCAGATTGATGTTTGTAGTGTACTTACTACCCCAAGGTGGCGTAAGCTGATCATTCCAGATACCTTGCAAATTTGCAGGTTGCGTGCCTGGTCTAGAACTTGAAATGAGCAAGTAACGTCCGTACTGAATAAATAATGCTGCAAAGGATGCATCTTTTGAGCCGGCAAATCTCTCTATACGTTCATCTGTAGGAAGGTTTTCATTTTCGCCCTTTCCAAAATTTACTGTAAATGGGCTATAGTATTTCTGGTATTCTTTTATATGCGCCGCTTTTACCTGTGCATAGGTTTTGCCCAGCAAACTTGCATTAGCCTTTATACATGCCGTAGCGGGGATACCATTAACATTTTTATCATTGATAAAATTTGTTCCTGCGGTCAAATACAATGTTACATCATCTGCATTGCTGATGCTTATTTTACCTTGGCTCACCAATAGTTTACCTTTTGTAATTACTGCTTTAAGCTGACTCTCTCCTTTTAAAGCTCCAGCTCTTACTCGGACACTAATCGACAAGGTATTTTCATTGATTTTTTTGACCAGATGATACTTATGTGGGCTCGACAAAATTGCATCCAGACTAATGCTGCCTTTTTTTTCAGCTGTTAATCTAATTACTACAGCCTGATTTGGCTGACTTGCAAAGTACTCACGTTGATAATTGACTCCATTTAAGGTATATGTCGTACTGCTAACTGCTGTATTTAAATCAAGTTTACGCTTATAGTTTGTTACTGTTGAGTTATGATTTTTAAAGTTTAAATGTAAATCTCCAAATGCCTGGTAACTGGCTTGAAACTGAGATACCATAGGAGGCTCGTCATTTTGAACCTTATACTTCCATTCCTTAACCAGTGATATGCCATTTTCTGGTTTACCTCCTTCAGGATATATGGAAATGGGGCGACTTGTATCTTTATATCCTGCAATTCCTCCTTTATCAAAGTAATTTAAAACCTGTACAGCTATGGTATTTTTCCCTGTTTTAATCAGGTTTGCCGGAATAATGTACTTTCTTGGTGCTGTGCCATCTGTATTGCCCACCAGCGTCCCATTGATATAGCTAAAATCCTGATCACGAACCCTGTTTAAATCCAACATAAGGTTTTTACCTTTCCAGTTTCCAGGAACTTCAAAGGTAGTACGTAACCATATTGCGCCATCAAAGTCTTTTAGTCCTACAGCTTCCCAACCTTCATAACTGGGGACTTTAATCGTTCCCCATTGCAGGTCATCATAGTTTTCTGCTGCAGGATTGCCTGACATTCCTTTTAGGGTTTTCATTTCTACAACCCATTTTGCTCTATCACCAGCAATACTTTGAGTCCCCATAAAATGCTCGGCAGCCAGTTTTTCCGCCGCTGCCTGTTTACCTTCAAATAGCAGCTTTCGGATCTCGCTAAGATAATTTGCAGCGCCTTTGTGGTTATAATCCCTGGGTCCGCCTGTCCACAGCGTTTCCTCATTAAACTGAATCCTGTCTTTTTCTACCCCGGCAAATACCATGGCACCAATCCGTCCATTCCCAATAGGCAAAGCATCCGTCCATTGTTCAGCTGGCTTGGTATACCAAAGCTGATAGGCTGGTTGTTGGGCAATAACATCTGTAGTGATTAGGCTGCCAATGAACATTAAGTTCATGCAGGTAAAAAAACTGCTGAATTTCATTACGATACAAATTAAATTACTTAATCGGATCTCCTGAGATAACGCGAACTGCTTCTGTAACTTTCCCGACTGTTACAACTGGAGTTTTAACTTGCTTAAAGTTATTGTTTCCCAGCGATATACCACTAGTTTTCTCTCCACTAATTTTCAAATAAGTATCTGTACCAGATACAGGAAATGCATTATAGATAAATGCGTTGTTCACATCTTTCAGATCAAGTACAGGTACATTTTTAAGTGGTGTATAGGTCTTTACATTATTAATAGTTAAAGAACCAACTCTATCAGCTTTTATTGACGAACCTATCTCTGTATTCACCTCTACGTTATGAAATTCAATACGATTAGCATTGCGGATGTCAAAGCCAGTTTTCGCTTCCATATTGATGTCATTAAAGGTGATGTTCTCTATAGGCATCTCCTCCAATCCATTTAAGAAAGCTGCCTGATTTACATTCGAGGCAGTAATATTACTGAAATGGATATTCCTAAATCTTGGTGTACGCTCTGAGACAGGCTCAACAGTTGTTTTTGCATATTGTAAATCCAATACGATAGCCTGTTGTTTTATATTCTTCATGATGATGTTGTCTACCCTGATCTCTTCAACTATGCCACCTCTTCCACGTGCAGATTTAATACGTAAGCCACGATCTGTTCCATCAAACACACAATTGGAAATGGTAATCTTGCGTACATCGCCAGACATCTCACTACCTATTACTACACCACCATGGCCAGAAAGCATGGTGCAATTGGTGATGGTATAATTTTCTGCAGGAACAGCCATTTTTCTACCCGGTCCGTCTTTACCTGATTTTATGGTAATACAATCGTCCCCTACGCTGATATGGCAATCAGAAATGCGTACATTTTTACAAGATTCAGGATTTATTCCATCTGTATTAGGTGCAAATCTGGCCGGATTGTTAATGGTCACCGCATGTATGGTTACATTTTCGCAAAACTCCGGATTTACTGTCCAAAACGGTGAGTTACGAATGGTTATACCTTGTATCAATACATTTTTACAATACATCGTTTGTATAAAAGGCGGACGTAAAAAGCCACGAGTCATCTGTTTGGGCTCATCAGGTAAAAGAATATTCTTATTCAGTTCATCAAACATATACTGCCATTTGGAACGCGGCTGATCTGCTTTATATCCCTCTACAAAATCCCACCATTTTTTGCCATGTCCATCAATAATACCTCTGCCTGTTATGGCAATATTTTCAGCTTCATAAGCATAAAATAGTGGAGAAAAACTCGTTACGTCAACCCCTTCATACCTGCTCTTCACCATAGGCAAATAATCATCAAAATTGTCGCTGAAATGAAGTTCTGCACCAGCATCAATGAATATGGTAATATTGCTTTTCAGGTGTATTGAACCAGTAAGATATTTACCTGCAGGGAAGTAAACTGTTCCACCACCTGCTTTTGATGCTGCATCTATAGCCTTTTTTATGGCCTGGGTAGCCAATTTACTACTGTCATTTTTAGCGCCATATTTAAGTACATTATAATAAGACTGTGCTTTTGCATTTATGCTAAAGAGCATTGAACAGCAGCTCAGGGCTATAACAGTTAAAAATTTAGGGATAGGGCTATAAAACTTCATTTTTATTTATGTTTGTGGTTGATTACTTAAATTTAATTACTGCAGGTTTTAGCTTTGCAGACTGATAGATCTCTTTACCATCGGCATATACACGCAGGCCTTTACCTTTGTTATATTTCTTTCCGGTTTTATCCCATAATAAGGTTAGCGTTTTACCATGATAAGTGACATTATCTAATAAGAACCAATCCCATTTTCCATCAGGAATTAGCGGGTAAAATCCAAAAGCATTATCTAACCTTGGCTTTATTCCAATCAGGTCATTAATCACTAAATCACAGAATGTAGAATGGTTGTAAAATTTGCTTCTTGGATGATCTCCTTTTAGCCACTCTCCTGTTTTTTCATCCTGGTATTCACCCAAATAAGGCTTACCGTTCATTTGATGAGATTTGGCATATTGATGAAGTTCATCATAAAATACCTTTGGAGTCATTTTACCATGATGCTTATAATTGGTCAGCAGGTTCGACAATCCTTTTAAAGTTTGTGAGCTTGCGAATGGCCACAATGCCCCATCCCATTCACATCCATGTCCGGATCCACGGGTTCTGAATGTTGGCTCTCTCCGTTCCGCTGTTGTTAAACCCCATGGCGCTTTAAATCCGGCAGTATCTAACAATTGATCCCATGCCTTTGCATATTGAGGTTGATCTGCCGGCAGATCGAAATTCCAGGGTATATAACCAATTGCTTCTCTGGCACGAGCGAATTCTGCGTTGGGATGTTTTGTTTTAAAAAAGCTATCCTTACTATCCCATAAACTGTCCTGAACCAATTTTTTAAGACTCGCTGCTTTGGTACTATATTTCTGCACTAATGCTTTATCACCAATGATTGTACCTATTTGAACCAATGCTTTTGCATTTCCATACATATAGCTGCTAATAGTAGGTCTTCTGTTCTCGTCTTTTCTTGATCCGCTGACCGACTCTTCCATTCCATCTTTCACATCAAACTGCCAAAACAAACCACCTTTTAATTGCCTCTCTTTTTCCCATTTACTGTAATCAGCGTCTAATGCCGGTACAATTTTACTTAGATATGCTTTATCAGGATGTACCAGGTAATTCTGGTACACTGCATCATCTACCCAGCTACTAAATTGATGAAAGCGTTGTTTAGTCTGCCCTACATCTGCGTGATACAACCAAAAGTCTACGTATTCTTTTAGATACTCGGTATTTTTAAGCCAACGACCTTCATAGATATGATGTCCCAATGCGCAACTGATAGAGTTGTATTTGCCTGCGTGTTTTACAGGTTCAATAAACTCTGTGAATATGAAACCCTCAGGTGTTTTTACCAGATGCTTACGGAACGACCACCATCTGTAATAGTAATTTTGTTCCAATACTTCGTCCGGGCATTCCAGCAACGGTACATTTTGCGATAACCAATCAAATGACTGCGCGTTATTCACATGGTTCTTAACTGCTTCATTGTCTATTGAATTGAAGTAATCCACATATTTCTTCAGCTTTGCAGTATTTGCAGATTGAGCGAAGGCTCCAGTCGCCATAATCAGCGATAAGGCTGTTATTATTAGTCTCTTTCTATTCATCATTATTCAAATAACCAATCTATATCTTTTCCTTTACCATCTAGTCCAGCATTATAAATGCGCATTTCCTGTCCCTCACTAATAAAACCAAGGACCATAGCAGCTCCCTTTCCTAAAGTTAGTGTATTTATACCTGCCGGAAAAGAATAAGCATGCACATTTACAGGAGGATAACCGTCTAAAATCATCGAATTCATGATCTTGATTTCCGATTGTCCGTAATTGTTTGCACTGGCATCTGTTTCCAATTCAGGAGCTTTTAGGTACAAAGGTCCCTTTACATTAAAAAAGCCTACCAGAACTTTTACAGGACTAGTATTACTGAATCTTATAGTCGTCCCTGACTTAATTTGTTGTGCTTTATTTAATTTCACTCCTTTAAGCCCTATCAATTGCTCGGTAACATCTTTAATAACGGCAGTAGAATCGGTAAATATTCGAGCATTTTTAGCTAAAATATAACTTTCATTACCTGATAACACTTTAACTACTGCATTTTTAAATGGTTTGATCGCATTTGCTGTTCCTGAATTTGCAGATTTCAATGAATCTATACTTCTTTTAAAGTGGCTCAATTCTTTGGTAAATACCGGCAGCATTTCAGTCCAATGGATAAATGTTTTATCTACCCCTCGCATTGGTATTTTACGTTGTTTGGTCTGCATGCTATTGGCATATAAATAATCGTTTTCTGTTAATTTAACCAGATCTGTATAATGCGCTACACTTTTTTCAAGGAATGGCAATGCTTTTTCCAGATCCGCCACATCATTGGAGTATTTGTAACGTAAAACCCATAATGCTGATTTCACCTTTTCTGCATAGAAATTAGCCATAGCATCGTAGCAATACATGTCGTTTTTTAGTCTTCGGAACTCCTCGGTATCTTTAGTAACTGATGGTGACGCTTCATTTATTGATGCCAATGCCTTTTTTCCATGTTCAATAACTTCCCTCGCTACCTGAACTGGTGTTTCTCCAATATGTCCTTGCTTTTTCCATGCCTTTTCAGCGTATTCAATAATCATTTCTCCTTCTGGCGCTTCAGATTCATACAATAAAGTAAATAAACCATAACGGTAAGGATTGATCAGCTGCGTCATTAACATTCCTAAAGTCAGCGTTTGTCTGTTACCATCTGTAATTCCATAACGGCGTAACAATTTTGGTGAGATCTCTCCTGATTCTTCATAGGCATTAAGAATTGCTTTTCCAGCAGGCAGATCTGTACCGTATTTAGCAGCAAGCTCTTGTCCCCAATAATTAATCTCTTCGTTTCTATCTCTGTAAGAATTCCATGCATACCTGCCCCATTCTTTATACCAAATCCAATCACGATCTATCTGCAACTGTCTATCTTTAATTTTATCTGCCGTATATGGCCAGTCCCAATAACCCGACTGCGGGTATAAGTGCAGACCTTTGGAACCATAGATTTTATCCATAGCCTGTACAGATTTCTGAATAAAATCTGCTGAACCATAACGGAAAGGCTCCAGGTTAGCTAAGATATGTACATTAGAAATATGTACCGGGGCTACCCTGCTTAACTCCCTGTGTAATTCTGCCCAGCTACCTCTTGGTTCATAAGTGGTTAAAGCTTCGCCATTGAATTTATTTTCTGTGTACAGGTTTTTATAAAGTGGCAATGAGGCTGCCATCACACTTGGAGCATGTGTATCATGAGCCCTCAATACAATTGGTGGTTCGTTTTTAATCCCTGCAGCTTTTAGGCCATCCTTTACACCTGGAATAATCGTTTTTGTAAACCAGTCTATATCATCTTGCCCTACTCCTTCCATAGCTTCACCCAATGCAACCAGCAATCCAACGTTAGGATATTTTTCTACAAAGGCCGCGACAGATTTTCGGGTATAATCTGCTATCAATGGAATAATGGGACGGTTTCTGTCTTGTGTTGCCAAACCATGTTTGTCAGCAAATGGTTTTGGTATTAAAATGTTATAGAACATCTGAATTACCCATATTCCCCTTTTGTCTGCCTCTTCTGTTAAGAATCTGAAAACTTCCTCGTTCTTTTTAAAAGTTTCATCATCTACCTCTACAGCATATGGATAATCTTTAAGTCGTACCAGTGATGAAAAAGGATGTCCATTCCATAAGTAAAGTGAATTATAACGGTTTTCAACCATCATATCCAGATAACGGATCCAATGATCTCGATCATAAAACCATGGGAAACTCTCAGGTGTATAGGGGTACTCATAAATCTCTCTGCCAGGCAAAAATTCAGTCTTTTGCAGACCAATACAAGTACCACGTAAAACCATTTGAGGCTGATCGGAGACGGAGATATTTTCTGGCAATTTATTTTTTAACTTAATTTCATCAACAAGCTCCATACAACCGTATAATGCACCCGAATGGTCTGTTCCTTCAATAACCAGGTTATTATTTTTATTATATGAAATATTAAAGCCTTCTTTACCAACTTGCTTTTGGGCGGGATTTGATACGCCTGCTAATAATTGATCTCCTTTAATTCCGATTACTATGAATCCTTTACCCTTCGGTAATTTATTCTTCTGTACAATCTTAACATCGTAACCAATTAATGATAAAGCTTTTGATATTTTCTCTGCTCCAAATTTAACCCTTGAGTTGGATTGTGCCGGAATCACTATGGTCCGGCTATTTTTTTTGAATACACCAGTAGCTTTAACTTCAGCTGAGCTGAGGAACAAAAGGCAAATAAGAGTAATTATGGGGAGATTTTTCATTGTACAGGTCACAAGTCTTAAAGCTTATGAAAGGTTCAGACTATATTTGGTTTTTGTGTGAATTTCAAATATAGCGACCGCCATTATGGCTTTAATGTAGCATTTCCCCAAAATGCTATACAATATTATCATCAGCGTTTTAATGCTGTAAAAAAGCTGTTATATTAGGTCAAAAGCTCTTGCATACTGGCAGACTTCATAGTAAGAACTCGTGTTCAGTTTCTGTTTGATATTCTTTCTATGGGTTTCGACAGTAGTTTGTGCAATAAATAACTGTTCTGCGGTTTCTGCTGAGCTTTTACCTAATGCCATTAATGAGAGTATTTCTCGTTCTCTGGCCGACAATTTAGTAAAGGTGTTGAGGTTCTGTCTTAAAAAATTATTTTCCTCGAGCAAACGAGATGCTTTAGCAGTCATATGGTGCATGGCATCAATTGGTGATGAGGTAGTGATTGTAAGTAAGGGTAATTGGTTTTCATCCCTTAAAAGGATTTTAGTACTGCTCATGTACCATTTCCATTCAGCATGTCCAGATAATCTTACTTGTTGAAAATAAGTTACACACTCATCATCCCTATTTCTTTCCAACAAGCCTAATATTTTAGGCACATAATCTTTCGCATCATCAGCATTAAAATAAACATAATAATACTCATCAGGTGTTAAACCTGTAATTACATCCAATGTGATTCCCAAGTTCTTTAAGCCATTTTCAGACATCCAGGCTACTGTACCATTGATATTATGAATAATCACTACCGCCGGTAGTTTATCGGCTATGACTGCAATTTCTGCAATTGCTTGTTTGATTTTATCAGACAAGACTAGATTATATTCGGTCATTTTGAAATTTAATTATTAATAAAGATCATTAATTGTAAAAATACCCATTATTGGGTATTGCCCAAATTATTGTGAATATGTTTTTTTGCTATAGTTTCAATTTCACTTATAATAGTGAAATAAAAACTATTAATTAATTCTTCTAAACCATAATTTTAAACAAACAAAATGAGAAATTTCTCTTTACTATTATTACTAATCACAGCAATATCTTTTTCTAGCTGCAAAAAAGATCCAAGTACAGAAGAAAAAAATGCGAAAAACCTTATTGGCAAATGGTTCTTAAAATCTGTTACCGAAAAAAACTTAAAAAATGGAACATCAACTAATCAGCAAACAACTCCGATTAATGATGATAAAAAATTTGTGGAATTCAGAAGTAATGGAACTGCTGTTGATTTATGGGGGGATGAATTTAATTACAAAATATCCAATTCAAAGATAACCATGCGATACAATGAAGACGATGAGGACTACATACAAGACATCATAAAAATCACCTCAAATGAATTGGTTTTATCTGAAGAAGATGTTTATACTGAAGGAAATGACACTTTTAAATACATTACCGAATATACCTTTACAAAGAAGTAAAAGCTCTTCTTTCTAAATTGTGCACTCAAAAAAAATCCTGGCAGCCTAAAAGTTGCCAGGATTTACTATTTAACAGAATTTGTGCTTAGTTTTTCTTCGACATATTGTCTGCCATTACCAAGGCATTATATGCATTAACGATTCCTCCTGTTTTACACAGTTCTGTCATCGCAACTTTCTGACCACCTGATTTTGGTTTAGTAACAGGAATATCAATTTTGGTAACTGTTTGTTCAATGATATACTTAATCTGTTTTGCAGTCAACCCAGGATAATAACTTTTAATTAAAGCAGCAATTCCTGCAACTACTGGTGTTGCCATACTTGTTCCTGATAAAGGGCTGTATTTATTCTCAGGCATAGTTGCATAAATACCAACTCCCGGAGCAAATACGTCTACTGTCTGCTTACCATAATTTGTGAATGGGGCAATTAGTCCAGCTTCTGTAGATCCACTGGCTCCTACTGTAATCATATTGGCTGCTTTTTTACCTCCTTTCATAAAGAATGGAGTGGGGTAATGTGGATAGGTATCAATATCCATACCTTCATTTCCAGCTGCATTAACAAGTAACACGCCTTTTTTCTCTGCGTAACGGATTGCATCCTCTACCATTTTACGGTCAGGAGAGATTCTTTTTCCAAAACTCATATTGATAATCTGTGCACCATTATCTACAGCATAGCGGATACCTAAAGCTACATCTTTATCATGCTCATCGCCATTTGGAACAACACGTACACCCATAAGTTTAACAGCATCTGCAATACCGTCCATTCCTTTTCCATTGTTGCGGACTGCTCCAATAATGCCTCCTACGTGTGTTCCATGAAAATATGGATCCCCCATTAGGTTAGCATTTCCATAAAAACGGTCTTTGATGTCTGTGTAATCATCTTTTACTTGCTGCCCTCTATAGTCAACTGGAGCAATAGTATCGGCCTTTTTCAACAGACTTTTACTCAGAATCCACCATTTATAGTTTTGTAAGTCTTTCTTTTTTACTTGTGTTTCATCAGTAACATTTGCGAACTGATCTTTGTACTTAAAATATATACGTTGATATTCAGTGCTCTCTTTAGTTACCTGACCTGTCGGGCCGCCAATAAAATTCCAGCCTTGTGTATCTCCTTTATAGCCATTACCATCAACATCTTTATCCCCCGGTAATTCTTTAGCATTACGCCATAGGTTAGCACTTAAATCTTCATGTAAGGTATCAATACCTCCATCCAATACTGCTACGACCACTGTTTTAGGTATTTTACCTTTTAATAATTCATTGTAGGCTTTAATAACATTTGTTCCGTATACTTTATCTGTATCTTTAGATAGTAAATGCCAGTTTTGATTTTTTTGCGGTTGCTGCTGTGCAAAGCTTAATACCGGGACTAGCAGTCCCAGTACCATAGTAAGTCTTTTCATGTATGTTTTTAATTAGTTGCCGCAACATACGTATATTTCCGGAAATTGCCTTTATACTTTTAGTAGCATTTTTATTGCGATTACCTCCCGGTCGTGCTTAAAAGACCATCTTTCACCAATTGATCAACCAATACTTTTGGATAAGTTCTTACAAAATTATCTATAGAACCTGGATTTACAGTCTCCGATTGTGCCGACCAGATCAATTTACGACCTTCTAAATCATAAAGATTGGTTTCCATAAAATAAGTACGATCTGTCACATAATAACCGGGTTCATAAAACATCGGATACCAATAATTATAATAACTATAGAAGCCCCCATACCACCTGTAATATGGATAGGGTGCATAGCCTCTAGTTCCTGGAACGTATCTTGTCTCACTATCTTTGTTGATCATTGAGATTGTCATGATATAGTTTGCCCCAGAATTTACAATTTGATTTCTTAGCACCTGTTCTGTGGGTATCTTTTTATAAAATTCCGGATTGAAGTAGTCGTTCCCCTTTACAGTTTTTACATTATTCATTGCCAGCAGACTTGTAAATCCATTTTCTAATTCAGTTCTGACTTTGATATTCTTTGTTAATGAAGAAATAAATATGGTTTGTCCATCTAATACTTTTCCTTTTGAAGATGGTTCAACCCAGGAACCTGTTATCCTTGTTATAGGGCTGCAGGACAATATCATCCCGCTCCCAAGCAGAATGACAAACAACTTAAGTGTCTTCATAATTAGTACTTTATAGTCTAAACACTTAAACTATAAAAATGTTTATCATCAGAATATAGAAAGAATGGAAATTCATAAAATGAAAAGGGTGTCCAGGACCGAAGTCCCAAACACCCTGTTTAATTTCAGTTATTTTATTGATTAATAATTAGCTACAAAATATGTTTTTGAACTTTGATCATCTGTAACTTTAATCTGATTTATTGCTTTTGCATAAGACTTAATTTTAGCAGGTTTTATATTGCCAGCAATTGTTAAATAAGCCGTTGCAGGATTAGCCATTGCACTGTAATAAGCATTTACATCGTTTAGATTTAAGTTTTGAACTGATAAAGCTGTAATGCTTTTAGTATAATATTTATCTTGAGCAGTAATGTGTGATAATATCTCTGCCTTTGCTTTAGCTAAAGCTTCATCAGTAAATTGAGGAGCAGTGATATAAGAAGACATAGCAGCTAAAGCATCTTCAAACTGATCGGCATTTGCTGCAGCCACATTAATCCCTTTATCCGTAAAGCTTAAAGATTGATTTACTTCAGGTAATTGTTGAGTTAAAATGGTATTTACCAGTTCTTGTACAGATGCTTTTTCATCAACATACTTGCTGGCACCTTCAAAACTTAAAACTGAGAATACTTTTTGTGTTCCAGAATTTTCAGCAACTATTACAGTCATTCCACTTTTTAACTTGTAACTAACAGGTGCTTTCATAACAGATTGTGCGTAGCTGAATTGAACAGATACTAAAAGAGCGATTGCGATAGAGATGTTTTTTAAATTTTTCATAACAGGGATTCAAATTTATTTTTTTAATTGGTTGATGATTCAAAAGTATGACGCATTATCCAACCCCGAAATGAAGAATAGGTAGAAAGGCATTTCCACCCGACGAAAAGGCATTAGAACTCTTTGGAGTTTTAATGCCTATCTGAACAGCTATTTATTAAACATTTCTTTAATGCTGATGGTTTTATTATTAATCATTGGCTTTGCATAATAAGCCAGAAAAAGAATATAGGCTAATGTAACATAAAGAAACATGAGTGCATATCTCAATCCAATGGCATCACCCAATGATCCTATTATTAATGGTACCAATGCACCACCAAAAATACCTGAGCATAAAATTCCTGAAAAAGAACCATGATGCTGCGCAACTGAATTCAATGCTAGAGAAAAGATAATAGAGAACATCACAGAAATCACAAATCCTGTAGCAGGAAAAGCGTACAATGCTATGTCTTTAGAACCAAACAAAGCAACAGTAACAAATATCATTGAAACTAATGCAGCTAGTTTAAGGATAAGTTTTGAATCAAATAGTTTCAGTAAAACCAGCCCTAGTAAACAACCTAATGACATCAGTCCCCAAAACCATGCTACAGCCTGTGCACCTTCCTTATTTGGATCTACCTCATGATAGCTTCTCAAAAACTCAGACATCCAATTAGCCAGGGCCTGTTCAGTACCTACATAAGCAACAATGCCAATGAAAAATAACCGAACATCTCTGTTTTTAAGTAAACCAATATAAATCCCCGTAGCTCCTGCTTTCTCATCTTCTTTTAGTTCTACTCTTGGTATCCTGATAAAAGAAAGTAACAGTAAAATTAAAATGAATATAAAGCTAAACAACCAGTACAATGCAGTCCATGATAAATTATCTTTTACCAAGCTGGCCAATGCCCCGATTAAAGGATTATTGATCGGACTTGCTGAAAGCTCGGCCATCAGGTAAGAAAACACAAAAGGACTGATAAATGAAGCCAATCCGAATACAAGTTGTCCCAATACTGAAAAGAAAGCAAAGTTCTCTTCGCCACCTGCAGTACGCATTAATGGATTAATGATAACCTGTAACATCGCCATTCCTATACCGATGATAAACAAGGATGCCAATGCTATTCCATATTGTGGAAACAAGCCAAATGCGGTTACACCAACAAAGTTAAGTGTAAAAGCAATTAACATAGACTTTTTCTCTCCAATACGCTCAATCATTATCCCTGATGGGATAGACATAATCCCATAAGCTAAAAAGAATGAAAAAGGTAAAAATGCTGCCATGGTAAGACTCAAATTATAAGTCTGAATAATAATGGGCATTAAAGGTCCAAGAATATTAGTCACAAATGATATGACAAACCAGATCAATAAAATAACACCTACCAGAAAATTATTACGCTGCATATAAACTCATTTAAAATTAAAACTTGGAAAAAACTCTTGCTGCACACCCTAACAACCCTGCCTTATTCCCTAACTGTGCAGCCACAATTTGGGTATGCTGTACTGTATCAGGCATTGTCCTTTTAAGTACTCTTTTTTTAATCTCACTTATATAGAATTGTCCAGCCTCGCTGATGCCTCCTCCAAGCACTACCTTTTGAGGACTGAACACGTGAATCATACTGGCTATACCCGTAGCCAAATGATCAAAATGCTTATGCATAGCCTCTAGCGCTTCAGGTTCTTTAGCCAGATAGTTATTGACGATCATTTTTCCATTTATATTTTCGGCATCAATATCTCGTAATTCAGCATAGTGATTAATCAATGCGGTTGTAGAAGCATAAGCTTCTAAACAGCCCGTTAAGCCACATGAACACTGAGCACCATCTTGTTGTATAGTGATGTGTCCCAGCTCAGTACCTCGATTCTTATATCCTCCGTAGAGTTTTCCATCAATGATTAAACCACCACCTATTCCGGTTCCGATAGTAAGGAAAACGACATTTGTACAATCTGCAGCTGCACCATAAGACTGTTCTCCCAGGCCCATCAGGTTTGCATCATTGTCGATCACCACATTTAAACTTGTTGAAGCCGAAATAATGCTGCCTAAATCCACATTTTTAAAGCCGGGCAAATTATCTGCACCTCCTATAACTATATTCTGATCAACAATGCCAGGGAAGCCAATTCCAACACCCCTCACCTTTTCTGGTGCATGTTCTACACACTTTCGGATGGCAGCATTAATCAATGCAATCACCTCTCCCTCTGTAAAAATATTATCCAGGGGAAACAAAAATGAATAAATCACCTTTCCTGTGTTACTTACCAGTCCACATTTTAATGAGGAGCCGCCCACATCAATTCCAATTGCGTAAGATTCTGTCAATTCTTTAAAGATTTCAATTATTTAATTACCGAAATTAACTTTAAAGCTTTTTAAGGGGTTTTAATAATGTCTTTAATGATTTAGATTTTGTGCTAATTCAATTAAATATCTTCCCCATCTTTCCTTGCAAGGTATTCTGTAGGCATGCAATCATAATATTGCTTAAATGCTGTTGAGAAATATGAAGGAGAATTAAAACCCGACATATAGGCAACCTGTGCGATGGTATATTGTCTGGATTCCATTAATTCTACTGCTTTCTTAAATCGGATACGCTTGATGAAATCTGTCGCAGATTCGCCGGTTATAGCTTTCAGTTTTAAATAAAGATTGGAACGACTCATGCCAATCTCCCGACTGAATTTATCTACTGAAAAATCAGATTCTGTAATATGTGCTTCAATTATAGCAATTGCATCCCTTAAAAAGTCTTCGTCAAGTGTATTGAAAGCAATGTTTTCGGGAATAATTTCTTTTGAGCTTGAATAGTATTCTTTAAGTCTTTTGCGCGAACGGGTTATATTTTGCAGTTTTGCTTCAAGAAGGGCAATAGAAAATGGCTTGGTGACATAATCATCTGCTCCAACTTCTAAACCCTTTATCTGTTGATTAGTTTCATTTTTAGCCGTTAACAGGATTACCGGGATATGGCAGGTCTGGATATTTTGCTTTATCTTTTTACAGAAATGTATACCGTCCATTTCAGGCATCATTACATCAGAAATGATCAGATCAACCTGTTGCTCTTCCAGCAGGTCAAGCGCTTCCTTTCCATCATATGCTACACTTACTTCATAAATTTTGCTAAAATAATTTTTCAAGTAAGTAACAATTTCAGGATTATCATCAACCACGAGTAATTTTTCTTTCTCCGGACCATCAACTTTTCCAATCCCGTCCTCCCCTATATTGTCTTCATCATTGGACAAATCATTTTCAACTGAAAGGGCGTAATGCTGACCATCAATATGGTCATCGGTATCATAACTATCATCGCCCAGAGGAATTGTTACTACAAACGCACTCCCTTTACCCAGAGCACTTTCTACAGTTATATTACCGTGATGTAACTCCACCAGTCGCTTCGTAAATGCCAGACCTACACCAGAACCAAGGTTCATTTCCTGACCGCTTACCTGGTAAAATCTATCGAAAATCCTTTCCTGGTGTTGCACATCAATTCCCATCCCGGTATCTGTTACTTTGATCACGGCATCATTATTTCTTCTTGCAAATTCAACCGTTATAGAACCACCTTCTTCTGTGTATTTAAAGGCATTGGAAAGCAAGTTAAATAAGATTCTTTCTATTGCATCTTTATCGAAGTAAAAAGACAATTTTGCTTCTGTTGAACGGAATGTATATTTGATTTTATTCTTTTCAGAGAGTGAATTAAAGGAACTATATGCCTCATGGATAAAACTAACCATATCGCCCTTACCCACTTTAAGTTTTTTGGTACCTCTTTCTGTTTTTTTAAACTCAAAAAGCTGATCTACTAAATGATAAAGTCGTTTCGCATTCAGCATCATCAGCTCATGGTTTTTTCTTAAGCTTTTATCAGCTATTGGCTTACTCAGAATTTCTTCAAGTGGTGCTAATATTAATGTTAATGGAGTTCTGAATTCATGCGAAATATTGGTAAAGAAGTCCATTTTCATCTGATTGATGTAATTGACCTTCTCGCGTTCCATCCTTTCCATTTTTAACTGGTGTAATGTTCTGATACGCTCTGAAATAACCTTGTAAACGAAGTAACCAGCTCCAATTGCAAATGCAGTCATCAGCAAGTAAAACCAGGTGCTGTTATACCAGGGTGGTGTAACGACTATATCCAGAGTTTTCACTTCACTACTCTCACCCTGTGGGCCAACAGCTTTAACATGAAAAACATATTTACCAGGTTGTAAATTTGTATAACTGGCTTTAGAAATATCTTCAGTAATCTGCCATTCTTTATCAAAACCATCTAGCTTGTACCAATATTTTGTTTTATTGGGGGAAATATAATTGAAGGCATTAAAAAAGATAGTAAACTGTTTAAATTCATGTTTAAATGTTAGCTTTTTAGCTTGGTCTATATGTTGATCTACAACATCATATCCATCCCCGGGTACAACTCTTTTATTAAAAACTTCGAGTCCTGTAAAGGTTACTTTTAATTTTAAGGGAGCTTGCTTTAAAGCTTTCGGATAGAAATAAGAAATCCCGTTGATCCCACCAAAAAGCATCATCCCATCTGCTGCTTTACAAAAAGCATAAAGATTAAACTGATTGTTTTGCAATCCATCTTTATTATCGAAAACCTGCAACTTACGGCTATCAGGGTTAAATTTCACCAGGCCCTTGTTGGTCGAAATCCATAAATTCCCTTCATCATCAGGCAGTATGCCATAAATCGTACCTTTAAGGAAATCTTTACGGATATTGAACGTTACGAAACTACGGGTATTTTCATCAAATAAGTTAAGTCCATCCCTTGTTCCTATCCAGATACGCTTTTTAGCATCTTCAGCAATACAACTTACTACGTCATTGCTCAGCAAATTACCCGGGAAATTATCGAAGAGCATATTATCCGGGTAAAACAAGTTCACACCATTCGTAGTACCTATCCAAATACGTTTCTTAGAATCTTCCAGCAAATAACTGATTTCATCAGATGTTAAACGCTTTCCAGCTTTATCCATATAAATATGGCTAAAGGATTGATCAGAAGTATTAAATTGATCGAAACCAGTTCTTGTACCTACCCAAATACGACTTTTATGGTCTTTTAATAAGGCATAGACCATGTCACCAGCAATACTTTTAGAATCTGCCTGATTATGCCTGAACACTTTACTTGTTCTGCTTATGGGATCAAGATAATTCAAGCCCATATTATGTGTTCCTACCAAAAGCTTACCAGCCTCGTCAAAAGCTATAGATTTGATATTATTAGAACTCAATGAACCATTTCCTGTTTCCTTAAAAGTATAATACTTAATAGTACCTGCATTTCGATCCCAGTAATTAAGTCCTTTATCATTTGTACCAATCCAGAAATCGCCTTTACCGTCTTGCTTTATCACATTTACCACCTGATCATTTAGTGACAATGCACCTGTACTCTGATTTAGCAAATTGAACTTAATATCATTGTGGTGATAATAATTTATCCCACCATAAAAAGTCCCCATCCACATACCATTCTGTTTATCACGATACACACAACGAACTGAATTCTGATTTATAGTATAAGGCACAGAGGCCCTGTGATAATAGTTCTGAAAAATGTTGGCTTTAAGATCTAGAATTGAAAGGCCATTAAAAGTTCCCAACCACAAATTACCTTGTTCATCCTTACTTATCCCCCGTACATCATTATCTGCCAAACTAGATTCTTGTCCTGCAAAATGTTTATAATTAACCGTAGTGCCCTTTTTTAGGTTATATTGAAATAAGCCTTTGCCTTCAGTTCCAATCCACAACAATTCTCCATCTACAAAAAGCTCATTAACCCTTGGCTTTCCTAAACTTAAGTTTAAAGCAGTCAATTTTTTGGTGGCCGTGTTCATTTTAAATAAACCTACGTCTGTCCCTACAAACAAGCTACTTTTTACTAAAGCCAAACGAGTAACACTTTTTATATCAAAAGCAGATGCATCAAAATTAACCTGTTTAAACTGTCCTGATGAAGCATCTAGTAGAAAGATCTCACCAGAACTTGAACTCGCCCAAACCACTTTATTGGCATCTTCTACAATAGAAGAAATGTACCATTCACCTGATTTGCGTGGAAATTTATAGTTCTGAAAGTTTTCTTTAGTATAATCAAAACGGCTTACACCTTGATTTCCTCCAACCCATAGTAAACCTTTATGGTCAAGAAAAAGACTCCTGATATAGTTGGACTGTAAACTATTTTTATCAGCCTTGGAGGGACGATAGACACTAAAAGTTTCTCCGTCGTAATGATTCAGACCATCTTGGGTTGCCATCCACATAAAGCCCAATGTATCTTGTACCATCGTAAAAACAGTGCTTTGCGACAAACCATTTTCTACAGATATACCCCTAAAGTACCGTTTTACAGGCTGTTCAGACTTTAGCTGAGCAACTACAATATGCCCAACAAATAATAGAGAGGCAAACAGACAAAAAATGGTAATCCTCCGCTTCATTGCTTTACAGTTTATTTTTTACGCTTAAAACCAGAGTCAAAATTAACTACATCTGGCAAACTATCCACTACTTCCTGCTTATTAAATGAATTATTTTTAGTTTCTATAAGTATTGAACTGCCTTTTTGGTTGTGTTCGTATACCTTACCCTTAATTTTCACAGTATCAGCACCGTAGCTAAACACGGCATTCTCATTCGTTAATTTTACGGTTAAGTTAGCTGAATTGGATGGATTTAATTCAGCTTTTATTTCCCATGGCCCAACCTTCACATTATACAAACCATTCTTATCGCTAATTACCTTAATTACATTAACATTTTTATCCTTTAGCTGGATTATAGTTAAAAAACGGTTAGTCTTTAAAGAATTAACAGTAGTAATTCCTGCATGCCACTGATCTTTAAATTCTATAATATTACCTTCATCATCTGTTTTACCTTTCCAGTTTTTAGCAGGGAAATTATACTTATCATGCAATACCATTTTTAATGGGGTATGTGCATAAACTGTTGTGCTAACATGAGCAAGATTGGTTTTTAGCTTAAAACTCTGTTCCGATGCACCATTAACTGTTTTGCCATCCATCATAAACGGACTATGCATCTGGCTGGTCCATTTTACTGGTTTCACAGCTTCGAGTTCATCATATAAAACTACATAATTACTATCTAGTTGCAGCATATGTCTTCTATATAATTTTACGCCAGATTCCCCATAACCACTACTTTTATCAGCTTTTAAACCTATTTGTTTAAATCGATCTAACCAAAAACCGGTGGTAACATTCCCATACGCATTTGAAGCATCTCCTAACGCATACTGAATTCTATTGCCAGTCATGAAACGCGGGATCCATCCATAACCGTCCTCTCCTATCCTTTGTCCCAAACTATCGGCCAGTATAGTATTATAGGCTCTTGATGAACGATAATCCAATAAATTATGCGCATCACTAAAATTGCTGTAAAATCCAGTTCCACCAAATACTTTTTCTCCATTATAATTAATGGTGTATGCATTTTGTGCCGCATGGCCATGTCCAGCTGCACCAAAAGGATTAGACATTAAATAACTTCCCAGATTTTTTGCGGGATTTGCTAAATTGGAATGCATGGCTACCAATCCGATATCTTTAAATACCCGGCCCTTAGGAAGTGTAGTAGGCGCAGACAATATTCTTACTGTGTTTGGATTATAATTTAGTAACCTGAAAAGCAAGAAATCATCTGTTCCTTTAAAAAAATCAGGTTTAGTTTTCCTGATTTCAGCAACATACCAGTTTAAAAATGGGTTATCAACTTTTAATGCTAAAGCCTCTGCAAATTTAGCCTGCATTTTAACTGTATTGGCAAGGTTCTCATGCATATCACCTACTGCTGTTGAGGTAGAATTTGGCGGATAGCTGTATAACATGTAATAAGGAAGATTCTGCATCCATGTTTGCTTGAAATAATCCATTCCAGATATATTACCAAAAAGTTCGGGTAAGTAAATCAGTGTTTCATAATGCGTCCGAAAATACCCGTTACCTTCATGCCAACCGCCATCAGTTGAACCTAAAACAGGAAAACGAGCAGACCACACTTCATATACATAAGTCAGCCATTCATCTGCTTCTGGTAAATCGCTGGCAACAGCTACCGCAGCGATGGAGAAATTACGTAAAATATGCTGCCAAACATGATTATCACACATTTGCAATTCAAAGCGATTAGGCAAATCTTCATATATGCGTTTCCCTCTAATTGCAATTATATTTCTTAATAAACTTTTTTCTGCTGCTGTTAAATATTTAAAACCTGCATCGTAAAGCCAGGCAAGAGATTCAAGAATATTTCCATTATTAAAATCGTCACGTGTTGCATAACTATCTGGGTTCATTTTAGCAACATGCAAAGCTTGTTTTATAGCTTCTTTGATATACCGTTCATCTTTGGTCAATTGAAAAGCTATACAAAGATTCCGGATGGGGGAACCTACTTTTTCGCCAAAGCCATGATACATGAATTCAACCATTTGCTTGCGTTGCAAGGCATTCATTCCGGTTGTATCCCTTGGCCTTGTTGGCTTTTCTTCTGGAAGCGGCTGCCCCAATAACTTAGCTGAAGCCGCTATAAAAGACTTAGCCTCTGGGTTTTGCTTATTATTGACATAAAAAACTTCTGCATTTTTATTCATCCCCCACAACCTGGGATGTGCGGCTCTTCCTTTTTCTAATACAGTAGCTACGGCTGGAGATGTACCTACATTTTTAGCCTGCTTTTTAACAATAAAATCGTAGGTAGGTGACCAATTCCATCTACCACCAACTTTATTTAAAGCGGCATATTTCCAGAACCAGCGCCCTGGTTTTAAACTTTGATGTAAAGGGTATATTGCCCAACGCTGCTCATTTCCCACAATTAAGTTGCTTTTAAACAGGCTATCACTTGACAGCAACACTTTATATTTTACTGTTTTACCCTTTACACCAGGCCAAAGCAAAACCGGACTATCATCAGCAACTTCAACCTGGTTAACCGGATATGCCCACTCACGAATACGGGGATGCAACATTCCAGTATCGAGTTGTTGTACAGCCTGTTGTTTTACAGGTGTTAACAATAAGACCGATTGAAGGATAATAGCAAAGCTCATAGTCTCTGGTTTATTTTTTTAGTGCATAAAATGAGTCTTGGTGTTGTATACACCATTTTTTCAAGTATGCACGCATTTGATTTAGTTTTGCTTTATGTGTAGACTTCACCGCAAGGTTATTCATTTCTCCAGGATCATTTTGCAGGTCAAACAGCTGCTCTCTGATTTTTCCTTTATCGTATACGATATATTTAAAATCTTTTGTCAATACTGCCCGACCTTTAATACCAAGCATGACATCGTTATCAGCAAAATCTGTTTCAATTACTAAAGTATCACGCAAACTAACCTTAGGATTATCCATGCGTTTTTTTAAATCCACCCCTTTTAAATAAGCTGGAGTTTCAATACCTGCGTATCCACATATTGTTGGAATAATATCTATACCATTACAAAGTAACTGGTCGTCTGTTTTAGGCTTCCAATGTCCGATTTTAGAGATGATAAAAGGTACTTTGGCAGATTCTTCATACAATACCTGCTTTTGGTTCCATTCATGAGCTCCATAGCCATCTCCATGATCGCTTGTAAAGATGATTATGGTATTATCTTCTAATCCGTGTTTTTTTAGAGACCCTAAAATCATACCTACATAATCATCTACCTTTTCTACCAAGCGATTATAAGCCCAACGATACTGTCTCCATTGCGATTCAGTCCATCCTATTGTTGGGTATGTCCGTAAATTCACTTTCTGTTGCTCTCTTATAATTTCCGGTTCATTTGGAGATATTTTCCAATTTTTTGGCATTACTGGGCAAAGAGAAGGATCAGGAGGCGTACCTATCAAATCCATTTTCAAATAATCACCCCTGGCCCATTCACATATATCATGAGGATTTAAAAAAGAGGCTACAAGTAAAAATGGATTACTTTTATTTTTTTTGATAAAATTAGCGCAATATGATGGCGTTGCTGCATCTGTATAATCTCCGGTAGCAGTATTTTGTATAGTTTCAAATCCATGTTGTTCTATTTTTCCCGCTGGGATTGGTAAATGCCATTTTCCTACATAACCAGTTTTATAACCGCCATTTTTAAATATTTTACCCATCATTAATACCGAATCAGGCCATTGTCCGTCCTTTTCTGGAGCATTCCCACTAAAGCCAGATTCGTGTGGCATTTTACCACTAAATATGGCAGATCTTGATGGCGTGCAAAGTGGCTGCGCACAATATGCACGTGTGAAACGAGTTCCATTAGCAGCAAGTACATCCATTGCGGGTGTATGCAGATCTTTATTTCCTGCATTACTCATAGCATCAGCAGTTTGCTGATCGGTCATAATGATAATAATATTAGGCTTTGAAGCATTTGCTTTTTGCGCATGTACTTCATTACTCCCTAATAATGCAAGTAAGGCCGCACTAAGCAGCCACCCTTTTGTTTTATACATCCTCATTTCTTACTTATTTTAAATAATTATAGCTAGAATCCAAGTTAAAGCGTTTTTGCATTTCTTTACTTGGCTTAGGTGTTTTATCTACCTCACTAAAATAATCAGCAGTATCCCAAATCTTTACATTACCATTAGTTTCCCTCGGATCTTTCGTATCTACCAAATAATTACGCATTTGACTAACTAATTCCTGCTTTATCTTCTGATAAGCAGGAAGTGCGGCCAGATTATGTACCTGATCTGGATCTTTGTTAACATCAAACAATTCTTCTGCAGGACGTTTCCCCATGGCCAGTTCAAAAAATGGTTTCACTTTCTGGTCATCTTTATGTTCTATCAGATAATATTTAGTTTCACCTGGCCAATTGAACATATAAGGGTCAATGTCTCCATAAAACGGTGGATCTCCTGCAGGCCATCTACCTGGCTCATAATTTTTAATATAAAGATAATCTTTAGTGCGAATTGCTCTGCCCGGATAGCCTAAACCATGCTGACGCACAAAAGCGTGACGTTCACGACCTAATACAACAAAATCTCTTGATTTTTCTTCTTTCCCTTTTTCTACAATCGGCAACAAGCTTTTACCAGTCATGACTGCAGGAACAGCAATATTTGCTAACTGCAGAAATGTTGGAGCAAGATCATTTAAAGTAACCATATTATCACTAATTACGTTTTGCTTGAATTTACCCGGCCATGAAATGATTAGAGGTACACGAGTTCCAAAATCGTATAAATTGGCCAAACCTCTTGGCATTTGCCATCCGTTGTCGCTACATACTACAATAACTGTATTATCAAGTTGTCCAGTTGCTTTCAATTCTGCCATAATTTCACCCAACTCACGATCAAAGGTCTCAATAGCAGCATAATAGTCTGCTATATCCTGACGTATATCAGGATGATCAGGTAAATATCCTGGAACAGTTACTTTACTTGAGTCGATACCGGCTTTAGCACCAGAACCCACTTCGTAAGGTCTATGTGGATGTAAACTGCTTACCCAGTAACTCCAGGGCCCATCTTTTTTATTTTTTAAGAATTCAGCAAAACTGGTATACTTATCTCCGCCCGGATTTCTCGGACGACCATTTGCTTCAAAACTACCAGGTCCCCATCCTTTACCCTGGAAGCCAATAGCATAGCCTGATTCTTCCAACAGATCTGGATATACTTTGTATTTAACTGGTAAAACGCCCCATAAGTTTGCACCATCTTCCAATCTCCAAATATCCTGCCCTGTCAGCATTGCTGCCCTTGCAGGTGTACACGATGGCGAACTACAAAAGGCATTGGTAAAGCGTACACCCTGACTGGCAATCAAATCCATATTAGGCGTACGAACTACATTATCACCATAACTACCAACATGATTCCAGGATTGGTTATCAGACATGATCATCAAAATATTAGGGCGATCTTGTTTCTTTTCTGGTGAGCAAGAAGCCCAGGTGAGCACCATGATCATTGCAGCTGGAATGTATTTCAAATTATTAAACTTCATCTTTATTAAATTAATTAGTAACGGCTTCAGTTGGATTAGTGTCTTTGTATTGCTTCTGGAGTTTTACAAGTTGTTCTTTTAATTCTTTTACAACTGGCTGATAAGTTTTATTGTTATACAAGTTATTCATCTCTTTTGGATCTTTTTGCATATCATATAATTCCCATTCATCAACATCATTATAAAAATGAATTAGTTTATAACGTTCAGTTCTGATACCATAATGTCTTTTTACCATATGCCAGCTAGGATATTCATAATAATGATAATAAACAGCCTTACGCCATGTTTCTGGTGCTTTACCTGCATTATCTAATAGTGGACGTAAAGAAACACCTTGCATATCATCAGGTATTTTTACTCCTGCATAATCTAAAAATGTTGGAGCAAAATCAAGGTTCATAGCAAAGGCATTACTCACCGATCCCGCTTTGATGGATTTAGGATAACGTACCAATAAAGGTGTTCTAAAAGATTCATCGTACATAAAGCGTTTATCGAAGTAACCATGTTCTCCCAAAAAGAATCCCTGATCTGAAGTATACACAATAATGGTATTATCTAACTCTCCTATTTTTTCCAGGTAATCCATTAATCTATTTACATTTTCATCAACAGAAACTACACATGCTAAATAATCACGCATATATTGTTGATATTTCCAACGAACGAGGTCAGCACCTTTAGGATTTAATTTTCTGTATTCGGCAACCCGTTTATCATATACCTTTTTCCATTTTACCTTTTCAGCATCTGTCATACGGTTATAAACTTCATAAAAACGAGCTTTATCCAATGTAGGGTCATTAGCTTGTTTATAATCATCCCCTTTTGCATCCTTAAATATTGTTTCTATAGGTAATTTTCCCATAGAATCTAATTGAGCTGAGGAGAGTAGTTTAAGATCCCATGCTTCCCACATATCTGTGGAAATATTCATTAGCTGTTCTTTTGCAGCTTTCCCCCTGTTTTTAAAATCATCTAAAAGGTTATCAGGTTCCGGGAAAACTGTATTATCGAACATACCAAGATGTCTTGGTGCTGGCAGCCAGTTACGGTGTGGTGCCTTATGTTGATAAATCATCATAAAAGGCTTATCATGATCTCTCTTCTCTAAGAATCCAATTGCTTTATCTGTAATCACATCAGTTACATAGCCTTTTTCTTTAACAACTTTTCCGTTTTCAAAGAATTCTGGTTGATAATATTGTCCCTGGTTTGGTAAAATACTATAATAGTCAAAACCCATTGGAGTTGAGCCAAGGTGCCATTTACCTATCATTGCGGTTTGGTAACCTGCCTTTTTTAACAATTGCGGATATATCACCTGCGTACTGTCAAACACTTTTGAATTGTCCGTTAATCCATTCAGGTGACTATATTTTCCTGTAAGAATGGTAGCTCTTGAAGGTCCGCAAACTGCATTGGTTACAAAACAGTTATTAAACAACATACCTTCTTTTGCAATCCTATCCAGACCGGGAGTTTTGACAAGCTTACTACCATAAGCACTCATGGCCTGAATGGTGTGATCATCTGTCATAATGAACACAATATTCGGTTTTTTAACACTTTGTTTTGTGTTTGATTGCTGACATGAAGTTAATGTTATACCTCCAACAAAAACTAATAGCAGTAAAAATCGTTTCAATAACATTTTGGTTTTACTTATTTGGTTAATTGATAAGAACGAATTTAGACCAGTAGGATAACAATAGATTTAGGTATTGTTTAAAATAATATCAGTTTTGATGAATACATGTATCAAAACCAGGTATTTCATCAAAATTCATCAAATCCTGAATAAATTAGCTCAATTCCTAAAGCCAGTATTTTTTATGTGTCCTACCTTCATAAAAGAATATAAAACGAACAAAAACTTAAGCTAATGAAAAAATTAATAAGTGCATTTGTTGCTTCCATCGCACTGATGGGTTCAACAAATAGTATGGCAGTCACGAATGACAACGGGGAGGATTGGTTAAAGAAATCTACAAAAACGGCGGTATATCAATTGACCAAAGCTGCGCAAACTTTTACTCCGGGTATGAACCCAAGATCCATCAATAATAATGGTACAGTAAGATTAGCACCACCGCGCGACTGGACTACTGGATTTTTCCCTGGTACTTTATGGTACGGATATGAGCTATCTGGTGATAAGAACCTGGCTGCTGAAGCAAAGAGGTTTACACTAGGCTTAGATACTATGCAGTACATAAAGGATACACATGATCTTGGTTTTATGATTTACTGTTCTTATGGTAATGCTTACCGTTTGACTGGCGATCAGATTTACCGTAAGCCTTTAGAAAATGGTGCAGCTAACTTATATGCACGTTTCAATAAAAAAGTAGGTGCTATCCGTTCATGGGATTTTGGTCACTGGCAATTCCCTGTTATTATTGATAATTTGATGAATCTGGAGTATTTATATTGGGCAGGAAATGAGTTTAAAAAACCAGAATGGTTTAATGCAGCTAAAACACATGCTGCTACTACTATGAAAAACCATTTTAGAAAAGACTATAGTTCATATCATGTAATTAGTTACGATACCCTTTCAGGTAAAGTTTTACAAAGAGAAACTCACCAGGGCCTTACTCATGAGTCTGCATGGGCCAGAGGTCAGGCTTGGGGATTATATGGTTATACGATGAGCTTTAAAGATACTAAAGACAAAAAGTTTATTGATCAGGCTGAGCGTATTGCTGCTTTTATAATGAATCATCCTAAAATGCCTAAGGATAAAATTCCACTTTGGGACTTCGACGTACATACAGAAGAACGTACGCCAAGAGATGCATCTGCAGCAGCTGTAATTGCGTCTGCGCTATTAGATTTGAGTACGCAGGTAAAAGACGGTCAAAAATATTTTAAGTTTGCAGAGGATATATTAAAAACCCTTTCATCAGATGAGTATTTAGCTAAACCAGGTGAGAATCAGTTTTTCATTCTTAAACACAGTGTAGGTGCTTTCCTATATAATTCAGAGATAGATACGCCATTAAACTATGCGGACTATTATTTTATGGAAGCATTAAAAAGATATGCTGAGATTAAAAAAGTTGACTTAAAAACACTTAGTCAGTCATAACGAAATCGAAATTATGAATCTAAAAAAGATTATCCTTTTGCTTGTGTTAACACCTACGCTTCTATTTGCACAGGAATCAAGCAATCCGGTTACAAAAGAAAGCTTCAACAATCTAAACCTGAATTATCCAGGTTTAGAAGAAGTAAATAAATTGTATACTGCAGGAAAGTATACTGAGGCTGCAACCCAATTACTTAAATATTATCGTAGTAAACCAGCTGCAAATAAAAAAGGAGACAAGGCAATTAGTGCTGAGGACCAGGAGAAAGCAGACAATGCTTTGTTACACAAATTTAAGCCACAAAAAGGGTATGGATTTTTTGATTATGGAAAAGACATAAATTGGAGTTACTGGCCAGTAAAAGACAATGAGGTACGTTGGCAATTGCACAGGGTATATTGGTGGCAACCGATGGGCCTGGCTTATCGCAATAGTGGTGATGAAAAATACGCGAAAGAATGGGTCTTCCAATTCCGTGACTGGGTGAGAAAAAATCCTTTGGGATTATCTGCAGAAAATGATCGTTATGCCTGGAGACCTTTAGAGATTTCTGAACGCATTCAAAGTTTAGTAGGCACTTTTAATTTGTTTGTAAACTCTCCGAATTTCAGCCCTGCTTTCTTAATGGAATTCTTAAAAAGCTACCATCAACAAACAGACCATCTGTCTGGAAATTTTGCTGCTATAGGAAATCACCGTTTGTTTGAGGCACAACGTACATTAACAGCTGGTGCTAACTTCCCTGAATATAAAAATTCCGAAAAATGGCGTAAAATTGGTATTGAGGTACTTAATGCTGAAATTGTAAAGCAAGTTTATCCAGATGGACTACAATTTGAATTATCGCCGAATTATCACAATGCAGCCATCAACATTTTCTTAAATGCATACAATGCGGCAAAATTAACAGGCGTAGAAAAGGAATTTCCTTCAAGCTATAAGAATACAGTTGAAAATATGATTATGGCGACCATCAATTTCTCTTTTCCTGATTATACATTTCCAATGTTTGGAGATGCCTGGATAGGAAAGAAAAAAGAGATGATAAAGCAATATAATGATTGGTCAAAAGCTTTTCCCGACAACAAAGTCATTCAATATTACGCAACAGATGGAAAAAAAGGCACTCTACCAAATTACTTATCAAAAGGCTTGACTACCGCTGGTTTCTATTCATTTAGAAACGGATGGGCAGATAATTCAACTGTCATGGTATTAAAAGCTAGCCCTCCTGGAAAATTTCATGCTCAGCCCGACAATGGTACCTTTGAGCTTTGGGTAAAGGGACGTAATTTCACTCCAGATGCGGGTGTATATGTTTATAGTGGCGATGAAGAAATTATGAAAAAGAGAAATTGGTTTCGCCAAACCCGCGTTCATAATACTTTAACCTTAAATGATGAGAACATGATTATTACAAAGGCAAAGGTAAATAAATGGTCTGCTAATCAGAATCTTGATGTATTAAGTTATATTAATCCAAGCTATAATGGATTAGACCATCAGCGCAGTGTGCTTTTTATTGACCAGAAATACTTTGTTATCATCGATTTAGCTATGGGTAAAGCAACAGGAAAACTCGATGTACGCTTCCACCTTAAAGAAGATAGTAAACCTGTTTATGACAAAAACAATAACAGAGTTACCACCTCTTATGATGATGGGAACAATTTATTGATCCAGTCTTTAAACACAGATAAAGTAAGCTTATTACAAGAACAGACAAGTGTTTCCTATTTCTACAATAAAGAAATCCCACGTCCTGCATTAGCTTTTGAAAAACAGAAGGCTGATGATAAAACCCAGGCTTTTGTAACTGTTGTTTATCCTTTTGATGGTCAGAAAGCACCGAAAATCAGCATCAAAGAAAATAATGGCAATGATTATATAAAGGGCAATCTTAATATATCCTTAACTATTGATGGCAAAAAGCGCGAGATAAGTGCACAACTAACTGACAAGTAAAACACCTTTATTAGAGTATCAAGCTTCTCAAAATGTTCAGAAATTCTGAACATTTTGAGAAGCTTTTTTATTTGAATACAATCCTTTGTTCGGTATCTTTGTGCATAGAAACTATGAGCGAATCTTCTGAAACCACCATACACCAGGATAAAACATTTACCAGCATTGATTATGCTGAAAAACAGCTTAAAAACAGAGAATTTATCAACTGTGAATTCGTTAGCTGTGATTTCTCCAAAAGCGACCTGAGTCATAACGACTTTGTTGATTGTCATTTTAAACAGTGTAACTTCTCATTAACCATAGTTGTTGGTACTGGCTTTAGGGATGTGACTTTTAGTGGTTGTAAAATACTGGGTATTGACTTCTCAAAATGCAATAAGTTTTTGTTCTCATTTAAGTTTGAGAAAAGTCAGCTGGATTACAGCACTTTTTATGGGACAAAACTTAAGAAAACCAGGTTTACAGATTGCTCACTTAAAGAAACTGATTTTGAAGAAACTGATCTTTCAGGTAGTGTGTTTGAAAACTGTGATTTGGCAGGCACCAGCTTTGTACGCACTGTTTTAGAAAAAGTAGATTTCCGTACAGCGCGTAATTTTGGTTTCGATCCAGCAGTTAATAAGGTAAAACAGGCCAAATTTTCGGCTTCAAACCTCGCTGGCTTGCTTTATCACTTTAATCTGGACATTGACCACAACATCTAATTCATTTTCCATTCCGGTCTTTCAAAGTGGCAGGTATAGCCATAAGGGTTCTTTTGCAAATAATCCTGATGTTCTTCTTCAGCGTTCCAGAAATCACCTGCAGGTACTACTTCTGTAACGATTGCGCCTGGCCAAACACCAGATGCTTCCATCTCTGAAATTAATGTTTTAGCAGTTTCGTGTTGTGTTTCATCCGTATAAAAGATAGCAGAGCGATATGAAGTACCTATATCATTGCCCTGTCTGTTACGCGTGGTTGGATCATGAATCTGGAAAAAGTATTCCAGGAGCTTACGGTATGACAATGTTGAAGGATCATATATGATCTCTATACCTTCAGCATGCGTACCATGATTCCTATAAGTTGCATTGACAACATCCCCTCCTGTATATCCTACTACCGTCGAAATTACTCCGGGATAATGTCTGATTAACTCTTCTACTCCCCAAAAACAACCGCCAGCTAAAATGGCTTTTTCCGTATTCATAAATTTCCTTTTTTAATAAAATAAAGGTACTATATTTTAAATATTACTCAAAAGTTAAACGCTGCAATAAAAATTATTATTTTAGGCCGTTTTTAATATTCGGGATAATATTAAAAAAACTAAATAATATCTACCTGGAGCGCTCTATGGTTTGGACATCGCACGAAAGCAATCCGGACTATAAAGTAGAACAACAGATAAAAAATAATCTCAATCATGATTGCAAAAAGACTGGAGGGTATAAATGAATACTACTTCTCCCAAAAACTAAGGGAAATTGACGCCCTGAATAAAGAAGGTAAAGGCATTATTAATTTAGGAATCGGCAGCCCTGATCTTCCTCCGCATCCTGATGTAATCAGGACATTACAGGAAGCAGTTGTAAGTCCTTCCATACATGGCTATCAAGGTTATAAAGGAATTCCTGCATTACGACAAGCTTTTGCTGATTGGTACCAGCAGTGGTACAGGGTAAGTCTAAATCCTGATACAGAAGTATTGCCACTAATTGGCTCAAAAGAAGGTATTATGCATATCTGCATGACTTATCTTGATGAAGGTGATGAGGCATTGATTCCTGATCCTGGATATCCTACTTATGGTAGTGCTGTTAAATTAGCTGGAGGAAAACCTGTAAGTTATCTTTTAAAGGAAGAAAACAACTGGTATCCAGACCTTAAAGCACTTGCTGCAACCGATCTGAGCAAAGTAAAACTGATGTTTGTGAATTACCCTCATATGCCTACAGGTCAGCAGGTAGCCCCTGGTTTATTTGAAAATCTGGTACGTTTTGCAAAAGAAAACCAAATCTTACTGGTACATGATAATCCATACAGCTTTATTTTAAACGACAATCCTGTCAGTTTGTTGGAAACTCCTGGAGCTATAGATGTGGCCTTGGAATTGAACTCTTTAAGTAAATCACATAATATGGCTGGTTGGCGTATTGGTGTACTTTGCGGATCAAAAGAGAGGATTGAAGAAGTTCTAAGGTTCAAGAGCAATATGGACAGTGGCATGTTTATGCCCTTGCAACTGGCTGCTGCAAAAGCATTAAGTCTGGGCGCAGATTGGTATAGTCATATCAATAGCATCTATGCAGAAAGAAGGGAAAAAGTATATCAGATCATGGATATCCTTGGTTGCAAATATGAACTTAATCAAGTGGGTTTATTTGTTTGGGCAAAAATTCCGGATCATTATCAAGATGCTTATGCACTTAGTGATGAGATTCTTTACGGATCAAGTGTTTTTCTTACCCCAGGTGGAATATTTGGAAGTCAAGGTAGCCGATATATCAGAATCAGTCTCTGTGGCGACCTCTCCAGATTTGAACAAGCGATAAGCAGGATTAGTAAATAGCATTAATAGCATATATATTAGATTTATATAATGAAAATAGCAGTAGTCGGCCTCGGACTAATTGGTGGTTCCATGGCCTTGATGTTAAAGCAAAAAGGTTTTGCTTCTAAAGTTTATGGTGTGGATAATTTGGAGGAACATGCAATCAAAGCACTGGAACTTGGAATTGCGGATGAGATAACGGATTTGGATAACGCCATAGAAAACAGTGATGTGATTATTCTAAGTGCACCAGTAAGTGTTTGTACTACCTTGTTACCGCATGTATTAGACAAAATACAGCATCAGATTGTTCTGGATACAGGTTCCACTAAAACATCTCTGTTAGATGCTGCAAAAGGGCACGTGAACCGTGGCAGATATATTGCGACTCACCCTATGTGGGGTACTGAGTTCAGCGGACCGGAAGCGGCTACTGATGACGCTTTTGAAGGTAGGGCAAATGTGATCTGTAATGCCTCTGATAGTGATAAGGATGCACTTGCCACAGTTGAACACTTATATACCTTACTAGGTATGTATAATGTTTATATGGAAGGGAAAGACCATGATGTACATGTAGCCTATGTCAGTCATATTTCTCATATTACTTCCTTCGCATTGGCCAATACCGTATTGGAAAAGGAGAGAGAAGAAAATGCTATTTTTGAACTGGCCAGTGCGGGTTTTGAAAGTACTGTGAGGTTAGCTAAAAGTAGTCCGGCCATGTGGATGCCGATCTTTAAGCAGAATAAAGAAAATGTCCTCGATGTTTTAAACGAGCATATTACTCAACTCCGGAAATTCAAATCCTGCATTGAAAAAGAAAACTGGGAATACCTAACCGAGTTAATGGAGAATGCAAATAAAATAAAGACTGTACTTGACAGAAAAGACTAATTAATAGGTGCCGTTCTGGCACCTTAATTTTACCTTTTAGTAGTTTTTGGCCCTAAGGTGAGAAACATTCTTTTGCCCTCAAGCTTAGGAAACAATTCCACTTTACCGACTTCTTCTAGTGCCTGAGCAAATTTGAGAAGAAGTATTTCTCCTCTATCTTTAAAAACAATTGCTCTGCCCTTGAAATGTACAAATGCCCGTACTTTTTCTCCTGCCTCCAGGAATGATATCGCATGTTTAAGCTTAAACTGGAAATCGTGGTCATCAGTATTCGGACCGAATCGTATGTCTTTTATAATAGTCTGCTTGGCTTTAGCCTTGATTTCCTTATCTTTTTTCTTCTTTTCGAAAAGGAATTTATTATAATCAATAATTCTGCAAACTGGAGGTATTGCTGTCGGTGAAATCTCTACCAGGTCTAACCCTTGCTCTTCTGCTAACTCCAAAGCCTTTGCCAGTGGGTATATAGCTGATTCGATATCTTCACCAGTTACTCTCACTTCAGGTGAAGTGATGAACTCATTAATCTTATGTTCCGCTTCTTTCTTTTTAAAGGGTAAGCGTCCCCTAAATCCTGCTCTTTTTTTTAATACCAAATTTGAAAATATTTAAGTGAATAATTAAATCATGTTATAAGCTTTTTTATGCCTACCCCATAATATAGCATTTAAAAAGGTTTTTATAAGAAAATAACTCAATTGATGACTTTGAGCTTATATTAAGAAATAATCATTATAAGATTAAAAAATTAAAATCGTCCAATTCAGAATGTCCTTAACAGAATCAATTTATTATATTCGTCAAATGAGAAGAAGAGACTTTTTTAAAGGCGGATCACTGGCAATCCTGGGGTCTTCGTTATTATCACCATTTGAGACATTAGCAGCTGTTACAATGCCTGATAGTAAGGGCAAACAAGCAAAGAATATCATATTCCTGGTTAGTGATGGCATGAGTACTGGGACGCTGAATATGGCCAATATTTTACTAAACCGTAAAAATGGTGTATCCAGTAAATGGATGTCGTTATATGAAGAAAACAAAGTGACCAGAGCATTGATGGATACCGCATCTGCAAGTTCCATTGTTACAGATTCTGCAGCAGCAAGTTCTTCATGGGGTGGTGGTGTAAGGGTTCCTAATGGCTCTTTAAATGTAAATGCTGACGGAACAGAAAACCTGCCAATTCTCCAAAAATTTAAAAAAGCTGGTAAATCAGTTGGTGTAGTCACAACTGTAACTGCCACACACGCAACCCCTGCCGGTTTTAGTGTAACCAGTAAAAAACGTAGCGATGAGCCCGGTATTGCTGTAAAGTATCTGGATCTTGGAATGGATGTGGTTATGGGTGGCGGGTTAAAGCATTTTTCTCCTTCTCTAAGGAAAGATGGTAAGGATTTATTTGGTCAGGCAAGGACTAAGGGTTATACTGTAGTAACAGACCGTAAACAACTGCTTAATCAGGATGGTTCAAAACCATTGTTGGGAATTTTTACAGATGATGCCCTACCCTATGCATTAGACCGTTCAGCTGATAAGGAATTGATTGAAAAAGTTCCAACGCTTGCTGAAATGACTAAAAATGCCATTAAGACTTTAAGCAAAAACAAGAATGGTTTTGTGCTACAAGTAGAAAGTGGAAAGGTTGATTGGGCTGCTCATGCCAATGATATTGGTGGATTGCTTTATGACCAGATTTTATTTGATGAAGCTGTTGCTGAAGCTATTTCTTTCGCTGAAAAAAGTGGAGATACATTGGTAGTCATTACTACAGACCATGGAAATGCCAACCCTGGTTTATTCTATGGTGCAAATGCTGATCGCAATTTTGAAAAGATTTTTAATTTTAAACAAACCAATAATTGGGTACTTGATGGTGTAAACAAGGACACTTCAGTAAGTTCTTTCATAGAAAAACTTGAAGCTGCACAAGGTTATGCTATCACCAAAGCTGAGGCAGAACAAATATTGGTTCACTATGGCAAAATAGATGAGAAAGGGTTATACAACCCGAGAAACCTTCCTTACAAAGACCTGGCACTTGTACAGTCTAAATATACCTCTGTAGGATGGGGATCTATGGATCACTCTGGTGATTATGTAGAACTTGCTATGTTTGGCCCGGGTAGTGAGTTGTTAAAACCCTTTGTTAAAAATATAGAACTCCATAACCTGATGCTGAAGGCTTGTGGAGTAATCGCTTAACAAGAAGGGCCAGATACTTAAGCATCTGGCCCTTCTTGTTTCATCCTCTTAAAAAAGGGAATAATAGACTAATTAACTTTAATTAATTCAACGCGTCTGTTTTTAGCTTTATTTTCTTCAGAATCATTGGCTACCAAAGGACGTTCAGCTCCAAATCCTTTTGCTGAAAGACGGGTTTTGTCTATTCCATTTGTAATCAGTTGACTCATAACTGAAAGAGACCTATCATTTGAAAGCTTTTTATTGTGCGCCCCGTCTCCTGTATTATCCGTATGGCCCTCTATTGCAATTTTCAAAGAAGTATCATTTTTCAATGCTAGAGCGATTTGATCTACCACTATTTTTCCATCTGTTGTGATATCAGACTTGTCTACCGCAAAATTGATATATAAAATGGATTTCCCTTTTTCTGAAAGATCCTTTACAATATCATCTGCTGTGATCTTTTTAATGGTTTGTTGAAAAGGTTTTTCCTGAACGATTTGAAATGATGTTGTCGCAAAATCCTTTTTTTCTAAAATAATATACACATTACCATCATTTCGGCGAATAACATAAGTTAACATTTGCTGACCATCACTTGGAATAAAGCTACCATCATCTCCAGCATAGGTAACTAATTTATTATATTGTTCTAACCTATCTCCATTTAACTCACCTTCAAAAATTTTAACTCCTCCTGCAGCAAGGATAGCATCCTCATAGCTTTTCAAAAGGTAACGATTGCTGATTTCTATGCCACTGTTCTTATCCCCATGTATCCACGCTCTAAACACTTTTCCTTCAACCTCAAAAAGACTGTCGTCAGTTGCTGCCACTATAAAATCAAAGGGTTTAACTTTAACATTATTAATATACATTGCTCCTTTTGGAGCAGTAAAGAAAGGGAATTCACCTACATCTGTTGTAGAGACTGGAATACTTTCAATGTCGAACTTTTTATTTCCTGTTGAAGCTGGTGCTGAAGCCGTTGTTGAAGAGGCTTCCTTATGCTGAACATTAGCATCCTGATTTCCATCAGAAGTTTTAGATTGGTTGCATGATAAGGCTAATAAAGATCCTGCAAGTAAGAATGTAATTTTTTTCATTGGTATGTTTTCTTTCGGTTGAGAAGCATTGTCATACTTCTATTTTTTACTATTTGAAGTTTAAAGTCGAAAAATTATAGATAAATATTAAAATATCAAAATTACGGCAATACCCTTCATAAATACTAAGATTCATTAACTACTTTCCCATACAAATACTTCGCCCCAAATACGAGCTAAACAGGACTTTTCTAGGCATCCCTTATCGAACGCAAGTCATGTCACAGTCAAAGGAGAGTCCTGTCAAAGCCCTGGGAGTCCTAGACCGTGACCGAACAATAATTGGACACTAACCAGACTTTATTTATTTCTTCCGACTTGTCTCCCAGACCTGGAGACCAAAACCGATTAACATAGCGACAGCACCACAAATCATTATTAAATTAAAACCACCAAGTTCCGAACGTTTACTGATTACAACTCCTAAAGAGAAAAATACAACTCCTAAAATCATAATAAAGAAACCACGCATTCTGGAAAATTTCATTCCAGTTTTAGACTCTTCCTTTTCCATAATCAATTATAAATTAATAATTTTCAAACTACTCCTTGATTATCTAAGTTAACAAAAACTGGAAAAGCACCTTATTTTTTTGAAGTTTTCATTTCCCATTCCGCAGCAATATTTTTGTTTCCTTTGAGCCAGTCGTAATAATTATACAATATCATAGAAGATAATCCATCTGGTTCAGAAGGTCCTCTGTCTCTAAAATATTTTAGCAAACGAGAGCCACCCCAAAGACCCCAGTTATTCCTGATCCACATACCTAATCCATGATGTAATCCTAGCATATCACCTCTACTTTTGTAAGCTAAAATTTGCTTCTTACTATTAGGGTTCAATACTTTATCAAGTTCAACCATACATTCCTCCATATTCGCAGGAATATAAACATGATTAACTGAATCCATGCTTAACCTTCGCTCAAACTCCCTTGCCTGCTCTTTCTTCTCTGATTCCTTTTCCTCTAACGCTAAAGAATCATTTGGATTCCTAAATCCACCGAAGAAACTTTTGAAATGTTGTTTTTCAATTTTATCAGATATAAAACCTGATTCAAAGACCGATTCGGTGATCAATTTTCTTATTCTACTTTCATCAAAGTTCTTATCACATTTTAACATCTCAATTTCAAAATGCCCCTTATGATCCAGGTAGCCTGTCAACTGAATTCTGTAAATTTTATACTTAAAAAAACCAGTTTCATTAACACTAACAAACTTTAATCCGGCAATCTCACCTATTGAATCAGATAATTTTTGACCACTATTTTTAAACTTGAAATCATTAATTCTTTCATAAGAAAAATCTGCATCATCAAATTTAGGAGATACCCTTTTATAGTTTTTAAGTCGATGATAAAGAGAATCAAATGGTGTTTTAGCTATTATTTTAACCCGTTTTAGATCAAAAACAGTGACTATCTTTTTTGCATCAGTGAAATAAATGATATCGTTATGGTTCAAAATACTGTTTGCATTTAGAAACAGTTCCTGTTCGCTCACCCCCTCCTTTCGAACTTTATCCAAGCCTTTTTTTGAGTTTTTCTTATAGTCAAAAACGACATTGGTATTATCATAAAGGAACCTGCAATTATCCTGTTCAGGGTCACAACTTGTAAATTCGGCTTGCGTATATGTTTTTAATAACTTACCATTTTTGTAAATGCTGACATTTTTAAAACCTGGGCCAGCGGAAGAGTTTTCAGTAAAATAAGCAATAGTTTTCCCATCATTTGATATGGTTAAATAAATTGGGTTGTAGCTAAATACATCAAAAGATCTATCGATTTCATAAAGTACCTTCTTCCCCTTCTGCACAATAGATTTGCCAAGGGTATTTCCATGTTCATTTGAATAAGCTATAGACTTGAGGGAATATTTTCCATTCATAGAGAAAGTTTCAGTGATGGGTATTTTCGTCTGAGAGAACAGCGATGTTACCTGTAAAAAGAGAACCCAAATCAGAAGATATTTTATTTTCATCACCTTAAATGTATACGAAGTAAGTTAAAAAATCCCTTTCAAAAAAAAGAGGGTATCTAAAAAGATACCCTCTGCCAAAATTCTCCAGCTATATATGCTGGTTATTAACTATTATCAGCCTATTTAGCTGGAGTAATTATAATTTTTCTAAATTCAATTGGCTGGTGGTCACCCTGAAGATAAATTGGTCCTGGTTCACCTTCATTACTATCTAGCGCACCACCTGTAATACCTGGAATTTCCTGGTTACTAATGATTGTTTTACCATTTGCTACAACCGTTACCAAACGGCCTACCAACGTAATATCATAAGTTTGCCATTGATCTGGCCCTAATGTTACCATTTCATTAGCTGTTAAAAATCCGTAGATACCACCAAACAATACGCTGTTTGGATGTGCGTCCTTATTGCTGTCCTCGATTTGTGTTTCATAACGACCTCTTAAATAAATACCGCTATTACCACCTTTTGCATATTTAAACTCGACATGTAATTTAAAATCATTAAACTTCTGCTCAGTGATGAGGTTTGAACCTGCTTTAGGGCTAGTTAAAACACCATTCTTTACTACCCATTGGTTTTTACCACTTGCTTTCCAGCCAGTTAAATCCTTCCCATTAAATAAAGCTATCGGTTTGCCCCATACTGGAGCCTTAGTTCTCTTCAAATATGGTGCTTTAACACCTTTCCAGCTATGTTTTTTACCATTACAATCTGTCATTGTACCTTGTATTCCAGCTGCAGTAAGTTCGCCTTCGATAATCATATTCTGATTTCCACTCTCCCACTGTGGTGGAATTTCGAATCTGAATTTACCATTGTCAAATTTAACTTCAGAAACAGGACGTGCACTACCAGAAGTAGCTACAAAATGTCCTACCAATGTTTTGAAGCCTGATAACTTCACTTCAAGCCATGATGGAGCAGATTTACCATTTTCATCAACGGTAATGTCCCAACGTCCAATCAGATCTTTTGGTTCAGCAGATGATTGGAAATTAACAGGAGCTTTGCTTGCAGAAGCAAACAAAGTATTAGTAGAACCAGCCATCAAAAGGCAGCTCATACCAAATACAAGAAACTTTTTACGCATAAAATAATTATTTTTAATAGTCATTTGTGTTTAGGGCCATGGCTGGCAATGATTTCCAACTTTTGGCAGGACAAGATAGTAATTTTTTTTACAGGTCAATATTGAATATTAACCATGAATAGCTTCTTTATTACCATAGCTTTGAATCAGTTCTCCTTCAAACTCAAGCCATTCTTTCCACCTTTTATCTACATCAACATCTATGGTATATTTTCTGGCAAAATTTAGAAAAACAGTATAATGGCCTGCCTCTGAAACCATCAAATCATGATAAAACTTAGCCAGTTCAGTATCATTAATATTTTGAGAAAGGACCCTGAAGCGTTCACAACTTCTTGCTTCAATCATTGCTGCAAATAATAGTCTGTCAATAAATGCAGTGTTTCTGCTCCCATCTCTTTTACTAAACTTTACTAAACGCCCGACATAATCGTCTTTACGTTCGCGACCAAGTGTATAGCCTCGTTGCTTAATGATGTCGACAACCATCTGGAAATGCTGCATCTCTTCCAATGCAATAACAGTCAGTTCTTCAACAAGATCCATATGTTCTGAGTTATTGGCAATCAGAGTGATGGCATTTGTTGCTGCTTTTTGCTCGCACCAGGCATGATCGGTTAAAATCTCTTCTAAATTCGATTCAGCAATATTTGCCCAACGTGGGTCTGTCAATAATTTTAATCCAAGCATCTAATCGGTATCTCCTTTTCGCCAAAAATAGCAAAGAAACCTTAAATTTTATCTCCCCATGAAATGTATATTTGAACTATATCCCCATTTCATGAAGATAAAAGCTCAATTCCAAACCGCAATAACAATAGTTAAAACCCTTTGTTTAATTCTTATCATAATAACATCTGGCTGTGGAAGTAATTCAGATGTAGATAAAAGTGATGTAAAAACACAGTATAGTGCTATAAATAAGATCGATACAGCAAAACTTAATATAAAATTGACAGATAAAGATTTTTACGGACAATTTGAAATAAATTACCGTGGTTTATATAAGGACTCTGGCGATGTAAGTGGAATTGTAAAAGGTGATACATTGAAAGGAACATTTCGTTTTCAGCGTTACGGAATAGAAAATTGGCATACCAGGCCTATAGCCTTATTAAAAAAAGACAACAAACTAATTATGGGCGAAGGTGCGATGGAAATTTATATGGGTATGTACTATTTTAAAAAGAATAGGCCCATCGATTATCAAAGCCCAAAATTCGTATTTCAAAAGCTGTAATAACACTAATGAAATGTTATGGATGATTCCGGCCAACAAATCTCCCTTTTCCTAATAAAAAATCTATTGCTCTGGTTATATTACTATTAATACTTTGTTCTGTTTTTAAATTATCAATATATCTGACTATTTCTTTTTTTAGTGAAGGACTTAAGCGTTCATATGCAGCTTTTGCTTCTTGATTCTGATTTAGGGCCTCCATTAATTTAGGATGAGGCTTTATAGTTCTATCTGAGTGGTCTAATTCAATAGAAATGTTAATTACTTCCCCAATACGCTTAGGTGAGTTTTTAAGCATAAGAGCATTAATATAGAGTCTCCATAAACCACTATATTTTAATAAAGTTTGTTTGTAAGGAGTTTCATTAATCATTCCGCAAACTGGAATTGCACCTTTATCTTTTCCCGCTAATTCAAAAATACCGGTTAAAACATCCTCAGGCAATAGTACATAAGGATTGATTCCTATCATCGCTATTTCTGCTTTGAATTTAAACATCATAATACCCTTAATTATTTTGGGCAACTAATTTTCTTTTAGTTTATAAAAAACCCAACTGATCACAAAGAAACCGACACCAGTAATAACTGGTGGCCACATAACTTTAGGCCCTGCCATCCCAAAATAAATTATGGCTATGCCTAATATAACTAATAAAAATACGGCAATATTTAATATCAATTTCTTTTCCATGTGCTTATTTGATAATCGAATCAATGCAATATAATACCTATTAACAAGCTTTATTCAATTAGCTTAAAACTAAATCCATTTAAAACAGTTAATTTAATAAATTCAATAAATGATTTTGCTATGAATCCAATGACAACTGTTTCAGAAATACTGAATAAACTAAAAGATGAAGGATACACTGTAGACTTCAATTTAAAGGAAAGCTGCCTGGAATGCGAGGGTAATTATTTGCAGCTAATGCCTGGAGAATTTGAGGTGGACAGAACATTTCGATTCGAAGGACTTTCTGACCCTGCAGATGAGGCTATTATATACGCTATATCATCCGAAAAGCATGGAATAAAAGGCACACTCATAAACGGCTATGGAATTTATAGTGACAACATAGTTGATGAAATGGTAAAAGCACTTAACATCTCAAAGAACGATCCTGAAATTATGTAAATATTTAGGCCTTTAAATCGTATGATTTAAAGGCCTATCCCAGCGAATGCTGAGCTAAAATATTCATATGCTCGTTATCCCAAAAAGGATCTCTCCAATTCTAGAGGTACAATATATTTTCCGTCTCTATAAACACGCATATTTCCACCAGAAACTTCGTCGATTAACATAATTTCTCCAGTAGTTTTATCCTTTCCGAACTCCAGTTTAATATCATAAAGCTCTAAGTTCTTGGTGGCTAATTCTGTCTTAATTGTTCCACAAATGCTTTTCGTTAAAGCTTTGATTTCTTTATAATCCTCATTCGAAAGGATACCTAACATCGCTAAAGCATCCTCAGAAATAGTTGGATCACCACGTTCATCATCTTTAATAGTTACTTCAACAAAAGAATCCAATTCTTGTCCTTCTTCACAGTACGCTCCATATCTTCTTAAGAAGCTTCCAACAGCTTTGTATCTGCAAATTACTTCTAAACCTTTACCAAACATGTCAGCAGTTTTCACAACCATACTTACATCATCAATATCCGCAGATACATAATGAGTATTTACACCGTTCTTTTGTAAAAGTTCAAAAAAATGTTTGGTCATTTTCAATCCAGATTTACCAGCACCGTCAATAGTTAATCCAACAGTATTTGCTCCAGGATCAAAAACTCCGTCTGTACCTGTTACATCATCCTTAAATTTCAATAACACCTGGTTATTTTCTAGGCTATAAACATCTTTCGTTTTGCCTTTGTAAATTAATGTCATAAATTATTATGTATTGATTCCAGGCAGCAAAACTAACACAATATTCTGACCACTCTATCCCTATCAAATAATAGTTCTCAACAAAATAATCTTATCTTCAATATTATCTTCTCATGAGCGTTATAATTCTATGAAAACATTATTCCTGATCAATATTTTATCTTTCTTATTCTTGTCAGCCTTTGCTCAACAGACTGGAAAAATACCTGCACCCGCTAATTTTAAGAGAATAAATGCAGAGGCAGGTTCATTTTCTTTTTGGTTACGGAACACAAAACTTAAAAAGGATAATACTGTTTACCTTTACAATGGTAAGATAAAACCAAACCAACAAGCGCAATATGCTGTATTAGACATCAGTATTGGAAAGAGGGATTTGCAACAATGTGCAGATGCTTGTATGCGCTTATATGCAGATTGGCTATATGCGAAAAAGCAATATGATAAGATTTCATTCTTAGCAACCGATGGGACGGTTATGGATTATAGTTCCTGGCGAAAAGGCTATAGATTTGCTTTGCGCCAGGGAAGATTATATAAGGTAAAATCGACAAGTCCTTCCAATGATCGTACTTCCTTTGATAAATACCTGGAAACTGTATTTAGTTTTGCTGGGACGCTCTCTCTAACTAAGCAATTACGACCTGTTGCCGACATCAATGATATTCGCCCAGGAGATATATTTTTACAAGGAGGTTCTCCTGGACATGCTGTTATGGTAATGGATATGGCTATTAACAACGTTGGTGAGAAACGTTTCTTATTAGCCCAGAGCTATATGCCTGCTCAAAACATCCATATTCTGAAAAACCCTAGTTCCAATAGTCCCTGGTACAGCAATAAAATCTCAACAGAATTAAAAACACCAGAATGGGTTTTTAAAAAGGGAGATCTATATCGCTGGCCTTAACAAGCACCCCTAATTTATAACTAACTCCGAATTTCACGACGCATGAACAAATAGTATGAAAGTGCAAAGCAAGTTACAGTTGCCCCTATCATACCACTAACCTGTGGCCACACAATCATTAGACTCTCTTTGAAAGGTAATGGTGCAGGAATTGCTCCAGCCATTTGCTCCATAGTCATCGGACCAAGACTTCGAACGGAGGGCATCAACATGGTAGTGCTCGCATCTGTGTAAAGTTGATTGGGTGCTATACGTAATACATTAAGAATTAACTCATTGTAACCTAGTATTTGATCTTGAGTTAAGAAGGCCGGATCAGGTAATAATGATCTGATTGCAAGGTTAACAACAATTTGATAAAAGACTGTAAAAAACAACCATATTCCTATTGCTGTAAGGGCCGATGTTGCTGCTTGCCTGAATTTGATCGATAAAACAATTGATAAGCTCAACCAAAAACCAACATAAGTTATACTGATTACAATAAACCCTATTATTCGAAGTAACTCTTGCGGCTCCATTCTCACTCCGGTCAAGACTAGTCCTCCTCCTATCATCAGGAAAACCAGAACTAAAAATAGTGCGGCTACCAACATAAGAGCGCTTACAAATTTGGCCAACAATAAATTATCCCTATAAACAGGCTGAGCCATCAACCTTGTAAGTGTTCCCTTATTCTGCTCCGAATTTACAGCATCAAATCCCAGACTTATCCCTAATAAAGGTGCTAAAAAACTCAAAAACACATGAAAAGGTGGTGTACTATTATCTGTGGTAGTTAACAACTTAAGATATAAAAAGGTATGATCTGGATCATTAACATTTCCAATTGCTGATCTTATATTACCTAAAGACACATACATAGAGGCAATAAAAGTCAATATAATTAACCCAATCAGAATGATGAAGCGCCAACTTCTAATATGATCTGCCATTTCTTTGTGAACCATTACACTAAAAGGGCTGTTAACTCTTGTTTTTTTTACTGTCTTAGAAAGAGATTGACTCATCATTATCTTCAATTAATGTCCTCAAAATATTTTTGATAGATGTCATCCAAACCATAATCCTTTTGGTATACACCCAGAATACCGTAGTCCTTTTCAACAAAAAAACGGACTAACTCAGGGGTAATTACTTGCTCACATTCAAATTCTACCGTGTTTTTATTTATCGTGATCTGCTTAATGGTTTCCAATTTTTGCAATTCTTGTTCCAGTGTCCAAGGCTGAGGAATATCATTAACCAAGCTAATGGATACCACGTGCCCCGCTTTACCAAATAAATGACCAGATAAGGTATCAATATTGCCTTGAGCTAATAGTTCTCCTTTCACAAAAATTCCTACCCGATCACATACTTGTTGTACATGATGTAAATGATGGGAAGAAAGTAAAACCGTAAGTTCCTGCTCTTTACTTAAGCGTTTAATAAGAGTCAAAAACTCCCGTACACCATTAGGATCTATTCCTAAGGTTGGTTCATCAAGGATAATTACTTCAGGCTCTTTAATTAATACATCGGCCAATCCCAAACGTTGTTTCATCCCACGAGAAAAGGCTGAGGTTTTCTTATTCATAACTGATGAAAGTCCAACTATCTCCATCACCTCTGCTGTACGAATCTTGATTTCCTTTTCTGTCAAACCATTTAATCTTGCGATATACATCAGGTTTTCCAATGCGGTCATGTCATCATAAAAACCCAAACTATCGGGCATATAACCTACCTTTCTCTTTACAGAAATAGGGTTGTTTGTTGCATTATAACCGCAGACAAACGCCGAACCACTGGTTGGATCAGTAAGTCCCAACATCATTAATATTGTTGTCGTTTTTCCAGCTCCGTTTGGCCCCAACAATCCAAAGATCTCTCCCTTTTGAATGTCTAGGTTAAGATTATTTACAGCCTTTTGAGAGCCATAACACTTAGTCAGGCTCTTGAGTTGTATAATAGGATTCTTCATAGTCTATCTCCTACCGTACTTGCGGATAAGATAATACACCAGGAAAGCGGCCAATAAGATTACCATTATACCGATCCATCCAGAAAGCAATGATGTAGTCACCACCATTCTAAAGGCAGCCTGAGAATTCCCATTGCTATTTGTTGCGGTAAAAGTAGCGGCGTAGTCACCAGCTATTGTCTTATCTGGAACTTTCAGCTTTGCTGTTACAGCGATAGTCTTTCCTGACTCCAGTTGTTTAACTTTTGAAGGTTCAAAAGTAGCTTCCCAATTGGTCGGCAATTGCGATGAAAGATCAATATCGTTCAATGGTAATGTACCTGAGTTCTTTATCTCCAATTGTATTTCCTTTTGGCTCCCAGAGCTAAGCTCCTCACTCAATTTTCCAGTTGGAGTTGTCAACGCTATTCCATAAGAACCTTTTACAACGGCCTCCAGATTTAGAGACAGCGTATCAGCATTAGATACTGCTTTTACAGGTATATTGTATTTTCCTGGTTTTGTTGTTGCTGATGCGTTGATTTCTATAGTTACATCACGAGTGATCCCGGGATCCATATTTAAAGAGGTAACCTGGCTACCATCAACCTTATAACTAATGATCCAGCCGATTGGTAAATTTGTCTTGAATTCGAATACTGTCAATTTTCCAGAAGCATTATGCAGGCTCGCGTTATAACGAAATGTTTCATTCGTAGCGGCCTCGATATTAATCAGTTTTGCTGTAAAGCCTGATGGTCCGTTAACAATAGCAACCGGACTTTGGGCCTGTAAGGCCAAGCAAGATGCAAAAAGAAATAAAAAAGCGAATAATGATTTGAACCTTGTAAAAGGCTTAGTTAAGGAGAATTTTGCTAACATGATCTAAACACTAAAATTTATTATAATAGTTAAAAAATGTCTATCCAATATTTTCGTAAGGCGGGAACAAATCAAAAAAAGAAAATATTTTTTTCAAAGTGATTTAACATTTTTTAACATTACTTTTCATTTATAAAAAGGTCAGTATTGTATCTGGTATAGTGCTCGTAAACACCTTTCATCCACAATAGAATAGGCTTTCCTCCAGTATAGTGATCAACTACATAAGGTCTTATATTATTTAAAGTAGAATTACTGGTCAAGGCTGTAGTTTTCCATTTCTTTCCATTTAATTTCCAATGTTCAATTTCAAACACTTCGTTTACTTGTCGTGACATAAAAACGTTGGAAGGATTATTGTGATCAAGTACAATCCCTCCGGAATAATGCTCTTCTAATACTTTACCATTTTTTTCAGGCTTAGTTATGTATTTACCGGAACTTATCAATTTCTGGTCTATCCATTTCTTTCCATCCCAATTCGCATAATGATATATATGTTCATTTACAGAAGGATATTGTGCATATGCCACGACTGGATTTCCTTTTTTATCTAATGCTATATCCCATATCCAGGACTTAACTTTCATTTTCTCCGCGTCGTATAGTTTGTTGATCTTACTAATGTTTAATGGAACAGCTTGAAAACTTGCTAATTCATCTCCTTTTGTTTGATGAAATTTTCCATTTTCATAATACATGTGATATACTGAAGATGCTCTTAGTTTAGGGTGACCATCAGTAAACAAAAAGTGGATTTTTGATTTATTATCAGAAACGATTTTCAAATAAGGTATTTTATCATGTTCTCCATTAGAAATAAGATAAGATTTTGCATCAGACCAAGTCTTGCCATAGTCATCGCTGTAAGCATAATTCTGGCCCCAATTGGCATAGCCAGGCTTATCTGGCATTCTTTTATTTCTGCTTCGAAAAAACATATAAATACGGCTTTTCTCTGCGGAGAGCATTACTGGATGAGAATAACATATGAGTTCGTTTTTCAGGCCAAATGTGAGTGTCCTTTCTTCCTCCCATTCATTTATGCTCTCAGCATTTTTACTTTTACGAATAAAAAATCTACCATTATGCTCGGTATAGAATGTTAATATTTTTCCATCAGGCAGAAACAAAATGGATGGTACATTATGATCATCAACCTGTAACTTCTCGTGCAGAACAAAGGTTTCTATAGCTTTAGTATTAGCATCTCTGGAACTGATAACAACATCTCCTTTACTGCTTATGTAACCATAATAAATTTTTTCATGTTTTCCTTTATGATAAACTGCCCTGGGATCTGCATACCAGCACCATGTTGCATCTTTAGCCGCGATGGAATAATCCTGCCCAAAAGAAGCTCTTTCTTGTGAAGATGCATTTGTAGTAATGCCTATCAGCATTAATAATACTATTAAGCTTTTTACCATTTTCAATTGTTCTATACAATGTTTCATAAACTTTAATTAATTCATATCAGCATACTAATCGGTAACGTACCCGAAAATATAAAATTAACTCGTTAATACAAAACTATTTAGCATAGAAATCAATGGTCATTTATTCTTTTAAATAGCCTTTATCCCTAAGCTTACCAACTACTTTTTCGCCTATTTGTTTACCCCACTCCTGACCTGCTAACATTGATTCCTGAGTAATCAAAGGAGTTTTTTCAGCATATTTTTTACCCAAAGGGGTTTCGTAAAAAGCTATTACACCCTTTAAATCTGCTTCTGTTAAATGCTTCTGATATACAGGCAATATCATATTAATAAGCTGACCAATAGCATCTTTATTCAATTCAACAGCAAATTCATCCCAAAATTCTTTGGGAACATTTGATTGTTGTTGCTTAAACATAGAAATCATCTGATCCAAGGCACCTTTATATGCGGCTTCGGAACCAGATATCTGGACCAGTTTCTTTAATGAAGATTTGTAAGTACTATTTTCCTGACTAAATGAGAATGTTGCAACCAATACTAATAATAATGTTAAGATAGATTTTTTCATGTTTTACCGCAAAATTAAGTTGACGCGAATATAGCGGAAAGACATTAGTTTTTAACACTGTAACGGAGCGATACCAGGCCAGTATCATATGTTTTACTATCTAAAAGCGTAAGCTGGGTACGGATATTTTGTTCCTGGAACAATGGCTTACCACTACCTAGTAGTATTGGGTGTACCGACATCCACAATTCATCTACCAGTCCTTCTTTCATCAAGGCAGCGGTAAGTAAAGCACCTCCATACAGCCAAATGTCTTTACCAGGTTGCTCTTTTATCCTTCTCGCCTCTGCAATACTATCATCTGATATCAGGACTGCACCATCCTTAACGGATTTTAAGCTCTTTGAAAATACGTATTCTGTTACTGCCGGCATTCCTGGAATCATTTCTCCATTATTGCTATCGGCATACTGCTGGGCTATTTCGTAGCTTTTACGGCCAATGAAAATGGCATCTATACGATTAAAGAATTCATTTAGTCCATAATCCTGATCCGTAAAGCACCAATCATATTCACCGTTTGTGCCTTCAATGTACCCATCTAATGTTACTGCCAATCCTAATATTAGTTTTCTCATATCGATAATATTTTATACAGCAAAACTGCATAAATTCAATTGTCCAGAATTGTACAAAACGGACATCAAAATAAAATGTGTTGTTCATTTATAACCTGACGGGGAGAATACCCTGTATACTCCTTATAATCACGGATAAAATGTGCCTGATCATAGTATCCACTCTGGCAGGCAACTTCTGTGAGAGAAATACGAGGGTATTTTTTTAGATGTTCCAATGAATGTGTAAACCTGGAGACACGTAGATACTCTTTAGGAGACAAACCTATCCTTTCCTGAAAACTTCTTAAAAGCTGACGTTGACTGAGCCCAATTTCGGCACTGAGCCTACCTACGGAGATTGAAGCGGAGGAAAGCCGCATTTGGTTCAGGCAATAATCTACTTGCAAATCACGTCTATCTGAAGCCAATTGTTGAATTAAATATTTTTGGACGATCTGTACACGATCTTCATTAGAAGAAAGACCAGCTAGTTTATCCTCTAGCTCCGCTGCAAGTCCATGCCATAAATCAGAAAGAGCTACAGTTCGATCACTTAACAGATTCATCGGAACATGAAAGAACTGATAAGCCATTCCCGGATAAAAACAGATGGCAATGCAACCAGCCCCTTTACGCATCTGAACATCCATTGGTCGGCTCATACGAAAGGTTGCAATACTTTTTTGATGTAACTCATCTTCTATCATTGCCACTGGTTCACTTGAGTAATTCACAAACAACTCAACACAAGTATCTGGTAGCACTCGGATATGACGCGTATCCGCATCATCTTCACAGTCCATAGTACATACCATTTTTACGTAGGGACTTAGCTTTGGAATAATATCATACAACTGTAGACGCATACAATTTGTTAAATATCTTCAAAGATATCTTCTTTAAAAGAACAAGTTGCATGTTATTTACCAAGATAGCAAAAACAAAATAGCCTTTAAATCTTTGATTTAAAGGCTATAAAACACTTTTAAAATTAAGGCTTAGGAACTTTTACTATTTTTCTAATTACATAATTATTCATGTCACCAACATAAATATTACCTTCCTCATCCGCAGCAACATCTGTAGGATTATTAAACCTGGAAACAGCCGACAAACCATTTACAAAACCTGGAGCGTTGAAACTTGCATTTCCTGCAATTGTAGTTACGATCCCGTCTTTAATCATCCTGATAGTGTGTGTTGCGGAACCACTACCTCCTAATTCCGATACATAAATAGTTCCATCCTTGTCAATTTCTATTCCCCAGGGGTTATTAAATCTCGCTTTTAGTGCCTCCCCATCTACCTGTCCACCCGTGTTACTCGTATTTCCTCCAGAACCAGCAATTGTAACTGTTCTACCAGTGTGACGATCTATTTTACGGATCCTTTGCCCATATCTGTCTGCCGCATAAAGAAACCCATCTTTACCGATACAAACAGCAGTAGGTCTGTTCATTCTTACATTTGGCCAGTCCCCATCTACAACTCCATCAGTACCATTTCCTGCTAATGTTGTTACCATTCCTGTTGGGGATATTTTTCTAACAGCATGATTCCCGGCATCAGCAACATAAACATATCCATCATCATCTACAGCTATACCTGTGAGAATATTAAAACGAGCATTTGTCCCTTGTCCATCTAAAAAAGCAGCAGTGGTATTACCAGCTAAAGTTGATACTGTATTAGTAGTTAAATCTATTTTTCTAACAAGATTAGCCCCATTATCTACCACATAGATATTGCCATCTTTGTCTACCGCAGATTTATATGGATTATTGAAGGTAGCAACAGAAAGTGCTCCATTAACTGAACTTCTTGCTCCTGTTCCTGCAATCTTAGTTACTATACCATCTTTTGAGATTCTTTTTATTGCCTGTGCAGTTCTATCAGTTACAATCAAATCTCCAGTAGTCGGATCATAAGATACACCATTTGGCAGCATAAATTTTGCGCTTTCGATTGGTCCATACTCATCACCAGCTACACCATTACCTGCATATGTAGAAGTAATAAAATCATATTCTACTTGTGCTGCACCGTAGGTAAACATTGGACCTTTAGAGGTACGGTCATTTACCGTAATGGTTACTGTACCAGTACTTCCATTAGCTGGGACAATCACGACTAACAATGTATCCGTAGCACTAATAACATCAGCTTTAACCCCAGCAAATTTCACAATATTAGCAGAAGCATCTGTAGAGAAACGCTTTCCCTTTATACTAACAGTTTCGCTCGCCAAAGCCATTGAGGGTACAATTTCAGAAATTGAAGGATTAGTAGGTGCAAAATCTCCTGACTTGTCTTTACATGCTGTAAATAACACTGCAATTGTAAAAAAAACAATTAATATCTTCTTCATCTTTTTAATTACTAGTTTTAGTTGACATTTTGATAAACTTTAAAATCATCGATATTTAGAAACCCATTGTTTACTGACGATGTATTTGGCCCTAAGCCAAGTTTGTTAATTCTAAACCTTACTGGTCCAGAAACATTTACATTAAATGTTGCCAATTGGGCATTTTTACCGGCATCTGTAATACTGTTTCCTACTTTTGTCCAGGTTGTTCCCCCATTTTGAGAGTATTCTAAATCAAAAGTGCTTGCTGTAATTGCACCAAGAGCTGGAACACCGTACGAGAAAGTAACTTTAGAAGCACCAGAAGTTAAATCGAAATTCATTTCGATATATGCTGATTCTGAAAGTTGGTCTTTTAACCTTATCGCTTGTTTACCAGTTGGATTAAACTTATCCACATTTACAACGTCACCAATAATTCCCTGATAAATTCTCCAATTACCTGTTTTAAACGTAACCATATCATTAGTAGCTGACATTAAATAACTTGCTTTTGTAGATGCTGCAGCTAATTCAAAGTCTTCAGGGAAACTTGCGTAGGTAGCACCTGTTTCGTTAAAGGCATCCTCTTCGTTTCTCATTTTAAATAGCAACTTTGCTGTATTATAATAATTAGAAGTAGCGTTATAATAAGTTGGAATTCCCCTAAAAGAAGCAAGTAATGGTAAAGATTTCTGTGCAAAATTAGCAGTAGATTTTGTGCTCAAATAGATCAATATGCTGGCTTCTTCACCCATTTTCACATCTCCATTATACACTTCCCCTCCAATTAAATCAGGGAAAGCTATATTGGCAACCTCAACAAGCGTATTTTCATAATTAAAAAAATCGCTATAAAGTTGGGTTAATGAAACTTTTCGAGGAGCAATTACTTTATTTGATTCCACCTTATTAACTTTTGCAAAGCTTAAGTCATCTCCTTTAATTTTCATCGAGCCATTTTCTCTGTATAGCACACAATTCTCAATATCAATTTTAACAGAATCCCCATAATTAATTGATGTATTATTGTCCGTAAACTTGAACACTATACCAGAAATTTTATTTCTTGATGAGTTTTGTACTACAAGCTCATTTTCGTTAAAATTACCACTAGTTCTGTCAGAAATGACTACACCTGCAATTTGTGTAGCGCCCATTAATTTTTCTTTAGCTAATATCACATCGTCTCCATTGTGTAAAGCCTTTACATAGCTCATATATATAACAGGACTAACAGCACCATCAGATTCATATTCGTTTTTAGAACATGAAGAGAGAACTATTATACCTATGAAAAATGCAAAAAGTGATTTTATATCCTTTTTCATATAAATTTCTTATTTATTCCACCAAACTTTAGTTTTCAAATCATCCCCACCCATATTGGCTACGGCAATGCTATAATTTTCTCGATTTACCCTTTGTACGTTTACTGGATATTTTAACCTGGTTGGCATGATCCCATCATTTTGCAAGCCCGTGCCACGAGGTAAAACTGGAAAACCTGTACGTCTGTACTCAATCCAGGATTGAAAATCGGTGAAGAACAAAGTGTAATATTTCTGTAGCATGATATGGTGCAATTTCTGATCTGCATTATCATTTTCATACCATTGCGCAGTAGTTTCAGTCAAATATCCCGTTGGCACAGTATAGCCCCACATACTTAAGGCTGCTGTTACGCCCGATTCGTAATATGTTTTAGCATCCCCGGTGATATAACCTTTTACTGCACATTCTGCCAAAATAAATTGTAATTCCGGGTAATTAATGATATTACCCAATAAAGGTTCATCCATTAAAACCGCAAGATACTGGGATTGTGGAGCAGGAACTTGCCCAACAGGATAACCACTTTGAATACCCACAAACGCGTTTTCTTTTTTAGAAGCCCATTTTTCACGACGTGGATCTCCCCAATCATTTAAGTTATTGATAAAGAACTCACCTAAGCTATTGTTAATTTGAAAATCAATAGGACGATATTCTGCAAATTCAGAAAGATATGGTGCCGTGGTCTGGAATTTTAAAATGGCTGAATCGTTATTGCTTGTAAAGATTGGATAGTTAGATTTTCGTGTTTCTACAATATCCAGTATTTTACTTGTTGCATTTAACTCACCAGTTCCTGAAACTCTTAGTAACAGCCTTAAATAAAGGCTATTTCCAAATTTTCTCCATTTTACCAGATCACCAGCGTAAATTGGATCTAACTTTGCCTCATCATTGTTTAAAGTAGCTGTTTTAAATAATTCATTAGCTTCTTCTAACTTTTTAAACAAGTCTTCATAAATATCTTTCTGTCTATCGAAACGAGGCTGTAAAATAAGTTCTCGTCCCTTATTGGCATCAAAGTAAGGTACATCGCCATAAACATCTGTCAATAATGAAGAAACCCAGGCATCCAACACTAATGAAATTCCCATAAAGGCATTACTGTTTATCACATCCCCACCCTTGTAAATATCTTTAATATTGGTTAATTGTATGTACCAATTGTTCCACATATAATCAGACTCTTGTGGTCTAATGACATATCTATGTATTTCGTCTCCGTCTGAAAGTGTAACATGAACCTGCATCAACTCATGTGTTAACCTTAAACATCTATTCAGGTTTCTCTTTAATACGTCGTGTACAGCAGGGCCTAATAATGTTTCTGGAGTGGTATATTTTGCTCCATCTTTACTTGTATTTAGCTCGCTGAATTCTTTAGTACAAGAAACCAAGCTTCCTGTTATTAATAATGCTGCTATAATTTTTTTCATCATGGTTTCTCCTTAAAAGCTAAATGATATGTTAACGCCAAAATTTCTGGTAGAAGGGAATTGTGCTACCTCAAATCCTCTTTGGATATCGTTGCCTCCAAGCGTTCCAAACTCAGGATCATAGGCCGGCCAGTCGCTCCATACGAAAAGATCTCTACCATAAATACCAACTACTGCTTTCTGAAATTTCAATTTCTTTACAAATTTGGATGGCAAGGTATAATCTAACCTGGCTTCTCTAAGTTTGATAAAATCTGTACTGAAAGTATTGGCCTCTACGTTATCACCTTTAAAATGCTCATTATAATAAGTACCTATTTGTTCGGCTACCACATCATTAGGGCGGTAAGTACCATCTGGATTTAATTGTACCCCATCCCCAATAATACCTGTATATCTTCCAGGCAAGCTATTGGTTAATTTACCTGCAACTGATGCCGCTACATGCGTATGAGAATAGGCAACTGCACCATACTGACCATCAACCAGCACTTTTAGTCTCCATTGCTTATACCTAAAACTATTGGAAAAGCCCCAGTTAAAATCTGGCGTTGCCCTTCCTAAATAAAAAGCTTCTTCAGTTATAACAGGATATCCTTGTGAGTTATAGATAATTTTCCCTTCTGGATTACGGGAATAGCCTAAGCCATACAAATCCCCCATTCTACCACCTACCCTTGCTTCCATAGAACCACGAGGTCCAGTTTGCATCACATAAGTGTCTACACTGTCTGCCAACGAAACAATTTTATTTCTATTAGCGGCAAAAGTTAAGGTCATGTCCCAGTTTAGTCCTTTATGAGATTTAAGGGGAGTGCCATTTAATGCCAATTCTACACCTTTGTTTTGGACTAAACCAGAGTTCATTACTTTGTAATTATACCCTGTAGCCCTATCTAAAGGAACTCTTAAAATCTGATCTTTTATATTGCTTCTGTAATATGTGGCGTCTATACCAAATCTGCTATTAAATAATCGAATATCTGTACCAAACTCAAGCGTTGTTGAGAGCTCATTCTTTAAATCTTCATTAGCGATATATATTGGATTTGCCATACCCGAAGGGTATGTTGCTCTTGGCTCATAATCATAACCTGTTAAGTAAGGAATAACACCACCACCACCAACTTGCGACCATGAGGCTCTTAATTTCCAAAAGGACACCGCTTTAGGTAAGGTAAACATCTCTGAAACCAGACCGCTTAAATTCACTGATGGATAAGGAAATGATACATTTTCTGTAGAAAATTCTGTTGCTAGAACGGAAGCCCAATCATTACGGCCTGTAATATCTAAGAATAAGCGATTTTTATAAGAAAATTGCGCCAAAGCATATACGCTGTTCACAGCATATTCAGCGGTTCTAGACCTTGCTTCGACTTTATCCTTTACGTTTGCAAAAGTGTAAATACCAGGATATCTTAACCTATCCGCATTTAACGATACCATTTTATACTTATTCATCATAGTAGATCCACCTACTGAATAGGAAGCCTCAATATCATTAGTAATCTTGTGCTTATAATTTAACAGGAAATCGGTATTGGTTTCCATTTGATCTATGTCTTGCGTACGAAACATCCCATCTGGAAACCTAGCTGCATCTTTTGGTTTTTGTTGAGCTCTTGCCTCGGCAGCCCAGTCAATAGAGCTTCTAACCATTAAGTTTAAATTCTTTGTAAACTCATAAGTTGCACTAATTGTACCGATTAACTGATTCCTACTAGATTTATTAAGCATTTCATTTACAGAAAGATAAATATTATCTAAACCATTAGAAAAAGGTCTGATTTGCTTTAAGCCCTCACTTCCCGGCAGCCAATATTGTTTATACCAATCAATATCTGCATTTGGCACTAAAGCTATTATGTTGTACATCACCGTTTGATTGTTGTATCCTGTTGAGGGTAAATTATCGCTATACTTATTGTTATAGCTTAATTTGGTTGAAATAGATAATTTATCATTAACTTTTTGAGATACATTTAAAGCAATGGTATTTCTGTCATACCCCGTATTAGGTATGATCCATTTATTAGTCAAATTGGTAAAACTTAAACGAGCAGTAGTCTTTGCATTACCACCACTAACAGAAAGACTGTTAGTATAAGTTTGTGAAACATCAAAGAAATCTTTTCTATTGTTTTTATAAGGAACCCAAGGTGTCCGCTCTGTTCCTCTGGTCAACAAATTTGGATCCCACTGATAATATTCCTGTCCGTCGAATTTAGGTCCCCAGGCAGCACCTGTATTTTTCGTATTAGCTCCATCTTCTGTTGCACCCCAGGAATAATATTGATCACTACCTATGGCTCCTTGTCCATATTCGTACTGAAAATCTGGCCATCGGTTTATCGTACCAAATGTAGCATTGGAATTAAATGAAATGCCTAAACCTTTCTGACTTTCCTTACCTGATTTTGTCGTGATGATAATAGCACCGTTAGAACCTCTGGAACCATATAAAGCTGAAGCACCTGGCCCCTTTAAAACTGAAACACTTTCAATATCTTCAGGGTTTAAATCACTAATACCATTCCCATGATCTATCGGATTTTCTGAGCCTAAATAAGAGCCATTACCTTCAGAAATTTTTGAACTTACGACTACACCATCCACCACAATAAGTGCTGAATTGTCTCCGCCCAATGAACTTTCCCCTCTTAAGATAATTTTGTTTGATCCTGCAGGTCCGCCACCAGATTTAATCATATTTAAACCTGCAACCTTACCAGTTAAAGCGTCAGTCCAGTTATTAGAAACCGCGTCCATTAACTCTTCTCCTTTTACCTGAGTAACCGAATAGCCCAAAGATTTTTCTTCACGCTTGATACCTAATGCTGTAACAACAACTTCACTTAGGGCTTTTACATCTTCTTTTAATACAACTCTTAATTTAGTCTGACTTCCAACTTTAACTTCAACTGTCTCAAAACCTAAAAAGCTAAATACTAAAATAGCATCGCCATTTGGCACTGTTATACTAAAATTTCCATCGGCTTTTGTTTGTTCAACAATCTTTGTTCCCTTAATCATTACCGAAACACTCGGCATAGGCAAATTGTCTCTGTCTACCACAGTTCCGGTAATTCTTAACTGTTTCTGACCTTTCGGTTTTTCTAAAATGACAATGGTATTTCCATTGATGGTAAAGCTTAATGATTGATTTTCTAAAGCTTTATTAAGAACTTCTGTTAATGATGCATTTTTTACGGATAGCGTAACGTTGTTAATTTTGGCAATCATCCCAGAGTTATAAATAAAATTATAACCTGTTTGTTTTTCCAGTTCAGCAAGTACACTTTCTAGTTTTGCATTGGTCTTGGTTAGGGTAATTTGCTGAGCAAAGCTAGTTGCACTAGCTACTTGCAAACCTAACGTAAGTAATAAAACAAGAGTTAGTTTCATTATGAGCAATATTTTTGTGGGCGCATAGAAAATTCTACGCATTAAAAAAGTATATTTTTGATACATTTGAATACGGGTTTAATTAATCTGTCTCTTCTCGTTTCAGTTTAGTTACCTGAAAGCATTTCATGCTTTGAATTAATCGGGAGAGGGTCCAAGCTCTCCTGATTTTGTTGTAACTGTTTTTGGTAGTAGAATTATTGCATTACAGTTACCCTCCTTCCATCAATTTTGAATTTCACGGTACCAGTGAGCTCTAAACTGCTTAACAACTCGGAAAGTGAATTGCTCTTCAAATACTTCCCTCCAAAAGCTTCTTCAGTCAAAACACCTTGATACTTAACATCTATATTATACCATCTGCTAATCTTCTTCATGATTTCATCAATAGGCTCATTCCTAAATATGAAATAGCCGCTTTTCCAATCCGTCACTTCCTCAGAATTAAAACCTTGCACTTTCATTTGTCCAGATGCGTTTCGAAGTATAGCTTGCTGACCCGGTTTTAAAATAAGAGAAGAAGTGCCATTATCAGCTTTAATAGCTCCTTCTACCAAACTTGCTTCCACAAGGTTATCTTCAGGGTATGCAGAGACGTTAAAATGAGTACCGAGCACCTGTATTTTCATGCTTTTAGCTGCAACCATAAACGGTTTCGTCTTATCGCTAGCCACCTCGAAATATCCTTCTCCTATCAACTCTACATTTCTTTCTTTATCCGTAAATGAAACAGGAAACTTAAGTGAAGACATCGCATTTAGCCATACTTTTGTTCCATCGGCCAAAATGAGTTGATAATTTTTACCAACGGGGGTGGATATCGTATTATAAACTAATTTACCATCTTTATTTTCATTATTCAGGTTGCTCAGATTATAAATAACTTGTCCATTGTTTACTTTAGAAATTACCGCATTATCATCCTTAGTTAATTGTCCATCCACAGCTTGATCTAAGATTATTTTTTTTCCATTGGAAAGTGTTAATACCACATGTTCTGTATTATACTCTTTCTTATCTCCGGAATTAGCAGTATAATGTTTTGTAGCACTGTCGGAAGCTTGATACTTGTAGAAAAAAAGACCTAAACCAAAGCTACATACCAGCAGTATAGCCGCAGCATAATAGATAAAATTATTACGGTTTAACCCTAAAATTTTAACACCCTTCTTTTCAGTAGATTTTAAAAATCGAGGATTAGAAACAATACTTGCATAAAGGTCCTCATTGATATTGTTGTTTGAGGAATCCATTTCCTCCCAAATGCTCTTCATTTCAGAATGAACATCAGTGTTATCGCCAGATTGATTCAACATTTCAGCAAGTTCATCTAGTTCTTCCTTGCTAATTGTATTATCTACAAGCGATTTCAAAAGAAATTGCAGCCTATGATTTTCCAAGTTCATAATGGTTTTCAAGCTCTCCAATTAGAGCTTTATAATAAGAATACGTGCGAGGAAGAATTTAAGACTAGTTCTTTATCTTTTTTTTTAAAAAAAACACATAAAACACTAACAATCAAATATATAATTTCAATAAAACAATAAAAAAAACAGCAGATAAATAATTTCCTGATTACTGAACTGAGCTCTAAGTGTTTTTACTGCAACTACTAAATGATTTTTAACCGTATTTTTTGACAAGTTTAAACGATCAGCAATTTCCTCATAGGAAAGCTCCTCAAAACGGCTCAACCGAAAAACAATTTGTTGTTGTTTTGGTAATTCTTTGATTGCACTTTCAGCGAATACCATTAAATCAGAGAGTATAATCCCATCTTCGGTATCATTATGTGTCTGAGAGATTTTCAACAGTAACTTTTCCCTTAATACATTTGTGCTGGTTACTTTCCGGAAACCATCTAAGATTAAACGCTTACAGATTGTAAACAAGTAGGGTTCTAGCGCTTTATCCTGATTGAACTTTTGTCTGTTTTCCCAAAGACTAATAAACGTTTCTTGTACAATTTCTTCGCTTTGTGCTTTATCTTTTAAAAAACTGTAAGCAAACCTATTAATCCTGGGTGCATACAGTTGATAAATTTCCTTAAAGGCAGCTTCATCTCCTTCTCGATAACTCTGTATCAGCTCATTACTTAAAGTTCGAAAAGGAAGCATATTATTAAAGACTCAAATTTTGATTTGTTATTTTACTGCCATTAACTTTCTTTTGAGACCGTTCTGCATTAGTAAATGTAATAAAAAATTACCATCGGCAAAATAACAGATATAATGTTAAGTATATATTAGCTTTGTATTAGTAAATTAACCAAAACCACCTATCCTATTTGCTTAACCTGGTAACTTTATAAGGCTTTTTAATGGCTTTATGAGCGGCCAATTGACCAATCTTAGCCTCTTCTTCTGAAACTTTAGCAGGTCTGTAAAGATTACCGATAGGGCTTTTACCAAAAATAGCCTCATACCAGGTACAAGAAGCAATGTATCTACCAATATCCAAATTCAGATGATAACCATCTCGACAAAGGTTATCGCCTATAAATGAAGTACGAGCATTTTGAATTGCTGTACCACATGGCACAAGTACATCAAATTTACCTAGCGCTTTTGCTTTTTTCGAGGCTTCCATAATTGAAGTGTACATTTTCATCTGGTCATTCCCGTAATTACTGAAATTCTTATTATTTGAATTCTGCGCATATGCCCAGGTTTGGTGAAATACATATTTTACCTTTGGATTTCTTGCCCTTTGCTTAACGTAATTGAGTACCAAAGGAAGCGGCACTACATAAGTTTCAAACTGTCCGGATTTAGGACTTGCCTGTTGGAGACTGATAAAATCCCATTTTTCGTCTGCCAATGCTTTTTCCAGGGATGTCTTCGCCTTTATTTCTTTCTGTCCATCCAGACCAATCTTCCTATAGCTGTAAGCTGCTTTGTTGCCTTCGGCATTTTTCCAATGCAAATCTAGTGGTGCCCCACCAATATATAAATTCCCAATGATTACCCGATAGCCTCCAGCTTTTGCCAATCCATATAGATAATGTTCAATGGCGTCGTCTGAAAAACTATTCCCGATCGCCAGGATCCTAATCACACTGTCTTTATTTATTCGAGTCAGGCTCTTTCCCTGTATCGGCGTAAAAGCAAATGCGTCATTGTTGCCTAATAAAACAGCAATTGATAAAACTAGTATACAAATCCTCTTGAATCTATTTAAAGCAATTTTTCTCATAATTCGTTTCAACATGTGGAGCTCAATTTAATTGAATTACCGCAAAATGCATATTATCTTTGATTTCTGCCAAAACTTTTACATTTCGACTGTGATATCCTTTCTAAATTCAGAAGGAGTCATATTCTTAAATTTCTTAAACTGACGATTGAAGTTCACCAAGTTCCTAAAGCCACAGCTATATGCTATTTCTGCTACGTTTTTATTCTTATCACTTAAAAATCTACAAGCGTATCCAATCCTAATTGAATTTACATATTCTATAAAAGTGACCCTATAATGCTTTTTAAAGAAGTTACAGAATGTTGTTATGCCCATATTAGCAATTGAGGCTATTTCAGGAAGAGAGATTTCTCTATCAAAATTATTGATAATGTATGTATTGATTTTATCAAATCGATCTGTTGTATTTAATTGATTATGTTCAGCATAACCTGGACTTGCCAAAATACTGTACTCTTTTGTATTAGCTAAAATATCAAATATCATAAACAAGCCAGATAATCTTACTAAACCGCTTGCATCCAACATACTGCTCATAACTTCAGCAATCTTTTTTCTTGCTTCCCCATTAATTACCAATCCCCTGTTGCTGAGATTCAGGACATCTTTAAGAGATTCCATTTCTGGGACTTTAGCTAGATTCTTGCCGAGAAAATCATCCAGGAAATGGATAACTGTTGCATCTGCCAGACCATCTGCCTTTCCACTTAAATAATGAGGATCATTAACCCATACATGAGCCAACATTGGCCCTATGATGGCAATTTCACCTTCCTCAAAATAACCAATATGATCTCCTACCATCCTACGTCCAAAACTTTTATTAACTAGTACTATTTCATATTCGGGATGATAATGCCATGGGCATGGAAAAAATGTAGCTTTTTCTTGAAAAACAATAAACGATTTATCTAAATCCTGAGGTAAGCGATATTCAACAGCCTTCATAGTTTCTTTGCTTGATGAGATTAAGATACATAATAAGACATATTCTTAATATATATGATGTTTCCTAAAATCTAATTTCTGAAAGATAGTACTGACAATAGGAATAAAAGTAATGTTTATATCATGAAGGTATTGATAGATTTAAAATTCAAAGAGCTAATGATTTTTTAAATAAAAAAAATGGAACACATCGCCTGGTATCTGGTAGAAAATATTGATGAAATAGACAGTCCTGCCTTATTAATATATAATGAGAGAATAAACGAGAATATCAAAACCATAAAAAATGACCTTCCCAATGTAAGTGTATTACGCCCCCATGTTAAAACTCATAAATCCTCTGACATAACCAAATTGTTTTTGAACGAAGGCATTCAAAAGTTTAAATGCGCCACTATTTCCGAAGCAGAGATGTTAGGAGCATTGTTAGTACCCGATGTCTTATTAGCATATCAGCCAGTAGGTCCTAAAGTAAACAGACTTGTTTCCTTAATTAAAAAGTACAACTCTACTGAATTTTCTTGTCTGATAGATAATCTGGAAGCCGCAAAAGATCTTTCAAAAACTGCAATTGACAATTCCATCATATTAAATGTATATCTGGATATCAATATTGGAATGAACCGCACTGGCGTACTTCCAGGTACTAATGCTGCTGAACTATATAAGGAATGCCTAAATCTAAAAGGTATTAGAATAATAGGTCTTCATGCTTACGACGGACATATCAACGATAAAGATTTTAAAGAGCGAAAAATAAAATGTGATTCAGCATTTGATTCACTTGAAAAAACTAAGAACCTCCTTTATCAGATCAATAAAAAAGATCTAAAAATAGTCGTTGGCGGTTCCCCTACTTTTCCGATCCATGTGAAAAGAGACAATGTTGAATGTAGTCCGGGTACTTTTATTTTTTGGGATAAAGGTTATAAGAATATCCTTCATGAACAAGATTTTGATTGTGGAGCTGTGATTGCTACCCGAATTATTTCTTTGCTTGACGAAACTACTGCTTGTATTGATTTAGGACACAAAGCAATTGCTTCGGAAATGCCATTAGGAGAAAGAGCCATTTTCTTAAATGCACCTGATGCGACCATAAAATCCCACAGTGAAGAGCATATGACAATAAATATTAGTCCTGATCATACTTACAAAATTGGGGACGTACTATATGCAGTTCCCCACCATATCTGTCCTACAGTTGCACTTTATAATAAAATGGCTGTAGTCAATAAAAATAGAGTTGAAAATTTTTGGGAGGTAACTGCAAGAGAAAGAAACTATTAAATCAACCTGTTAAACCAGAATACAATCAAACTTAAATTTAGAAAGGGTTATTATGAATAAAAAAGAAATACGACATCCGGATAAAGTGGATGATGGTTTTACTACAGGAGCCTATTCAGCCGGTGTTGCAGTTGATGGTTGGTTATATGTAAGCGGACAGGCTGCCATTGATTTTAAGAGTAGCAAATTTATATTAGGAACTATAGAAAGCGAAACGAAGCTTACCATGCATAACATTCAAAGAATATGTGAAGCTGCAGGTTGTACTCTAGATGACATTGTAAAATGTACAGTTCATTTAAGTGACATGAAAGATTTCGATAAATATAATGTCGTCTATTCAGAATATTTCAAAGGCATCAGACCTGCTCGTACTACTGTACAATCTGGTCTGGGACATGGAATTAAGATTGAAATTGATGCTATTGCAAAAATCCCTAACAAATAGTTATGAAGAACCCTCTTATAAAACCCGGGGAGATAAATGTAGCCGTTATTGGATTAGGATTAATGGGTTGTAGTATTACTGCATGCTTATTAATGGCTGGTCATAAAGTAATTGCTATAGCTCCTATACCTTCTGATATTGATACGGCTGAGCCAAGAGTCACTGAACATTTAAAAATGTCTTTACAGGAAGGGTTAACTAATCAGACTCCCTCAGTTGTATTGAACAATCTGATCATAACTGAAGATTACTCTTTTTTAAAAGACTGTAAGTTAGTAATTGAGTGTACGATTGAAGACATTGAGATAAAGAAAAAAGTATATCATAAAATTGAGAATGAAATTTCTAAAGAAACTATTATAACCAGTAATACTTCGGCAATACCTATAAGTATATTGCAAAAACAAGTTAGAATTCCCTCTCGTTTTTTAGGCTTACATTGGTCAGAACCGTCCCATACGACGCGTTTTCTGGAAATAATTTGTGGTGATGAAAGTGATTTGTCTCAAGCTGAATGGCTTTATGAGCTATCACATTTCTGGGGAAAAGAGCCAACTTTAGTTAGAAAAGATATTCGCGGTTTTATAACAAACAGATTAATGTATGCCTTATATAGGGAAGCTTTTCACTTGGTGGAAAATGGCTACGCGAGTGTAGAGGATGTTGACAGAGCTTGTCGAAATAATGCAGGATATTGGATGACTATAGCCGGCATATTCAGGTGGATGGATTTAACTGGAGTACCAGCCTATCATAATGTAATGAAAGATCTTTTTCCGACACTTAATAACCAGACTGAAGTTCCGAAACTGATTGACGATTTAGTAAAAAACGGAGCTAAAGGAATATCAAATGCCCATGGTTTTTATGACTATACACCAGAAGAAGCTAAGCTTTGGAAGGAAACTTTTGAAGAATTCAGCTACGACATACGTCGTTTAGCTTTGAAATATCCAGCCGATGTTGTAAAAAGGAAAATGGAGGAAAAAGCATGACTAAAGTAGAGGAATCGCCCGTTTTCATTATAGATGCACACCTCGACTTAGCGATGAATGCCATTGAATGGAATAGAGATTTACGGAAATCTGTTTTAGAAATCCGGAAAATGGAAGAAGGTAAGACTGATAAACTGGATAGAGGAAAAGGAACTGTAGCTATCCCTGAACTGAGAAAAGGAAATATTGGTTTGGTAGTTGCGACTCAGATTGCAAGATATGTTGAGCCTGGAAGTGCCTTATCTGGTTGGAACTCTCCTGAAATTGCATGGGGGATAACTCAGGCTCAGTTAGCCTGGTACCGGGCGATGGAAGAACAAGGCGAAATGATTCAGATTAATAATAGCGCTGCCTTAGATAATCATATTAACTATTGGCTTGATGATTCTATTCCTTCATCTGACAAAGCCATCGGCTATATCCTAAGTTTAGAAGGAGCAGATTCTCTAGTAAACCTCTCCTATTTGGAAAAAGCATATGATTACGGCTTGCGCGCTTGTGGTCCGGCCCACTATGGCCCTGGCAGATATGCCCCTGGGACGGGAATAACTGGCAGCCTTACTAGCCAAGGTAAAGCACTTCTTCAAAAAATGGATGAGTTAAACATGATTCTGGATGTAACACATTTAACAGATGAGGGCTTTTTGGAAGCTACAAAAATGTATAAAGGACCTATCTGGGCAAGTCATCATAATTGTCGTGCATTAGTAGATAATCAAAGACAATTAAAAGATGATCAGATTAAAATCCTGTTGGAAAGAGGCAGTGTAATAGGTGGGGTTTTTGATACCTGGATGCTTACAAATGACTGGAAAAGGGGAATTCATGACCCTTTTGAAAGAGGCGTAAATCTAGAGAAAATTGTTGATCATTATGACCATATATGTCAACTCGCTGGCAATAGTAATCATATTGCAATTGGTAGTGATCTGGATGGAGGTTATGGAAAAGAGCAATCTCCCTATGATTTAGAAACTATTTCAGATTTACAAAAGCTAAAGGGAATGCTAGCAAAACGTGGATATACCTCTCAGGATATTGAAAATATACATTACAAAAACTGGCTAAGGTTTTTAAGAAAATCCTGGAGTTAAAACTTATCTAAAAGATAAATAGCACACAACATAAAACAAACTATATTCCAATGAAAAAGACTTTAAAACCCGACTTGACCAACCGACGTTCATTTTTAAAGACCACCGGAACTGCAATGCTAGGCGGTGCACTTGTTTACAATCTAGGTTTCCCTTCTGAAGCATTTGCAAATAGAAAAAAGACATTAAAAATAGGCCTCATTGGTTGTGGAGGAAGAGGAACTGGTGCAGCATTACAAGCTCTAAAAGCAGATCCAGATGTAATTATCACCGCGCTGGGTGATGCATTTGAAGATCGATTAGAAGGAACCTATAAGGCTTTGATACAAGTTGCTCCAGATCAGACAAAGATTAAGCATAAATTTATTGGTTTCGATGCCTATCAAAAAGTAATTGACTCAGGAGTGGATGTTGTACTATTAGCTACTCCACCAGCATTTCGACCTGATCACCTAACTTATGCTGTAAATGCCGGAAAGCATATTTTTTGTGAAAAACCTGTAGCAGTAGATGCTCCTGGAGTAAGAAAGGTATTAGCTGCAGCAAAGCTTGCAAAAGATAAAAACCTCTCTTTAGTATCTGGATTTTGTTTCCGACATGATTTTGCTAATATGGCTACGTTCTCCAAAATTATTAATGGTGAAATTGGGGATATAAAAACAGTGACAACATTCAGAAATGGAGGTGAATTATCAGCTCAATATAGTAGAGGTGGCGAAAAAGGAATTGCTCATCAACTACGTAATTGGTATTATCAAAATTGGTTATCAGGAGATATGCTAACTGAACAAGCTGTCCACAGTATAGATATGATGAGTTGGGCAATGAATGATCAGCTGCCAATTAAGGCTATAGGAACAGGCGGCAGACAGGTGCGGGTGGGCGAAGAATTCGGAAATATCTATGATCACTTTGCTATTGAATACCAATATGCCAATGGCGCAAAAGGCTTTCATTTTTGTCGTCAGCAATCTGGTACAACTAGTCGAAACACAGTAGAGGTAGCTGGAACAAAAGGAGATGCGAGTATGACCATGGGGAGATCGCATATCATAACCGGGCAAAACCCTTGGGAATACACTGGCGAAAAAAATAATATGTTTCAAACTGAACATGATATTCTTTTTGCTTCTATCCGGTCAGGAAAGCCATTTAATGATGGAGAGAGAATGGCAAACAGTACTATGATAGGTATTTTAGGCACGTTAGCTGCATATACAGGTCAAGAAGTTAGCTGGGAGCAAGCTTTTAATTCAGAACACTCTATTGGTCCAAATATAGCAGACTATAACTGGGACTTAGAATGGAAGAACGCTCCTATCGCAGTGCCGGGAATTACTAAATTATTATAAGATCCTTCAAAATGAGAATAACAATTTCTTCAAGTTTTCTACTGTTAAGTTCCTTTTTCAGTTATGGTCAAAATCCAGATTTCAAAAATTACAGTCAGGCAATTCCTCAAGTAGACGTTAAAATAGAAATGATAGCAATTCCCTCTGGAACTTTTACCATGGGAAGTCCTGCAGAGGAAAAAAACAGGAAAAATGATGAGGGACCACAAATCCCGGTAAAACTAAATGCTTTCTGGATGGGGAAGTACGAAATTCCATGGGACATTTACGAGTTATTTGTATTTGATTCTCTAGATCCAACTCGGAATAATGGACAAAATAATAAGCTAGATGGAGTTACACGTCCTACCTCACCTTATCTCGACATGACTTTCGGAATGGGAAAACAAAACCATCCAGCAGTAGGTATGACTCAATATAATGCTATTCAGTTCTGCAAATGGTTATATTCCAGAACTGGTAATTTTTACCGTTTACCTACGGAGGCTGAGTGGGAATACGCAAGTAGATCAGGTGCAAAGGAAATTTATCATTTCGGAAATGATGAAGATATGCTTAAAGATTATGCCTGGTATGCTGTCAATAGTAATAACAAAACACATCCAATTGGTACAAAAAAACCAAATAGCTGGGGCTTATATGATATGTATGGAAATGTATCAGAATGGACATTTGACCAATATTCTCCAGATACTTACCAAAAAAATAAAGGAAAACTTGCTGACAATCCAATAGTGATTCCCAAAAAGCTATACCCCCATTCTGTACGTGGTGGATCTTTCAAAGAAGATGCATCTAAGTTAAGGTCAGCAAGTAGAAATGCTTCTTCTCCAGACTGGAAACGCCTGGATCCTCAAACTCCAAAAAGTAACTGGTGGTTAACAGAGCCTTATGTTGGTCTTAGGATAGTTAGACCATTAGTAGAGCCTTCAAAAAAGGAGATTGATGAATATTACGCGATCAAACCAATTCCAGATTATTAAAAATAATGTTCTACAATCTGACTATTTCGCCAGTTTTAACGGATTTATCACAAGCAAAAGCAATCTTTAAACTATCCACCGCATCCTGCATGTGATTATCTAAATCTATATTTTCCAAAATAGATTTATAAAAGTACTGTTGTTGCCTATTACAAAGTTCTTGATGATCTGGCTCATCTTTTAAATCAATCCAGGTATCTTCCTTTGCAAATTTTTCCCCGGAATTTAAATCAGCATAATGTACCCGTAAAGATTCTGTTTTAGTATGCGCCTCAATAGAATCTGATTTTCCTTCACCACCAGCATCTTTAGCTACGATAGACACGGCACCTTTTGGTCCGATCACATCCTTTACAAAAAAAGCTGTTTCACTCATCATTGGCCCCCATCCAGCTTCATACCAACCTACAGATCCATCCTCAAAACGAATTTGTAGCTGACCATAATTATAATTTTCTTCAGGAATATCTTCAGTTAATCGTGCACCAATTGCATAAACCTGTATAGGTTTAGATCGGGCCATTTGACACATCACATCTATATAATGCACACCACAATCTACAATTGGGCTTAAACTTTTCATTAAATTTCGATGTAAAGTCCACATTTTACCGTCGCTTTGTTGATTCAGGTTCATCCTCATCACCAGAGGTTTCCCTAAATCCTGACTTAATTCAATAAATTTCTCCCAAGAGGGATGGTGACGTAATATATACCCAACGACTAATTTTTTATTTGCCTTTTTAGCTGCTTCAACCACCCGTTCAGCACCTTCCACAGAATCTGCTAGGGGTTTCTCAACAAACACATGGCAACCTTTATCAAAAGCTTTAATGGCATATTGTTCATGAGTATCGGGATAAGTAGAGATACAAACTGCATCTGGGTTTGTATCATTCAAAGCTTTTTCGTAATCTTCATATAAAGGATAAGAATTCCCTAGTCGATCATTTAAAACTTCTTTACTCTTCCCTGTTGAAACCAATCCACAGATTTCAAACTTATCTTGCATAGCATGATAGGCTAAGGCGTGAGAACTTCCCATATTTCCACAGCCAACAACTAAAACCTTTATGCTTTTTTTATTTTCATCCATTGAATTTAACAATTTGAATTTGCTATATCTTTTTAATTTTAATGTCTTTCCATCTCACTTTAATTCCACCACCATCGTGAATTTGCAAAGCAATAAAACCATTAGCAGCACCTATTTTCTCGTCATCAATATTCACCATCTGTTTCCCGTTTAACCAGGTAGTAATTTTTCCATTTTGTGCTTGGATTTTTAATTGATTCCACTCTCCTTCTTTTAACATTACTTCATCCTTTGGATCTGGTTTGATTAACCAACCTCGTCCATATGATTCATAAATTCCTCCGGTATGTAGGTTAAGAGGCGCAACCTCTACTTGCCAGCCTTTGATCTTTACACCGTCAATATCAGAACGTATAAAAACTCCGCTGTTACCATCTGCTTCCTGTTTAAATTTTAAGTCAAGAATAAAATTCTTATAAGTTTGATTGGTTGAAAGATAACCATAAGCTTTATCAGTACCACTTTCACAAACCAATTCACCAGCATCTACATACCATTTTTCTGTACCATGAATAGTCCAGCCGGCTAAATCTTTGCCATTAAACAAATTCTGATATCCCTGCGCATAAGCCTCAGTAGTAATTATAAATATCAAAATGATCACAATGTATTTTTTCATACTTCTGTTTTTTATCCTTCAAGGTTACAAATTATGATCACTGAGAATACATAACTAAAAACCTAAGTTAGGTAAACCTGAAATATGAATATAGTACTATTTCTCAAATAACCCGTACTATCTTACTGGGAATAAGGTCTATTCAGAGCCCCCATCATAAAGTTTGAGGACTCTGAATAAAAAATACAAACTTTTTAGTTTATACCTTTAAACAAGCTAACCACATCCAACTGATTACTTGCCGGGGTCACAAAATAAGTTTGAACCCTACCCTTTTCGCTTTTTTTAGGGATAAAAAGTGTACCGGTAGAAAACTGGCTCATCCATTCGCTATCATTAAAGGCCCATTGATTTGTAGTGCCTGCTTTCACAAAAAACCAATCATAATTATCCTCGGCACTCGTAAAACCCGTTGTAGTTACATAATCTGAATAGCCCCAGGTACCCGGTACAACATTTTTGGCGATATAAACAATATCTCCATTTTTATTCTTCATGTAAATATCCATGGGATCATTACTTTGCGGATAATAGATATAAAATGCCATTTTGTTGGTTGAAGGATCTGCTGCTGGAGCTTTGATCTCTAGAGTAGCCCCATTGATATATACAAAGGGGAAGAACTGTTCCAATCCTCCTGCATTGAGTTCAAGCTGGCTTTGGTATACTTCTTTTCCTGTCGTAGCATCTTTGATCTTTAACAAAGCCTGTTCCTTGCTGGAAGAATAAGTGTAAACCTTACCAAAGTTCAACAAAGTGTTGGGGCCAGTTTTAAACTTATCATAAACCACAGTATCAATGGCAATCTCTAATTCACTATTGCCAATGTTATAACCTCTAACCTGTACGCTTACTGCCCTGGTACTTAGCTCGTCTTTGTTACAGGCCGAAAGGGCCATTACCAACGCGGTAAAAAGCGCTAATCTTTTTATATTCATCATGTTTTTTTTCATTTTTTATAATTCTAATCGGGTAGAGAATCTCATGATATTTCCCAAAGGACTTTCAGAGAAGATGTAAAGTTTGGACGATGCTGCAGATGCTGAAGGTTTCGGCGCAGTAGAGTTTAATGCATTCCAGGTATAGCTGGTGCCATCAATGTAAGGCACATTGGTACCCGCTTTACAAATACGCACACTAAAGAACACTGAAGTCAATACCCCATTGTACTCTTGTCTGGCTGTAGAAAATGTAGGAATACTAACCGCTGTACTAAATTCGTAAGGTTTTACGTTTTTCAATCTGGCAAGCTCTTCAAAAACCTGTGGAGTCACAAAGTATTTCCCGATCACAAAATCAACGGGTTCCGTGTAATTGGTCAAGGTTGGCTGGAACATATACACCAGGCTAATTTTATCCTTTTCCACCTCTGGTTTATCTGGCATAGGACCAACCTTTCCATCCATATATAGAAAATTCACCTTTGCGCCACCCTCTTCTTTATGAAGTTCTTTCTCTAACACGACTTTTCCAGAAGCTTTTTCCAGCACCTTAAGCTTGATTTTATTTTCAACTGATTTGAACATATAGGCATTATTTTGCTCAAATCTGGCATTGGGTAATATTCCATCAGGGAAAGTAATATCGCCCAGTTTTGTAATCAGGGTATCGCCGCTGCCGTTGTAACCGGTAAGATTAATCCCATACAGCTCATCTTTATAAAATTGTTCTGACTTCTCACAGGCGGCCAGTGCCAGCAGCATAAAGCTCATAAAGCCCAGGAATAGTTTATTCGTTTTCATCATTTAATGTTTTAAATCTTTATTAAAAATTATAAGATAAGCTCAGACTGAATGAGCTACCCACCTTACGAATAAAAGTATCCGTATCACCGATGCGCCTAACTTTTCCATCTTCTGTTGGTTCAAAATAACCTTCCTCATATTTATCCGTAAAACCATCTTTCCATTCGTAAACATCAGACCACAACTTCATCGTCATGCTTTCACTACCTGGCTTGATTTTATAAGTTTCTTTAGAGTTGATGAAGAAACGGTAAGGACTGTTTAACAGATTGCTCATGTTCAGTTTGGCTTCCATTTTTTTACTTTTTAGCAGTTTATAACTTAGCTGGGCATCCAACTGGTTACGTGGCCTTTCCATCTCTGAGTATTGAGGCTGCATCCCTACCGTGAAAGTCTTATATCCCGAATAGTTAAAGGCTACATTGGCACTTAAACGATTTCCTACGTATTGCATGGCAACATTGTACAATATCGGCACCTGTCCATATAAGGGGCGTTTCTCCCGCAGATAAGTTTTGTTTTTATAGGCATATTTTTTACCTTCTTTATCCTCTCCTGCTCCCATCGTACTATAGCGGAAAGCGCTGGCCTGTACTTCTGAATTTTGCAAGGTTAGGTTACCACTGAAGTATATATTTCCAAGAAATTTCCAGTTCTCGTTAATGAACCCAAGATTCTTACGTAAATCGAACTCCCAACCGATCACATCTGCATAATCTGAGTTAGCTGTAAGCAGCTCTACCTTACCACTTGAATTGGTGATATCCAAATACATCTCAACAGGATTTTTGAAATGTTTTTTGAAATAGCCGGCTGAAATTACCTCACCGGCAGAGGGATACCATTCTACTCTTAAATCATAATGAGAAATGATGGTGGAAACCACACCAGTATTACGTTGTATCCGACCATACATATAATTGTAACGTGCAAAACTGGAGTTTTCAATTAACGCAGGCCTAATGGCCGATTTAGCATAGGAAGCACGAATGTTCAAATTGCTAACAGGTGTGAGGGTCAGGTTCGCAGATGGCATGTATAGCCATCTTTTTTCATCAGCACTGCCATCACGGGTTTGGTGGACCAGATTACCGGTTTCCGGATCTACATAACGGTTCTTTTCCAGATTCTGCATTTCAGATTTTGCTATCTTATCCGCAGCAGAATCCTTTATCTTGTCGTACCGGTAATACTCTCCCCTCATCCCCCATACCAAACGAAGCCAGCTGTTGAAACGGTTATCCATCATCCCATACCAGGCCTGGTTGTTGTTCTTTCCCGTATAGTTATTGTTATTGAAATCTGAAGGATAATAGAACAGATTATGCAATGGGTCTTTAAAATCAATATTCCATTGTTGTATACGCTTGTAACCATCGCTAAAACTAGCAGCCACTCCGACAGGTAAAACGCTCCAGACAAAGTTGCCTTTCTTCTCTAAATACTGATAACCAGCCTTAACTACTTGTCCTTGTTTTCCGACATTGAACTTATAGCTTAATGCGGCATCTCCAGTCCAATTAGTTTCTACATACTTATAAGAAGAGCGACTTAATGGTCCGGGGTTATTGGTAAAATTACCCAACTGATAAATGTAACTCGTACCATTTAGCGTAGTAACAGGTGCCAGATTTGCATCTACCGCATCCTTTTCATGGTTGCTTACGCTATTACGGGCGATGCTCCAATCTAACTTAAACTTGCTAAAAGTATGCTCAGCTGCTACACGATTCTGTAACAGGTCAATAAATTTAGGACGATCATACTCGTTGACTGCTGGATTATCGTCATAGCCGATATCCTCACCCCAGCCGGAAATGCGGAAAAACTGATTAGCAAATACCCTGGAATAAAAATTACGTAGGGTAACCTTGTGGTTTTTATCATTCCAGCCCATGTTGATCAAGGCGCCAAAACTCGTGGTAAAATTATACTTACTGGCTGCTGTTTCCTGGAGCTCCTTATTAGTTGCCGGGTCGTAAAAGTTGTTAGACAGTTTGTTAAAGTCCCCACGTTCAAAATGAGAAATGTTGTCTATCGACTGTTCATTCCGGTAGCTTAGCGAACCTACAAAACCAAAACGACTGTTCTTTAAACCATAAGTTCTACCTAAGCTAAACTGATAGTTTTGTCCGGGAGCAGTTTGGTAGGTCCGGGTACCCAATCTCTCCAAACCACCTATCCTTTTGTTTTGTTCCGCAATCATTTCTGGAGTAATCTTTGGAACCCCTGGAGGCGGCAAAGTGTTGGATGGATTGGTAGGATTGTAATTTGACTGTGTAAAAATGACCAGGTCCTTAGGAAAATGGCTCCTGCTGCCATCATCAAAGCCCAGGTAATCATACTTCCCACGCTGATACCCCAGGAAATCTTTTCCAGTACTTCCGTTGATGTACTTACTGCCAATGTTTAAAGAAGTGAAATTCTGGTTAGGGATGGCCATGGTGTTCATTTGTACCAGTCCGCCACCAAAACCAAAACTCATATCGGGCGAGGCTGTTTTATACACGACTACATTATCTACCAGGTTGCTTGGAATGATGTCGAACTCAAAATCCCGTACCTGCACATCGGTACTAGGCAACGCAGCTCCATCCATCATCGCCAGATTGTAGCGTTCGGCAATCCCCCTGATAACTACACGTCGATTATCAGTCGTGCTTACTCCCGAAATGCGTTTCAAGGTCTCCCCAATGTTCTTATCTGGTAGCGCCGAAATCTGTTCGCGACTAATTCCATTTGAAATATTGGCCTCATTTTTTTGTCGGGCATACAAAGCATTGATGCTTTCTGTTTTAAAAGTTCCGGTAACTACCACTTGATTTAAGCTGTTGGTAACAGGTTTCAATACCACATCAAGGCTGGTTAATTGCCCTGATTTTACTTCTATTTCTGCAATGCGTTTAGTTTGAAAAGAGATAAAACTAACTTCCAGCGTATATGAGCCCGCAGCGAGGTTAAAGATATAACTGCCATCCACCTTACTTTGGGTACTCTGTCCTGTTTGGATCAGCTTAATATTAGCACCAGGGAGAGGCTCGCCGCGGTCATCGATAATTTTACCGCCAACACGACCAGGTTGTTGCGAGGAAACTTTGGTTGGCTCATGTTCCTTTGTATACAACACCACGGCGCTACCCTGCTCTTTAAAAGCTATATTACTATGCTGCAACAATTGGTTAAGAATATTTTTTAGCTTTTCTTCATGATAATTTGCGGCCTTAACTGATATGTTTTTAGCAAGCAAAGGATCGTAAGCAAATCTTACTTTGGTTTTAGAGCGTAATTGCTGTAATGCTACGGATAAAGGTTGTCCTTCTTTAAAGCGGACATCAACTTTTGTTTCCAGAACTTGTGAATGAGCCTCACTGGCAAACAGCGAAGTCATGATATTGATGGAGATGAAATATAGGATTAGTAATATTTTCACACCTATTTTAATTATAGACATTAATTTTTAATACTTTTATAGTGTTTACAAGTTGAACCTGGCGTTTGCAATGATGATGACTAGGAAGCGGAAATTCTTTGTCAACTAGCAAAGCCTTAATATCCGGTATCTATCCAATAGGTGCCGGTTTTTGCTTTAGTAGACTATCTCATCAATATTACCTCCTTGTCTTTGATTTGATAATTAAGTCCGTGAATGAGCTTCAGTTGGTCTAGAATTGTTTTAGGGTAATCACCTCGATTAAACTGAATAGAAACGTGTAAGTTTTCAAACTCTTTTTGTTTAAATTTGATTTCCATAGAAAAGGCATTACCAAATGTTTTTGCAAATGATTTCAATGGTACATCTTCTAATATATACTCGCCATTCAGCCAATTTTCGGATGAATAAGCACTGTTGTTTTCCAGCTTCACGGTCTCCCTAATTCTATTAAAAGACAGCTGTTGATTAGGCAATAAAACACCTAAATGGGCCTTTTGATTCCGTACGGATACCTTTCCACTCAACAATGACACATGGATATCTGGTCTTAAAGGGTCATTGTTAATGATAAATTTCGTACCTAATACCTCTGTTATAATTTGTGAAGTTTTTACTAAAAAAGGGTGTTCTGGATCATGCTTCACCTCAAAATATACTTCACCTTCTTCAAGCTTTACCTGACGTGTTTGTTGTACAAAAGGATGTGTGATAGCTATTTTAGAACCTGGTCTTAAATGAAGAATGGAACTATCTGGTAATATAATTTGTTTAATTTCACCTTTCTGGGTAACATAATGCTGCCAGATATGCTCAGTGTTTTCAACCCTAGAATTGATGTAGCTCCGATAACTGAAGGTACCTACAGAAATAATAATTACTGCAGTCGCAGCAATGTTTAACCAAAGTCTGTAAAATTTCTGCTTGTTAATCTTACGACGAATTTCGCCAAGCATTTTTTCTCCTGTACTTATTTTTTCTTCCTCATCATTAAAAGCTTCAAAAGGAATGCTATCGTTTGTGCGATTAAACCAAGCTTCAGCTTGTTGGTTTATTTTGCGCCTTTCGGCGAATACATTTTTCTTTGCCATACATAAAGCTCTTCGCAGCGAAAGACAAAATGTACTTTAAGAAAAAGCTATGATTAAGTTAAGTATTTATTAACAAGACAACTATCACTACAGCAAGATTTGCTGGCTCAGCATAGAATTTACGTGTTTGTAGTCTAAGGCGTTCTAAAGCCATCGATATATTGTTCCTTACTGTTTGTTCGGAAAGAGAAAGCTCGGCTGCAATCTCTTTAATTGATTTGTTTTCATAGCGACTTAGTCTAAAGGACAGCTTCATATTAACTGGCATTTGATCAATTTCTCGATCTAACAAGTCTTGAAGCTCCTTAGTTTCAAGTGCTGTTGTCGGTGGTACTACTATTGCCTCATTCTCCTGATACAACTGATCCCTTTGTCTGCCTGCAACCTGTTTTCTATACCATGAAATGGCTTGCTTTTTAGCAATAACATTTAACCAGGGTGCTAATGACCTTTCCGCAATAATCCTATCCCGATAACGCCAAAGGTTAATAAATATATCCTGCACGATATCCTTCGTTATCTCCCTGTCGCCAATTCGCCGGTAAATCATGGTATACACTTCCGGCCAATAACGTCCATACAACTCCTCAAAGGCTTTATGGTCGCCACTTTTCATGGAACTGATTAAATCCTGATCGGTAAGTAGTCGTTCGCTCACACGCCAAATTTACCATCATTCAGGTTACCATTTTGTTAATTTATGATAAACAAAAACGCCTCCCAAAGAGAGTTTAACACTATTTTTGGGGACGTCATTTTCTGGAATATATCTAAAGATATTTATTCTTTTCTAGAAACTCTTTCCATATGAGATATCCGTCTGGAAGCAAGTGTATACCATCTTTTGTATACTTGGCATTCAGCACATTGTCTCCTGTATGAAATATATTATAAACATCAACAAAGCCAGCACATTTACTATTCCCTATACTTTTTAAAGACTTGTTTAATTTTATAATAGTGTCCGCCTTGTTTTTGTAAGTTCCTGCTTTTAAAAGATTATCATTTAATGGAAGTATAGACTGAACATACAATTTAGTTTTAGGCGTACCCTTTTTAATCTTATCTACTATTTTATTGTAATTATCTAAAATTACTGAAGTCTCCCATTGACGACTTCCTAAATCGTTTATGCCAATCATAAGAAATATTTTCTCAGGTTTACTGGAAATAACCTCATCAAGTCTAGCCAATACGCCATAAGTATTATCCCCACCTATACCTCTGTTAAAAACATTCTTATTGGGAAATAAATTCTTCCAATTTCCTTGCTCCGTTATACTATTTCCTAGAAAAACAATACCTCCCTTAGATAATGGATCATTCTTAAAAATCTCCATTCTCTTCTTAAAGTGCGCACTCTCATGAAATGTTCCAAAACCATTTTTCACATTTTCAACCTGAATATCATATAATAGCTTTTTAATAATTACTTGTTGTTCCGCAGAAAGCGTCGCATTATATTTTGTGAAAGCTTTATTATATGCTTCTCGGTTTTTAAGAGCCCTGTCTTCTGTAGCTAAATCAAGATTATTTTTAATTTCAGACAATTTTAAATCAAGCTCAGAACGTATATCTTTAATATTAGCTTTTTGAGCTCCCGAAGCTTGTAATTTATTTAATACTTCATCGGAATAATAATTCAAAGAAAGTCTTTGCTGTGCATATAATTGCGTGGTAAATAATAATAGAAGAAGTGTTGATAGTAATCTGATTTGATGTTTCATTATATTTATTTTTTAAAAATGTTTGTATAATAATTTATTCCAGGTACTTATCATAGTGCCTTATCATCTCTTCAACACACATTATTTTTTTCTTTTATTTGAGATTTTTATAAGCTTCAGGTAAATACATTTTTCTAATTTATGATTAAACCTCTTAACCTAACAGAATCATCACCATATCCATTTTTAAAAGATCCACTTAGTCATAAAAACGTAATACATTGTAAATGAATACATTTTAAAATTATTAAGATTACCTTTGTGTAAGATTAAAACATTAACATTAAACAAATAGAAGTTAAATCATAAACAAGAGCACCAAAAATAACTTATGGGGAGAAGAATTTTAGGAGGAGTAGGATTAGTTACAATTGTGTTTGCCTTTACCTTGATTAGCTGGAAACCTATCGAAAAAGAAACGTCACCATACGCTTTCACATCATCAGATTCAACAACAAACGAATCATTTAAACCAATCTATGATAGTATTGGATTATCAGAAACCGGTCTTACCTACGCTCTTTTTGAAAAAGCTGTAAATGGATTTTATAATTTAAGAAACGATGGCAAAGCGACAATAAATAAATCGGTTTTATCCATTGTAGATTTTGACCAAAACAGCACTGAGAAAAGATTATGGATCATTGATCTGGACAAAAAGGAATTGATTCTTAATACCTGGGTTGCACATGGTGAGTTTAGCGGTGGTGATATAGCATCACATTTCTCCAATGCAATACAATCTTTAAAAAGCAGCATCGGCTTTTATGTCACAGGTGAGAAGTATTATGGCAAACATGGTCTTTCTTTAAGATTGGATGGTATGGATGAGGATTTTAATTCAAATGCACGAAAAAGAGCAATTGTAGTGCACGGTGCAGATTATGTCAGTCAGAAAACAATCGCTGTACTTGGCAGATTAGGACGCAGCCAGGGTTGTCCTGCAGTTCCCCAGCACCTTGTTAAAACAGTGGTTACTGCTATGGAAGGAAAAACAGTATTATTCATCAATAATACATCGCAGTTCTATACCTCAAAATACCTTAACAATGAGGCTTCTGAAGTTTTGGCTAGTAAATAATGTTTAGATTCTAGAATGCTTCTCCAAGGCTCAGCAAAACAGCGCTATACCCTTTGCTCATGCCATAATCAATCCCTATGTTGGTATTGGTGAATTTATTGAATTTAATACGCAGACCGGTACCCGCTGCAGGTTTCCAGGAGGTAAATAACGAACCTGAACCGCTTACTGTATTGACATTGGCAAAAACCACAAACCCTAGCAAGCCATTTGCTGTAATGTCCCTTCGATATTCACTTTCTGCATAAAACAATGTTCTTCCACGGTACCTATTCTGATCTATTCCTCTTGCAGACCTATTATAAGGGTCCCATCCTGTACTCGGTAAATCCAGATATGGCGTTTTATGGTTCAATGCCGTCCAGAAATAAGACCAGAGGGCAAGCGTATTCTGTTGATGACGTTTTTCAGGATTCATCGGGATATACTTTCTAACATCAAGGTAAACTGAGCTCCAATTTTCGTTGCTCCCTAAAAATTTTGGATTTATCCTGTATACAAGGTTTCCATACATTCCTGGCAGTGGGTTGATCGCATTGCCCCTCGTATCGTAAACCATATTGAGACTTATACCTGATGAAAATGAGTTTTTACCTGTTCCGTATTGATAACCTGAATACTGCTCCAGCTCAGGCGAAGACTCTTCAGTATTGATATTAAAGCGGTAATCCAGGTTATAGCCAAGACCAGCATATAAATATGGCTTGATCCGTTTAAGTGCATTCTGATAAAACCTGATGTATTTATAGCTCAGTAAAGTCCCTTCCTTGTCCCCTTCCGATCCAATACCCCAGGTGTACTGGGGATAAACCAAAAATCGAGTGTCTCCCTGGATCAGCCAGGTGTTATTAGGAAGCCAGATATTGGTTCTGACAGGCAATCCAAAACGACTGCCGAGATTCCAGTAAGGCGTAAAGGTTGCAGTTGAAACGTTTGTTGTCTTTTTGGGGCCAAGATACATCGAAGCTGAAGTGCTGGTTATCAATGCATTTCCGGTACCCCCGGGTGCTGTTCCTCCAATAGGAAGAATGGAAAAATAAAGTTTCTTATCTTTTTCCTCTCTGATCTTCCCTGGGCGAATACGAAATATTGCTTTCCCAATATCTATAAGATCTGTTTGTCTCGCAGTATCCAAACTCTTTTTGTTCTGAATAATCGCGTCACCCGCATTTTGCCCAAAAGAAAAACCCCAGTAACATACCAACATATAGACAATGCACAATTTCACTACTATCTTCGACTGCATATTAAAACGTTATGATTAATAAATGGCAATAAACGCGCCAGAAACAAACTTACCTCCTCCTATATGGAGGGCCTTTTTACTCAGAATCCAGACAAAAAAAAACACCTGCCAGAAGCAGGTGTTTCATCAATTATAATTGAAATCTAATTATCCGATCTTAACATTAATTGCATTTAAGCCTTTTTTACCTTGCTCGATGTCATAGCTTACTGAATCATTCTCACGAATGTTGTCCATTAAGCCAGAAGAATGAACAAAAATTTCGGCATCACCATTAGCTGGTACGATAAACCCAAAACCTTTTGTCTCATTGAAAAATTTTACTGTTCCTTGTTGCATTATATTATATATTAATTATATCCAAAGATAGTATTTTTTTTGACAAATAGAATTTTATTTTAAAAAATAAAAATATTTAAAATTAAATTCTACTATGCAATTAAAATTCAAAATACTTTTCAACAGCATAAGACATACCGACTAGTTTATGCTGTCTGCTTTAAAACCAGCTTCATTAATAGCAAAAATGACAGAGCTTTCATCTACGTCATCAGCGACTACAGTCAATATTTTTTCAGGGGTATTAATATCTACTTCCCAGTTGTCTTCTCCTACTGTCTCATTTAAATTTGGAGAAACTCGGGCCAGGCATCCCGCACATTTAATATTGGTTTTAAATTTTAATGTTTTCATTGATGTTAATATTTGTGTTAATGAATTTTGTTGAACAATTTTTTTAATTTGATATCCCAGACGTGTTACAGCTGTGATTATTTTTTCGACAGATGTTACCAGCGGTTCATAGGATATTACCATAATGCCAGGTAGAACAGCAATCAGATATGCTCCTGGCGTGTTTAATACTGAAAGTGTTACTGTTGAAATACAATAACCGTCCCTCAGGTTGCTAATGTCCAAGCCAAGCAGTTTCATTTTCGAGACAATTTATTGATCGACTTTATATCCCATCTTTTCAATTTCCTGAATAATGGTTTCTGGCTTAATTATCTCTGGGTTATATTTGACAGTAGCTTGTCCGAATTCAATATTTTCAATAGCCACCCCATCCTGTTTAACTATTATATTTTTTACTATGCCAACACAATGAGAACTTCCCATTCCGCTGATCTTTAAATTAAGTGTTTCCATAATCATTAGTTTTATAGTTCAAAGTTACTTATACCGACAGCTCTCGGTATTACACAATTGCAGCATTCTTTTATAATATTTCAGTCAAACTCAATGGTGATATCCTCAGTTAAAGGATAACTCTGGCATAGCAAAATCATGCCTAGTTCAACTTCTTTATGTGTTAATGCATAATTTTTAACCATTTTAACCTTTCCTGACGTTAATATTGCTACACAGGCTCCACAGTTTCCTGATTTGCAGGAATGCCCGAAACCAATTCCCTCCTTTAATGCAGCACTCAACAATGTAGTTCCCGGTGGTATTTCGATCAAATGGGTTTGCTCATAAAAGTGCACCAACACTTCATGGGTGATATCAGGAAGGTTTAGTTGCACGGCAGATTCATCATCTGCAGTAAATCGCTCCATAAAAATCCCTGATTCGGGAACTTCTAAAGATTCCAATGCCTCATGATAAATTTTCATTAGCCCTGAAGGCCCACAAAGAAAGAAATGAGTTTCTGATTCTTTTCCAGCCATTGACTGCTTCAAAAGCTTTTTGATCATTAATTTACTCAATCTACCTTCTATTAAAGTACGAGCAAACACGAGCTTTTTTCCATCGTGCTGTGATAGCGCATGCAAGATGGCCAGCCGATCCTTGTATTGTAAGGATAATGCGTCTATCGCATCAGAAAAAATCACATCGTACCAATTACGGTTGGCGTAGATTAAGGTAAGCCGAACATCGGCCGACTTACTTAATAAGGATTTAGCAATGGAGAGTAGCGGTGTAATTCCACTCCCCCCTGATAATAAAACAACATGTTTACTTTGGTAACTGCTTTCGAGTGGAATAAAAGAACCATAAGGTCCTTCTATTTCCAATTCACGAATTTGCTCAGCATAGTCAACAAGGTAATTACTCAGTAAGCCATCTTTTATACGTTTTACGGTGATGGCTGGATAAGTATCCAGATCAGGAGAAGAAGACAAAGAATAGGAACGGGTTATCTTTTCTCCATTTACCACCTGGCTAACATTGATAAATTGCCCGGGTAAGTAGTTGAATCCTGATCCGACAGCATCAAATTCAATGGTTACAGCATCCTTTGTCTCCCAGATCACTTTATGGATGGGCCAGATCATTTTATACTTCTTCATTGTTCAACTACTTGAATGTCCTGATGGAAAAAACAGCAAATAATGCACCTATACCACTTACTACTGCTGCAGATTTAAATGCAGTTCGAAAACCTTCGTTCAGTGCTGCCAGCTCCATTGTACCATCTGCTTGTAACATATCAGTTTTTGCAGCTACGACAGCAACTATAATCGCTAGTCCCAGCGCTGAACCAATCTGATAACTGGTATTCACCAGACCAGAAGCCAATCCAGTCTCTTCCGGTTTAGCACCCGACATCGAAGCAATGGTTCCTGGAATATAAGCCAGCGACATACCTACTGCTCCCAACAAGGATGCAGGTAATACATTCACAACAAAAGATCCATCAACAGGAACAGTACTGAAAAGAACCAGGGAAGCAGTAAGGGCTATAAATCCGGCGACCAAGGTAGTTTTAAAGCCAAATTTTGCAACCAGCTTTCCAGTAACTCCCATCATTAGGATCATGATAGCAAAGGTCATCGGCAATAACGCAAGGCCACTGTTGAATGCTGAATAATGTAGTACCTGTTGTAAATAAAGGTTAAGGAAAAACCATAGTGGAATCCATGCACCTGCAAGCAAGCCCATCACCAGGTAGCCACCTGAAAGGTTAGGTACCTTGAAAATGGATAAAGGCACCAGCGGTTCTTTTTTATTTTTTTGCACGATCAGAAAGACGATAAACAATGCTACAGCCAAGGTAAGAAGTCCTAAGGTTTGAAGTGAAGCCCAACCCGCAGCTTCAGCTGAGACAATAGCATACACCATCAGGATTAATGCTGCGGTGGCCAGTATAGCGCCAAAAACATCTACTTTCCCTTTTCGTGTTGCTCCTTTAAGTAATAAACCAGGGCTCAAAACCAAAACGATCAGGCCCAAAGGAATATTGATCAGGAAAACCCATTCCCAGGAAAGCCATTGTGTAATGGCACCTCCAAAGAATACACCAGCAGAACCACCAGCGGCAGCCGCAGCACCCCAGAAGCCCAAAGCTTTATTCAGCTCTTTTGGATCTGTAAACTTCGTTAAGACCAGCGTTAATGCCGCTGGTGCAATGAAAGCAGCACCCAGTCCCTGTAAAGCCCTCCCGGCATTTAAAGCTTCTACTGACCAGGCCATTCCAGCTAAAAGCGAGGCTCCGGTTAAAATGGCAAAGCCCCACATGAAAACCTTCCGGGAGCCAAACAGATCGGACAGTCGCCCCCCTAAAAGCAGGAAACCACCAAAAACAATTACGTAGGCATTAAATATCCATTGAAGGCCAGTTTGGGAATAACCCAGATCAGTTTTAATTGCGGGTAAAGCTACCCCTATAATGGATGTATCCATGATCACTATGAACTGGGCCATACATAGCAAAGAAAGCGCTGCCCATCGCTTAGCGTAGGGCACCGCTTCCATTATTGGTTGTGTTGTTTTTTTAGACATATTTTTTTAATTATTTATGCCCAAAATTAGCCAACACCGAAGCTAGGATTTTATACTATTACCGGAATATGTTATAGAGTTTTGGTGTATTTATTGTAGTTTTAACAAGCCTAGCGATCGCTGTAATTCAACATGCAGTACCTTAAGATTATACACCGCCTGTAAATAGTTTATCTTCCCTTGCGTTAAGGCCAATTCGGCATCTGTTAACTCAAGCCTGGAACTTAACCCATTCTTGTAACGATCGTTCATCATGATGTAACTTAATTCTGCTGCTCCTACAGTTGTTTTTTGAACACTTAGTTGTGCATTAGCCTCTTTCCAGCGGCTGATTATGGCTGCTAATTCTGCATTCATTTCCTCCTTCAGGTCATCTAATTTGATTTTTTCCTGCCTTATCTTAATCCTGGCTTGATTGATCTGAGAACCAGTACGGTTTCCGTTAAAAATTGGAACCGTAAGCTGCAACCCCAGAAATGAAGTACGTGGCACAGTATAATTCCCCAGGTTAAGGTTATCTGCTTGTGCCTGCAACTGGTACTGGCCTATAAATGAAGCCTGAGGCAGGCGCTCCGCTTTGCTAACAGACAATTGCTTTTCCCCCTGTTCCACAGAAAGTCTTTGCAATTTTAGATCATGACGGTTCAGTTCCGCTGTTTTTAAAGCCTGATCCAGCGTATAAAATTCAGCTTGATCGGAGTTTACATTTAGGCTATCCGTCGGCTTTATTTCTGCCATATCATTTAAACCAATCAGTCTTTTCAGCTGAATGCCACTTACCTCGATGTTGTTTTTCAAATAGGATATGGAAGACTTTAGGTTCTCCACAGCAATAAAGCTTCTTAAAGTGTCTACTTTCAGACTTCGTCCCTGTGCAAACAATGCCCGGGTATCTTCCAGTGCTCTGGTATTCCGCGATAAACTTTGCTGCTGTAAACTGAGCTGGTTGTTCATCAACAGCAGCGTAAAATAACTCGCTGAGATCTGAAAAGCCAGTTGGCTTTGCAGATCAGTAGTTTTTTCTTTCTGAATTTTTTCATTGATCACAGCGGCTTGCTTTTGGCGACGAGCAGTTTCCATCAACAACGGCTGATTTAACGATAAAAAACCATTGAAAGCATTTTTTCCTCCCACCGCAACATCCTGTACGGCTTTGTCAGTACCTGCAAATGAGCCTGGAAGAAAGATAACCTGTCGGTCAAAGTATCGGGAATAAGCTGCATTTGCCGAAATATTAGGTAGCAGACGGCTTTGCGATTCCCGGGTAATCTCTTTATATCGAATTTCCTCCAGCGTTTGTACCTGGAGTTCCTTATTGCCATTTGCAGCCATCGCTAATGCCTCTGCAAGACTTAACTTTTTTTCCTGGGCATGTAAAACTTCGCCTGAAAACATTAGCAGCAAAGCCATTGGTATATTTAAAAATTTCGTTTTCATTATTTTTGTTTTAATAGGTCACCATTAGCTGATTCCATTTCTTCATTCTCTTCTTCCACAGCCTCTTTACGCTTGGTTCCCGACAGGTAAGAATAAACTGCAGGGATAATAAACAGGGTAAGAATTCCCGCAAAGGTTAGTCCTCCTGCAATTACAATTCCAAGTGATTGACGGCTGTTAACGTGCATAGCAATTGGCAGTGCACCGAATATCATCGCCAAAGAAGTCATTAGAATTGGCCTGAAGCGTTGTATCCCTGCTTGTATCGCAGCATCATATTTTGAAAGTCCTTGTTCTTTCAAATGATTGGCAAATTCTACAATCAGGATACCATTCTTGGTAATCAATCCTACCAGGGTGATGATTCCGATCTGGCTGAACACATTTAAACTCTGGTCAAACCAGTATAGGCTAAGGATTGCACCTGTTATGGCCATCGGTACCGTCAGCATGATGATGAGTGGGTCACGAAGACTTTCAAATTGTGCTGCCATAATCATGTATACAAGTAACAAGGCTAAAATGAGTGTAGAAGTGATATTGCCCTGGCTTTCTTCGTAGTCTCTGGACTGACCAGCTAAACTCGTTCTGAAGCTTTCATTCAAGACCTCCTTTTTGATACGTGCCATTTCTTCAATACCCTCTGCAAGACTTACCCCCGGTGCTAATCCTGCAGAAATGGATGCTGAAGTATATTGATCATATCGATAAATCGCTGCCGGACTGATCCCTTCTTCAATGGTAACCAGGTTATCCAAAGAGATCATCTGGTTATCCGTAGAACGGACATAGATAGAACGCAAATCACTAATGTCGTTTCTGTTTTTACGCTCTACCTGACCGATCACTTCATATTGCCTTTCTGATCGTAAAAAATAACCATAACGCTGGCCAGAGAATGAAAGTTGTAAAGCCCTGGATACTTCCTGTATTGAAACACCCATTAATGCTGCTTTTTGCCTGTCTATATTTATCTTTAGTTCGGGTTTATTGATTTTCAGGTCAGCATCTACGAACATGAGCTTTTTACTCTGCCTCGCTGCAGCCAAAAATTCCGGAAGTACTTGTTTCAGACTATCCAGCGTTGGAGCCTGAAGCACATACTGTATTGGCATACCGCCGCCATAACGTGTGCCTATTGTGGGTGGCAGGTAAGGAAATAAAAGGAAACCTTTAAATTTCGACGAAGCCATTCCATATTGATTGTATAAATCCTGGGCACTGGGTTGACCTTCTTTAGGATCATTTAGATAAATACTCTGAACAGCAATATTAACTGGTGCCGGTGCCGGAATAAAAGAAATACCGACCATAGAATACGTTTGATATAATCTGCTACCCGTAGAGTCGTTCACATATTTCCCCACTTCGGTCATTCGTTTTTGCATGTAATCAAACGAGACACCTTCTGGGGCAATAGCAATTAAACTCATGTTGGACCGGTCTTCTATCGGCGCAAGCTCAGAAGGCAGCTTTTTCCCAACAAAATAAATTAGACTGGCAGTCCCGATTAAGAATATAGGGGCTAACCATCGGCGCTTCATAAAAGCGGTTAGTAAACGTGCATATCCGTTATTTAATCGGATGAAAAAAGGCTCTGTATTGCGGTGCAACCAATTGGGCTTATCACTCTTTTTCAATAAGAAAGCGCTGAGCATAGGCGTGAGCGTTAGGGCAACAAAAGCGGATACCAGTACGGAACCCGATACCACAATAGCAAATTCTTTAAACAACTGCCCACTGATTCCACCCATAAAAATAATGGGCATAAATACAGCTGCCAGGGTAATAGTTGTGGAGATTACAGCGAAATAGATCTCTTTAGACCCTTTAAAAGCAGCCTGAATGGGCGACATGCCTTCTTCAATTTTTTTATAGATATTTTCCAGCACCACAATCGCATCATCAACCACCAAACCGATCGCAAGCACTAATCCTAATAGTGTGAGTACATTGATGGAAAACCCTGCTACATACATAATGAAAAATGCGGAGAGAATGGAGACAGGAATTGCCAACACAGGTATAATCGTAGAGCGCCAATCCCTGAGGAAAAGAAAAATAATCAGCACGACCAAACCGAAGGCGATGAAAAGTGTCTCTTCTACTTCTGCGATCGACTTACGCACAGGACTCGTGAAATCGAAACCAACAATCAGCCGGTATTCTTTTGGTATTTCCTTACGTAATTGTTCTAGTCTGATATTAAACTCATCCACTACCTTAATCGCGTTAGCACCACGCTGGATCTGGATGGCAATGCCGACCCCGATCCGGTTTAAATTGCCGGTTTCATTGATAATTGCGGTTCGCTCATTTTCTTCTCCCAGTTTTGCAGAGCCGATATCTTTTAACCTTATTACAGTGTTCCCCTCACGTTTAATGATCATTTCATTAAAGTCCTCTGCAGTAGTTAAACGTCCGAGCGTACGAACACTTAGCTCATTGTTTGCACCTTCTATTCTACCGGAGGGCAGATCAAGATTTTCTCTTGCTAATGCCTGTCGGATGTCTTCAGGAGTAAGCATATAAGCCGCCAGTTTGGTGGGATCAAACCGAAGTCGCATGGCGTACTTGTGTTCACCAACAACTGCAACACTGTTTACCCCGGGAATTGACTGCATTCTGTCCTTTATCGTCGTAGAGGCAAGATGACTTACTTCTCTGATGTCCTTGGTATCGCTTTCTACCTCTAAGAAGGCAACCAGATTATCCGGTGAGGAAGCTTTTGCCACCACAGGTGGGTCTACATCTGCGGGAAGCTGTTTTCTGGATTTGGCTACTTTATCGCGTACATCGTTCAACGCATCTTCCAGATCGATGTCCCGGTTAAATTCTATGGAAATGACACTAACCTGCTCCCTGGATTCAGAAGAAATTGTTCTGACGCCGTTAGATTCAGCAATAGATTCTTCCATAGGTTTGGTAATCTTGGAAGCAATTACATCAGGGCTCGCACCCGGATAATAAGTGACAACCGAGATCACAGGTGGTTCTGTGAGGGGATACTCCCTTACGCCCAGGTAGTTCCACCCAACAATACCCATAATAACGATAAAGGCAGAAAATACACCTGCCAGAACCGGTTTTTTTATACTTAATGATGTTAAACTCATGTTTTTAAATTTGAAATAGATTATTTGGCAACAACAGCCTGAACCGGCATGCCATCACCTAGACGAAGAAGATTAGATACAATGACACTGTCTCTATTATTTAAACCAGAGATAATAATAGCTGAAGTTTCAGTGCGGTTGCCAATACTCACGGGCTTTGACTTAGCAACACCATTTTCAAGCACAAAAACGCTATATCCCTCTCCGCTAGGAATAAGTGCTTCAGTTGGTAAGTTAATCGCTTTTGCATCTTTTAGTGATGTCGGGAAATGGATCTTTACAGACAAACCTGCTCTGAATTTTCCGCCAGGATTACCTGCATTAGCTTGTACCTTTAGTGCTCTGTTTTGAGCATTAAGCCCAGGTTCTGTAGCTAGAATCGTTGCGACCTGTTGCTGATCAGAAAGTGCTGTTGTAAAATTAATTTTACCACCTGTTTTAACCAGTGGAAGGTACTTTTCCGGTACAGAAAAATTGATTTTAACAGTACCCTGATCCTGTAGGCTAACCAGTTCCGTACCCGGTGAGACAAAAGCACCCGGATCCAGATTTGAAATACCAATCTTTCCTGAAAAAGGAGCTCTGATCTCAGTCTTGTTCAATTCCACCTGTAGCTGTTCCCGCTGTGCCTCCAGCGACTGTAATTTCACCGCTGTCTCATCGTACTGCTGCTGATTTACCGTTTCCGTTTTCAGTAGATTACCTATCCTTTGTTCATTCAGGCGGGCTAATTTTAATTCCGAATTCAATCCCTTTAACCGGGCTTTCAGATCAGCATCGTTTAGCTTATAGAGCAATTGTCCCTTACTGACAGATCCACCGTCCTGAAAAGCGACATGGATAATCTTTTGGGCGATTTCACTAACAATGGAGACTTCCCTGTAAGGGGTCATAGTGCCCACAATCACTTCTTCCTGATCCAGGCTCTCCTCACTTACGACGATCACATCCACTTCTAATTTACTGGCAGCCGCAGCAGCTGGATCGGCTGCCTCCTTTTGCGTTTGTTCTTTATTACCATTGCAGGCAATCAGCAACATACTGAAGAGTATAGGAAGGAAAAGGACTTTTAGTTTATTTGTATCTTTTAACATGATTGATTAAATAATGGTGGAATAAATAGTTGTTTTAATGGGTGTAAATTTAGGATGCATTACTACCCTATGCTTTATACTATTGCAGGTAAGATTTATAAAATTTTTGCAGAAATATTAAAGAAAAAACCCGGTTTTTGGCCGGGCATTAGAAAAGATGGGAAGTTGATTTTACAACTTTGCGGTCTTTAAGCGTAAACTATTGCTGACCACCGAAACTGAGCTTAAAGCCATTGCTGCACCAGCAATCATAGGATCCAGTAAAAAACCATTTATAGGATACAATAAACCAGCTGCAATAGGAATGCCGATGAGGTTATAAATAAAGGCCCAGAATAAATTCTGCTTGATGGTATTTACTGTTTTGCCTGAAAGTTTTAATGCTTTCGGTACCATGTTCAGGTCGGAAGTGATTAAGGTCATCTTCGCAACATCCATCGCAATGTCAGAGCCCCTACCCATCGCAATGCTGACATCGGCCTGTGCAAGAGCGTGACTATCGTTAATACCATCACCAACCATCGCTACTATTTTCCCTTGCGATTGTAGTTCTTTTACAAAGTTTGCCTTATCTGAAGGCATTACTCCTGCTTTATAATGCTTTAATCCCACTTGTTTAGCTACAGCAGCAGCGGTTTGCTGATTATCTCCGGTAAGCATATAAACTTCGATGCCCCTATTTTGGAGTGTCTCAATAGCCTCTTGTGAAGTAGACTTGATTTTATCAGCAATAGCTATAACTGCAAGCCCATTTTTTCCATCTGTAAAATAAACTACGGTTTTAGCTTCCTCCTGCCATACCTCGGCCTGAATGAGCATATCCTGGCTCAAGCCAATTCCATATTCATCCATCAAAGCCTTATTGCCGATAAAATAGGAAACGTCCTGATGCACTGCTTTTACTCCTTTGCCGGTGATACTTTCAAATTGCGTTAAACGTACAGTTGTCACTGATTCTTCTTTTAAATGTTTGATCACTGCCTCAGCAAGTGGATGCTCAGACTGAGCTTCCATAGCAAATAAAATCTGTTTATTGAGCTGATGGTCTGTCGTTGCATTTGTCCAGATCACATCTGTAACAACAGGCCTGCCTTCTGTAATAGTACCAGTTTTATCCAGAATGATCGCATTCACTTTATGGCCCAGTTCCAGACTTTCTGCATCCTTAATCAGGATATTATTCTCTGCACCTTTTCCAACGCCAACCATGATCGCAGTCGGGGTTGCAAGTCCCAGCGCACATGGACATGCAATCACCAGCACGGTCACTGAAGTGAGTAAGGCATGGGTAAAAGCGGCTTCACCACCTACCAGCATCCAGATGCTAAAAGTAAGTATAGCAATACCAATGACTACAGGTACGAATATTCCTGCAATTTTATCCACCAGTTTTTGTACAGGAGCCTTACTGCCCTGCGCCTCTTGTACCATCTTAATGATCTGTGCAAGAATTGTATCACCACCTACTTTTTCAGCTTTAAACTCAAAACTACCTTTCTGATTGATGGTACCCGCAAATACTTTTTCACCTTTTGTTTTAGCAACAGCAATAGGTTCACCACTAATCATACTCTCATCTACATAAGAACTTCCATCATTGACCATACCATCTACAGGTATTTTTTCTCCTGGCTTTACGACTATGATATTTCCGACTTGCACCTGCGAAATAGGGATTTCTTGCGTGATTCCGTCGATAATGACATTCACCGTTTTTGGCTGCATGCCCATTAATTTCTTAATAGCTGATGAGGTATTAGATTTGGCCTTTTCTTCTAACAGTTTCCCCAAAGAGATAAAAGCAATAATTACAGCTGCGGCTTCGAAATAAACATGTGCATGCAGACCTCGCTGATGCCAAAACTCAGGATAAATTGTATTAAAAGCACTGAACAGGAAGGCAATCCCCGTACTAAGAGCAACCAGTGTATCCATATTTGCTTTTCCGTGCCTGGCTTGTTTAACAGCAGTGATAAAATAACTGCGCCCTAAATAGAAGACCACTGGTATTGACAATGCCATCATGATCCAGTTGCCATAAGGTAGATCCATAAAGAACATACCAATGACCACTATAGGACTGGAAAGTATCACTGCCCAGATGGTCCTTTGTTTTAACTCTTCATAATGTCTGATCTGCGCATCCTCCTGAACCTGACCAGGGTCTTCAGCATCAACGATAAGGTCATATCCTATACCTCGCATTACATTTTGTAAATCCTCTGGCTTAACCGTTTCGTCATATTCAACCCAGGTGGTTTGATTGGCATAATTAACACCTGCATTATGGACACCTTTAGCCGACTTAAGCATACTTTCCACACTTACTGCGCAGGCAGCACAGGTCATTCCCAAAACCGGGAATGTTTTTTTTATATAATTATTTGGTGTTTGTTTGTGTTTTGTATCTAAAGTGATTGCTTCCATAGTATTTTTTTTAATACAGCAAAACTAAAGAGCCGGATGCAATGGGTCATTATACAATTGCCGGAAAGATGTATACAATTATAAGATTATTGACTCTAGCTTTTTGGTTTAAGGCTTTTTTCAATAATAGCCAGTTTGTCCTGTCTTATTCTTTTATAATAAGCAAAATCGAAGCCTGTATATTTCTTTAATTGACGAGAAAGATAAGCTACACTGCTATAACCCAAGTCATTCGCTATATCCGTCAACGACTTATCGGTATAAACTAAAAGGGCTTTTACTTCATCAATTTTCCTTTGTATAATATACTTTTCCAATGTTTCACCTTGTGTAAACGAAAATATAGCGCTCAGTGAATCATAGTCTCTGCGTAATTCCTCACTAATCCTTTTTGAAAATTTAACCGGGTTTCCGGTTTCAGACTGTTCGGTGATACCCTGTTCGACCGCAAGTTTAATCTGACTGATCAATTGCTCATTCTTATCATATAACAGATCGAATCCATTCTTTTGTAAAACCACCTTTAAGGTTTTTTCATCAACAGGAGTTTTGTTACTCTCTTTTAATATGACCTCTCCCAAACTTATACTCGAAACATCTAAACCGAGTTTGGATAATTCATCGCTTAATACAATAATGCAGCGATTACAAACCATCCCTTTTATTAGTAATGTATTGTTCCTTTTCATAACGAAAAATTTATTCTCAAAATTAAAACGAGTATTAAAATTGCTGTTACACTATTCAGGGAAATATTTATATAATTACATATGGTCTAACAGTTTGCTATCTTTTTGAACTGAGTAGATCTTATGCTCCAATTTTGCCGATACAGAAGGATGGTTTTAGAAATTACAGATAATGTATGTAACCAATTTCCGGGAAGTACATACAATTGTCGCAATTATCATATTCGGCAGTAGATCTGGCTGGCTTTTCAAAATTGGCTTCTAAAAAGGCATTCGAGAATAAGGCATAAGGTGGAAATTTGGCAATATGGTTTTTGAGCATCTTGTGGGCTTCCACAACGGGTGTACCATAAAGTTTCTCAAACCTACCAATTTTATATTTGGAAAAAACCCCATAGTGTACAATAATTTTCAATGATAAGGGAATTTCCGTAGCAAGATGTAGTGATAGCCGGGCAACTTCTTTTTTATAGTTGTTATACATTACTTCAATCTGGGCTATTGTATCATCAAAAGAAGGTATTTTATGATACTTGTAAAACAGTACGGCATCTCCTTCGATCTCAGAAATTTCGAGAGCGAGGTTATTACTGTTTATGATTGATTTCAGGAGGTGCTCTGTGATGTATTTCCCTATAAACATATTGGTATTTATAACGAAGTCTGTAAAGCCGGATATATCCGGTATCATCACCATCCCTGTTTTATATTGGGTTGTAAGGTTTTCCATAATAGTGATTTACTTAGAAAAGGAATCCATTTTTAAGCTTGCTTCCAAAAATATTCCTCCATAGTCTTAAAGATCGTCTATCAACAGCATTTTCTTTAAGAATACTTAGGAGTAAATCTCTTTCATTTAATGAGATAGTCTCTTTCAATTCATTATACCTATTGGGTAAAAGTGCAGCATATTGGAAATAATTAAACAGTATCTTGTTTTTTCTAATGTAGATTGTTCGTAACTGTCTTAGTTCTGTTATTATCTTCTTTTTTTCTTTCAGATTTTTAATATTGCTAGAAATAAGTTGATAACAGCTATTGAGTTCTTCCATTAACGCCAATTCCAATATTGTATTAATTCCGCCAAAAAAGCTGAAAAACTTGCTTTTTGAAATTTTGATACCCAACACTATATCGGAGATTTTAAGCTCCTGGATTTTTTTATTCAGCAAGATACGTTTTACCTCTTGGATGGACTTGTGCACAAGATCTGCATTTTTAAGATCACTCATAGTCATTAGAAGGTTTACTAGTTTAGTATATATAACTACAGGCAAAGCTATCTGTCAAATAATAAAAAGACTATACACTTTGGCTTATATAATTTGTAACATTTATAAGTTTGGGCATTGATTTAGAACTAGTGAGTATCTTTCACTTTATTAGTAAGATAAAATGTAAAACGGCAGTCCAGAAATCATGGAACCACCGTTTTGCGAGCGCACCAACGCTTTTTCTAAAACTAAAATAAAATCTATTTTTTCACTTGCTCAACAGAGGGATTATAGTCAGCAAGTTTAGTTACCCTTATAGTATCTATTCCTTTCAAAGGCCATGTGATAGGTATCATAGTCATATAATCGCACTTAGGACATTTGTCACCTTCTGAACCAATCATTTCCTTGTGCAACGGACATCCAGTAATAAGGTTCTGATTTTTATCAACCACCTGACCGAACTCATTTTCATACTCATTTGTTGTTATTGTTGTTATGTCTTTACTTTCAACAACCTCTGTTTGACCGTGGCCATCAGTATGAATATGTTTTTCTTTATTATTATCGCTACTACAGGAGGCTGCAAATATTGCTATTAAAGCGAATGCCGCTATCGTAAATTTGTTTACTTTCATCTTGACTAATATTTTTATGCTAGGAATTTTATACGTCCGTTAGCGTTCATTTTTGCATTTCAAACGCAAACCATTACTTACTATCTTGCTGTATTTTACATTGCAAAGTTGTCGAGAAGATCAATAAATTCTATTGCAGAATTATGGGTTTGATTTGTAAGATTTACACCTTATCCAATGATTTTCTTTTATTCTCACGAATCTGTTTGAAATGGCTTGGTGTCAACCCAGTTACTTTTTTGAACTGATTACTCAGATAGCCTACACTTGAATAGTTTAGACGGATAGCAATTTCACTTAAGGATAACTCATCATAAACCAAAAGTTCTTTTACTTTTTCAATCTTTTGTGCAATAAAATATTTTTCTATTGTAATTCCCTCCACCTCAGAAAATAGATTAGAAAGATAATTGTACTCATGGCTGAGTTTGTCACTCAATATGTCAGATAGATTGGTTTTTGCACTATTATCCTGATCATGTACAAGATAAATTATAACGTTTTTTATCTTTTCGATGATTCTACTTTTTTTATCGTCAATCACATGAAAGCCTAAAGGAACCAAGACTGCCTCCAACGAATTTCTTTCGTCGGGGGTTAGTGCTCTTGCAAGGGTGACTTCACCCAGCTTAATATTTGTAAAGTCCAAACCAAGTTTTTCCAATTCATTTTGAATTACCATTATACAACGGTTACAGACCATGTTTTTAACAAATAATTCGCTCATATTCTTGCCAAGTCACAATTCTTATTAGATATATTATGCAGACAAATCTACTATATTATCTGTAATATTAAGACATTGACCTTCTATATCTGCTAATATGGAACAAGATCTGGAATCATTAAATCTTACAAATCAAACCCTAAAAGTTGTAATTAAAATAGTGTTATTTACCTCAACTTTGAATCAATAAATAATTTAAAATATAGAAAAATGGGAAACACCAATAGCCACTCCTATTTAAATGAAGCTGGAGGTATTGGCAAGTGGGTTTCAAAATTGATCCTATAAAATAATTTAGAAAGATGAGAACAGTAATAAATACATTGTTGAGTCTAACAGTTTGCTTAATAACATTATCAGCCTGTAACAATACAGAAAATAAAATAAACAAAGACATGACAACACACCAGCACACAGAAAAAGAAAGCGTTTACGCTTGCCCAATGCACCCTGAAGTAACCGGAAAACAGGGAGAAAAATGCCCTAAATGTGGTATGGATTTGAAAGCAGTTAATCCCGAAAATACAGCTGCGTATGCGGTACAGTTGACCACATCGCCTCAAAATGTGGAAGCAGAAAAACCAACTAAGTTGATGCTTGCTGTTAAAAAAGAGGAAAAAATTGTATCCTTGGATATTTCACACGAGATGAAAATTCATTTGATGGTGGTAAGTGAAGATTTAACCTGGTTCCGCCACATCCATCCAGAAGAGCAGAAAGACGGTACTTACGTAATCTCAGAAACATTCCCCACTGGCGGAAAGTATTTGCTGTTTACTGATTTTAAACCGAGCGGTGGAGAACAAACTTTGAACAAGAAGGAAATTGAAGTGCAAGGAAAGAGTAGTCCAGTTAATAATGACGTTTCGACAAAATATATCTCAAAAGTTGATGGATATACTGTAACCCTGACCAATGGAAGTGATTTTAAAACCAACAAAACACAACATTTGGAAATTTCCATCGAAAAAGACGGAAAGAAATTAATCGAAAATGATTTGCAACAATATTTAGGTGCATCTGCTCATATCGTAATGATTGGCAAGGTAGGTAAAGAGTTTCTGCACATCCATCCAGTATCAGACAGCCGTTTTCCAGTTTTTGCACAAACACACATCGAAAAAGCTGGAGTTTACAGAATGTGGGCTCAGTTTAAAATAGACGGAAAAGTTCATACCGCAGATTTTACCGTTGATGTAGCAGAAGGAAAGAAAGGCGAAAACGAAGAAAAATCACACGCACATCAACACTAAATTTCCTAAAACCAAAGGATGAAAACCATTGTGAAAAATATGGTTTTACCTATATCGGACAAGGTTATTATGCTTGGAGGAAGAATCTGGATTCGTTGAACTTAAAACAGAAATTCATAAGGTTGATTTATTTAACCTTGTGAATTTGTTTCAACCTGGTTATTTTAAAGATAAAACATCAGATTTAGGAAATTATTATGGCATTTATCAAGTGAAAAAACTAGTTTTTCAAACCAGAAAAGAAATCAGTTTTTGGAATTTTATTATAAAAGAGAAATGACACATCAACACAATCACAACGATAAACACGACCACAATCATTCACACGAGGGACACGACCATAATGATGAACACAAAGGGCATGATCACTCAAAAGACAATGCTCTATCCTTCGCCTTTTGGCTCAATCTGGCATTTTCCATAGTTGAAGTAGTTGGTGGTGTTTTAACGAATTCAACAGCCATCATTGCCGATGCTTTTCACGATCTAATGGATGCTGTTGCAATCGGTATTGCCATACTTTTAGAAAAATTATCGGGTAAGAAACGAAGTGTAAAATTCTCTTACGGCTATAAAAGATTTTCATTATTATCCGCATTGGGTTTATCTGTATTTCTGCTTGCAGGTTCGACAACGATGATTTTCGCAGGATATCATTCATTCTTTTCAGAAAAAGAAGTTCATAGTATAGGGATGTTAGGGCTGGCATTTCTTGGGCTTGCCGTAAATGGCTTTGCCTTCCTTAGAATTAAAAAGGGCGGTGGGCATAGTCATCACGGACATAGTCATGGTGGACATAATCACAACAGTCAATCCATAATGCTACATTTATTGGAAGATGTTATGGGTTGGAGCGCAGTTTTGATTGGCGCTGTGATTATTTACTTTACTGGTTGGAATTGGATTGACGGCTTGTTAACCATTAATATTGCCTTATATATAGGTTTCAATGCAGTTAAAAATCTGATTGCCACGGTGAAAGTGATGTTACAATCCGTTCCTGAAAATGTGGATGTAACTCAATTGACAGAGGTACTCAATCAAATCGAAGGAGTAACCAATATTCACGATGTACACATCTGGAGTTTGGATGGCATTTACAATGTAGGCTCTGTACACGCAGTTACAACAGATGTGATTGTAAAATCTGAGCATGATATTATGAATAGAATCATCCAACTGATGCAGAAATACAACATCCAACATCCTACCGTTCAAATTGAACCCAGCACCAATAATTGCGAATTTAAAAACTGTTAAAAAATGGCTTATGTATAAAATAGATTAGATACTGGGTAATCCAGATAAAATTAACCCCGTGGTTGACGCGGGGTTTTACCTTAATTATGTTAACAACACTTAGCACAAAAGATTCGAATGGATGGCTGTTATTGTCAGTAATGAAGGCGATAGCCAATAAGCTTAACATCTATTGATATTGCATAAAGCAAAAAGGCCTTAAATCATAGATTTAAGGCCTTTTCTTCAGAATGATAGTTCTGTTTGTCGGGGTGGCAGGATTCGAACCTACGACCTCCTGCTCCCAAAGCAGGCGCGATACCGGGCTACGCTACACCCCGAAATGGTATCTGTTTTTACTGGTCAATATTTAATTACTCTTCCAAGTAATTTGGTCGGGGTGGCAGGATTCGAACCTACGACCTCCTGCTCCCAAAGCAGGCGCGATACCGGGCTACGCTACACCCCGAACTTGGTATCTGTTTTCCCCTTTTTCGAAGGGAGTGCAAAGAAACAATTTATATTTGATAAATCCTACTTTGACTTCTTTTTTATTTCAGCGGAGGAAGAGGGATTCGAACCCTCGGTACCGTTGCCAGTACGACAGTTTAGCAAACTGTTCCTTTCGGCCACTCAGGCATCCCTCCGATTTTACCTCATCATATCCGTGTTGAGGGAGTGCAAATATAGTAATTCATTTATGTTTGCAAAAAAAAATTACAGAGTTTGTTGATAATCTATTCGCACATGATAAATACTCATCAGCATCGTCTTGAATATCAACTTTATAGTCTCAATATCTTTTAATGTAATATCGCAGTTGTCTAACTGATTTTGTTCCAATTTGTAGTTAATTATCCGTTCAACCAGGTCATTTATGCTCTGAGCATCCGGATTTTTTAGACTTCTTGACGCCGCTTCCACCGAATCCGCCAACATTAAAACACCAGTTTCTTTAGAAAAAGGAATCGGTCCAGGGTACCTGAAAATATTTTCGTCCACAAACTTTTCCGGAGAATTCTTTAAAAATGATTGATAAAAATAATCAACCCGGGTATTTCCATGGTGTGTTCTGATAAAATCAATCACACTTTCCGGCAGTTGGTGTTTACGAGTAATTTCAATGCCCTTATGAACGTGCTTAATAATAATCTGAGCACTTTGCTCATAAGGCAATTTATCGTGCGGACTAAGCCCTGTATTTTGGTTCTCTATAAAGTATTGTGGGTTCTCTATCTTACCAATATCATGGTACAATGCTCCTGCCCTTACCAATAAGGAATTCCCTCCTATTTTAAAGATAGCAGCCTCAGCAAGATTAGCTACCTGCAAAGAATGTTGGAAAGTACCAGGTGCTTTAAAAGCAAGTTCTCTTAACAACCTGTTATTGGTATTGGTAAGTTCTATCAAAGCAATATCGGATGTAATACCAAACATCTTTTCAAAAGCATAAATCAATGGGTAGGCCAGCAGTGACAACAAGACACTCACAATGAATGGCACAAAATTAAGCCATTCAATTTGTGTTAATGAACCTTCCCTTAGTAGGGATATTCCAAAGAATGAGATAAAATAGGCAGATAGAATAAATAAAGCAGACAATAATAATTGCTCACGCTTTACTAAATTCCGAATACTATAAATGGCAACCATACCAGCTGTGACTTGATAGAACACAAATTCAAAACTATTTGGCACAAAGAATCCTGCAATAAGTACAACCAATAAATGTAGGTACAGGGCAAGTCTGGTATCAAATAATATCCTGATAATAATGGGTACTATACAAAATGGTATGTAATAGAGACTAGGCAAATTAAGCTTAATGGCCCATGTTAATGCTAAAAGCATGGTAGTAATAACCAACAGAATCAAAGAAAGCTGCCTGTTATCTGCAAAAATATCTTTTCTGAACAGTTTAAGAAATACCATCAGCAGGCTCACTATAAAGCCTACCAACAGGATTTGTCCAAAGTAAACAACCTTACTATCCCCTATAGTCTTAGTCTGAGCTTCATAAGCTTCTTTAAATGAATATAATTTCTGATAGGCCTCATCGTCAACCACATTGTCTTTTGATATGATCAACTCCCCTTTTTGAACCATCCCTCGGGTAGTCGACAAACTGCTTACCGTACTATTCTGCACAATCGAAGTAAGCTTTTCATCAAAAATAATATTAGGCTGCAAGTGATCTTCAACAAGGTTTTCAATCACTTCTTTTTCTTTTAAATTGGTCGATTTAAAGTTATTCTTGAAATAGGCAAGTGCCGATTGTACAGTAAAAACATCCTGCGTATTTACAGTTTTGGAAATATTATTATTCAGGAGTGAGAAATCATAATTTCCAGATGGACTTTTCTGGTGCCTGATATTTACAGCAATGATGCCTTTATCATAGATAGTCTTTAACAACCTGAATGAAGATTGCTTATAACTGGCACTCTCGTTCTCAGGAAAGGCATTAGATCGCCATTTTACATCGAATTCAATTAAATAGGCTTCTTCAACAACATTAAACAAGTCCCTGTTAAATTTATAAATTGGTAAAACATTGTCCAGCGCATCTTTTTTGTCTATGATTACTTGTGGACTAGTTTTCAGAATAGCGAAACTAAATGGTGACACCAGATCCTTATTCTTCCAAACAGTTCCTTTCTCAAACTCATACCTAAACCTGGGTTGTTTAGGTAAAAACACCGTGATAATCAAAACTGAAAGTACCATCATCACATATTTAATGTTTGATGAATACTTCCTGTAAAGTACTTTATGAGAATTCTTTCTGATCTTAGCCAAAGCGATATAAGTTGATTATAATTCAAAAATAATATAATTTCATCAGTATATCCTATTTTAATGGTTGGCGAGCATTCTGACATACAATCAAACCTTAATTGTATATGTTAACCCAGATACTTCGACAAAAGAATAAACAGCTTTTATACTTTAATCAAAATATAGATAATATTAACCCGGTTCAAACTATATCCTAACTATATGATTGACCCTGTTATCACCCTGTTTAGACCCTGTTTGCACCCTGTTTAGATATAGTATAACTTGAAGACTGCTAAATTAGCTCCAAATTAACACCTATACCTTGTAAATACTTAACTTTGCTAAGACTAACTTAAAAAAACATTAATGAAAGAAGTTGTAATTGTATCTGCTGTACGTACCCCAATAGGGAGTTTTGGCGGCTCATTATCTGCTTACTCTGCTACTCAGCTGGGAGGATTTGCAATTAAAGCCGCTATTGAAAAGGCTGGAATTAACCCAGACGATGTTCAGGAAGTTTATATGGGCAATGTTTTGTCTGCCAATTTAGGCCAGGCACCTGCTACCCAGGCGACAAAGTTTGCGGGTCTGCCAGACCTGCCTTCAACAACCATCAATAAAGTTTGTGCATCAGGGACCAAAGCAATTATGCTGGCTGCACAGAGTATTGCATTGGGCGACAATGATATTATTGTTGCTGGTGGTATGGAAAGCATGAGTAATGTACCTTATTACCTGGACAAAGCTAGAAATGGCTATCGCTTAGGTCATGGACAGATCACTGACGGGCTGGTAAAAGATGGGCTATGGGATGTTTATAACGATTATCACATGGGTACTGCAGCCGAATTGTGTGCCAAAGAATGTGGCTTTAGCCGCGAAGAACAGGATGCTTTTGCCATCAGTTCCTATAAAAAATCACAGGCAGCACAAGCAAATGGCAAATTCGATTCTGAAATCATTGCAATTGAAGTGAAAGACCGCAAAGGTAATGTTACACTGATTGACAAAGATGAAGAGCCTTTTGCTGTTAAATTTGATAAAATACCTGATCTTAAACCTGTATTTCAAAAGGACGGAACAGTAACCGCAGCAAATGCCTCTACTTTAAATGATGGTGCTGCTGCTTTAGTATTAATGAGTGCGCATAAGGCTAAAGAACTTGGACTAACACCTATGGCTAAAATTCTTGCTTATGCTGATGCACAACAAGCTCCGGAATGGTTCACGACAGCTCCTTCTAAAGCCATCCCTTTGGCACTTATAAAAGCAGGAAAAAACATAAACGAAGTAGATTTTTTCGAAATCAATGAAGCATTTTCTGTAGTTTCACTGGCAAATAATAAAGAACTAAGACTCAATGATGAAAAAGTAAACGTTAATGGCGGTGCTGTTTCATTAGGTCACCCACTGGGTGCTTCCGGAGCAAGAATTGTAGTTACCTTATTATCCGTTTTATCACAAAACAATGGCAAAATCGGCGTAGCTGGAATTTGTAATGGTGGTGGCGGTGCAAGTGCAATAGTTATAGAAAACCTAAATTAAATCATGAAGGCTTTAAAACCTTTGATCATACTTTTTACACTATGCTGTGCAGCAACGAATATCTCGGCACAGCATAGTTATAACCTTAATAACACAGCCCAGTTTAAAGCTTATCAAGACTCCCTCCTACGGATTAGTGATGATATATATAATGCGACAAACAATGAAGATCAGTCTTTTGCAAATGCAAAATTCATAAAAACATTGGTAGCCGCATTAAAAACACCTTCATCTTTTAACTTTCCTTTTGACTCCTTAAAAAGAATCTCTATCCTGAAATCGCCGGATAATTCATTGCGGATTTTTAGCTGGCAATTACCTCTTTCAGATGGCACATATAGATTTTTTGGTAGTGTACAAATAGCTACAAAAGACGGAGAGCTTAAAATGTTTCCACTTATTGATGGCACCAGTAACATAAAAGATATCAACCTGATTACTGATCATAAAAACTGGTATGGCGCACGTTATTACGACATAATTCCGGTTAAAGGAAACGGCAAACAACCATTCTACATATTGTTAGGTTGGAAAGGAAACAATGCCAAATCATCAAAAAAGGTAATAGAGATACTTTCTTTTGATAAACTGAATCAACCTATATTCGGTAAGGATATAGTTGATGGTGTAAAAGGACAAGCCATTAAAAACAGGGTTGTTTTTGAATACAACAAATTAAATTCTATGACCCTCGCACTAGATAAAAGTGTAGGAATGATCGTATTTGATCACCTCGCACCTTTATCTCCTGAAATGGAGGGCAACTTTGAATTTTATGCATCTGATCTGAGCTTTGATGCATATAAACTTGTTGGTGGCCGACTAAAGCTGGTAGAAAATGTAGAGTTGAAGAATGAGCCCAGTAACAATGATGAATACTATATAGATCCTAAAGACAAACAAATTAAAGCTACTAAAAAGTTTTAACGAATATGTTACAAGCGCAATAAGCCCCTAAAATTTGTGAGTTTGCCTTAGTGTACCTATCTTGCGCGATGGTTTATAGGGTCAATAACTCATTAGACCGCTAAAAGCAATGTTTAGACCTAAAACAAAACACAGATTAACAGGTATATAAAATACACAAAGACATTATTGGCATATGAAATTCAATTGCCAAGTGATCAGAAGCTGCATAAAAAACAAGAAATAATAAATACTGAATAACAACTAACTAAACTTCATTACACAAAAAAACTAATATGAATACACAAAGTTTGGACACACCAAATAACTTTTTCGAGAGTAAGGTGATGGGACATCCTTCGGGATTGTTTGTACTTTTCTTTACGGAAATGTGGGAGCGCTTCTCTTTCTATGGGATGAGGGTTTTATTGATTAACTTCCTTACTACCGCTGTAATATCAGGCAGCCATTTCTCTGGTTGGGGTTGGGGAGCAGAAAATGCAGGTGCTCTTTATGGAACTTACGCCATGCTTTTGTATATCACACCGATTTTTGGTGGTATCCTTGCCGATAAATACCTAGGCTATCGATGGGCTGTAGTGATCGGAGCAGCAGTGATGACACTCGGGCATGCTTCAATGGCTATAGAATCGCCCGTTTTCTTATATATTGGACTAGCTTTATTGGTTATCGGTACCGGATTCTTTAAACCAAACATGACCTCTATCCTATCTCAAATGTATAAAGACTTCCCTGAGAAAAAAGACGGCGCCTATACTATTTTCTATATGGGTGTTAACGCTGGTGCATTTTTCGGGATGATGCTTTGTGGTTACCTTGCAGAAAAAATTGGCTGGCACTGGGGCTTCGGTTTAGCTGGTGTATTTATGTTTTTAGGTACATTACAATTCTGGCTTGCTAAACCTATATTTGGTAATATTGGTGATAAACCAACTAAAGCTTCGAGATTAGCGGCTGATAATGCGAGTAAAACTTCTACAAACGAAGAAGATAAATTAAATCCATTTACATTAACAGATAAAATCCTGATCGGTATTACTACCTTAATCGGTTTATTATATGCATTTGGTGATCCATTGCATAAAATAGGTCATATCAACCTGTTCCCATTTGAATTTAATGGAATGCAGGGACAAACGGTAGTGGTTGTTGTAGGGCTTTTATTGTTCCTCCTTCTAGTTATCTCTCGTTTAATTCGTTATACAAAAGTTATCCGCGACCGTATGATTGCGGTAATCATATTCGCTTTCTTTACCATCTTTTTCTGGATGTCGTTTGAACAAGGTGCATCTTCACTGGTTATATTTGCCCGTGATAATGTTGACCGCACGCTTCAAGGAAACTCTTTAATAATATTTAATATAGTAAATACACTATTAACTGTAGTTCCGTTAATTCTGATCTCTTATGTAGTAATCAAGCTTTCTCAGCAAACTTTCAAAAAGGCTCCAGGCTCTAACATTGCACAATTTGTATGCTTTACCTTTATTTGGGGTATAGTGATCTGGATGCTTTACCGTGAATTTACAGCAGAAACTTCTGAGATAACAGTTTCGTGGTTCTCTATCATGAACTCATTCTTTATCATCGCTTTCGCTTCTGTAGTTTCTAAAATTTGGGACAGTAAGTACAATCCACCAGCAGCTGTAAAATATGGTATGGGCTTAATCATCATGTCATTAGGCTTCGGGTTGTTGGCATTTGGTTCTCATGGTGTAGCTGAAGGTGTTAAAGTATCTATGATCTGGCTTGTTCTGGCTTATCTATTCCATACATTGGGTGAATTATGTTTATCTCCTGTTGGATTATCATATGTTTCTAAACTGGTACCAGCACGTATGATTGCATTTATGTTTGGTATGTGGTACCTGGCTATTGCAATTGGTAATAAATTAGCTGCCATCATTGGTGGTCAAATTGAAAACATCACTAAAGAATACTCACTATCCACGTTCTTCCTGATTTTCACCGTCGTACCGATGGTTGCAGGAGTTCTGGTAATGCTATTACATCCATTACTTAAAAAGCTGATGCACAGCGTAAGATAAAACCAACGAGAAAATATTAAAAGTCTTTAGAGCACATTCTAAAGACTTTTTTATTTTTACATTTATATTCTAAAAAAACTCATATGACTGATCGGTTGTCATTAGCAGAGATCCAGGACTTTAAAGGAAAATACCCTAAACAACTCTGGTCACTCTTCTTTTCTGAAATGTGGGAGCGCTTCTGCTTCTATGGAATGCGCGGAATGCTTACCTATTTTATGGTAACACAATTGTTTATGAATGATGTAGACGCCAACTTACAATACGGCGCGACACAAGCATTTGTTTATGCCTTCACCTTCATTGGTGGCTTGTTTGCTGATAAAATACTTGGGTTCCGCAAGTCTTTGTTCTGGGGCGGTATCCTCATGATTGTAGGCAGCGGCATTTTAGCTTATGATCCACATCAGTTCTTTTTCCTGGGTATTAGCTTTACAGTTGTGGGTACTGGTTTCTTTAAACCCAATATTTCTACCATGGTTGGAAAACTTTATAAATCAGATGATTCCCGTAGAGATGCAGGATTTTCAGTGTTTTATGCAGGAATAAATATTGGAGCTCTGCTTGGTGGATATGCTTGTATTACCATTGGTAAAGAGTATTCATGGCATCTGGCATTTGGCCTGGCTGCTATTGTAATGACCATCAGCTTAATTACTTTCCTTTTTACTCAAAAAAGTTTAGGTCCTATTGGACTACCTCCTGGTCAAGATGAAGAGGTAACAGATGTTAACCTGATAGGTATTGATGATAAAGTACCTACTGAACCAACAATCATACAACGCAAAGCAAGCAACAGAAAATGGTACGATTATGCCGTTTATGTAGGTTCATTAGCCATCATTCCTGTAATCATGATCATGGTTGCCAAGACTCAATATACAGACTGGTTTATGTACATTATTGGCCCTGCTACATTACTGTACTTGTTTTTCGAAATGACACGGTATAGCTGGGCAGAACGTAAAAAGCTCATTGCTGCCTTGATATTTATTATATTTTCAATTTTATTCTGGGCATTTTTTGAACAATCTGGAGGATCATTAAGTCTTTTTGCCGCCAGAAACTTGGATAACACTTTATTGGGTGTTGTAAAACTAGACCCCAATGGAGTTAACAACTCTGCAAACTCATTCTTTGTGATCATTTTCGCATTCATTATCAGTTTGATCTGGATCGGATTAGCAAAGAAAAAAATAGAGCCTAATACTGTAATTAAGTTCGGTCTTGCCTTTTTATTCCTGGCCGGATCATTCTTCATTTTCTACACCACCAGATTCTTTGCAGATGAGAACGGTGTTTCATCATTGGATGTGTTTACAGTTGCTTACCTGGTGATGACCTTAGGTGAACTTTGTTTGTCACCTATCGGGTTATCCATTATGACCAAATTATCACCTGTAAAACTGCAAGGAGTAATGATGGGTATGTGGTTCCTTGCCAGTGCTTATGGGCAGTATGTTGCTGGTTTGCTAGGTGCTGGAATGGCTCATGCAAGTGAAAATGACACCCCTACACAAAAGCTTTTAAGTTATACTGAAGGCTATAAACAGTTGGCAATTTATGCACTTATTGCTGGTGTAATTCTAATAATCATCTCTCCAGTAGTAAAAAAACTGATGCAGGAAGTAAAATAAGACTCCCAAAAAAGTCATTTAACAATATTTAACCCTTAGCAGACCATTTTGCTAAGGGTTTCTCATTTAGAATCCATAATTTCGCATATTAATTATATTTCCGTGTCAGATAGCTTAATCATAATTCCAACATACAACGAAAAAGAGAACATTGAAAAAATCATTCGAAAGGTTTTTTCATTGAATGACGCGTTTGAGATTTTAATTATTGATGATGGTTCCCCCGACGGTACTGCAGACATTGTAAAAAGTTTACAGGCGGAATATCCCTCCTTACATATTGAAGAACGCAGAGGTAAACTTGGTTTAGGCACAGCCTATATCCACGGTTTTAGATGGGCGCTAGAACGTCCCAAATATCAGTATATATTTGAAATGGATGCTGACTTCTCTCATAACCCTGAAGATCTGATCCGCTTAAAAACGGCCTGTATAAATGGTGCTGATGTCGCTATAGGTTCACGCTATGTAAATGGTGTTAATGTGGTAAACTGGCCAATGAGCAGAGTCCTGATGTCTTATTTTGCTTCTATGTACGTAAGATTGATTACACGCATTAATATCCAGGATGCGACTGCAGGATTTAAGTGCTACACACGCAAAGTTTTAGCCACCATTCCTCTCGATAAAATCAGATTCGTAGGTTACGCTTTCCAGATAGAGATGAAGTTTACGGCTATTAAATACGGCTTTAAAGTCGTTGAAGTTCCTATAATATTTACCGATCGTACAGAAGGTACTTCCAAAATGAGTACCCGTATTTTCAGAGAAGCTTTTCTTGGTGTGATCCAGATGAAAGTATCTAGCTGGTTCAGGAAGTACGATCGCTAGGCTTACCATCCCGCATCATCGTACCAAAATCCCAGCCCTTATCCATTGCAGATACAATCTTGACAATACGCTTGGTTCTTGTAGGTTCTGTTTTAGCACTATTGAGCCAGTTGATGTACCAATTTTGATGTGATTTAGGCTGTTTTAAGAAGTTTTTAAGTAAATGAGGTTCATCTGCCAGGCAAATCTGCAAATCCTCCGGCATTTCGATTTTAAAGTCCTTATCCTCCTCCAATGCTAAAGCCAACACAGCACCCAAATCCTTCTTTAATTTTTTCCGAAGCGTAGCGTTCAAAGCCATGATAAAATCTCCCCCACCCATCGGAACCAATGAAATACCCGCAATATCAACCTGATCTAAATTACCTCGTACCCTAAAACTCTTTTTACAATCCGCCTTGATCTCATTAGCAATCGCCTGTGGAATGAAAACATAAGTCCAGCCAGACTTCTCACCCATTTCGGCAAAACGTTCTATTTCAGCTTTGAAAGTGACCATCTGAATCTAAAATTAAGCATCTAAATCTGACACAAAGAGAGAATTCTAAAAATTGCTCTCTGAAGATAAAGCTATGGTTTTTCTGCATCCAAAAAAAGGGATTGTTTATTGAGGACATAGGAAAATTTTGCCTTCTTTCAAGGCTAAAGGTTCCGGTCCGAATATAAATAATCCCTTTTTCTATATTCTACATAACTAAAACAAAAATCACAATGTTTTAAAACTTCTCCTCAACCCCTAACCCAAACAAAGCAAAGTCATATTTAACCGGATCCAAAGGATCCAACTCCCTCAGTTTAACTGTTAATTCTACAGCAGTCTTCCAATCTGTTTGCTTCCGCCCTATCATGCCCAATCTACGCGCTACCCTATCCACATGCACATCACAAGGACAAATCAAATCAGCAGGTTTAATAGATCTCCATATCCCAAAATCTACCCCCTTATTATCCTTCCTTACCATCCATCTCAAAAACATGTTCAATCGTTTACAAGTCGACTTCTGCATTGGTGAAGAGACATGTTTTATCGTGCGTCTCGGATAATCTGGTAAAGAGAAGAAATACGACCTGAAATAATTAAGCGAACGTTCAATTTTAGGCACCTGATCATTCAGCTCAGTAAGCATACAGCTAGAAGAAGCATAACTTCCATCATAATTACCGATAACCTGATCTGTTAAGAAATCCGTTTGAAACATATCTCCCGGAGGCAAAAAAGCAGCTTCCAAACTATCAAAATTCTGATAATGATGTTGAAAAAACGACACAAAATATAAAAGGTCAGTATCGTTAAAAGTCCTGTGTTTAAAGCCTAGTAGCCTTTTCAAATCCCCATCATCATGATGTAGCATAAAATTATGCGGGTCATTATCCATTCTGGCAAACAGCTCATTACATTTATTGATAATGGTTTTACGTTGCCCCCAAGCCAAAATTGCCGCAAAAAATGCGGCAATTTCGATATCTTGTTTCTTACTAAACTGATGCGGAATACAAATCGGATCGTTTAGAATAAAGTTGGGTCTGTTGTATTGCTCAACTTTAACGTCCAGAAAGTCCTTAAGTTCTAAAAATTCCAATATTATTTATTTAAGTGCCTGTTCCAGGTCAGCAATAAGGTCATCAATATCCTCAACACCAACACTCAAACGCAGCAAATTATCAGTAACACCTACCTTTTCACGCTCTTCCTTAGGAATAGAACCATGAGTCATAGATACCGGATGATTGATCAGCGATTCTACACCACCCAATGATTCAGCCAATGTAAAAACATGAAATGAACCAGCTACCCTAAAAGTTTCCTTCAGATCAGCACCTTTCAAAGTGAAAGACACCATTCCTCCAAAATCACTCATCTGTTTTTTTGCAATGTCATGATTAGGATGATCTTCAAAACCCGGCCAGTATATTTTATCAACCTTAGGATGAGCCTTAAGGAAATGCGCAACCTTAGCCCCGTTCTCACAATGTGCTTTCATACGCAAATGCAAAGTTTTAATTCCCCTAAGCACTAAGAAAGCATCTTGAGGTCCAGGTGTAGCGCCACAAGCATTGTAAATAAACCATAAGTCTTTATACAATTGCTCATCGTTAACCAACAAAGCACCCATTACCACATCAGAGTGACCACCAATATATTTTGTAACGGAATGCATCACAATGTCAGCTCCTAAATCCATTGGATTCTGCAAATATGGAGAAGCAAAAGTATTATCTACCGTTAACAATAAATTACGTTCTTTCGTAATTTTAGCCATGCCCTCAATGTCAACAATCTGCATAGTCGGATTAGTAGGTGTCTCTATCCAAACCAGCTTGGTTTTATCGTTGATATAAGGCAAAATGTTCTCAGGTTTAGAAAGATCCAGGAAATGAAACTTAATACCATATTTAGCATAAACCTTAGTAAATATACGATATGAACCTCCGTAAAGATCATTACCAGTAATCACTTCGTCACCCGGACTTAATAATTTCATTACTGCGTCCGTAGCCCCCATACCACTAGAAAATGCCAATCCGTGCGTTGCATTTTCTAAAGCTGCCAAACAAGCCTCCAATGCCACACGCGTAGGGTTAGTACCTCTTGAATATTCGAAGCCTTTATGATCTCCTGGCGATTTCTGCCAATATGTAGAAGTCTGATAAATCGGGGTCATTACTGCTCCTGTTGTAGGATCAGGCTCTTGTCCTGCATGGATCGCTTTTGTTGCAAACTTCATATGTCGTTATTTTGCTCTAATTCTGATTTAAACTGATAGCCCAGGTTTTTACCAGTCGGATAACCACTTGCAGCTAACATGGTCTGTTTCTGATATAAAGTTACATCTTTTATCTCTGCAAAAGGAGGCAGGATCAGGTCAGAATTCAAACAGAACAAAATTGACCTTTCAATGATATCTGTAAGAATATCTTCAGTAATTACATTTTCGGCCATATTCTGATAAAGAAAATCTAATGCCCCCTCACCTTCTACAATAAAATGTTTGTCTTTATTCACTAAAATACGAGCTATTAAAGAGCCTTGATCTGCCTGACGGTTATACTTAACAGAATCTGCAAGAAAATTATGGATGTAAATCGCACCACAATAAGCCAGCGATTCATCAGATTTGATGTAATTGGTCTGAAAAATAGAAGATGAACTATCGAAGCTAAAAACATTACTGTGCATGGAAACCATCAGCATATCTCCAGAAAATTTCAATTCTGCTTCAAACTTACTACTCTCTTTAAAATGAACCTCAACACTTGGGTCTTTCACAGTATAATCACCCTGCAATTTTGAAGCTGTTTTAAACAGCTGCTTTTTTAACAAAGCAAATACCTCTGCAGTATTTCTATAAATGGCTTGTTTTAATGAAGCTTTATGCTCAAGTTCATTTAATATTTTACCGTAGTTATCTGTCTCCATATCCATTAATATGCCCTTGCAAATAGTACACGTTGGGTTGATGGTTTACCAGTATAAATACAAACACCATCTTCCAGTTTATTGTCCAAAGGCACACATCTTATCGTTGCTTTTGTCTCTTCTTTGATCTTTTGTTCCGTTTCAGGAGAACCATCCCAATGCGCAGCAATAAAACCAGTTTTAGTATCTAACAACTCCTTAAATTCATCATAAGAATTGGCTTCTGTGATGTGTTCATTTCTGAAGTTTAAGGCTTTATTAAAGATGTTTTCCTGGATATCTTCCAGTAATTGTGCAATATGAATATCTAATCCATCCTGTAAAACAGTCTGTTTTTCACGTGTATCTCTACGCGCAAGTTCAACAGTACCATTTTCCATATCACGGCCACCAATAGCTAAACGTACCGGTACACCTTTCAATTCGTATTCTGCAAATTTAAAACCTGGACGTTGCGAATCACGGTCGTCATATTTAACAGAGATTCCCATGCGTTTCAACTTAGCACTTAGTTCATTAACAAAAGCACTAATCTTCTGCAATTCTTCTTCGCTCTTGTAAATAGGCACAATAACTACCTGTATTGGAGCCAATTTAGGAGGCAATACCAATCCAGCATCATCACTATGTGCCATAATTAATGCACCTATTAAACGTGTAGAAACACCCCATGAGCTAGCCCAAACATGTTCTATTTTACCTTCTTTACTGGTAAACTTCACGTCAAATGCCTTCGCAAAGTTTTGACCTAAAAAGTGAGAAGTACCTGCCTGTAAAGCTTTTCCATCTTGCATTAAGGCTTCGATACAATAAGTATCTAATGCCCCTGCAAAACGCTCATTAGGTGTTTTCACACCTTTTACTACTGGTACAGCCATCCAGTTTTCTGCAAAATCAGCATAGACTTCCAGCATTTGCTTTGTTTCCGCAATTGCTTCATCAGCTGTAGCATGAGCTGTATGTCCTTCCTGCCATAAAAACTCAGTAGTTCTTAAAAACAAACGCGTACGCATTTCCCAACGCACAACGTTAGCCCATTGATTAACAAGGATCGGCAAATCACGGTACGACTGAATCCAGCCTTTATAAGTATTCCAGATGATGGTTTCGGAAGTTGGCCTAACGATCAGTTCTTCTTCCAATTTTGCAGTTTCATCGACAATAATGTTTCCATTTCCGTCATTTTTAAGACGATAATGTGTCACAACGGCACATTCTGTAGCAAAACCGTCAACGTGAGAAGCCTCTTTTGAAAAATATGACTTGGGGATGAATAAAGGAAAGTAAGCGTTGCTATGACCTGTATCTTTAAATTTTTGGTCTAAAACCGCCTGCATCTTCTCCCAAATGGAGTATCCATAAGGTTTTATAACCATACATCCCTTAACGGATGAGTGCTCTGCCAGGTCGGCCTTTATAACAATGTCGTTATACCACTGGGAATAATCTTCGTTTTTGCTTGTAATACCTTTGCTCATAACTATCTGGAACGTTTTTTGTATTAAGTGACTTGTAATGTAGGCTACAAATCTATAAATTTATACCTACAAAAACACAAATACACACAAAGAAGGGATAGTTATGAAATCAAATTATTTAATCACGAGCATATTGGCGCTTACGACCCTAGTTGTTGCGTCATGCTCTGCGCCCAGGTTTGCGCAGAATAACTCGTATGACGATGTTTATAACTCTGTAGCGCAGGCCAAAGAGTATAAACAACAAGTACCTGTAAGAAATTCGGATGATAGGGATTCGGATTATAATAATCAGGATGAATTCTATGGCGCAAGCGATCCTTATTATGATATGGATTATTCTTCGCGTATCAACAGATTCTCTTACGGAGGTCCATCATGGAGAGGTTATTATGACCCTTACTTTGATGGTGGATGGTACGGCAATTACGGAATGTCTTTAGGATTTGGCTTTGGATATAATCCATTTTATGGTTCTATGTGGGGCTCACCATATTATAATTCATGGGGTAACTACTATTCTCCTTTCTGGGGACACAATTACTATGGCGGTGGTTACTGGGGTAATGGATTTTATGGTGGTGGACTTTGGGGCGGCGGCTACTGGGGTGGCGGTTTCTATACCGGCAGAACAACTCCTGTAAACTACGGTACCAGACCTAACAGAGGAAGCATGAACGGATATACTGGTAATAGAGGTTATGGTAATAATGGCATTTCTCCAAGATCATCTAGAGGACAAGCCAATAATGGTTACAGTAATACAAGACCATCAAGAGGTAATTCTAATGGTACTATAAACAGGCCATCAAATGGTGATGTTTCAAGACCTAGTAGAGGAGAAAGCACTAGACCTAGTAGAGGAGAATCGACAAGTCCAAACAGAGGAGAAAGTACAAGACCTAGCAGAGGAGAATCAACAAGACCTGCTACCCCTGAAACCAGCAGGCCAAGCAGAGGAGAAAGTACAAGACCTAGCAGAACGGAATCAAGACCGCAACCTCAGGAAAGACCTGCTTCTAGGCCAACTAGAGAGTCTTACTCTCCACCTCCATCGTATAACCCACCATCAAGATCATCAGGCGGAAGCTATGGTGGAGGTGGTGGCGGCACAACCAGACCATCAAGAGGCGGAGGCAGATAATTTAGCGAAAGACACAAATGAAAAAATTTATACAAATGCTTATGGTAGCTACAGTAGCTACCACAGGTACAACATATGCTCAATACGTAAATGATGCAATCCGTACATCCAGAGGAGACTATGGTAGTTCTGCAAGATTTAAAGGAATGGGTAATGCACAAATCGGGGTTGGTGGCGACATGAGTTCTCTTGGTGGTAACCCTGCCGGCCTTGGTCTATTTACCAGATCAGAATTTAGTCTTACGCCTGAATTTAATAATGCAACTTCAAAATCAGATTATCTCGAACAAAAAGGTAAAGGATCTAGTAATAAGTTTAACATCAACCAAGCTGGTGTAGTCTGGTATAATCCTACGTATAAATATGAAGGACAGGATACCAGAAAAGGTGTTTTAAGTGTGGTATTCGGTATTGGATTTAACAGAAATGGCGATTATACACAGGATTATCAATATAATGGAACCAATTCAAATACTTCAATGCGCGATTTTTTTGCAGAGGAAGCTAATCGCTTAAAAGACATTAATGGTAATTTAAGTGGCAGTTCTCTAGCAAACATGGCCTTCGAAACTTTCCTGATTAATAGATTTCCATCTTCATCAGGAGGGACACCAATTTTTTCTGCAGATCCTTTTTCTTCGAACACTCAACGTATGAATTCTGTTTCTTATGGTGGTACTTCAGAATTGAATTTCGCAGGTGCTTTGAATATTTCTAACCAATTATATTTAGGAGCAACTATTGGAATGGTGAATACTCGTTTTATAAATGATTCAGAATATACGGAAAATGGAGTCGTAAACACTTATATTGACAACCCTACTCCACCAGAACTTCCAGGGTATTTAGGCGAGGAAAAATACAATTTCAGTTATACAACCCATCAGGAAACAAAGGGATCCGGAATTAATGGTAAATTAGGTTTAATATACAGACCTATTGGTAACTTCAAAATTGGCGCAACCTTCCAAACACCTACATGGTATTATGTTGAAGACTATTATGCAGAAGATTTACTAACTTCATTATCTGGTTCAATAGTTGACAACCCTTTTAATCCAATGTCTTCGACTTATAGCTATAGACTTAAAACTCCTACAAAAGGATCTTTGGGTGCAAGTTATGTATTTGCTGGACAAGGTATGATTTCTGCGGATGTTGATTTCATCGATTATTCAACGACTAAATTCTCTATGGATGGAGGTGGACCACTTACTGAAGACATGATTTATGACAACAATTACATTAAAAACTCCTATACTTCTGCTGTTAACTATAGAGTTGGTGGAGAATATAAAATAGCTGATCTAAGCTTAAGAGCTGGCTTTGGCTTAAACGGCACTCCTTTTAAAGATGACAAAGATAAAATATATGAAACCAAGTATTATACTGGTGGTTTAGGATATCGTATTAATGAATACTATTTCGACATTGCCTACCAACGTGTACAATCTGAAAATAGATTAAGTCCGTACGTATTAAACGATCATGCTGAACCTACTGCAGCGATTAAAAATGCAAATAACAACGTATTCTTAACATTTGGAGTAAGATTTTAAATTATAAGTTTTAGTTATTAGATTATAAAAAACGCCGGCATCATTGATGCTGGCGTTTTCTTTACATACTATAAGTATAATTGGAAGGTTATAAGATTCCGTATAATGAGGCACCTTTTACCGCTAACCTTTCGATCTCTCTTTCTACTCTTTCATCTTTAATCAGTTCCGGTGCATGGTGTGGCTTTCTACGTGCATCAATAATAACCGGTCCGTTACATCCCCAATGTTTTTCACGAATAAAGTTCCCTACCCCATGTATATCTGCAGCAGGATTGCTCCTGGTAAAAGTAACCCATACCAGATTATTGATAGAAGCTGCTGTAAACTGATGGTCGTCACATAACACAATTAACCCTAAACCAGTTAAATTCTGATGTTTTAAATGCTCATTTAACAATAACATTTCTTGTTCCGTATGTGCTGCATCTATATAAGGATTACCTTTTAACACCAATACTCCAGGCATAGCCATTTGATAATGATTAAAAGGTTCGGGTAGTTTAAATCCTATTGGAAGTTCTTTTATTAGCGCTCTCCTTTTTGCTCCTGCAGCTGCAAAAACAACTTTAGAACCGCTGTTAAGTCCATCTCCACTATAGTCAAGTGTATCTATAGTCGTATGTGTATGAAAATGAAGATCAGTTTTAAAATCTATCCTCGAAAGGATATGCTGCATGAATCCAGAAAGATCGTTTGTATCTAAAGTTTCATCATCCTCCCTGGCAGCAATAAATAAATACTTGGCAAGACTCAATTGATTCTTCCCTAAAATATGATTAGCAATGGTCAGAATCTCCTGTGGCTTACGCTCTGCAATGTATGGTGTATACCTTTCGCTGCCGATAGCAAACAATAAGGGGTGTACTCCTGCCGCATCAACCGCATTAACTTCTTTTAAGCCATGAATTTCTTTCGGCAATGCTGAACCTGTGATTTCATGAATCAATGCACCAAAGCTGGTATCTTCTTGCGGTGGGCGACCTACAACAGTAAACGACCATATTGCATCCTTACGATGATACACATTGTGCACTTTCATTACTGGAAAAGGATGGGTAAGACTGTAATAGCCCAGGTGATCGCCAAATGGTCCTTCAGGTTTATTATCTTGAGGATAAACAGTACCTGTGATGACAAAATCAGCATCAGCAGAGAGGCAAAAACCTTCATGATCGTAAAAGTACCTGAACCTTCTGTTCCCTAAAGCACCGGCAAAAGTCATCTCCGACAAGCCTTCAGGCAATGGCATTACCGCAGCCAAAGGATGTGAAGGTGGACCACCTACAAAAATACTCACCTTTAATGGTTCTCCTTTAGCATTAGCTTTTGACTGGTGCACTCCTATTCCTCTATGAATCTGATAATGTAATCCAATCTCCTCATTTAGCTCGTAATCGTTCCCCGAAAGTTGAATCCTGTACATTCCAAGGTTAGCATTCAAAATCCCTGGTTTATCAATATCCTCAGTATAAACCTGTGGCATAGTAATAAAAGGACCACCATCCATTGGCCAGTTCACAATTTGTGGCAATGCACTAATTGTCGTCTTTTTAAATACAGACTTAAAAGATTGCTTTAATGGCAAAGCAGTCAACGCTGTAAAACCGATACCCGGCAATTTAAACGGATTCTTTAATGCTTTTATAGGATCTGAACGAAGATTTACCAATTGTTCTACCTTAGCTAAACTATCTCTGAACATAAACTTAGAGCGTTCCAGAGTTCCGAACAAATTGGAAACAGCAGGAAACTTACTGCCCTTTACTTTCTCAAAATATAATGCGGGTCCCTGGTTCTCATAAACACGTAAATGAATTGCCGCCATTTCAAGGTAAGGATCTACCTCTTCTTTAATACGAATCAAATGACCGTGTTTCTCTAAATCAGCAACACAATCTGCTAAGCTTTTATATCCCATTGTCACCAAAGATATTAAAGAAAGGTGTAAAACACATACAAAAAAAGCCGTATCACCATTATGATACAGCTTCTTTACATTTTAATTTATAACTTATTTCTTTCCAGCGAACGAACGTAACATCCAGGTATTTTTCTCTTTGAATTGCATAAACTTGTTTACCATATCATTGGTGCCATCATCTCCTACTTTATCAGTTTCATCCAATAGGTCTCGTTCCAGTTTGATCAATTCAGACATATCATCAAGAATCGCATTTACCATATCCAGATCTTTTAGACCGATGGTATCAATTTCCTTAATTGTTGACTCTTTGATATAATCAGCAAAGCGGCTATGTGGCGGCTTACCTAAAGTAAGCACCCTTTCAGCTATTTCATCTATTGTTAACTGTGCATTTGTATATAGTTCTTCAAATTTAATATGTAGCGTAAAAAAGTTTTGCCCTTTGATATTCCAATGGCAACCTCTTAATTTCTGATAATGGATATGGTAATTAGCCAGATAGTCGTTCAACATGTCAACTACTGGTTTCACTTGTTTTTCACTTAATTTAATTGCATTTGCAGCCATAGTGTTAATTTTTATTGTTTATAGATGTGTTATTATTATAATAATCACTGTTATTTATATAACAGAAAACATTAAGAATGGTTTTTATAATTATCAATAAACAGTGCAATAGGAGCAAGAAAAGAACGTTTAATATTCGAATTAGGCTCATTATTTATATTATTCGTATTATTGCCCAATAAAATTTACAAAAACATTTAATGCACAAATATTATATAGTCTCCGTATTTGCTCTTCTAATGAACCTGTCGGCCGCAAGTGCTGTAACCAGAGATTCCATAGGAGTGGAAAATAACAAAGGGAAGAAATTAATCATACATCAGGTAGCTGCTAAAGATACTTATTACTCTATTGCGCGTCGTTATAACGTAGTTCCCAAAGACATTATGACCTTTAACGACAGCAAATTCTTACAAATTGGTGTCATCATTAAAGTGCCTACAAATATCCCTTTTACCAATGCTACTGCAAGTGCTAAAACACCTGCGTCTTCCGGGAATAGAAATCAGAATCCAGTGAGTACACATGCTCCTGAAACTGAATTTAAAGAACATGTTGTTCAGAAAAAGGAAAATCTGAATATGATAGCTGGAATGTATGGCACTACAGTAAATGAAATTAAAAGGATAAACAACCTGATAAATAACAATCTGCAAATTGGTCAGATTTTAAAAGTGCCGGCTTCTACAGAACAACCAGCTGCACAACAAATTCCAGTACAGACTCCTGTTCCTGCAGTAAATCAAAAGATAGAAAATGCGGTAGTAAAAACCGATATTCCACCAGAGAACAGGTATCAGAAACCAGCAAAAGCGGAAAGAAAAGAGGCTGAAAAGAAAGAAGCCGAAAATAGTAAGCCTGAAAAATTTATAGAACATACAGTAGCTTCTAATGAAACCATGTATTCTATAGCCACTCGTTATAAATTAACAATGGATCAGCTAAAGGCAAAAAACAACCTTCCGGATAATTCCCTGCGTGTTGGCCAAAAGCTATTGATCAGCGGGCAGTACCCTGCTAAAAACGTACCTCAAGCAAATGAGACACAACCTGACACGTTGAATTCTATAAAAGATCCATCATTAAGGTTACCCGCCAGTAGATATGGTTTAAACCAGATAGATGAAAAAGGAGCCGCACTATGGATTGCAGACCCTTATCTTGATCCTTCAAAAATGTTGGTATTACACAGATCAGCACCAATAGGTACAGTAATGAAAATTACAAACCCTATGACCAATCGTTCTACTTTCGCTAAAGTTGTAGGCAAATTCACTGAGAATGAGTCAACAAAAGATGTTGTCATTGTAATGACTAAAGCTGTAGCTGACGCACTAGGTGCATTAGATAAAAGATTTTACTGCAACTTAACATACGGCGGACAAGACAATGAGCAATAAGCCATTCATCATTGGTATTGCTGGAGGTAGTGGCTCAGGCAAGACCTTTTTCTTAAACTCATTTCTTCATCACTTTAAACAAGATGAAGTAACGCTGGTTTCTCAAGATGATTATTATCATCCGGCAGGAGAAATGACGCAGGAAGAGAACAAGTTGTATAACTTTGATCTACCACGTACTATAGATCACGAGCAATTTTTACTCGACATTAAGAAACTAATCAAGGGTGAGGCAATCTATAAAAAAGAATATAACTTTAACAATCCACTTGCCGTGACTAAGATTCTGGAAATCAACCCGGCACCTATTATCATTGTTGAGGGGCTTTTCATCTTACATTTCCTCGAAATCGCAGCGCTGCTTGATCACAGAATTTTCGTAGAAGCTGAAGATAGTGTTGCACTACAACGCCGTATAAAACGAGATGGAATGGAACGAGGTTATCCTGAAGATGATGTACTGTATAAGTGGCATCACCATGTTGTACCCGCTTATCAGGAGTTCTTACTTCCTTATAGGGATTTATGTGAAACGATTGTAGTTAATAATCATGACACACCGGAGGATATCATTAGAATTACAGAAGAAATTTCTAAAGATTTAAAAGATAAATACTGCAAAACAAAATAGCAAAAAAAGGAGCCGATCGGCTCCTTTTTTATATCTTAAAATACCATTTCAGGCACATTATCATCCGCAAATAGCTTTCCTAAGGTCGCTTGTCTAATGAAATCAACACTTACCCCAGGTGCGCGTTCAATCAATTTAAACCCTCCTTCAGGTAAAACATCCAAAACGGCCAACTCTGTTACAATCTTCTTAATACACTTTACTCCAGTTAAAGGCAAAGTACATTTAGGCAGTAGTTTACTTTCACCAGCCTTGTTTACATGCTGCATGGCAACAATTATATTTTTTGCAGAAGCTACCAAATCCATAGCCCCTCCCATACCTTTCACCATCTTCCCTGGTATTTTCCAGTTCGCAATATCTCCATTTTCAGACACTTCCATAGCTCCAAGAATGGTCAGATCTATCTTCTGACTTCTGATCATTCCAAAGCTCATTGCAGAATCAAAAATAGATGATCCCGGCAAAGTAGTAATGGTCTGCTTTCCTGCATTAATCAAATCAGCATCTTCTTCTCCTTCAAAAGGGAAAGGCCCCATTCCTAGTAATCCATTTTCAGATTGTAACACTACATTTATTCCTTCAGGAATATAATTAGCAACTAATGTAGGTATGCCTATTCCCAGATTCACATAATATCCGTCACGTATTTCTCTTGCGATGCGTTGCGCAATTCCATTTTTATCCAGCATATAAATATCTTATAGGATTATCCTTTAGTTCTAACTGTACGTTGTTCAATTCTTTTCTCATAATCTGCTCCCTTAAAAATACGGTGAACAAATACTCCAGGAGTATGAATCTGATCAGGATCCAACTCTCCTGCTTCTACCAGTTCTTCCACTTCTGCAATCGTAATTTTACCTGCCATAGCCATTACCGGATTAAAGTTGCGGCTCGTTGAACGATAAATTAAGTTACCCGCTGTATCCCCTTTCCAGGCTTTTACAATAGCAAAATCAGCATCAAAAGCATATTCCATCAGATAATCTTTACCATTAAAGTTTCTCACTTCTTTACCCTCAGCAACCTCTGTACCTACACCTGCTGGAGTAAATATTGCTGGCATACCATAACCGGCAGCCATACATCTGGTAGCTAATGTGCCTTGTGGAATCAATTCTACTTCAAGTTCCCCACTCAACAACTGACGCTCAAACTCAGCATTTTCACCTACATAGGAAGACACCATTTTCTTTACCTGACGCTGTTGCAACAACAAACCTATTCCAAAATCATCCACACCCGCATTGTTAGAAATACAGGTTAATTCTGTAATACCTTTTTCCACAAGCGCATGGATACAATTTTCGGGAATACCGCACAAACCGAATCCACCGAGCATTAAAGTATCACCATTTTTGATGTCCTTTATAGCTTCCTCAGCGCCTGAAACAACTTTATTGATCATATAATTAGATTTTACTGCTAAATTATACTATATATAGCGTACCGACCAACTTATTTAGCGATTTCTATAATCTTATCGTTACCACCGTTACTGCTGCCAATATAAATTTTGCCATCGGGCGACTGACAGATAGCTCTCAAACGGCCAAATTCATTTACAAAAAAATCCCTGCTGCCATCTATCTTATCGCCAGTATCATTCAACCTAAGCTGTGTAAATTTAGATGCTTTTAAGCTCAGCAGTAATAAGGAGTTTTTAAACTGAGGAATAAAATCTGAATTATAATAGGTAAGTCCAGATGTAGCAATTGTAGGTGTCCAGGCCATCAAGGGCTCTACTACATTATTTGCAGTACAAAAACTCTGCTCAGAAGATTTATTACAGAAGCCCTCTACATTGGGCCAACCATAATTACGTCCCCTAATAATCAAGTTTACCTCGTCGTCATTGTTAGGACCATGTTCCGAAGAATATATTTTATTACCTACTTGTACTAATCCCTGCGGATTGCGATGTCCAAAAGTCCAGACTTTGCTATTGGGAAAAGGGTTATCAGATGGGGTGCTTCCGTCCAGGTTTATTCTTAATATTTTACCTGATAAAGACCCCATATCTTGTGCATTATCTGGAACACTGGCATCTCCTGTAGTAATCAACAGCTTTTGATCTGTAGTCACCATCAACCTGGAACCATTGTGTATAGAAGAAGCAGGAATCATATCCAGCAATGTTAAAGGTGTATTCAATGTACCCCCAGAATAATTATAACGTACTACTTTCTCACGATATCCAGATGGTGAATTATAATTATAAACGATAAATACCCATGGGTTTGTAGAAAATTCAGTATTTAAAGCCATACCGAGTAAGCCTCCCTCATTCTGACTTACGACTTCAGCCACATTCAATAATAAAGTTATCGCTCCAGTCTCTGGATTTACGTGACTAATTTTACCACCACGTTCTGTAATCCACAACTGCTTATCTGGACCATATATCATTTCCCAAACATGAGAAAGTCCTGCGCTGACTACTCTTGTTTTTAATGCTACATCAGGCAGCACTACTTGATCATCTTTAGAAGAAGGTTTACTTTTGGAACAAGAAGCTGCGGTGAATATAAGAGCGAAAATACCTAAGGCAAGTGTTTTCATGATATGATGTTATATTTATAATAAAAGCCCATTACAGGAAGAATTATAAATATAACACACTCATTTTAAATATGTTTCCCTAATTAAAATAAACATAGGTAATACCATCCCCACCCCTGTCTGCATGCTCATCTTCCAATCGGTTTACCTGGCTGTATTTTTTAAGATATTCTCTGATCATCTTTCTCAGGATTCCGTCGCCCTTTCCATGTATAAGTTTTACGACAGGGAAACCTAACATAATTGATTTATCCATGTATTTTTCCACTTCGTGGATGGCATGTTCACCACGCATACCTCTCAAATCTAACTCAGCATTAAAACTACTTATAGCATCTGAAATACTTCCTGTAAAAGAATTTGTCTGAGCAGCCTTTTTCGCTTGTTTATTACTGATTTTCAGCACCCTGTTTTTCTTCACAACTGAACGTAAATCACCTAATGCCAAAACCAGATTGTCTCTGTTGATCTCTAAAACCTGACCAGTAGTTTCACTATCCCGCAGTTGTACCCAGTCGCCCACCACAATCGGCGTATTCAAAGGCTCTACTACCACTGGCTTTTTCTCTTCTTTCACATGGTTTTGTACCAATGCTTTTTGGAGATTTTGCCTTAATTCTTTTGTTACTGCATTATCAGCTTGCTTTTCTTTAATCTCCGCAACAGTATTTTCAACCAGCTTATTTGCGTTTTTAATGATGGCCTGGGCTTCAAGTTTAGCTTCTTTTAGAAGTATTTTCCTGTTCTCTTCTAAATATGCCTTCTGCTTTTCATTCTCTGCTACCAGGTTTTTCACCTTATTTTGCTGATTCGACAATTGCAGTTTAGTATCATAAATCTGCTTTTTCTCTCTTTCAAGATCGACTAATAAGCTATCTATTCTATTCTGGTTGGTACCAGTTTTAGCTCTGGCCAGTTCAAGCACTTCTTTTTGTAATCCGATATTCTGTGCAATTTCAAAAGCATAAGAACTTCCCGGCTTACCAATTTCCAATACATACAAAGGCTTCATCTTATCATTATCAAACAACATGGAAGCATTTTCAAGTCCAGGTGTATTACCTGCAAACAGTTTTAAATTTGAATAGTGAGTAGTAATTACACCCCTCACTTTCTTGTTATTTAACACTTCCAATACTGCTTCAGCCATAGGCCCACCAAACTGAGGATCGGTACCTGTACCAAACTCATCAATCAACACTAATGATTTTGGACTGGCATTCGCTACGAAATAACGCATTTTGGTTAAGTGCGCACTGTAAGTACTTAAGTCACTTTCAATAGATTGATCATCACCAATATCAGCAAAGATATGATCAAATATTCCTACCTCACTTGATTCATGAACAGGAATCAGTAATCCAGACTGTACCATTAGCTGCAACAAACCAACCGTTTTCATACAAACAGATTTACCTCCGGCATTGGGTCCTGAGACCAGCACAATTCTGAGGTTATCGTTAATATGTATATTTAAAGGCACAACCGTTTTCTTATCCTCTTTAAAGGATAAATACAATAAAGGATGCCTTGCATTGATCAGTTTCGTTTTTGCTCCATTAATTAAAACAGGCATATCGGCCTCTACATCAATAGCAAACAAAGCTTTAGCTCTTACAAAATCAAGTTTTGTAAGAAAACCATGATAGGACAATAAAAGTGGTGTGTATGGTCTTAATTCGTTGGTCAGCGCAATCAGGATTCTGATGATCTCCCTACGTTTATCAAATTCCAGATCACGGATTTTATTATTTAGTGTAAATACCTCTTCAGGTTCTATATACACAGTTTGCCCACTTGCCGATTCATCATGAATAAAACCTCTTAATTTTCTTTTATTCTCTGCCAGCACCGGAATACACATCCTCCCATCCCGAATCGTTAAGCTACCATCTGCAACCCAATTATTACCTACTGCCTGCTTATATATAGAGTCCATCCGCTTGCGCACATCCTGCTCAGATTTCGCAATATCACCGATAATCTCCTGCAAAAGAGGAGAAGCATTCGGCTTAATCTTCCCTTTCGGATCAAGTACGGTCTCAATCTTTTTAAGGATATTTTTTTCTACCGGTAAATGCTCAAATAATGCTTCGAGATTAGGATATACCCCTTCTCTTTCTTCAAAAAAACGCAATACAGAAAATACCGTTTGCAAAGAGGCATACATCTGGTGCAATTCATCCTCTACAAGATACGTTCCCTCTACCCGGATTTTCTCGGCCAGACTCTTAATATCAAAAAAGGTACTGATTTGTAAAGGCTCCTGGTTTTCCAGGATACTTTTAAACTCATGCGTTTGCCTTAAAAACTTATTGATCTGGTCAAACTTGGTCATCACCTGCATCTTCCCGACCATTTGTTGTCCCATTGGACTTAAACAGTGTTTTAAAATAAGTTGCCTTACCTCATTAAACCCCAAACGCTCCAAACAATTCTCTGGATATAACATACTTATTTTAAATCTTTCAGACCCTTATAGTCCATTTTTAACATCATCACATCAATCTTTTTCTTCACAACTGTATCCTGCTTAGCTGTATCTTTCGGGCCTTTAAGCTTTGGCTTTTTCAATAAAGCCGTATCTCTTAGCAAAAAGTTAGCCCAGAAAGTAGAGTCGGCAGTCCTGGTCGAATCTCTAACAAACTTCATTCTTACTTTCGCAATTTCCTTTGCCTGGATAATCGAATCTGCCTTAATAATCCCATCTTTCTCCTTTGTCAGCTCTGCTGTCACTTTTACATAGATATCATTCAGCACTTTAGGCTGTTTATAATAATAGTCCATGCTTTTATGATAAAGCGCCGAATCTATATCATACTTTTTGTAAATACCCTTATAGTATTCAGCAGCTTTTATTTTAACAGAATCCGAACGCGATGTCATTCCAAGATAACTGTCGGCAATATGAATATCTTGCAACACTTTAGCCATCTCGTCAGGCTGAATAATGTCACCAGGAACACCAGGTTTGCATCCAGAAACTGAAAATAGTATCATTGCTATATAAAGAAAGTTCCTCATTATGTTAAAACATCATTATTTCTTAGACAAAGTTCGCTAAGGTTGTTAATTTTACCAAAAATACTGATAAATGAGTATAGCAGATAACTTATTAAAATATAAAAGCGAATTAGATCCTCTTTCCGTAAAATTAATTGCGGTATCTAAATATAAAGATGCTGATGCCGTTTTGGAAGCTTATAATGCCGGACAAAGAATATTTGGCGAGAACATAGTACAGGAACTAGTTGAAAAACAAGAGGTTTTGCCAAAAGATATCGAGTGGCATCTTATTGGTCACTTACAAACCAACAAGGTCAAATACATTGCCCCTTTCATAAGCCTCATCCAATCCGTAGATAGCTTAAAATTACTTGCCGAAATTAATAAACAGGCCCTTAAAAATAAAAGAGTGATAGACTGCCTGCTGCAAATATATATTGCTGATGAGGATACTAAATTCGGACTTGGTTATGACGAAGCGATAGAACTACTCCGTTCAGAAGAATTTGCGGCAATGCAAAACGTACGTATCGTTGGTGTTATGGGGATTGCCAGTAATCATGCTCTTGAAAAACAAACTAAAGATGAATTTAATGAGTTAAAAGTACTTTTTGATGGTATTAAAGTAAGTTTCTTTAGAAAAGTAGATTATTTCAAAGAAGTATCTATGGGAATGTCGGGAGATTATAAGCTGGCTATTGAACAGGGTAGTACTATGGTACGGATTGGGAGTAATATTTTCGGGAAACGTGTTATTAAACATTACAAAGCGGAATCATAAATGAGTATTATTGTAAGGTCCGCTGTTAAAGAAGATTGCATAAGGTTAATGGAACTGGTTAATGAACTGGCTGTTTTTGAAAAGGCTCCTGATGAAGTAACTGTTACAATGGAAGAATTTATAGATGCAGGTTTTGGACAAAATAAAGTATGGGATGCTATAGTTGCCGAGGATAATGGCTTTATAGCTGGCTTCGCTATATATTATACAAGGTATTCAACCTGGAAAGGATGCAGATTATATCTGGAAGATTTCATCGTGACAGAATCATATCGTGGCCGTGGAATTGGAAAGCTGCTTTTTGAAACCGTTTTGCAACACGCAAAAGACAAAAACTTTAACGGCATGAACTGGCAGGTATTGGACTGGAATGAACCTGCAATTAACTTCTATAAAAAATATCATGCAGATCTTGATCCTGAATGGTTAAATGGTTCTTTCACAAAGGAACAAATCATGAAATCGTAATTAACATCTACTCAAACCGATATACTATGAAAAAACTAGCTTTATTTTTACTTTCTGCAAGCCTTCTAGCCTGTCAGACTGAAAAAAAAACAGAGAATGCATCTGATACGACAGCATTGACAAGTTCTTCTGAAATATCTTTCGTTTACGACTCAGTAAAGGTTGTCAGCAAACATATCGTTAAAAACGACAACACTACTGATACAACAAAAGCGGTCTTAACTTACCCCGTTTCCATTGATACTATATTAAACAAATTCGTAGAACAAAAACTGATGGCTTTTGCAAATGAAGGAGAACATTTCAAGACTTATCAGGAATTCGGGGATGCTTTCATTAAAAACTACGATAACTTTATTAGGGAAAATAAAGATTATAGTCAGACCTGGTTTATGGATGGAAAAATTGATGTAGTTGAAAAACTACCTCATTACTTTTCTGCATTAATAACTTACGTATCCTATGAAGGTGGTGCACATCCAAATAGCGTTTTCACTTACCTGAACTACGATCCAACAACTCATAAAGAGATCGTCCTGAATGATTTGATTAATTCTGGCTCAATGCCTAAACTAACTGCAGTAGCAGAGCAAATATTCAGAAAAAATGAAAAGCTAAGTCCTACAGAAAGTTTGAAGGACAAATATTTCTTTGAGAACGATACATTTAGTTTAAATCAGAACTTTACAATTACAGAAAAAGGCCTGAAATTCCTTTATAATCCATACGAGATTAAAGCATACGTATATGGGACAACAGAATTGCTGATTCCCTTTGCCGAACTTAAGGATATTGCAAAGCCAAATAGTTTATTAAATCCGGCGAAATAAAAAAATGAAGATATATAAATTTGGAGGAGCATCCGTTAAGGATGCTGGTGGTGTAAGAAATATTTCATCCATTATTCAGAATCACAAAGGCAATGAACTGCTGATTGTAATTTCTGCAATGGGCAAAATAACCAATAAACTGGAAGAACTTACTTCAGCTTATATAAATGGACAGGAAGATGTTCACCAGATTTTTGAAGAAGTAAAACTTTACCATTTTAATCTGCTAAATCAGCTTTTCAGCAATCATGATCATCCGATTTTCAATGATATCATTAATACTTTTGTTGAAATAGATTGGTTGATTGAAGAGGAACCCGAAGATGCTCCTGACTATATTTATGATCAGATTGTGTCAATAGGAGAAATCGTATCTACTAAAATTGTAGCTGCCTATCTGGGCACGTTGCAAAACAATATAAAATGGATAGATGCCCGGAACTTTATTCACACCGACAATACTTACAGGGAAGGACTGGTTAACTGGGAAAAAACAGAGGCTGAAATACAAAAGGGCCTTGCGCCTATTTTAAAGAACAATATTGTGGTTACACAAGGCTTTATTGGCAGTACAAGTGAGAATTTTACAACTACGCTTGGCCGTGAAGGTTCTGATTATTCTGCAGCTATATTCTCTGCTTGCCTCGATGCAGAATCAGTAACAATATGGAAAGATGTACCAGGGGTATTAAACGCTGATCCAAAATGGTTTGATGTAACTGAAATGATTCCGCAGCTATCCTACCACGATGCAATTGAACTTGCTTATTATGGGGCGACTGTTATTCACCCGAAAACAATTAAGCCTATACAAAACAAGAACATCCCGTTGTATGTGCGCTCTTTCCTGAACCCTGATGCACCAGGCACAGAGATTAAAGATCTAAAAAACCATTTACCTGTACCTTCTTTTATTTTCAAAGTAAATCAGGCATTGCTTTCCATTTTCCCTAAGGATTTTTCGTTCATCATAGAAGAAAATCTTAGCGATATTTTCAGCTTGTTCCATAAGCATAAGGTTAAAATAAACACCATGTTAAATTCGGCAATTAGCTTTTCCATAAGCTTTGACTATGATGCAAAGAAACTGGACCAGTTGATGACAGATTTATCCAAAGACTATAAAGTAAAATACAATACTGGTGTAGAACTGGTTACCATCAGGTATTACAATCAGGAAACAATAGACCGGGTAACTGTCAACAAAAACATCCTTTTAGAAGTGAAAAGCAGGAATACCTGCCAGATCGTGATGAAGGATAAAAAAGAAGCGGAGTAAAAGGATTGAACAAGCACATTTTAGATCAATCAGTTCAGGAATACATTAATCAACACTTAAATGATGATGTAGCTAAAATTGCCATGGCAAAAAGTCCGTTTATAACAGTTGAAGCTAAAGAACTGGCTAATCAGATTGCTGCTAAAAATAAATCCCAACGTAAGCTACCTGGCTGGTATCAGGCTGCCAACATATATTACCCGGCATTGCTTTCTATTGAACAGTGTTCTTCAGAAGCTACAGCAAGGCACAAAGCGACCCTTATTAAAGGAAACAGCTTAATTGACCTCACTGGTGGATTTGGGGTCGACAGCCTATATTTTGCAAAAAACACATCCACAGTTACACATTGTGAAATCAATACTGAATTATCTGAAATAGCAGCACATAATGCCATCGTACTGGGGCAAAACAACATTACCTTCTTTGCTGGTAATGGCATTGCAATGCTAGAGCAAAGCGGAACAACATTTGACACCATTTATATTGACCCTGCGAGACGAAGTACAGCAGGCAAGGTATTTATGTTAAAAGACTGCACACCAAATGTTGTGGAACATTTGGATGCATTATTATCAAAATCAAATCGGATTATCATTAAAACTGCACCTCTGCTAGACTTAAGTGCTGGATTAAAAGAACTTAGAAATGTAGCTGAAATCCACATTGTAAGCGTTAAAAATGAGGTAAAGGAACTACTGTGGATTATTGAAAAGGATGCAGGCAGTACTCCTAAAGTTGTCTGTACAACTCTAAATGACCAGGAAAAGAACTTTCATTTTATAAAAAATAAAGAAGAATTAACTGAACCTAATCTACTTAGTGGATCGCTTTCAACTTATTTGTACGAACCTGATTCAGCTCTGCTGAAGAGTGGTGCATTTAACCTCATCGGTAAAACCTATAATTTACAAAAACTGGATAGCCAAACCCAGCTTTATACAGCTTCAGAAGCAAATAAACTTTTCCCCGGCCGGATATTCAAAATCAACAAAATTATTAAGTCTGGAGAATTAAAAAAGGAAAAGCAATTGACCGGAAATGTCATCGTTAGGAATTACAGAGATAAAGCAGAAAACCTGGTAAAAAAATATAAGATTAAACCAGACCAGCATCGCTTTCTCATCTTCACTCAAAGTAAAACTGAGGGTTATCTGATTATCGATGCCACAATTGAACAGCATTATTAACCTGAGTTCAATTAATCAATACCCTACAATTAGATTAGAAAAAGAAGTTTGCACTAAGCCAAAGAAGAAGAAAGAAATGCTATTTTTTTTTCTTTATCCAACAACAAACATATATAATTTCATTCCGCTCGACCAAATAGATGTTAAAAAGTTGCAGGAAAAATGAGGAAAGTCAAAATCAGATTATTAACAAAAAAACCTGCTCACATTTGTGAAGCAGGCCTAAATATCTCAGTGATAAATCCGATTATCTATTCGGTTGTGGTGTAGTTCTTAAGTAAGGTTTAATTACTTTATGTCCTTTCGGGAACCTCGCTGGAATATCTTCAGTTTTGATGCTGTTTGCAACCACTACGTCCTGACCATCTTCCCAGTCTGCCGGTGTAGCTACGCTATAATTAGCGGTAAGCTGTAAAGAATCAATTACCCTTAATACTTCATTAAAGTTACGACCTGTAGAAGCAGGGTAAGTAAGCATTAGTTTAACTTTTTTATCAGGACCTATAATGAACAAAGAACGTACTGTTAACGTTTCTGAAGCATTAGGATGGATCATATCATATAAATCGGCAATCTTTTTATCTTCATCAGCAATAATAGGAAACTCAACTTCAGTATTTTGTGTTTCATTTATGTCCTGAATCCAGCCTCTGTGCGACTCTGCCGAATCAACACTTAAAGCCAAAACTTTTACGTTTCTTTTTTCAAACTCACCTTTTAAAGCCGCTGTACGGCCAAGCTCTGTAGTACAAACTGGTGTATAATCTGCTGGATGTGAAAATAGAACACCCCAGCTATCTCCTAAAAATTCATAAAAATCAATAGGTCCTATAGATGTATCTGCTTTAAAATTGGGAGCTGCGTCCCCTATTCTTAAACTCATAATTTTACGTTTTTAAAGATTAAAACCTAAAATTACAAAATAAAACAGACAAAGACTACAAAACCAGTATACTATTTTTTTGAAAATAATATATCTGTAATTGCAAACCACTTTGTCCACTATAGTAGGAGTGACATTTTATAAATCCCACGTTTAATTATTAATTAATAGTATTTCTGTTTTTTTTTCATTCTAGCCGTTTTAACACTTGTATTTGCATTTGTCCCCCATTTGTCCCCCCCTAGATAAACCTCATTTATAATTAATTAAGGCATTTTTGCAGGCTGACTATTCACCCACCAAATTATAACCATTAAAATCAACCCTAATTAAATCATTTCCTAAAAAATGCTCTTATAATTATGAATTCACCAAATCAAACCAGTAAAAAAAGTACCATTATGCTTTTTTTACTACTTTTTAGTACCCAATTATGGGCACAGAGAGACGATGCAGCTATTAGTGGAAAATTCTCCATCACCACTGGAACAGAAAGCACCATATCTATTTCCTGGGGAAATAATTTACCTGAATATGACCGGGGAGCAGCTATCGCTTGTAATGGACGGCATCACAGAATTACTACTTTAGATCAAACAGTAGACGGAGGAACGAGTCGCCCAAGTGCCGGCAGCTTCAGTAAAGACATGGGACCCAGTAGATCAGGCACTATTGAAGTACAATATCAATGGGGATCTGGAACCGGAGGCTGTTTCGCGGGATGGGCCTCTGCTTATTTTAACTACAGCACCCAAAAAATTAAAGCACCAACAAATGTACGCGGTGTATTAAATACAACCCCCTATTACGCTATAAAAATAAGTTGGAATAAAGGGACATCTATTGCAAATAACCTAATTCAATATCTTATTAAACGTAATGGAATAGCCATCGCAACTATTGCCGGTGATGAATTAAGTTATGAAGATTTTAACGTAACTCCAGGAACGGCTTATAGCTATACTGTACAAACTATAGTAGGACCTAATGCTCCATCTGATTGGGTAAAGGACGTTTCTCTTATATCAAATACATTTAGCATAACTCCGCCTGCACATGAGTTAACAGCTAGCGCAGATGAGTTAGCAAAGGTAAAATTAACCTGGCCTAACCTAAATCACATTAAAGGGATCGATGCTATTATCATATACAGAAACAATGAAATTCTGACTGATGTTTCCAGGACAACAAAAACCTATACAGATAATGATGTAGTTCCCGGAATGGTTTACACTTACAAACTTGGTTTATCAAGCGACGGTTCAACCTCGCTTGATGTAAGTAATTGGTACAGCGTTCAAAAACAAGGAAAAAGTCTTCCCAATGGAAAGATTAGCGGTTATGTACGAGGCAAAACCAATGCAGGAATTTTAGGTGTAGAAATTACAGTCACTTCTAACAAACAACTAAATAACAATCTTTCCAATACTATCTACAGCCATTCTACAGTGACAGACGCCAATGGATATTATGAAATCCCCGGTATCTTTTACGAAAAAGCAGCAGACTATATCGTTGTTCCAAAAATGCCCGACTATGATAAAGAACGTTTTAACCCAAAATCACTAACACGTAAACTGACTTTAGACGACTACAACATCAGAAATGTTGACTTTACGGATACAGCATCCCTAGCGATTAGTGGAAAAGCTTACTTCAAAGCATTTGCTGATGCCAATATGAACCAGATCCGTCTACCATTGGAAGGTGCAGAAGTTTGGCTAAACGGTGACAATACCGGTGTTAAAACCAAAGTAGATGGCTCTTATAGTGTAAGTGTGATCAATGGTGGCGAACATACCGTTCAACTTAAATACAGGCATCACGACATCAGACACGCTGGGACAACCAATCCCATTGCAAAAGTTAGTGTTAGAAGCCTAACTAACGGAGTAGATTTCGAAAATCTACAAACGGATACGTTAAAAATAAAAGTTGCAGCGATCTGCAATGCCCCAATTGGAGAAAATGCAACGATCAGCTTAAACTCAAAGAAAACCGGAATAACCGGAACCGGTGCAGCACTCAGCTTTAAGAGAAACTATACCGTTCATTCCAATGATTACGTACAGGGAGTGAACCCAGGACAGACTGAACGAGGAATAATGAATCTGGTTCTTCCAGCTACCGACTTTCAGGTACAAGTAAGTGCAATTAAGGAATTGAATTCTCAAAACACCAATAAACTTGAATATTTCACCAAAACATATAACATCTTAAATGTTAATCTTGCGGTCAGAGACACATTATTCAATATTTCAAATCGAGATCAGATTACAGTGATCAAACCTGATACCCTCCGCTTAAGTGATGGTACATTTGATATTACTCCGGGGCGACAAGACACACTTGTCATATCCGACACTGTGAAAATAGCCAATGCCCCATCTGCAGAGTTCATTTTCCATAATCTCATGAGGATACAATTAAACGGTGATAACCCCGTTTTTACAGACTCAGTTTACCTGAAAACACAGCAGAAATATAAGTATCTGTTAACCCAGAATGATAAACACAATGTTAAAATAAAAATATTCGAACATTACGAGTATAACAATGTGGTTTATGGTTGTGCACTGGATTCGGGCACCGTATACATTTACAATGGCTTATCTGACCTACCCAATCGTGAGGAGCTTAAATTAGACAGTACTGGTGTAATTAATTATAGTTTCCGCGTTGGGAAACCAGTATTAGAGGCACCTTACGAAAAGAACTTACAATTTGTTGCAAAAGTTGGTGGCAGACAAACTTCAGAAATTCTAACTGCTATTGTAGAAGGCGAAAGACCAAGAAACGCTACCTTCTTAACCAAAACACCAGAAATTCCATTATTTGTACTACATGATCCACCGGGAGATAAATCATTCGCTACCATCGAAAAAGGATCGACCTTCAGTACTTCAAGCACTACACAATATGGTGGTGGAGGCGGAGTTGGAGCCTATACCGATTCTAAAATTGGTTTAGGATTAAGTAACCAGCCCTTTGTAGGATCTGCGGGTGGAGCTGTACACCTTCAAGCCGAACTAGAGATAGGTGGAGATGACCAAAAAACAAAATCAGTAGTATATACCGCAACCTTTAACGAGAGTTTCTCAACTTCAGGAGAAGAAAATCTTACAGGTGCCGATGCCGACATTTATGTTGGGGCATCTATCAACATGACTTATGCACTTACTGATGTACTTTTTTACGACAAGGTAAAGCAGGAAATGAATAGGGATACTTCATTTGCAGCGGATTATACTGGTTTTGGTACCACCTTTGTGTATACAGAAAAACACATCAAAAGTACCCTTATCCCTCAGTTAAAAACTGTGTATTCACTGGCCAATGCAAAATATGAATCGGCCAAACTACGTAGTGAAACAGACAAAACAATAACACCTGCTATACTAAACCAACTTAACAGAGAGCAGGAAGAAAGTAAAGCCGGCATTGAAGCCTGGAATAAAGCGCTGGAAAAAAATGACCTGGTTAGACGAAAATCACCTCCTATCAAACTACCTGATAACCTCAATTCTATTGTAGACGGAAATATCTCATTCAGTGCTGGAGCAATCTATGAAAACTCACTTACCCTTGATACCATTAGCGGCAACAGTCATGAAGTATCTGTGTACATTGAAGGTGCAGTACGAGTAGGTATGTTTGCACAAGTAGGTGATTTTAACCAGGCAGATATTGGTGGTTTGGTTTCTTTCCGTTTCAATCATAATAAAACAAAAGAAGAAAGTAAACAAAGTAATGTTACCACAACCTATCATCTGGAGGATAATGACATAGGCGATTTCTTCTCAGTAGAACTAGCCAAAGACACAGCTTCAGGTACACCAGTATTTAGAACGGTATCTGGATCTTCAAGCTGTCCACATGAAGATAATACGCAATTCAGACATCTACCTTCTATTCAGATCAGCGGAGCTAGCGAACAACGTAATGTTCCCTCTTCACAATCTGCCAAATACGAAATCATCATTGCAAACCGTAGTGAAAGCGATGAAACTGTTGAATACGCGATCAAATTAGATCCATTAAGTAATCCACATGGCGCAAAAGTACTTGTAGGTGGACAAGATGTAACTAATGGTGCAGCAATTTATACCATTCCTACTGGAAAAAGTTTCAAATTACCCGTTGAGGTTACCAAAGGGCCATTGGCTAGTATTTATGAAGACTTAAAACTTGTTATTTTCTCAACCTGCGATAACACCCTGGCAGAAGTAGAAGAAGAGAATGCGACAACGATGGTAAAAATCAATGCATATTTTCAAAATAAATGCAGCGAAATTGACCTATTTGTACCAGGAAACAACTGGAATGTAAACCAGTCTTATCAAAATAGATTACCAGTTGCCTTTAGTAAATATGATGCTTCTGAAGCTTCTCCTTTAACCAGTATTGGCTTACAATACAGAAAGCTCAATACTGAATTTGATAACGGCCAGTGGATAACTGTAGCAACTTTCCCAAAAAGTGTATTGATCAATAAATATTTTGATTACGATTTTAATGTAAGCGGACTACCGGATGGCGAATACGAAATCAGAGCTATTGCAATATGCGAAGGGGTTGATGTGAATTACTCTCCTATTTATGCCGGAAAGATAGACCGCAAATCTGCCGTGGCATTCGGCGTACCTAGTCCTAAAAATGGCATTCTTACAACAGCAGATATTATCGGGGTTGGTTTTAATAAGGACATCATTTATGGTGATGCTTCGCAGCCAATTGGTGTAAAGCTAATCAGAAAAGATAATGGAAAAGAAATTCCTGCAATCATCATTGGAGATGGTAGAAATCTAGAAATCAGAACAGTTCCTGAAAATGCCATTGATGAACTCGAAAATGTAGAATTACGTGCCACTATATTCAACGTAAAAGATGTAAATGGGAATGCCGTTACTGACAGCATTAAATGGAGCTTTGTAGTCAACAAAAGTCCTGTTTATTGGTCACCAACAAACCAGGAAATCAACGTTATAGAAAAGCAACAACATTTCTTCAGTGCATCACTGACCAACAAATCAGCCCTTAATCAGAGCTTTATCTTAACTAAGATTCCAGGTTGGTTGATACCAACGATAAAATCAGGCAAAATACCTCCTTTAGGAAATTCTAATATTGATTTTACCATTAGCAAAGACCTAAACACAGGAATTTACTTGGATACAGTTGTTGCGGAAATTGATGGCAAAAACCAATACTTGTATGTTACTGTAAATGTGCTACGCAACCCACCAAATTGGACAGTAAACCCATCAAAATACAAATATAACATGGGTTTAACGGTACAATTCAGCCTAGACGAAACAGACGAACTTACCTCTAAAGACATCAGAGATAAAGTTGCTGTATTTGCTGGGAATGAATGTCGTGGAATTGCCCAAATAGAATATAACTTCGACTATAAAAAGTATGTTGCTCATGTCACCGCTTACTCAAATACCCAGAGTGGTGAACAGCTTACATTCCGTTTTTGGGATACTTACCCGGGTATTGAGTACCAATCTGTTGAACGTCTTTCATTTACGTCAAATGCTTCTGTAGCTAGTGTTGCAAGTCCATTGGTACTACATCCTGAAGGCGTTTACCAATCTATCCCTCTAAAAGAAGGATGGAATTGGATATCCTTTAATGTCAACACACCAGATATGAGCCTTAAAAACGCACTTGGCTCATTAAACTCCACTCCTGGCGATTTAATAAAGACAATTAATAACAACAACGCATTTAGTCAGTATGCTAAAGACATGGGTTGGGTTGGAAATCTGGACAGTCTTAAACTTCCATCCAGCTATATGCTTTATGTATCGAAAGCAGATACGTTAAGGATCCTGGGAAATTTCATTGATTCCCATGCCAAATTGAAACTGAATAAAGGATGGAATTGGATCGGCTATCCTATGGTAGAGAACATGGAATTGAATAATTACCTGAAAAATTTCAATCCAGTTGATGGTATGACCATCATGAGTCAAACTGAGTTTGCATCATACAATCCATCTACAAACTCATGGGCCGGAAGTTTAAAATATCTGAGATCAGGACAAGGCTACAAATTGTATAGTCCTGTTAATGGTTTCGAAATCCCAATTGTTCCATATGATCCACTTACTGAAGCGCCCGTTAATCAAAGTGTACCTGCACCGGTAAACTATCCCAATGCGAAAATTATCATCAATAACCCCAATGGAAATGTAAGCAGTACAATAGATGATAGATTTGTAAATACCACAGATTACGAAAACAATATGTCGATTACTTCGATCATTAATCAGGGTGGCCAGAACGTATATAATGGAAATCGCTCCTCAAGTACCCGTGGTAGAATATCCTCATCAAAAACTTCATTGGCCGCCAAGGCCCAGCCGATAGCAGACAGATACGAAATATATGTATACGTAGAAGACAAGCTAGTAAATATTGTACACCAAACCAGTTTACCTAATGGAAACTTAATAGGTTTCCTACCCGTAAATGGCAATCACACAGATGATGGTAAAAAAGTAGTCATCAAAGTTTATGACAAAGAGGAAAAGAAAGAATATCTGGCTAAAATTGACAGACCAATTGTTCATAACGACAATCAAATAGCAGGAAACATTGAAGCACCAATTGTGTTGATTTTAGAAGGCGATGCGGATATTGCTGTAAGTAACGAAATCGTACAAACGCAGATAAATAAAGAAGAAGAGTTTACCTACACGCTGAAATTAAATAATATCAGTAACGAATTAGCCGTAAATGTGAATGTAACAGACACTCTTCAAAAAGGTTTTGACTACGTCTCCTCTCCTTCTGCAATTATTTATGATCCTATTAACCGAACCTTTAAAACTACAATACCTACAATAAAAGCAGGGGAAGAGCTTAAACTATCAATTAACCTGAAAGCTAATAAAGTAGGTAATTTAAAGCTCGGAAATGGTGACATTACAGCAAACAACGACATAAATAAAATCAACAACCAGTTTCCGGAAATTCTAATCACATCTGTTGAAAAAAGAGCAAACTCAGCGAAAATACTGATACCATCCTTATTTACACCAAACGGTGATGGCATCAATGACTATTTCGAAATAGTCGGCCTTAAAGAATTCTATCCGTCAAATACACTTGTTATTTATAATAAAAATTATCAAGAGGTATATAGAAAGGAGAATTATCAAAACGATTGGTCGGGAAATAATCAGCCAATGGGCTCTTACAGGTATGTACTAAAAGTGAAAAATACAGATAACACAGAAGTCTTTTATAGAGGTTTTGTTTCTATTATTTACCAATAAACAAAAACCAAAAAAATAATTGTCATGAAAAAAATCCTCCTATTATCATCTATACTGATCTGTTCAATTTCTCAGCATATATACGCTCAGATAGAGATGCAGGGAAGTCAGTTTATTTTTGATAAAACATTTATTAACCCAGCATTTTCAGGCATTGATGGTCACATCAATGCCAACCTACACTATCAGCTAAATGAAGTAAACCAGGGAACGGGGAAATCGCATACTATTTCTGCCAGTGGAAATATTCCGATGCCTAAAGTTAAATCCAGCTTAGGATTAAACATCGTAAGAAGCGTTTTTGGATATGATAGCTATACAATGGGTTATGGTAACTATGTTTATCATTTACCAGTATCAGAAAATACAGTTTTATCTTCAGGTATCAGTTTTGGCGTACAGCAATTCGATATCAACGTCCTTAACTCGACCACCATTGTTGAGAATGACCCTCTCGCAGCCAGAAATATTTACAGTTCTAAGTTTGATGCACGTTTCGGTATAGTAGGTACATTTAGCAAGAAATACTATGTAGGATTATCCTTCGATAACATATTGTCCCTTTATGATAATAAGGATAGCTATTACAATCAGATTCCTAATACATTTCGTAAAATCAATATGTACCTGATAGGAGGCGCTACTGTTCATAACAACGAAAATATAACCTTACGGTCAAATATATTGGTCATGAAAACTTTCGGTGGGCTCACTGCACTTGATGTGAATGCAATGGTAACTTTAAACGAAGGCTTAAGTTTTGGTTTGGGTTTCAGGCAACAAATTGAAGAACTACAAAGTGTTGCCGTTGGAGCTGAGGGCAAATCATTTTCACAGTCATTACTCCGTCCGATGCTTCAATATGCAATTCCAACCTCAAAAAAGGAAATGATCAAAATTGGATATTGCTATAGTTTTAATGCAGGTCGTTCAACTTCTATTGGCATGGCTTCACACGATATTGCATTAACTTTTAGCATTCTATAATCCCCTTTAAAACAACTTCTTCTGATCGGCTTTAAGATCATTAGATATAAATTTAATTTCAGGCACCTTTGCTCCAAGGTGCCTGTTAAATTGTTTGATGGTATAATCTGCCAAAACAGGTGTATCCTTTTCATCATGTTGATGAAGAAAAAAATAAACTTTTTCTAGTCCTTTACCAAGCCAACTCTTAATTCTTGTTACCCATTCATCAATTCTGGCAAAGTCAGATTCCTTAAAATCCTGACCATTTCCAACAAAACGAATAAATATTTCGGGAATCGTCAGCTCCATGTGGACACAATCTCTTCTTCCACTGGCATCTGTAATTACGGCTCCCTTTTTTAACCTGTGCAGCATCTCGAACAACCGCTCTCTATCTACGGCATTGGCAAACCATTCTTCATGTCTCAATTCTACAAAAACCTGGAAGTCGACAGGTAACAACTTCAAATAATTCTCCAGGATATCAAAATTCTTAGGACCAAAATTATCCCCAAGCTGTAAAAAGCAAGGCCCAAGATACTTTCCAAATTCGTGAATGCTTGATAAATAAAGATCTGTTGGAACTTCAGCATCTTTTAATCTTTTGATATGACTGATTGTTCTGGAAAATTTAGGACAAAATATAAATCCATTGGTAGAATTCTCCTCAGCTTTTTGCTTCCATTTTCGGATCAGCTCGGCATTGGGAATGCTATAAAATACCGCATTAAGTTCAATCGAATTAAAATGCTTTACATATTGATCTAAAAAATCAGCTTCTTTAGTTTTGGCCGGATAGATCATATTTAGCCATTCCTTTCTTCCCCATTTAGCGCAACCTATATAAAATGCAGGGTCTTTAACAGGCTTATTTTCTGTAAGTGTTATCGCCGTTTGCTTTCCATCTTCTGGAAGTGTGAAATCTACAGATGCGATTTCATGTTCTGCTACTTTTCCAAAATCCATATCAAATGCTATATAAAATTAAACCCCGAAACTATCAATTAGTTTCGGGGTTTAATTATTTTTTTTCAGACCTTATTACTTATAGACCTTAATCATAAATACATAGTCTTTTATTTTGTTCACTTGCTGAGGTTTACTTAAGCCTTGTAATGAATTTCTTTTACTGAAAGCAATCTTTTTACCTAAAGAATCATTAGGAATAGAATTTAATGCTTCCTGAATATATTTAGATTTAACAGCAAATGTAGCACCATCAACCTGGTTTTGTTTAGCACTGATTACACCAATGATATTTCCGTCATGATCTAATAAAGGTCCACCACTATTGCCTGGGTTAACTGGTATAGACACCTGATATTGAGTTGTATCTCCATTATAACCTGATTTAGAGCTTACATAACCTTGCCCATATACTGCATCATCTTTAGGAAATCCAAGTGTATACACAGACTCACCCATACCTATTATATTTTGTTTCAAGCGATATGGTAAGTTTGACAAGGCAGTAAATGAATCATCCGTAATCTTAAGAATGGCCAAGTCATACTGAGAATCTCTGCGTTTAACCATAGCCTTATATGAATTACCTTTACTATCCTGAACATAAACAGAATCTGCCCCATCAACCACATGTAAATTAGTTAAAATATAACCGTTTGCTGTTAGCGCGAACCCAGTACCACCAAAGTTTGCAGGCTTTAAGTCTTTAGGAACATTAGCTGAATTATTATTGGTAGAATTTATTTTTCTGATCAGGTTACTTTGAGATGTTTTAATTTTTGCCAGTTCCCTGCTTACCAGTTCTACACTTCCACTTTGCTGTGTTGTTTGTTGTATGGAGTATAATGTAACAACCGTAAGTAATATAAATGAAGCAGCAACAGCAATAGCTGCTTTATTTTTACGCCATATATTTATAATAAATGATGGGTGCGGACCAACCTCTTTGCTTATAGCAGCAACGTCGATTTGTGCATGGACCTCATTCATTTTATTCTTCAAATCAGAAATTGAGGCATAATCATTCAATGACTCCAAAAAAACTTTATGCGCCACCACCTTATGATCAACAGTTGCATCTTTTAAACGTAGTTCTTCAAAAGCCTTAACTTCATCATCATTTAGTTTCCCATTCAGATAATCTTCAATTATCCCCTCTAATTCTATCTCGTTCCTCATATCAATATTAAGATTGAAAAAATAACTTCTTTAACCTTTGAAGGCATTTATATTTCTGTGTTTTGGCATTATCCGCATTGGTATAGCCAAATTTCTCACAGATTTCCTGCATTGAAAGGTTATTTATATAAAAATCCTGAATAATCGTTTTACAGGGTTCTCCCAGATGAAGCAATGCAGATTGCATTTTATCAAATTGCTGATCCTTCTCTTCATGGTGTTCTACGTCCGTCTCTACAGCAATCACATCTTCAAAGTCCGAAATGTCATTTGATTTTTTGCTTTGTTGCGAAAGCTTCTTCAACCAAATTCTTCTGCACACTGAGTAGATATATGTTTTTAGTTTACTGCTTAGCTCGAAGTTACCGCCCTTAATTTTATTGTATAAAACGATGATTCCTTCCTGATACACGTCTTTTGCATCATCTTCATCACCGTTGTTATTCAAAATAAACTGCAATACCATCGGAAAATACCCCGTATACAGTTTATTTAGCGCTTCTTCTGAGTTATTTAAGATACCTAAAACAACCTCTCTATCTGTTGGAACTGAACTGCTTAACTTATTACTCACTAATTAATACCTTTATACGTGAATGGTAACCCAATGTTAAGTAAAATAATTATTTTTTCTTGTTAATTGGTGTAGATTCCTTTTGCTATTCTTTTGCTACCCTTTTGCTATTGTTTTGCTATCCTTTTGCTCGGACCAATAAAAATGCATAATTAGGGCATACTAACAGCTATAATAAATCAATAGGAGTTTCAAACTGAAACTATCTAAGGATCAAACGTAAATAAGTATAAACCATTATCTCCGTAAAATAAAAAACAAAGAAACATTAGAATTTAAAGAAATGATGATATATTTGCGGCTCGGAATTAGAACCTGAAAAGCTTATCCGACTGTAAACCAATACAATAGAATAAAAAAGAAGTATTATTAAAAATAATTCAACTTTTTTTGAAATAACTGGGTTACCTTTTAAACTTTCAGGTATTAATCAGTAAAATTAATTAATTATTTAAAATAGAATTAGAATGAAAAACGCATTTAAATTTGGCTTTTTAGCTTTAGCAATTTCTTTATCAGTAGCAGCTTGTCAATCATCAGAAAAAACTGCTGAAACTACAGATACTACGTTAACTGACACTTCAGCTATCGTAACTACAGTAGATACTAACGTAACTGACTCAACTGTTAAAGATACTACAGTAACTACTACAACTACTGAAACTCCAGCTCACTAAGCTAAATAAGTTATCTTATAAAAAAAGGCTTTGGGATTTCCCGAAGCCTTTTTTTATTGCCGTCAGGAATGTACCTTTGCAACGTAAAAAATCGTTACATTCATGAATTTATCTTCACTTCAAGCCATATCTCCAGTTGATGGCCGTTATAGAAATACAACACAGAGTCTTTCTAAGTATTTTTCAGAATCTGCTTTAATCAAATATAGAGTCTATGTAGAAATTGAATACTTCATTTCACTATGTGAATCAGGTATACCTGGACTGGAACAGTTTGACAAAGCAAACTACCCGAAACTTAGACTGATTCATGAACAATTTAACGATGAGCATGCTCAGGAAGTTAAAGACACTGAAAAAGTAACGAACCACGATGTTAAAGCAGTTGAGTATTTTATAAAAAAACAATTTGATAGCCTTGGATTGGAAAGCTATAAAGAATTTATTCATTTTGGCTTAACCTCTCAGGATATTAACAATACTGCCATCCCTTTCACTTTTAAGTTAGCGCTTAACGAAGTCTATTACCCTAATATCACCGGCTTGATCAGCAAAATAAAAGAACTGGCCAATGAATGGAAAGAGGTGCCTCTATTGGCTCACACCCATGGCCAACCTGCCTCTCCTACTAAACTGGGTAAAGAGTTTCTTGTATTCGCAGAACGTCTGGAAATACAATTAAACAATTTAAAAAACATCCCTAACAGCGCTAAATTTGGTGGTGCAACAGGAAATTTCAATGCACATCATATAGCCTATCCTAATATTGATTGGGTAGAATTTTCAAATCGTTTTGTAAATGAGGCTTTAGGATTAACACGTGCCCAGCACACTACTCAGATTGAACATTATGATCAATTTGCAGCACAGTGCGATGCATTAAAAAGAATCAACAATATCATTATCGACCTTGACAGAGATATCTGGGCCTATATCTCTAAAAACTATTTCAAACAAAGAATCAAAGAAGGTGAAGTAGGTTCATCTGCTATGCCACATAAAGTTAACCCTATCGACTTTGAAAATGCCGAAGGTAATGCTGGTATTGCAAATGCTTTATTTGAATTCTTTGCTGCAAAACTTCCAATCTCCCGATTACAAAGAGATTTAACAGATTCAACAGTCCTGAGAAATGTAGGTGTTCCAATGGCACATACTGTAATCGCCATTTCATCAACTTTAAAAGGTTTGAATAAAATCATATTAAATAATGATGCCATAGCTGCAGACCTGGAAAACAATTGGGCTGTGGTTGCAGAAGCGATACAGACCGTATTGAGAAGAGAAGCTTATCCTAATCCTTATGAAGCATTGAAGGACTTGACAAGAACTAATCAGCAGATAACAGCGGTTACAATGGCCGACTTCATTGATGGCTTAAATGTAAGCGATCAGTTAAAAGCAGAGTTAAAGCAAATTACTCCTTTCAATTATACAGGAGTATTTTAAGCAGGTCATCGTATATAATGACCTAAAACAGACACCTGGTCCTGCAATTGCAGCAATGAATTATCTATTTTTGTATAAAATATTAAGACAATGACTATCAACGTATATACAGAACAAACACCAAACCCTGCTACAATGAAATTCATGGTCAATAAATTATTGATCAATGGCAGTGAAGATTTTGCAACTAAAGAAAGTGCTGAGCATTCTCCGTTTGCTAAGGAACTGTTTAAGTTTAACTTTGTTAACGGTGTGTTCTTTGCCAGTAACTTTGTTACAATTACTAAAACGGAAGATGCTGAGTGGCCGGATATCGAACCAATTTTAAAGGAGTTTGTAAAAGGCGCTGTAGAATCTGAATATAAAATTAAAGAAGATACTTCAGATGAAGCTCCTGTTTTTGCAGGAACAGATCTTGAAATTAAGATACAGCAAATCCTGCACGATTATGTTCGTCCTGCAGTTGAACAGGATGGTGGAGCAATTAGCTATAAATCTTTTGATGAAGGTGTGGTTACTGTAGAGCTTAGAGGTTCTTGCAGCGGTTGCCCTTCTTCTACCATCACGTTAAAATCGGGTATACAGAACTTATTGCAACGTATGGTTCCTGAAGTTAAAGAAGTAGTATCTGAAGCTTTATAAGCGCAACTTATATCCACAACAAAAAAGCCCTTGTGTTTTAAGGACATGTAAAATCTTTTCTTCAAAAGATTTTGATTCCGAAAAGTATAAGGGCTTTTTATTTATAATAACCTGTTAGCTATTAAAATGTCGTTCAATAATATCCAGTAGCTCGTTATCGAGCAATCCATTTGTTGCTAAAACCTCCCGCTTTTCAATAAACTCATCACCCCCACTAAAGTTCATAATTTGTCCACCTGCCTGCTGTACAAGGTAAGCACCTGCAGCAACATCCCAGGCGTTAAGATTATACTCAAAAAAAGCATCAAAACGACCACAGGCCACATAGGCTAAATCTACAGCTGCAGAACCGATTCTTCTTATACCACGACACCTACGCATCATTTCTGTAAAGAGCTTAATGTAATCAGCTTGTTTATCAAAATCGTAATAAGGGAAGCCTGTGGCCAACAAACAATCGGCAAGCTCAGTTCTCTTAGAAACACTGATAGGCTTATTATTTAAAAAAGCTGATCCTCCTTTAAAGGTATAAAACATCTCCCCTCTGTTGATTTCATAAACCACACCAATTACAGGTTGGTTCTCCTCATACAAAGCGATGCTTATAGAATAAGTGGGAACCCCATGAATAAAATTAGTTGTACCATCAAGAGGATCGATGATCCAGTTATAAACTTTCCCGGTACGGGTTATAGTCTTTTCTTCGGTCGTAAATCCAGCTAAAGGAAGAATCTTAGAAAGGTTTCTAACCAACTGTTTCTCCGCAGTTTTATCTACATAAGAAACCAGGTCGTTCAGGCCCTTGAACTCTATTGCATCAGCATCAAAGTTCATGGACTCCTTTCTAATAAAATTACCTGTAAGTCGCGCTATTGCTACAACCTTGGAACACAATATTTCGTAATTCAAATCCAGCAGGTTTAGTAATTGGCTAATTTTTCCTTATTTCTTATAGAATAGAGTACAAGAAGCAAGCCAGACAAGAACATTAAACATGAAATCAGTTCGGCTTGTGTAAATTGTATTCCAGAAACGTTATACTTTGTATTTACCCTGATCAATTCAATAAAGAAACGCTCAACACCATTCATCATCAGGTAAATTCCAAACATCATTCCAGGCAATTTAATGCGGTCACGGATTTTCCATAAAATCAGAAAAAGAATGAAACATACTATTACCTCGTAAAGTGGTGTTGGATACGCTGGCTGAGCCAGTTCATTGCAGAATTTACCCACGCATCCAGGAATTGGAATACCCTCGTTAGCTACGTTATTAGGATATTTATAAGCCCACAACCAGTCTGGCAACCATGAAAAAGGTTTAGGATTCAGATTCGTAATACCCCAATCTCCATCGCCAGACATATGACAACCTATACGTCCGACACTGTAAGCAAGCATCATACCTGGTCCACCAATATCTAACATGTGTAATGGCTTAATACCATTCTTACGAGCAATATACAATACTGCAGCACCGCCACAGATCAAACCACCGTAAAAAGTTAAACCACTAAACGAAAGCAAGCCTGCTATTGGATCCGCAATAAACGTATCCCAATGCTCCAGATTATCGAATATTTTAGCGCCTAAAAATCCCCATACAGCAGCCCATACAATCAGATTACCCATCAGCTCATGCGGGTGTTGAGTTACTTCAACAGTTTTAGGTTTATCCAGTTTAACCTTATTTTTCTCCTGATAATCCCAATAAGCAAACAAGCCAGCAAAGAACAAACCACCCAGTAAACTTCCTTGAGTGGATAACAATACAACTTGTGCATCAGCTACAAAAAGTTTATAATTTAACAGCGCATAAACCAGTTTGTAACCAATAAGGAAACCAAAAATAGCATTCGAAGCTAATTCAATGGCACTTGCAGGTTTACCAATAGTAACGCGTTTTTTTATGGGATGAAGAATTCCGAGTGCTTCTTTTCTTTTAAACTCTTTGGAAAAAGCCCAGTAACCGGCAATAAATGCTAATGCTACAAAAACACCAAACGTATTAAATGGAAGTGGAATCTGTATTCCGAAAAGGTATTCTATAAAATGAGATACGGTAGGAAACATAAGTTAAAAAAGGTTTTATGCGAATATAGGATTAATGGGCTAATACTTCTTGTGTTTCTGCAACTTCTACCTCACCATCTGCAGTAAGTTCAACCAGTTTTACGGTTTTTATTTCATTCACCATTACCGGGTCGTATTTTGCCTTTACTTTTACATAGTTCTTTGTAAAGCCATGCATAAAGCCATTCTTCTGGTCATCCTCAAAAAGGACTTCCCCAATTGTATCAAGTTGCGATTGATAAAAAGCTCTGCGTTTCTTGTCCGATAAAATATGAAGCATTTTACTGCGATCTGCACGGGTACTTCCTGCAACACGACCTTTCATTTCAGCAGCTTCAGTTTGCTCTCTTTCCGAATAAGTAAATACGTGTAAATAGGAAATATCCAGTTCATTTAGAAACTGGTAAGTATCTAAAAAGTCTTCATGTGTTTCTCCAGGAAAACCTACAATTACATCAACTCCAATACAGCAATTTGGCATTACAGCCTTAATTTTGGCTACGCGTTCTGTATACAACTCTCTTTGGTAACGTCTTTTCATCAGTCCAAGTATTTTATTGGAACCAGACTGCAATGGAATATGAAAATGAGGTACAAACCTTTTTGAACCAGCAACAAACTCTATAATTTCATTGCTTAAAAGATTTGGCTCAATAGATGAGATCCTGATTCTTTCAATACCCTCAACTTCATCAAGAGCTTTTACAAGATCAAAAAACTTATCTTCTCTTTGCCCGTTGCGGATTCCGAAATCACCCAGATTTACACCTGTCAACACAATTTCCTTTACGCCACTTTCAGCAATCTGCTTTGCGCGGTTAACCACATTCTCAATGGTATCACTTCTACTGCCACCACGGGCCAAGGGAATAGTACAATAAGTACAAGGGTAATCACAGCCATCCTGTACTTTTAAAAAAGTACGAGTACGGTCGCCGATGGAATAAGCTGCAATAAAATTATGATTTACTTTTTCTATGTTTTGCTGATGAACAATTGCCTTTGGGTTTTTCGTAAGATCAGAAATAAATTCAACAATTCTAAATTTCTCTGCAGCCCCCAACACCATGTCAACGCCTTCAATCTCTGCAATTTCTGTAGGTTTAAGTTGTGCATAACAACCTACAATCGTAACATAAGCTTGTGGTGAATATTTCAATGCTTCTTTTACAACCTTACGGCATTTTTTATCTGCATGTTCAGTAACAGAACAGGTATTGATTACATATACATCCGCTCCGTCTGTAAAATCTACAACAGCATAACCCGCATCAGTAAATAAACGGCCTATTGTTGATGTTTCAGAGAAATTCAACTTACAACCTAATGTATAAAATGCAACTTTTTTCATTAATAATGACATTCTAATAAGTCCGCAAAGGTAAGGTTTTTGATGATTTATTCCTCATTCCAGCGGTAACTATCCTGCTCAAATCCTACCAGGTCAATTACCCTGCTTACGACAGTCTGCGCTACTTCTTCTATTGATTTCGGCAGACTATAAAATGAAGGATTGGCAGGACAGATAATCCCTCCTGCTTCAGTAACAATCTTCATATTATTGATGTGAATAAGGCTAAAAGGCGTATCCCTGACTACAGCAATCAATTTTCTCCGTTCCTTAAGCACTACATCTGCAGCTCTTGAAATAAGATCATTTGAAATGCCATGGGCAATCCTTCCCAGCGTTCCCATAGAACAGGGAATAATAATCATCGTGTCATATTTTGCGGAGCCAGAAGCAAAGGGGGCATTAAAATCCATTTTAGGATAAAATATGAAAGGATATTGATCATAGTCTTCATTGCCTAACTCAAAGCGCCAAACCTCCTTCGCATTATCAGACATGACCACACCAACACTTTCAATCTGATCAGAAAGCTTCAACAAACTATCTAGCAACAATTTAGCATAAACAGACCCACTCGCCCCTGTAACAGCAACAATCACTTTTTTTTTCTTCCCCATAGCAGAGCAAAGATACGGAAGCCAGTTAAACAAAAAAGGGCCGAAAAATTAATTTCGGCCCTACATCTACCTATGAAAAACATACCCTCGAAAGGGTAAGCCCAAATGTAACTAATCTTTTTTAATAAATAAAAGTTTAAACATATTTTTTTCTACTCATTTACCTATTAGTATAATTACACAATCAAATAACGAAAGTCGACAACAAAATCAATAGAGTTTCAAATTATCGTTGATCTCAAAAAATTACATCCCATTTAAATAATTAAGCAATATTAGCATAATATGCTGTAAAAATGGCATCAAATATGAATATAAAAAGTATTTTTAATATATTCAATGTTCTAAATATCAAACAAGATATTAGGAAACTTTCCTAGTTAATATAATTATCAAAAACTTCCATCTTACTAAAAAAATAAAATTGAACAGATGAAACCTCAGTTGCTAAAAGTTTCTAACAACCTCGTTAATTCATTCAGTGCCAGAAGAGATAATGTGCCATATATCAATAACAGGTGGCATTATCATCCAGAGGTTGAATTGATATATTTTAAAAAAGGAAGCGGAACGCAATTTATTGGCGACAATATTAAAAGATTTAGTTCTGGCGACATAGTATTAGTAGGTGCTCATTTACCACATTATTGGAAGTTTGACGACAACTATTTTAATGAAGGGGAAACTGATCATGCAGATGTCATTGTTATCCATTTCTGTGAAAACTTTTGGGGCAGCCATTTCCTATCTCTTCCAGAAAATAAAGGAATTAAGCAAACTTTAGAAAAAGCCCGACGTGGCATACAGATTTTAGATTCTGAAAGAGAAAATATTGCCTCAATTATGGAGCACATCCTGGTTGCCTCTGGCTCACAGAGAATTATATTACTGATGGAGGCTTTACTGGAAATTGAGAGGAGTACAAAAGAAAAACAGTTATCTTCTATTGGTTTTCATAACAACTTTGAGGATTCTGAAAACGACAGGATCAATGCCATTTATAATTACTCTTTAACTCATTTTAAAAGAAAAATCCAAATGGAAGAGATGGCTGCTGTAGCCAATATCAGTCCTAATTCTTTTTGCCGATATTTTAAGACAAGAACAAGAAAAACATACACCCAGTTTATTAGTGAAATACGAGTAGGTCATGCTTGTAAACTTCTGATTGAGGACAGCTTAAATGTCAAACAAATCTGCTATGAAAGTGGCTTTCATAACTTCGCCAGCTTTCACAAACACTTTAAAATTATAACAGGCCAAAGTCCCCTATCTTATCAAAAGTCTTTTCTCCGCAAATAACTGGTTCAATAAACTTATTAGAATGTAATTCCAGCTATTCTTTATACAACAATACCGCAATCCCGATTCGATAAAGAGCTGACGGTAATTGCGGTATCGCTAGATAACCATTAGAAAGTCTATTTTAAGATTTTCTTAACTGCTTTTTCATATGCTTCGGCATAATGCAACATACCAATATCATTTGGGTGTGTACCATCTACCATACTTTCAATATCCTGATTGATCTCAGCTTTTGTAAGGTGATAAATCTGCTTTACTCCAGCTGCTTTTAGCTTTGCAAGGGCTGTGTTTAGGGCAATATTTACACGCTCATAACTACTTTTACGAGCGGGATACAAACCATCATCTGTATAACCATCATGCTCTGTCAGCAAAATAGGTACACCAGGCCTTTTTGACTGCAAATGCGCAACGGTAGCCAATACTCTTTTTACAATCTCCTCATTGTTAAAGTCTTTTGCCGATGTTAAATTTGGCAAACAGTCTAATACATATAAGCTTGCATCAATCTCCGGCAACAATTCGTAAACTTCTTTTTCAAGTCGGCCATTACCAGAAAACGCCAGGTTTATAATTGGCTGATCTAACTTTCTGCTTAACATATTTGTCCAGGCTAAGCCTGGTCTGCTGGCACAAGCACCTTGTGCTATAGAAGTACCATATACCACTATAGGTTTCTTTTTAGCAACTGGCAGAGGGGTAAAAGTATTTTCCTCAGGCACACTTATTTCCATCCATTTTACGGTATTATACAAAGGCAAATACAAGGTATATTCACGATTATTAATTCCCGAAGCTCCTATATTTCTAAAACGACATACAATTGTGTCACCAAAAACATAATTTCCAGCAGCCCAGGTATATTGCCCTTTTTCATCTTTTGCATATAAATCAACTCCGCTTACCCCGGTTGAAGGCATATGAAACATCTGAATCGGGCCTGAAACTTGATATTTAACTACAATTTCTGGAGCGTCCGATTTAAAACGAATATTTAATCCAGCACTATTTTTAGATAAATTCCATACAGGCTTACGTACAGAACCTTCTGCTTTTGCAGGTAATCGATCATAGAAATTCTGTATTCCGCTATGCCAACCCTGCCCTCCTACTACACTTTCCTTGTCTTTCTCCGGGTTCCATGTCTTATAGACGGTCTTCTGCTGCGCAATGGTAACATTCGCGCAGAATAATAATGTAAAAATTAATAATAAAGATTGTTTCATGTGGTTAGTTTTTTTCGAATATATAAAAAAAGCAGACTTAACTAAAGTCTGCTTTTAAATGATATTTTAAAAGTTTGAGCTTATCTGCCCATCCATCCACCATCAACAGTCATCACTGTACCGTGCATATAACTTGATGCTTCTGAAGCAAGAAATACGATTGGCCCTTTAAAATCTTCAGCCTCTCCCCATCTGCCAGCTGGAATACGCTCCATAATAGAACGGCTACGATCTTCGTCAGCTCTTAAGGCAGTAGTATTATCAGTAGAGATATAACCAGGAGCAATTGCATTAACATTAACACCTTTTGATGCCCATTCGTTAGCGAATGCTTTTGTTAACTGGCCAATTGCACCTTTACTAGCGGCATAACCAGGAACTGTAATACCACCCTGGAATGTCAACAATGAAGCTGTAAAAATGATTTTCCCACTTCCTCTGCTCACCATATCACGACCAATTTCTCTGGTCAGAATAAAAGGAGCTGTTTGATTTACAGCCACAACTTCATCCCAAAACTCATCTGGATGCTCTGCAATTGGTTTTCTAAGAATTGTACCAGCGTTGTTTACCAGAATATCAATTACCGGATGATCTGCTTTAACTTTCTCACAAAATGATTTTAAAGAATCACGGTCACTAAAATTACATTGATACGCATAAAAATTCCTTCCAAATGCCTTTACCGCACTTTCTACTGCACTTCCGCTAAGTTCAAGATTTGCAGATACACCAATGATATCGGCACCTGCCTCAGCCAAAGCTTCGGCCATTGCTTTACCAATACCGCGTTTACAACCGGTAACTAAAGCTACCTTCCCTTTTAAATTGAATAAATCAAGTATTGCCATTTTCTATATTTTATTTTATTGTACACTAACCTTTAAAGGCTGTTCCAATTGTTTTTTAAAGTTATTCAGATAATTAAACCATGCCTGTGCAGTTGTTATTTCATTGGCTTTGCTCCATGCAGAACCATTGTAATAAACTACAGGCTTTTTGTTATTGGATGCAGTATAGGTTAACAGGTGCGACTTATCAGTACCCATACTTAACTTTTCAGCTGTAACTATAGTAGCCACACCAGTTACTCCATCTTCACCATGTTGAGGTTCCCAATAGCCCATAACACCTTGCTTCTCGTCCATTAAAATGGTTCCCGCCTCTTTCCTTTTCACAATCCCCACTGCAACAGGCAATACATCTCCATCATAAGTATAAGCAGCTTCAATCTTATTCATATGCGATCCAGCATCTAATGAGATAGTTTTCGTAACCTTAACTGATTTACCAGCAACATTCCAGGCATCGTATCCCAACTCAAACGTTGTACGCAATGGTCCATTGTCTAACACTTTCCAATGATGATAATTTAAAGGGAACGCAATAGAATCCTTAACAATCGGAGCAATATCCCCAGCACCAAGCGTCAAACCAACACTATAATAATCCATTCCATCACCATTATCACGATGGTAATCATTGATTCTATACCAGTCATTGATCACCAGCTTATTTGTTCTTTTTACCCAAACATCGGTACCAAATGCATTATCTTTTCTTGCTTCCAGTGCTTTTCCGTACATACGGAAAGCTACTTTATCATTCTCCCATGCAAAATCATCAAAACGTTCTGGCACATAACGGCCGTATGTTTTTTTAACTACCGTAGCAGGTTTACCCGGAACAACAGACAACTGAATATTACCTTTCGCTTTAACACTTACCTGCACCAATAAATTCTGTACAGAGGCTTGCCCACGGCGCTCTAACTGAAAAGGAACTTCCTTTTTGGTCAGTACATTGATTACCTTGAAATTCGCAGTATCGATTTTAGGATATTTTGCAGTAATGTTACTCCAACTCACAGGCACAACAGCATTTACACGCTCCATCGTCGAAGGATTATTAATTGTTAATGTTGCTTTCGTTTGTGCCATTAATGGGCTGTATATACCAGGAAACAACAATAAAAAACCTACTAATCTTTTCATCTATTTACTTTTTGGTTTCAATTCTCGGCTGGGCCGATTATTTTAAATCATTAATTGCACAGTGATCCATATCACCATAATCAAGGTTTTCACCTGCCATACCCCAAATAAAAGTATAGTTGCTAGTTCCAGCACCTGAGTGGATTGACCAGTTAGGTGAAATTACAGCTTGTTCATTTTGCATCCAGATATGTCTGGTTTCCTGAGGCTCGCCCATAAAGTGACAAACACTTTGTCCAGCCGCCACTTCAAAATAGAAATATACTTCCATCCTTCTATCGTGTGTATGAGCTGGCATTGTGTTCCAAACACTTCCGCTTTTCAGTTCTGTCATACCCATTTGTAACTGACAAGTAGGCAATACACTATTTACAATTAACTTATTGATCACGCGGTGATTTGCTGTTTCAGGAGAACCCAGTTCAACAACTTCAGCATCTGCTCTTGAAACCTTTTTACTAGGATAAGTATGATGTGCAGGTGCAGAATTGATGTAGAATTTTGCAGGATTATTTTTATCATCCGAAGCAAAACTTACAGATTGTGTTCCTTTCCCAAGGTATAAAGCCTCTTTAAATTCAAGTTCATAAGTTACGCCATCAGCAACAATTTTACCTTTTGCACCAACGTTAATGATACCCAGTTCTCTTCTTTCCAGAAAATAAGCTGCTTTAAGGTTTTCAGGGTTAGACAATTCTACAGCCTCATTTACCGGCATTACACCTCCAGTGATATAGCGGTCGAAATGAGATAAGGTAAGCTTAACAGCATCAGCTTCAAATAAGCCTTCCATTAAAAAATTCTTGCGTAAAGCAGCAGTATCAAATTGCTTTGCTTCACCCGGACTAACTGCATAGCGGCTTTCAAAAGATGTTTTCATTGTTTTGTATTTTATATTTATTCAATCATCCAACTAAGGACGTAATGTGTTTAATAATTAATCAGTAGCAGTTGATGCTCTGGCAATCAATTCTACTGGAATGATGACTGGATCGGTTTTATACATTTGTCCAGCCTCCCCATTTTTTAATAATTCTGTCAGTGTCTCAACAATTCGCCTGCCCACCAGGTTAGGAAACTGTTCAACTGAAGTCACAGAAGGCGTAATAATAGCGGTCCGCGGGTCATTAGAATAACCTGCAATTTTCAACCTACCAGGAACAGAAATATTATTTTCCTTAGCGTATTCAATTGCAGCAATAGCACTGGTATCATTATTAGCAAACAAACCATCAGGTACTATATGCAATTTAAACAATTCCTGCATCGCTTTTTTTGCATTTTCATGTGTCAGCTCATGATGAAAAATCCATTCTTTCTGTACTGGTAAATCATGTTCCTCCATTGCTTTTAAAAAACCTGCTTCACGATCTTGATAAAGATTAGAGGTTAAAGGACCAGAAATATGAGCAATTAGTTTACACCCAGCATCAATCAAATGTTTAGTAGCCAGATATGCACCTTTAAAATCTTCTCCCTTAATTAAGGTTGCTTTATATCCATCAACAGGAACACGATCATAAAATATGACTGGCGTATTGTGTTCCACAAACTTATCGAAATGACTAAAATCTACTGTTTGTAAAGAGCATGCAGCAATTAAAGCATCCACACGAGAAGCAAATAAAGTTTCAGTAAGCTCACGTTCCATACTTACAGAGTCGTTAGACTGACAAATAATCAGACTAAAACCATGTTTATGCAAATCATTTTGTATTGTAGTGATGACTTCAGCGTGAAAAAACATAGAAACCCTTGGAATAATCAGTCCTACCGTATTGGTTTTATTGCTCCTTAATCCAGAGGCCATAAGGTTTCTACGGTACCCTAGTTTCTGAGCCATTTCCATCACATCATTACGAGTTTTTTCTTTAACGTAAGGATGATTGTTTAATGCCCTCGAAATGGTTGCAGGCGAAAGCTTTAATGCCTCTGCAATATCCAGGATTGTATTTTGATATGTCTTTTTACCAGCAGCCATATAATGTAAATATTTGCAAGCTAACACTTTTTTCATTGATATGAAAACGTTTTCATAAAATAGCACTTTTGCGACAATGCTATGATAGCACAGGATAGTGCGATTATATAAAAATACTATATTTAAAGCCCAAACCCTATACAAATGACCGTAGGCCTTTTTATACCTTGCTATATCGACCAATTTTATCCAAATGCCGCCATTGCAACTTTAAATTTATTAAGCAAACTTGGCATAACAGTAAAATATCCTGTCAACCAAACCTGTTGTGGACAACCCATGGCCAACTCTGGCTTTGAACATCTGACACAGGGATGCAATGATTTATTCATCGACAATTTTGATGAATTTGATTATATCGTTTCCCCATCGGGAAGTTGTGTACTTCATATAAAAGATCACCTGCATTCTGCCACCGCAGAAGACAAGGCATTGGGTATCCGAAAAAAGGTATATGAATTAACAGAGTTTCTAACAGATGTACTTAAAGTTGAAAAACTGGAAGCACGATTCCCTCATAAAGTAGGCATGCATCAAAGTTGCCATGGACAACGAGGTTTAATGCTGGCTCAAATGACAGAGCTTGTCGACAAACCTTATTCAAAACCACTGCAATTGTTAAAAATGGTTGAAGGACTTGAATTGGTTGAACTGAGCAGAGCAGATGAATGCTGTGGATTTGGAGGAACATTTTGTGTAGCGGAAGAAGCTGTATCAGTAAAAATGGGTAAAGATCGTATTGCAGATCACATCAATCATGGTGCAGAGTATATAACAGCTTCAGACATGTCATGTTTAATGCATATGGAAGGCATTCTTCGCCGGCAAAACAGTGAAGTGAAAGTGCTGCATATTGCAGAAATATTAAATGCAGAATAGTTAATTAAGAGAAGTACAACAATAAAGAAAATGAGTACAGAAAGAAAAGACCACGCAGCATTATCAGACATATTTAATAAAGATGAAGCAAGGGTTGACTGGCACGATGAGACTTTATGGTTTGTGCGTGCTAAGCGCGATAAAGCAGCCCATAATATTCCAGAATGGGAAAATCTTAGGGAAACCGCTTCCCAAATCAAAAACAACGTCCTGTCTGATCTTCACAACTACCTGGTTGAATTTGAAACTCATGCAACAAATAATGGGGTTACGGTACATTGGGCAGCGGATGCGGCCGAACATAACCAGATTGTTCATTCGATATTACAAAAACATAAAGTAGACCGACTCATCAAAAGCAAATCAATGCTAACTGAAGAGTGTCACCTAAATGAATATTTGCATAAAAATGGAATTGATGTAATTGATACCGACCTGGGCGAGCGCATTGTACAGCTGGCCAAAGAACCGCCAAGTCATATTGTATTACCTTGTATCCATAAAAAGAAAGAAGAAATTGGTGAACTGTTCCATGAACACCTGGGTACACCAGAAGGCATGGCCGACCCTCAATTTTTAACTGCCGCAGCACGCGAGCATTTACGCGAAACCTTTTTAACACGTAGAGCAGCCATCACAGGCGTCAACTTTGCAGTTGCCGAAACTGGGGAATTTGTAGTTTGTACTAATGAAGGAAATGCAGATATGGGCGCACATCTTGCTGATGTACATATTGCCTGCATGGGTATCGAAAAAATTATTCCGAAGCGAAAAAATCTGGGGGTGTTTTTAAGATTGCTAACCAGAAGCGCTACGGGGCAACCCATTACTACCTATTCCAGTCATTTTAAAAAGCCTAGACCAGGACAAGAGATGCACATTGTATTGGTTGATAATGGCCGTACGACTCAATTGAGTCGTCCAGATTTCAGAAATTCATTGAAATGTATCCGTTGTGCCGCATGTATGAATACCTGTCCGGTTTACCGCAGAAGTGGCGGCCATAGTTACCATACTGCAGTAGCTGGTCCTATTGGTTCTATACTCGCACCTAATCTCGACATGAGGGAATACGCTGATTTACCTTTCGCCTCTACCCTATGCGGATCTTGTAGCAATGTTTGTCCGGTTAAAATTAATATACATGAACAGTTATACAAATGGCGACAGGTTATTGTAAAAGAAGGCTATGCTGATCCTAAAAAGAAACTGGCTATGAAAGCAATGGAATTCACCTTATCCAGTCCTTTTGTTTATAAGAATGCGGGTAAAGCTGGACGTTGGTTCATGAAGTATGCACCATTTACGGTAAACAACAAACTTAATTTATGGTATCAGCAGCGAGAAATGCCTGCAGTACCTAAGGAATCATTTGGTGAGTGGTACAAAAAAAATAAAAAGAATGACTAGCAGAGAACAGATATTAGCAAAAGTACTGGCCAATCAACCTAATGCGCAACCACTTCCGGCCGACCTGTCGACTGCATTTCCTGCAGCCAATCCACTTGAGGCTTTTGCAACAGTGTTAACCAACATAGGTGGAAACTTTGTAGAAGTTAAGGATTTCAATGCGATCAAAGATTATATAAGTACGCACTTTGCAGGTCAGCGTATCGTATCAACATTATCAGAACTTGCAGAACTATCTGAACAAGGTTGGGAAAATCAGGATCCTCATACTTATGCCAATGTAGAACTGGCTGTAATCAATGCTCATTTTGGCGTAGCAGAGAATGCAGCAGTTTGGATTACAGAAGATTTAATGCATCAACGTGCAGTACCATTTATTTGTCAGCAACTAGCAATAGTACTGAGCAAAAATGAAATTGTACAAACTATGCACGATGCCTACTTAAAAATTGGTTCCGCTGAATATGGTTTTGGTAGTTTTATTGCCGGACCATCTAAAACAGCAGATATAGAGCAATCTCTGGTTTTAGGTGCTCATGGCCCCAAAGGAATGACAATTTTTGTAATAGATTAATCTTCCTCAATAAAATCAAGGTCTTTGTGATGGGTTTCTGGAATTGTTCTAATACAATAGAAACCTATCCCAAAACAGATTAAACCTACAATACCAGCGGCTTTTAATTCAAATACATGTGGCTTTAGTGTAGTATATAATGTGGTCATCAATACAACCGTTCCTCTAACCATATTCGGAATAGTTGTCGCAGCAGTCGCCCTTATATTGGTACCAAACTGTTCAGCTCCAATGGTGACAAACATTGCCCAGTAACCAATTCCAAAACCCATCCAAACGCATATCGCATATAAACCTGTCGAGGTTGTGATACCTGCATATAAATAGATCAGCGCACCTATTACTGTAAAAGCCATCATATAAGTTACTGTACGGATACGTGATTCAAGCCAATAACTGACTACTCCACTCAGTAAATCGCCTATAGAAAGACCAACATAGCACCACATCACTGCGAGCCCAGGTTTAATGACCTCACTAATACCTAATGCTTTACCAAATTCATTACTAAATGTGGCCAAAACACCTATAATATACCAGGTAGGTAAACCAATGCCAATACATTTTAAATACAATATCAACCTGTTTTTGTTGGTAAAGAAGGAGAGAAAATTACCCTTTGCTACATGGCTTTTTTCTTTCATTGTATGAAACATACCAGATTCAAAAACCCCGATCCTTAAAAACAAGAGCAAAATGCCCATGCCACCTCCAATAAAATATGCGTTCCTCCAGCTGAAGAGTTCTACTGTAAAATAACCAACGATTGCACCAAGCAAGCCTACTCCAGCTACTAGAGAGGTACCAATTGCCCTTAACCGTTTAGGCAAACTTTCTGAAACCAATGTAATTCCAGCACCAAGTTCGCCTGCTAAACCAATCCCAGCAATAAAACGAAGAACTTTATAAATAGTTACATCATGTACAAAACCACAGGCAAAGTTTGCCAAAGAGTAAGTAATAATTGAACCAAACAATACAGAGAGACGGCCTTTTTTATCGCCTAGCACTCCCCACAAAATACCGCCAAGCAATAAGCCCGTCATCTGCCAGTTTAAAATACTGGCTCCCTCTATGGATACTGCAGCTTCATCCAGTCCTAATTCTGTTAAACTGGGTATCCTTACAATACCAAATAAAAGCAAATCATAAATATCTACGAAATAGCCAAGTGCGGCTACAATTACAGGAGCACTTAGCAGATAAGCTGCAGTACTCTTTTCTTTAATCAGGTTGGTCATTTAGGTTTGACGAATTATTACACTAAGATATTTGTTTTTATAAAAATCTATCATTCCAGCTCAATTTATTTTTCATCCGTGTATATTTGATCATAAACCACCCCTATCATGCGTATACCTTACCAGCAACTTCAGGAAGAATTCAACAGAGTGCTCTTAAAATTATCATTTACCCCGGAAATGGCCCATACCTGCGCAACAATATTTGCAGACAACAGCAGAGATGGAATATACTCTCATGGCTTAAACAGGTTCCCTGTTTTTATCGAGCATGTAACCGAGGGTTTGGTTATCCCTTCAGCATTACCAAAATTATTGGAAAGCAATGGAAGCATCGAACGTTGGGACGGAAACCTGGCACCAGGAATGTTCAATGCCACCCATTCAATGAACCGTGCTATAACTTTAGCAAAAAGTAATGGAATCGGATGTGTGGCTATCAAGAATACGAACCATTGGATGCGAGGCGGAACTTATGGCTGGCAGGCAGCTGAGGCAGGATGTATTGGCATATGTTTTACCAATGCTGTAGCTAATATGCCTGCCTGGGGTGGAAGCGCTCCTGTTTTAGGAAACAATCCACTTGTCATTGCAGTACCTCGTCCAGAAGGGCATTTGGTACTCGATATGGCCATGTCTCAGTTTTCTTATGGTAAAATGCAGGAATATGAACTGAAAGGTGAAATGCTACCATTTCCTGGAGGATACGATGAAACAGGAAACTTAAGTACAGACCCCGCAGAAATCAGGAAAACCAAACTTGCGCTACCAATTGGTTTCTGGAAAGGCTCGGGTCTTTCTTTAATGCTCGACATACTAGCTGTAGCGCTTAGCGGTGGACGATCTACAGAGAAAATATCTTCAGGTAAATACGAAACAGGGGTATCTCAATGCTTTATTTGCATCAAACAGCCAGATATGCACGCCTCCCTGATCGAACAAATTCTGGCCTTTACAAAGAATAATTCAGAAACTGAGCCTGAAGAACTAGTTAGTTATCCCGGAGAACGAACACTAAAAACACGCTTAGATAATGAAAAAAATGGCATTCCGGTAAATGAGGAAATATGGATGCAAGTAAAAAGCATTTAAAAATTTGGATTACATGTTTTAATGTATATATTTGGTTAACCAATAATTGGTCAACCAAATATATTATATGAAGTCATTTATAGAAACGATCAAATCAATTGAAGTCGAATCTCCGGTCGATAAGATTATAGGTCAGCTTAAACATCTCATTACCAGCGGGCAACTTCAGCCTGGCGACAAGCTACCTGCGGAACGACTACTGGCTGAAAAGTTTGGAGTTGGTCGCAGTTTTGTTCGTGAAGCAATTTTAAAACTTGAATTTTACGGTTTAATCAGAACTACCCCTCAAAGTGGAACTTATGTTTCCGGTTTAAGTATTAAGGTTTTAGACAACATCATCACGGATATTATTAAATTCAATAAAGACGATTTCAATTCACTTCTGGAAGCAAGATATTACCTGGAACTCGATGCAGTAAAATTAGCCGCAGAGAGAAGAACAGAACATGACTTGATAAAATTAAGGGAGGCCTTGATGGATTATGAAAATAAGACCAACAACAACCTTGATGCTGTTGAAGAAGATATGCTTTTTCATATGGCCATTGCAAAGGCATCCAAAAACTCGGTTATTGAATCCATGATCCTGATTCTTATTCCCGATTTGATCAAAAATATTGTAGAAAATAAAATTTGCGGTGAGAATCGCAGTAAACTGGCTATTGCCGAGCATAGAAATATACTTGCAGCTATTGAAAGTCAGGATATAGATGCTGCAGAAAATGCTGTAGCTGCTCACCTTAACGATATGTTTCAAATTAGTAAAGCGGGATTTTCCGCACAAAATATTATTAATGATAACTAGCTAAGCACAAATACCTCATTTCTTTATAATGCATATGAACGACTTAAAAAAGTTAGTAATGGCCATGTTTTGCCTAATGTTTCCTCTGCTCACCATAGCACAGGATCACCCAAGCATAATGCTGACCAAAAAAAATATTAGCGCGGTACGAAAGGGGGTCGACACCTACCCTTTGCTTAAAAAATCTTATAAAAAGGTAAAAGCAGAAGCTGATAAAACCCTGTTAGAACCCATAAATGTTCCTACACCAAAAGATGCCGGTGGTGGGGCTACACATGAGCAGCACAAGAAAAATTATAACACCATGTTGAATTGTGGTATTGCCTACCAAATTTCAGGTGACAAAAAATATGCTGGATACGTAGAAAACATGCTATTAAAATATGCCGCAGATTACAGCAAATGGCCTTTACATCCAAAAAGAAAAGAAAACCACCAGGCAGGTAAAATCTTCTGGCAAAGCCTGAATGATTTTGTGTGGCAGGTATATACCATACAAGGTTATGATATGGTTTATGATGCCATCTCTCCAAAAAACAGGGCTACAATTAACGCGGGACTATTTGAACCTATGCTTAAATTCTTCACAGTAGACTGTAAAGAAACCTTTGATAAAATCCATAACCATGGTACATGGGATATTGCAGCTGTAGGTATGACCGGCTATGTATTAAACAAACCAGAATATGTAGAAATGGCTATAAAAGGATCTGCAAAAGATGGCAAAACAGGTTATCTGGCACAAATTGATCAGTTATTTTCTCCTGACGGATACTACACTGAAGGTCCTTATTACCAAAGGTATGCGTTATTACCATTCATCATTTTCGCAAAAACCATAAATAACTTTCAACCAGAGTTAAAAATATTTGAATACCGCAATCAGCTATTGGCCAAAGCCATTAATACCTCTTTGCAACTGACTTATACAGACGGCACCTTTTTCCCTTTCAATGATGCTGTAAAAGGAAAGACCTATGAAACACCTGAATTGGTGTATGGAGTTAACATTTCCTATGCTGATATTAAGCCATCTGCAGAGTTATTATCTGTCGCTGAAAGACAAGCAGAAGTCATCATTTCCGATGCAGGATTGAAAGTCGCTGCTGACATTGAAGCAGGTAAAGCCAAACCTTTCTCTTATGTGTCTCAATTAATTAAAGATGGTGCTTCAGGTAAAGAAGGTGGTTTAGGAATACTCAGATCGGGCAGTAATGAAGACCAGCAGGCACTCCTGCTAAAAGCGACTTCACAAGGCATGGGACATGGGCATTTTGACCGACTAAACCTTTTGTATTATGACAACGGCGTTGAAGTGTTTCCTGATTATGGATCAGCTAGATTCATCAATATTGAATCGAAAAAAGGAGGAGATTATTTACCGGAAAATAAATCGTGGGCCAAACAAACTATTGCACATAACACCCTGGTGGTAGACCAGACTTCAAACTATAAGGGAAACCCTAAAACTGCACAAGATTCTTACCCTGAAGTATTATACTTTAAAACCGATAAAAATCTACAGGTCATGAGTGCCAATGAACGCAATGCCTATCCAGATGTACAAATGATCAGAACCTCTGCTTTATTAAAAGTAGCAGAACTAACAAAACCATTGATAATTGATGTGTTCCAGGTATTATCTGGTAAATCGCATCAGTATGATCTTCCATTTTGGTACAAAGGACATGTTGTTGATGCTTCATTAAAGATCAAAGCATTTACAGATCAACTAAAACCACTTGGAGAGAAGAACGGCTACGAACATATCTGGTTGAATGCCGATATGCCAATAAACAACAAAAGCGGATATGTGACTATTCTAAATAACAAAAGATTTTATACTACCCATTTTACTACAGATAATGCAGTTAACTTAAAAATGTTAATGCTTGGGGCTAATGACCCAGATATGAGTCTGATTGAAAGCAAAGCTTTCATGCTCTCCTCTTCAGGATCGGCCAATCAGACTTTCTTTAACATTGTAGAAACACATGGTAAAACCAATCCGGTTAGTGAAACAACAACTGGAGCTTCAAGTAAAGTTAGCGAACTCAAAATTGTAAGCAGTAGCAAAGATCAGGTAAGTGTTTCATTTAAGGTGAAAGACAAAACATACAATTACCAGATCAATTACAACAACAAAGAAAACTTTATTAAACTTAATTAATACGTCATGTTACAGAACAATTTATTTCAAATAGACGCAGAAACACCCTGGCAAGATCTCGGCAACGGAATTAAAAGGCAGATATATGGCTATGATGACAAAATCATGCTTGTAAAAGCAAAGTTCGAAGCTGAAGCTGTAGGGGTATTACATGAGCACCACCATTCGCAGGTTACTTATGTAGAAAGTGGAGTTTTTGAAATGACCATTGGCGAAGAAAAAAAGATCATCAAAAAGGGAGATGGTTTTTATGCTCCTCCTCATGTATGGCATGGCTGTGTATGCATTGAACCGGGAATTCTAATAGATGTGTTTTCCCCACATCGGGAAGATTTCCTCTAAAATAACTTAAATATAAACCTTAAAATCTAAACTAAGATGAAGAAGATATTCATACTTTGCGGGATCCTTATGGCCAATATTTCCCTTATTGCCCAGGATGCTACAGCAGTAAAAAAAGTAACTTATCCAGCCGGATATACGGAACAAATAGATGTCGTTTATACAAAAGTAAACGACTGGGAAGGTAAATTAGACCTGTATCTCCCACCTACTCAAAATGGCCCTTCTCCTGTCGTAATTAATATTCACGGTGGCGGTTGGAATAAAGGAAACAAGGAATCACAAACAGGATTCAGTGGTTTCTTTAAAAGAGGTTATGCTGTTGCTAACATCGCCTATCGTCTTACCGGAGTAGCAACTGCCCCCGCTGCTGTAGAAGATACCCGTTGTGCATTGATCTATTTGATCAATAATGCTAAAAAACTAAATATAGATCCAAACAAGATTGTGATAATGGGCGGTTCCGCAGGTGGTCACCTTGCATTAATGGGTGGTCTGTTAGAAAACAATCCAATTTTCGATACAAACTGTAAAGGAACAAAGAGCATTAAAGTAGCAGCTATTATAGACAAGTACGGGATTACCGATGTATGGGATTGGGGCTATGGTACAATAAAAACCAGTAAATCTGCCACAAGCTGGCTTGGCGACAAAGCGAAAGACAAAGATTTTGCTAAATCTGTTTCACCACTTTACCAGGTTAAAAAAACAAGTCCGCCCGTATTCATTGTTCATGGTGATGCTGATCCTATTGTACCCTATGAGCAATCTGTTGCCCTTAAGGCAAAACTCGATGAAATGGGCGTAAAAAATGAGTTCATTACTGTTAAAGGTGGACAACACGGAAAATTTGAAGCAGAAGACAATCGCATGGTCAATGCAAAAATTATGGACTTTTTAAAAGGTCTTGGGCTATAACCCTATCATAAAAAAAAGATGAAAGTAAAAGGATTAAGATGGTATATCATTGCACTGATTGGATTTGCAACAGTGATTAATTACATAGACCGTAGTGCCATCAATATCATGTGGCCATACATCTATAAAGAATTTGGAATTGCTGATGTTGATAATAAAAGTGCGCTTGCACTGATCACTACCTTCTTTATGATCGCTTATGCCCTGGGGCAGACCTTCACCGGTAAGCTGATGGATGCGGTTGGTACAAGACTAGGTATGACCATTTCTATAATTGGATGGAGCATTTCCATTGCTCTTCACGCCTTTGCACGTGGCCTCATGTCTTTCAATATTTTCAGGTTTCTACTCGGTTTTTCAGAAGCAGGCAATTGGCCAGGAGCAACAAAAAGCAATGCGGAATGGTTTCCAGCGAAAGAAAGAGCAATTGCACAGGGCATTTTTGGTGCAGGGGCTTCTTTAGGTTCTGTGATATCGGCACCCATCATTGCATTGCTATATATTGCTTTTGGCTGGAAAATGACCTTTATACTCATTGCAGCTTTAGGACTGATCTGGGTTATTCCCTGGCTTGTAATCAATAAGGCAACACCAGACAAGCATCCCTGGTTAACAGATAAAGAGCGGGATTATATCCTGGATAAAGATACTGAGGTTAGTCCTGTTGAGGATGTAGCTCCGGTTTTAACATGGAGAGAGTTGTTAAAATTCAGAAATACCTGGGGTATTATTACGAGCAGGTTTTTTATTGATCCGGTATGGTGGCTTTTTGTAACCTGGTTACCTACATTCTTAAAGGAACAATTTCTGTTCGATATTAAGCAGATCGGTGCATTTACCTGGCTACCCTATCTCTTTGCAGCAATAGGTAGTTTAATTGGCGGGTACCATTCATCCTGGCAAGTTAAACGTGGAGTTAATGCTGTAAAGGCCAGAAAAAACTCCATTGCAATAGGTTCAATAGTGATGCTGCTCTCACTTGTTGCAATTGTTTATTTCCTTGATAACTTAAAAGATACCCCTACCCTGGCCATGGTATTAATTGGCACTACGCTATTTGGCTTCCAGTTTCTTATTGGAAATATCCAAACCTTACCAAGTGATTATTTCAATGGTAAAAACGTAGGTACTGTAGCCGGAATGGGTGGCACCGCAGCGGTAATCGGAACACTTTTAACTACATGGGCTGTACCTATTATGACAAAAACAAGTTACGTATCCTTCTTTGTACTGGCAGCAGTACTTGTGCCTATCTCCTGGATATGTATAAAATATATAACATCTAAAAAAATCATTAACCAATAAAAATCATAGAATATGCGTTTAAAAAACAAAGTTGCAATCGTAACAGGTGGATCCAGAGATATCGGTAGAGCTGTATCTATTCAGTTGGCACAAGAAGGTGCAAAAGTTGTAATCAATTATCATAGCAATAAATCCAATGCAGAGGAAACTCTAAAGCAAATAACAGACAATGGCGGCGAAGGTATCATTGTTAAAGGTGACGTAACCAAATCTGCAGAAGTAGCTGAACTGATTAATAAAACAAAGGAAACTTATGGGGATGAAATCCACATTCTTGTTAATGTTGCCGGAGGAATGATTGCCAGAAAAGCCACTTTAGAAATTGATGAAGATTTCTGGGATGAAGTAATGGATCTGAACTTAAAAAGTGTATTCCTTGTAAGCCAGGCAACAATTCCACACATGAAGTCAGGTGCTGCTATTGTCAACCTTTCCTCTCTTGCAGGAAGAGATGGCGGCGGCCCTGGAGCAAGTGCTTATGCGACTGCAAAGGGTGGAATCATGACTTACACCAGATCACTAGCCAAAGAACTTGGTCCTAAAAACATTCGTGTAAATGCTGTTTTACCAGGTATGATTGCTACTACTTTTCATGATACATTTAGCAAGCCGGAAGTAAGAGTAAATGTAGCCAATGCTACATTGCTGAAACGCGAAGGGACAGCTTCGGAAGTAGCAGACTTAGTTGTTTATCTGGCTTCAGACCAGGCCAGCTATATTACAGGAACTAATGTAGACATCAATGGAGGTTTAAACTTTTCTTAACATTAAATATTTGCAGGGGGGCTTACCCCCTGCATTAAAACGTTCATCCTAAACCTTTAAATTGCTTATGACCCACATTTACCGCATCTCATAAAAAACAGCTGAAGGTACTTTACCCTTAGTAAAGCCCCAAAACATCAATTAACCAAATATATAACCAATATGAATTCGAAATTTTACTTACGAGGTATATTCCTCATTGTATTTTCCTGTTTTCTGTTTTCAATTCCCGGATTCACTCAAACAAGAGTAAAAATACAAGGTGTGGTTAAGTCCGCAAGTGGAGAAACTCTACCTGGTGCATCTGTTACTGTCAAGGATTCAAAACAAGGAACAGTCACCGATAACAAGGGTGAGTTTACAATTAACGCCGAAATAGGAAAACTGCTACTCATTAACTACATGGGCTATAAACCACAAGCCTATGCGATAAAAAGTAATGCAACAGTAACTATAACCTTGCAGGAAACCGAAAACACAATGAATGAATTGGTGGTAATTGGTTACGGTACCCAAAAGAAGTCATCCGTTACCGGTGCAGTAAGCAAGCTAAAAAATGAAAATCTGGATGAAATTCCAACATCAAGACTAGACAATGCTTTAATTGGCAAAATTGCCGGTGTAACCATTCAAAACGTTAGTTCTGAAGTTGGTGCGGAACCTGTGGTAAGGGTCCGTGGTTTCAGTTCAATCAGTGCGAATTCTGATCCATTAGTAGTAGTTGATGGTTACCCTGTACCAGATGGTTTATCATTTGTAAATCCGCAGGATGTAGAATCGATTGAAGTATTAAAAGATGCTGCATCCGGCGCCATTTACGGTTCCAGAGCTGCAAATGGTGTTATCTTAATCACTACAAAAAGCGGTGTTTCAGATAAACCCAGGTATAACTTTAAATCGTACTATGGTTTTAAAAAGCCATGTACACTGAACCCGATCATGAGCATTACCGAATACACTAAAATGTTATTCAATGAGGCGGCATTAAGACAAAATGACCCAACCGTACCTGCTGCTAATAAAAATATCATTACAGGCCCTGAAAGAGCAGCTTATATCATTGAAGACCAAATTAGTGGCATTCCAACTGATTGGCAACAAGAGGCTTTGCAAGATGCTTCTATTGCCAATATCCAGTTAAGCATCTCTGGAGGTAAAAAAGATTTAAGATATTATATTTCTGCAAGTGGCCAAAAAGACCAGGCCATATTAAAATATAGTGATAACGAACGCTTAAATGTAAAAGCAAAAATTGATGGTGCATTAAGCAAAAAAGTAAACTTCAGTTTCAACTTCAATCCATCTTATATCAAAACACAAAGACCTGCAGTAAACTTTACCGATTACTTTAGATTCGGATCTTTCCTGCCGGTTTATCATAACGAATTTACGGCTGCCTATATACATCAAAATTCGCAATGGGCTAATATCCTTCCCGGAGATTTTGTTCAGGCACGCCATTTTAATGGTTTACAATATTCAGGAACTATGCCTGATGGAAGTATATGGAGCAGTACAGGACCAGTAGAGCCTTTTGCAACCAGTAACAATACCCCCCTTTCTATTGCAGCAAGAGAAAATGCTAATCAGCAGACTTATAGAATGCTGGGTGGTGGAGATATCAGTATTAAATTCCTTCCCAACTTAACCTTTAAAAGTTCCCTGGGTGGCTATTTCACTCAACAGGAGAATACGACCTTCACCAAGACTGGTGCTAGAAAAGATGGCGATATCAATCAAGCTGTTATCTATACTAAAAACTATATGGACCTTTTGTTTGAGAATACCTTAAACTACAATGTAACAAAGGGGAATCATAACCTGACTGGTTTACTCGGTTTTACAACTCAGCAAACCATGATTAAGGAATCCAATATGGTGGGCAGAAATTTCCCTACGGATGAATTCGAGACCCTTAACCAGGCTGCTCAAATAGATCAGGCTTTAACCAGAACACTGAAAGACCGGGTTGGATTGATTTCTTACTTAGGTCGTATTACTTACGATTATAAAAGTAAATATCTATTGGGATTGAGCTACCGTATGGATGGAAGTTCTTACTTCGATGTTGGAAAAAAGTACGGTTCCTTCCCTGCAATATCTGCTGGTTGGGGAATTGCTAAAGAGGATTTCATGAAGAATGTAACCTGGATAAGCAATATGAAACTTAGAGCCAGTTATGGGGCTACAGGGAACAACAAAATTCCTAGTTTTTCATTCCAAAATTTACTTTACCCAGGAAATTACTCCTTTGGGACTGGAAATGGAGATGTAAATCTTGGCCTTTCTCCAAATGCAGATGTACTAGCTAACCCAAATATTACCTGGGAACGTACTTTTGAATTCAATGCCGGTTTAGACCTGGGCTTTATGGATGACAGATTTGGTTTGACCCTGGAATACTACAATTCAATTACTGATAAACTATTATACAAAAGATCTACACAGTCCTTTAGCGGTTCTTTTGAATACTTCGACAACTCCGGAAAGATAAAAAACCAAGGTGTAGAAATAGAATTGACATCCCACAACATTAAAAATAAAGCATTCCAGTGGACTACTGCTTTAAATTTTTCAGCCAACAGAAACAAATTGCTTGAATTAGGTGGAGAGCCTTTCCAATACAATTATGGTGAGCGAAACGAAGTTTATGCAGCTATTGTTGGGAAACCTGCTATTCAGTTCTTTGGCTATAAAACCAATGGTGTTTGGACATCACAAGCACAGATTGATGAGGCAAAAGCTGGCGGACAAACTTCTACCCTTGCTAAATACTTTGCACCGGGAGGTTTAAGGTTTGTAGACATGAATGGCGACAATATCATCGACATGAATGACAGAACCACTATTGGAGACCCTTTTCCTGATTTTACCTGGGGCATTAACAACTCTTTCAAATACAAAGGTTTTGACCTGAATATTTTGATACAAGGTGTACAGGGATTAAGTATCATTAATGGTGATGCAAACTACAATGAAACCAGAAGGTATAATGAGAACTTTACTAAAAACAGATGGGTAAGTGCGGCTAATCCGGGAGATGGTAAAACTCCATACTATACCAACGGTGAAAACTGGATGCTATCTGATTATGTAATTGAAGATGGTTCTTATGCCGCTATCAGAAACGTGATACTGGGCTATTCTTTACCAGCAGGGATTACAAAGAAAATTGGGGTAAAAGGAATCAGAGTATATGGATCAGCTGATAATGTGCTTTATCTGATGGGTAAGTCGTATCGCGGCATCAATCCAGAAGCCAGAGTACTTTCTTCATTATACTCTTCCCCACTAATAGACGGCTATCAGCGTGGTGCATTCCCTATCGCCCGTACTTATACATTTGGCATAGATGTTAATTTTTAATTATGAGACAGCTAAAATTTAATCAAATGAAAAGCTTCAGATACTTAGCCACAGGCTTATTGCTTAGTATAAGCATAACAGCTTGTAACAAGATCATCGATATAGATCCTATTTCAAATATTGGGGTTAATGCCTTTTATAGAAATTACGAAGAAACAAAGGCGGCACTTACCGGAAGTTACAACGGTATGCAAAAACCTTTGGAATATGAATGGATGTTAACTGATCTGAGAACTGATATCTCTAAACAAGGGGTAGCAAACAGTTCCACACCTATTAACTTCGAATTTAATGAGTTAGATATGTTCACTTTAAACTCGGCTCATGATAAAGTATATCAATATTGGATTTCTACCTATAAAAACATCAGATCAATCAATTATGTATTGAAAAGTCTGGGTGTTAGTTATACAGGCGGACAAACCACTGTTGGTGAAGGTACCGCAAAGATGTTTCCACAGCAAAAAAATCAGCTTGCCGGTGAGGCATTATTCTTGCGTGCATATCATTATTTCAACCTGGTAAGACTATACGGTGATGTTTTTCTTATTACCGAACCAGTAGATCCTGAACAGTCTAAAAAAATCACAAGGACTCCACTTGCAGAATGCTATCAGTTAATTGTTGCCGATTTGCTGGCGGCAAAAGATCTGCTTTCACAGTCTCCATATGTATCTACATCTAATGCAGAAGCCGGACGTGCTACTTCATGGGCAGCAAAAGCCTTGTTGGCAAAAGTTTATTTAACCACTAACCGTGCCTCAAGTGCATTGCCTCTTCTTGATGATGTAATCAGCAATAGCGGACATGGTATGTTACCTTCTTTCACTGATGTTTTTTCAATCAATAACGAGATGAACAAAGAGATCTTGTTCGCCGTTAGATTTAAAGCAGGCGGATTTGGTTTGGGTAACTTTATGGCAAACACTTTTGCTCCTTCATCCAGCGGATCTTTGATTGTGAATGGGGATGGTAATGGATATAATTTTCCTACTAATGATCTGGACCTAACCTATAAAACGCCAGCAACCGGATCAACAGATGCCAGAAAAAACGTTACCATGGGAAAATACAACAGCAAGTTGTATGTTAAGAAATTTTTGTCGCAGGTACTGGTAAAACTTGACGCTGAAAATGACTTTACTGTAATTCGCTTCTCCGATGTATTGTTAATGAAAGCGGAGGCATTAGGCTTCAGTTCAGCCAGCGTAAACCTGATCAATGATGTTAGATCAAGAGCAGGTGCAACGGATTATGTAAGTGGTGATTTCAATACTGGTTTTTATAAATACCCAACTGATGGAAGCGTCAATGAGATCAATACGGCAGATAAATTCTTAACCGCATTGTTAAACGAAAGAAAACTTGAATTTGCATTTGAGAACCAACGTTTCTTTGACCTGGTAAGAACCGGGCAAGCTATTACGCTAATAAAAAATCACTTTTCGGTAGAATTTGACTCACATTATAAGGCTTACAGACCTGCATTTACACTTGCAGAACTCCAGTCCCACTTAACTACAGAAAAACTGCTATTGCCAATTCCACAACGTGAACTGGATGCAAACGATCAAATAAAAATTGTTCAAAACCCAGGTTACTAAATGCTCATTATAAATTTTAAAGAGATGACAAATTTTTTAAAAACAGGGTTTTTTATGCTGGCTTTTGCAGCCACAATAGCCTCCTGCAAAAAAGAGAAACTTTCAGACATTGGAGAAGGCTCAATTAAGTCCGAAACTTATACTTTTAACAAGGCCACAAAAAGTTTTGATCTGGGAGATGAGGTGAAAAGTGAAATTGTTGCCAACAGCGGCATCAAAACAATTTATTCATACCTCATAAGGAATAATGCTACAGATTCTCTAATTTATATCACCACTGATATAAAAAACAACCCGACAAATTACACACTTACCATACCACTTGCTTCCTTTCCGGCAAACAATATGAGCCAGGTAAAAGGTGTAAAAATAATGGTAAAACAAGGTAATAACAGTTCTCTTGAAGGATTTATTCCTATTAAATTCTTCGATCCGGACCTACCTCAGTTTAACAGTTTCCCTACTCAAATTAATGCAGATCTTAGTGGAACAACTGCAATAACAGGTAACCTGACCTCAGACTATGGCATCAAACAGGTTGATATATTCGACGATTTTCAAACCGAGAACACCTATGTTCTAGCGCACAGCATTAACAACATAAACGGTGATAAACAATATGCATTGAACTATGCATATACCTACCGTAAAGCTGCCCAGCACATTAAAATACGGGTTACGGATATCTACAACCAGACCAATGAATTAATTATCAATATGCCTGTGGATGTTTCTGTTTTTAAACCAAAATTCATTGGTTTTGCAGCTAACATTACACCAATTACTACAGGAACTACACCACTAACCGGCAATATTACTTCTGTAACAGGTCTCAAGAAAATAGATATTTACGATGACCGTAATGGAGTCTATGAACTGGTTTCCACTTTAAGCAACCTGAATGGAGTTAAAACTTATGATGTAAGTACTACCTACTTATATAAAAAAAGAGCGTCAAACCTTAAACTCATTGCAGTGGATACAGAGGACCTTCAAACTGAGCTGACCATTCCTTTAAATGTCAATTATGGCAGTGTGGTTTACAGAGATGTATTCATGACCGCACAAACATTGGGGACTAACACCATTTTCCTTGAAAATGGAACTACGGCAGGCAACTGCAACCTGATAGCTAATGAAGCAAATATTCAGTTTGTATTTTTTGCTCCTACAGCGGGGCCAACCTTATACAACCCATTTAGTGGTATAACAGGAACCTTCCCCGCAAATATGAAATGTAATGGAACGGGATGGGCAATTGCGGATCAAGCTGCATTAAAAGACACCAAATTCAGGGTCTTGATCAATGGAGCAAGTAGCGGACAAACTGATGTTTATAATCTGGTAGCCGCAAATGAAATAGACGATTTAAGTGATGCATTCTTTACTTCCAGAACATTGTCGGCTCCATCAAGCAGTGGCCCCAGATACGAAGCATCAGCAGCACCTTCGGCATCGTTGTTTAATCTGACCACAGCAAAAATCATTTACCTGCGGATTACAAACCGTACTACCACTGCGTATAAAAATGCCATTATGGTAATAAAAGAAGTGAATTCAAATGCTGGTAATTCGACCATGAAATTCGATATATATATCCAGAAATAATTTATGATCATATGCTAAAGACCATATTATTTGTATCCTTATTACACATTAGCTTTTTATCGATGGCCGAAACCGTCATTGTAGAAAATCCAGCAGCATTGAAAGCTACTATAAGCAAAGCTAAACCAGGTACCATCCTTCTCTTGAAGGATGGTACCTGGAACAATGCAGCCATACAATTACAAGGTAATGGAACCGCAAAAGCGCCCATTACCATTAGTCCGCAAACACCTGGAGGAGTAACCTTTACAGGCCAGTCTTACATGCAGATTGCTGGTGAACATCTGATCATCAAAGGATTTCATTTTAAAAATGGCTATAGCCCGAGAAGGGAAGTAATTTCTTTCCGTGTCAACAATGATAAACTGGCAAACAACTGCAGACTAACCGAAATTGTTATAGAGGATTATAGTCAGCCTCAACGTTTCAAATCTGATGTATGGATCACTTTATATGGAAAAAACAACCGCATTGATCACTCAACTTTAGTAAACAAACTGAATTCGGGCCCATTCATTATTGCCGAACTCGATGATGAACGAAGCCAGGAAAATAACCACAGCATTGATCATAACTATTTTAAAGGCAGACAACGTTTTGGATCAAATGGCGGAGAAACAATTCGTATTGGCGTTTCCAGATACTCATTAACCGCCTCCCGCACAAATATTGTAAAAAATTATTTTGAACGTTGCAACGGTGAAGTGGAGATTGTCTCTATTAAATCGGGAGAAAACAACGTGAGCTTTAATACTTTCTTTGAATGTGAAGGAGGTCTGGTTTTAAGACATGGTTCCGGAAACATTGTTGAAGGAAACTTTTTTATAGGCAATAACAAACCTTTTACAGGTGGTGTCAGAGTCATTAACCCCCGTCAGCGTGTAGTTAATAATGTTTTCTATCAATTACAGGGTGAAAACTTCAGAGCTGCACTAGCGGTATTAAATGGTGTACCAAACTCACTGATCAATAGATACTATCAGGTTAAAGATGCCTTAATTGAGAAAAATACATTTATCAATAGCGGCAGCATTTTATTTGGCGCCGGGAAAGATGCAGAGCGGACACTCGGACCTGAAAATGTATCTTTTAAACAGAACCTTATTCTGATTCAAAAGGAAGATATATATACAGATCTGAACAAGGATAACGGGATCATATTTTCAGACAATGTCCTGGATGAAAGCTTTAAGGGAAAAACACCTTCAGGATTTAAAAAGGTAAAAATTAAATTTACACGAGTGAAAGGCTTCGAACTTCCTTACGACAGCCAATATGGTGCAGATCTCAAAAAGCTCCCCTTAATACAAAAAGAAGAAACCGGAGCACAATGGTATAAACCATCTGTAACAGTACCATCCAGAAAATCAAAAAGTTTTAGCGTAAGTACCGCACAAATCGCAAACATTTCAAGTATTATCAATAATGCCATACCTGGAGATACCATCATTTTATCAGAAGCAGGACTTTATAAAATGAATGCCGAAATAAAAGTCAATAAACCGCTGATCATTATGGCGGCCAAAAACTTAAGCAGCAGACCAACTTTTGTAAATGCATCTTTTAAATCTTTACCAGCCTTTATCAGCATAGAAAATGGTGGAGATCTTTCCATCAAAGGAATTGCTTTTAGAGGCACTTACGAAAGTTTTTCCGCAACCGATGCTGGTATCAGATCAACTGACCAACCTATGAACAGGCCTTATCACCTAACCATAGATGATTGCGAATTTTACGATTATAATGAAAGTAGCAACAGTGGCTTCAAAGCTTCAAAAGGAACTTTTGCTGATAGCCTGGTTGTACTTAACTCAATTTTCCATCATATGTCGGGTACTGGTATCGACTTATCTTCAGAAAAAGATGATAAAGGCATGTACAATGCAGAATACACTTTAATCAAAAATTGCACCTTTACCAATTTGCTAAGTAGTGCCATCAATATTTACCGTGGAGGGAATGATGAAAGTACTCTAGGCCCTTTTGTAACGATTGACCATTGTACATTTAATGAAGTTGAAAACCGTGAACAAGGAACTGTGGTACGATTGATAGGTGCACAACACGCTTCAATTACCAATAGTAATTTTTCTTATAGCGGACAAGGTGGAAGATCGATCCAGTTCCAGGAATACCGCTGGGATAATATCCTGGTTAATCATTGTAATTTTTATGAATCTGGAAAAATTGAATCCTTTTATAATAAAGCTGCAGGCAGTCATATTTACCATATTAAACCACCTTATATAGCAGCCGAAAAACTTAATTATCAATGGCAAGGAAAGACACCTGCCACAAGCGATCAGCTGCCAATAGGTGTAACTAAGTAATAGCATAAAAGATATGATAAATTTAATCAGAAAAATTTCCTCAGCAGTCCTAACAATCGGGATAATATGTTTTCTTTCTTCAGAGATTTTAGCCCAGGAAACTCAAAAACTACCTGCTCAGGTTCTGGATCTTAGCAATTGGAAAATTAATGTTCCAGAAGGAATTAAGACGCCTGGCTTTTCTGACGAACACAGACAACCATACCTGAACACATACAGTGATAAAAAATGGTTCTATGTAAACAAAACCGGAGATGCCGTAGTTTTTAATGCCACAACCGGGGGCGTAACAACAAAAGGTTCGGGATATCCACGTTCTGAACTCAGAGAAATGACAGATAATGGAAAAAGGAATGCTTCCTGGTCTTCCTCTGAAGGTACACACACCCTCTTTATCGATCAAAGCATTATTCATTTACCTGTTGTTAAACCACATATTGTAGTCGGCCAGATTCATGATGCTGACGATGATGTTATTGTTTTCAGATTAGAAAAGAATAAGTTATTTATAAAAATAGACGAGGAAACCGGGCCAGTACTAGACAATAATTATCAACTGGGAACCCGATTTAATGTAATGTTTAAAGTAAAAAACAACCAAACCGAATGTTACTATAATGGCAAGCTAAAGTTCACTTATACTAAAGCTTTTACAGGCGCCTACTTTAAAGCAGGTGCTTATGTACAATCTTCTTGTCAGGGACGAAGAAAAGTTGAGGGAGAAGCATGCGATGCCTATGGAGCGGTCGAGATTTATAAAGTTTGGGTAAAACATGAACCTTAGATGGTTCCTTTTTTTTAAAGAGTAATTGTAATTGAATACATCAGAACAATAATAATTTTAAGTGCTATAATCAAGAATTTTTTCGAGTAGTTCGATTTCTGTAAAAGGTTTAATGATATAGTCATTTAAACCCGCTGAAAGATACATTTCATGATCTTCCTCATTTACTTGTCCGGTAATGGCGATCAATGGAACGTTCATGTTTTTATTATTGATATTTGATCTGATACGTTTTGCAAATTCAATCCCATCCATTCCTGGCATCTGAATATCCGTTAGCACCAAATTATACCTGTTTTTCTCCATCAACAAAAGTGCTTCTTCAGCACTTGTAGTAGAGTCAAATTGGATACCATGCTTCTTAAAGTGCATCTTCATCACCAATAAATTCATCTCTGAATCATCTACAGTCAAAATATGGATATCTTTAAAACGATCACTATTGATAATCCTCTCCTTATGGTCATCGAGATTCTCTTCAGCAATAGTTGCCATTTTATAAGGTAATTCTACCTTAAAAGTTGTTCCTTTACCCAGAACACTCTCTACGGAGATTTTACCCATATGCAAGTCAACCAATCTCTTACAGATCGTTAAACCCAGTCCTGATCCAATCTGCCAGTCCTGCCGTTTAGAATCGATCACCTGAGAAAATTCATTAAAAACAAGGGGAATATTAGCGGGAGCAATTCCTATTCCTGTATCTTTTACCTTAACAATCAATTGTACATGCTGCTCATCATTCTTTTTTAATTCAACAATGATACTCACCTTTCCTTTATCTGTAAACTTTATAGCATTGGCTGTAAGATTAGTAATGATTTGTTTTAAACGATAAGGATCTCCATCCAATAATAAATCAGGTGTATTTTCTTGTATCAGCTCAAGTTCCAGCTTCTTCTGTTCTGCCAAAACCCTGGTTGTGTCGGCTACCTCTTTCAAAATTCGTTTATAACGAAAAGCTGTTTTGGCCAGCGTCAATTTTTTGGCTTCCAGCCTAGAAAAATCAAGCACCTCATTTACAGCTGATAATAGCATTGAGGAAGAAGTATCCAGTAATTTTGACATAGGAAGCTGGTCTTCATTTAAGCGTGTCGATCTTAGTTGCTCAGAAACACCAAGAATGGCATTTAATGGAGTACGCATTTCATGGCTGATATTTGTAAAGAAACGCAATTTACTGGCCACCTGCTCAGCAGCTAGTTTATTCGCTTTGATCGTATTACTATACGCCCTGAACAATTTATATAAAAGAATGATAATAATCAGGTAAGAGAAAAGACTGATTACAAAATTTAATTTACCAGACCAATCTATATTATCTAATGAAAGTTTCGCTTTATTCTTAAGTTCAGCCTTTCTTGCTGCTACATTTAAAGCTACGCTACTTTTATACTCTTTGAAAAGTAACTTTATATTTTCAAATATCCGTTCATTTAAAGACAGAATCTGCTGCTCTTTGTCGGTTAACCGGGCATGATTCATTTTTTGATTATCCAGCAGGCCCTTATAATATTCACCAATCTTCTGTAGCTGTCTCTTATTATATGCCTGTACTCCATTATCTAAAGGCTCATAGGTAGTTTCCGTCTTTCTGAGTCTGGATGTATCAACAGGATCTTTTTCATTTAAAATAGCGCTCTTAATTCGCTGGAAGAACTTCTTCTTTTTAACCTCCGGTTCAGTCTTAATTTCTTCAACCTGAACAACTTTCTTTAAAGTAGCCTTTGGGATAGGTTCAGGTAATATACTGTTACTGATCTTATTTACATCGAGTTGTAAATTGATATTAGTAATAGAATCTGCAAGTTGCTTAATCCCTGCATATAGTGACATTTGTCTACGTTTACTCGCCAGATCACCTACTATACTACCAGAGATATCCTTATTACCATTGACAGATAAACTGGCCATTAAGTTGGTAATAGTTTTTATCTCCTCTGTGTATTTTGTAAAATACTCCGGATTCCACAAAGAAGTGTACATCCTGAAATTATTCTCGGCTACTTGTAAACTTAAGGTGATTGAATCAAGTGTAGATATTTGCCTGTTATTTACTTCCAGCTCGCCAAAAGTGCCTATTAATGCAATCTTTTCAGATCGCTGAATAATAGAGTTGCGAAACAAAAGCGTTATAAAGACAATTATAATTCCAAATATTACCAGAAAAGAACGTTGTTTTTTTTTCATTCAATTTGTACTTATAACTAGAGCGTTTTTAAAAATCTAACCAATTGCAAATGCCAATAAGCATGCCAAACAAATATCAGAAAAACATTTTAACATTAATTTAACGAAAAATAATTAATAACGACAAATGCAGACTCATCTCATCGTTTAGAGATAGATATCTTTCATCTTAACGCATTTCAGTATCTACCTAATTAACATACAATTAGTGTTTCCAGTGCACAGAGCAACTATTTAAGAATAAATAGAAAATGAGTAGTAAATTAATTTGTTTTAAAACATCAAAAACAATTATATTGCATTGTTGTTTTTATTTCAACATTATAATAACCTCCTACACTTAAATTTTAAATTAACATTGCAATGCCAGAAGGAACAGTAAAATTTTTTAATGAGTCAAAAGGATTTGGATTTATCATACCAGAAAATGGTGAACCGGAAATATTTGTACACGTTACAGGCCTTATCGATAAGGTAAGAGAAAACGACCGCGTTACTTACGAGGTTGAAAATGGAAAAAAAGGATTAAATGCGACTAAGGTAAAACTTAGCTAGAACCAGCATCCTTATGTAAAAGCATCCATTAATTGGATGCTTTTTTTTTTGCTATTCTTAACTAAACAATACCTATATTTATAAGTAGGTAATAACAAATTCATGAAATATCACATTATCATACTTCTGTGTTTAATTACCTTATATTCCTGCTTAAAAAAGACGAATAAAGATGCTACACCCTCCGCACCGGATGTACCAGAAATTCCAGGTAAACCATCTGACATTCATTTTTCAGAATTTCTTGGGATAAATGCTTTCGAATGGGATTTTGTAGAGTCAAGTTCCCCTGGAATAATTAATGAATCAATGTTCGAACCCATTAAATCATTTTCAACGATACGTCATTATTTGGATTGGGAAAAAATTGAACCTAATGAAGGAAAATTCACTTTTAACCCTTCACATTCAGGAAGTTGGGATTACGACTTAATATATCAACGTATTCAAGATGCTGGGATGGAAGTAATTATTGACATCAAGACTTGTCCGCCATGGCTACTGAATACTTATCCCAGCGATGAAAGGGATGTAGAAAATGTTCCGGCACCATATGGATTAAACAGATCTGATCCTATTTCTTATATCAAGCAGGCAAAAGCTGCATTTCAACTAGCAGCCAGATATGGCAGGAATAAAAATATTGATCCATCATTGATGGTAGTCGACAAGACCATCCGATGGACAGGAGATGTATCGAATGTTATTAAGATAGGACTTGGAACAGTTAAGTATATTGAGTGTGACAATGAACGTGACAAATGGTGGAAAGGAAAAAAAGCACAGCAATCTCCAGAAGAATATGCTGCTAATATGTCAGCATTTTACGATGGTGACAAAGGCAAGCTAGGAAAAAATGTGGGCGTTAAAACTGCTGATCCCAATATGATGGTCGTATTAGGTGGCTTAGCAAATCCTGATCCTGATTTTGTAATCAAGATGATCGAATGGTGCAGAAAAAACAGAGGAACCAAGCCAGATGGCTCAGTTGATTTGTGTTTTGATATCATCAATTATCACTTTTACGCTAATGATGCGAGCACAAATGATGGTAAAGCATCAGTCGGCATCGCTCCTGAACTTTCTTTAAATGCTAAAATAGCCAAAGAGTTTATAAAAATGTCTAATAAATATGCGAATAACATGCCTGTATGGATTACAGAAACTGGTTATGACATTGGTCCGAAGACACCGCAGCGAGCAATTCCTATAGGCAATAAAAATTCACAGGTCACACAAGCTGATTGGAACTTACGTGCTGCATTTTTATATGCAAGAACCGGATTAAAAAAATGCGTATTCTATATGCTAGACGATGTAGATCTGAATAGTACAACGCAATATAATTCATCTGGTTTTGTAAATTCAGATCGTAGCAAAAGACCTGTTAGCGATTATTTCTTACAAACGAAGAAACTTATTGGCAATTACAATTATACTTCAACTATAAACGGAGATCCTATTGTAGATCTGTATAAGTTAGATAAAAAAGAGGTTTATGTGCTTACTATACCTGATCAAAAAGGGAGAACTGCCAAGTACGAACTTAATCTTGGTAATGCCAAACAAGCTATAATTCATACCCTACAAATTGGAAAAAATGAAATGCTGAGTACAACAGTAAATACGACAAATGGGAAGCTTGAGGTTGAAGTGACTGAGACTCCCATATTTGTTGAAAAGCTATAAAAAAGCAGCCCTTTCAGACTGCTTTTTTATTATTATCTATTAAAGGAAGTACAGTATATTATTTTACTGCACCTGGACATTGATTAACTTCAACCATCCTTCCGTAGTAATATCACCATTAACCGCCAAACGTATTCCGGGCTGGTTATCTTTAGTTGCATCAACAATAGCCACTGCCCATGTGTATGTCCCAGCTGGCACTCCTAATGCAGTTTTTAGCTCGTATTTTACGGGAGTGTTTTTTAACCAACCAGAAGGCTCACTATCTTTATCTATAAAAACTTTCTTTACACTGCCACTAGCATCCAACAGAGCAAAAGCAACTTTGTATTTAAAATTCCATTGCGGGATATTATTTGGAAAATAACCCCATCCCATATTTCTCCAACGGTGAGTAATGGTTATTTCAGTATTGCTATCTGCTGTTTCTGGCAAATAAACCTGATCTGGATAAAGACGATACCCCCCTTCGGAAATAAAACGTTGCACCAATGCGAAAGATTTAGTGAACCAGCTTTCCGTATCTCCCACACGAAAATCCATCATGTTTACAGCAGCTTCCAATGAAGCGTCAAATTCACCTTTTCTTACATCTTCGGGATGCCCTTCTCTGTATTTACCACTTGGATCTGTCCAATAACGATGTGTACCACTAGTAATCCAACCACCTTCCATTACTATCGGCCTTTTATGGTTCCACGCTTTAGCAAAAGCCTTTTCCCAACTCGTATAAAATTCAGTCATTCCGAAAGCATCTTGACGAAGACTATATCCTTTATTTATCATTTTAGTTAGTAATCTGTCCGAATTGGGATTGGCACTACCCCAGCTTACCGGATCTCCAACTACACGATGATAATTGATCAAAAGTGGAATCTTAGTAAAGGTCTTAACATAAAGATCAGAGATCCAGTCTATCACTTCCTCCTTGGCAACTTCAATATTTAAGCTGGGTACAGCTGGATTTTCATAAATTACATTATGCGCTTCACCCCATTTACCCAAGCCGTAAGCATCAATAAATGAAGTTTTCTTTGGATCATTAAAATCCTTTGCCAACTCTTCAATAAATTTAGCATAATGCTGTCTGAAAATTGGATCTTGTGGATAAGGAGTCCTTCTATTTGGGAAAGAAGGATTCTCAACATAGTATTTAGCCCCGGCGTCAAACACAAATTGAGGGGTATTCAGGCCCTGGTCACGTCCATCTACTACAATACGAAAAGCAATTGGCAAGCCTCGGCTTTCTGCTCCTTTGATCATTTTATAAAGAGCTGTACTCGGATTTCTCCAGGCATATACACCGTTCGAAGGATTGAATGTTGCCCAATTGGTACGAATGTAACAGGCCGAAGCATAATCTATCGCCTTTACTTTCTTACCTAAATCAGGCACATAATATTCAGTATCCCAATAAGACTCAATACCAGAGCCAGAGCCATACATTACCCATCCATTCATTGGATTACGAAAAGTAGAACTTCTGTTGTAATTAGGTTTTACCAATGTTCCCTCGGCTTGCTTCTTACCATCTTCAGCATTTTTTTTACAGGCAAAAACCAATAGACACAACACTGTTACCAATGTTTTTATGCCTGTTATTTTATAATTTATTTTTTTCATCTTAAGTAACCTTAAAGTTAATTTATACCCCATATCATTAGCTAAATCTTGTTTAGCGTTTTTCAGCGAGGATGGTCATATTTCTTAAATCAAACACCACAACATTAGTCGTTGCCGGAATTGTATAATAAGAATCTCGTTGGGCAGTGGTAGATCCTCCGGATAAAGAGGCAACTGTACCTAACACAAGAGAAAGTTCCTGTTTGGCTCCAGTGGCCGTAAGTGGACAGCTAAATGCATATGCCAGATTTTTGTTGTTATCATTTCCGCCATAGACAATGAATTTTGCCTTTCCTACTCTGCCACCAGTATACACCAGTATCTGAGGATCAGCTAAACTTACTTTACAGTCCATCTTTATTGGTGCTCCCCAACCATTAATTTCGCCGTGCATCCAAAGCTCTGCAACCGTCGTTGTCTGTGGTACAGAACCTTCTCCATTCCAATTCACAACTTTTGGCATAAGTACCTTAGCAGGCGAATAAATTGTAGTTGTGGCTTTTTGCATATTTACCACTACACGATATTCTCCAGCCGTTTCTATCTTCCATGAGAAGGCTGTTTCTCTCATTTTTATACCAACAGCAGTTCCATCATTTAATGCAGTACTTGCATCAGCAGAAGCAATGTAATTGGTTGCGCCATCGTATTCCACAGGAATTTCCAGGTTACCCGGCTGAAGATTTAACACATAAGCATATTGATTTAGATTTTCAAGTGTTTTGGGCATTTCAATTCTATTATTTCCCGGGACTGCACTTCCTCCTAAAAACACTTTATCAGCATCAAAAACTACTGTTCTGATAGGTGTTACATTTACTCTTATAGTTCGTACTTCTGGTGCTTCAAAAGTGGCACCACCTTCCCATTCAGCAACTACCCGAAACTCAAGTGTGAAGCTTTTATTAGCTGGTATACCCCATTTTTCATTTGCCCAATTCTGTATTTGTTCGGAAGTAAAGCTTTTGCTATACACACCATCATCTTCATAAGTCATGATTGCGGTTGATGAACCAAAGTTATTACCTACCAAATCTAGCCTGGTAGTATAAGAAACCATATGGTCATCTGATTGCGGTCTGGCTGGTGCCCATGTGAATGTGACAATGTCTTTAGCGAGATTGTTTTCGTCCAATGCAATATCTGCTGACGAAACCTTAAGTTCCATTTTTTCCTGAACTTTTGGTATGTCTTTAATTTCCTTTTTGCAGGCCGAAACACAAAGCACAAAGCACAAAGACAGTAAGGTTTTATATATATAGTTTATTCTTTCCATGATATTATTAAATCAAATCAATCATTTATTGTTTGTACCCAGGATTTTGAGGGAATGGTGCATCTCTATTTGCATCTATAATTGCCTGAGGAATTGGCCATAACATATGGTCTTCATTCACTTTGTCTTTTATGGCTGGATTATATGTTTTTACACGATCAACGTACTTTTTGGTACGTACCAGTGTAAATCTTCTGCTTTCCTCTCCCACTAACTCCCGGATACGTTCATCCAATAAGAAATCCATATCCATTTGAGCTGCTCCTATATCTCCGGCACCTGCTCTCCTACGCACTTCATTTACTGCATCAGCTGCTTTTTGTGGATTGCTTTGTCCCAGGTAAGCTTCTGCCAGCAATAAATAAGTTTCTGCCAAACGAAACTTCATACGGTCTTTATAACTACCTGTTAAACTTAAATTTTCAGGACGTCCATAAAAGAATTTAGTAATGGCAGGAAACAACGTTTTTGTAGTAAACCACGTTTGCTCAGTAATTGGAGCCTTCTTTCCATATAGAGAAGCATCTCCTGCATTGTTATAATACCAATCACGTTTAATATTATAGTTTGAATTACGAATATCACTTGCATTAAAAATACCCGCAACATTCCCTGAAGCATTGGTACGGTTTGTACCTAACCACCATCTCATTGGTACTAATTGTGCAATTCCACGACCGCCCAAAGTATCAGCTAAAACAAAACCACTGATCGACGAATAATTAGGTATCCATGCCCTACGCGTCCAATCGTCAGAGTTAGTACCACCTCCTACAGTATTAAATTGAAATTGTAAAACCCAAATACTTTCTCTATTTGCACTTTTCCTATTTTGATTATTTTCTAAAAACAGATCACTAAATACGTCACCAGCTTTGTCTTTATTTACACCAAACCTTGTTTTCATCAGGTTATAATAGCCACTATTAATTACAGCTAATGCAGCTTGTTCTGCAGCAGGATAATCGCCTTGTAACAAGTAAATTTCACTTAGTAAATGACTAGCGGCCCACTTCGTTAACTTTCCTTCTTTAAAACTTGCTACATCTGGATTTATTGGTAAATTTTCTACAGCAAATTTCAAATCATCTACCATATGAGCTATTACCTCTGCTTTAGGTGTACGTGTGAAATTCAGTTTAAAATCATATAGAATAGTTTCTACATATGGCACATCTCCGTAAAGATAAACCAGGGTACGATAAGCATATGCCCTGAAGAAACGTGCCTCAGCCTGGAAACGTGCTTTATCTGTCGGCAAATCCCAATTGGTATTTTTCTCTGAATAAACCAGCATTAAATTAGCTGAAGAGATTAAACTGAAGGCCCAATTCCAGTAAGTACCTACAAATCTTTCTGTGGGCGTAAGCGTTAAATTGGCAAATGCAGTTAATGATGCATCGCTATTAAATACATCTGCAATATCTGTGGCTGCCTGCAAAGATTCATATGGAGTAGCACCATTATGAATAAAAGCTCCACCTTCTCCATATGTGTTGTATTCTGAACGCGTAAGTGCATAGAGACCCGCACTACCCACTTCAAAGCCATATGTACTGGTGTAGGTATTGGTTGGCGCTAATTCCGTTTTTAACTCTTCATCCAAAAACTTTTTACAGCCACTGAATGAGACTAATATGATAAACGCGATGCTTATTGTTATGATATTTTTCATTTTCGTGTCGTATTAAATTAGAAGTTTACATTTAGGCCGAACATATAAGACCGTGCAGTTGGATAAGAGGCCATCCAGGTATTGTCGTAATTGAGCACTTGCCTGATGTTAGAGAATGTATGTAAATTGTTGACACTAGCATTTAGATCTACTCCGCCCACACCTATTTTCTTGGTAATGTTTTGCGGAATTCTATATCCGAAAGTGATGTTTTTAACTTGTACATAATTCACTTTTTTGTAGTAATCATGTCCAGCAGTGTTTAGATAGCCTGGAGAAACAATAGTAGCATTAGGGTTTTCTGGTGTCCAATAATTGGCACCATGTACATAATTGGTAATTCCAAAGGTCCATGCTCCCATATTTGCCATGTGATCTTGACGCCATACTCCAAAAACCCCGGTTACCAGTGCCGATGCATAAAAATTCTTATAGCTTAACCGATTGGCAAATGAGGCAGTGTAGCGTGGGTTTTTAGAGCCAATGATCTTTCTGTCACTAGTCGTAATCACTCCATCACCATTTACATCTTCTAATTTGGCAGCACCCGGAGCACCACCTGGTTGAACACTATAATTTTCTCCAGTTTGCCATATCCCAATCATGTTATAGTCAAAAAAGACTCTTAATGGTTTACCTATATACCAGTTATTACCGATATCATCAATTCCATCACCTCTTAGTTCTACAATCTTATCCCTATTTAAAGAAAAAACAGCTGTAGAGCTCCACTTGAAATCCTTTCCATCCAGGTTGATTGTATTTAAAGTTAACTCAATCCCCTTATTTTGGGTTTCACCAACATTATCCCAAATTTTACTATAACCATTCATAATGGGAACGGTACGAACCATCAACAAATCTTTTGTTCTGGCCTGATAGGCATCAATGGTACCACTTAGCCTATTTTTAAACAGCTGAAAATCTAAACCGATATTTGCCGAATAGGTCGTTTCCCATTTTAGGTTAGGATTCCCCACACCATCACTAGCCAGGTAAACCGTATTTACAGCTGTCCCATCATCCCCCCAAATGTATTTCACGTTCGAATATAGACGGTCTAACGATTGATATTCTCTAATAGCCTGGTTACCATTAGCACCATAAGAGGCACGTAGTTTTAACATATCTACCCATTTCAAATTATCTTTTATGAAACTTTCCTGACCAATATGCCAGGCAACGGCAGCAACTGGGAAAAATGCAAATTTATTATTTATTGCAAAAACTGAAGCACCATCTGTACGACTTGTTAATGTGAATAAATATTTACCTTTATAACCATAATTAATACGTCCCATATAAGATATCATCGAATTTTCAACTATACCAGAATTAACAATAACATTGCGTGCAGCAGTATGCATCATAAAATACTCCGTATCATCAGTTACAAAACCTTCTCCACTTTGAGAAGAACTTACATTCTGAGTTTTCTGCAGACTGAATAAGCCTGTGAAATCAATACGATGATCACCAAATTCCCGTTCGTATTTTAAAAGGTTTTCCCAGGTGTAATCGGTATAATTCGAATTGCTGATAGAAGCCTTACCTCCTACTAAACCTGCCTGCTCTCTACCATCAAAAGTATCACGTCCGTAATATGTTCCATTAAAACCGCTTCTATAATTATATCCAAAATTAGATCTTAAAGACAAGCCTTTAACCGGCAACAAGATATTTGCGTAACCAGAAAGGAAGAAATTACGATTAATTTTATCTTGAATAGCATTCACATTACGCATCGGGTTAACGATAAGAGAATATTCCATAGGCTCTGGAACATAATTACCAGTTTCATCCTTATAACTTCCGTATGGACTCTGTTTTATCGCATGTTCTATATTTGGAGTAATCCCACCATCGCTTCTTTGTGTATATTGCAAACCTACACCAATGGTTAACCATTTATTAAAGGTCTGATCAATATTTGTGCTCATATTCAGACGAGATAAACGAGAATTATAGACCACGCCATCCTGATCCAGAGCAGCAAGTGAAGCCATATACTTGGTACTTTCTGTACCTCCGGAAATACTTAACTGATGATCCATTGTCACCGCTCTTCTAAAGATATAATCTTGCCAGTTGTTTGTAATTCCGTTTACATAGTTTCTACGTTCGGTCACACTGATAATATCTCCTGCAACAGGATCTAACAAAGAGCCAGTATATCCTTGCCTTAACCTACCAATATCCTGCTGAAAACGGATGTATTCATTCGGCCCCATTACATCTATCTGTTGCATTGGTTCGGCAACACCTAGCTGTCCGCGGTAATCAACCTGGGCCCTGCCCAGCACCCCTCTTTTGGTTTGTATTAAAATAACACCGTTAGAGCCTCTTGATCCATAGATCGCTACAGCCGAAGCATCTTTTAAAACAGTTAGATTTTCAATGTTGTTAGGGTCAAGGTCGACAAGAGAACCACTAAAAGGGATTCCATCCAGGACAATAAGTGGTTTGTTGTTTGCCGATATTGAGTTCTCGCCACGGATAAGCAGACTTTGGTCTTGACCTGGTGCCGCATTACCAGTTGTAATACTGAACCCAGCAACCTGACCGACTAAACGGTCCATTAAATTAGGTGTAGAAACCATACTCAATTGTTCTTTCCCCACCACTGCTAGTCCTCCAGTCAGATCCTTCTTCTTAGCAGTTCCATATCCTATTACAACCACCTGATCCAACATCTTATCTCCAGCCATCTTGATATTGATAATTCCTGATGGATTAACTTTAACCTCCTGTGCGTCGAAACCTATATAAGAGAAAAGTAACGTAGCGGTTGATGGCGCTTCGATAATATAATTCCCATCTACATCAGTAGATGTTCCTTTTGCAGTTCCTTTAACAAGTACTGAAACTCCAACCAATCCAACTCCTTTATCATCGGTAACTTTTCCTTTAACTTTGGCTGGATCTGTTGTTTGTGAATAGCTGTAATTTGTTGCCAGCAGTAGTACCGCAACAACCAGTAGCCAGCTTTTGAGCTTAATGTGTAATTCTTTTATCATTTAGATTTATTTTGGTTAGGATTAAATTTTTACAATTTGTTTCTTCAGCCAGTAGGATTGAAGAAAATTTTTAGACTTCTATAATGAAGATGGATAATAGCGAAGGCTATCAATTGATTAGATTTCATACTTAGCTTGGTTTATTATAAATGGTTAGAACAAAACTATACACATCCACCATCCAGAGGGTTCGTTTTTGTACGAAAATGGTTTGGTTTTGTACATATGAGGATACAAATGCTTTTTTTAGCAAGAAAAACACATCACACCAATATCTAATTTGTAATAGTTTTTACATTGTCAACCACCACAGAATCACTTTGCAAAATATCTATAGCTGCTCCTTCTCCGATATAGAAAATATCCCTGAAACTTGCATCTGATATCCCTTTAGCTTTTACTGGCTGATGACTAATGACATTTTGAACAAATAGCCCTTTAATATGACCAGCATATTCTACAACCAACCCCTGTTTAGATAAGGCATTGATTACCATATTTTCAATAAAAACATTATTTATTTTAAGTTTACCAACTGGCATTATACGGATGGCCCGGTGCGAAATAGAATAGAAATCCTGCCAGTTCTGGAGATAAATATTTGAAATATTATCTCTATCTCCTGCATAAATTGAACCACTCACAACATTTACATTTTCCTCTCCGGCTCCAATACCAGTATCAGTTAAGCCAATATTGATAAAATCGTCGCCGCTTTTACCTTTACAATTTGCAATAATGATGTTCTTACAGCCAAACCTAACACCAAGCCCATCTTGGTTCAACACTTGTTTTTCTGCTCCTGCAACATTGATGGTTTGTCTCACATTGAAAGTCATATCTTTAACTGTTCCGTTTGTACAACGCTCTAAAACTAAACCATGAGCATGATAATCCTTTAGCACAATGCCACTGATTTCAAATGCATCTACATGAGCTAATATAATAGCGTGGTTACGCCATCCTCCTTTTTGGTTTTCGACCGACTTACCCGCATCACTTCCGTAGGATTGTCCGTAACCTTTCGGATTTATAGATAAAGTTTTGTTATGATCTCCTGTAGATCGAGGATTATTGGCTCCTTCCAAAAGGACATTTCCTTTCCCTATTATTTTAATGTTTTTTAACAATGCAATTTCCGTTATCCCCAATCCCGCGTTTGCTGATCGAATGAAATTATCCCTACACTTATCTGATAATTTGATTTTACAGTTATTTAGTTCCAGTTCAAAATCTCCAGGTAACAGAATAGCCTGATCTATCAGCCAAACATTTGTTTTTTCTATGGCATCATATCTCGGAATAACTACTTTCCCTTTACTATTTTTGGCGTCGTTAATTGCCCTTTGAATACGCTCTGATTGGCTTCCAGTAGCATACATATTGGGGCTGAGATAGGTTTCATCTGTATTTTTGATTTTATCTACAGCTACTGAACTGAAACTTTGAATACATATGCAGAGCATTAAAAATGCTTTTTGGAAAATCGCCATAACTATAAATTTGTATTGATTATACATTCTAACGGTAAGGATACTTGTTTTTTCTATTATTTTAATGAGTATTTACAACCTTTTCTTCAACCTGGTTAAAGCTTCGAGATAGTAATAGTCAGCATAAGTCAGGGGCACATCTACCTCCGACTTCAATGGATATGCACCTGTACTGTGTTTCAATATAAAAGCCCCATTTTCACCTAATTTTGAGGTATATTCTTCTGATGCAAGTGTTCTTATCTGTGTTTCAACTACCTGCATATACTTCTTTTTCGATTGAGCATCTACAAAATCGCTAAGTTCAGTTAAAGCAGAAGCCATCAAAGCAGCGGCAGAAGCATCACGTGGTGTATTGGGTATCTGTGGAGCATCATAATCCCAGTAAGGGATAAAATCTTTGGGCATACGCGGATGATTAATTAAAAAATCAGCGATATGCATTGCCTGGGCCAAATATCGCTTATCTTTTGTTTCTCTATACAGATAAGTGTAACCATATAGGCCCCAAGCTTGCCCACGACTCCAGGCAGAATCATCTGAAGTACCTTGGTGCGTTTGCTTCTTGTGCGGCACTCCAGTTTTCCGGTCGTAAGAAACAACATGATAAGAACTATAATCCGGACGAAAGTGGTGCTGCATTGTTTTATCTGCATGAGAAATTGCAATTTTTCTAAAGCTTTCATCTTTGGAATAATCAGCAGCCCAAAGCATTAATTCAAGGTTCATGAGGTTATCGATAATTACAGGATATTGCCAAACCTCCGTGTTATGGTCCCAAGAACGGATCAATCCAACCTTTGGATCAAAACGGGTAGCCAAGGACTTAGCACCGGTTAATAACACCTCTTTATAGCGTTCCTCCCCAGTAATGCGTAAACCATTCCCGAAACTACAATAGAGCATAAACCCTACATCGTGATTGTCTGTTGTGTATTTCTCTCGCTCTACCCTATCGGTATACAGCTTAGCATATTTCAGTACATCTTGATTTTGGCTATGTTCAAAAATATACCAGAGTGAGCCCGGAAAAAAACCACTGCACCACCATCTTGAATCTGATGAAACATCTTTACCATTTTCAAAAGACTTAGGGAGTGTACCCTGCTGGTCTTCATACTTTTTTGCCATAATTAAGCTTTGCTGTTCTGCAAAATCAAAGGCATCATTTACTACTTTTTTAAGGGGTTGGGCATTTATTCGCCCAGTCTGAATTAATGCCACAAAAAATAGCAATGCGAAAAACTTTCTAGTTTTGTTCATACACTCGTTCGGTTTAATATTGGTATTTCCAAAACTAATATAAACAAGAACCTAGAAGGGTTCGTTTTTGTACGGAAATGGTTCGCTTTCGTACATTAAACAAATATTTGACTATTTCTTAGCAGTAGCAACAGGAGATTTCTTCTTAAACTCCGAAGGACTTAATTCGAATTGTTTTTTGAAACAAACACTGAAATACTTTGCATTATTAAATCCAGTTTGATAAGCTACTTCTGCAACATTGAGGTCTGATTTTTCCAACAAATAAGCACTTCTTTTCAATCGGATATTTAAAATAAACTCCTTGATAGACATACCTACAATATCATGGATTTTCTGATAAAGGATTGTCCGGCCAACATTCATATCAGAAACGAAATCTTCCACCGAATAGTTGGCGTTGGCTATATTTTCTTCTATCACCTTCATTGCTTTTATCAGAAGCTCTTCATCCATTGAAGTGATGGTCACGTTAGAAGGATCTACCTGGATACGTTTACTATATTTTTCCTTTAGCTCCTTTTGATTTTTCAATATGGTTTCCGTTTGTTGCAACAGGTAATCTACATCAAAAGGTTTATCAATAAATACACTTGCGCCATATTCTAAAGCCTTAATCTTACTCTGATTATCTTCTACATTACCGGAAATCATGATAATTGGAATATGACTGGTTTTAAAATTTTGTCTCAAACTACGACAAAGCTCAAGGCCATTGCGATTTGGCATAACCAAATCTGTAATAATCAATTGTGGATAAATTTTTTCAGCTTTAATCAGGCCTTCCATCCCGTCCCTTGCCGTGTAAACATTGTATTTTTCAGACAATCGTTGTTCTAAATAAGCACGCATTGCAGGATCATCTTCAATTAAGAGCAGGCTATCCGTTCTACTGGCATAAGTTGTTGAATTTTCTGGTTCTGTATTACCCAGCATAATATCATCGATTTCAGAAATCGTATAATCGTAAACATTCCACTGCATATCTCCGGAACCCGCTTGTCTCTTCAGCGGCAGCATAATAGTGAAGGAAATTTTGTCAATCTTATTCACCATCCAAATCTTCCCTCCCAGTACATCTACCAGTTCTTTTACAATGGCCAATCCAAGTCCGGAGCTTTCTTCAAATGTAGGTCTGTGCGATGATAAGCGGTTAAACGAAGTAAATAGCGTAGCAATCTCCTCTTCTGAAAAACCATCTCCACTATTTAAAACTTCTATAGAGACATATTCATTTTCCTCGCTCAATTCGGGAGACAATCGTTCCTTTTCCTCATCAGTAGAATTATAAATACGTACACCAACATATCCTTTATTTGGTGTATATTTTAATGCATTTGAGAAGAGATTAGTTAAAATCTTCTCTATAATATCATAATCAAAAGCTACGTACAAATTGTCTTTATGTGCAGATATATTTGTTTCAATTTCCTTCTTATTGGCATATAATTCAAACAGTCCAAAAACATCTCTTACAAAGTTGATAAAATCTCCAATTTGCGGGTTGAGCGTAATCTTCTGACTTTCAATTTCCCGGAAGCGCAGCAGTTGGCTGATCATCCGCTGTATCCTATTTACATTCTTTTCTATAAGCCCCATGTATCCAATTGTCTGATCATTTGGAGCCAGTGTTTCTTTTAATTGTTTAAGCGGCTGAAGCACCAGAGTTAATGGAGTTTTCAGGTCATGGGAAATATTGGTAAAGAAATCAGTTCGAGCTTGATTCAACTCCCGCATATTTTTTTCTTTTAAAGCCTCTAAAGCCAATCTTTCTTTGAATACCTTTTTATTGGTGTAGTACCGTGTAATGAAAAAAAGTAAAGCAAAAGCAATTGCTCCATAAAAACAATAAGCCCACCAGGACAAAAAGAACGGCGGATCTACATGTATATAAAGTCTCGATATTTTATCTCCCCATAAGCCATCGTTATTAGATCCCTTTATTTCAAAAGTATAATCGCCACTAGGCAAATTAAGGAACTGTACAGATTTTTGTTTGGTATTGATGATTTGCCACTTTTCGCTGAGTCCTATCATGCGATAAGCGAATTGGTTTTTATCAGCAGATAAATAACTATTCGCTGAAAACCTGATTTCTACATTAGATTCTTTGCTTGAAAGTTTAATTCTGTCATCTTTATGATTGGATAAACTGGAGATATCTTTAGCTAATGGAGAATTTTTAGAATTGGCATTAAGTTCTATATTATTGACAAAAAAACCTGTAAAAAAAACCTCAGGCTTTTGAGGATTTTTATTCAGATAGGAGGGATCGAAAAGTACGAAGCCACTTGTTCCACCAAATAACATTTCACCTTTAGAAGTTTTATATGCTGCACGTATATAAAATGATCCGCAGCTATTCTCCCGATAAAATCTCGCCTTTTCAAATCTTTGTGCTTTCCAATCAAAATAGTATAAACCATCACTTGTACTCATCCAAATATTTTTAGAAGCATTATCTTCTAATATGCCGAATACCATTTTTGCCGGAAAACCATTGCTGTTACTGTAATTTACATAAGTTCCATCAGCTTTTAAGACATTTACACCTTTGCCTGATGTACCCAACCATAAATCGCCATTTGAAGATTTATAATAGCTATACAAATGATTAGCCGAATAAGATGCATTTTTAACCAGATAATGCTTAAGTACTTTTAGCGAATTTCGATCTACAATAAACAAACCCTGGTGGGTAATTAAACGGAGATTATTTTGCCTGTCAATATCAACCGCCTCTACTTCCAAACTTATTTTTTTATTATCTGCTCCTACTACCTTCACCATTTCTATGGAGCCTTGCCCATTTCTTTTATAAAAAAATGGTCGATCTGGGTCCGTCATCCACCAGGAACCATCACTGTCCTTCACAAAATCGTAAACGGTAAGTAACTGCTTACTTTCCGGAGAAATAAAACCAAGGTCACCGAATCTCTTTCGGTCCATATCATACGATGTAATACCACCGCCAAAAGCCGAAATAAATAAGCGCCTATTCTCCTGGTCAAACCTCAGGCGCTTAATCATATTTGAATTTGGGGAATTGCCCTCCGACTTCATAAAATGACTGAAAGAATCATTTTTTCTATTCCAATAATTCAGGCCACCACCTTCAGTTCCAATCCATATATTGCCCAAATGATCCTCCTGAAAACTGCTAACAATTGGATGATTGAGTCCACCAAGACTAGGATTGAAATAACGTACCCTTGAGTCATAGAGCGAACAATAAGCAACCTTACCACCGTAAGTACCTATCCATGCACCTTGATCTGGATCAGCATAAATTGTCCAAATCGAATTATTCGGTAAAGAAAAGGCATCATTTAGGTTCATTCGCAAGAAACTGCTGCCCTCAACTGCCGGATCATAGAGAAAAAGGCCAGCTTGCGTTGCCACCCATATCACCCCTGTTTGGTCAATATAGAGCTTTTTAGAAAGTACAGATCGATTTCCAGCAACCTCAATCGGAATATGACGCTTAACTGTTCCTGTTTCATCAGTTACGTAAATACCACCTTTTTGCGTTAAGATATAATATAATCCTTTGTATACTAAAGCATCATTTACAGAACTTACAGTTCCTCCGAAATTCGAAAACGGAACTAATCTGTGCTTAGCAATTTCTACTTTATGCAGCATCGCATCCTGAGAGATATAAATGCTCCCATTTAAACTGATCAGGTTATTGAAATTTTTATTTTTGGGCAACACCAATCCCTGCAGTTCCTTACTTTCCTGATCGTAAAGCATAACACGATCTTCAGAAAGTATGTATAGCTTACCATCATTATTCAAACAGACAGAGCGTATCTTTCCTGGTACAACCACATTAAAGGAAAATTTCTCATAGTCAAATTTCAATAAGCCATGTCCAGTTCCCAGGAATAGGTTTCCTTTTTTATCTCTAACTAAAGAACCATACCCCCATTTTAATTTGGGTTTAATAGCAAAAACAATATCATTTAATTGATAGAAGTTATTGCCATCGTACATGAACAATGCATCAGGCCCTGTATACCATATTCTTCCCAGGCTATCTTTTGCAATACTTTGTATTCCGCCGTAGTAAGAAGTTTCGGGCATTAAATGAAACCTGTACTTCGATATATCAATTGCAAAGACACCTTGTAAAAGAAAAACTATAAAGAAAGCAACCAGACTGTATTTTTTCATTTAGCCCTCAATCTACAACTTCTATTTTAATTTTATTATTATCAACTTATTTAATGCTGTCATAATATTCCTTCATCATGTACCAGGCTTTTTTCCTGTATCCTTGATCAGAGACCAATCCTTTACGGTTCCAACCTTCTTGATGAGTTGGGTGAAAGCGGAATGGAGAGCGAAAATCGAACAATATCCATGGTGAAGTTCCCCTCAGATTTGGAATATGTTTAAACATTTCCAGGTTGTCCTTGTATAATGTAGCTTGATAATCCTCACTCCATGAACTCACTACATCAGCATCTCCGGTTTTACCATAAAGTGCCTCGGCACCAAATTCAGAAACAATTAAAGGCTTCCCCTTTGCCACATCCCAGGTAGCTTTATCTGGTGATATTGGCCAGGGATGATACCATCCCATATACTTGTTAATTGCTATAACATCCAATTCTTTAATAAATGGATCATCCATGACAAATACATGCCTGTCGCGGTTAAAACGCACTAAATCAAAAGCCGCTATAATTAGCCTGGTAGTGTCTACCGACTTACATTTTTCTATCAGATATTTAAGAAATATATTTCGTGACTTGGAGGGTTGCGTTTCGTTAGCTACACCCCAAAATGTTAATGCACATCGATTTTTATCACGCATCACCATTTCAGTTATCATCTTACCTGCTTTTTCCTTAGTTGCTTCATTTTCGAAATCTATGCCTTGCCATATTGGAATCTCCTCCCATAGTAGAAAGCCCATTTTTTCCGCCATTCTTACGATATATTCATTCTGCGGATAATGCGCCAATCGAATCGTGTTACATCCCAAAGCCTTAGCTTCAGACAACAACATTACAGCATCCGCTTGTGAAAAGGCTCTCCCTTTACGTTGTGGTATTTCCTCGTGAAAAGATATTGATTTCAAAAATATGGGTTTGTCATTCAGAAAAATATCTTCGCCCTTTACCCAAACATTACGGAAACCAATCTCTTCCTCTACCTTATCTTTTTCTGTAGAAACTTTAACGCTATATTGCTTAGGAGACGCAGGTGACCAACGCTGTAGATTTTTAACAATAAATGAAGCTTTAACTTCACCATTCGAATTTGTTTTAAGCGTTTGTTTGAGTTTCAATTCAGGTATTTCTATAGTTACAGACATATCAACTGATTTTTCGGAAAGTTTCACCGTCGCATCTATTTTATCTGCTTTATGTTTATCCAATTGGATAAAGTAATCTTCTATAAAAACATCTGGTGTATTTACTAAAAACACATCCCGTGTAATACCGCCGTAGTTCCACCAATCAAATGCCATTGCCGGAATCGCATCAACCGTACGTGTGTTGTTTACTTCTACCGCCAGAAAATTGTCTTTTTCTTTTACAACATTGGTTACTTCTATTTGAAATGGTGTAAAGCCACCTTCATGCTTTCCAATTTCCTTTCCGTTGAGATAGATTTTGCAACGATAGCTAACTGCTCCGAAATACAAGAAAAGACGTTTATCACTTTCTTTCACAACATCAAACCTGCGCGCATACCAAACCGTTCCTTCATAATATTTAAGTTCAGGCATTTGGCTGTTCCAATCTGATGGCACATTTAAACGATACCCATTCTCGAAAGAATATTCATAAAAGTCAGTTTTACCTTCAGGCTTTTTATTGAGATAGATTTCATTTTTCCTACCCTGATCATAAAGGTCAATAATAGCATCCCATTTACCATTTAGCGATTGCACATTCCGTCCGTAAACGTTAGTAATGGTTTGTTGGGCGGCTAAATCAGAAAAAGTTAATGTAAAGAGGATGGCAAATACGAGGTTTAATAATTTCATTTTTATGATTGTTACTTATTTATTTGATAGCTGTACATCACAAAGTCATTGATCTTAGGAAGTGTAACTTCAATAGCACCATTTTTACCAACTGTTGTATCAATAGCTTTTCCATTCCCTAAAACAGGTGTACATTTCACCGTAGTTCCCACAGGTAACCAGGTCTTTATAAATCCAGTTGCCTCAGGCGTATTTTCGCGATAAAAGATAAAATATCCTCTACTTCCGTTTACAGATTGAAAGCCAGTCCAGGATCTGCCAGAAGGCTCATCACCTATAGGAAGAATAGTTCCCAAATGAAAATCATGCTGGATCTTGCGGTAAGACTTGATCAGATCTTTAATTTTTAATGCTTCCTTAGGCAAACCGCTCCCTTCAAACCATGCCAATGGTTGCCCTGCCATAGTTGTTGCAAATAAATATTCGAAAGAATGATTATTCGGAGCGAAGATATCTTTCCCATACTTTTCAGTATTTCTCCACTTATTTAAAAACTCAATCTGAAGTTTTTCTGCCGGAACATACTTCGCTAATTGCCAGATGTTTCGCAGTGTCCAGTATGGATAATAATTCTGCCAATCTGAATAACGATTCTCCAGGAAAACATTGCCATACTCATTGAAAGTATAATATCCTGCCCTTCGGCCGGCTGTTGCATCCAGATTAAACACTACATTATTATTTGTCCTTTCCAGTACGCGATCAAATAGTTTCCTCAGGTTAATTTCTGATTGTTTAGTTGGAATGGCTAATCCATCAATCTTAAAAGTTCGGATACCATATTCCTCATACAAATTTACCAATGCCTGTACATCTTTCTCCCAGTCGGCATAGTCGTTCTGCACACTCGGATTAAACCAAAGACAAATCTCTATGCCCAGTTCTTTGCCTCTTTTTACAATTGGATGCAAGCCATTTGGATATTTTATCGGATCTGGTTTCCAGTAATTGGGATTATCCCAGATATTTTTAAACGAACCTTTGGCTAAGGCAGAGTTTGGACTTTTCCCGATCTGCCAACCATCATCTATCTGAAAATGCGAAATACCCAATTGTGCTGCTTTTTCTACTTCCAGTAAACTGAATTTCTCATTTATTTTCGAATCCTGGCTTCGATCGCCCCAGGTATTCATCATCACCATCTCATCACGTTGCGGCAATAATTTCCTGATATTTTTCTGATAACTACGTAAAGCAGTTAGCTGTTGAAATTCGGAACCGCTATAAACACCAATGACTACACTATAGGCTTTAGTCCATTCATTTGCCTTGATATCTTTAGCTGTCAACCCTAATCCAGCAGTCGAAAAATGGCCGAAATCAGTAGTGAAATCATAACCGTTATATGCCAATTGCACACTAGATGTTGGCGCTTCTTTTAAAAAGAAAAACCCTTTATTGTTTTCCATATTGTGTGCCAACAGCAAATTACCCCTATGGGAAGTCTTACGGTAAGGGATGATATTTTTTTCCTGAACCAAGTTGTTATTCCAATCCGTAACGTCGAAAAATTCTACAATTTTCGCTTGCCAGTGAAATCCATCAAGTTTAATTTGATCCAATATTGCGGTCATCTGCTTAGACTTCATATCTTCATCAAACTCGATATTTTTCATATCTGCAGCGTTACCTGCTTTTCCATCAAATATTACATCTGTACTACCTTTCAAGTAAATATCACAAGCAATAGCCGGGCTATTATCGTAAACACGATACACTTTTTTGATGCCTAAAGTACCAAGAGAAAAACCTGTTTCAACAGCCAGATACCGCGGATGAATAGCGTTCTCTTTTACTTCTTTTGAAGTATAAAAACCATTTGAAACATTGGTTTCTTTTGCAATATGAAAATCTGGAATTTTAGATCTGTTCAACCAAACTTGTTTCGATGATTTATCGGTTAAGCTGTGGGTAATCAGATTTCCATTGTTCCAAATAAATTTTCGTTCTATCAATTGGTTTCCAACTACCAAGGTATCATTATCTAAACGACTGTAATACTTAGTCTGTCCTTCGGCAGAAAAAAAGGGGAAGAAAACGGATAGAAGTAAAAATATTTTTCTCATAATTATTTTACTTGAACACTTGCAAGTTTTACCCAACCACTGTCAGTAACTTTATTATCAACAGCTAACTTAATACCTGGCTTATTTTGATCTGTAGTATCGACAATGGCCACAGCCCAAGAATAATTTCCTTTTGGGAGACTTACCTTTTGTTTAAAATCATAGGATACAGATTTATCTTTTAACCAATTGGATGGTTCGCTGTCCTTATCTACAAAGATTTTTGCAACCTTATTTTTTGCATCCAATAGTGCAAAAGCTACTTTAAACTTATAATTCCATTGAGGGATATTGTTAGGACAATAACCCCAACCCATATTTTTCCAACGATGAGTAATTGCAGCAGTAGCCCCAGACTTAACTATTGTGGGCAAACTGATTTGATCAGGATAAAGACGATAACCTCCTTCAGACACAAAACCCTGAACCAAAGGAAAAGCCTTCTCGAACCATGAATCTGTATCTCCCGACCTAAAGTCCATCATATTCACCCTCGCTTCGGCCGAAGCGTCATATTCACCTTTCCTAACATCTTCTGGATGGCCTTCTCTATATTTTCCACTCGGATCTATCCAATAACGGTGAGTTCCAGACGTAATCCAACCACCTTCCATAATAATAGGTCGTTTAAAATTCCATGCTTTAGCAAACTGCTTCTCCCAATCCTGATAATAGCCAGTCATACCGAAAGCGTCATGTCTAAGACTATACCCTTTATTAATTGCCTTGATTAATAACCTCTCACTATTTGGATTAGCTGGGGCCCAGCTTTCCGGATGACCTACCAAACGATGATAATTGATGACCAAAGGCACTTTAGTAAAAGTGCGGGAGTATAAATCGGCTACCCAATCCAAAACTTCTTCTTTATATTTTTCTATTCTTTCCGGAGTAGCAGTTTTAGGATCTTCATATATGACATGGTGTGCTTCTCCCCATTTTCCAAATCCATAAGCATCAATAAATGAAGTTCGCTTGGGATCATTGAATTCTTTAGCTAAAGCTTCTATAAACTTCGCATAATATTTCCTGAAGACTGGATCTTGAGGAAAAGGTGTTTGTCTATCTGGATATTTTGCATTTTCCACATAATATTTCGCACCTGCATCAAACACAAATTTTGGGGTATTCTGCCCTTGGTCACGTCCATCAACAACAATGCGGAAAGCGATAGGCAGTCCCCTTTTTTCTGCCCCTCTAATTAATTTACCTATTTTAGAATTAGCATCGTTCCATGCGTAAACACCTTCTTTTGGATTTAAAGAACTCCAACTAGTACGTATATAACATGCAGAAGCGTAATCTATTGCCTTTACTTTTTTATTTAGTTGGGGAACAAAATATTCCGTATCCCAATAGGATTCATCTGCATTGCGCGAAGCGTACATAACCCAACCATTTAGTGGGTTTTGCAAAACCGAATGCTCATTATATTTTGGGTTAACCAGAACAAAACTGTTTTCTTTGTCTTTTTGTTTTTTATTATTATTTGACTGGGAATATGCAATGAAAGGAAAGCATATAAAAAATATTAGTGCAGATTTAATCATTATTAAGGTTATTATTGGTTTTTATAATCTCATTAATTCAACATCATTAAGAGAATATTTTGTGGATTAGTAGGGACTTTAAGCAGGAAAGATCGCAATATGGCCATCTAGCTCTTGGGTAGCTTTTATCATACATTTAATTTGGTTAGGTTCGAAATTGTTTATTATGCCTTTTACCCAGCGTATACACTATTGGGTTAAAATACTATGTTGCGAAAGTATAGAAACAGTTCTTTCAGCATGGTACTAATTTGTCCAGAAATGGTTCACTTTTGTACGGAAAGCAATTGAAATACGTATCAATAGCAACTTCTGCTTCCTTTTGCCAAGGAATAACATCCTCCCTTCCCTCTTTTACCGAATACCTGATAACATAAATAAATGATTATTTTTATCTAAACGAATTGATTTTATGACCAAACGCTCTATCAAATATTTCTTTATCGCTATTTTCTGCATAATGGGTTGCAAGTCCCAGCAAATTGTATTTCCACCGAAAGTAATTTCAGCATATAATTACACAAAGTTCTGCGACCTACCTAACAATTTAAATCAGGATGTTGTATATACAAGAGGTATTTACCGTGGTGCAGAGGAATACTGGGGTTTGATTTCAGAAAATGGAGATTGTAAAAAACTTGAGTCGCACTTAGAATTGCCAATGGAATCCAGTTTAAAACCAAAATTTAGAAAACTCATAAGACAAGCACATTTAAGATATTGGAAGTATTATTTAATTGTAGATGTGGTTGGAAAGTTTAAAATGGGGGATACTATAATCACTCTAAGTAAGGTTTCAACTTCTCTTGTAGCAGTCCTTCACTATACCCTACCCAGGAATTGAGCACTATTCCTTCCGGAGAAATTACAACATAATGTGGAATGCCATTGACTCCATAGCGTGCAGCTATTCCAGTCATACCTTTACCATCGCTAAGGTTTAGCCAGCTGATTTTTTGGCTTAATGAAATCCTTTCCCAAATTTCTTTTTTAGTATCCATACTGATACTGACAACCAATAATTTATCTTTAGCTGTACTGTCTAACTGTTTGAGTTCTGGAATAGCCATCATACATGGTCCACAACCCACACTCCAAAAGTCGAGTAGCAGGTATTTGCCTTTATAGTCTTTAAGCATATGATTTTTACCATTAAGATCCTTGAGAATAGTATCTACCATGGGTTCACCTTTTTTAACAACCACTGGCGGATAGAGATAATTATTGATTTCTAATGCACTAAATTCAAGTTTTTGCTGTGGGGTTAACTTGTTAAACAAAGAAGTAACCGCTGGTCTAAGTGAACTTTTTTCGTTGTATCTCACGTCCAACGCCATTTCGATCATTTTTTTGAACCAGATGTCATTTACTTGAGCAGTTTTCAAAATGGAGATTTCCTTCTCAAATACTTTTTTCTGCCAAACTGATTCAATAGCTCTTAATGAGTCTATTTGAAAACGGATGATTTTACGTTCATCTGCAGATGCTTTACTCCTTTTTTGGAACAATAAACTAATCTGAACAGATAAACTTTGAATACTGTCTAACTCCTGTTTTGTTAATGCAGTGTATCTGTCCAACTCCTGCTGCCTGGGATCCTTACTAATTACATTCCAGGTTTTAAGAAAATAATTATCGCCAGATACCTGAATTTCAGAATTGGGACTTACCCAAACGCTAAGATATGTTAAAGGAAAATTTGCACTGTTTCCTATTAATGTGAATTCAGTTAATTCATTAATCTTTCCTGAGAAGTCAAATTTTCCATTTTTTACGGTATCCCTTGCAATGGTAACTCCTAAGTTGCCATTTTTTTCCAGTAAATTAATGATCTCGCCGTCTTTTACATTGCTGAGTGTTCCTTTAATAGTGTAATTGTTTTGCGCAACGGCCCAAAGCCCTTGAAAAATCAAACCTATCAATAAAGCGCTAATTGTATTGTATTTCATAATGATATTGTATGAGTTCAATTACTAAATGTAATAATTTGAACCGGGAAGTCTGATACTGATATTAAAGTGAATCCTTCTTTAGTATCTGTAATTTTCACAAAATCTACCATAATGGAATTCGTGCCCATTAAATTCTGGCTTCCAAACTATTCCAAGGTACAATTTTCAGTCCATTGCTTCTATTTTGAATTTGCTCACCACCATAAATGATGGCACCTCCTTCAGTGCCAGATATCTTTTGCCAGAACTTAAAATTCTTAAAGAACTCAGGAGTAATAGTTCTACTTGATTTAATTTCTACCGGATATAACGTCCCAGCATTATCTATAACCACATCCATTTCATTACCCACATTATCCCGCCAAAAATATAAATTCATTGGTTCATTTCTATTATACCTAGTTTTAATCATATCAGTAATTACATGATTTTCAAATAAGTTACCTATAGCCGAGTGTTTTTTTAGCTGTTCAGCATTTTGAATCCCCAATAGTGAGCAGGCCAAACCAGTGTCGTAAAAATACAATTTAGGCATTTTGACCAAACGTTTATTAAAATTCTGGTGATGTGGTTTAAGCAGATAAACAATAAAACTACTCTCCAGTACACTAATCCATGAAGTTATTGTTTTTGCATCTACACCAGTTTCATTGGCCAAGCTAGTTACATTTAATAATTGCCCAATTCGGCCGGCGCATAGCTTTACAAACCTTTCAAAAGCCCCCAAGTTATTTATATTTTTAATCTGTCGTACGTCACGTTCTACATAAGTCCGGATGTAATTTGACAACCATCTATTTTGTGAAATATGGTTATCATATATAGGGGGGTATCCTCCATTATATATGGCATCTTCAATACTTTGTTGTTCATTCGTTATGGTCGCAATCTCTTCTGTAGAAAATGGCAAAAGGTATAAATAACCTATCCTGCCCGCCAGGCTTTGAGAAATGTTCTCCTGCAGCAAAAAATTATTAGAACCGGTCAGTATAAATTTCCCTTTTTGCGAATCTTCATCTAATACTTGTTGTAAATAAGAAAACAGTTCCGGTACACGCTGTGCTTCATCAAAAATAGCTCCGTCGGCATATTGCGCTAAAAATCCCCTTGTATCCTCTGTCGCAAATAATCTATTATCTAAATTTTCAAGTGAAACATATTGCTTATCAGGAAATACTGTTCTGGCAAGGGTTGTCTTCCCAGACTGTCTAGGCCCTACAATAGCTATAGCCTTAAATTGGCTTGCCAGGAGTTTAACTTCTTCTGCTGCAATACGAGTAATCATACACAAATATAAACAACATTAATTAATTTTCTTACAAATCAGGAATCAAATTCCGGAATAACAAGAATCAAATTCCTGATTTGTAAGAAAACTTTCTTAGAAACAAAAAAAGCAGCTCTTTTCAGAGCTGCTTTCAAAACTTTGGGGTGGAATATGGGGCTCGAACCCACGACCCTCGGTACCACAAACCGATGCTCTAACCAACTGAGCTAAAACCACCATGTGTTTTTCAATGTCACAAAAGTACGATTAAAAATATCTTAATCAAATATTTTCATTCATTATTGCACACTTTTTTTTTAATCAATTATATTTCAGCTATTTGTTTTTTCAAAAAAATAATAACCACTTCCTACAAATTGATATTAAAGCTTAAAAACCTAGATTTGCTTAACATTATGATAGAAATTTATACAGACGGAGCAGCTAGCGGCAACCCAGGACCTGGGGGGTATGGAGTAATTTTAAGATCAGGCGCCCATTATAAAGAACTCAGTGCTGGTTTCCGTTTAACAACAAATAACAGAATGGAACTTCTTGCTGTTATTGTTGGCTTAAATGCTTTAAAAACACCCGGACAAGACGTAACAGTGTTCTCAGATTCTAAATATGTAATTGATTCTGTAGAAAAAAAATGGGTATTCGGATGGGTAAAAACAGGATTTAAGGGGAAAAAGAACAAAGATCTCTGGAAACAGTTTCTAAACATATATAAAATCCATAACGTAAAGTTTGTATGGATTAAAGGGCATAACAATCACCCTGAAAACGAGCGGTGTGATGTACTCGCTGTAGCCGCTTCAAAAAACAAAGCAGCATTGGGTATAGATAAAGAATTTGAATTGGAAAAAGCGCTCAATAATTAAAAAAGGTTCACAATAAAGGCAGCCTGGGCTGCCTTTATTGTGAATTATATAAAACCGCAATACTTTAATCGATTGATGAGCTCTGCTAACTAAGCTACCCCATTTAAAGACTTCACTTTAAGAGGCGAATTATTTTTATCTGCTGAAAATTCTGCCATCAGCTCTTCAGCAACTTTAACCATTTTAGGTGAACCAATAAAAATAGAGGTACGTTGATGTAACTCTGTAGGTTCAATGTCCATTATACGGTTAAAACCATCAGAAGCAACTCCCCCAGCCTGTTCTATAATAAAAGCCATAGGATTACATTCGTATAACAACCTTAATTTCCCATTCGGAGAGCTTGAAGTTGTAGGGTAAATATAAATACCACCTTTAATCAGGTTACGGTGAATATCACCAACCATCGATCCAATATACCTTGAAGTATATGGCCTGTTAGTAGCTTCATCTTCAACCTGTGCATATTTAATGTATTTCTTCACTCCTTCCGGAAAATGGACATAGTTACCCTCATTAATAGAATAGATATTGCCATCTTCTGGCACTTTCATATTTGGGTGCGACAAGCAAAACTCACCGATAGAAGGGTCTAAAGTAAAACCATTCACACCTTTACCAGTAGTATAAACTATCATGGTTGATGATCCATAAATTACATACCCCGCAGCAACTTGTTCAGTCCCCTTTTGTAATACATCAGCAATTGTTGCCATACCCTCGGTAGATTTTCTTCTGAAAATAGAAAAAATCGTACCCACAGCTACGTTTACATCAATATTTGAAGATCCATCTAATGGATCAATACAAACAATATACTTTGCATTTTTTGAAACCGGAGAATCTATAGGAACAAACTCATCCTCTTCTTCAGTAGCTACAATACAACACTCACCGCCACTGGTTAATGCACTGATAAATTGAGTATTTGCAAATACATCCAACTTCTGCTGCCCCTCACCTTGTATGTTTACCGTTCCTGCCGAGCCTAAAATATCAACCAGACCAGCCTTATTCACCTCTCGGTTCACAATTTTAGCTGCTATTCCAATATCTCTCAGCAGTCTTGAAAGTTCCCCTTTTGCATAAGAGAAATCAGCCTGTTTCTCAATTATGAATTGACCTAGTGTTTTTATTCCCGACATATACTTAGTGTACTTTATACATTATCTATTCCCTATTTCTATAGCGGCTAAGGTATGTATTTTTTCATCCGAAATACAAAATCTAATTAAAGTTTTTATGCGATGCCAGCCTGAATTACCACAGGCACCGGGATTTATATGCAAACAACCCGTTTTTTTATCATGCATCACTTTTAAAATATGTGAATGACCACAAATAAACAACATCGGAGGCTTAGTGTAAATTTCCGGTTTCACCTGCGGAGCATATTTGCCAGGATAACCACCTATATGCGTCATCCACACATCCACGTCTTCACATTTGAAACGCAGATGCTCTGGATACTTCAATCTTATCTCTTTATCATCGATATTTCCATACACCCCTTTTAAAGGTTTAAAAGCCTCAAGTCGCTCGGCCACATCTGGCCCAAAATCCCCCGCATGCCATATTTCATCACATTTATCAAAATGTTTAAAAACAGCATCATCTAAAAAACCATGGGTATCCGACATTAATCCTATCGTCTTCATTTGTATATATTAAAAAGCTAAAAAAAAATCCTTTAATAGTAATTTATAAGCATCCGTATAAACCCCTCTTGCAGCGTAAATGTTTAAATTCTGATGTTTGATAACTGAAGTTGAATACTCCAAACAAACGATCTGTCTGAACTCTGGCTTGCTTTCATCTGAATGCAAATGAATAATTTCAGCAGGAAATAAACCATGATCAGCCGCAATGCTTATCGTAACTTCAGCCTGCTTCACTGGCAATATAAACCAAAAGCGCCCATCTTTACTCAGCAACTGATTTACACTTCGCAACATGTCTTCAAAAAAAACAGCTTCAGCATGACGGGCAACCCCCTTTCTATACTCTGGATTTTTAAGATCGTTCACAAAATACGGTGGGTTAGAAACCACAAGATCATACCTTTTATCTGAAGTATAATCCTCAATCGCAGTATGCATCACCTTTATGCGTTCTGAAAAGCTAGAATATCCTGCATTCTTTCCAGCAGCAATTGCAGCAGATCCATCTATTTCTACAGCATCTACCATCGCTTCAGGAAAACGTTGTGCCATCATCAAAGCAATCACACCTGTCCCCGTACCAATATCCAATATATTTAATGCATGGTTCTTTGTCGCAATTGCACCTAGCAAAACGCCATCTGTATTGATGCGCATGGCACAACCTGTCTGGTCGACCTCAAATTTTTTAAACTTAAAAGCGTTCTTCATGGTAAATCAACCATATATTTAGTCATTTATATGTTAATGCAAATGTAAAAGTTTATATTAGGATAAATTCTTATAGTTTTTTAGGGGTAAAAACAAAGCTTACCACATCAGTTAAATAATTAACTACAGATTAATTAAAATCGAACCACTCCCCTGCCACAGCCTAAGATTTACAGGGAAATAACAGGGAGATAACGGGGGAATAACAGGGACTTAACAGGGACAAATGCCTGTAAAATTCTTGCTATTTCCGAGCGATATGTATTTTATCTACAAGAAACATACAAACTCTGCCTTTTCTGTTTATTCTGTCTATATAAAGCATATCCTAAACACATTCAATTTCTGGACGATTTTATTACACACTATAATAGCGCTTTTGAAATTTTAACGCTAAATTTGCATCTTCAAAAAAAAAGCATGATTTATTTCTTCTCAAGCCCATCCGATACAGTTTTCGCTTTACAAATTAAACGTGAACTGACTCAGACAGATATTAATAAACTAGAATGGTTGTTTGGCGGAGCAAAACTCCAACAAGAGACTACTTTAACTGATTTTTTTGTAGGTCCACGCGCAGCGATGATTACGCCGTGGAGTACAAATGCGGTAGAAATCACCCAAAACATGGACATTCAGGATATTATCCGGATTGAGGAATTCCAAAAGGTAGCCGAAAGCTATACAGACTTTGATCCTATGCTTTCTCAGAAATACAATCTGCTTGATCAAGATATCTATACCATAAATATTAAACCAGAGCCAATTCTGGAAATCAATGATATTGCTACCTTCAATAAACAAGAAGGTCTTTCACTAAGCGAAGAAGAGGTAGATTACTTAAACAATCTGGCAAAGAGATTGGGCAGACCACTTACAGATTCTGAAGTGTTTGGTTTTTCTCAAGTAAACTCAGAGCATTGCCGCCATAAAATCTTTAATGGCAAATTTGTAATCGATGGTGTTGAACAACCTACTTCACTGTTTAAGCTTATCCGCAAAACTTCTGAAGAAAACCCTAACGATATCGTTTCTGCATATAAAGATAACGTAGCTTTTGTTAAAGGACCTAAAGTTCAGCAATTTGCGCCTAAACGTGCAGATATTCCTGATTACTATGCATTGAGCGATTTTGACTCAGTAATCTCTTTAAAAGCTGAAACACACAACTTCCCTACTACAGTAGAACCATTTAATGGTGCAGCAACAGGTTCAGGTGGTGAAATCAGAGACAGACTGGCTGGCGGTCAGGGTTCATTACCCCTTGCTGGTACTGCTGTATATATGACTGCCCTTTCTCGTCTTGAAGAAAACCGTCCTTGGGAAAAAGGTGTAGAAGAAAGAGCTTGGCTGTATCAAACACCTATGGATATTTTAATCAAGGCTTCAAATGGAGCTACTGATTTTGGAAATAAATTCGGTCAGCCACTGATCACCGGATCTGTGCTTACTTTTGAACATGAGGAAGATTCACGCAAGTTAGGCTTTGATAAAGTAATCATGCTTGCTGGTGGTATTGGATACGGAAAAGCTTCACAAGCTAAAAAACATAAACCTGCTACAGGTGACAAAATTGTTGTCCTGGGTGGAGAAAACTATAGAATTGGTATGGGTGGTGCGGCTGTATCTTCGGCTGACACTGGTGCTTTGGGTTCTGGAATTGAATTGAATGCCATTCAACGTTCAAATCCTGAAATGCAAAAAAGAGCAGCCAATGCGGTACGTGGTATGGTAGAAAGTGAAAATAACACCATCATATCTATACATGATCATGGTGCAGGTGGTCACTTAAACTGTTTATCTGAACTGGTTGAAGAAACAGGTGGTAAAATAGACCTGGATAAATTACCTGTTGGCGACCCAACTTTATCTGCTAAAGAAATTATTGGCAACGAATCTCAGGAACGTCTGGGATTGGTTATCAGCCAGGAAAACATTGATACATTACAAAAGATTGCAGATCGTGAACGTTCTCCGATGTATACTGTAGGTACCGTAACTGGTGATCACCGTTTCACTTTTGAATCGGCAACTACAGGTAAAAAACCTATGGATCTGGAATTGAGCGATATGTTCGGCAGCTCTCCAAAGGTTGTAATGGAGGATAAAACACTTAACAGAAAATACGAGCCTGTAACTTATAATACTGCTTTATTAAATGAATACCTGGAACAGGTGTTGCAATTGGAAGCCGTTGCATCGAAAGATTGGTTAACGAATAAGGTTGACCGTTGTGTAGGTGGTCGTGTTGCTAAACAACAATGTGCCGGCCCATTACAGTTGCCATTAAACAACTGTGGAGTTATGGCCTTAGACTTCCAGGGTAAAGAAGGTATCGCGACTTCTATCGGTCACGCTCCTGTTTCTGCGCTGATTGATGCTGCTGCAGGTAGTCGTATTGCAATTGGAGAATCACTTTCTAACTTAGTTTGGGCTCCACTTAAAGATGGCTTGAAAAGCGTATCGCTTTCTGCAAACTGGATGTGGGCTTGTAAAAATGAAGGGGAAGATGCAAGATTATATGAGGCTGTAAAAGCTTGTTCTGATTTTGCTATCGAATTAGGAATCAACATCCCTACAGGAAAAGATTCACTTTCAATGAAGCAGAAATATAAAGATGGTGATGTAATTGCACCAGGAACTGTAATCATTTCTGCAGGTGGTAACTGCGACAATGTGACTCAGGTTGTAGAGCCTGTATTGCAAAAAAATGGTGGTTCTATCTATTATATTAACTTATCTAATGATACTTATAAATTAGGTGGTTCATCATTTGCACAGATCTTAAACAAAGTGGGCAATGACACTCCTGATGTTAAGGATGCTGCACAGTTTAAAAATGTATTCAACACTATTCAGCAATTAATTAAAGAAGACAAAATACAAGCAGGTCACGATATAGGTAGTGGTGGTTTAATCACCACGTTATTAGAACTTTGCTTTGCAGATCGTGATTTAGGTGCAAAGCTTGACTTATCTTCACTTGCTGAACAAGACAGTATTAAACTTCTTTTTGCAGAGAATATTGGTATTGTATTCCAGGCTGATGCATCAGTTGAAAATACACTTTCAGCAAATGGCATTACTTTCCACAAAATTGGTGAAGTAAGCAACACTGCAGCATTAACTATCAAAAATGGTGATAATACGGCTTTAAACTTCGACATTGATCATTTACGTGATGTTTGGTTTAAGACTTCTTACTTGCTTGATAAAAAGCAAAGTGGAGCTGTTAAAGCGAAAGAACGTTATGAAAACTATAAAAATCAAGTACTAAAATATACTTTCCCTACTCAGTTTGATGGCAAAAAACCTGTTATCGACGAAAGCAAACCACGTCCTAAAGCAGCTATTATCCGCGAAAAAGGAAGTAACTCTGAACGTGAGTTAGCTAATGCCATGTACCTTGCTGGTTTTGATGTAAAGGATGTACATATGACCGACCTGATTTCTGGAAGGGAAACATTAGAAGATATCCAGTTTATTGGTGCTGTTGGTGGTTTCTCAAACTCTGACGTGTTAGGTTCGGCAAAAGGCTGGGCTGGTGCATTTATGTATAATGAGAAAGCAAGAATTGCTTTAGAGAATTTCTTTAGTCGCCCTGACACTCTTTCTGTTGGTATCTGTAATGGTTGCCAGCTTTTTGTAGAGCTTGGTCTGATCAATAAAGATCATGTTGAAAAACCAAAAATGCTACATAATGAAAGTCATAAACACGAAAGCATATTTACTTCATTAACGCTAGCAGAAAACAATTCAGTAATGCTTTCTACTTTAGCTGGTAGTACATTAGGTGTTTGGGTTTCGCATGGCGAAGGCCGTTTCCAATTACCTTACGCAGAAGATAAATACCGTATTGTTGCAAAATATGCTTACGAAAGCTATCCTGCTAGTCCTAATGGTTCTGATTACAACACTGCTATGATGTGCGATGAGTCTGGTCGTCACCTGGTAATGATGCCACATATTGAGCGTTCATTATTCCAATGGCATTGGGCAAATTACCCTAAGGGACGTAAAGATGAAGTATCTCCTTGGATGGAAGCTTTTGTAAACGCCAGAAAATGGGTAGAGCAACATAGTAAATAAAATACTTTTTAGCTATTAGAAAAAATAATTGAATTACAGATGAACAATCTGTAATTCAATTTGTTAACTTCGAATACCAATAGCTAAAACAATGAAAAAATTCAGTATTGAAGCGACTGGAACTGATGGAGTCGGTCGTTCTTTTATCATTAACCCTCTTAGCAAATTACAGTACCAAATTTTTAATGATCAAAAACAACGCCTGGCCACAATTGAATTAGATGACCAGGATCCAGGGCATTGCAGACAGAGTCTGGATTGCAGAATTGACCTCCCTTTACTCAATGCCATTCGAGAGCGCATCCTTTATCGTATTCATAGTTTCGTAAAATAATCTGGCACAGTTTTTCTACCTCCACATGCAACAATCTGCTATTTGTAACGTCTTATTAATATTATCAGACAAATTCAACTAGTTTAAACACTTATATCAAAAAAATGAAATCACTATTCAGCTTACTATTAGTTGCCGCCACATTTACACAAATCAATAGCAGCAGTGCTATATCACCAATAAGTATCAACAGCCTGAAATCAAATTTCGATGAGCGTGAGGTAAAAAATTTTAATGGAATAATCGCCGGTGGCCCTATCCAGGTAATTGTTAAGTTTGGCGCGACAGAGAGTTTAAGATTTGAGGGCGACAAAGAGGCCATCTCTACTCTTGTTACTGAAGTAAAAGGCGATAAACTTGTTATTCGCCCAAAGACAAGCTGGGTTAGCTGGGCCAGAAAATATGAAAATAAAAAGATTATAGCTTATGTGACAGCTAAGCAATTAAGTAGTTTAACTATGAGTGGTGACGGCAGCATTACGGTATCTGGCACAATTACCGCAGCAGAATTTGCCACCACCTTAAGTGGGTCAGGTACAATCAAAGCTAATGTAGAAGCTGACAAAATTACTGCTGTAGTTAGTGGATCCGGCACAGCAAACATTACCGGAAAAACAGAGACGGCCAGCGTTACACTTAGCGGTCCTGGCAGCTTCGGTAGTAAAGCACTTACGGTTGACCAGCTATCTGCGAGGATAAGTGGAAAAGGAAGCATAAGTGTTAAAACTGATGGCAAAATAAAAGCAGTAATCAGTGGCTCAGGACATGTATATTATACTGGCAATCCTGATATAGAAAAAACTGTTTTAGGCTCTGGTGGCGTAATCGAAAGGTAGTAAAGCTAATGCTCTCTAATTTTCTAAAGCAGAACAGGTAAATGTTTAGGTTTTTATTAACTTTAAAGCCAAACCAAATCTACCTATATGTTTTTTGAATCGGTTATATTCATTCTTGTTGTTATTGTTCTGATAGTTATTTTACAATTAAAAAAGAACCTGACCGAGAAGCTAGATTTTTTATATCTGAGAATTGAACAACTGTCTAATTTATTAGCCAATAAGGACACTTCAACTATATCAAAAGCTGAAGCTGAACTACCTGCTGAACAGGTTATACAGAAAGAAAGCTTCAAACCTTATACCCCATATCAATCTCAAAATCCGATTATTCCGGAGCCTGTAAGCGTACCGGAATCTACGCCTATCCCTGAACCGATAGTTTTCGCAGAACCTATAACTACGCCTGAGCCTGAAGTTTCAATTGTGGAAGAAGGCACTCCTGCTGAAGAACAGACAACTATTCCTACAATAGAAGCTCCTCGACCAAAACATGAATACCTCCCTCCTCCTGTTATTAAAAAAGCTTCATTCAGTGAAAGGAATCCTGATCTTGAAAAGTTTATTGGTGAGAATCTATTTAACAAAATAGGTATTGTTATCCTGGTGTTGGGAATGGGCTTCTTCCTTAAATATGCAATTGATAAAGATTGGATTAATGAAATTGGGCGGGTAAGTATAGGATTCTTATGTGGTGGATTATTAGTTGGACTTGCCCATCGGCTTCGTAAATCGTTTTCTACTTTTAGTTCTGTGCTCGTAGGTGGTGGAGTAGCAATTCTCTATTTTACAGTCACCATTGGTTTCCATGAATATCAGCTATTCAGTCAAACGTTGGCGTTTATATTAACTATACTGATTACAGGTTTCACCGTACTCCTATCTCTCAGCTACAACCGAATGGAACTGGCTATATTTGCTATTCTAGGCGGTTTTGGTGCTCCTTTCATGGTGAGCACTGGCGAAGGAAACTACATAGTTCTTTTCACTTATATTCTGACCTTAAATATTGGTATGCTGATACTGGCTTATTACAAAAAATGGCCAGTCATTAATATCATCTGCTATGTCTTCACCATTATCTTATTTGGTGGATGGCTTGCCAGCAAAGTACTGGAAGATGGTGGCAAACCTGTCCCTTACCTTGGTGCACTTGTATTTGCTTCATTGTTTTACCTTGTATTCCTGTTGATGAACATCATCAACAATATCAAAGAAAAAACTGATTTCAATGCCCTTGAAATTGGAATTTTATTAAGCAATACATTCTTATACTACGCTGCCGGAATGTTGATATTAAATCATCTTGGAAATGGAAATTATCAGGGTTTATTTACAGCCTTATTAGGTATGGTAAATCTGGTATTTGCTTATACGCTTTATAAAAACGACAAAATAGACAGGAATCTTATCTACTTGCTGATTGGACTTGTACTGACCTTTATTAGTCTTGCGGCTCCAGTACAACTTAAAGGAAACCACATTACTTTGTTCTGGGCAGCTGAATGTGTGTTACTACTTTGGTTGTCACAAAAATCGGGCATCACACTAATCAGACAATCTTCTATAATTGTCTTAGCCTTGCTAGGCATCAGTCTTGCTATGGATTGGCAGCAGGTTTATGGCAGCGGCTTATATGACACCAAGAATCGCCTAACTCCTTTGGCAAACAAAGGTTTTATAACGGGGCTGGTTGTTGTAGTTGCACTGGTATTGTATTCTAAACTGCTGAAATCAGAAATCAGATCTGTTCTTTTCAGAGAAGTGAAAACTGCAAGAACCATCCTGGCTACTGCCGGTATAATTATTGGCTATCTGGTTATTGCTTTTGAACTAAATTACCAGGCCTACCATTATTTCCCAATGTTAAGAATCCTAGCTCTGGGCTGCTTTACTTATTTGTTTGTTACCATTTTGTTCAGCACCCTACAGAATGTGGAAATTGAAGAATTTAAATATGTTGTTGGCGGCGTTGCAGCTGTATGCCTGTTATGCTATCCATTGATCTTTAATCAGGAAACCATTTTATTGAGAAACAACTATCTGGAACTACACAATAGCAGCTTAGGCAATTACCTTTTCCATTATATAATGGTTGTATTGATCGCTATAATGCTATACGTGCTTTACAAAAGTGAAAAAAGTATTAAATCTACGACTGGCCTAACCGCCATACAATGGTTCATCGCTTTTATTGTTCTTTATGTAGCTAGTGCAGAGCTGGACCATTTAATGGTAATGTCACAGTACTCAAAAGAAAAGAATATCATCGCTATTCTTAATAGTAATCATAAAACAGGTTTCGCAATTTTATGGGGTTGCTTTGCATTTCTATGTATATATATAGGTATGAGATGGAAATCTAAAAATATCCGGATAATATCGATAAGCATATTGGCGATTACCTTACTCAAATTATTCCTCTTCGATTTAAGAGGTTTATCTGAAGGCGGAAAAATTGCAGCATTCATTTCTCTAGGTGTATTGCTACTAGTCATCTCATTCATGTACCAGCGTTTGAAAAATCTTTTGCTTACAAGCGACAAAAAAGAATCTTCTGAAAATGAAATTTAAGTTATTTCCCTTTCTTTTATTTTTTATTACCGTTCTTAATGCCAGTGCACAACATTTTAGATGGCAGGCAGATCTGGAAAAAGTTAAGACAAATGGTTTTTACAAAATAGCGGTAATACCACAGATCACTTCTAAAACTGAAAATACCGATTTGTCGGACATTAGAATTTTTGAAAAAGATAAGGAGGTTGCATACCTTATCCGTAAAACGCCAGACAGTATATATACGGCGGTTCCAGCTCCTTCTATAACTGTAAAAGAAGACAAGACAAACAAAAGAACTATTGTTCAAATTCTTTTTAAGGAAAATTACCAGATAGATAAATTGATCTTAAGTCTCCATGGATTTCAATATTACAGAAGAACGGCCTGGGTAACTGAAGTAAATCCTCTTAAACGTGATAAAAAAAGCCGTTTTTCTGAAAACAGACTGGAAAGCCTCATTATTTCTTCAGGAAAACAACCCATTATTGACCTTTATGGAGAAAACAGATATAAACAGCTATTTATAGTTATAGATAATGAAGATAGCGAGCCCTTATCTGTGAAAAATATAAAAGCATATCAGAAAAGCATCGAACTAATTGCTTATCTTGAAAATAATAAAAATTATATCATTAAAACAGGGCAAGCAAACTTACCTTTACCAAGGTACGACCTTAGCTATTTTAGCGATAGCATCAGTAATTCAATACCTTTTATTAATGTCCTTAATTTTAAAAATAGCAATGAAGAATTCCCAAAAAAGAGTTCTATCTTAATAACAAAGACCTGGATGTGGCTTGCAATTGCTGTTTTGATCATCTTTTTAGGCTATTTATCTTATTATATGGTTAAAGATATGCAGCGTAAAAAACAGAATCATTAACAAAACCACCAAAACCAGCCCGCTATTTTATCATTTTCGCAAAAAACACCATCAACACAACCTCAAAACCAACAAAACACATAAATCATCAATTTTTTCTTAAAATATTTGTCAACATTTGTATTTTTACAAACAATTTAATGAAAACAACCAACAAAAAACTTATTTTTGACCATACTTTAAACAAATAGATGAAAAGCTTAAGAACAATTGCATTAAAAGAGTCACAAACAAGAATTTCACCAGAGGTTAAGTCGCCATCGACTAAAATTTCTGATTTTTTCGGCGTAAATGTTTTTGATAAGAAAAAGATGAAAGACTACTTATCTAAAGAAGTGTTTCAAAAACTTATTTCTTCAATTGACCAGGGTGAATTAATTGACCACGAAGATGCCAATCACATTGCTACGGCTATGAAAAGCTGGGCAATGAGCAAAGGTGCTACCCACTACACTCACTGGTTTCAGCCATTAACTGGTACTACAGCAGAGAAACATGATTCATTCTTTGAACCTAGTAGCGAAGGTGCTATTGAGGTATTTGCAGGTAGTGCATTGGTTCAACAAGAGCCTGATGCTTCAAGCTTCCCTAATGGCGGTATCCGCAACACTTTCGAAGCTCGTGGTTATACTGCATGGGATCCTTCTTCTCCAGCTTTCATTATGGAAAGTAAAGCAGGTAAAACGCTTTGTATTCCTACTGTATTTGTTGCTTATACTGGTGAAGCTCTGGATTATAAAGCGCCTTTATTAAAAGCTCTTTCTGCAATTGATAAAGCTGCTGTTGATGTTTGTCAGTATTTTGATAAGAGCATTACTAAGGTATCTGTATCATTAGGTATCGAACAAGAATATTTCCTGGTAGACCGTGCATTATTTAATGCCCGTCCGGATTTAGCACTTACAGGCCGTGCTTTATTTGGTCACATGTCTGCAAAAGGACAACAATTAGAAGATCATTATTTCGGTTCTATTCCAGAGCGTGTATTTACATATATGGTAGATTTCGAAAATGAGGCCTTAAAGTTGGGTATTCCTTTGAAAACCCGTCACAATGAAGTTGCTCCTTCTCAGTTCGAGTGTGCTCCTCTTTATGAAGAAATCAACCTTGCGATTGACCACAATCAATTGTTAATGGATTTGATGGAAAAAGTTGCAATCAGACATGATTTCAAAGTGCTTTTACATGAAAAACCATATGCAGGTATCAATGGCTCAGGTAAACATAACAACTGGTCGCTGATTACCGATACTGGTAAAAACTTATTATCACCAGGTAAAACGCCTAAAAATAACCTGATGTTCTTAACCTTCTTTATCAACACGATTAAAGCGGTTCATGAGCATGCAGATTTATTAAGATCAAGCATTGCTTCAGTAAGTAATGATCACCGTTTAGGTGCTAACGAAGCTCCACCAGCGATCATATCTATATTCCTTGGTTCTCAACTTTCTGATGTTTTAGATGAAATAGAAACTTCTAGAAGCATCATCAAGAAAGTTAAAAATGAAGATTCATTATGGTTAGGTATCCCTAAAATCCCTCAGATTTCTTTTGATACAACTGACCGTAACCGTACTTCTCCTTTTGCCTTTACCGGAAATAAGTTTGAATTAAGAGCTGTAGGTTCTTCTGAAAATTCTTCGGCACCGATGACAGTTTTAAATGCTATCGTTGCAGATCAATTGAATAAGTTCAAAATTGAGGTTGACAAACTGATCAAAAAAGGTGAGAAAAAAGATGTTGCTTTATTAACCATCTTAAAGAAATACATCAAAGAATCTAAAGATATCCGTTTTGAAGGTAATGGTTATAGCGACGAATGGGCTGCTGAAGCTGAAAAACGTGGCTTATCGAACATCAAAACTACTCCTAAAGCTTTAGATGCATTAGTTAGTGAGAAATCAACCGAGTTATTTAGCAAACTAAATATCTTTAACACTCGTGAATTACATGCTCGTCATGAAATCTTATTAGAAAGCTATTTCAAAAAGCTTCAGATCGAAGCACGTGTTATGGGTGAGGTAGCAAACAGCCTGATCATTCCTGCAGTAATTTCTTATCAGAATACTTTAATTGAAAATGCTAAAGGCTTAAAAGAACTTGGTTTATCAGCTGAAGCTATAGCTACACCATTAGCAATCATCAATAAGCTATCTGATCATTTGAGTATTGTGAAAACTTCTATTGATGAGATGCTTGAGCAACGTAAAAAAGTAAACTCTATTGAAGAAAGCCGTGAAAAAGCGATCGCTTACGATGAGAAGGTAAAATCATACTTTGATACTATCCGTTACCACTGCGATAAATTAGAGCAAATTGTTGACGATAGCGTATGGCCGTTGCCTAAATTCAGAGAGTTATTGTTTTTAAAATAAACAAAACCTAAATACTTAACTATTTTTTAGTTTTATAACCTCTGTCTTAATTGGCAGGGGTTATTTTTTTCTATCTTTGCAGTAACATGAGTGATAACAGGTACAACCAGCGTGGCGTTTCTGCCTCGAAAGAAGATGTGCACCAGGCCATCAAGAATATAGATAAAGGTATTTTTCCACAAGCCTTCTGTAAGATCATCCCTGATATTCTGGGTAATGATGAAGCTTTTTGTAATATCATGCACGCTGATGGTGCAGGTACAAAATCTTCTCTGGCATATGTATACTGGAAAGAAACAGGTGATATTTCGGTATGGAAAGGTATTGCACAAGATGCCATCATCATGAATATTGATGACCTGATTTGTGTTGGTGCTACTGATAATATTTTATTATCATCAACGATTGGTCGTAACAAGAACCTGATTCCAGGTGAAGTAATTGCTGCAATTATCAATGGTACAGAAGAAATTCTTGCAGAATTACGTGAGCAGGGTATTTCAATCTATTCTACTGGTGGCGAGACTGCAGACGTGGGTGATTTAGTAAGAACCATCATCGTTGACTCAACTGTAACTTGTCGTATTGAAAGAGATAAAATTATCAGCAATGATAATATACAGGCTGGTGATGTAATTGTTGGCTTATCTTCTTCAGGACAGGCTAGCTACGAAACGGAATACAATGGCGGCATGGGCTCAAATGGATTAACTTCTGCCCGTCATGATGTATTTGATAAGTCAGTTGCAAACGCTTACCCTGAAAGCTTTGACCCTGCTGTTCCATTCGACCTGGTGTTTTCTGGTGGTAAAAAGCTGACAGACAACATTCAGATAGACGAAAACACTTCGGTTACTGCTGGTAAATTGGTACTTTCTCCTACGCGGACTTACGCTCCGGTAATTAAAAAAGTTTTAGAAAGTCATAGAAATCAAATTCACGGTATTGTTCATTGCAGCGGTGGCGCACAAACTAAGGTGCTTCATTTTGTAAATGACAATGTTCATATCATTAAAGATAATATGTTCCCTGTTCCTCCCCTGTTTCAATTGATTCAGGAGCAATCGGGCACCGACTGGAAAGAAATGTATAAGGTGTTTAACATGGGTCATAGAATGGAACTATATGTCCCTGCAGCAATAGCAGAAGATATCATAGCCATCTCTAAGAGCTTCAATATCGATGCACAAATTATTGGTCGTGTTGAAAGTGCTGATAAGAAACAAGTAACTATAAATAGTGATAAAGGAAATTACACTTATTTTTAATCATTTGTTAAGACATAAAAAAAGGCGATCATTTATAAGATGATTGCCTTTTTTTATGTCTTAACATTTTATTTAGAAATTATAACCTGATTATTTTCGATCCTAGATATAATCGTTATTCACTTCCAGCCAGTGACCGTCCGGATCTTTAAAGAAAATCTGCTTTATGCCATCCACTCTGATATGCACTGTATTTTGATCTCCTTCCCAATTTTCATAAGCAACCTGCATAGCTTCCAATTTTTGGATAAACAATTCTATTGAAGACACACTGAAACAGATATGATCATGTTTATCATGCTGCATACTACTTTTCTCATTCTGAATCAAATGAAGTTGCCCCGCAGCACCTAATGAGAACCAGGCATGTCTTCCCAGTTTAAATGGCTCCGGAATACGCTCCAAATCAAATACCGCACTATAAAAATCAGCAGCTCTTTGTAAATCTGATACATGCACTGCAATATGATTCAAAAATATTGGTTTCTTTTCTGTCTGTGTCATAACGCTCAATAATGCTACTAAAATAGATACTTTCATCTCAATTGGGAGACAAAAAAAATTAAAGACACTTCTATTAAATGATAAAAACAAAATGGCCAAACAATCATCTTGCCTGGCCACCCTGCTGAAGAAAAAATCACCTTCTCAGAAGAGGCATAGGAACTTTCCTTCTTCAGGAAAGATTCCAGCCTCCGAAGAGAATGGTTATTTTTTACAATTATTTTTTAATTTGCAACTCGTTAATAATATTCTTCGCACCACCTAACACATCAATGCACCAAAGCACATAGCGAATATCAACATTAATACTGCGTTTAAACTTTTTATCAAAAGCGATATCACCACTCATGGCCTCCCAGTTACCATCAAAAGCAAGACCGATCAACTCACCATTCCCATTAATAACCGGCGAACCTGAGTTACCACCAGTAATGTCATTATTGGTTACAAAACCAACAGTCAAAGTACCATCATTACCATACTGACCGAAGTTTCTTTTGTTATAATTCTCAATCAGGTTAGCTGGCAAATCAAACTCAGTATCACCAGGAATATACTTTTGCATTACCCCATCAATAGTAGTGGTAGTTTTATAAACGATACCATCCTTTGGAGAATAATCCTGTACATTTCCATAAGAAAGCCTCATAGTTGAGTTTGCATCAGGATACATCATTTTACCAGCATTCTTTTCAAGAACTGCCTTTAAATACAAATGATCAAGCTCTGCCTTTTTCTTTTCAAAATCAGCCACCGTTGAACCGAAATTTGTTTTAATATAATCAGCAGGAATAATATTCAGAGCATATTGATAACCAGGGTCATTAGTTACTGCATCAGCGGAAGGATTACTAGCTACAAATGCTTTCAGCTTTTCTGGATTGATGAAGTTACTACGCTCCCACAGATAATTCGCAAATTTCTCGAATGTAGATTCCGGATTACCTGTCCAATATTTCTCAGCAATTTCAGCAAAGAATTTAGGTTGTGATTTTACTGGAACATCTGCATAAAACGAACTCAATATTTTGGCAAAAATCTTTTTATCAGCAGTCTCATTATAAGTTTCCTGATAAGCAGTTATTGCTTTAGCCAGGTTTTCCTGAATCTGTTTAGTAGCTGCAGCATCATATTTACCTTTAGAGAAGTTAATTAGCGCTCTACCTATTCCAGAAGCATTAACAGCCCATTGCGATGCATTAAAACCTTCATTAATATAGGTACGCTGTACAGATATAGGGTCTATATTAGCGTAAATCTGCTCATACTGATCCATCAGACCTGCAAACTCAGTCTTTTGTGACGCCCATTGTGTGAAAGCTTTTTCTTCAGTCCGCTTGTTATCAGCAACTTTCAAACCTTTTAACTGCTCGGTTTGTCCGATGAAATATTTCCAGTAATTGGCAATCTGTGCATACTTAGAAGACATTTTCAAACGGAAGTTCACATCTTTATCCATTTCTGATCTCCATGCTTTTAAACGAATATCACGAAGTTTAACAATTGTAGGACTCACTTTATCCGTAGCCAGATCAACACCATAAGAAGTCAGGTATCTATCTGTACGTCCAGGGAAACCATAAACCATTGCAAAGTCACCATTCTGAACTCCTTTTAAAGAGATAGGAAGAAATTTCTTTGGCTTGTATGGTACATTCTGCACGTTATATGCTGCAGGCTGATTACCTGTTGATGAATAAACACGGAATACAGAAAAGTCACCAGTTTGACGTGGCCATTGCCAGTTATCTGTATCACCACCAAATTTACCAATGTTTTGTGGCGGCGTTCCTACAAGACGAATATCATCGAAGCGCTCATATACAAAAAGAATAAACTGATTTGATTTATAAAAATCTTTAACATTAGCCTCAATGGTAGGTCCTGTAATTGCGGCTTTAGAAATGGTGTTAAACACTTCAGTCATTTTGGCTTCTTTTTCAGTACCACTTAGGCCTTTAGTCTCTTCATTAACCTTAGCGGTTACGTCTTCCATTCTTTGCAGGAACCGAACAAACAGACCAGCAACAGGCTTCTCTTCACCATAATTCTTTGCGTAAAACCCATTGTCTAAAATATTGTCCTGAGCAGTAGAATTGGAAGCGATTGCATCATAACCACAGTGGTGGTTGGTAAAGATCAACCCTTTATCAGAAACAATTTCTCCAGTACAAAAGCCACCAAAGTGAACAATAGCATCCTTTAAACTAGATCCATTCGCATTATAAAGGTCTTTAGCAGTAAGCTTAAAGCCTTGTTTTTTCATTTGCTCCTGGTTTTTACCGATCAGCATCGGGATCCACATCCCTTCGTCTGCTCTTACTGTAGTTGCAAAAGACAATAATATTGCGCACAACAGCAAGTAAACTATTTTTTTCATATAAATATATTAGTTAGTGTTGGCGCAAAGTTAATAATGATATATCAAATGTGCTCATATTCGATGTATCAATTATATGATAAGCTTATTGTACGTTTCCGTTGATGCTAATGGTCTCAGCACCTATCATTTGCTGCTTTTTATTCGCTGTGAGCTTAAAGAATTTTGGATCCGGACAACGCATATCCGTAAACCTGTCTTTATGTAATGGAACCTGTATTACCTTTCCATTTTGCATTCTGAACAAATTTGTTTCTTTCCAAACAGCATTTTCTACACGTGTTTTTGTAGGCTGGGCAGCCTTACCCTCATTTCGTACCTGGTCAATAGCATTCACCCTCTTAAATTCTCCAATGCCGTTCATTTTATAGCCATCGCTTTCAAAATCAGCTTCAAAATGCTTTCCTGCACCTTCAACAGTAAACCTCAGTTTACCATCACTTACCACACGGACAGACATTTTAATTTCTTCGCCTGGATACCAGTAATACTCCTTACTTGCCGGAGCATCCTGCCACCTATCCCTTTGTCCTGTTTGCGGATAAGATGCTCTTCTGAAGAATGGCCTGAACGCCTTTCTTTCAGCACTGATATTACCTTTTTCATCCTTAATTACCGCCCATGTCATACCTACATCCGTCTCCTGTCCGTTCATACTACCTCCCATATAAACAGAAGGATTGTCTAAAAACTGCCCTGGCTTTTTATCATTCTTTCTAGACTGATCAAATGTTATTTTAGGAAGTATAACTGTTCCTGAAATACCTACCCAGACATCCTTACTAGACACGGCCTTTCTGTAGTAAGCACCATTGAAGCAAGGCATACTCTTTTCTGGTTTAACTTCATCTTTAAAATAAGAAACCTTGCTTTTAGGAATCTTCCCATTAACTACTTTAGACTTTGGTGGATCTATCATCACAGCCACAACTAAAACCGAAGGCATGATCAATCCAAATAATATATTCCTCATCAATTTAATTTATTTAAAAAAATGGCTAACCAATTCAGCTAGCCACCATACTTGAAGAAAAAATCACCTTCTCAGAAGAGGCATAGGAACTTTTCCTTCTTCAGGAAAAGATTCCAGCCTCCGAAGAGAATGGTTATTTTTCAACTTTAATCTTCTCAAACGCCTTATAAACTTGAAACAATGCTCTTGGCACATGGAAACAACATTTCCATTTTCCGCCTTTTAATGGCAACAATACTTCACCTCTCCTGTTCAAATAAGCAAACCATTCTCCATGCTCCGGATCTCTGAATCTATTCCATGTATAATCATGCAGTTTCTCAAACCATTCCATACATTTCTCATTGCCAGTCAACTCATAGCCTTTTGCCATACAAACCAGCGCTTCCAGGTGTACCCACCATAGCTTCTGATCCCATTCCAATTGCTGTTGCGGCTGACCTTTAATATCCATGAAGTAAAGTATTCCTCCGAATTCCTTATCCCAACCATAATCCAGTGTATGCAAAGCAATCTCAGTAGCCTTTTCGATTAATTTCGGATCATTTAAACGCACGCCAAGGTCCATCATAAACCACATCGCTTCTATTGTATGACCTGGGTTGATTAACCTGCCATCAAAAGAATCAGAGAACGAACCATCAACATTTACGTTCTCCAGGATCAAACCACTATCCTTCTGATAAAACACCTCCATTACCTCGTGGATCACAGCTTTCAAAAGATCATCAACTGTATTCTTATCCAACAGATGTTCCATTTCGAGCGACAAATTGCTCAGGATCATTGGTAAAGCGAAGTTCTTAAGACTACGTGTACCAGGATAAGCTTTATTGTATTTACCTTTTGGATTATCCTGACGTTTTAAAATATTGTTAAAAGTATCCTTCGCAATTTGCGCATAGCGCTCCTGCGGGTCAGCTTTATACAATGCTGCAAATGCCATACTGGCAAAGCAATCAGAAAAAATATTATAAGGCTGAGCTAAAGGATTACCTTCCTTGTCTAAAGAAAAATACCAGTTACCCTCAGCATCACGACCATGCTTTTCTATAAAATCAGCCCCATGCTTAGCCATTTCCAACCACTCCGGTCTAGCTTCCTGCTCATTGTACAAAGTGGCAAAAGTCCATACTTCACGGGCTTGCAGCCACATGAATTTATCAGTATCGTATACGTCACCCCTACGTCCCAGACAGTTAAAATACCCCCCGTTTACCTCATCTTTTGAATGCTTCATCCAAAATGGAATTACATTATTTACTAATTCCTGCTCGTAAATCTCTCTATAGTTATTCATCAAAATGTATTGTATTTTTTCAAGTTATACTTATGATCATCTGATCAGCAAACTCAAAGTTTTAATCCTTCAACGTATTCTTTGTATCTGTTAAATAAATGGCCTGCCTGCGGGTAAGCAGATTGCGGGCTCATAAAATGTGAGAATTCAAAAGTTATGGCTTTATCATAGCCTGCCTTCCTTGCTGCTTCCAGTTTCAGGCGTAATTTCTCGAACTTAATTGGTAAGAATTTTATCGGCATATCCCTATCAAAACTCTCTGCATTGGTCCAACACTGTAATCCATACTGATCAGCAATTTTCTTATTCACTGCAAAAAAGTCATCCAGTTCATGGTAATCGATATGTCCATCCTGAAACGCAACCGCATCAACAGCACCACTTATTCCTTGAAAAATCTCTCCCCATTCTCTTTCATGCTCTTGTAAAGAAACAGCATCTTCTTTTGTTAAAGCAGAAGAAGCCGCCATAACTGCTTTTTTACCATCAATCCAAGGCGAAATTAAGGTTGGCAGTCCAGCACTAACATCTTTGCATTGCTGCCCCAAAGTCCTGAAAGCTTCAGTTGCACCCTTGGTCTTTCTGCTGATTTCCATACTTAAATACCAGCCACCAAAGCTCTTATAATGCCCATACTGCTTCCATACCTCATCAATCACAAAGCGATTGGAATCAATTTCATGTTGCAGATTTCCCGTATCCCAATATTTACCACTATCATACAGTCCGAAGTAAAACTTCATATTGTATTTATCAGCAAGTTGCAAAAACAACTCAACCAGATCCAAAGGGGGACGATAACAGCCAAAGCTATCTTGTAAATAAGTCGAAGGATAGGTAATGAAGCGGCGATAGCCACTTCTGATCATAATTACTGTATCTATTCCCACCGATTTCATATGAGCAAAATCTCTATCCCACTCTACTCTACCCCAATTTTGATGAGGAATATCATGCGAGATCTCGTCTAGAAAAGTTCCCGTTATTTTCATAAATATTTTTTTTCTTTTAAATAGTTTACCCAAGTGATGTATGCACTGGCTTTCAGATGCACACCATCCATTGTTATTTCTCTTTTTAAATTACCCTTCTCATCCGCAAATAGTGGAACGATATCTATATAAGTTACTTTCTCTTCTTTAGCCAACTGCTTGATTTTCTCATTTAACACTGGCACCATTTCACTGCGGCCTTTGGTATAAGAAGCGCTAGTCATTTCCTCATTTATAGGCAATGCACTTTCGATATAAATCTTTGTATTAGGTGATTGTTGTTTAATCTTTCTTATGATCCTTCTGTAATTATTGATACTGACTTCGTAAGGCAGTTTTCTGAACAAGTCATTTATACCATCCATTAAAAAGATAGCTTTAGGCTTTGCGATCAATATTTCATCCATACGAGCAAGGATACCGAAAGAATTGTCGCCCCCTACGCCACGATTAACAATCGGGTAACGATAACCTGACAAAATCTCTTGCCATTCTCCTCGTTCAGTAATGCTGTTTCCTAAGAAAACGACTTCATTTTTAACATGGGACATTTTATTGAAATACTCTACCCTTTGCTGATAATAAGAATTAGCGTAACCGCTGTCGATCTTTACTGGCGTTTGAGCATTAGCATTAACAGTTGTTGCGACTATACCGCAGGCGACTGCGAGCATTTTTATACATTTCATCTTATAAAACATTAAGTTTCTTTAAATATCCCGCCCATAAAATATAGGCTGCAGATTTTAAATGCAGACCATCTATACTTAGTTCCTTTTTCAGTTCACCATCTGCCCCTGCAAATACCTCATGCAGATTTATATAATTTAGTCCTTGCACTTCACAAAAGCTCATTAACTTAAGATTGAACTCCAGAATATTTGCATTGGATAATTTCTCGTAAGACGCAGGTAACATCTTTTTATTTATGGGCAGAATACTCTGCATATACACTTTTGTAGCAGGTGAAGCTTCTTTAATTTTAGCAATAATTCTCTTATAATTATTGAGGATAACACTTTGTGGTGTTCCCCGTTTCATATCATTAATACCAATAAGGATAAAAATCCGCGCAGGTTTAGAAGCTAAAACCTCATCCATCCTGGCTATAACTCCAAAAGTTACATCACCACTTATACCACGGTTTACTACATTCTTTTTAGGAATAAGCTCCTGCCATTTCCCACCTTCGGTAATGCTGTTACCCAAAAAGACAATCTCGTTTTTCTGATTTGGCATCTTTTTAAAGAAATCCAGTCTTTGCAGATAATGACCATTCGCATAACTGCTATCCACAGCTACCTGTTCCTGAGCAAAACTATAAAATGACGATACCAGAAATGTTCCGATTAAAAAAAGACGTTTCATTGTATTCAGCTTAATCATATATTTTATTCAGCAACTACTTCTTCCTCAGATTCTTTTTCTGGCGCCATTAACGGCACTAGCCAGGTTACAATAAATGCCGGAATTGTGGCAATTAGCACCCATATAAAGAACTCCTTATACCCTAAATAATCACTCAAAACACCACTAATCATAGATGGAATCATAAAACCTAAATTCATCAATCCGCTACCAAATGCATAGTGTGCCATTTTATATTTTCCAGGAGCAATATTCTGCATCATAAACAAAATCAAGCCCACAAAACCATATCCATAACCAAAATATTCAATGGCTACTGCTGAAGCAATAATGTATAAATCATGAGGCATTGCTATGGCCAGGAAAGCATAAGCAGCAAATGGCAGATTAAAGAATGCACATAGAATAAGTAAAGTTCTTTTGGTTAATCCTTTATTAGAAACATAATATCCGGCCACAATAGAACCCAATACGAAAGCAATAGAACCAAAAACACCATATAACAAACCTATTTCTGATGTAGTTAACCCTAATCCGCCCGACTCTCTGGAGGCTTTGAAAAATAAAGGAACAATCTTAATAGCCTGCCCTTCAGCAAAACGATAGAACACGATAAAACACAAACTGAACCAGATGTTCTTTTTCTGAAAGAATGTGATGATTACATCCTTCAATGTTGCAAACCCTTCTTTAACAGAGCTTACGGTTTTAACTTCATTACCTTCAGGCAAAACCCTCATATTATATAATCCCAGCACTACCATGATAATTCCATATGCAAACATCACAACCATCCAGGCATTATGTATACCGATTTCTTTCTCTAACTGTCCGGCAAAATAAACAAGGACACCACCAGAAAAAACCTTTGCGATATTATAAAAGGCACCTTGCCAACCTACAAACTTTGCTTGCAGTTTAGGCGTAAGTTCATTCAGATAAACTCCATCCGCAGCAGTATCATGGGTAGATCCGCTCAATGCGATTATAGTTAAGATGGCAATGGAGAAAGCAAAGAAATGATCCATTTGTAAGGTTAAGGCCAAAAGCCCGAACAATACACCCGTAAAAATCTGAGTAGTATAAACAAAAAATTTCTTCGTTTTATACATCTCTAGGAATGGTCCCCACAGCGGTTTTATTGTCCATGGAAACATAATTAGAGAAGTCCAGAATGCAATTTTAGCATCCGAGATCCCCATGTTTTTGTACATAATGGAACTCGCTCCTGATAATGCAACAAATGGTAAACCCATAGCGAACCAGGTAGTTGGTATCCAGTAAATGGGATTGATGTTTTTGGTTGTTAATTTTGACACAAAGATCTTTTTTAAATATTAGTAATCAGGTTTGCTTTTTAGGTTTTCCAGAACAGTTTTGCTCTTGTACAATATAGCGTAATGAGTGATACCACTCCAGTAAATATTAATCCTCTTATCAGTCCTCCTGCTGGTAAACCAGCAACGCTATCTAAATATGCCTCTGTACCAGTAAGCTTTAATAAAGGTATTAGCAATAAATTTCCTGCTGTATATGCAACCATCGGATTCTTGCCGTTATTTCCAAAAAAGGTAATTACAGCAGAAAAACACCCTAATTTTTCAAAAATAGTGAACGATAAAAGTATCAGAAAAGCCAGTCCTGTATTTAAAAAGTAATAGCTGAAAGTTGATATATCCTTCTTTATTCCCCCTTCAAAAGCTTCGAAAAACAGCCCTAATATCAATAGGTAGATTCCAGTATTTGCAAATTTGGTAAACAAAGTTTTATCAGCTCCCTCCTTAACTCCTTTTAATACTTGCAATAATAAAAGACCTAGTGCAGCAGAGATAAAAAGGTTTGGAACCAACCAACGCATGTACAAGCAAACTACGTTACAAATCATTAACGCCCAGCATAAGGCACCCACTGTTAATAGTTTAGCTTTTGCACCTTCTACAAGATTTTGAACCGGCGATGCACTTCTATTCAGTAACCACTCCCCGGCAAATGTCCCCGGCAATACTATAAACAAATACTTAAGATAATACACCTTATACATCCATGGAGCTGGCGACCAGTTAAATACCAAACTATTCCATGTACCAGCATCTTTGCCTGTCAGCAATAATGCCATTAACAATGGCAACACCCCAATTCTCAACAAAGGATTGTTACGAGTTAACCACCAGATTAACGTTCCGAAAAACGCCATGTTAGCCAGTACAATAATAATGACATCACTTGATTCTAAACTAAATCCGTTTTTAAAAGGATACCATAATAAAAATGCAGCTGCAAGTGCAAAGCCTACAATTTTAATACTTGTGGCGATCATCTTGTTTTCCAGGTTATTGAAATGTGCATACATTAAAAACAGCACGAAGAAACAAGCAATAGATAAGAGCTGTTCTTGCCAGCCGGGAGTACCACTCATTACCCATGCGCGTGCATAAAATGTAAATAGCGCAAATACAACCAGTAAAAAATAACGTTGAACAAGTTGTCCGGCAGTTTTAAATACAGATTGCGATACTAGTTTCTTCTGTAATGCCAATGGAATTGCGGCTCCCATGGTAAACAGAAAAAAAGGAAATACCAGATCTACCCAGGTAATCCCGGGTAATTCTGGTTTAAAAATATGTTGCGGTGGCGGCACCTGAGCATGATACATCCAGGCAGGTAAGATTCCGAAAGAAATACTGCTGGATAAAACCATCAGCAGTATAGCTAATCCTCTTAATGCATCTAAGGCTTCTTCTCTTTTCTTCATACTTAGTCGTTAATTGCTCAATACTTCCAGCAGATCAAAGGAAATCCTTCTAACCATTAACTGATACTTCACTGTCACTGTACTATTTTTTAATCGTAATATTTAAGGTTCGGATTATTGTTTCCTCGCCATGGTTATTTACGTTTTTAGCAACAAATGTGATGGTATAGCTACCTTCTTGTGTAAACACGTATTTATAATCCTTCATTGGTTTTAGGTAATCTTTAATTCCTAGGCCAACATCAGGTTTTGCAGCATTTGGTAATAAAGCCTTGCTGACAGCCCAATCTTCACTTGCAAGTAATGTACTAGCCGGAGCAAAAAATAAGAATGGAGTAGCTGCTTGAATAGTCCATTTATTAACTGGATTTTGAACATCAATAGCCAACCAACCTGCGGTCTTAACATCAGCAACAGTAGTTCTTCTACCGTCCTCAGTAACATTATAGAGGTCAAAAACCGGAACTCGCCAGGTCCTTGCACCCGCAAAAGATGTAGCACTTGGCTGTCCTACAAATTTAAAAGCAAAATAAATTGGTGTATTCGCAACTGGAAGATCCGCAATATCAACCTCTCCTGAAGGGGTGACAGGATAATTGGTTCCTGGAACTTCATCCGGGCTTAACTTAAATCTACTTGTAATATCAGTCCATGTAGCTTCTGCAATACCCTCTGGAGTATATACATCTTTGAAATCGGTAGAATACAACAAACTCAGATTATTCCTTTGACTAGCATAAAGACTTTGCGTACTGATATTCAACTTTAGCTTAGTATCCTCAGATTCAATTCTGTCTTTAAAACGGTATTCCTTACCAGGCTCACCAGAATAGAAAGATATTAAATCGGCATATCCTCTTATAGAAAACAAAACTGTATCTCCTATTTTATACTCTTGTTGTGCTGTTGTTACATTAAACGTTGGTTTTTCTGGCTCAGACTTCTGACAGGCAACCATGGCAGGCAATAATAAAGCGCCCAATATATATTTTAACTTTTTCATGTTATTTCCTTTTATGAGTTACAATTACCATCCTTTATTTTGAATGATATCACCATTAGAATTAAGCTCTGCTGCAGGAATAGCAAATAAAGTATCCTTTTCAGAAACGTTTCTTGCAGATTTTATCGCGTGATCATAACCACCAGTTGAAGGTAAAGTGGTCTTAATTTCATTCTCGTAGGCTTTCATTGCCGAATAAAATTGTCCCCATCTCACTAAATCAAAGCGTCTTAATCCTTCAAAACATAACTCCAAAGATCTTTCCTTTCTGATTGCAGTTCTAAAATTTTCTGGCGAATCCTTTTCTGCTGCAGTTAAATCATAATTATTAGTTGCGTTTTGACTCATTACAGGCGTTAACACTGCACCGCCAGCACCTTCTCCACCTACTAAAGATATTGTTGGAGCAGAAGTATAGCCAGAACCACCGCTAATCATGTAAACACCTGAAATTTTACCCCCCGATATTACGACTGTAGCTGCAGCACCAAATCCGCCACCTCCACCAGAAAAAATAGCTGTAGGGGCCTTAGTATAAGCACCACCATTTGTAATAGTAACCGACTTAACAACTTCTCCAGCCATAAGCTTTCCATGCGCACGACGCTTCACTTCGTTCACTGCATCAACCGCATCTTGAGTAACACCATTTATTTCATTTTCAGCTTCGGCAAGCATTAATAGTACATCTGAATAGCGCAAGATTGGGAAATTAATAGAGGAAGTACCATTAAATTTTGGAGCTGCTGTCTCATATTCACGTCTCCATTTGGCATCGCCACGATTGTAAATCTGATTAGGTGCATAACCAATCTTCCCTCCTTCTACAGCTTCACTGTAGTAGTAATTATTGATACTCCAATCTCTTCTTAAATCATCAGCATCAAATGAATTGAAGAAAGCATTTGTGACATGTTTTCCACCATAACTAAACCCTATCTTCTCATTTGCTCCAATTCCATTGATGACCCCTACAGCCCCTTCTTCAACCTGAGTACCATTTCTCTTACCAAACTCTACTTCCCAAAGCACTTCCTTAGTATCGTATTTATCTTCACTCATGTTTATAAACACTCTCTTAAAATCAGGATTTAAAACATGACCAGCCTGCTGTACTTTCTTAGCCCACTTTACAACTTCAGCATAACGTGAAACATCTCTAAGAGGTGCGCCAGCCATTTTCAGATTTACTCTCGCTAATATTCCCCATACTACAGATTTAGTCACCCTGCTACCATAATTATAAGTAAAATGCGGTGCTACCATATCCGCAGCCTTTTCCATTTCACTTACAATAAACTCATAGTTTACTTTGTAAGGTGAATTTTTATAATTCACTTCAAAACCAGATGTAGTAGATTTTGTTTTCAAAGGTACATTCCCCCAGTTACTGGTTAAGATGAAATGATAATACGCTCTTAAAAATATGGCTTCGCCAAGCGCTATTTTCCTTTTATTTTCATCCATTACTGCTTTATCAATGTTTTCTATCAACATATTCGCTCTGTTGATTCCATTATACAAGGCCGTCCAGTTATCAGTTAATTTAGTATCAGAGGGGCTATAGTTGTATAAAGCTAAATCCTGAGTCCAACCTGACAAATGAATAAAACTATCATCAGCCACATCCATTTCAAAAAACATATACCTACCGTAAGTTGCAGATTTCCCAAGTATATCATATACACCTGTTAAGGCCGCATTTACTTCTGCTTCGTTTCTAAAAAAATCCTTTGGTGCATTAAAATCTGTTGGTGATGGATCCAGAAACTTCTTACATGATGAAGAAGTTAATGCCATTGCCGCTATTGCTATGCTATATAATATGCGTTTCATAACTTATATTTTATTAAAAAGTACTGTTAATTCCGAAAGTAATTGTACGTGCTCTAGGGTAAGCAGAGTAATCAAACCCTGGTGTTAAAGCACTGTTTCTAACAGAAACTTCTGGATCATAACCTGAATAATTTGTCCATGTGTAAAGGTTTTGTGCAGAGACATAAACCCTTGCTGATTTAATCACTTTTGTTCTTTTTAAAAGTTCTGTCGGCAATTTATATCCAAGTGCAACAGTCTTTAACCTGAGGAAAGAGCCATCTTCAATAGTTCTTGTAGAATATGCTTTTAAAGATCCTCCACGGCCTGCAGCAACCCCTGGTATATTCGAAGTTGTATTCTCAGGAGTCCATCTATCTGCGTATGTTGCAAACTGATTGTATCCATATTTATAAGATGATTCGAACATAATTCTGTTGGCATTGATAATATCGTTACCATAAGACCATTGGAAAAACACGTTCAGATCGAATCCTTTATAACTAAAGTTATTGTTAAAGCCACCAGTGTGTTTAGCATAAGGACTTCCAATTACGGTTTTATCATTTTCAGTAATTTGAAGGTCACCATCCAAATCTCTGTATTTTATATCGCCTGGTTGAACATTACCTCTTGCACCACCGTGCGCCGAAACATTTTCCTTTAAAGTGTAGGTATTTCCAACTTTAATAAAATCATCATAACCATAAACGCCATCATATATTAATCCATAAAACTGAGCAATCGGGCTTCCGATTTTAGCTACATAACCTGGAATATTTTTCCAGTCCTCTCCCCAGTTTTGAGCGGTAGCAATCATCAGTTGATTTTCACTTAATCCAAGAATCTTATTTCTATTGAAGGCGATATTGAATGAAGCATTCCATGAAAAATCTCTGGTTTGTATTGGTGTTCCCCCCAAGGTAATCTCCATACCATTATTCTGTGTAGAGCCAATGTTTTTGATAGCTCTGCTATATCCACTCACAGGAGGCATTACAGCATTTAGCAATAAATCGTAAGTTTCTTTATTGTATAAATCTAATCCTAATGTTAAACGTTCCTTAAAGAAACCCAGATCTAGACCAACGTTATATGAATCTGTTGTTTCCCATTTTAAGTTAGGGTTTCCTAAACCTGTATAAACTACTCCTTTACTATAAACATTTCCAAACATATAACCTGGATTACTATTAAAAGGATTTGTAGGATCATTACTTACATAACTTATACTAGGATAAACCCCGAAATTGGGAACACCATTATTTCCTGTTTTACCCCATGACAATCTTAATTTAGCATTTGAGAGATATTTGATATCCTTTGCAAATGGTTCATTGTTAATTTGCCAGGCAAAACCTGCTGATGGAAAATATCCCCACTTGTTACCTCCTATAAATCTTGAAGACCCATCAGCTCTGAAAGTAGCCGTAAATATATATCTATCTAATAGTTTGTAATTAGCTCTACTGATAAAAGCAGCCATAGTCGACTTAGAAGTTACAGAAGTGATGTTCAATGGATCACCTTCATCAATACCACTTAAACCTAAACTTTCATTTGGGATTAATATTCCTGTGGCACCGAAAGCTACTTAGTCTTTTGAGTTCCGCCCGCCAATGACAAATAATGATTTTGCATTGGTGCAACACGAGTAACTTCATCTTCCCAGTTTATACCATTAAGGTTTCTATAGCTCTCCAGGTTTCTTCCTTCTTTAAAATAAAGCGTCTTCGTTCTTACCGGATCAATCTCATTTTGCAGTTTCACAAATTCGTAAGGATTCAGCAATTTCATTCTTTTGTTATTCTGCTGTAATCCAAAATAGCCATTATAACTAATCACAGGCGCACCTAGCTTACCTCTTTTAGTAGTTACCATCACTACCCCATTTGCACCTCTGGCGCCATAAATGGCAGTTGCAGAAGCATCTTTAAGAATATCTATGGACTCAATCTCGTTCGGATCAAGGGTATTTAAAGGATTTACTACAGCATTATTTGGATCTTCCATAGGAAAACCATCAATAACTACTAAGGGATAGTTTGATTGTGTAATCGAGTTATTACCCCTGATATTTATTTCAATTGGTGCACCAGGTTGTCCTTCACTAGAAACTACCTGAACACCAGCCACACGACCAGCCAAAGCCTCATCAAATGATTTTACAGGAGCCTTATTTAAGTCGGCCATACTCACTGTTCCAACAGAACCTGTTAAATCCTTTCTTGTAGCTGTACCATAACCGATTACTACAACATCATTTAATTGAGACACCGATTCTCTTAATGTTACTTTAACTGTATTACTCTGGTTTACTACCACTTCTCTATCTTCAAATCCTATGTACCTGAAGACAAGAGTCTGAGCTCCTTCAGGTACTTTAATTGAAAAGTCACCTTTTGAAGAAGTTGCTGTAGTGGTTTTACTTCCTTTTATCTGCACAATTACCCCTACAAGTGGTCCACCCTGAAGATCACTAACTACCCCTGTTACCGTTCGTTCCTGTGCCCAGGAAGCTGTAGAAATGCACATCAAAAGAAGGAGACTTACCCCACTGATAAGCCAAACTTTCTTTTTTATAAATATTTGTAGCATAATGAATTTGATTAGTTTGATAATTTGGTTTATTTATTTTTGACCGATCCGTTAAAATCAATTTCCTTTGCAAATGGATTTAAGATCTGATCTATCAATACAGACAATGCTCTTCTCGATAAAACAGTCTCTCCATTTACTTCTTGTTTCGCAACACTTTCATTTATAATTTTAGAAATCATTGAAAGTGTAATTTCTTTTTTTGCAACCGAAGACAACAGTTTTACTGCAAATGCTGCATCTACCATTTCTCCAGATGGCGTTAAATCTTCCATTACAGGATAAAAAGACTTAAAACCTTCTACCAGTGCAAACTCATTAATCGGTTGCTCTGGATAATACCAGGTTTGATTCGCCCATTTGTATGCAATTCCAGTTCCTTTTAATATTCCGGTAGCACCAATTTTTTGCATCGTGACAAAGTTTTTATCCTCAGGCTTCACGTCAATAAATGGCATCAGATAAGCTTTACTTTCTAATAATGCTGATTGTACCTCACGGATATTTACATCAGCAGGCTGTTGATTATTTTTAATACTTACTGCTGCCAATGCACCAGCTGCTTGTCCGATTGTTAATACCACTGGTTGTAATCTGCTTGCTCCAGCAACAATATTGGTTACACTCACACTTTTTTCAGCCACAATAATTCCATCAGCATTTTTAGGAACTAAAGCACCTAAAGGAATGTTGTATGATGGAACTTTGATATTGATAAAATCAATCTCTGGTGCTGCTGGATTTTTCAAGTGGTGATGATCAATAGGATAATCACCAATAGCAATACCAGTACGATACAAACTTGTTTTTTGTTGATATGGAGCAGCTACATCGTTGACCGTTAAAGTCACTTTACCATCTAATCTTCTTGCCTCTCTATGGTAAGCAATCATTGGTAAATTATCTTTTGTAGGGAACTCATCAGTTGCAATTCCCAGGTTCTTAAAGCCCAGCTTGGTTTGCAAATGGTAAATGAATCTTAAACTATGCAATTTCGCTTCTTTAAGCGCTTTCTCTCTGTCCGTTTTGCTCAATTCTATGATATTCATATAAATATCATTTCCGCATTTTGGCCAGTTAATCATATATTTATTATTTGGCAACTTTCCATAAGTTATCATCACATTACAGTCTATTGAACGCTTTTGACTAGCATCGGCTGATGGATCTGTAACATCGCAGCAGCAATCAAACTCCTTTGGATCATAACCTGCAGGCTTAGCAATAGTTTTATTGGCATTTTTACCAAAATCTTTTAATACCACTACATAAGTTAAATCCTGGATAATATCATTCGCTTTTTCAGGAGCAAAAGATTCACCGGTATCATGACGACTATCCATACCTATACGAGAAGGAATTTTCAAAAAGCCCATTACATCGCCTAATTCAGTTGCATCAATGATCAGATCAGCTGTGATCACAGAGCGTTTCCCTTTTACATAAGCTTCAACAGTCCATTTATTTCCATTGCGTATTATGTTTCTCCATTCTGTTTTATACCAAATGGTCAAATTGGGGTTTGTAGCCAGTTCCTTTAGCTTTTTATTACCCACAGACGGTTCAAATAAAGTGTTACTCACCCATCCGGTTTCTACAGCTACAGGACCCCCATAATAATCATATAGTTTTTGTCTGAATTCACCCCACAAACCAGATGGCATCTGATGATTCCCATCTATAGCAGCCACGCCAGCGGAAGTCAACATTCCACCCAACCATTCAGTTTCTTCAATAACCAGGGTTTTCACACCCATCCTTGAAGCCTGTACAGCGGCGGTAGTTCCACTTGCACCACCACCAATTACCAGCAATTGCGTTTGATACTCTTTAGCAGAGACAGAAATAGTTAGAGCGGTAAAAGATAACGTCAGTGCGACTAAAAGTCCCTTCATAAATCCGGATTGAATCATTTTAACTTAAGTAATTATATATATATATTGAAATTTGTTTTCTAAGATTTTTCCTTAACAATTAATGCGGTCACTACTTTCCTTTCAGCTCCACCGGTATCCGAAGGCCTAACTGTTTGCTTTCCATTTACAGTTAACGCTGTAGAACCACCACCGTCAAGATTTATAGCACCTATACATCCCATTTCTTTCATCAATTGTGCAATTTGAGCTAAATTTAAACCTGCAACACCTGTAGCAGCATTACCACCTTCAACAGCCAGAATGATTACTTTACCATTTTGGGTATAACCAATTGCTGAACGAGCGCGTGCTGAAGTATCATCAATCACAATCAATTCTTCTTCATCTGTAATATTTATTTCTCCATTTTTTATCAGCATTGGAGAGCCTCCAATTGCGGTACTTACATCCCAGGTAGCTCCAACAGATGGTATTACGGCTGTAGGCACAGGAAGCGGTGCAGAACCCAATAAATTTGCAGCAGGTGCAGCATAAGAAAAAATAGTACCATTACCTGTACCCACATGATAAATCCAGGTTACATCAGGTACACCTTTAGCTGAAATACCAAAGGCAGCCCTGGTTGGATAATAAGATGTACTTACATTATTATATGGACGACTTAATGATTTAATATTTATAGCATCAACTATACCTTTATACATAGACAAGCTCAAAGAACTTCCTGTTGTAAAAAAACCGCCATTGATACTTGCATATTTGAGACCAGGTTCATCATTATAAAAATTTGATACTGTTTTACCAGCATTAAGCAATACAGGCTTTAATTCCAGATCAGCTTTTGGATCAAAAATAACACTATATACCAACACTGGCTTTCCATTTATAGGAGTATGATTTTCATAAACTTGTATCCCATTAGGGAAATTAGCCATCAAGTGGATAGACTTCTTCCAATTGGAAGACAAACTCACCAGAGGTGTTGAATCAACTAAAGGTTTGTCAGGATGAAATTTCCCTTCTTTAGATTTACTGCATGCAGACAATAAAGACATTGCTGCGATAAGAATAATAGCAAGGTTTAGTTTTCTATTCATAATGGTTGGTTATGCAGTAAATATAATAACTTTATTAAATATATTAATAACATCCCAATAGTTATATTATTTTTTTTACAAACATACCAAAACAAGCGTTCCTAGAGGCAAAGATTTACTAACATTATCTTAAATATCCTTATTACTAACTCTACAAACAAACAAGAATGTTGCCGTCAGACAAGCACAAAAAATGTTCTAAACACAATTTCACTCATAAATAATGCATTATGCATACAAGCTGAGTGTTTTTATTTAACTTTGGTTAAAACAATACTTTTTCATTAAATATTGAAGAATATTATTAATAATTATTAACAAGATTGCAAATACAATGCAATTGAGCAATACAAACAACGCTATGAAAACTGATTTTTTTGATGATAACAGCGATATATTAACTGGAGTCGCTTATAAAAATATACATATCAGGAAAAAGATCATCTCTTATTTTGCTGACGCTGGCAATGCAACTATTGCCGAACTATGTAAAGAAACCAATCTGAGTGTTCCTAAAGTAACCACACTAATAACTGAACTAATTTCAGGCGGATTGGTAAAAGATTTTGGAAAAGTCGGTTCAACAGGCGGCAGAAGACCAAACATTTATGGATTAGCACCCGACTCGGGTTTTTTCCTTGGTGTTGATGTAAAGCATGACCACATTAACATTGGTCTGATAGATTTACAAAAAAAACTCATCAAAATATCTAAAGACGTTCCTTATAATTTAAACAATACAGCGGAGTCCCTCGCCGCACTTTGTCAATTAATCAAAGACTTCATTAAGGAATCAGCCATTTCAAAAGATAAAATATTAGGCCTTGGTTTAAACCTTTCAGGAAGGATTAATTATGCCACTGGATACAGCTATAGTTTTTTCCATTTCAACGAAGACCCATTAAGTAAATTGCTGGAAAAAGAGCTCAATTTAAAGACCTACCTTGAAAATGATTCAAGAGCTATGGCTTATGGAGAGTTTAACTGTGGCGTAGTAAAAGAGGAGAAAAATGTATTGTTTTTGAATTTAGATTACGGCCTGGGTATGGGCGTTTTAATCAACAATGAACTGTACTATGGAAAATCTGGTTTTGCCGGTGAAATAGGACATATCCCTTTATTTAACAACGAGATCATTTGCCATTGTGGTAAAAAAGGCTGTTTAGAAACTGAGGCTTCAGGCCGCGCTTTAATAGAGCTATTTAAGCAAAAATTACTTACCGGATCCTCAACTTCACTGAATAAAACAGCAGACGATAACATTCAAATGCAGGACATTATCAATGCAGCAAACAATGATGATGTATTGTCGATTGAGCTAATTGCTAAGGTAGGAGAGAAACTGGGACGTGGCATTGCCTTATTGATTAATATTTATAACCCGGAGCTGGTTATTTTAGGTGGAGCGCTAGCCTCAACCGGCGAACACCTGCACTTACCAATTAAAAGTGCTTTAAATAAATTCTCATTAAGCCTTGTGAACAGCGACACACAATTAAAACTTTCAAAGCTTGGTGAAGAGGCAGGCGTTATGGGCGCCTGCCTCTTAGTTAGAAAAAGACTTTTAGAATACTCTATCTAATTATTTTAACGTATCCATATCTACTGGAATAAATACCAATGGGGTTGGCAAGCAAGATGCTCCCGGCGGAGAATAAGTTAACTTAATTGTTTGCTCCTCTCCGTTTTTAGCTGGTGGAAATACCTGAACCAATATGGCTTCGGGAGCAGCTTTAGTAACTAACCTATCACTAGGCAACTGGATGATCCCTTCTTTGAACTTTCCCTTACTTACAATCATTGTTGCAGCCATACCATTGCACCATTGATTGTCGGCTGAACGAGAATTCCAGGTAACCAAAGCCAAACCTTTACCATCTGTACTTTTCCATTTCAATTCCATTTCATACATCACACCGTAGTTACCAGCAAGCGTAGACTCTTTTCCACTTGTTCCTTCTATACCCTTAACCCAAGGATCTTTTACTCCATCAGCTACAATAAATTCTGCCGCACCGTTTTTAGTATCCAATACATCAACAGCTGTGATTTTATAATTACTTACACCGAATAAACCACGACCTGCATTTTTATGTCCTGTTGGAATAACTGTTTTGATTCTATTTAAAGCAACAGGACCTGATGTTTTAAGATCTGTTTGAATGATACTGATTTGTCCTGGCTGATCGATTACAAAATCATAAAAACCATGGGTCAATTCATCATATTTAACAACATTACGTTCTAATTTCTCATCTATAGCAATTGCTGCACCTGGCTCCACTACACGAATTTCATCTGATCCGTTAGAGGCAAAATAATCTGCCAACCCCTGTTTACCAATCTGGAAATAATTAGCACTAGGCTTCTGTGAAGAATACTTCAGCATACGGATATGCATTTTTTTCTTTCCTGTATTTTTAATTACAGCCGTAATTTTACGATCTATCTTAACAGGCTCTTTTACACCATTCACATTGTACACATACAACCTAACTGCACCTGGCTGTACATTTTCCTGCAAAGCAATTGCCTCTGGAATCCTGATGTATTCAGGGTCATCAGAAATAATAAACTGCGGTCCAGGCAAAACCATTTTATCGTATTTAATATCAGCAGGCTTAACCGCAAAAAAGTCATTCAGCAAAACAACATTACCTTGTTTTGCTTTTAACAAGTTTGCTGCATCTTCCACTTTAATAGTCTGCGCATTCAATTGCATAGCACCACAAATAAGTGCCATACTCAATGTAGTTTTTAAGTTTTTGTATTTCATTTGTTTGTTTTTTGTGTTCTTAATTAAAAATGATTCATTAACACCTGTAAAATCCTTAAGCCTTATTAGCCAGCTCATAGAAGAAGTCGAAATGTGCTATAATACTTTTTGTCCAGTAAGTACCAGTATGTCCTCCTGGCTGAGCAATATAGGTCGCCCTTATTTTCAGATCGTCTAATTTCTGACGGAATTGGTTATTGGCTTTATATAAATAGTCTTCAGTTCCACAGTCAAAAATGAGTGTCTTTTTCAACCCCTTGACACTTTCCAGTCTATTTACAGGTGAGTACACATCAAATGCTTTATTTTCTTCAGAGTATGCACCCAACAAATAAGCTATAGTTGTTTTCTTAAAACCCGAATGCCTTAAGTTAAGCACACCAGAGGTACTGCCAGCACTTAAAAAAACATCAGGATGATTTAGAAAAAGATTCATTGCTCCAAAACCACCCATACTGGCCCCAGTTACAAAAACCTTAGCCTGATCTGTTTTATAAGTATTGTTAATTTTTGGCATCAACTCTTTCATAAAGAAATCTTCATATTGTGCACTATCTGGATTAGTCGAGTTCATATACCAGCTTCTTTTTAATCCATCCGGGCAAACCACTATAAACTTATAGTTATCTGCCATACTTTGCAAAGCAGCCAGCCTACTCCAGGTTTTATAATTTGCCGAATGACCATGCAATAGATACACTACAGGATAATTAACTTTTACATCATAACTTACCGGTTTATAAACCAGCACACTATCTGTTGTTTTTAATGCAGACGATCTAAGCACCAACAAATCTTGTCCGTTTACCGAAAATACCCCTAATCCAAAAATAAGAATCAATATGTATTTTAATTTATTCATATTTTAATTTTTATTATTAAGATATTCCAAATTGCTCCAACGGGAAAAATATCCAATCCAACTATCTTCATATTTCACAACGTGCTAAAAAGGTCGTTAAAAACAAACAACAAGGCTTTTCTTATTCAGCATGTGAATATAGATATTTTTTAATAACTAAATACAATATAATATATTTTATTATTAAGTTAATAACAGATATATTACATTAACTCTATTTTACAAGCTCATTATAAAAATTACATATATAGTTTAAAAATCAGTGGATAACATCATATTAATCAATAATTACATTCGCCTTCAGACTATAGTCTTGATCTTGATAATTAATAAATTACAGTTATTTTGCGTCAATCATACTGAAACCAAACTAACTCAGGCATAAAACTGTAATTAATAAAATGGGTAAAACTTTTTTTGAAGAATTAAACAGTGAAAACATCATTGGTGTTGCGTACAAAAACCTTGGTCTTAAAAAGAAATTACTTAGCTATTTCACCAATGTTGGTAATGCCACTATAGCTGATCTTTGTAAAGAATTAAATCTAAGTGTTCCAAAAATCACTTCCTTACTAGCAGATCTGATCGAAGATGAGCTCATTAAAGATTATGGGAAAGTAGATTCTACGGGTGGGCGTAAACCTAATCTATATGGCCTCGTTCCTGAGTCAGCATTCTTTATTGGTGTCGACATTAAGCAAAATCACATCAACATAGGTCTTTCAGATTTACAAAAAAACCTGATTAAAGTATCAGAAAAGCTACCTTATCATCTCGAAAATAACAAAGAATCATTAGAGGCATTAATTATACTGATTAATGATTTTATTTCAGCGCTCACCATACCACGTGAAAAATTGCTGGGCATTGGCATTAATCTTTCAGGAAGAATAAATTACGCCACAGGATACAGCTATAGTTTCTTTCATTTTAGTGAAGAACCTTTAAGCAAAATCATTGAATCAAGAATTGGTATCCGGGTATTTCTGGAAAATGATTCCCGGGCAATGGCCTATGGAGAGTTTTCGGTTGGTGCAGTTTCTGTCGAGAAAAACGTACTGTTTCTAAATCTCGATCACGGAATCGGATTAGGTATATTGGTAAACGGACAACTTTATTACGGAAAGTCTGGCTACTCAGGTGAGTTTGGCCATATCCCTTTATTTACCAATGAAATTATTTGCCATTGTGGCAAAAAAGGCTGTCTGGAAACCGAAGCTTCAGGATGGGCGCTCAGCCGTATGCTTAAAGAGCGACTAAAAGAAGGAGCAACATCTATTTTAACGCGAAAAAACATCAATCCAGATAATTTGACTATGGAAGACATTATTACCGCAGCCAATAATGACGATGTACTTGCCATAGAAATGATTGCAAAAATAGGTGATAACCTGGGCCGGGGTATTGCTTTACTGATTAATTTGTTTAACCCTGAACTGGTTATACTTGGGGGATGTCTTGCTGCAACTGAAGATTACATCAAACTTCCAATTAAAAGTGCAATTAACAAATACTCATTAAGCCTAATGAATACCGATACAGTCTTAAAGATGTCTACATTAGGAGAAAGAGGAGGCATTCTTGGTGCTTGTTTGCTCACTAGAAACAGGCTGTTCAATATTGTTTAATGTTATACTTTATTGTCAGGTCAGATCAACACACAGCATATTGTTTTAATGATTAATCAATCTGCTCAGAAAAGCCGGATAGGTTTCTCAGCTTGAAGCGATAAAAAAAACAGGCAAAATACTTTACCTGCCATTTTCAAGAGATATTTCATTATTATCATTAAAAGAGGAGATGTATCCATGATACACCTCCTGTAAAAGCCATCAATACGTTTAAGCTATCCCTTTGGCCATTCCGTTTCTATTCCTTGAGATTTAACATAATCTTGAAAAGCAGTCAGCAACTGCTTATTATTCCTTATATCTCTTGGTATTACATTTTTATCTCTAGCGAAACGAATCAGCAGACCTACCGCCTCACCTATGCTCCATTCTACAGGATGTAATCTGTAACAACCATTAGTAATATGTGTCGTACCAATATTCTTATTTGCAGGAAGAATATTTTCCATTCTAACAGGGAGTAAGGCACCTAATGGAATTTGAAATCTTAACGAACTGAAATCTACATAATTTACCTGATCACAACTGGGGTGAAGATCGATATGATAATAACCTATTCCTACACTATCATAAAAAGGAGCAGCAACATTCTTTTCTTCAGACTTAGCAACCATCGCCCTGTTTTCTTTACCCACATGCTCTTCCAAAATGGTAAACATCGCTTTTATTCTTCTTGATTCACGGATATATGGATATTTAGCTAATCCATCTTCAGTACCCATAATATCTTTACGAAGCCTTACTCCCGGATAACCTTTACCCCCATCTTCACGTGGAGCTTCGGTTTGCAGCCAATACAATAATGATAAGCTCAATTGTTTTGCTCCATTAACATGCTTATTGAACTCCTTTTCAGAAGCGCCAATTAAATTACCCAGCATGTAATCATTCTGTGGCCAATTTACAATGGTAATATCGCCCGTATAAGTACCAGTAACAAAATTATCCTTGTTGATGATCTTACGATAATTCCATAAGTTCAACATTGATCCTGTTTTACTTCCATCAGGATTAAATCCAAGTCGTTTCGGCTTCAAAGTTTTAGGATCTGAATAATGTAATTCCAATAGCTTACCTGCCCATGGCGGAGTCAATTTTGGGACATGATTACTCCAGAAATCGTAATCTTTCGGCTTATCGATCACATGATTTCCACCAGGAACATAATCAATAGCAAAGCAAACCGTAAATGCCTGATTGTTATTTGGATTAGCAACCTCAGGTGCATGCAACTCATTGGTCTGTTTTTTAGATTCTGTACCTGTGATATATTCTGTACCTGTCAATGGTAATATATCGCCCATTTCAGTAGCGTCTACAAAGTATGGTGCTGTAAGTGTAACCAAACGACCAGTACGCATAGATTTTGCCGTTAACGACTCTACTTTCACTCCATTTACTGCTGCTTTAGTAACTTTGTATTCTGTTAACAAAACCAATTTACCAGAGCTGATGTAAGGAGCCAGCATATCATTCATTATAGCTAATGCTACTCTTGGCTCATGACATAATTTCGATACAGACCCATCTCCTGGATTCAGTAAAGGATTATTCTTTGCTGAATCTACCAGAGGATAATTTTTTTTATAATAATCTCTGATAGCATTTCTGAAATCACGGTACATTTGCGTTGCGCCATGTGTTTCAATCCAACCATGCTCATCAGGTGGTACGCCTTGTTGGGTTAACTGACCACCAATCCAATCTGTTTCTTCGGTTAAGACTACAGTCTGCTTATTTCTAAGCGATGACATTGCAGCAGCAAATCCTCCCAGACCTCCACCTGCTATTATTACATCAGCTTTTAGCTGCTCATCCCCATTTTTTTGAGTTGTCTTTTCAACTTCAGCCAAAGCTGTTGCCGGAACTCCAATTACACCGGCTGTTGCCGAAACACCAAGGAGACTTAAAAAATTTCTACGCTTCATTATAAATTATCTTAATATAATTTTAAAATTACCAATCCGGATTTTGACTAAGTCCGGGATTAATATCTCTTTCACCCTGCGGAACAGGAAGTAAAACTAGCCTCATTAATTATTTACTAGTCTTATAACCACTTACTCCATAAAAAACAATGTATAAATAGCATAATAAAGGAAGTGTAAAAGCAATGGTCCAGTTGTAATGATCGATAAGTAGCCCTTGGGAATAAGATATAATTGCGCCACCAGCAATAGCTGTAGACAAATACCCAGACGCCCTTGTGGTATATTTACCTACTCCGTTTACAGCGAGGGAAAAAATAACTGCAAACATTACAGAATTGAACAACCCAACCCCAATCATTGACCAGACAGCAATGCTTCCACCTGTACTCAGTGAAATAGCAATCAAACCCATTGCTGCTATACCACAAAAAGCAAGCACATTTGAGGGTTTAAGGTAATTGAGAATCACCGCACCAAACAAACGTCCAACAATCATACTTCCCCAATAAAATGCAACATAAGTATTTGCTGCTGCTTCACTGATTGATAAGGTATCAGCAATATAATTGGTTAAAAATGTCCCTATTGATACTTCTGCTCCAACATAAAAGAAAAGAGCAACTATCCCGAGCTTTAAGTTTCTAAAAGAAAGCACCCCTTTTTTCTGGTCCAAATCTTGTTCAGATGCATCAACAGAGCCTCCTTTAATTTGTGGGAGTTTTAATACATAAACTGTTCCTGCGATAATCAATAATAGTGCAGTTATTCCCAAATAAGGATACTTTACCGCATCTGAAGAAGAAGTTTGCTGTTCTGTTAAGCCTGATAGAATATAATGAGCACCAAAAATAGGTGCAACAGTAGTACCTAAAGAACCTATCCCTTGTATTAATGTAAACCTTGATGAAGCTGTTTTCGCTGGCCCTAATACTGTAATATATGGATTAGCAGCTACCTGGAGCATAACTATTCCAAGAGCAAGTACAAAAAGTGCCGCCAGAAATATATAATATTCGTGCAATATCGATGCAGGAAAAAATAGTAATGCTCCCAATGCTGCAATACAAAAACCAGTTACCATTCCATTTTTATAACCGATCCGTTCAACAATTTTACCTGCAGGAATGGAGGCTATGCCATAAGTTAGAAAGAAGTAAAACTGGACCAATGATGATTGGGAATAGTTTAAAGTAAAGCTATTTTTAAAAAAGGGTACAAGTGTATCATTTAAACAGGTAATAAACCCCATCATGAAATAGAGTACCCCCAGCGAAATCAGGGCTGGGACATAACTCTGCTTAGTACTTGTTGACGTTGTTTCTTCAACCACTACATTTTGTGAACTAAAACCGGCCATTTTTATACAGTTAAGGTACTTTGTTTTTCTTTAATTGTTTCTAATACTTTCCAGCATTGATATAAACCACGTGGCACATGAAAACATCCTTTCCATTTGCCTCCTTTAGCTGGTGATAAAACTTCTCCCCTCCTATTCAGATAGCCAAACCACTCTCCATGTTCCGAATCAGCAAAATGGCTCCAGCTATAAGCATGCACTTTTTCAAACCAATCCCAGCAACGCTGGTCGCCAGTGTACATATAGCCTTTTAACATACAAACCATAGTTTCTACATGTACCCACCATAATTTCTGATCCCATTCCAATTGTAAGGGCGGCGCACCTTTAACATCTTTAAAGTATAAAATACCCTGATATTCTTTATCCCATCCATACTCGAGAATATTTAACGAAATATCCACCGCTTTACGAATTAATTTGGGGTCTGACATTTTATTACCTAAATCCATAATAAACCACATGGCTTCCAATCCATGTCCGGGATTTATCACCCTTCCTTCAAAGCAGTCAACAAATTCCCCTTTATCGGAAACATTTTCCAGAATCAATCCTAGTTCAGATTGATAAAATACTTCCATAACCGATTTTATGGCATTTTTCATAGTACTTTCCACCAATTCAGGATCTAAAAGTGTTTCGAGTTCCAGTACAAGGTTAGATAATATCATGGGCAGAGAGAAACCTTGTATTGGCCTTGTACCAGGATAACTTTTATTGTAAATTCCTTTACTATTTTCCTGCTTTTTCAGAATGTTATGAAACGTATCCACAGCAATCTTAGCATATTCTTCATTGCCAGTCGCCATATACAATTGCGCATAAGCCATACTAGCAAAACAATCGGAAAATATACTATGCGGCTGAACGAGTGGAGCACCCGTTCTTGTTAAAGCGAAATACCAATTCCCATCTTTGTCGCGACCATGCGCTTTCATAAACTCTGCTCCCTGAATAGCAAAGTCTAACCATTCTTGTTTTTTTTCCACCTGGTTATACAACATGGAAAAGCACCAGATCTGGCGATTCTGTAACCAGACAAATTTATCAGTATCATAAACCTTACCTGTTCTGTCCAAACAGGTAAAAAATCCCCCAAATTCTTGATCAAACGAATTTTTTAACCAAAAAGGGATAACATCATCCAACAAGTTATCACGGTACTGTTGAATATAGTTTTCTAGCGTTGATTGCATTTTTATATTATTTTTTAGTGTTAAACATTAAATCCACAGTCGGCTGCATATAATTCTTTACTTCCGATTTTTTAGTCAATTCCCAAAAGCTTTGGTTTTGAGCAGTTAATACCTGTGTAGCAACAATCCAGCTCTGCGTCCATCCACTTAAAGTACCCCAAACACCCCATCCAGCATCAGCATTAGATCCCCAATATTCCCATCGCTTATATTCGAATGCCCTGAACCAGGCTCCATCTAAGTCTTTGTAGCGGTCGCTTTTTACCTGGATCCTTGTCAGAAAATCAGAAAGTTTCGCTAATGCAGCAGCGTATTTTTTATTCCCTGTGGCGTGTGCAGCTTCATTTAAACTGAAGAAAGCGAAATTACTGGTGTACAGCATATCGGCTATTGGATCACCATTGGTAAAGATAAGCGGTGCTTCGTGCTTGCCATAATCCGCATTCGATTTTGTACGACCATACCTTCCCTTTCCTTCAGCCCCTAACTCTTCTCTTATCGCACCACTTTCGACCTGGTTTTCCAACAATTTACTAACTAAAACATCGAGCCATTTACGATGTTCTTCAGTATTCTCAATCTGGACTAACCATGCCAAAGGCAATACCATTCTTGCACGCTCCTGCTGAATGCCATTGGTCCACTTCCATTTATCAGGGTAAGCCTCCATTGTCATTCTTATCGCCTTCTTTGTTTTCTCTAGCAAAGGTTTGTAACCGGTCTGATTATACAACCACAAGTAGCAAGCCCATGTCCAAGATTCAAAATGTGGAGCATTATGTATAAAATCCCTATTCGAGTAATGTTCCCAGCCCAATTTCTGCAAATCTTTATCCCTAATGTGCCCACCTCTATAACCCTGTTTACCAGTAGTCCTGAAGTTGGCCATGATACCCTCAACAATTTCTTTATCCCATTTACCGGTCTTCATAAAAGCAGAGGCACCTAAAATACCCAGCAAAGCACGCGCATTATCATCACCATAATAAACAAAAGGATGAGTAACAGACCAGCCAATCAAGCCATAAGAAGGACTCTTTTTATCATTTCTTTCTTCGGACCTGAGATTAGAATTATAAAACATATAATTTATCAGGTTATTTGCTTTTTTATCGTAGACCTGATTATGCAACAGGTTCCCCGCAGCAGCCAATGCAAATGCAGCTTCACCTTGCACATCGGCTCTTACCCAATAACGATATTGTTGTGTACCATCATGGTATATTTTTGAAGCATGCCCTTCAAGTAACCCGAAGGTACCATCACCTACCTGTGACTTCTGATCAACACGAGGACCAAAGGGTGTTTCTCCGTTACCCTGATACTTAAGATACATTTCTTTCCAGGATGGATCTATATATAATTTTGCTTTATTAAACCATTCTACACCAAGTTCTACGCTCTTACGTTTTGCATTAGCAGGCAAGACCTGGTTACGACTATACATTGGAGTAACATAAGAGGGCCAATTTTTGAATACATATTGCTGTCCTGTCATTTTTTTAACAATATAAGACCAAACCTTCTTCCAGGCATCATCCGGACCATACCTACCAATTGCAAAATTAGTCAGCTTAGTTGTGGCGATCATCAAATTGTCCTTTTCAAAAAGCAATGGGAATTTTTCAACATCATCGATTCCATACTCAGCCTTATCTAAACCAGCCACTTTAGCCAATACAATATCCGGACTTTCCACTTTTGCAGGCAATACATAGCAATCATTAATTCCTAAAATACTCAATGGTTTTAAATCAGGGCCAAAAACAGTGGTTGCAATAACACCACGTTCTAATTGAGTATTTTTAGCTGTAGCATCAATCTGAACACCTGGAATTGCTGCAGAGTATTCTATATATAACTTTATTTTTTTATGCCTTGCTTTTTGGAAAAAACTAAACGGTAACGTTACCGTTTTTTCTGGATAATTATCCGCTACTACAAATAAAGCCTCTCCTCCCTTTGCAGATTGAAGAGCCATTAGAGGATCATTAAATCTTTTAACATTGAGACCTTGCTTTTGCAACAACATATAAAGGTCATTGGAACTATTTCCAGAGAAAATAATGTTAGGTTTTACAAAAGTTTGAGCCATGGCTGGCATACAGAAAACCAACAAAAAACAATAAAAGGTTAATCTAAATTTCATTTGGTTAGGTTATGGTTATATATTATTAGATTTTTATCATAAAGATCCCATACACACTTCCCTTTAAATTAACTGAGCTTTATAACAAAAACCAGCACTAATTCTATGCACTAGATAAGATAAGCTTGGTTAGTAGCTTTTCTTTAAACAAATCAAATGTGAATATATAAATATATTAATAACAAACAAAGATTTATTATTTTTATTTACTAAGTAACAGTAATATAAATTTATTTATTCTTAAATTAAAGAAGTTAAAAATATTATAACAAATCTCAAATAAAGCCCAAGTTAAACCATTATTAATTCTTTTTTTGCAGATCATGAAGCATTGAAAAAAGTTCCTCCTAACTATGAATAATTAATGTTTAATTTGTACAAGCTAGTCCCTTTAAATCAAGGCTTAATAAAAAGTATAATCTGTAAAATATTAAAATGGGAAAAACTTTCTTCGAGGAATTAAATAATGAGAACGTAACAGGCGTAGCCTACAAAAACGTTAGTCTAAAAAAAAGGGTACTTAGTTATTTTGCCAATATAGGAAATGCAACCATTGCAGACCTATGTAAGGAATTAAACTTAAGCGCTCCAAAAGTAACCGCTCTATTGTCTGATCTGATAGAAGACGGATTGATTAAGGACTATGGAAAAGTGGAATCTACCGGTGGCCGTAAACCTAACTTATATGGCCTGGTTCCTGATTCAGCTTTTTTCATAGGTGTCGACATTAAACAAAATCACATCAATATAGGCTTATCAGATTTACAGAAGAAACTGATTAAAGTAGCTGAAAAGCTTCCATATCACCTCGATAACAACAAAGAATCACTTGAAGCACTTTGCGACCTCATTAAAGACTTTATTAGTGGCTTAAGCATACCTAGAGAAAAACTACTAGGGATAGGTATTAATTTATCTGGTCGCATCAATTATACAACAGGATATAGTTATAGTTTCTTTCATTTTAATGAGGAGCCATTAAGCAAAATTCTTGAATCAAAAATAGGGATCCGGGTATTTCTTGAGAATGACTCAAAATCAATGGCCTATGGAGAATTTTCTGCAGGAGTAGTTACAAATGAGAAAAACATACTATTTCTTAACCTGGATCATGGAGTTGGGCTTGGAATAATAGTTAACGGTCAGATTTACTACGGAAAATCGGGTTACTCAGGCGAGTTTGGACATATTCCCTTGTTTAATAATGAAATTATCTGTCAGTGTGGCAAAAAAGGCTGCTTGGAAACAGAGGCTTCAGGCTGGGCATTAACCCGTATGTTTAAAGAGAGGCTATTACAAGGTTCATCATCTATTTTAACTCAAACAAATATTAATCCTGATGACTTAAAGATGGAAGACATCATTGCTGCCGCGAATAATGATGACGTTCTTGCGATTGAATTAATTGCCAAAATAGGTGAGAATTTAGGACGTGGCATTGCATTACTGATAAACCTGTTTAATCCTGAGCTTGTTATTCTTGGAGGAAGCCTTGCTGCAACTGAAGAGTATATCAGACTTCCCATAAAAAGTGCAATCAATAAATATTCACTGACACTTGTTAATCAGGATACTGTTTTGAAGATGTCTAAATTAGGCGAACGAGCGGGGCTGATTGGAGCTTGTTTATTGGTACGCAATCGATTATTATCGCTCAGTTAATTTTAAACTCAGTTATACTCTAGGCCTTTTCTTTTGAAAAGGCTTATTTGCTTTTACATAAGTTGTGGCTGGTGGAGCTACCTCTTCTGCTACTTTAATATTTAACACTTGTCCCTGATACTCTTCTCCATTGAGTAATGAAACTGCTTTTTCAGCTTCGGCTAAGCTTGTCATTTCCAGAAATGCATACCCCTTGCATCTTTTCGTAACTTTATCACGCACAACTTTGATCGTATTTACCTGAGCACGTAGACTTATATACATTACAAGATCTAATTCAGTAACATCCGGACGAAGCCCCCCTACAAAAATTTTAACCATTATAACCTAGATTTTGTGGTATAAAAGTATAAATTTTATTGTTATTGAATGCATCGGAATTAAAAACTAATACAGATGAAATTCATTCTAGACTTAAAAGACATATAAAAAAGGAGTGTTTAACAGTGAATAGTGATTTTGACAGTCTAATTATTTACCCCAAAACCCGATTCCTATATACAAAAAAAGAGAACACCCATAAAGATGTTCTCTTTCTAATAAATTAAAACTGATGATTAATTAAACAAATACCTTACACCAATTTGTCCTTGCCATCTCGAGGCAAAAGCTGAGACACTGTATGGTAGATTACCTGCTGGAGCTTTAAAGTTATAGCCTCTATCAGTTGATTGAGTTGTGTTGTAATTGATAATTGTATTTGCATTATTAGTCACGAAATACGATCTCCCCCAATCTTTATTAATCAGGTTTCCCACATTGGTGATATCCAAAGATATTTGTAACCTATTCTTAGTTGAGCCAATCATACCGCCCAAATCTTGCATAATCCGAACATCAAATTGATGCTCCCAAGGAGTTCTAGCTGCATTACGTTCAGCATACTCACCTCTATGTTTACTTAAATAAGGATCACTTGAAATAAAATTATCAAGTGCTATCCACTGATCTGCTGGAGTAGCTGATCCCGGAGCGGGCACTATAGCATTCGATGCATCTCTGGTGTAAAATGGAACCAATTTAATTTCACTAGCATTTCTAGGAATATACATCAAATCATTTTGATTAGCACCATCACTATTAATATCACCAAAATATAGATAAGTAAATGGCGATCCAGATCTTCCTGAATAGAACATAGCAAATGAAGTTCCATAAGTTTTGTTTTTACCATAGCTTATGCCGTAACCTAAGCTACCTACGATACGATGTCTTAAATCGTAATTAGAATATGACAATTCAGGATTATTGGCATCGTTTACGATTTGAACAAATTGCCAGTTAGAATAGGCTGTACTATTTGCTCCACTATTAACATCTTTAGACTCGCCGTATGTATAAGCAATCATTGCATTCAAACCAAAGTTAAAGGCTTTTGATAATTGCCCAGTTAAACTATACGAGTATCCTTTATTGGTATTATCGAGATACAATGCATTTGTAAATGTAGTACTTACTTTGGGACCAGCATATGTTGGTCTATTATCAGCACCACCAGATAAGTTAGAAGGTAAAGTACCTGTCTGACCTTTCAAATTTATATTCTGATAAGTAATGTTATTTATTGTCTTAGAATACATTCCATCTAAAGTAGCTAAAACACCACCTGGTAATTTAAAGTCTGCTCCTAAACTATAACGTAATACCTGAGGAATTCTAAAGTTTTTAGACAAAAGGTTAACTTCATAAGTCTTACCTTGTGTACCTGCTGTACTTTGTTTATCTGGGTCCGGAACAAATGTTAAAGGTGCGGAAGTAGAGTTAAATTGGTCTACACTTCCATACAGCATTCCACTATTTGTAAACTGGTTAGACATCCAAACAAAAGGAACACGCCCCGTAAACAAACCAATACCACCTCTTAATTGAATTGCTCTATCTCCGGTTAAATCCCAATTAAAACCAACACGTGGAGAAACTAAGATCTGTCCACTTGGCAATTTATCCGTAGCTAAGCCAGGAAAAGTTGTAGGGACTAAAGGGTTTGCTAATGGCTTATCAAAAAACAATGGGACATCCACTCTTAATCCAGCTGTAAGCTTGAAGTATTCATCAACCTCAATTTCATCTTGGAAATAGAATCCTAATTGGGCTGCAGAGAACTGTGCTGCAGGACGATTCTCACCAGGAAGAATTGAATAGGCTGCTTGCACACGGTTAGGCTTACCAGCATAAAAATCATCCAAATTATTATACTGCCAAAAACCATTAACATTATTGATAAATAAGTTACGGAATTTAAAGAACTCATTATGTGTCCCTAAAGTAAAGGTATGTTTACCTGCAAATAACTTAAGGTTATCGGTAAACTCGAAGATATCCTGATCTAACTCATTTGCTGCAGAGCTTCTTTCTGTACCAAACTGAAGAGATTGCCCTGAAACACCACCAATATTATTGATAGCAATTTGAGGGAATAATCTACCGCTCGTTCCGCGAGCATCTCTGATTCTAGAGTACCCAACAATCAAATTATTTGATAAATTTTGATTAAATCTACTTCTTAACTCTAATACTGATACGTTTTGATCATTATTAAATCTGTAAGCGTTATTACCAAAACGGAATAAGGTCGAACTTCTACTTATATTATCATCAAAAGCTTTGATGTAATTGTGACGCAAAGTTAATTGGTGTTTTTCATTAATATTCCAATCTAAACGCCCAAACAATTTGGTGCTTTCTGTTTTAGTTTGAATTTCATCAAATGAACCTACATCATAATTATAGAAAGATTTTTGAAGTTCTGAGGCAATTTTTTGCGCTTCATCTTTTGAAATCAAAGCACCAGGATCACCAGCATTAAATGTCGTAGGTGTCTGAATACGCGTTTGTTCAACACTAGCAAAAAAGAATAATTTGTTTTTAACAATCGGGAAGCCTAAGCGTGCACCATAAGTTGTGTTATAAAACTCATTTGCTCTGGTATTTAATCCGTCAACACTTTTCCCAATAGTATTCTGATTTCTACCAAAAAAATAAGCCGATCCTTCTACTGTATTCGTACCTGAACGAGTAATTGCATTAACGCCTCCTCCTGTAAAGTTCCCTTGAGTTACGTCATAAGGTGCAATTAATACCTGAATTTCCTGAATCGCATCTAAAGAAATTGGCTGAGTGTTAGCTGGTCCACCAGGGGTTCCACTGCTGGACAGTCCAAAAACATCATTATTTACCGCACCATCAATCGTAATACTGTTATAACGGTTGTTTGTACCTGCAAAAGAGTTTCCATTGGCCTGTGGAGTTAGGCGGGTAAAATCCTGCAAACTTCTGCTCAATGTAGGCAATGTTTCCAATTGTTTCTTACCAATAGTTGTAGAAGCTCCAGTTCTCTTACTATTAAGAGCTGTACTATTTTGACCTATGACCTGAACTTCTTGAAGATCCTGTCCTCCTTCTTCTAGCTTGATCTTAAGGGTAAAAGTCTCTCCTAATTTAAGATATAATCCTTCAATCTTTTCATTCTTGTAACCTACATAACTTGATGTAATTGTATACGGACCACCCGTATTAATATTTACAAAATTGTATCTGCCATCAGCTGTCGTTGTTGCAGAATACTTTGTCCCAGTTGGACCATGTATAGCAACAATTGTTGCACCTGGCAATGGGCCTTTCCCATCAGCCACAACTCCATTAAGGCTTGATGTGGTTACCTGCGCCCGTAGGGACACAGCTGTCCCTGCAAAAACAAGGAGTAAAACCATGATTTTGATTAGTAAAGATTTCTTCATTCTTTTTGAGTTAGATAATAATTTTGTTTTTTGCGTTATATCGTATTTATAAAATACTGATGCAAAGTTATATATTTATTATGCAAGCATTCCATTTTCCAATGTTAAATAATTATTAAGAATCACAGTATTTTTCAACATTTAACAGAAATATTAAATATATAACCAACAGTTTATCAATTATTTATTTTCATTCTAGCTAACAATCAAATTTGAAATAAAGCTATAACACCATTCTTTATGAACAACATAGCATAATCATCTCCTGTTACAGGTATTTAATGAACATTTTTTTTTAATTTTGGCAATTACTAAGATAAATTCCTTATTAAAGATATGAACTACGATGTAATTGTAATAGGCAGCGGTCCTGGTGGATATGTAGCTGCGATCAGAGCTTCTCAGTTGGGTTTAAAAACTGCGGTAGTTGAACGCGAATCTTTAGGTGGAATATGCCTGAACTGGGGCTGTATACCTACTAAAGCATTATTAAAGAGCGCTCAGGTATTTGAATATATTAATCATGCTGCTGAATATGGTATTAAAACTGCCGAAGCTGAAGCAGATTTCGCTGCTGTTATTAAACGCAGTCGTGGTGTTGCTGATGGCATGAGCAAAGGTGTTCAATTCTTAATGAAGAAGAACAAAATTGATGTGATTATGGGTACTGGAAAAGCTAAACCTGGAAATAAAGTAGAGGTTAAAGCTGCAGATGGTACACAAAAAGAATATACTGCAACTAGTATTATATTAGCTACAGGTGCAAGATCAAGAGAATTACCTAACCTTAAACAAGATGGTAAAAAAGTGATCGGTTACAGACAAGCTATGGTATTACCTGAACAACCAAAATCTATGGTTGTTGTAGGATCTGGTGCTATAGGTGTTGAGTTTGCTTATTTCTACGCAACACTTGGTACTAAAGTGACTATCGTTGAATTCATGGAAAATGTAGTTCCGGTTGAAGATGAGGATGTATCAAAACAATTATTACGCAGCTTGAAAAAGGTGGGTATCGACATCATGACTTCTTCAAGCGTAGAATCAGTTGATACTAGTGGTGCTGGTTGTAAAGTTCAGGTTAAAACAGCCTCTGGTATGCAAACGTTAGAGTGCGACATCGTACTTTCTGCTGCTGGTGTTGTTTCTAATATTGAAAACATTGGTTTAGAAGAGACTGGGATCAAAACTGAAAAAGGTAAAGTTGTTGTCGATGAATTCTACAATACTTCTGTAAAAGGTTATTATGCCATTGGTGATATCGTAAGCGGACAAGCACTTGCACACGTTGCTTCTGCTGAAGGCATTATCTGCGTTGAAAAGATTGCTGGTCATAAACCAGAACCATTGGATTACAATAACATCCCTGGCTGTACTTATTGCAGTCCGGAAATTGCTTCAGTTGGCTACACTGAGAAAGCAGCTAAAGCTGCCGGTTATGAATTGAAAATTGGTAAATTCCCATTCTCTGCTTCGGGTAAGGCTAGTGCTGCTGGTTCTAAAGATGGTTTTGTAAAACTAATTTTTGACGCTAAATATGGCGAGTTATTAGGTGCACACATGATTGGTGCAAACGTAACTGAAATGATCGCTGAGATTGTAGTTGCCCGTAAATTGGAGACTACTGGTCATGAAATGATCAAATCTGTACACCCACACCCTACAATGAGCGAAGCTATTATGGAAGCCGCTGCTGATGCGTATGGCGAGGTAATTCACTTATAGAAGACAAATTAAATCATTGAATTTGTTCTTAAAAACTTAGAGAGGTAGTTATTAACTACCTCTTTTTTTATCTTTACATTTACATGCTCTAATGTTTATTAATTACATATCCACTCATTTAAAAGATGAACTTACATACTATAAATACAGGACTATTTAAATTGGATGGCGGCGCAATGTTTGGCGTAGTACCTAAATCAATATGGCAACGTAGCAATCCAGCTGATGCAAATAATTTATGTACCTGGGCGATGAGATGCCTGCTTATTGAGGATGGTGATAGACTGATATTGATAGACAATGGAATTGGTGACAAGCAGGATGAAAAGTTTTTAGGACATTATTATTTACATGGAGAGGACTCATTAGATAAGTCCTTAGCCGCAAAAGGCTTTAGCAGGAATGATATTACAGATGTCTTTTTAACTCATTTACATTTTGATCACTGTGGAGGTTCTATTGTTAGAGAAACTGACGGCCGGCTTCGCCCAGCATTTAAAAATGCTTTTTACTGGAGCAATGCACAACACTGGGATTGGGCAGTAAATCCGAACGACAGAGAGAAAGCTTCATTTTTAAGAGAAAACATTTTACCTATTCAGGAAAGTGGGCAACTGAGATTTGTTGCAGATAAGGATGGCGTAGAATTTCATGATGGGATTAACATCCGCTTTGCATATGGACATACAGATGCGATGATGCTACCTCAAATACAGTATAAAGGACAAACTATAGTATATATGGCAGACCTTCTGCCGTCTGTAGGACACATTCCCTTACCCTATGTTATGGCATACGATATGTTTCCATTGCAGACGCTAAAAGAAAAGAAAGCTTTTTTACAAGAAGCTGCAGATAAGAACTACATTTTGTATCTGGAACATGACCCTTTTAATGAATGCTGTACAGTAATGCAAACTGAGAAAGGAATCAGATTGGATAAGACCTTTGACTTAAATAGTATTTAATTCAATCCCACATTTGTTTCTTGTTACATTAATTTAGTTATCTATTATGTAGGATTAGTTTCTTATCTTTAATTATAATTAAAAACAAAAATCAAGCAATTTCATTTTTTGTTTATGTTTTCTTTTTTTTATATTGCATTGAAAGTCAACCTAATTAAAAACTAAAAAAGAAATCATGGGAAAATTTGAGATCACGAAAAGAAAAAACGGAGAATTTCAATTCAATTTAAAAGCAGGTAACGGTCAGGTAATTTTGGCAAGTGAAGGCTATACGACTAAAGGTGCTTGCCAAAACGGCATTGAATCTGTTAAAAAGAATTCGTCAGATGATACTAAATACGAAAGAAAAACTTCTACGAATGATAAACCTTATTTCACTTTAAAAGCGACAAATGGCCAGGTGATTGGGACTAGCGAAATGTATGAAAGCGTAGCTAGTCGCGATAATGGAATTGAATCGGTCAAGAAAAATGGTCCAGATGCTGAAGTATCAGATCTGAGCTAATTTAAGAATCGATATAGTTAAGAGACTGTTTAAAATAACTTTATACATCTTGTAAAAAACCCTTTATTTTCAATCAGTCTCTTAATATTTTCCACGGTTGACCATTTTATTGCTAACTTCAGGTACAATATTATGTTTTTCTGTACAACAACACGTTGTGAAACATTGACAGTTATGTAATTGATTCAACCAGAGAAAGCACGAATTAAGTCATATCCCCGTCAATAACCAGCTTTGACAAAATAACATTTCGTGCCACAAATTTCCTGTATATGATTATTAATCAATCTACATTCACTTAAACCCTTTCTATTTAAGTCGCCTATTCAATAAAATAATAGACTGACAGAAGTATTTTGGAATAATATTTGCTGCAAATACAAGATAGAAATTACCGCTGTAAAGTGTAACATTTTCAGGAATTTATGTTTCAAAAATGCCTTTAAATCCTTACTTTTGCACGTCAAAACAAATAACGAGTACCAAAACATATAAATGAGACAACTCAAAATCACGCAATCAATTACCAATCGCGAAAGTCAATCATTAGACAAATACCTTCACGAGATTGGTAAGGTAGATTTAATAACCGCAGAAGAAGAAGTAATATTAGCAAGGAAGATACGGGAAGGAGATCAGGCTGCATTAGAACGCTTAACAAAGACTAACTTACGTTTCGTGGTTTCGGTTGCTAAGCAATATCAAAATCAAGGTTTAACCTTAGGAGATTTAATCAACGAAGGTAACCTGGGCTTAATTAAAGCTGCCAAGCGTTTTGATGAGACTAAAGGTTTCAAATTTATATCTTATGCCGTTTGGTGGATTCGTCAGTCGATATTGCAGGCTATTGCTGAGCAAAGTCGTATTGTACGTTTACCTTTAAACCAAGTTGGCTCTTTAAGTAAAATCAGCAAAGCTTTTTCAAAATTAGAGCAAGAATATGAACGTGAGCCTTCTCCTGAAGAATTGGCAGACATCTTAGAGACTACTGTAGATAAAATATCCGATACTTTAAGTAACTCTGGCCGCCATGTATCTATGGATGCTCCTTTTGTTCAGGGTGAAGAAAATACATTACTTGATGTATTGGAAAACCATGAACCAAACACTGACAGCAGCTTAATCAATGAATCTCTTTCTGAAGAAATAAAACGTTCACTTTCTACTTTAACTGAACGCGAACGTGAAATCATCGTTTTATTTTTCGGTTTAAGCACGAACCACCCTCTTTCTCTGGAAGAGATCGGTGAGAAATTTAACCTGACTCGTGAACGTGTTCGTCAAATTAAAGACAAAGCTTTACAACGCTTACGTCATACTTCAAGAAGCAAAATATTGAAATCATATCTGGGATAAAACCTCGATTACATTTTCATTAAAATTATAAAGCAAAAAAGATTGGGTACTCACTCAATCTTTTTTACTTTTGCAGCATTCTAACCAAAAAAAACTGACATGTTAAACAAGTACCAATCCGAATTTCAAAATTGGATTGAAAAAGAAAAAAAAGCTATTGAGCTGATCAATATCGTTGGACAACTATGGTTCGACAGATCCGTTGAACTTGTATTATTCCGAAAACCTTTATTTGATGTAGGTAGCAGCGAAATACTCGCACATCATCAATATGCAAAAGAAGTTAGTGGAAAAGATATCAGCATCTATACTACTTTAGAGCTTGCGGCTACTATTGCTAAATGTAATCTTGCACCTTCCAGAGTAGATATTGGCCGATTAGCTTCGGAATGGCTGGCAGATAACGATCACTATTCTTCTATTCATGATTTTGTAGTAACCAAACTGAGTAAACACATCGGAAAGGATAAGATGAGTTTAACGCCGGTGGATGTTGTACTCTTTGGCTTTGGTCGTATTGGCAGAATTGCTGCACGTGAACTTATTTTACAAGCAGGAAAAGGAGAACAACTTCGTCTAAGAGCCATTGTTACCCGTAGTTATAGCGATGAAGAATTGATCAAAAGAGCTGAACTGCTACGTACCGATTCTATCCATGGGCCTTTTCATGGCACTATAGTTGAGGATTTTGAGAATAAAGCACTGATTATTAATGGGCAGACTGTTAGTTTCATTGTAGCTTCTAGTCCTGAATCAGTTGACTACACAGCTTATGATATTAAAGATGCTCTATTAATTGACAACACTGGCATCTATCGTGATCGTGAAGGATTAAGCAGACACCTGCAATCGCCTGGCATTAGCAAAGTGCTGCTTACTGCACCAGCTAAAGGAGATATTCCGAATGTTGTTGCAGGAATTAATGATACAGCATTTGATTTTGAAGTAGAAAACATTCTATCAAATGCATCATGTACCACTAATGCGATTGTTCCGGTATTGAAAATCGTTGATGATGCTTTTGGTATTGAGAAAGGTCATATTGAAACGGTCCACTCTTACACAAATGATCAAAATCTGTTAGATAATTACCATAAAAAATACCGCAGAGGCCGTTCCGCTGCTTTAAATCTTGTAATTACTGAAACAGGAGCAGACAAGGCTGTAGCGAAAGTTATTCCGCATTTAGGTGGTAAATTGACTGGTAATGCGGTACGTGTACCTACACCAAATGTATCTCTGGCGATATTGAATTTATCTTTAAATACCGTTACTTCTAAGCAGGAAATTGCGGAAGTATTGAAACAAGCATCATTGTTTGGAGATTTATCTGAGCAGATTGAGTACTCTATTTCTAATGAGTTGGTGAGCTCGGATCTGATTGGTAACAGCCATGCTTCCATTATTGATGGACCTGCTACAATTGTAGCGAAAGATAACAAATCTGTAGTTTTATACGCCTGGTATGACAATGAATACGGATATACAAGACAGGTGATCAGGTTAGCCAAAAAGATGGCCGGAGTAATCAGGCTGACTTATTATTAGCATTAAATAGATTAAAAAAATTGTCCAAAATGATAGGTTTATCCACATCATTTTGGACAATCTTTATTTAAAACTGCACCACTTTTGGTTTAGTTTGTACGATATCTTCAATTTTAGTCATCACCTCATCTGTTAGTAATGGCACAACTTCTAAAGCTGTCAGGTTTTCTTTTAGCTGAGCAGTTTTGGATGCGCCCAAAATTACACTACTTACATTAGGATTTTTAAGACACCAGGCTAAAGACAATTTAGCAAGCGGCACATTCAATTGATCAGCAAGCTTTTGTAGCTCCTCCGCTTTCTTCAACTTCTCTTCGTTTAATACTGCATCCTTTAACCATTCCATCCCTTTTAGTTCCAAACGAGTATTAGTAGTATTTTTGGCAGTATACTTACCTGATAACAAACCTGAAGCCAATGGAGACCAAATAGTCGTACCTAATCCATGCTCTTTAAACAATAGCATATAATCATGCTCTACTTTATTCCTTTCCATTAGGTTATACTGCGGCTGCTCCATAGTTGGCCCTATCAGGTTGTATTGTTTAGCCACACGAATAGCTTCCATAATTTCAACTGCAGTCCATTCTGAAGTTCCCCAGTACAGGATTTTCCCTTGTTGTAACAAGGTATTCATTGCCCAAACCGTTTCTTCAATTGGCGTATTTTTATCTGGACGGTGACAGAAGTATAAATCAAGATAATCAACCTGCAGCCTTGACAAAGTACCATTACAAGCTTCTATGACATGTTTACGGGAAAGCCCTACCCTATTTGGCCCTTTGTTTTCCGTTCCAAAAAACACTTTACTCGATACAACGAAAGATTCACGTTCCCATTTGTGCGCTTTAAGGATTTTACCCATAACAATTTCTGATTTACCTGCAGCATATCCTTCTGCATTATCGAAGAAGTTCACACCAGCATCGTAAGCCATACCCATGAGTTCGTCTGCTGTTTTATCACTGATCTGTTGTCCGAATGTAAGCCAGCTACCGAGCGACAAAGCGCTAACTTGTAAGCCAGACTTACCTAAACGTCTATATTCCATTTTAAATTATTTATGATTGATAATATTCCCAATTTAACATGATTAATTAAAACAGCAGGATACAGCATTAAGTTTTTACAAAAATACGATGATGGCTTTCTCATTCAATATAATTACCTTTATTTAATGCATACACCTTTGAAAATGAATAGCTATTTATTGATATCTCTAGGCTTATTATTAAGCTGTAGTTCTGTAAAAAAGTCGACCTCTGCATCTACAGACAAGCAATTGCTTAGTGATGTTGAGGTATTATCTTCTGATGCATATGAGGGTCGTAAAACAGGAACTAAAGGTGCAGAAATGGCGAGAACATTTATTGGTGAACGTTTTGGTAATATAGGCTTACTTTCATTCCAGCAATTAAAAGGTTATGAGCAGCCCTTCTCTTTTGATAAAGATGGAGGAACTTTTAATGGTAAAAACATGATCGGTTACATTGAAGGAAAAACCGATGATGTAATTGTTATTTCAGCCCATTACGATCATATTGGCATCATTAAAAACGAAATCTATAATGGTGCTGACGATAATGCTTCAGGTGTGGCTGCTTTACTTAAATTCGCTGAATATTTTAAAGCAAATAAGCCTAATCATACTTTAATTTTTGCTGCATTTGATGCAGAAGAAATGGGAATGTATGGTTCAATAGCTTTTGTTGCAAATCCACAAGTAAGTCTGGAAAAAATCAAGTTGAATGTAAATATGGACATGATTAGTCGGAATGACAAAGGAGAACTTTATGCCTGTGGCACTTTCAAATATCCAGAGTTAAAAAAGTATTTTATCACTACCAGACCAAAGATTAAAATATTATTTGGTCATGATGACCCTAAATTGGGACCTGAAGACTGGACTAACCAAAGTGACCAAAGCTCATTTGATGCCAAAAACATTCCCTTTCTGTATTTCGGTGTAGAAGATCATAAGGACTATCATCAGGCATCAGATGAGTATAAGAACATTAATAAAGCGTTCTTTACCGATGCTGCTGCTGCCATATTGGAAGCCATTAACAACATCGATAAAGACCGTAATCTACAATCCATCTTTAGAGAAAAATTGCAATTGAAAAAGCAATAAACCTAAAACTCTATTGCCAATAAGCTATTCAAAGGGATGTGTATCCCATTTTTTAATTGAATATATTTTTCTGTAACTGCCCATACAGTTGTAGAAACCGTTTTAGGCCCTTCCTTTGTATTAAAAGAAATATCCGCTTTAGCTTTAAATTCATTTCCCAAGCGTTGGGCAGAGTTTAATCTATCTTTCAATTCTTCGGTATGGTTTTCTTCTGCAGGTATGATCTGACTGATGTCGATTGATTCCTTTTCTATTAATTCCCCTATCATAATGTTTATTCGCTTAAAATAATGAAGTTCTTATAAAAACATCATTTGTTGTACCAATAAACAAAAAAAGCAGCATTATTCAAAAGCATTTACACAAATATCACAATAATATTAATGACATAAATTACAGTTAGCTAATAAACAGGTTTTTAAGGTTATTTGCGCTTTAAACGATCTTCAATCATACCCAGAAATTCATCATTCGGTTTCACGGGCTTTATAATATTTATTTTTGATAAATTTATATCTCGACCATTAATGATCATTTTCGCTGCTTTTGAAGAAGTCGTTACAGGTATGCCGACACCAGGCACTACGCTAATCGCTTTTGCAAGATAACCCTCATTAACATCTCCAAAGTCATAAAAAGGGTTATCCCAGAAGTCTTCCTCTACATTATTTTCAGCATAATCAGGTATCATCCCATTAAAATAACCACCTTCTCCTTTAGCGTTTTTTGTTTCAAACATTGAAAAATAAACATCATACCTATTTTCTAACCTGATCGGAAAAAAACCAATTGGTTTACCATAAGTTTTCTCTCCAACCACTTTTACATTCATATATGCTTTCAAAGAATTAATAACCAACTCACTTGCGGATGCAGTATTTCCAGAGACAATAAAAATAACACTTGTCACACCTGTAAGGCTTCCTCTTTTAGCGAACCTGGTGGTCTGTATCTCTGGTGTATAAACAATATCTGCATAAGTTACCAACTTCCCGGCCTCATATTGAGGTAAGTTATTATCATCAAGCAATGGTTGATTTTTAAGAATTGACGCTCTGCCACCCTGCATCGTTGCATTGTAATATTCCCTGAACATTACCGACCCAGTCAAATTAGCAGGAGCTATCAAATTGATCAAATATTCGGCTGTATTGATATAGCCACCTCCATTATACCTTAAGTCGACGATTAAATCCTTCACACCATTAGCAACAAATGTAGAAAAAGCATCATCAAGTGCTGACTGCGCATTATTTTTTAGATTAGAAAAGCGGGCAAAATTAATGTACCCTATTTTTTTTGTACCCGCAGTAATTGTTTTGGTAATATAAACCGGATTGCTTTTATAAGAACCCGGGGTCAATGTGATATCAAAAGGCCCTATGTTAACTCCTCCTGAACTAATGACACCTTGCAACCGTACAGCTGATGATCCATTTATTTGATTACGTGCAGCAACTTCCGACGAAGAATTAAATGATGTACCTACACTAACACCATTAATTTTCTGAATCATATACCCACGTTTCATTCCTACAATAGCAGCTGGTGATCCAGGATACACGGCTGTCACAAACAAATAATATGGTCCGGCCTCGGAGTTCGTTGTTAAATAAGAAACCGGACGTATACCGATATCCATTCCATTTCCTTCAAGATCTACATTAGATTTCACTAATGGTGCTGAAGCTTGCGGATTGTCAAGATCTGAATCACTGATATACGAATATTTAAGCCAGTTTTTTCCTTCTATATAATCTGGAGAACCAGTCACCTTACCAATATTCCATAAGGTATTTTCATAAATTGCTAAATAGCTACTACCAGATTGGTATTTCCTTGGCTCAAAAACATCATAACTTGGTAAAGTCGTATTCCAGAAATAAATTTGTTTGGCATACAGAAATAAAGAATCGTTTGTCAGCTCTCTTCTGTTCGTAGTTGGTATTTGTTTGGTATTTGACTCAACAGTCGGATCCACTGGATCTGGTTCAGGTGTAACTTTTGACTTTTTGCAGGCTCCCAAAGCCATAATTAGAACCATTGCAATTAGGAAATTGGATTTCCCAAACCAGAAGATACGTTTCATGTTGATTTTTTTGAGTAAATATAAGGTAAATATAAACGGAATTACGCTACAAATAGTTCATTCACATTCAAATAATCTACATCATTTACTCTTGAGGATATTTCCGCAAATGTAGTATTTCCTATAAGCAATATTTTAGTTCTATCTAATTGCTGCTGTTCCATTATCAATTTCAAAGCATCATTTTCAGGCTCAAACTCTTCTTTGAAAAATACAGTAAGGTATTGTTCCAATCCTTTCCACTCAATTTGTTTTATTTTATTGAGTTGCATAGCCGGATTTCTCTGCACAAATAAGAAAATCTGCTTACGCTCTAAAACAATGGCCTGCATTAATGCTGATACTTCATTATAAATCAAAAGCTTTAAAGGGAGACGAACGCTATGCAAAAGCATATCGAAGTTTACTTTGTATTTTTCATGAATAGAAAACTTCACTGCTGTCTTTTCAAAAATATCTTTATCTCCATGCTCCAGATAATAATCTTGCATATACTTTAATATATCTGTAGCATTAATCTGTTCGCCATACTCAATAAACTGTGCAAATAGGTAATAAACCTGCAACAGATAGTCTTTCTCAGGATAAACAACATCATCAAGTTCAAAAATAAAGAACTCTTTTTCTTTTAAATATTCAGCAGTAGTCATTATTAATTCTAGGGGTTATTGACATCCAAACTCAAGATCTCAATATTAAATTCAGTAAACAGAACAACAGATTTTTGAAGTTCAACCATTTCAAAATCCTGTAATGCTAAAATTGCATCAGCACCCTCGTTCAGACAATGGTTTAATAAATTATGGGCAATGATATCATCATTCCGTTCCCCTAACGATAAGAACTTATACTTTGCAGATGGAAAACTTGGCATATCACCATAGTCGGCCAGGATTACACTATCATTTTCAAATTGATTGGCCTGTTTTATGGCCTGGGCAGACTTCCCGCCAGTTATTAGTATTCTCATATAATTAAACCATCCTTCATGGTTACCACCCTATCACTTATTTTAGCTAATTCTTCATTATGCGTAACAATAACAAAGGTTTGTTGAAAATTATCACGCAGCGTGATAAAAAAATCATGTAAAGCACTGGCATTTGCTGAATCCAGATTACCCGATGGTTCATCTGCCAAAATAATAGCCGGATTATTAATTAAAGCTCTTGCTACTGCAATCCTCTGTTGCTCACCACCTGATAATTGATTGGGTTTATGATGTGCTCTATCCTTTAAACCAAGTAGATCTAACAGCTCAAAAGCTCTATGTTCTGCTTGTTTTTTATTTGTTTTCGCTATAAAAGCTGGAATACAAATGTTTTCGAGCGCAGTAAATTCAGGTAACAAATGATGAAACTGAAATACAAACCCAATGTTTTTATTCCTAAAAATGCTTAACAACTCCCCCGACAAATGATTTACCTTGGTTCCTTTCAGTTCCACCTGGCCCTCATCAGGTTTATCCAAAGTTCCTAAAATATGTAAAAGTGTACTTTTACCAGCACCAGAAGCACCTATAATACTCACTATTTCACCTTTCGACACTTCAAAATCCACTCCTTTTAAAATAGGTAGACTTCCATAAGATTTTTTTATACCTGTGGCTTTTAGCATAGCTGCAAACTTACAAAAACATAGCACAAGGTTAAGAGCACAAGCACGATAAAATTTAAAAATAGATTGACTCGAAGAAATAATTGAAAATAATATTTGGAGTTTCAATTTTATCGCATAACTTTGAAATACAAAGCACTTTTAAAATGAGCAATAAGGAAGAACAACTCAATGCATTGAACGACATCAAAAAGTTGATGGACCGTTCGTCCAGATTCATTTCTTTAAGCGGATTATCAGGAGTTTTCGCTGGTTTAACTGCCCTTGTAGGTGCTTACTTTGCTCATAGCGAGATTAATGATTTTTTAAATAATAATTCTATTTATGGTCATTCATTAGAAGATCTCGAAGCCAACTTACTTAAAATAGGTTTTGGAGTATTGGTAGTGGCATTAATTGGTGGCTTACTCTTAACATTGAGACAAAGTAGAAAAAGGAAATTACCATTTTGGGACAGAACCACAAAAAATCTATTAGTAAACCTAGCTATCCCATTGGTTTCTGGTGGACTATTCATTATCGCTTTACTTCTTGTACATCCTAACACATATGGATTAGTTGCTCCATCCTGCCTTATTTTTTACGGATTAGCTTTAATTAATGCCAGTAAATACACTTATACTGATATTCGATTTTTAGGCTATTGTGAAATTGTATTGGGATTGATTTGTATGTTTTACATTGGCTATGGTCTGTATTTCTGGGCAATTGGTTTTGGTATACTCCATATTCTTTATGGAATGCTGATGTATTTTAAATATGAAAGGGCCAATTAATGAAGAACCCAATCGAGGCACTTAACAAGATATTCGACAGTCGTATCAGATTGGGCGTAATGTCTGTATTAATTGTAAATGATAGCATTAGCTTCAATGAGTTGAAACAATTGCTGGAGTTAACAGATGGCAACCTTGCCTCCCACTTAAATACATTGGAGCAGGCGGAATTTTTAAAAGTCCAAAAATCATTTATCGGCAAAAAAACAAATACTACATATATCATTACAGATTTAGGCAGATATGCTTTCAAAGCACATTTAGATGCTTTAGAAAAGATGATTAAGGGCATTTAATTTTTTTTACACATATACTTTGAAACACAAAGTACTTTTAAATAAAAAACATAACATGAAAAATAAATCAAACTTTTTGCTCCTATCTACTTTATTAGGTGGATTGCTATTTAACTACCTGTTCTGGACAGAGGACTTGGGACTAAATCTGTTGATATACAGTCTTTATATTCTTGGCATTACATTCTTCAACACTGAGATTATTAAGAGTCGCAAGTTTATGACATATGCGGCTTCACATCTCCTGGCAGCCATTTTAGTTGTTATTATCAACTCGGATCTAAGCATTGTAGCCTATTATATTAGTTTGTTCCTATTTATAGGGTTTAGTCATTACCAACAGATTAGAACGGTTTTTACTGCAATGATGGCTGCATTTGTACAATTTCTGACTTTACCTTTTAATGTTATTCAAAACCTCAATTCGGTTAATATTGGAAATTTCAATCTCAGACCAATCTTAAAATTGGCTAAATACATTTTCATCCCGCTATTTATTGTCACCGTTTTTACGATTATTTATAGTAACGCTAACCAGGTTTTTGCACATTACCTGGATAACATCTCCACAAGCTTATCCTTACTTTTAACTGGATTTCTAGATCTGTTTTTTGTCGATTTCAACTTCAGTCGTCTATTTTTCTTTTGTCTGGGACTCATACTGACCGGGGGCTTATTGCTTACCTGTTTTAGTAAAAAATTAGGAGATCTAGAGCAAAATATTAAAGAGGATTTAGAAAGAAGAAGCAAAAGATCAAAAACCATATGGTACCAGATTATTGAAACTTTCAGCGGTAATCTACTATATAAAAAGTTAGCACTTAAAACGGAATATATCACTGGGATCATCTCATTTATAGCTTTGAATATCTTATTACTAATTATTAATACCATAGATATCTGCACACTATGGTTTGGATTTAAACCTTCTGGTAATTTTTCCGCTGATTTACATGAAGGAACCAATGCTTTGATTTTTAGCATCGTGATGGCTATGGCAGTAATCCTATATTTCTTTAGAGGGAACTTAAACTTTTACAGTAAAAGTAAAACACTAAAACTTCTGGCATTTACCTGGATGATCCAAAACTCCATCCTGATCGTATCTGTTCTTATTAGAGATGGTTACTATATTGAGTTTTACGGTTTGACACATAAAAGAATTGGTGTTATTGTATTTGCCTTACTTTGTATAATTGGTTTGATCACTGTTTATATAAAAGTGGCTAAACAAAAAACACTCTTCTACCTGTTTAAAATCAATGGTCATATTTGGTTTGCTTTACTGCTTGGTTTTAGTTTAGTAAGTTGGGATGTTTTTATCGCTAAATACAATTTCAACCACTCTGAGTCAAAAGTCATAGATCCTGACTATCTACTTTCCTTATCAGACAGGGTACTCCCTTTACTTGATGAAAACCGAGATAAACTGCTCGGTGATTCGACTTCAGAAGCTAATCGGTTAAACACAGAAGCTATTAGTCCAAACATCAAATTACAGGAGCGACTTGATCGACGAATTGAAAATTTCGGCAAACGTTATCGAAAAACGTCCTGGTTATCATGGAATCTAGTGGATGGAAATACAGCTAAGCACTTTGGATTGAATAAATAATGCATAAAATGGATATAAAGAAAAATGGCTTTTATTATGCTTTGGGCATTGTATTATTTGGAGTACTTAAAGTTGCCTATACACATATGGATGCAAATGATTTAATCTTCATCCTTAGCCCAACAAACAAAATGATTTCATTTTTAAGTAACTCCGAAAGTGTATTCTTAAACGGTTCTGGATATTTTTATCATGATTTCAATATTTTAATAGAAAAATCATGCTCTGGTTTTAACTTCTTTATCCTCATCTTCATTATTGGTTATTTTGTTATTATAAACCACTTTCAAAATAAGAAATTCAAATTACTATTCTTCAGCATCTTGAGTACTTGGGTGCTTACAGTTTTTGTAAACACTTCAAGAATAATTATTGCCATTTTTATACAGAAATTGACTCCTCAAATACAAATTAGCACTTGGTTTCATCAAGCTCAGGGAACATTTGTATATCTATTCTTCCTTATTGTATTTTATAAAACATTGACTTATCTACTCACCAAATACTTTCCTGAGAATGAAAAACTTGCTTAATCCACGTTGGTTAATATTAATAAATATTCTTCCGGTTCTTTTACTATTTGTCCTTTTTTACAGCAACTATAATATTATTGAAAGCCTTTTATCTATTAAAATTAAATCCTTGTGGTTCAAATTTGGATTAACTTTAATCGGTTTAACATGCCTTCTATCAGCTTACCTTATCTTTTGTGTAATTCAAAAAAAACAACTTTCAGTATATTATGCACTAATATCATTACTATCATACAGCTTATTAATTTACTGCTACTCTGAGTATAGCAATATACTTATCCCTGGCAGCATACCGAACTGGATGATTTCTTCTGAGGTCATTCTTTATCCTGGAACATTTCTAATGCCTACCCTGGCACATGCACTTTTTATATTGGTTGTTATGACCAGTACCAAACCATCGACAACAAATGCCGGATTAAATTTTCTATATAGCCTGTCGATTCCTCTTGCTGCATACGTATTTGCTCAGATCATTCTACCATTATGGCAAAACCAAGATAGATTCTTTGGATCTCATGCCTTAATTATTCTATGTATAACGGCTTCTATATTATTCTTGTTTTTTCTCTGCAGAGCAATTTACATCTTAACTACCTTACAATCTGACACTTTATTAAAATACTCCATCTATTGGAAAATCACTATAGCGTTAGTCCTTCCCTTAGTTGGGTTAGGGTTTAACAATGGCTTATTTACCGGTAGATATAAATTTGCAGAATTTATGTTCGGAAACTTTAGTCAGGTATGGTTCTATATTATAGCAATTGTAAATGGACTATTAATTTGCTTACCGACCCCGGAAAATTTCAACTTGCGAATAATCCGTATTTCTGGATTGCTAATCTGCTTCCCTTATACAATTTATTTTCTAATTGTATTTCTTCCTTATTTGCCATTTGCTATTATTGCAACTTTTTTGGTTGGAATAGGCTTTTTAATGCTAGCTCCATTACTCCTTTTTATTCTTCAAACCAATGAACTTTATAAAGAGCTGAAACTTCTGAGGCATAAATATTCTTCCTTAAAAGCTACTATTTTATCTGTTGTCATGCTCAGCATTTTACCTCTTATGATTACAGGTTTCAATTTACACGACAGAAAAGTACTAAACAATGCTTTGACTTATGTATATAGTCCCGATTACTCCAAGACTTATTATGTGGATAAAAAAACATTGCAAAGTACACTATCAACCATAAAGACAAACAAAGATCGTAACAACTTATTTGCAAATAGTAACACACCTTACATCAGTACCTATTACAACTGGCTGGTTTTAGATAATATGATCTTATCTGATCTTAAAATTAATACTTTAGAGCAGATTTTTTTTGGTAAAAAGAAGAACCCGTTAACAATTGTTGAAGATAGCACTACAAACAACATTAAGTTATCCAAAATTAAAAATACAAGCAGGTTCGACAAAAAACAGCAATCTTGGATTAGTACATTGGATTTAGAGTTAACGAATTCTGGCGATATGAATTTAGCAATCTACGAAACAGAATTCACGTTACCTGATGGATGCTGGATCAGTAATTACTACCTTAACGTTGGGACAAGAAGAGAAAATGGAATACTCGCAGAGAAAAAGTCAGCACTTTGGGTATTTTCAAACATTAGAAATGAAAATCGAGATCCAGGGATCCTCTACTATCTAACCGGAAATAAGATAGCATTCAAAGTCTTTCCATTTTCAGCGAAAGAAGTAAGAAAAACCGGTATTGAATTCATTCATAAGGAACCATTTACTTTAGATTTTGATGGAGTAATGGTCCCTTTCGGGAAAGCAGACTCTAGTTTTAGACCTAAAGTAGAATCTATAAACCAAACGACATATATTCCAGCAAATGAAAAAGCTAAATTAAAACTGATTAACCGCAAACCTATATATCATTTCATTATTGATGTTTCTAAAGGCAAGGAAAAAAATATTAGAAGCTATTTAACTAGAATCAAAAAACTAACAACCACACATCAACTTAAAAAAGAAGACATTCGACTTAATCTTACAAATTCTTTTGCTAATGAAATCCAGATGGATAAAGACTGGGAAACCAAGCTAAATAAATATGCATACGATGGAGGCTTTTACCTTAATTCGGCCATTAAAAAAATCCTGATCAACAATTATAAAAACAAGGAGAAGTCATTTCCTATCATGATCGTTCTAACAGAAAGTTTATCTGACGCCATTATTCAAAATGATTTTTCAGATTTTAAAATAACATACCCTGAGAATTCATTTTTCTATGAACTTGATGCTGATCATAAACTGTGGACACACTCTTTTAATTCAAACTCCAAATCGAGACTAACAACAACATCAAAATTAATTGATTCAGTGCCTGTATACGCCTGGCCAAATGTTACATCTCCCACTGCTTATTTGCCAAAAGATGATCGACCTTCAATTGTTACTGACAATCAATCTGAATCAAATATAATTCAAGCAAACAAAAAGTCCTGGCTTTCCGGTCTAAACTTACATGGGATGCAGATCAGAGCGATTACAAACAACAATTCATCTAATGATGAGCACATACAGTTAATAAAGCAAAGTATGATAAGTGAGATACTTTCTCCTTTAACTTCTTTTATTGTTGTAGAAAATGAGGCACAGAAAATGGCTTTGTTAGAAAAACAAAAGCAAATTATCTCTGGCAATAAAAATCTTGATCCTGACGAGGATACGCAAAGCATGTCTGAACCAAACACATACCTAATAATGGGACTTTTATTGACTTTGTTTATGATCTATAAATTTAAAGAGAGGAAGAAGCAAAAAACTTTGTTGGAAGCTATAAATTTCAGGTTAAAAAGTTGAGTAGGATTAAGCAAAGGTTGTTATTCTGTTTTTAAACTAAAATTAAAAGGATCATTTCTAAAAAAACTCAATTGCCCTTTGTTTAAAGGGTTTGAAGTTGTAGATTTGAACAAATTTTTTCAGCATAATGAATATCCACGAATATCAAGGTAAAGAAATACTTAAAAGTTTTGGAGTAGCCGTACAAGAAGGTATAGTAGCCGACACGGTAGAGCAAGCTGTAGAAGCTGCTAAAAAAATGAAAACTGACTACAATTCTGACTGGGTTGTAATTAAAGCTCAGATCCACGCAGGTGGTAGAGGTAAAGGCGGTGGTGTAAAGCTAGCTAAAAACCTTGATGAGGTTAAGGAAAGAGCATCTGCAATTTTAGGAATGCAATTGGTAACTCCTCAAACTGGTCCAGAAGGTAAAAAGGTTAACAAGATTTTAGTTGCACAGGATGTTTACTATCCGGGAGCTTCTGAAACTAAAGAATTTTACGTAAGTGTGTTATTAGACCGTGCAAACGGAAGAAACATCATCATGTACTCTACCGAAGGTGGTATGGACATTGAGGAGGTTGCCGAACATACACCTCACTTGATTTTCAAAGAAGAAATTGACCCTAAAGTGGGTTTACAAGGATTCCAGGCTCGTAAAATTGCTTTTAACTTAGGTTTAAGCGGCCCTGCTCATAAAGAAATGGTGAAGTTTGTTTCTGCACTTTACAAAGCATATGACAACACTGATTCTGCTATGTTTGAAATCAATCCTGTGTTGAAAACTTCAGACGACAAAATTATCGCTGTTGATGCTAAAGTTGATTTAGATGAGAACGCTTTGTTCCGTCATCCTGATTATGCAGCAATGCGTGATAAGTTAGAAGAAGATCCTACTGATGTAGAAGCTAGTGAGTCAAACCTTAACTATGTAAAACTTGACGGTAACGTTGGTTGTATGGTTAATGGTGCTGGTTTAGCTATGGCTACAATGGACATCATCAAAATTGCCGGTGGTGAACCTGCTAACTTCTTAGACGTAGGTGGAACTGCAAATGCACAAACTGTTAAAGCTGGTTTTAACATCATCCTTAAGGATCCAAATGTTAAAGCTATATTAATTAACATCTTTGGTGGTATTGTTCGTTGTGACCGTGTTGCTCAAGGTGTAATTGATGCTTATAAAGAAATTGGTGACGTTCCAGTTCCAATCATCTGCCGTTTACAAGGTACGAATGCTGAAGAGGCTAAAAAACTGATCGACGAATCTGGTTTAAAAGTTTATTCTGCTATCGCCTTACAAGATGCTTCGGATTTAGTAACTAAGGTATTGGCATAAGTCGTAAAAAAATAATGTCTGAAAGCTGCCTTCAAAAAAGGCAGCTTTTTTTTGTGCCCTTATGTTTAATAACAAACTTTTATAAAAACAAGAGGCCTATATCCATCCAGACATAGGCCTCTCTAACCAAATATAAATTAAACGAGCATTACAAATATATGAATTTCACACAAAAAAACATCATAAATTCAAAATATTTTACAAAAAACAATTAAATACCATAAAAATACCACACAAACACATAAAAAAACTCATAAACAACACACAAAACACGTAAATACAAAAATAATAACAACAAAAACCACAACAAAACAACAACACAACACAAAAACACACAAGAATAACAACTAAAACAATCAAAAAACACAACAAATGATAAAAATCACACAAAAAAAATAAACAAAACAAGAATAAAACACACCCATTTAACACAAAAACACCAAACCAACAACTCATAAATAATACACTCTTATTTATTCATGATTTTCCTTATTTTTGACACTCTCCATAATAAAATCATGATACACAGAGAAAAAGTAAAAAGTCTGCTAGAGACAAATGAATTTAACAGGGAAGTAACTGTTATGGGTTGGGTACGGACATTTCGGAACAACCAGTTTATTGCTATAAATGATGGTTCCTGCATGGGAAATATCCAGATCGTAGTTGACTTTAATAATACACCGGATGAATTGTTAAAACGAATTAATACCGGAGCTGCAATAGCTGTTAAAGGCACAATTGTTGAATCTGTAGGAAAAGGTCAAAGAGTAGATATTAAAGCTGGCACCATCGAGATACTTGGCGATAGCGATCCTGATAAATTCCCTTTACAACCTAAAAAGCATAGTCTGGAGTTTCTAAGGGAAATCGCACATTTACGTTTCCGCACCAATACTTTTAATGCAGTTTTTAAAGTTCGTCATGCCTTGGCATTTGCTATACACCAGTTTTATAATGAAAAAGGCTTCGTGTATATGCACACTCCTATTATTACAGCTTCTGACGCAGAAGGTGCTGGTGAAATGTTTAAAGTGACAACTTTAGATCTCGACAACCCACCTCGTACTGATGATGGAAAAATAGACTTTTCAGAAGACTTCTTTGCCCGCTCTGCAAATTTAACCGTTTCTGGTCAGCTTGAAGGTGAGTTAGCTGCTATGGCATTCGGTCAGATTTACACTTTCGGGCCTACATTCAGGGCCGAAAATTCTAATACAACCCGTCACCTTGCAGAATTCTGGATGGTTGAACCTGAGATTGCTTTTGCTGACCTGGAAGACAATATGAACCTTGCAGAGGAAATGTTAAAGTATGTAATCGAATATGCCCTTAAAAACTGTAAAGAAGAACTTGAGTTCTTAAATAGTCGTTTGTTGGACGAAGAGAAGTCGAAACCTCAAAATGAGCGCAGCGAATTATCTTTACTTGACAAACTAAACTTTTGCTTAAGTAATGATTTTGAGCGCATCACTTATACGGAAGCGATTAAGATTTTAAAATCTTCTAAACCGAATCAGAAAAAACAATTTAAATATCTAATCGATGAATGGGGTGCTGATTTACAATCGGAACATGAACGTTACCTGGTAGAGAAGCATTTCAAAAAACCTGTAATATTAACTGACTACCCTGCTGATATCAAATCATTCTACATGCGTCAGAACGAACCTGATGAATTAGGAAGAAATACCGTTGCTGCAATGGACATCTTATTCCCTGGAATAGGTGAGATTGTTGGCGGCTCTCAGAGAGAGGAGCGCTTGGATAAACTGACTGAAAGAATGGAAAAAATGAACATTCCACAAGAAGAGTTATGGTGGTTCTTAGACACAAGACGCTTTGGTTCTGCACCGCATGCAGGATTTGGTTTAGGTTTTGAAAGACTAGTACTCTTTGTAAGCGGTATGACAAATATCAGAGACGTAATTGCATTCCCACGTTTTCCAAAGAATGCTGAGTTTTAATAACTAATTAGATATAAAAAAAGGAGCTTGCATTTAATTACAAGCTCCTTTTTTTATATCTCAATTTCTTTTAAGGTTTGCTCTTACCCTCATCCAAAGTATCTGAGAATGAATTGGCATGCGCATAATCAACCAATGAGACCTTATAATCTGTGGGAGTGAAACTAGTCGAGGTACTTAATGCCATCCCCAATTCAAACCTTAAAGGATATGGAGTTTGCAGTAAACTACCTTCAGGAATGTAAGGGAAACTCTCCAGGTACGACTGCATTACATTTGGCGCTGTTCTTCGATTAATATAAGCTCTTGTAAGCTGGTAAGGATGATGAAGGCCCGCAGCACCTAAAAGCTCAACTGCACTCGCTACTGTGAGTCTATGAAAGTTAAATACCCTTACTTTTTTATCTTCAACCACCAAACCTTTCATCAAACTAGGATCTTGAGTCGCCACCCCGGTTGGACAAGTATTGCTATTACATTCCAGCGCTTGTATGCAGCCTAGGGCAAACATCATTCCACGTGCTGAATTACATAAATCAGCACCAAGTGCAATATTTTTTACCAGATCAAATCCAGATGCTACCTTACCTGAAGCAATAATTTTAATATGCTGCTTTAAATTAAAACCCGACAATACATCATATACAAATGCAACCGCTTCACGCAAAGGCATCCCTACAGCATTTGAGAACTCTTGTGGTGATGCTCCTGTGCCACCTTCTCCCCCATCTACAGTCACAAAATCCACATAGATGCCAGTTTCAACCATTGCTTTGCAAATAGCGAAAAACTCGCTCCGTCGGCCTATACACAATTTTATTCCAATAGGTTTACCTCCTGATAAATCACGAAGTTGCTTTACAAAATTCAGCATTTCTATAGGGGTCTTAAAAGCAGAGTGTGAAGGTGGAGAAATGACATCATAACCTTCTTTCACCAACCTGATCCTGGCAATTTCCGGAGTTACCTTTTTAGCAGGCAAAATCCCCCCATGCCCAGGTTTAGCTCCTTGCGATAACTTAATCTCTATCATTCTTACCTGATCAGTACCGGCTCTTTTTGCAAAAGCATCTGGATCAAAAGATCCATCATCATGATTTCGACAACCAAAATAACCTGTACCAATCTGCCAGATCAAATCACCACCAGGATTTGCATGGTAATCACTAATTCCTCCCTCCCCTGTATTGTGTGCAAAGTTACCCAGCTTAGCTCCTCCATTTAAAGCTAAAATGGCATTTTGACTCAATGAACCAAAACTCATAGCGGAAATATTATATATACTAGCTGAATAGGGCTTTAGACAAGCTGGCCCACCTACTAATACTCGTGGGTCTTCATTAAGCTCATGATGACTTATGGCAGCAATACTATGACTTAGCCATTCATATCCATTTTCATAAACATCAAGCTGTGTTCCAAAAGGGATGGTATCATTTTCCATTTTTGCCCTTTGGTAAATGAGGGAACGATTTAACCGGCTAAAGGGCTTACCATTGGTATCGCTCTCCACAAAATACTGGTAAATTTTAGGCCTTAGGTCTTCCATAAAGTATCTTAACCTCCCCACTACGGGGTAATTTCTTACAATACTATGTTTCGGCTGATAGAGATCATAAATCCCTAATAAAACAACGGGTCCAGTGAACAGGAACAACCACCATAATGGTGAATAGGTAAGCCCCAACATTACAGTCAGCGCCACTAAAAATGCCGCAATCGCGATAAATGCTTTTCTCATATACATCAATTTACTAAAAAACATGCCAATAGAATAATAATTATCCAGTTTCGGTCTAAGTTTTGTGTAATTTTACATATGCTTATCAAAATCTATCCTGAGAACCCAAATCCCAAAGCAATTGAACAAATTGTTGAGGTATTAAAAAAAGGTGGTTTAATCATTTACCCCACCGATACTGTGTATGGTTTAGGCTGTGATATTACCAATCAAAAAGCCATAGAAAAGATTTGTCGCATTAGAGGAATAAAGCCTGAAAAAGCCAATTTCTCTTTTATCTGTTCTGATCTGAGACACATTTCGGATTATATCAAACCAATTGACACAGCAACTTTCAGGGTACTCAAAAAAGCACTACCAGGGCCTTTTACATTTATTTTGAATGCGAATAATAATGTCCCTAAACTATTAAGTTCCAATAAAAAAACAGTAGGCATCAGGGTGCCAGATAATGATATTGCCAGAGAAATTGTCAGGCAATTAGGCAATCCTATTTTATCAACTTCAATTCGCGATGACGATGAGGTTATCGAATATTCTACAGATCCGGAATTAATTCATGAAAAATATGAAGATAATGTGGATATAGTCGTAGATGGTGGTTATGGTGATAATGAGCCCTCTACAGTTGTCGACTGTACATCTGGCGACTTTGAGGTGATCCGTCAAGGTAAAGGTGACTTGGATAGCTTTCTATAGTTTATCTAAAATAACTACATTTACTGTCATATGGCGAAACTTATAAACCTACAGGCATTTAAGGATTTTTTCCGTTCAGGGCAAATTGGTGGTATAATTTTATTGGTTTGTGTAGCAATTTCATTGTTTATCGCTAACTCCTCCTTTGCTGAGGCTTTTTCCAGTTTTCTAGCCACAGATTTTGGTTTTAAGTTTGGTGAGCAGACTTATGCTTTTACGGTATCGGCATGGATTAACGATGCCTTAATGGCCATATTCTTTTTACTTGTAGGTCTGGAAATTAAGCGAGAGATGATTGAGGGCGAGTTATCCTCCATTAAAAAAGCTTCTTTACCTGTTGTAGCAGCCCTTGGTGGTATGCTGGTTCCGGCTTTCATCTATTTTTTATTCAACAAAGGTCAGTCCACCGCTTCAGGCTGGGGTATTCCAATGGCTACAGATATTGCATTTGCCCTGGCCATTATCTCAATGCTAGGTAAAAGTGTACCTACTTCCTTAAAAGTATTTTTAGCCGCTCTTGCCATTGTAGATGACCTCGGTGCCATCCTGGTGATTGCTGTTTTTTATACCAATGAAGTACACTTCGACTACCTTTTGATGGCAGCAGGGGTTATGCTGCTATTGATAGCATTTAATTTTTTCAATATAAAGCAATTGTTTTTTTACCTTATCCCAGGTGTCTTCCTTTGGTATTTCATTCACCATTCTGGTATTCACGCTACAATCGCTGGGGTATTACTTGCTTTAACAATACCAACAAATGCAACTAATGTAGAATCCCCTTTAGAAAAATTAGAGCATTTGCTAAATGGCCCTGTAAATTACTTTATTATGCCCATTTTCGCTTTGGCAAATACAAACATTACCTTTCAAAAAGAAATGGTCAGCGGCCTGGTCTCTCCTTTAGGAATGGGTATTATTACAGGTTTATTTGTAGGTAAAACTATTGGAGTAACCTTATTTTCATGGATAGCTGTAAAACTGAAACTAGGTAGCTTACCCTCAAGATCTGGTTGGAAACATATTATTGGCTTAGGAATGCTGGCGGGCATTGGTTTTACCATGTCCATCTTTATCTCTCTGCTTTCATTTAGTGATGAACTTCATGTTACAGAAGCCAAATTTGCCATTCTTTGTGCTTCTGTAATTTCAGGACTCGTTGGATTTATCTTCTTGAAGTCAATCAACAAAAAGAGAGTAATCGCTAAGATTTAAATACTGCCATAAAGTTTTTTATACTACCGGTTAAATCGGCTGGATCAAGTGCTTTTACAAAAGCACTTCCTATAATTGCACCATTGGCATATTGACAAGCTTTATCAAAAGTTTCCTTATTGTAGATACCAAAGCCAGTCATCATTGGATTCTTCAACTTCATATCTGCAATTCTAGAGAAATAACCTTCTGTATTTTCTGACAATTGCAATTGTTGTCCGGTTGTAGCCGATGAGGATACCAGATAAATGAAACCTGTGCTTATTCCATCTATTTTCCGGATACGCTCAGGAGAAGTCTGCGGAGTAACCAGGAAAATATTAGATATACCATATTTTTCAAATATAGGCTGATAAATTTCTTCGTATTCTATGATAGGAAGATCAGGGACTATACACCCATCAACCCCTACCTCAACACAGGCCTTACAAAAATTCTCTACGCCAAACTGCAATACTGTATTAAAATACCCCATTAACACGACCGGGATAGATACACGCTTACGAAGGTCTTTAAGCTGTTCAAATAATGTTTTCAGATCCATTCCCTGATCAAGTGATTGCTTACTGCTTGCCTGAATAGTTGGTCCGTCTGCAACTGGATCAGAATAAGGAAAACCAACTTCTATAATCTGTGCCCCGTTTTGTTCTAATGCTTCTGCAATTGTAACCGTATCATTTAAGCTTGGATACCCTGCTGTATAATAGATTGATAATATATTTTTCTTCGTTTCAAAAAGTTCTTTAATTCTGCTCATACCAAATTATAGGTTAAAGTATTTCATATAAGTATCCATGTCTTTATCTCCACGTCCTGAAAGACAAACCACTACATTTTCTCCGCCTTTAAAAGTCATCTTCTCTAAGTATGCTAAAGCGTGTGCACTTTCGATTGCAGGAATAATACCTTCCATCTGGGTAAGCAATAAGCCTGCTTGTAATGACTCGTCATCAGTGATCGATACATATTGTCCACGACCAGTTTTAAATAAATGAGCATGCTGTGGGCCAATACCCGGATAATCCAATCCCGCAGAAACTGAATGAGGTTCTACAACTTGTCCATCATGCGTTTGCATCAATATACTTCTGCTCCCATGCAATACTCCTTCTTTTCCTAAAGCTGTAGTGGCAGCCGAAAAACCACTATCCACACCCTTACCGCCTGCCTCAACTGCAATCAACTTCACCTTTTCATCATCAATAAAATGATAGAACATACCCAAAGCATTACTACCACCGCCTACGCAAGCCAAAACATAATCAGGCTGGTCATTTCCAGTATGCTCTATAAGCTGTTTTTTAGTTTCTTCTGATATAATAGATTGAAAAATGCCAACCATATCAGGATATGGATGTGGCCCTACCACTGAACCTATGATGTAATGTGTATCTACCGGATTATTCATCCAGTCGCGCATTGCCTCATTAGTTGCATCTTTAAGTGTTTTACTACCTGAAGTAGCAGAAACGACCTTTGCACCTAGCATTTTCATTCTTGCTACATTTGGTGCCTGGCGCTGAATATCTACTTCTCCCATGTACACCACACATTCCAAGCCACGCAATGCGCAGACTGTTGCTGTAGCTACACCATGCTGACCTGCTCCTGTTTCTGCAATAATCCGTTTTTTCCCCAATCGTTCTGCCAACAAAATCTGTCCGATGGTATTGTTAATCTTATGCGCTCCCGTATGGTTCAGGTCTTCTCTTTTCAGGAAGATATTGGCATTGTATTTTTGTGAAAGGCGTTTCGCTAAATACAATGGCGAAGGCCTTCCAACATAATCTTTCAATAATTGCTGAAATTCTTTTTGAAAGGATTCGTCCTGAATTATGTTAAGATAATTCTGTCTCAATTCTTCAACGTTTGGATAAAGCATTTCCGGAATATAGGCTCCACCGAAATCCCCGTAATACCCCTTTTCATTTACAAAATAACTCATAGTGCTAGTTTACTCTTAAAGTCTTTTAATTTATCTATGTCTTTTAAACCCGGCGCAAGTTCAAATCTGCTATTCACATCAATAGCATATAAACGCGGGTCATTTATTTGTTTCAATTGCTCCACACTTTCCAATGAAATACCTCCACTTAAAAAGTATGGTTTGTTTAGCTTATAGTTATCAAGAAGCGCCCAGCTAAAGGTCTTTCCAGAGCCTCCATGATCTGGTGTTTGCGTATCGAATAAAAAATAATCTACTACGTTTGAATAAGGATTTACTGTATTAAAATCAAAATGTTCATCTACTCCGAATGCTTTGATCAGCTCAATTCCTGCATCAGCCAGCAAACCTTTTAATGCAATACAGTATTTCACAGGTTCCTGTCCATGCAGCTGAACAGCATTTAAGCCATATAAAACTGCAAGCTGTGCTACTCTGTTTAATTCTTCATTTACAAAAACACCTGCCTTTCTAATCCCTGCTGGAAGGTTTTTGACAAACAAAGGCGTCAAACCATCTACAAACCGTTTGGAATCTCTAAAAAAAATAAAGCCTAAATAATCTGGTTTTAAAGTGGTGACATCCTGTATGTTTTCAGGCAGTTTCATTCCACATATTTTCAGTTTAACATCCATTTGTTGAGTTTTTGTTAGGTGATTAAATTCTGTTTTATCTTCCTGTTAGTTTTTTAAACCGGTCAAGTGCCTGCAACCCCATTAATGAAGACTCAGCCTCATAAAAACAATCGCCAAATGATTTGGAATCATTTATAGTCTGAATAGCCAATGCCGCATTACATAATACAACACTATTTTGTTCATCTGTTCCTTTACCATTTAATACATTCATAAATATCTCTGCTGAAGATTCTACTGTATCCCCTCCTTTTATCTTATCCTCAGTTATTTGTTCAAAACCCAGATCAGCAACTTTCAAAAGCGCTTCACCTTTTTTACTAAAGGTTTTCACATCACAGGTTAATGAGACTTCATCAAAGCCATTTACCGCATGCAGGATAGTATAATTCTTATCTGTATTCTGATATAGATAGGCATACAAACGAGCTAGCTCTAAACTAAACACACCTACTATCTGATTTTTAGGCTGCGCTGGATTTACCATCGGCCCTAGCATATTGAAAAAGGTTTTCACCCCCAGCTCTTTACGGATTGGTGCTACTGTTTTCATCGCAGGATTAAACAATGGCGCATGGATAAAACAAATACCTGCATGATCCAGACTTCTTTTCAATACATCCTGATCACTCGTAAATGAATACCCAAGATATTCCATTACGTTCGAAGAACCACAACCTGAAGAAACACCATAATTACCATGTTTAGCTACTTTATAGCCGGCTCCCGCTGTTACAAAAGAAGCAAGCGTTGAAATATTAAAAGTGTCTTTTCCATCCCCACCTGTACCACATAAATCAACCAGTTCAAAGTCCGAAAAATCAAGTTTAATACATAGATCAAGCATGGCATCACGGAAGCCCTGCAGCTCTTCAACCGTTATATTACGCATACCATAAGCAGTAATAAATGCTGCTATCTGCGAAGTATTAAATTCACCAAGAGCAATCGCAGTTAAAATTCTTTGCGCCTCAGCACTACTAAAGGTTTTGTTTTCAAATAAGTGGTTAAGTATCTTTTTCATATTGGGTATCAAAAGCCAGGCTTTTAAAAAAGGTTGTAAAACAAAAAAGGTTGCCTTATAGCAACCCTCAAATATTATTATATAAAATAAAAACGTTCAATACAGGGTTACACTACGCATTTGCGTTGTGCCACCACCATTTATTAAGTACGTTTGTAAGTATCATTTCAACAAATATGTAATTGTTTTTGCAAAGGAGCAAATCTTTCTTAAAATAAATTTATTTAATCAATGCATTCTTCTCTTTTGTAAAATGATTGAATACCAGCTTATCAGCCAGTGCAGGGAATAATTTATTAAGCCAAACCGTTAGTTTACCCTGCCCTGTCATAATCAATGTACGCTTACGTGCAGCAATGCCATCTGCTATAGTTTTCGCAACCGTATCAGCACTCATCATCTTTCCTTCTTCCATACTGGTCTCGCCATGGGATGCTCCATCTTTAGCTAAAGCAGTAACACGAATGTTAGAAGCTGTAAAGCCCGGACATGCCACCATTACATGTACACCTGTTTTTAGCAATTCGGTACGCAAAGATTCCATGAAACCATTCATCGCAAATTTAGAGGATGAATATCCGGTACGGCCAGGTAAACCACGGTAGCCAGCTATTGAAGACACTCCAACCACATTCCCTTTAGTTTTCAGGATTTCAGGCAATGCATATTTAGTACAGTACACTGTGCCCCAGAAGTTTACGTCCATCAAATTTTTTAATACGGAAAGATCAAGCTCATTAAATAGGGCACGCATAGATAGACCTGCATTATTGATCAAAATATCGATTTTACTAAATGTAACTAAGGCCTGCTTGATCAACAGCTTACAATCTTCTTCTTTACTCACATCTGTTTGCACAGCAATCGCTTTTATCCCGTATCGTTTTTCCAGATCAGCGGTTATTTCACATAATGTTACATATTGCCTGGCAGCAAGCACCAGGTTCGCTCCTCTTTTTGCAAACTCCTCAGCACATGCTTTTCCTATACCCGATGATGCACCGGTAATTATGATTACTTTATTCTTAAAATCCATACTGACTATTTAATTAATGAACCCTGATAAGGCACGCGGGTAACGATTGATCTCCCTAAAGTAATTTCATCTGCATATTCCAGCTCACCACCAAATGCAATTCCTCTTGCAATGGTAGTAATTGGAATTTGAAAATCCTTTAATCTTTTATACAAGTAAAACAAAGTCGTATCGCCTTCCATAGTCGCACTTAAAGCTAATATGACTTCCTTTATGGGCGTTGTTGCCACACGCTGAACCAAAGAATCGATAAACAGATCTGCAGGGCCTATACCATCCATAGGCGATATTAATCCACCCAACACATGGTAGACACCGAAATACTGCCCTGTATTTTCCACAGCCATCACATCCCTTGTATCTTCAACCACACAAATAACTTCTTTCTCTTTCTTATTGGATGAACAGATATTACAAATCTCCTGATCTGAAATATTGTGACATATACGACAATGTTTGATTTCCTTTCTAAGTCTGATCAGGGCGTTTCCGAACTGGTCTACCTCTTCCTGTTCTTTGTTTAACAGATGTAATACCAATCTCAATGCTGTCTTTTGCCCTACACCGGGAAGCTTTGAGAATTCATTAACAGCGTCTTCAAGCAGTTTAGAGGAAAAGTTCATGGCACAAATTTAATTAAAATTGATCATGTTTTTTTCTGTATGCTATGTAGCAGATCAAAATTCCTTACATTTATCTACCTAATAAACTATAATATGAGTCCAATTATACTTTTATCTTTTCTTATTGGTTACTTCGCGCTATTAATTGGCGTGGCCTACTTCACTTCAAGGAACAATTCTGATAATGCTTCTTTCTTTATAGCAAACAGGAACTCTAAATGGTACCTGGTCGCATTTGGAATGATTGGCACTGCATTATCTGGAGTAACATTTATATCTGTTCCAGGAGCCGTAGGTAAAAGTGACTTCGGTTATTTCCAGTTTATACTGGGTAATGCAGTCGGCTTTATAATCATTGCAACTGTACTCTTGCCACTATATTACAGGCTAAATATCATTTCCATTTATACGTATCTGGAACGTCGCTTAGGCTTCATGAGTTACAAAACAGGTGCTGTAATCTTTTTGGTCTCCCGCACTATTGGCTCTGCTTTCCGTCTTTACCTGGTTGCTATTGTATTGCAAAAGTTCATTTTTGATGCATGGAATGTCCCTTTCTGGGTAACAATAGTTATTTGTCTTGTACTGATATGGCTGTATACTCATAAGGGTGGTTTAAAAACAATTATCATTACCGACACACTTCAAACGGTCTTCCTACTACTTTCAGTTGTATTATCTATTGTATTTATTGCCAAATCTTTAAACCTTGATGTTGCCGGAACTTTCGAAGCTGTCAAAACCAGCAGTTATTCTAAGATCTTCTTCTGGGAAGATTTCCTTGGTAGCAAAACACATTTCATTAAACAGTTTTTAGGGGGGATATTTGTTACAATTGCCATGACCGGGCTTGATCAGGATCTGATGCAGAAAAACCTGAGTATGAAAACCATTGGCGAAGCCCAAAAGAACATGTTTACTTTTACGATTGTATTTGTAATCATGAATATTTTCTTTTTAAGTGTTGGAGCTTTACTATATCTTTTTGCTGCTAATAACGGAATTGATGTTGCAGCTTTAAATACTCCAGATCACCTATATCCTGAAATAGCGCTGAATCACCTTAATGTAATACCTGGTATTATTTTCATGCTGGGATTAACGGCTGCAACTTTTGCTACTACAGACTCTGCATTAACGGCTTTAACTACTTCTTTCTGTATCGACTTTTTACACTTCGATAAAAAAGCAGATCAGAATGCGCCTGACCTTGTTCGTAAAAGACACATGGTACACGTTGGATTTTCTGTTCTAATGGTTATGGTCATCATGATTTTTAAAATCATCAACGATGATTCTGTAGTGAATGCGATTTTCAAAGCAGCTGGTTATACTTACGGACCGCTAGTCGGACTTTTCGGCATTGGAATGTTAACCAGAAGAGCAGTTACGGATAAGCTAGTGCCTTACATCTGTTTGCTTTCGCCAATATTATGTTTTATAATTGATAAAAATTCAATGCAGTGGTTCAATTATGCTTTGGGTTTTGAATTGATTATATTAAACGGGTTAATCACCTTTATACTGCTTTGGGTTACCGGAAAAACATCAACTACCCAAACCAAATTCTAATATTTAATACACCTATAGAATGACAAGTGAAGAAAAAATAAGAAGTGCTTTTGAAAATAAAAACTGGCAGGAAATAAAGGTTACAGACTCCTGGCAGATCTTTAAAATAATGGCCGAATTTGTTGACGGATTCGAAAAACTAGCAAAGATTGGTCCTTGCGTATCCATCTTTGGTTCAGCAAGAACAGCTGAAACGAATAAATACTATGAAATTGCTGTTGAATGCGGAAGGTTACTTACTGAGCGTGGTTACGGTGTAATTACCGGAGGTGGCCCTGGTATTATGGAAGCTGGTAATAAAGGTGCTCACAACAATGGTGGTAAATCTGTAGGTTTAAATATAGAACTACCTTTTGAGCAATTCCACAATAAGTATATTGATCATAACAAACTTCTGGAGTTCGATTATTTCTTTATCCGGAAAGTAATGTTCATGAAGTATTCTCAGGGCTTTATTGTTTTGCCTGGTGGAATGGGAACAATGGATGAGTTATTTGAAGCCATCACATTAATTCAGACTGGTAAGATTGCAAGGTTCCCAATTGTTTTAGTGGGAAAAGATTATTGGGGTGGATTAATTGATTGGATTAAAAACACCATGTTGCAAAAAGAGCACAATATACATGCAGAAGATTTGAACCTTTTCAGATTAGTTGATACTGCTGAAGAGGCTGTTGAACATATATTTAGATTCTATGAGAAGTATGTATTGAAACCGAATTTCTAAGAGCAACTAACATCCTTTTTATAAGAAAAAAGTCAGAGATTGTTCGCCTCCTCAAATCTTTTGCTGAAGGGCAAAATCTTTGCATGTCGGCTCACAACATCTGACTTTTTTTGTACAATAAATACTCTTTTCAGTAGAGATTAATTCAGAATCTCGTTAATTCGTTCAGTTGGTCTTGCAATAACGGCCTTATCACCAGAAACCAATATTGGTCGCTCAATTAGAATGGGATTTTCAACCATTGCTGCAATCCATTCTTCATCAGAAAGATCTTTACCTTTAAATTCTGAAATATAGACAGCTTCACCTTTACGAATAAGGTCATGAGGTTTAATGCCTAACTTTTTTATAATCTCACGAAGTTCATCTGCTGTAGGTGTTGATTGCAGGTAATTGATCACCTCAAACTCCTGCCCGCTTTCTTCTAAAGCTGTTAAAGCACATCTGCTTTTACTGCACCTATTATTATGGTAAATCTTTATCATTTTTCTTGTTTTAGGGTTCCTTCTTACTCCCACTGGTGGTGGTGCATTTCAGAAAAAAATGGTTTTGTTGTGAGCCGATATGCAAAGATTTTGCTCTTCCGCAAAAGATTTGTTGAGGAGAACAATAAACCATTTTTTTACCCAAAATGGCTCACACCACCAGACACCACCAATTTCATAGCTTCTGCAGCACTCATATTTAGCGGCTTTATCTTCTCATGTTTCACCACATAAACCTGTCCGGCAAAGGAATAAGAAAACGGGAAATAAACAACAGATTCTCCTGGCAAACCAATAGATGCCAGATCATTTTGTGTTAAAAAACCAATTCGTTTCAAATCACCCTCAACTTCAACAAGCACAGGATTGTTAAACTTCTTCTCATCCCCTACAAAAGCTTCAGTAAGATCTTTAATCGAAGAATAAATGAACTTTAAAAACGGAACCTTGTCTAACAAACGCTGGAACCACATGTACATTGGTTCTGTCACAAAATAAGTCACAAAAATTCCAGCAAGTAAGATTAATGAAATAACCAAAGCAAGTCCAAGACCAGGAATATTTCTACTTGCACCGGTTTTTGGATCAACTCCCAGAATATTATTAACATTTAACCAGCTGTCGACAGTAGTTACTGCCCAGATCACAATAAAAACACTTAATGCAATAGGGAGTACAATTAACAATCCTTTGATCAGATAATTTAGTAGCGCCCTGCCAATTCTATTCATAATGCAAAATTAGATATTTTTATAATGGATTTATTCATAAAAGTACACTCGCTTTACCCGTTGAGAAACATTGGTAAGTATTTCATAGGGAATAGTATTGATCTGCTTAGCCAGCATAGCAATAGTTAATTGATCATTAAATACAATCACCTCATCGCCGGTATTCACATCCAGACCAGTTATATCAAGCATACACATATCCATACAGATTACCCCCACCGTAGGGGCCAATTTCCCCTTAATCAACATCCGGCCTACCCCATTACCAAAGGCACGATTGTATCCATCAGCATATCCTATTTTAACAGTTGCAATAGTTCCATCAGCAGGCAATAGTCCACGCCTGCCATAACCTACGGTTTCGTCAGCTTTAATATGCTTTATCTGGGTTATTGTTGTCTTCAAAACTGCTACTGTCTGCAATCCCTTATTATCTTTTATCCCAGCATCAAATCCATACAACCCAATTCCAATTCTAACCATATCTAACTGAGCATCTGGGTGACGGGAAATTGCAGAAGTATTGGAAATATGTTTGATGATTTGATAATCCAAAGAATTACTGATAATGTCCGCAACATTATTAAAACGTGCTATCTGATGTTTCGTAAAATCATCATGCAACCCCTCTTCACTACCTACCAGATGAGAAAAAATAGAAGTTACTCTTATCTTTTCCGTATTTTTCAATAGATTTAAAAGCTCCGGTAAATCAGGCTCTTCAAAGCCTAGTCGATGCATTCCCGTATCAATTTTTAAATGTACAGGATAGTTTACCTCATTCACAAAATTGATAAAGCTATTCAGGATTTCTAAATTATACAATTCAGGTTCAAGTTTATACCTTACAATTGCATCAAAAGCAGATGGTTCGGGACTCATTACCATAATAGGCATTTTAATCCCCCCTTTTCTTAAAGCGATACCCTCATCAGTATAAGCCACAGCCAGATAATCTACTTTATGGTACTGCAAAAGATTGGCAATTTCAAAACTACCACTGCCATAAGAGAAAGCTTTAACCATAGCCATGATCTTAACCCCTGGACGTAATTTAGCTCTATAAAATTGAAGATTACCAGCTAAAGCATTGAGGTCAATCTCCATAACAGTATCATGTACTTTCTGTTCGATTAACTTGCTGATTCGTTCAAACTCAAACTTTCTGGCTCCTTTTATCAGAATCGTTTCATTGTTAAAATGCAAAGAAGGAAAGCTTTCAATGAATGCCTGTGTACTTTCAAAAAATGTTGTTTCCATAGGGAACAAACCTTTTGATGCCGTTATATTTGGCCCCACACCAATCATTCTATCCACATTTTTTTGCTTTAACAAAGCTGCTATCTCTTTATAAAGGATCCGATTATCTTTTCCTGTTTCATAAAGATCAGATAAAACCAAAGTTCTTTTAGGATGTTGATTTTGTATATTCAAAAAATCAAGTGCAATTGCTAAAGATGAGATATCCGCACTATAAGAATCGTCAATTACAGAACATTGATTAATTCCATTTTTTAATTCCAGGCGCATACTTACCCTGGTTAATTTATCTAAACGCTCATCTGCCTGTTCCGGGGTATACCCAAGGGCCAGCAATGTTGCCCAACAAATGATTGCATTCTCTACCGAAGCCTGGTCATTAAAAGGAACCAGACAGGATATTTCAATCCCTTTGTATTTTGCTATGATATAATTTTGACCGTCAACTGGTTCAACAAATAGAATCTGAAGATCCGCAGCCCCTTTAAGACTCCATGTAAATTTAGTTTTACCCGGTAAATTATCTTTTGGTATTCCTTCTGTATATTCCGGCGCATAAATAAACAGCTCCGTATCTTTAAATAACTTTAATTTTTCATTTAGTTTTTCAATTGCAGAGCTAAATCCTTCAGCATGAGCTTCACCTAAATTTGTAAGAATCCCTATGTTTGGCTTGATAATTTTTTCCAGCGCATCCATTTCATTCCCCTTAGATATCCCGGCTTCAAAAACACCCAATGTATGATGCTCATTCATTTCCCAAACAGAAAGTGGAACGCCAATTTGAGAATTAAAACTTTTAGGACTTCTTATGATGTTGAAATCAGCAGCCAATAACTGGTACAACCATTCTTTAACGATGGTTTTCCCATTACTTCCAGTAATCCCAATCACCTTTAAATCATATTGGTCACGATTATATTTTGCCAGCTTTTGTAATGCAAGCAGAACATCTTCCACTAACAATATATTAGCATCAGTATATTTCTGGCTATATTGAGGATCACTGATTACAAAATTTCTTATTCCATTAGCATAAGCATCGGCTATATATTTATGCCCATCCTGTTTACCAGTTAGTGCGAAAAACAAGGATCCTTCAGGATCTGTTACCGCCCTGCTATCAATTACCAATTTCGTAATCAATACCTCTTTTGTCTTCTTAAAAGACATAAGACCTAATATTTTTGCGATATGGGTAATAGTAAAGGGAGAATTGATCATCCGACAAAATTAAGCGTTAATGGCATCCCAGTATAATTATAAGGACATTTTTTTGCAACAAAAATTACATGATCTCTTTAAATAGTTTGTTGCTCCAAAATAGATTCCAGCAAAGCGCTTGATTCTTGTTCTGGGTTGATCAAATCCTTTAAAGTCACCTTATCCAACAACTGATCAACAGTAAGCTGTATCATTTGCCATAAGGAGCGAATTGAGCAATCAATAGAATTTGTACATAACATTAATGCACCTGGATATTCCTCACAAAACTTCTTACTAAAAAGCGCACCACCCAGTACCTTCATCACCTGATTGATATTAATCTGACCTGCAGGCTGTGCCAACACATAACCACCCTTGTTACCAGGAGTACTGTTTATATAGCCAGCTATACGTAAGATTCTTGTAAGTTTGGCCACGTAAGCAGTAGAAATCCCCTCAGAATCACTAATCAATGGTATAGTTACACCAGTCTTCTGGTCATGTCTGGCAATCCGGAGTAAAATTCTTAGTCCGTATTCCTCTTGTGCTGTTATCTTCATTACCTTAAATCAATCACTTACATAAAACCCAATTCCAGTCTGGCCGCTTCAGACATCATGTCTCTATTCCAAGGTGGCTCCCAGGTAACTATTACACTTACCTCATTTACCCCTTCAATTTCCTTTACCTTTTGCTCTACTTCCTGTGGGATGATCTGTGCAGCAGGACAACCAGGTGCTGTAAGTGTCATCACAATCTGCACATTATTCAATGGAGGCAGAATCTCAGTCTCGTAAATCAAACCAAGTTCATATATACTCACTGGTATTTCAGGATCATATATCGTTTGCAAACAGTCAATAACCTTTTGTTTTAATTCTTCCTTATCCATGAGCTATTAGTTTTTATTGTCATGCATCATTTTATAGGCAAGCGCGTAATTTTTCATTTGTTTTATCATGGCCAGCAAGCCATTAGAACGAGTCTGCGCCAAATGTGTCATCATGCCGATTTCGCCTATAAAATCCATTTTAGCAGCTAAAATTTCATCAGGCGTATGATCTGAAAGAACTTTAATCAGCATACTGATCAAGCCCTTTACAATCACAGCATCACTATCGGCCTTAAAAACAACCCTACCATCCTGATAAGCAGAAGTAAGCCAAACAGTAGACTGACAGCCTTTAATTTTATTTTCTTCTATTTTATAAACATCATCCAGTGCCTCCAGCTTTTTACCGAGATCAATAATGTATTCATACTTATCCTCCCAGCTGTCAAACAATTCAAAATCTTCAACAATCTCCTTTTCTATTTCAAGTATCGGCTTCAATCTCATCAGGCTAACATTTTTATAGTTTTGTTCAATGCAATTATTAATGAATCAATTTCTTCTTTTTGATTGTATAATGCAAAGGAAGCCCTTACTGTACCTGGAATACCAAAACGCTTCATCAGCGGTTGTGTACAATGATGACCAGTTCTGACTGCAATTCCCATATTATCTAATAATACCCCAATATCCTGAGGATGCACTCCTTCCACCACAAAAGACACTAAACTAACTTTATTTTTTGCCTGACCAATGATGGTTAAGCCCGGAATGGCCTGTAGTTGCTCAGTAGCATAGGCAAGCAATTCTTCTTCATGTGCCCTGATCTTATCCTTTCCGATATCTTTAACAAAATCCAATGCCGCTTTTAAGACAATTGTGTCTGCAATATTCGGAGTACCCGCTTCATATTTATAAGGCAAATCATTGTAAGTAGTTTTTTCAAACGTCACCTCTTTGATCATCTCGCCCCCACCCTGAAAAACAGGCATACTTTCCAACAACTCCTTTTTACCATATAAAGCACCTACACCAGTAGGCCCATAAACCTTATGACCAGAAAAAGCAAAAAAATCACAATCCATCTCCTGCACATTGAGATCCAGATGTACAGTCGACTGCGCTCCATCCACAAGCACCTTTGCTCCTACTTTATGCGCAGCTGTGATAATTTCTTCAACAGGATTTACTGTGCCTAAAGAATTAGAAACATGAACGATAGCTACCATTTTGGTTTTATTGTTCAACATTTCTCTAAAGACCTCCATATCAAGTTCCCCATTATCATTTACGGGAATAACTTTTAAAACGGCATTCTTTTCTTCACAAATGATTTGCCAGGGTACAATATTAGAGTGGTGCTCCATTTCGGAAATAATCACCTCGTCACCAGCACCAATATTTTCCCTGCCCCAGGTATAAGCAACCAGGTTAATTGCTTCAGTAGTGCCTCTTGTAAAAATGATTTCATCCGCGGAAGCAGCACCTAAAAACTCCTGAACAGCAACACGAGTAGCTTCAAAAGCAAGTGTAGCTTCTTCTGCAAGTGTGTGAATGCCACGATGAATATTGGCATTATAATACGAATAATAATGGCTCAAAGCATCAATCACGCATTGTGGCTTTTGCGAAGTAGCTGCATTATCAAAATAAACCAATGGCTTATCTTTAACTGTTCTTCCCAAAATAGGGAACTGCTTTCTTAATTCGGTGATTACCATCTCTACACAATTGATAAATGATCGTAAATTAGTTTTTCTACATATGCACGTATAGCCATAGGCTTAATCTGTGCAATTATATCCGCAGCATAAGCCTGTAAAAGCAATACTTCAGCTTTATCCCTGGGAATACCTCTGGCTCTCAAATAGAAAAGCGCTTCCTCATCCAATTGTCCAACAGTACAACCATGTGAACATTTCACATCATCGGCAAAAATCTCCAGTTGCGGCTTGGTGTTAATAGTCGCATTGTCTGATAGAAGAATATTTTTATTCGATTGGAAAGAATTGGTTTTCTGTGCATCAGGCTGCACCATAATTCTACCATTAAAAACCCCAGTCGAAGAGTCATCCGAAATTCCTTTATACAGTTGATTGCTAAAACAATTCGGTTGTTTGTTGTCTATTAATGTATGATTATCTGCATGAGTTTTGCCCTTTAACAGGTAAAGTCCATACAAATGCGTTTCATCACCCTCTGCATCTAATATCAGGTTTAAGTTATTACGAACAATCCCTCCACCTAAAGTAACCGTTACGGTGTGTACATAGCTCCGTCCAACCTGAGTAATGTGCGTTGTACCAACCTGATTTGCATGTGCCACATCATTCTGAATTTTATAATATTCGACAAAGGCTCCTTGTTCAACCACCATCTCCAAAACTTCATTACAAAAGCTATCAGATGTACCTAAAGTGGCATAAGTTTCCGTAAGCTGGAGTTTACTATTTTCATCAACATAAATAAGGTTACGGGGTTGGGCTAATATAGGCTGAGTCCTACCATCCATAATATGATAAACGTAGATTGGATGTTGCGGTATCTTCCCTTTATGAACATGTACAAATACACCTTCATCAATAAATGCACCGTTAAGTGCATGCACTCCATCTTTAATATATGTACTGCTTTGATTAAGATGTTTTCTTAACAAATCACTATAAGTACCATTTATGGCATCTTTTAGTGACAAGACAGTCATTTCATCAGCAGGAGAAAGAACATTAGACAATGCAGCATCAAAACGACCATTTACAAATACAAGTTCATTGGCTTTATGGTGACCAGGCATACGCAATGCTTCAAGGTCCGCTATACCTACGGTATGTTTTCCCTGATGATATACTAGCTCAAATAAGCTGCTTACACTGGTATATTTCCAATCTTCCGTTTTATAAGTCGGCAATCCCGTTTTGTTAAAAACATCAAAACTCTCCTTTCTGATGGAAGCAATTTCCCCATCCGGATTATCCTGTTGCAAAGTCTCAAATTGAGCTTTAAAATAAGTTAAATCAATCATTTTTCATCTCTTTAAATCTGCTATTGTGCAGTTAAATCAATTTCATCAGTAATAAAATCATAGCCTTTTTCTTCCAGTTCTAATGCCAGCTCTTTGGTACCCGATTTAACAATGCGACCATTAAACAAAACATGTACAAAATCTGGCTGGATATAATCCAGTAAACGCTGATAATGGGTTATGACCAGTACCGCCCTATCAGGATTATGTAGTTTATTAATTCCATTAGCTACAATACGTAGGGCATCAATATCTAATCCTGAATCCGTCTCATCCAATATGGCCAGTTTAGGCTCAAGCATAGCCATTTGAAAAATCTCATTACGCTTTTTTTCTCCACCCGAAAAACCTTCGTTAATAAAACGGCTTAACAAAGACTGGTCGATTTCAACCAGCTTCATTTTCTCTTTCATGATCTTTAGAAAAGCAACAGAATCCAGAGGCTCTAAGCCCTGATACTTGCGTTTTTCGTTAACCGCAGCTTTGATAAAATTTGTTGTGCTTACACCAGGTATTTCAACCGGATATTGAAAAGCAAGAAAAAGCCCTTCACGAGCACGATCTTCCGGAGACAATTCAAGCAAATCTTTATTTAAAAAGTTCACCTCACCTTCTGTAACTTCATACTCCTCTCTTCCTGCCAATACAGAAGCCAATGTGCTTTTTCCAGAACCATTTGGTCCCATAATAGCATGCACCTCTCCTGCTTTGATTTCAAGATTGATTCCTTTTAATATCTCTTTACCTTCTACGTTTGCGTGTATATTTTTTATTGATAACATTTCTCTTCTTTTTTAATTAACCTACGCTGCCTTCCATACTAACTGCCAATAGTTTTTGTGCTTCAATAGCAAATTCCATAGGCAGCTGATTCATTACTTCCTTAGCAAATCCATTTACAATAAGCGCCACAGCTGCCTCCTGATCAATCCCTCTTTGTCTGCAGTAGAAAAGTTGGTCTTCACCGATTTTAGAGGTTGTAGCTTCATGTTCTACAATCGCAGTTTTATTTTTGACTTCTATATAAGGAAAAGTATGTGCGCCACATTTATCGCCCAGCAGTAAAGAATCACATTGTGAGTAATTACGCGCATTAAGTGCTTGTTTACTTGTTCTAACCAATCCACGGTAGCTATTCTGACTAAAACCTGCAGAAATACCCTTAGCAACAATTCTACTGGTTGTGTTTTTACCCAGATGCATCATTTTCGTACCAGTATCAGCCTGTTGGTGATTATTTGTAAAAGCCACTGAATAAAACTCACCAATAGAATAATCTCCTTTTAAGATTACACTAGGATATTTCCAGGTGATAGAAGATCCTGTTTCAACCTGTGTCCATGATATTTTAGAATGATTTCCTTTACATATCCCTCTTTTGGTCACAAAATTATAGATACCACCTTTGCCTTCTTTGTCTCCAGGGTACCAGTTTTGCACGGTAGAATATTTGATTTCTGCTTTTTCCATTGCAACCAACTCCACTACTGCAGCATGCAACTGATTTTCATCACGCATAGGAGCAGTACAGCCTTCCAGGTAGCTTACATAACTTTCATCTTCAGCCACAATCAATGTCCTTTCAAACTGGCCACTATTCTCCGCATTGATACGGAAATAAGTAGAAAGTTCCATCGGACACCGTACCCCTTTAGGTATATAACAAAAGGAGCCATCAGTAAACACTGCAGAATTTAATGCAGCGAAGTAATTATCGGTCATAGGAACAACAGAACCCATATATTTTTTTACCAGCTCCGGATGCTCTTGAATAGCTTCCGTAATGGAACAGAAAATCACACCGATTTCAGCAAGCTGTTGCTTAAAAGAGGTTGCAATAGAGACACTATCCATTACTACATCTACAGCGACTCCACTAAGACGCTTTTGTTCTGAAATAGAAATGCCAAGCTTTTCAAAAGTACTAAGTAACTCAGGATCTACTTCATCCAGACTGTTTAATTGTTTTTTTGGTTTAGGCGCAGCATAGTAAATAATATCCTGATAATTGATTTTAGGATATTTAACATTAGGCCAGGTAGGCTCTTCTAACTTCAACCAGTAGTTATAAGCTTTCAAGCGCCATTCCAACATCCACTCGGGTTCATTCTTTTTATGGGAAATTAACTTAATCACCTCCTCATTAAGCCCTTTGGGAATGGTATCAGTATCTATATCTGTTACGAAGCCATATTTGTATTCATTTAATACGGCTTGCTCCAGCGTTTCTTGCTTTTCTTTCATAATAAGTTTCTTTTGAAAGATTAATATATATCTACAAATATACCCCCTTTTCTCTATCTATACAAAAGAGTATAAACAGAGAAATGTAAGATTTATAAACGCAATCAGCCCCCAATACATGGAGGCTGATTGCATTTTATAATTAATCGAATTGATTAATTATATCCATCGTTTTGACCAAGAACATCTGGAGCTTTATCTATTTCCTTTTGTGGAATTGGAAGATATTTAAGCGCAGCTTTCGTTGCCACAGGCACAGTTAAAGCTGTACCTGTATTAGGATTATAAGCACGCTCTTCAGACGTAAAATTCAAATACTTTCCAGACCTAACTAAATCATACCAGCGCTCGCTTTCGTAAGCAAACTCTAAACGGCGCTCAAGAAACAGCTTATCACTAAAATCTGCAGGACTAACAATATCTGACAGGATATAGTTTTTAGAAGGACCAGCAAAAGCACGTTCACGAACTTTATTCAATTCGAGTAGTGCATCACTCGGCCTGTTAAGTCCATAAAGCGTTTCTGCATAAAGTAATATTACATCCGCAAAACGTATAACAGGTAAGTCAAGACCAGAAGTACCATAATCGTGTTTAACCGCATACTTTGAAACATATGGATACCACAAAGGTGCATCTCCTATTTTACTGATCAACATATCAGTAATTGTACTAGCCTTTCTGGTGTCACCAGCAATATATAGCTTATTTAAACTCCAGGAAGGTAGAGCCACCTCAGCACCACGACTTACAATTCCTTCCACCCCTCCATTTGGTATAAAGGCGGTAGACAAATTCTGACCGTTAGAACCCGCAACATACGGCATTGCAAATACCGATTCTTTACTATTTTCATTTGTCAGTTTCCAAAAATCTGCGAAACTGTTGACAAGAGCATAACTAAAAGGAGCTTTAAACAATTGCGACAATTGTTCTTCTGCTTCCACCCATTTTTTTTGATAAACATAAACTTTTCCCAAAAGTGCTATAGCTGCTCCTTTTGAGGCTCGGCCAGCTACCATAGTTACAGGTAGTTTTTTTACTGCATCCTTCAAGTCGTCAATTACCAGATTATATATATCAGTTTCCGAGGCTCTTGGAACCGTCCTTGCTTCTTCTGCACTCAATAATGTAGTTACATTGGGCACTCCAGCAAACAGACGAACCATTTCAAAATAACTGAGTGCCCGCATAAATTTAGCTTCACCAATGTACTGGTCTTTCTCTCCTGCTTTATAATCAGAAGGCTTATCGATATTATTCAAAACTGCATTGGCCCGAAAAATTATGCTGTAGTTTGCTGCCCAAAAATCTGCGATCAGTTCATTATCAGGAGTAATAGCTAATACATCTAATGCATTTGCTCCTGAGACTGAAGTATTTGTTGAAGCATACAGATTATCCGTTGGGATCTCAAAAAGCAGATAATCAGTTGGTTTTCTCGACTGCAATCCGTTGTATACACCCAACACCGCTTTATCCATATCTTTTGATACCTGATAAAAATTTTTCGTCGTTAGTATCGATTCAGGATTTGGTTCTAATAATTCTTTTTGACATGCACTAAACGACAATATTGTCATGAGTGAGCCTATTATATAAATTTTATTTCTTTTCATCTCTTAAACATTTAAAAATTAAAACCCAACATTTAATCCCAGCGCATACACTCTATTAATTGGTTCAGCACCATTTGCATTATAGCCTGGCCTACTAGCCCTACCTGTAATATCCCCTTGTGTATATCCTTCAGGATTATAACCATTAAATCCTTTTTTAGTGATCACAATTGGATTATTTAATGTTGCAAAAACTCTTACGCTATTCAAATGAAGCTTTTTTGCAAAATCAGCAGAGAAAGTATATCCTAAATTCAAGTTTCTAACTGCAAAAAATGAAGCATCTTCCAGATAAAAGTCTGACTGCCCTTGAAAATTTAACTGACTCAATGCAGCTGCTGGTGTTTTCCCATCTCCTGGTTCATTCACTGACCACCATTGATTTTCTACTAAAGATCTACGCATTGCACCTAGGGTATTTCCCTCAAAATATTGGTTTTCAAAATTGTACAATTTCGGCCCAAGTACAGCCTGCATGGTAAGACTTAAATCGAATCCTTTATAAGAGAATGTATTGGTCATACCTAAAGTTATCTTAGGCTGATAGTTACCTAGAATAACTCTGTCCAGCGAAGTAATTTTACCATCCTTATTGACATCCTCGTATTTAGGATTACCAATTTTAGAGCCGGGAAGAACTGTTGAGTTCGCCAGATCCTTCGCATCTTTAATGACACCAATCATCCTGTAACCAAAATAAGAAAACATAGGCTCTCCTTTTCTTAACAACCAGCTCATCCCAAAGGTATCCGTTTCAATGTTTTCAATAACACTACCAAGATCAACAACCTTATTTTTATTACGGTTCAGGTTAAATGCACTTTCCCATCTAAAATTACCTTTTAAATTGATTGTCTTCAATTCCAGATCTATACCTTTATTACTTACAGATCCAATGTTTGATAATCTGGTAGTAAAGCCCGTTAATGCCGAAATGGCTTCAGGATAAAGCATATCACGAGTTAGCTTATCATAATAATCTAAACTTAAACTTATCCGATTATCAAAAAGCCCCAAATCCATAGCTATATCATAACCGATATTTTTCTCCCACCTTAGCTTGAGATTTTCCACATTAGCCTGTGCCTGACCATTGGTCAAGCCGTTATTTGGTGAATAAGGTACAGACCCTATTTTTCCCAGATAGGCGAAATCGCCGATGTTAAAATTACCTGTTACCCCATAGCTTCCGCGAAGTTTTAAATTACTGATAGCCGGAATACCTTTCATAAATTCTTCTTCACTAACTCTCCATCCTACAGAAGCTGAAGGGAAGTATCCCCATTTATTATCCGGTCCAAATCTGGAACTTCCATCCATCCTCATTGATGCAGACAGTAAATATTTACCTTTATAGGCATAATTAACTCGACTAAAATAAGAGATTAGGCCCCACATTGATTTGGTCGTATTACTTCCAGTCGGATTAATGGTCGCGTTGTCTAATGTATATAGGATATCATTGTTAAAAGTATTATTTACAGCAATGAGATTGGTGCGACGCGATGTACTTTTCTGATAAGAACTCCCTAGTAATCCCGTAAAATCATGATCCTTATTAAAAGTCTTATTGTAAGTTAAGGTATTTTCATTTAATACACTGATATTCCTGGCGTCCCCTGCCGAACCTGCACTGGCATTACCAGTATAAGTTGCAGCAAATGCATCTATCTCTGTATTTACCATGTTTACACCCAATGAAGACCTGAATTTAAGTCCCGGGATAAGATTCAAGGCAAAATAACCTTCACCAGTGTTGTTTACGGTATTGGTTGTATTTACTGTACCATTCAAAATTCCATTTGGATTTGCCTGACCAGTGACATTTACAGACCAATAATCTCTTGCTCTTGGATAAGTTCCATTAGGATAAATAGGCTCCACAAAAGGCGGGTACTTAGCAAGATTTACCATGGTAGTGGTTGTGCGTCGTTTAGTATACGAAGGATTCAATACTAGCCCTACATCTATCGTTTTATTAACTTTCACATCCACATTCGCTCTAAACCCATAAAACTGATAATTTGCAGTTTTTATAGCTCCTTTCTCGCCATTATAAGTTCCTGATATATAATATTTAACAGACTCATTTCCACCATTAACAGCTACATTATAACTTTGTGAAGGTGCCCTTTGTATCACCTCATCCTGCCAAATGGTTTGTTTTCCTTCTTTAATAATAGGATTCACCTGATATTTGGGAAGTCTGTTCGGATCATTCCACAGACCAGTAGAAGGATCTCCTCCATCCCAAACCAATTCTCTATTCTGATATTTAACTACATAGTCATAATACTCCTGTCCGGTTATCCAGTCATCATGCAACATTGGTTTAGCTATACCATAATAAGTGTTTAATTTAACTTGCGGTGCTCCAATTTTACCTTTTTTAGTGGTCACAATGATTACCCCACCCGAGGCTCTGGATCCATAAATTGCCGCAGAAGAAGCATCCTTCAAAACCTCAAATGACTCCACATCGTTCATATTTACCTGACTCAAACTCCCCCCTGGAAAGCCGTCAATCACAATCAAAGGTTCATTACCCGCACCAATAGAAGAAGCACCACGAATTTTGATAATAGGAGCAGCCCCTGGTGCACTACTCGTTTGAGAAATACTTACACCAGCCATTTTGCCTACTAAGGCCGATTCTGGTCTTCCAGAAGGCATCTGATCCAGACCTTCATTGCTAACTTTAGACACAGAAGCTGTTAAAGAACTTTTCTTAACACTACCATAACCGATGACAACAACTTCATCCATTGATTTCACACTTTCTTCCAATTGAACTTTAACAGATTGCTGTGTTCCCGGAATTACTTCCTTTGTATTAAAACCAATGTATGTAAAAACAAGTACTACATTCGGCTGGTCGTCAGGAACACTCAGCTGAAATTCACCTTTATTATTAGACATTGCTGCTATTGCAGTTCCTTTAACTGTAACACTTACTCCCGGAAGAGGAAGATTTTGATTATCAGTCACTACACCTTTAATAATCTTGTTCAGGCTAGACAATGAATGTTCAAGGCCATTACCTTTCTCATTAAAAATTTCTGTTCGGCTAACCACTGTTTCCCCATGGGCTACTACTGTAGCAGTTAAAATCCCGGGAAGCAGCAAACTTCTGACAAGAGAACCTGCTCTTGCAATGATTGGTTTTACTTTCATAAGATAAATATTTGGTATTAATTATAGGGATTGATTATAAACGATATTAATATCTATTTAAATCAATCGTTAACGTTACCGAAAATCGTTTTTATTAATGAGAATACCAACATCAAATCAAGAAAAGATCGTATAGTTCTTAATTATTCTTAGAAAGAGGACTAAAAATGATGCTAAAAAGACTTCTCAAGCTTAGTCAGCAAGGAATTTTAATATGTAAGAATTGATTCTACTTTAGTAGGATTATGAAATAGGTATAAAATAAAAAAGGTTGCTCGTTTTCGAACAACCTTTCAGGGATGACTCCCAATGTACTCAGAGCGGGAATCGAACCCGCACGACTTTTAAGGTCACAGGATTTTAAGTCCTGCGTGTCTACCAGTTCCACCATCTGAGCATTTCTCGATATCCATGAGAAAATGTTTTTTTAAAAGTATAAAGCCTTCTTTGAAGAAGGCTTTTAGAGCGAAAGACGAGATTCGAACTCGCGACCCCGACCTTGGCAAGGTCGTGCTCTACCAACTGAGCTACTTTCGCATTGGTATTATTTGCTATTTCATCAGAAACAGTCTTTTGTACTCAGAGCGGGAATCGAACCCGCACGACTTTTAAGGTCACAGGATTTTAAGTCCTGCGTGTCTACCAGTTCCACCATCTGAGCATAATCTTTATCAATAACCATCGATAGGATTAATTTTATAAACATCTTCCTGGTATTGAAAATGCTTAGAGCGAAAGACGAGATTCGAACTCGCGACCCCGACCTTGGCAAGGTCGTGCTCTACCAACTGAGCTACTTTCGCATTTGCCTGACATCATCCGATATCGCTCCCTTTTGGCACTCGGTAAAACTAATGACCTTGTTTCCGTTTGGGATTGCAAATATAAATACTTTTAATTTACTGTCAAGTTATTTTTAATAAAAAAACAGCGTTTAAGCTAAGTCGCTGGTCTTCAATGCTAGAATTATCAGATCTCTTTCAAATCCTTTGCCCATTAAGTAGCTAACCAACTTATACTGGCGTTTAAACGCATCTTTTTCTTTGATTAATGGAGCTTTTTTTTCGGCTAAAGACTGAATGGTCTTTAAATATTCATCAGCATCGATGCCATTTAATGCACGTTGAATCATTTTATCTGGTATCCTTTTTAGCTTAAGCCCTTGTTTTATCTTAATTTTTCCCCAGTGCTTAATGTTAAATTTCCCAGAAACATAAGCCTGTGTAAAGCGTTCCTCATTTAAAAAGTTGGTCTGAATAAGCTCCGAGATCAACTCCTCTACATCATTAGACCATAAGCCCCATTCATATAACTTATCACGAATCTCCTGTTGCGCACGTTCCTGATAGGCACAATAATGCTCAGCTTTAGCCAAAGCACTTTTTTTATCTAATTTAATCTGTTTTTTACCTGTCTCTTCCACAATACAATATTAAGCAATAGCCAGTCAAAAAACACATAGATTCTATTCCTCAGCTGTCTCTTCTAGTTTACCCTCCTTATTACGCTTCAACGCAACTTTAGGGTTCTCTTGTGTTCCTGTAATACTTAGTGGAATTCCAAACAAGCCAAATGGTGGTAAACCTAATCTTCCTTTCATATTCAAGCGCCCGTCAAAACTTACCTGCCCTTCAAAACGAGGTCTAAAACCTGCAACACGCATTTTAAACCTTTCAATGTTAATGATGTTATTAGCAATGGTCGATTTTATCTGTACTTCAGAAACATCCTGATTGCTTAAACTATCTCTATCTGTAGCCTTGCTTACTGCGTTCATTAATTTAAAGCCCATTAAACTCACCTTTTTAACTGAAAGCACACCTCCTCCTTTCAAAGATGGATAAACAGGCATCATATCGCCATTAAGCTTCCCCGACAAATTATAATCCAGTCCAATCACACCTTTAACCTTTGATGCAGAGGTTGCTAAATCTCTGAATAACTTAATCTCTTTATATGCTTTTGCAATATCAAATTCCTTAGCCAGAATACGATAGTCGAAAGTAGCAGATAAAGGTGTTAAGCTTTTATATGTTGCATCCATTGTAACATTAGCATCTACTAAATTAAAAGCAGCCTGATTTAAACTCATCGTTCCATTATTCAAGACAAGATTTCCTTTCGCATTCTTAATCTCCAGTCCGTTGTAAAATACAGAACCTGCATTAGCATTAACAGATACATTCAAATTATCAGGAATAATAATTACACCTGCGGCTGTATTACTTGGGGTTCCAGAATCACCATCATTATAAGCCATAAATTCATCTGCAAACAATTTCCCACTTTTCAGTGTAAAATTCCCTGTCAATTTCGATTTGTCAGACAACACATAATTCACCACATTTCCCAGAAAGCCTTCCATACTAAAATCAGACTTACCATAACGCCCTTTAAACTGATCAAACTTCATCTTATCTTGTTTAAAAGAAAACACACCATTATTTACCAGGAATGATTTAGGGAACAGGTCTGAGTTGAAAGTCATTTCCTTGATGACCACCTTACCCCTATTATTTAATCTATCAAATCTACCCGCCATGGCATCACTTTGCAGTCCGCTGAAAGCAACATTAGTAAACACAGAGCCCTTTACATCATACCCCTTAACAGCAAATAGTTTATACATTTTACCAATATCAATGCTCCCCTTAGACGTAATGTTGTATTTCACATTCTCCAGATTTTGAACCGCCGCTTTCAACTGGAAAGGTTGTCCACCCATTTCAAATGATATCGGTTTAATATTCATTACAGTACTCTTTAGTGTACCATCTCTATTAGTCAGTACCCCATCTATAGAAATACGTTCCAATGCCTGATCAAAATGTGCTGTTTTAATTCTTCCATCATTCAGTAAAATATTCACTTCAGATACAGGGAATCGTTTCTTTGCTTTACTATACCCCCCTTTAACTTTTACATTCAGGTTTAACTTTCCGTTCAGTTCCAGATCTTTTAAGGGATAAAACTCTTTAATTTCGGCAAGATTCAATAAGCCATTCAACTGTACATCAATAGGTGTACTTCCAGAAGTTTTGAATCTAGCAAACCCTCGGATATAATTAGAAAGCGCCTGCACATTCAGATTTGTCATCTCAAGCGTTGTATGCTTATAATCACCATCCGTATTATCTCCCTGAATATTAAAATTGATTTTATCAATAGCTGAGGCGACTGCATGATGTTTAAAATAACCATTTTCTAAAGATGACCTTAGTTTAAAAGTTGGTATAGTAGCAATTACGGTATCAACTTTTCTGATGCCACTACGTACAACTTTCTTCGTATAAGTTCCCTGTGCATCAAAATCCATTAAGAACCTACCTCTCAGTTGCTCTATTTCGAAAATTTTAGCCCATTTCTCCAGATCAATATTTACCTTGCTTTTCACATAAAGTTCTGGTGTAACCAATCCTCTTAAATTCACCATTGCTCCGACATAGTCTTTCCCTAAATTAAAATACAAACTGTCCATATTGATGTACAGACTATCCATATCTAATGAAGGCAGTTTGGTTTGCAGATTTATATAAAGTTTACTAATGGGCTCCGGCGCTTTAGGATTAGCGATCTCACCTTCACGTATTTTTAAACTAAATGAAAGTGTAGGCATAATCTTTTTCCCTGCCAGATATTTCCCGATTAAAGAAGCCTTAACTTCCGCATAGCCCTTGATTTTAGTTCGCTCCATACGTTCGGCAATAGCCGGTGGCATGGCTGTAAAAATATTATGAAGATCAGTTTCCTTAGCTTTTGTTCTAAAATTAATATCATACCCATCCTCTATGAAGGCAAATCTGCCTATAAAATGAATAGGAAGAGAGTTGATTTTCAGATCATTTTCATCAAACCTCAACTCCAGTGAATTGGTATTGATTTTAGTGACCAGCCTGGCATCTATCTTTTTATTAAGCAAATAAGGTTCTTTATCATAATAAACATCTAATGATTCGATCTGTGCTTTACTGCTTAAGTCAAAAACAGCCTGACTTAAATCTCCTTTTCCAGTATAGTTTAAACCTTTGGCACTAATCAACATAGGTACCGACTGATCTTCATAACTCAGTTTGCTTTTACTTATAAATATCCCGTCAATTTTTATTGCCGTTGATGCCGTATCTGTCTTTTCAGTTGGCTTATCATCACTTTGGTAAACATCATAATTGGCATTACCTTTTTCATCCACTTTGATATTAATCACCGACTCATCTAAAAATACTTTGTCTATTTTAATCTGTGAAGAAAACAATGTACTGAGGTTAACACCAAATGATAGTTGCTTGCAATATAAGAGCGTATCCTTCTCAAAAGGTGCTGCACCCTTTAACATAAACTCGTTTAAACTTAATGTTAAAGTTGGAAAGTGCTTAAAAAAAGAGAGGTTCGTACTTTCAAACTTAACCTCTCCTTTAATACTACTATTAATCGTTTTTTGTACTTCTCTATTAATTGTGTCCGGAAATAAATATGGACTAATAAACAACAAAAGGAATAATGAAATAACACTTATTCCTGTAATCTTTAAAATCTTCTTCAAACTGATAAAATATTTAATCTCTGGAGTTGCTGCAAAGATAAATTTTTATTTAACTAAACTATTGCTACTTAAATTTATCAATCATATTTCAATGCCGGATATCCTAACAACCTACGCCATAAAGCAAGCTGTCCAATAATGCTTGCTTCTCTATAAATCGTAAATGAAATCATTTCATAATAACTCATTTTCATCCCTCCCATATCCAGTTCACTATCCAGCTTTGCATCTGAAATATTCACTAATGCCTCTCTCGCTATTGGTGTAAATCTATTCCAGTCCTTGATATACTCAGCATTGGTTGGATAAGTTGCCCCATCCTCAATACCTTTATAATCCTTAAACAACTCCTCCCCTGTTTGTGTAAGTCCTGGATGAGTTTCTGTTGTCATCCAGTAACGCTGTTGAACTAACGAACCTGTAAGCCAGGCCATATGATTTGCTTTCGTATTCAAACGATTGTGCATATCCTTTTCAGGTATCCCTTCAATTGCCCGCTCAAAAAAAGTTGTTTGCATATCAAATAAGGTGAGTAGACCTTCAATTCTGGTACTTGTTGCTTTAGTTTCCATAATTTGTAATTTAATGGTTAACATGATATTGTTAATTAAAGCTATACATTCCAGCCCGAAATCATCTGGTTATAAAACGACAATTTTAGGGGGTAAACCCGACAGATTTTAATTAACAATTCATATTTTTTAAGTTCATAACCTCCTATTTTAAAATTAAATATCTGAAAATCAATACATTAATTACAATTTTAAAAATATTTTAAATAAAGTCTAGTAATTCTGTAGACTTTACATATATTTGCATTAGTAATCAATTAAATGATGAAAATATAGTCATGTGGCCGAGTGGTTAGGTGGGGGTCTGCAAAACCTTAAACGGTGGTTCGAATCCACCCTTGACGTCCAGTACAATTTCTACATTGACTGCATTTAGATGTTTGGTTAGATCTAAGTTTTGTTTAAAAAAAGCCAGGTTGGATGACCTGGCTTTTAATTTACCAGGCATATTTTTGATTTAAAAAAGCTTATAAAAAAACGGAGATACAGCAATCCACCGTATCCCCGCTATCTAAATTAACGCTCTCACATATATAGACGATCAAATAATCGTTTTATTGTGTACGTCTAAAAAAATTTAAACTTCATAAAACTCTATAGGAAGCAGATCAGGATCGGCAATAAAAGTAAAGCGTTTACCTGTAAACTCATCAATTCGAATTGGTTCAGCTACTATTCCTTTTTCTTCAAGTGTCATAATTACCTCCTGCAGGTTATCCACTTCAAAAGCTAAATGTCTTAAACCTGTAGCTTCAGGTCTTGAAGGCCTTTTCAGCGGCTCTGGAAAAGAAAAAAGTTCAATCGTATAAACACCGTTTACAGCCAGATCAAGCTTATAAGATTGTCGCTCGGCTCTATAAACTTCTCTAACAATTGTAAAACCTAATACTTCAGTATAAAATGCCTTAGAAACTTCGTAATTACTACAGATGATGGCAATGTGGTGAACTTTATTTATCATACCACAAAAATACTAATCTTTTTTGGCGCGATTACACCTATATTATGGCGTATTCGGCATATCAAAATTCAGAGTTTCCAATTACATTTGATTAACATAATAGTTTAAAAATTAAAACCAATAATATGAATCAAAACGTTGTCTGCTGGTTTGAAATCTATGTAAAGAACATGGATAGAGCAAAGAAATTTTACAATGCTGTTTTAGGCACAAATTTTACGGATATGTCGGATCCAACTGAAGATACCGGCGACATGAAAATGGCCTTTTTCTCTTCACCTGAAAACCAGGGAGTTTCTGGTGCTTTAGTTGAAATGGCAGGAACTAAGGAAGGTGATGGAGCCTGCGTCAATACAATGGTCTATTTCCCTTGTGAGGATTGTAGTGTAGAGGAAAGTCGTATTGCCGGTGCTGGTGGTATCGTTACCAGACCAAAATTCTCAATTGGTGAATTCGGCTTTATCTCCATATGTGTAGATACTGAAGGTAATCCTTTCGGCTTATTCTCAATGAGCTAGCATTTTATAGAATAACATTTATAAAAAATGGGATCACCAAAGATGATCCCATTTTTTTATTTAACTCTTTTCCAGGTTTCAGATCGCCCAAGCAATGAAACGCCAACATATCCACGCATATTTAATATATCATTGCTTTTCAAAGTCATATTACAACTGTAATTTTTGCCTGACTTAGGGTCATAGATTTTACCGTTGGTCCATTTTCCATCTTCAAAAATAAAATTCTTAAGAATCTCAAGTCCAAGGATAGGTTTCGACTTTAAACTTTCATCTGGATTTTTTATATCTGTTTTATTATTTCCTTTTTCATCTTTAGGCTCTTTTAACCAAACAATCTTACCGAAGTATCTATCTCCTCTTTTAGTAATCTCAACATGAGCTTCACCAGATGAATTGATCCATTTACCAATAATAGCATCTTTGTTTTGAGGGAATGCCGCAACGGAAATTACTGTTAACAGCAATATAAAAGTTAATTTTTTCATAGATAGAAAGTTAGTATTTCACTAAAGATACTAAACGGCAGAGCTATCTGAAAAATTATTTTATCGTTTCTTTTACTTCTCCACAAGTTAACATGCTTTCACCATAATAAGGGTTTTTAATATCTTTCTCGTTGCTTAACCAATATGCACCTTTATTATTCATTGCCATCGGACAATACTCTACATATATTTCACCCGAACTTAATCCGGTGCTTTTAACCATTGTAATGAAGTCATTGCTCAAATCGGAAAGTAAAGTCCTTTGCGCTTCAATATCTGCTGCGGCTGCAATTTTACCTGCCAATGTAGCTAAAGCACTTCCATTACTTAATTCTTTTGAACCCAGTTCAATTGCAGCCGCAGCTATTTTAGCTTCCGCCATATCACCATTTACAAGTGCTGTAGTCAGGTGGATATAATGTTGATAAACTGCGTTCAGTTTATCATCTTTCAGACTGACTGTTGATGCTGTAGTTTGTTCAACTGGAGCACCGTGGCCTTCTCCCGGGGCATGATTGTGTCCTGCATGAGGATCTGCATCGGCTGGTTTTTGGGTATTTCCACATGCTGCAAACATCGTTACTGCAGCTAAAGCAATTACAAAATTAGTTACTGTTTTCATCTTCTTTTTGATTTTTATATTTATGATTTAGTTAATTTAAGTCCTTCGGTTGGGTTCTTTCCTTTCTTAAGCACATACTCGCTATACAGCAAATAAGCACCAGTTATTACCACTTGATCTCCATTTTTTAAACCTTCTGATATTTCAACCTGACTATCATTCTCTGTACCGGTTTTTACCAATCTTGGCTCAAAAGTTTCTTTACCAGTTTTAATCCATACATGCATTCCTTTCCCATCTCTGATTACAGCATCAACCGGCAATGTCAATACATTTCCTTTATTTGCTGAAGGCAGAAAAACATTAGCCTGTAAACCCGGCTGCCATTGATTGCCTGGATTCGAAATGCTTCCACGAACCTGTGTCAGCTGGGTTCCCGATTGCAATGATGGGGTAATAAAATTAATTACCATTTCCTGAGGCTGATCTTCCCAACCGGCAACAACAACTTTTACTTTTTGTCCGACTTTTATTCTCGAGGCTTCGGCCGGATAAACATCCGCTTCTACCCATAATTGGCCATACCCCTCTAATCTTAAGATGGGACTCCCCTCAACCACATATTGCCCTTGTGTTACCGACAACTCGGCGACCACACCACTTTCTGGCGCATGAAACATAACAAAAGGATCTTTCTTTTGTGTTTTAAGCAATTGTTGCAGCTGACTTTCTGATTGTCCATACAACAGTAATTTCTGTTTTGCAGAAGCCACAATCTGACGTTCCACTTTATCTCCCTGAAACTGTTTTTCCTGAGCAACTGCCATCAGGTATTCCTGCTGTAATGTTGCCAGTTGTTCAGAATAGATTTTATATAATGGTTGTCCTTTACTTACTTTTACACCTGTCTCTCTGATATACAACTGTTCAATCCTACCTGCAATCCTACTAGAAATATAATTACTTTGCTCTGGGTTAACCGTAAGTCTGCCATTAAGCTGTTTAGCTCCTGATAGAGTATTTTCGCCAATGATAATTGTTGTAATATTCGCCAGGGCCTGACGCTTATCATCTATTTTCAATACCAGATCATTACTATTTTTTTCGAACGGTACCAGGTCCATTCCACAAATCGGACAGGTTCCCATCTCATTCTTAATAACCTGCGGATGCATAGGACAGGTAAAAGTTTGCTGTTTCTCTTTAGCTGTTCCTGCATCTTTTTTTTTCTCACCGCTGCAAGCGGCGAGCAGCACTGATGGAGCTATTGCTATTAAAGCTATATTTCTTATAAATAATTTGCGTTCCATAGTTCTATTTTTTAAACCCCTCCTTAATAAAACTTTCACTATCTACCAGATAGGCTGCATTTGCACTAACTTCCCAGCTGCTAATATCTTCTTTAACCTGCACCATTCCTCCGATAGTAACGCCCGTTTTAATTGCCTTAGGAACTACTACATTACCTTCCTTTTTAAACAGTATTGACTGATTTCCAAGTGATACTATTGCTGCTTCAGGTAGCCACAATGATGCGGGTAATAAAACGGGAATACGTGCTGTAAGTAATTCGCCTACCCTAAAACGGGGTTTATTCAAGTAAACCCTGGCGATAGTAAAGTTTTCACCGTTTTTAAAAACAGGCTGAATCATACCTAGTGAAGCACTTACAATTGTATTTTTATCTGCTGTTTTATAAAACAAAAACTTGTCTCCTTTTTTTAACAATGCAGCTAGAGCAGGTTTTAATGAAAACTCTGCAATCAACCGATCAGCATTATAAATCGTAAAAAGTGACTGACCTGCATTAACATACTGTCCTTCACGCAGCAACACAGGTGTATTTACCGCAGCAGAAGCACTGTTAGAAGCAACCGCTGAAGTTGACGATGAAGCCCCCATCCCACTCATCCCATCTCCTCCAGTTGCAGTTGGTGGAGTAGTGGGAGCAGAACTTGCTGAAGTTACTGCCGATTGCTCCAAAATATAACCATCTGCATTACTATATACTGGTATACGGTAATTAACTTTTCCTGTTTTCAACACCCTATTTATAGCATCAGCACTCATTCCAAGCAACATTAATCTTTGTTTTGATGCTTGTAACAACTGCATATCATTTCCGGTATCTTTCAAAAACAAAAGTTCCTGTTGTGCCGCAGCGAGGTCAGGAGAATAAACCTCCATAATGAGCTGACCTTTACGAACCGGCTGATAATTATACTTTATTAACAAACGCTCAATCCTCCCACTTACACGACTAGCTATACTATTCTGATTACGCGTATCATAATTAATGATTCCTTGTGCTTCTTCAATAAATATTTTAGTACCATGCTCTGCCTTAATTAAAGGTAAAGTAGACACCACCTGTTCGTTTGATGGTTGCAATAAATGAGCAAGATTACTATCAATATTTACAGTACCGGGATCATGGTGACCATCTTTCTTACTTTCATTACTATTGCATGAGCTGATGAAAAACACACCGATCATCAGCAGCGCTAAAAGACTGTAAGCCTTTAGTGTAATACGCCTAACGATATAATTCTTTCTCATAATCAGCAATCATTAAATAAAGTTTCAATTTCTCATCTAACACATTCGTCTGCATCATGGTCAGCGCTTCCCATGAATCAATTACCTCAGGCAGTTCCATTTTATTCTCCCTGTAACTTAAAAAGTTAACATCAAGCGTTTTTTGCAGACTTGGAATAATCTTATTTTCCATTGCTTCAATTCTTTTCAGCATAGATTGGATTTCGAACTGCATACCATATAACATACCCTGGGTTTCCTGCAACATGGCTGCTTTCTCTTTACCCATTGCCTGAATTTCATACTCCATCCCCTTCACTTCAGATTTGTACATCTTTGAAGACCATGGAGCAATAGGAATACTGACCATCCCCATCACGCTATAAGCCTTAGGCATCATTTTAGTTAGGGGCGACATATGATCAAATCTCAGTTTGAAATCTGGTCGGCTCTGTTTTTTCATTGCCTCAATATTCAGTTGCATAGATTGTATACTATAATCCATTTTCCTGATGTCATTTCTTGCCAGAGCCAGGCTCCCTGTATCAATACTTGCAGCAGGAACAAAGACAGGCTGGAAAGTAGTATCTATCATAAAACTACTATTCCCCTTCATATTCATCAGACTATTTAACCAGGCTCTGCTACGAGCAATGTCTCCCTCCTGCATCCTGATCATATTGCTATTTTCTTCCAATTTAGCAGCAGTCTTGTAAACACTACCTAATTTCGACTGGTTATAAGGATACCTGATTTCTTCAATCTTTTTCATCATCCGCATAATATTCTCATTATGCTTCAACACATTAATCTTTTGTTGCGCAACCAGCCAGCCGAAATACAAACGTTTAGCTTGTGATTTATAATCGTTTAATGTTATTCCCCTGGTTTCATTTTCTACCTTGCTCTTTGATTCAATAAAGCGTTTGTTAGCATTTAACTTAACCATGTTTGGAATGTCTTGTTCCAATTGTACCATTACGGAACCTTTATCGCCGTCGTCCATTAACTTTTGACCAGGATATGGGGTCATAAAAGTACCAACACCAATCATAGGAGCCATCCAGGCAGTTGCTGCATTCGCAGCATGTTTATAACTCTCAGCTTTCAGTCCGTAGCTTTGTAGTAATAAATTATTTTTGTCTATTCTTTGCAAAACAGTATCCAGCGACAAAACCTGAACGTCCTGTGCTACTCCATAAAAAGGCAGTAGCAGGAGTAAAACTGTTATTTTTTTAATGATGTACATCATGCACCTCCAGTTTTCCATATTTCCTCAATTCATACTCTTTGGACATTAAAAAGATCAATGGGGTAACGAGTAAAATATGCGTTGATGAGGTTAATACCCCGCCTATCATTGGCAGCACAATAGGCTGCATCACATCTACCCCTACACCTGTTGCCCATAATACAGGCACCAAACCAAATAAAGACACACAGACAGTCATCAGTTTTGGTCGTAATCTTTTGGCTGCTCCATGAACCACAAACTCTCTTAACTCTTCCTTCGAAATAGTTTCACTTGAGTTCCCCCTTAGCTTAATTAGCTGGTGCATGGCATCATTCAAGTATATCACCATTACAATACCCGTTTCTACAGCAATACCAAACAAAGCAATAAAACCAACTGCAACACCCACTGATAGGTTCACATCCCAGAAATAAATCATATATGCCCCTCCTATTAATGCAAAAGGAACAGTAATCAGACTTAAAAAAGCCTCCCTAACAGAGTGGAATGCAAAGTAAAGAGAGAAGAAAATGATGACAAGTACTACAGGAGCTATCCACATTAATGTTTGTTTACCACGGATCAGATTTTCGTACTGTCCACTCCATTCCAAAAAGTATCCTTCAGGAAGAATACCTTTTTCCATGTTTAGTTTTTCCATTGCATCCTGCACAGTACTACCCAAATCTCTATCCCTTACATTAAACATTACGGCACCACGTAAAATGGCGTTATCAGAACTAATCATTGGCGGACCATCCTCAAATTTAACATCAGCTACTGCTGATAAAGGGACTTCACCGAAACTGGCCGACTGAATAGGAATTCTCTGAATCCGCTCTACACTATTTCTATACTCCTGGGCCAATCGAACGCTGATCGAAAATCTTTGTCTGCCTTCAATTGTATTACCAACTGTGGCACCACCTAATGCAGATTCTACAACCTGATTTACGTCATCTACATTTAAACCATACCTGGCCAATTCTTCTCTTTTAACATCAATAGATAAGTATTTGCCGCCAGTAATTGGCTCAACAAACAAATCACTCACTCCAGGAGTGCCTTCTAATGCAGCTTTTACCTTTTCAGAAACAGATGCAATAGTATCCAGATTTTGTCCGAACACTTTAATACCTACATCTGTACGAATTCCCGTTGCAAGCATATTAATTCTATTGATAATAGGCTGTGTCCAACCATTCACCACACCTGGAATTTGTAACTTCGCATCCAGCTCATTCACAATATCTTTCTTGGTAATCCCCTCGCGCCACTCACTTTTTGGTTTCAGCGTAATGATCGTTTCAATCATACTCATCGGTGAATTATCCGTTGCTGTACTTGCTCTTCCAGCTTTCCCCAGTACTTTATCTACCTCAGGCACCGACTTAATAATTTTGTCCTGAACCTGCAAAAGTCTTTTAGCTTCTGCATTTGAAACATCAGGTAATGTTACCGGCATAAACAAAATACTCTGCTCATCTAATGGCGGTATAAACTCAGTACCCAGATTTTTAAGCAAGGGAATGGTAATCAACAATGCAATAATATTTATGGCTATTGTTGTTTTCCTCCATTTTAACACCGTTCTGATGATCGGCTCATAAACCTTTTCCAATACTCTGTTTACCGGATTAGCACTATCTGGTTTAAACTTCCCTTTCATAAAAAAGGAGATTAAAACCGGAGCAAGCGTAATAACCAACAAAGCATCAACAATCATGATGAATGTTTTGGTAAAAGCCAATGGATGAAATAACTTACCTTCTTGTCCTGTTAACATAAATACAGGTAAAAATGAAGTGATGATAATGACTGTTGCAAAGAACACTCCTCTTGAAACCTGTTTACTGGATTTGGTAATTACTGCAAGACGATCTTCTTCAGTAATCCAATCCGGAGATTTCTTAAATATATTTTTAAACCACTTGATCATGATGTTGTTGTTTTATTTTGATCCTTTTCCCATACTTCATAACGTTCGGCCAAGTGCTTATAAGCATTTTCACTCATGATAATTCCATTATCAACGATAACACCAATTGCCAGAGCAATACCCGTTAGCGACATGATATTTGATGAAATTCCAAAAGCATTAAGCAATATAAAACTGGCTGCGATGGTAATTGGGATTTGGATAATGATACTTAATGCACTACGCCAATGAAACAGGAAAATAAATACAATTAATGATACTACGATCATCTCTTCGATCAGCGTAGTTTTTATAGACGCTATAGATTCCTTAATCAACTCCCCCCTATCATATACAATATCAAACTTCACTCCTTTAGGCAAGCCTTTAGAAACCTCTTCCATTTTAGCCTTTACTCTTTCAATTACCTCAGCTGCATTTTCTCCGTAACGCATGACCACGATACCACCTGCACGCTCCCCCTCACCGTCCTGATCAAATATGCCCAGTCTGGTTTCTCCCGTCATCTGCACTGTAGCGAGGTCAGAAATTTTAATTGGTGTACCATTTTGGTTTTTTACCGGAATATTGGCAATCTCGTCTAGCGACTTAAGGTAACCTGATGTTTTGATGATATACCCCATATCACTCATTTCGAACTTCCGCCCTCCTGATTCGTTATTGTTACTTCTTACAGCAGCAATCACCTGAGGCACACTTAACTTATAATACAATAGTTTATTGGGGTCTATTGAAATCTGATACTGTTTCTGAAAACCACCGAACGAGGCAATTTCACTTACACCTGGCACATTTTGCAAGGCAAATTTTACATACCAGTCTTGTATAGCACGCTGTTCTCCCAAATCCATATCAGGCGCATCAAGCGTATACCACAAAATATGGCCTACCCCCGTACCGTCAGGTCCCAGCTGAGGAGCAACACCTTCAGGTAAGGTCCTGGAAATTGTACTGATACGTTCCAATACCCGCTCTCTAGCCCAATAAACATCTACATCATCTTCAAAGATGACATAAATGAAACTCATACCAAACATGGACGATCCCCTTACGTATTTAATTTTAGGGATCCCCTGCAAGTTAGTAACCAAGGGGTAAGTCACCTGATCTTCAATCAACTGAGGTGATCTACCCATCCATTCCGTAAATACAATTACCTGGTTTTCTGACAAGTCAGGTATTGCATCTATCGGGTTCTTTTGTATGGAGAATACGCCCCATATAAATAACGGGGCAGATAGCACCAGCACAATAAAGCGATTGTGCATCGACCATTCTATAATTTTATGTACCATTTAAAAATCCTTTTTTAATAACCCTCTATCTTTTTTAGTGCGTTTCGCTTGTTTTACCAGTACGGTCGTATTTACAGCAGTTATGCAGTTTGTTATACACCTTATCCTTGGCTTTAAACAGCTCCGTATCATAACCTACAGCAGCAACTTTCTTCTGTATCTGTTTGTTATTGATTTTTGCCTCATCGTAAGTTACTGTCAGCACCTTTGCAGCTTTATCCCACTCTGCGGAACTGACACCAGGAACTTTAAGTGAAGTTTCGATTTTATGTTTACAGGTTCCACAGTTACCTAAAACCTTGATTTTGTCTGTTTTTGATTGTGCAAATACAGCACTACTAAGGAAAGTCAACGCGACCACCGAAAGAATTCTTAATGATTTCATCTGAATTGATTTTGAAGAAATTTGAAATAAATGAATTGATAAAAGCAGCGTATTTATTGCCCGGGTAAAGCACATACTGCTTTATAATGCACATTAGCGCAAAAAAAGAAAGAGGGTATTATATTCTGTAGGTACAGTTTTTCAGGTAAACAGGAACTCCCTGTCCTTCTGGTGGTGCATTGCTTAATGCTTCCCTTGTAATTTTTACTGGTATAGATACCTTATAATTTATATAAAATTCGGGTAATAGAATTGCAGTAGAAAAGGATTCAAATTTGTAAACGGTTTGACCAGCTTTCTGAGATTTTTCAACCTTAGCTTGCTGTTCTACATCCTCGCAACATGATTTTTTATCAGTGTCTTTTATGGGCATTCCACAGAAATCACAAATCTTATCAGATTGTTTTTCCAATCCCCAGCTCACCAGCTTTCCCATACAATAATGAAAATGCACAGATGCCCCACTGGAAATCCCCAGATAAAAAACGGCAAATATGGTAAGCAATATTCTTTTCATTATTTACAAAGATTAACAAAAGAGCAGAATTATTTTTATATAATTCCGCTCTTTTTTTACATATCGTTTTTTACTTCAAGTTATATAGCCTTATGTTTAAAGTATTTACTTAAACCTCAGAGGCTATGTAACCAGCTTTTTCAATAGTTTTAACAATAGTTTCTGCCGTTAAATCATCACTTGCTTCAACAGTAAGTATCTTTTCCGGATTATCTGTATCTACTGCCCAATTTTCAATTTCAGGTAAATCGTTTAGAAAAGGTGTTACGGCTGCTATACATCCACTGCACTTGATATTTGTTTTGAATTTTAAAGTTTCCATGATATAATTATTAATGATTATTAATTTGATTATTTAGTAAATTCTACATCAGTTTTGCAAATTTCAGCCTCAAACTATTACTTACAACAGATACAGAACTTAGTGCCATTGCCGCACCTGCAATCATTGGGTTCAATAAGAATCCATTGACCGGATATAATAGTCCGGCAGCAATTGGTATGCCGATTAAATTGTAAATAAATGCCCAGAACAAATTCTGACGTATTGTTTTGACTGTAAGCTTTGATAAACGCAATGCTTTTGGTACTTGTTTTAAGTCTGACGACACCAATGTCATTTTAGCTACATCAATCGCAATATCAGAGCCCTTACCCATCGCAATAGAAACATCTGCCTGTGCTAAGGCCTGGCTGTCATTTATACCATCACCAATCATAGCTACAACTTTCCCCTGAGCTTGTAACTTTTTCACAAAGTCTGATTTATCTGATGGTAAGACTTCTGCCTGGTAATGATCAATACCTACCTGTCCAGCTACCGAGGCAGCAGTTTGCTGATTATCACCAGTAAGCATATAAACATCAATTCCTTCAGCTTTTAACGCGGCGACAGCCTTAGCCGAACCTGCCTTAATCTGATCCGCAATAGACACAATGGCTAGTACCTGTGAAGCATTGGTAAAGAAAATTACAGTTTGTGCTTGTTGCTGTAATGCAGTAACCCTTTCCTGCAAAGCAGCATCAACCAGAACATTTTGTTCAGCAAGGATTTTATGACTTCCTGCCCAGTACCTATCTCCTTCAAATACAGCCATCACTCCTTTACCAGTCAAACTTTCGAAACCACTTACTGAGGCTCCTTTTGCCCCATCGCTTTTTAGCTTACTTACAATTGCTTCTGCTAATGGGTGTTCAGAAGATTGCTCAAGAGCCACTAATATTTCTTTTAATAGTGATTTATCTTTAGGTAATTCAGTTGCCCATTCTATATGGGTTACTTCAGGTTTTCCCTCAGTAATTGTTCCAGTTTTATCCAGGATTACTGCATTCACTTTATGTCCAAGCTCTAAAGCTTCGGCATCTTTAATAAGGATACCATTTTCTGCACCTTTGCCTATACCTACCATAATGGCCGTTGGCGTTGCCAGGCCTAACGCACAAGGACAGGCAATCACCAATACGGTAACCATAGCAAGTAAACCTTGCGTAAATGCATGCTCACCACCAAATAGCAACCAGGCACCTAAACTGATGATAGCAATTAAGATAACTATGGGTACAAATATGCCAGCAACTTTATCCACTAGTTTCTGTACCGGAGCTTTAGAGCCCTGAGCATCCTGTACTAGCTTTATAATCTGAGCTAGCATGGTTTCACCCCCTACCTTCTCTGCTTTAAATTTAAAACTACCTTTCTGGTTAATTGTTCCTGCAAATACTTTATCTCCCCCTTTCTTTGCTACCGCTACAGGTTCCCCGGTAATCATACTCTCGTCTACAAATGAAGTCCCCTCATAAACTACTCCATCCACAGGGATTTTCTCTCCAGACCTCACCAAAATCTGATCAGCGATCTGTACGTCAGCAACGGCTATCTCTTTTTCACCATTTTCGGTGACTATAATTACAGTTTTCGGTTGTAAACCAACCAGTTTTTTAATGGCGGAAGAAGTATTGGATTTTGCTCTTTCTTCTAGCAATTTGCCCAGCATAATAAAAACAATAATTACTGCTGCCGCTTCGAAATAGACGTGTGGTTCAAGTCCTTTATTGTACCAAAACTCCGGATAAAAAGTATTGAAAACACTAAATATATAAGCGATACCTGTACTTAAAGCAACCAGAGTATCCATATTGGCTTTACCATGTTTGGCTTGCTTCCAGGCATTGATAAAAAACACACGACCGAAGAAAAACAAGACAGGAGTAGTTAAAGCAAGCATATAATAGTTGCCATTAGGCATATGCATAAAGAACATTCCAATAATTACTACCGGAAGGGTCAGTATTGCAGACCAGATCAACCGTTTTTTTAAAGCCTCATAATTATTTCTTTGAGTTTCTTCCTGAAGTTCTTTGGCTCCCTCCTGTTCAAGAATCAGATCATAGCCAATAGACTGCACAGCTTTTTGAAAAGCGTCTGGCTGTATTTCATTTGGGTGATAAGTTACGTTTACTGATTGAGTGGCATAGTTAACCTCTGCTTTATCAACACCCGGCTGTGCTCCTATAATAGATTCAACACTAACTGCACATGATGCACAAGTCATACCCAGAACTGGCATTGATATCGTTTCTATATTATTGTTCATAATTATCTTTATTTTACTATAACAAAGATAGGTAGCTATGCTCCCCTTTGTTTTACAGGATTCTGTGAATAGTTTATAGAATTCTGCTGCAATCACTCCATTCAACAAAAATCGCAACAATTTGCATAAAAATTGCAATAAATTGCATATTTTTGCAACAAATCAGAATTAAAGACCAATGCTATTACAAACAATTAAAGCAAGGAAAGCTACAAAAGCTATTTTTTTAGTATGCGGACTGGGAATTTCCAGTTGGGCACCGATGGTTCCTTATGCAAAAGATCGTTTAAGTCTTAATAATGCTGACCTGGGCCTTTTACTTTTATTACTTGGTGCAGGAGCTATTGCTATGATGCCTGTTAGTGGAATACTTGCCCATCGTTATGGAACTCGCATTGTAATCAGATACTCGGCAATAATAATGGCACTTACGCTTCCCTTACTTTTATTAATCAGTTCTCCGATTTGGATGGGATTAGCACTGTTTATATTTGGAGGCGCTGTTGGTACTGTAGATGTAGCCATGAACGCACATGGCGTTCAGGTACAAAACAGCTCAGAAAAGCCAATTATGTCATCGCTTCATGGCCTATTTAGTGTTGGCGGTTTATTTGGAGCATTAGGACTTGGCTTTCTAATGAAATTAGGATTGAGTCCAATTGCCGCAGCGATAAGTATCGCTATTTTATTAATTGCTATTGTTTCCTGGAACTATCAGTTTCTTTTTGATGTTCATACCGAAAAGGAACTCATCAGAAAATTTTCTAATGAAACAGAACAAGTTAAACTGAAAGGAATTTCCTGGCTAAAAGGCAGCATCATCTTTTTGGGTTTGATGTGTTTCTCTGTTTTTCTATCTGAAGGAGCTATGTTAGATTGGAGTGCTGTTTTTCTCGATGAAAACAAAGGTATTAATCCAGAAATGGCTGGTATAGGATATGCAGCTTTCTCTATCGCTATGGCAACAATGCGCTTACTGGGTGATAAAATTGTATCCCATTTAAACGAAAAAACAGTAGTCGTCGGTGGTTCTATCGTTGCTGCTTCAGGTATTTTTCTAGCCATTCTCACTCCCTGGATAGCAACATCGCTTTTTGGTTTTGTACTTCTTGGAATTGGAGCAGCCAACATTGTTCCTGTTTTCTTTAGTGAGGGTGGACGAATTAAAAACGTTCCGGCAACAATAGCAATACCAGCAATCAGTACAATGGGGTATGCTGGTCAACTGGCAGGTCCTGCATTACTTGGTTTTATAGCCTATCAATTTTCTCTAAATATTGCTTTTGCTTTTATAGGTGCATTAATGCTAATAGTTGCTATTACATATGGTTTAAGAAAATAAGCCCTCCGTATGCATAATTATTTGAAAGCATTTTATCAGGGTTAATATTTGATTAATCATTACTACAGGATTACTTAAGCACTACTAGGGCCTTTCTAGGTCAATTAGCCCTAGAAAGGCCCTAGTAACCCCCTAGTAAGGCCGGAGTAAAGCCATAGTAATATTTAGAGCAAAATAAATGTATTCTTAACATATTACTATCCTCAGGTATAATATATATTCATTATTTTCGAGCAAACTTAAATCATAAGTCATGCTTAAAAAAACAATGATTGCAGGTATAGCATTATTCATGCTTTCTTGCGGAAACTCGAACAAGGAAGAGCAAAATTCGGAAACCAGCGGTGTACTAGATAAAGTCAGCAATCTCAGTAAAATTGCCAGCTCTGCAAATAAAGTTGAGGAGATAACCAACAAATTAAAAGGACTTACACCTTTAACCAACGATGAACTGAAAGCAGTTGTCCCAGAAACACTAAATGGATTAAAAAGAAAAAGTTATAATGCAGGAGGCTTATCTGCTGTTGGGGGCTTAAGTTCTATTGAAGCAGAATATGGCGATGATATTAAATCAATTAAAGTTGGGATCATGGATGGTGCGGGAGAGACCGGAAGTGCTATGGTTTCTTTATTAGCCTTATCATTAAGTATGAATACCGAATCGGAAAATGCTGATACTAAGACTAAGACTACTGAAATCAACGGAATCCGTACTTTAACAGAAGACACCAAACGTGATGAATCTGTTAGTTCATCTATTAAGTATCTTTACAAAGACAGGTATTCTATAAGTTTGGATGGCAACGGATATAGTTTAAGCGAATTAGAATCCTTTATGAAAGAACTAAATACCAGCGCTTTAAAATAACATGGACAAGGCTGGCGTTCATTAGCACCCCATTTGGATGCCAGACTTCTTACACATTACATCATCCAAAATCGTGTTTAAATAGTGTAAAAACTGATAAATATCAGCTTTTGAGCTGACACTATACCATACCTCAATACAGAAAAAAGTATAACTTTGTCCCTGAATAATAACTTGTAAAATCAGGTCAGTATTGAAATCATGAATATAGATTCTTTAGGCTCTCTAAGCTATCAGAACGATGATTCATTTGATGAGCTTTTTTCTCCGAGGATAAGAAAATTATCCAAAGTGCATTGGTCTCCTCTTTCTGTGGTTAAGAGAGCAGCAAGCTTTCTTGCACCAAATCCTGGCTGCAAAGTCATAGACATAGGTAGCGGTGTTGGTAAATTCTGCCTGGCTGCTGCACATTACTGCCCTGATTCAGAATTTCATGGCATTGAGCAACGTATGAACCTACATACAACTGCGGAGTACTCAAAAGAAATATCTGGCCTTAACAATGTTCATTTTATTTATGGAGATTTTACAGAATTAAACCTGAATGCTTATACAGGTATTTACTTCTATAACTCCTTTGCTGAAAATCTGTATTCTTTCGGCAAGATTGATAATACAATCCAACATTCGGCCAGCCTTTATAATTATTATGCAAATTATCTGTATAAAATACTGGAAGAAAAATCTGCTGGGACAAGACTGACCACTTATCATGTAAGTGAAAATGAAATCCCAATCTGCTACAATCTTGAAGATACAGATTTTGACCAGCAACTTAAAATGTGGATTAAACGATAAAACAATTTTTTAATAGAAATACCATGACCTTAGACAAGCATGTTTCCGCTATCCTTGAAAAAATTAGCGAAATGAAAAATTACGAACAAGTAGAAACTGCAATTTCAAATTGGGCAGATCCGATGACTGATTCTGAATTCTCACAAAATGAGCGGATTAAAGCCCTGGAAGATAAACTTGAGGACTTATCACCTCTTTCTGTAAATAGTACCCAGTGGAGTTGTATGCGCTATGCGCTTATATGCCTTCGCTCAGTAGCAAAAGAAGAATCTGTGCTTTAATAGTACATATATACCCGATGAGCTTATCTGATATTTTCCCGATTGATCAATGGAACTTTAATACACAATCCATCCTCAATGCCCTTTCTGAAGATGACTATACCTTTTTAATCAGTAAACAGGGGGTGCAAAAATATCAAAAAGGAGAAGTCATTTTCAAAGAGGGAATGGTCCCATCGGGTATATACTTTATCCATAAGGGTAAAATAAAAAAATACAAAATCGGCCTGGCGGGTAAAGAACAAATCATATATGTAGCCAATAAGAATGAACTTATTGGCTATCATGCGGTTTTGTCTCAGGAACGTTATCCTGATTCTGCCGCTACTTTAGAAGAAAGTGTGCTCACATTTATCCCAAAAGAAGATTTCTTAAGCATTTTACACCAATCCCCAGCCTTTGCTAACCGCCTTTTAAAGGCCCTCAGTCATGAGTATAGTGTACTTGCAAACAGCATATCAATATTCTCACAAGGAACCGCAGCAGAAAGACTAGCCATAGCCTTGATCCTCATCCGTGAGAAATCAAAGATTGAAACTCCTGAAGGAGAAGAAACAATAATTAATATCTCTCGTAGTGACCTCGCAAATATGGCTGGTCTTGCAAAAGAAAATGTCATCCGTCTATTAAAGGAATTCAAATCTGAAGAAATTATAAGAACTGAAGGGCGAAAAATTTGGGTAAAAGATATCGCGAAATTAGTAAGCAGATCTAACTATAAATAATACTATAGCTTATTATGCTTGATATACTTGTGCAAACTCCTTTGCAAAATCCTCTAACTTTGTTTTTCCGAAGGATGATGGCTTATTATTAAAATAGTGTTCGTATAATTTTCTACTTCTCATTGCATCACCCATTTCCACATAACTTTTAGCCATTGGTTCAGGTAGACCAGCCTGCATCATACCCTGTAAAGCATCTTCATCACTAAACTCTACCCATGGAAGTTCAGGTTTATCAATAGCAGCCCCCAATACACTAGCCACATTTCTTCCAGTACTTTCATCGCTTACAATATAGCGTATACTCTTACCTGTAAATGTTTGCTGTAATTCTTCTGCTGCTACAGCTGCAATGTCATTTGGATGTACCAATACTAAAGGAGTATCAGCTCCATAATTTGAGCCTAAAATACCTGCATGTTTAACCATATCAACATTTCCTAAGAAATTAACATAGAAATATGCCGGGCGAAGATTCTTAACTGCTACACCTTCAATCTTACTATAGATTTGTTCCACATCATGCAAACCTGCAATTGGTCCTGTACCTCCATCTAAATCCGCTCCGATACTACTTAAATTGACTACCTGCTTAACACCGGCAGCTTCAATAGCTTCTGCATATTTTTTACCAACATTTGAAATAAATCCTCTGATATCCGATGCACCAAAATTTGGTGGAACCATCGTATAGATGGCATCTTTACCTGAAAAAGCTTTAGTTAAAAAAGCTACATCTTCAACTGAGCCAATTGCAGCGGTGGCTCCCAGCTCTTCGATTGTTTTTTTCTTAGCTTCATTGCTGCTAATGATAGTCACCTGATGACCGGCTGCTATTAAAATCTCAGCTAATGGTTTACTAATATTTCCGAGTGATCCTGTTATTGTAAAATTCATGATTATATATTTTAAGTTATTGAATACAAAGGTATATTTGTACTTACTTTTAAACAAGTACTTACCCCAAAGTATGTGCCAATGACAGCGATTAAAGAAAACTCTACCCGTAATTTTAATAAGAAAAATTCTGCCACTTTTTGTCCTATCACCTATGTAATGAACAAGATTGGCGGACATTGGAAGCCCATTATTTTATATCAGCTTGCAATTGGCCCAAAGCGTTATAGCGAATTAAAGCGTTCAATACCTAATATCACAGAAAAAATGCTAATCCAGCATCTAAAACAACTGCAGGAAGACGACCTTGTGCTTAGAACTGCAGAACCCGTTGTCCCTCCTTTTGTTACTTATTCACTAACACCTGCAGGCGCTAAGCTACAGCCTGTTCTGAATGCAATGGCAGTATGGGGACTGGATGATATGGAAATAAGGAAGTGATTCTCCTATCAGATATCACTATGATCTCCCAATTCAAGAGATAGCGTCGTTAAATCTTGCTTTATCATTTTGACATAAGATTCGATCTGGTCGTACATTTTAGCACGATTATAGAGATCATCGGTACCATAAACACCTTTATCCTGAAGATACTGTAATTTAAACTTATTCATCTCTTCTATATTATCAACCGACACCTGATTAAAACCTTTCCACCTTTCAATTATTTTTTCTCTTAATGAAAGTTCATTAGGTTTAGACGGATTTTTATAAGTTATGTAGTACCAAACTGAAGGGGGAAAAATAGCAGAGGTATCTTGCCCATACCATATATCTTTTAAAGCATTACGAGGGTGTTGTAATTCCGTCATTTTGCTATTCTTTAAAATAAGAACACCCAATATAGCTTCTGCTATACCAGTCCCTATGCCTACATAGTCCCCACTGTGGCCAGCATTATCATTTGATGATAAGAATCCTGAAGCTACCCCACCAATTGCGCCAATTCCAATAGCTGCAACAGTGAGACGTGTTTCCCGTTGCTTTTCCTTTCCCTTTAAAAAATCTGCTACTTGCGTAATTCGTTCCTCTTCACAATCCAACTCTGATGCAAAGGAAGAGATTTCCAATGAAGCGAGGTTAATGCGCTCTGAAAGCTTCATTGCCATTTCAATTTTCCTTAATCTGTTTTCTATAACAGGCGATACTTGATAGTCCTCCTTAGCTTTCGCAAACTTTTGCAAGAGGTCAAGAAAACCAAAAGCATTGGCAATGTTCAAACTGGCAAAACCAAAATGATTTATAAGGGCGGTATCAATCTTCAGTTCATGAATAGGACGAGGCTTCTGTCTTCCCGCATCCAATGTCCTCTGCTGGTGGCAACTGATCAGTCCGGCATACTCACTTATCTGCACTTTTTTGCTTAATGAGCAGGAACTGCATAAGAATGCCACAATAACAAGATGAGCGAGTGGGCTTCTAACAAATTTCATCATTACCAGATTGATATTAACAACAGCTATTATAAAAGATTATTTACGGTTGGTAATAAAGATATGGTTTTCACTACTATATTCATTTCCTACTAATCGGATTTCAATAAATATTCTCTATTTTTTTTCGCTTCCTTAGGTAAGAACTGAGCATGATTAAAATAATCCTATATTCTAAGAAATCAAATGTTTGGGAAACTCATTTATATTCGGACAACAAATTTGTTCCATTACTTGTGTTAATTGTCGTTTTAGAATAGCCATAGCATGTTGTCCGCCTTCGTCTCCCAAAGCCGCTGTGCTGTACATGAATGTTCGACCTAAAAAAGTGAAATCTGCCCCTACAGCAAGAGCTCTTGCAATGTCTGCACCAGATCTAATACCGCTATCCATCATAACCGCTAATTTATTCTTGAACAATAAAAGGTCCGACAGTGATTTTACAGAAGATTCCGCAGAATCCAATTGTCTACCACCATGATTTGATACGATAATGCCATCTAATCCTAAATCAACTGCTAACTGAGCATCTTCGCTACTAGTAATCCCTTTAATTATCAGTTTCCCTTTCCATTGTTCTCTAATAGCAGCAATACGCTCTCTATTTAAACGTCCCGAAAATGTTCTATCCATAAATGCTCCAAGCTGTTTCATATCCATTCGATTGGGCAGATAAGGTTTCATTGTCGCAAATGAGGGTGTACCGTGAATTAAGGTATTTATTGCCCAACTGGGTCTACTAATTACTTGAAGCATATTCTTAAGCGTCATTCGCGGTGGCATTGCCAATCCATTGCGAATATCTCGTGGCCTAAATCCAAATGTTGGTACGTCGGCCAAAACTACCAAAACGTCACATTCCACATCTTTTAATCGGCCTAGGATACTATCTCTTAGTTTTTCTTCTGCCGGATGGTAAAGCTGATACCAGAAATCACCATCAGTAATTTTAGCTATATCTTCTATAGCAGATGTTGTTACAGTACTGAGTATAAAAGGCACATTATGCTCCTTGGCGGCATTTGCCAATATACTTGGAGAATTAGGCCAAATTAACCCTTGCAAACCTACAGGAGCTATGCCAAAAGGTGCCGCATAGGTTTTACCAAATAAGGTTTTACTTGTATCTACTCCAGCATAACTTCCCAAATAAAAGGGCTTTAGCCGCACATCTCTTAATTCAGTAGTATTACGATGTAAATTTACATCTTCATTACAGCCACCATCTAAATATTCAAAGGCAAAGCCAGGAATTCTGCTTTTCGCTTTGTTACGTAAATCATCTATGCCAGGATAAGCTTGGTTATAATTTAAGTTCATAATAGTTTTCTAATTCTGATGATGTATTTTTAGTTGTTTAAAGTAGTAAATCCACCATCCATAGGATAGTCGCAACCGGTCACAAAAGCAGCCTCCTCGCTACAGAGATAAAGAGCTAATGTGGCAATCTCTATCGGCAAGCCCATTCGGCCAATTGGTTGGATTTTTGACAGTTTCTCAAACATTTCTTCGACATTATTTGGATAGTTTTTCTGTAAAAAACCATCCACAAATGGCGTATGTACACGGGCTGGAGAAATAGAATTACAACGAATTCGATCCGATAAATAGTCTTTTGCAACACTCATTGTCATTGCTTTCACAGCACCTTTAGCTGTACTGTAAGCAAACCTATCGGGAATACCCACAAGAGCTGCAATAGATGCCATATTTAAAATAACACCACCTCCACTTACTTTCATTTTAGGAATTGCAGCAGACAAGCAATTGTAAACTCCTTTTACATTTACATTCATGACTCTGTCAAAATCTATTTCCTCAGTTGTATCAGCTTTACCTATATGCGCTATCCCCGCGTTGTTAACTAATATATTTAAAGTTTCAATTTTATTAAATACACTTATCACTTGTTGCTGGTCCGCAACATTACAAGCATGAACTGTAGCATGACCACCTAGTTCTTTAATCTCGTCTCTAGCTTGTTGCCCTGCATCTTGGCTAATTTCAATTATATGTACCTCAGCACCTTGTTTAGCAAACAATTGTGCTATAGCCTTACCAATACCACTTCCTCCTCCGGTAATAACCGCAGTTTTATTCTCTAATGATAACATTTGATCGTTTTTAGAATCTATTTTTTAACCAATTTACACAAGCTATAAACCAATCATCAAATGATGGTTCTTTTAAATAACCGTGCCCACCTTTATCATAAACTTCTTCCCCAGTATAGATGCCATTCACTTTTAATGCTTCAATAAAATGAATACTATTTTCTGGCAACACTACACTATCATCTTTTGCATACGTGATAAATGCTGATGGTGTATGCTTATTTACATACTTTTCGTTTGAGAAATATTCAATTTGTTTTTTTGTAGGTTCTTCTCCCAACAGATTTTTTCTGGAACCTTTATGCACAATACTGTCCTGAAAACTAATTACGGGGTATATCAATAACATAAAGTCAGGGCGTAGTTTTGTGCGTTTCTTGTTTTCTATCAATGAGTCATTATAGTGTGTTGCAAGCGTTGCCGCAAGATGCCCTCCAGCTGAAAACCCCATAACACCAATCTTATTTTTATTAATTTTCCATCCTTTGGCATTCTGTCTTACAATTTTCATCGCCTGCATTACATCCTGCAATGGAGCCATTGATTTTTCCTTCATTATTCTATCGTTTGGCAGCCGATACTTCAGAACAAAAGCAGTGATTCCTAATTTGTTAAAAGCCTTTGCTACTTCATTTCCCTCTCTTTCCATGAGCAATACACTATATCCTCCACCCGGACAAATAATAACAGCCATTCCATTTGGATTTTGTGGCAAGTGTAAAGTTAACGTTGGTACCGAAACTTGGGAAACCAGTTTGCCAACTCCTTTCTCTATCCTTTCTTTTTCAATGTAATTAGTATCTGGAATCGAACCAGGAATCTCATCTTGATACAAAGGAATTACGTTTTGTCCTCGGACCACAAGAGATAAACACATAATGATCAGAAAAACTGTTATATTCTTTCTCATTCCAATTAGTATTAGAGCTTTACCACTTCAATAATGGAATATTTATTACAAATTAATTTTTTGAGTACCAGGCTTAATAACAAGTTCTTTATCTTGCCATATAAATTTTCCTGTTAGTCCTTCTGGAAGATGTACTTCTCCGGAAATACCTTTCGAACCTGATTTTCTTTTTAAATAGACTTTTATTTTACCCAGAGGATGTGGCATCTCTCCTCTTACTTCTTTCAGATCTCCAAATGCCGGTTTTATCATCACACTTTTAAATCCCGGTTCTGCGGGCACAATTCCACATATAGTCGCCAAAAATTCATAATTTGGTGTAGAAGCCCATGCATGTGAATCAGAACGTGTCGGTTCAGGAGTCTCGGCAAAAGTAGTTAGGCCCATACTCAGCATCTTTCTCCATGGTTCAAGCTGACTATAATACAAATCTGCTATTCCTACTTTGTTCATGGCTCTGGTAAGATAAAAGCGATAGTAGAATGAAGCCTGCGAAATTGTAGTATCCTGAATTGTTTTTATTAATACATCCCGGGCTTCTTTACCTTTTACAGCCCCGCTTATTACAGCCATGATATTTGCATGCTGGCTATAGGTTTTCTGACTTGGCGCATCAGCCATTAATCCTCTGTTATTGTTAAAACTTAGCTTATAAGTTTCAGCGTTTAAATCATAAGCAAGTTTTTGATAATGTTCTGCTTCTGAATTTTTATTAAAATATTTCAAAAGAGCTGCTGCTTGCTGCAAAGTATAGGCATAATGTAAAGTCCTTATTGCAGTATTTGCTTCGCTTCCTCCTCTTGAATTGACTAATCCTGGAACCCAATCGATAAAATTCCACCAAGGCATTGCACCCAAAATTTTGGTTTCTTCATTGATATTTTTTTCATGCCAGTCCAGTACATCCCTAATAGAAGAGATAAACTGTTTTACAAATTCATCATCCGACCGATGCATCCAATAGTCGTGTATCATAGAGACCCAGAAAAGGGAAAAAGTAGGAATTACTTGTAACCTATTACTTGGATACCGCCCCTGGGGCATTCCTTCTGGTGTTTTAGAATGATAAAAATCAAGTATTGCTTTTCTCATTAATCTATCATCACCACTCATATAAAGTGTAACGAGTGCCTGTAAACGCGTATCTCCTGGATATTGAAGTTGCTCGTAATATGGCGTATCAAAAAAAGTCTCTCCTGCACAAATTAACTGCGTTCTCCATGCTACATCCCAAATATTTTGCAAAGATTTATCACTGCTGGTAAAACTAGCTTCCATTTTAAAGGGATAGCCTGTCTTCATGCCATAAAAATCATTTATAAGTAAAGGTTCTTCCTTAGTCTGAATATCTATCTGCAAATAGCGGTAGGTTTTAAACCACAATGGTCTGAATTTTCTGTTATCTCCGCCATCAGTAAGAAAAATATCATCATTACCAACAATCTCTTTTCCTTCTATAATATTTCTATTCCCTTTTACAAAGTCTTTATCGTATAAAGCTTCGGCATAAGTTAATTTAATTTCAGCTCCCTTGCCTTTACTTACCCATAGTTCCGGGTAGGCAACAGTATTATAAGTCTGATCCAACAAGATGCTAACTTTTTTGTTAGCAGGAATACGAAGAGGCTGAGTTCCTTTTAAAAAATCGCTCCTGATTCCTGTAATATTTGTACGTCGTATTTCAGGAATGCGTTGCAGAGTTTCTTTAAATAAAGGAATATTTCTTGGGACCAGAGTCCATAAATTATCTGTACCATAACCTGTAGGAACCGGATTGCCAATAATTTTCGGTGAAAGCCATTTTTGATCATCAAATTCATTTCGCTCCCATCCCCAAGGATATAATTCGCCGTTAACCTGGTCTCCGGGACCAACAACCATATAATTTCTTACCCTTTTGGAATTATCTATAGAACATGGTTTATAAGATTTGTTATGAAAAACTTTCCACGTTTTGTTTGTATTAACGATTTGTTCTTTTTGAGTATTGCCCTGTAAAACAAATGCTGTTTGATTGCTTATTTGTGCTACTGGTGCATATTCTCCCATATTCCAGACTACCGTAGCTATTACATTTTCTCCTTTATGTAAAAAGGGGGCTATATCTACACTCTCGAAATACCAGTGATATAAGTCTCCTCTTGCAGGACCATTTATTACTGCTTTTCCATTTACAAATAGTTCGTAACGATTATCTCCTGTTAGATGTACCACAAACTTATCGGGTTTTTCTGATAGGCTAAACCCTTTTCTAAAATGATATACTCCGTATTCTTTTTGGGGTACATTAGGACAGGTTATCCATTGAGCATTCCATTGTCCTTTTAGTAATTTCGGGTCAATAGATACATTTTGCCCATAAGAATAGGCCGACATCATAACGGCATAAATAAACAATATACGTAGTAGCATAAAATTATTCTTTCTCAATGTATTGATTTTATGTAATTCAAATATTATTTATTCAGAGTTTTTTTAAACATCTTATACTTCGTCCCCATGCTCTATATCCACCTGCTACAGTTGAGCCAGTGGTGGTAGTTCCAAGTGAAAATGTTGCTCCTGCAGCACCATTGTCAGTGGTCGTAGCTGTACTGCTCCAGTAAAGTCCCTGACTTCCTACAGCAACCAATGGCCCGGTAGCTCCTGACGCATTTCTACCTCCAGCTGCAGTTAATTTCAATATTGATACAAATGCAGTTGAATTAGTCATAGGTGAAGCAGCGCTAATACCAACCTCTCCTAAAATCCCATTTTCATTTACTCTGATTGCAACAAACTCAGTTTGAGTAGGAAGACGCCATCCTTCTCCTATTGCTTTACAAGGATCACACCCCTTAATTGCTGTAACATCTGTTGATTTAGAGGCATCAATTGTTACAGGAGCTGTAGTTGCCCACCAACGTGGGGCATTGTTGTGATAAAATAAAGGGATACCCTGCCCCAAACCTGTTGGATCATTTGGTGTAAGAACGGTATTAGTTCCTGCACTACTACCTACTGGAAAAGTGGTCCCTGTGTTGCTAGTTCTTACAACCACTTGATGACCATCATCCCATCTTCCTGACTGAAACAAATCGCCATAGGCCATAAAATCATCGAAAGCTGTAGCTACCGCTTTTGACCCCATATTCTGTTGTAACCAAATACTACCGTCGCCTAAACGTACAGTTTTATAAACTACTGTTTCACCATTGTAGGTAAACACTACCTGCCCTAAATCTCCAATATTAGTACCAGGATCCTTCGTCTTTTTTGTATCATCCTCAGGCACTTGAGGTTCTTTCTCTATTGGAGTTGTTTCTTCAAAATAATCAAATGGGCCTTTCTTTTTACAACCACCTGCAATTATTACAATTACCAGGATTAAAGCTGATAATTTAAATGATTTTAATTTTAATACTTTCATGTTCAATTTTTATTTATGCTATTGTAAAGGACCGTAAGGATAGTTTTTATCTTTGTACTGGCTAAAAGCGTTAATTCTTTTAAAGAATAAATAATTGGCATCATGATAATCATTCGGGGTACCTTTTCCATCATCAAAAGATGAACGGATAAGCATAATGATATCATTGCCATCAAAATCCCAATCTACATACTGAAAACCATGTTTTTCTACATCTGGATGATTGACAATAATTTTATTTACTGTCCAGTCTTTTAGATCAGTTGAAGAAATTAATGCTAATGTATTCCTTATTTTAGATGTCCATGTGAATGCCCATTGATCTGGAGCGATGCTATTAACCAATGACCAATATTTTCCAGATTGTTGGTCATACCTTATACTGAACTTTTTAGTTCCTCCAGGAAAAAGTGAGAAATCTGTTGACGGGTTGAAGTTTGAGGTAGCCCCATCTGCACTTATTTTAATTAAAGCAGCATATTCCTGCCCTGTAATATTAGTATGTACTCTTAAAACATTTCGGACTACTCCATCTGTACCCAACAATGCTCCCCCTTCCAACATTCCTTCAAACCGCCCACTTAACCATGTACTGTTATATGGAACTGATGTACTGGATGTCCAGCTAGAGGCTTTCAATAAATCTGAGCCAATCGGAGCAGAAATTACCATAGCCTCAAATGCTTTAGCCCATAAAGATGCTGCTCCTGTAACCTGTTCTACAGCTTTCCATATGCGTCCATTGTGGACAACTATCGCTGAGGATGCTGTTTGATAAAGTCCTGTGCGTAATAAACCTGTCTGATCATTTGAAGGTATTGTCCAGCTAAGACCATTATCTTCTGACCGTCGTATAACTACCTGTCCTGTTTTATCTAGTCCTAGAATATATAATTTCCCACTATGAACAAACAGATTACTTACCTGCTGACCATGTAGTTCCGCTATTTGTGTCCAGGATAATCCTTTATTAATTGAACGGTATATTCTTGAGACTCCTGAGGTTATTCCTGCTCCAAAAAAATCATGTGATGCCAGATAATCTCCATTGCTCAAAATACAAATGCTTGGATTCCCAATATATCTTTGGCTAGACGGCGCACTGTAAACGACAACTTCTCCAGGTAAACTAAACAAAGGACGTTCTGCAACATAAAGCCTAAACTTTCCTCCGGTTGCTGAAGTTTCGTTTAAAGCTATTCCATTCAGTCGAACACCTTGCGCTTCTCCCGGCCATCTACGTACAGGAATCGGTTTCCCACCAACACTGGCAAGAGAAGTCCTTTGAGAAAGCTGTTCTTTATTCAGCATTTCTGAAACAATATGATTCTTTAGTTCCTGTGTAGAAAGTGGAGCGCAAACACTTCCCTGATTTTCAGGAGCGAAAATAGTAATACCTTTATCCCATGTTTCTCTGCTTAATTTGAACGTCTTAAAAGCATTGGTAAAACACGATAGTTGTGCATGGCTTTCCAATTGCTGAATAAGTTCAGCTGGAGGGGCTACCAGCTCATTTTTATCTATTGTTCCACCTTCGTTACCGGCACCTTTTTTACATGCCGACAATGCTACAAAGCTGACAAAGCAACTTATAAACATTAAAAATATTCTTCCGTAACTCATATTTTCTAAATTCTACTAATTATAATCAGGGTTTTGTTCCAATGCAGGCTGCTTTTGCCTTTCTACTTGCGGTATCGGAAATAAATCAAATTCGTTTCTATATGTTCTGCTTTGTATCAAGTTATAATTGTAAGTCTTAATCCCAGTAATCGCATTTCTCTGTATCAATACGCCATAAGCCTGTTTCATTACATTTTCACCTATACGCCACCTACGTATATCCCAGAATCTTTTTCCTTCAAATGCCAACTCTACTCTTCTTTCATTTCTTATCTTATCACGCATCTGAATTTTACTTAAACCAGATGGTAAAGCAGGCATAGCTATTCCTATCCTTGTCCTCACTTCATTCACAGCATCGTAAATTGTATTATCGGGTATATCTAAAGCTTCATTTTGGGCTTCGGCATACATCAATAGCAAATCTTCATAACGCATGTATATCCAATAATGTTCACCTGTTACCGCAGGGGTTATGCTAGCATTCTCATCAACAGTTTTCGCAAGGTAGTACCCAGTTTGTGTCTGAGGCGCACCTCCTTGTGGTTGTGAGCCATTAGTTCCAGGTGCTCCCTGATAAGTTTGTATTACTGTTCCTTTCCAGGTACTGCCATCATAAATAATTGAATATCCTAAACGGGGATCTCTTCCTACGTAAGGATTATTTAAGTCATATCCAGAACCAGGTTCTGTTATTGCTTTCCCTGTTGACTGCATTTCATAGGCATTTACCATTTCCTGTATAGGTTGTACACGAGCATAACCTCCCAAACTTGGCAAAAACATTAAGTTTCGCCATGCTGCTTTATTCACTGTTGACTGGAAAATAATATTAGGAGTGGTACGAGAATGAAGCAAACTTTTATAATTTCCATCTACACTATAAACTCCTAAATTCACTACATCCTTTGCTGCTGCCGCAGCAGCTGCCCATTTAGTTTTATCTTCTGATGGATTATGTAATTTACTAGCTCTTAACAACAAAGCCTGTGCTTTTAACATCAGAGCAGCTCCTTTGGTTGCTCTTCCCAAATCTGCTGAAGCATTTTCTCGATATAATAAATTTGCTGCCTTCTCACAATTTGTAATGATAACACTAACAGTTTCATCCACCGTATTTCTTGGCAAATTCAGGTTATCTGTTATGTTTAATGTTCTTTCAAACACTGGAACCCTTCCGTAGCGTTTAAAAAGCTCCATGTAAAAGAATGCTCTTAAGAAATATGCTTCTCCTATCATTCGGTCTTTAGCGGCGACTTCAATTGGGTTTGCTGGTTGCCACAATGCTATTTTTTCCAAAAACAAATTGGCGCTCCTAACGGATGCATAAAGCGGAACCCAAACATCTAGCACGTTGCTTGTTGATGAAATCAATCCATTGGTATATTCCTGGGGTCCATTACCTAATTGTACCGAACATAGCGCTTCGTCTGAAGCTGCTCCATAAGTAAATGTATCACTGCCTGCAGGCTGCCATTCATCAGGTAAACGTTGATAAATACCTGCCAAAAATTGCAATGCTTGTTGATAGTTTCCAAATACCTGATTTTCTGTTAATCCTCCGGTTGGTGCTTTATCCAGATACTCGTCAACCTTTTTACAACTTTGTATTCCGCTTACTGCTATCATTAGCAATGTAAACAGGATAATTTTATATCTCTTTTTCATATTGATTGCCTATAGATTTTCTTTTAAAAGCTTACTGCTGTACCAAAATTAAATGTGCGCATAGTTGGATAGGTATTGGTTGCTCCTGTTAACTCAGGGTCGAATACTGAGTCTGACCAGGTATATAGGTTTTGTCCATTCGCATACACCCTTACTGAAGAAAAACCTCTGGTTTTTGTAAGCTTAACATCTTTAAAAGTGTAACCTATCTCAAAATTTTTCAAACGCACATAACTTACATCTTCTAAGAAGAATGTCGACTGCCTATGATTGTTACTATTTCTTACAGAGTGCATTGCAGGATAAGTTGCTGTCTCGGCGGTTTCTGGTGTCCAACGTCCCAAGTGTGCTTCTGTAACTTTCCCTCCATTAAAAAACTCCCAATAACCTATTCCTGCATTGTTACGGAAACTATTTGCAGCGCCTTGTAGCAAAAAGCTGACATCTAAGTTTTTCCAGTTGATTCCTCCCGAAAGACCATAATAAACTTCTGGGACATTACTTCCACCTATATATCCCATATCGTTACCATCAATCACACCATCACTATTCAGGTCTTTATATTTTAAATCTCCTGGGATTACAGTTCCAAATTGTGTAGGGCTGTTGTTAATTTCTTCTACACTTCTGAAAAAGCCAATGGCCGTATAACCATAATATTGCCCAATAGGTCTTCCAGTAGTTTGTAACCATTGATATTGTTTTGGGGCTTCATCCATAAAGAGAATCTTGTTTCTGGCAAATGACGCATTTACATTTAGAAAATAACTCAGACTACCTATTCGGTTATTGTGTGTAAGTTCTAGTTCAAATCCTTTATTTTCTACTTTACCTTCGTTTATAGGGGGGAGATTGTTTCCGGATACGCCCAATATACCGGGCACAGTGTTTGGCATAATCAGCTGATTATATCTGTGTTCATGAAACAAATCCACATTAAGGCCTAGCTTACTTTTAAACATTTTAAGTTCTAAGCCTAAATTGGTTTTTCTGGCTATTTGCCATGATACATCGCGATTAGCCATCGCTCCTTCAGTAATTGCGGCTATGTTTTGCAATGTTGTTCCGTAACCATATGCACCATTATTGGCATATTCAGAAAAGAAAAGCCATCTTCTTCCAGTTATCTGATCATCTCCCGTTAAACCATACGTTGCTCTTATTTTAAGATAATCTATTAAACTATTTCCTTTAAGGAATTTTTCTTCTGACAATAACCAGGCTGCTGAAACTGCTGGAAAAAAACCATATCTTTTATTGGGAGAAAAGTTATCCGTTCCATTATATCCTGCATTAAATTCAGCAAAATACTTGTATTTATAATTATATACGGCTCGCATCACCAATCCCTGTGACACCAATGGAATAGCATTCGTTGCAGAGGCTGACACTACTGCGTTAACAATCTGTGTTCGATTTGCAAGTAGTAATCCTGACACATCATGATTCCCAAACTTCCTTTGATAATTAAGAGACGCGTCCATCCATATATTTCGGTTTTGAGAAAATGCTCCCGTAGGTGCCGATAATGGAATATTTGTTTTCAGGTAAGTATAATTAGCGGGATCGTTAAAATCCCCCGATCCTTTGTAGGTAGCATAAGGTACTTCTTTTGATCTTACAAGACTATTATTGTACAATCCATCAAAAGAATAGTTCCCCTTTACTGATAAGCCTTGGGTGATGAAGTTCAGTTTATGTGTAGCAGTCAGCATACCAGAAAGTGCTGAATTGTATTCTTCTACATAACCAGATTCATTCAAAAACCAGAATGGATTAGCCTGTTGCCCATCATAACTATAGTATCCAGTTGGATACTTAATTGGTGTTGTTGGAGATACTGTAAGTGCTGTAATAAATATATTAGCTACTGAGCCGTTTGGCCTACTTATATTTTGTATAGAGCCACTTAATTTTAAGCCTATGGAGAAATTCTCATCAAAATCTATATCTACGTTAGAACGAAAGTTATAACGTTTGTAAGTGGCATTAGGATTATAATCTTTATTTTTTTCTGCATTATAGATCCCACCCTGGTCTAAATATCCAACATTTACAAAATATCGCGCTTGTGCCCCTCCTCCTGTAATATTAAAATTGGCTCGGGTTTCTAATCCTGGCTTTAAAAGCTCTTTAACATAATCTACATTGGCATACCGCAATGGATCTGAACCTGTTCTGAACGCTTCTAAAGCTGTTGCTGAATAATATGGCTGTGTGCTGTTAGGATTATCATTTTTATATCCTTCATTGTAAAGTTGTGCTGTTTGGTAAGAATCTAAAAAATTAGGTAATTCTACCGCTGTAGATACAGCTTTCTCTAGCGTAAGGTTAATTTGAGGTTTACCTATTTTACCCATTTTTGTGGTAACAATAATTACCCCGTTAGCCCCTTTAACACCATACAAAGCTGTTGCTGATGCGTCTTTAAGTATAGTTATATTTTCTATCTCATTAACATCTAGTAAACTGATTGCTTTGAAATCACGCTGTACACCATCAATTGTGACCAATGGTGTAGACGCAGTATTTAAAGACGCACGTCCTCTGATGAATAATGACGGATCGTCCCTACCCGGCTCACCTGAGCGCTGTACTGATACTAAACCGGGCAATCTTCCTGCAAGTGCATTCATTACATTCGCTGTAGGGCTTTGCTTCAGTTGAGTTCCACTCACAGAAGCGATTGCTCCTGTTTGCGCAATTTTTTTCTGGCTCTGTCCAAATCCAAGAACTACAACTTCATCCATAGCTTTTGAATCAGCGACTAATTTGACGTTTACCACTGACTGTTTACTAACCTGAATTTCCTGCTCTAAAAAACCAACAGATGAAAACACCAATGTGCCACCAGTAGCAGGTATATTCAGACTATAATTGCCCTCTGAATTGGTTACCTGTCCAATTGTAGTACCTTTTAGTTTTATGCTGACTCCGGGTATAACTTCTCCCATTGCATCAGTTACTTTACCGCTTATACTTATATTTTGTGCATAAGCAGGAGCTATAAATAATAAGCTTGTTAATAACAGTAACCATGTAAACTTTCTTTGCGACGCAGCATAGCCCCCCCTATGTGCACAAAGCAGAAAAAGTTTCTGCTTTAAAACCTGTTTCATCATTCTCGAATTTATATTTGATTTTAATTAGTACAATAATATGGGCAATGGCAATCTTAAACAAACACTTATTTGTCAATCACCTACACTATTTTGACCTACTTAATTCTTAACAAAAAAGATATTGTTAATAAAGGATTACTGATTAATATTAAATATATCCTCTGTTGATAGATTTCTATACATCCCCAATTTTTGGAATAAAGTTGTTTAACATATTAGTTCGATAATATTGTTTTAATATCAAAATAGTACAGTATAATTAACAGAAAGGATTAGGTTGAAAATTATCTGAAACTTACATTAGCGGTATAAACTTTTAAAATAATGAAAAACAAGTTGATTGATACTCATTTACATCTTTGGGACGTAGAGAAACTAAAATATCCCTGGTTGGATGAAGTACAAGATATTAGAAAAAGTTTTGATATAAAAGATTACCAGGAGGCTACTGCTCTCATCCCTATAGAGAAAATGATATTTGTGCAATGCGAATGTCTAGCTGAACAGTACATGGATGAAGTAAATTATGTTTCTGAAATTGCTATTTATGACCGCCGTATTGCTGGTATTATTTCCTGGTTTCCATTGGAATTACCAGATGCAGAAGCTCATCTTCAAATTCTACTTAAAAATCCATTAATACGTGGAATAAGACGATTGGAAGAGTCTCCAATTTCTTTATATGCTAGCTATGAATTTACAGACAATCTAGCTCTGCTTCAAAAATATAATCTAAGTTTTGATATAGGTGTAAAAACCTGGCAATTACCACAGGCCATAACAATAGTTGAGAGGCAGCCTGAGATTCAATATATGCTTGACCATTGCGGCAAACCTGACATAAAAAATGCCGAAATGCTTCAATGGAAAGCAAACATTAGATTACTGGCTGATAATCCAAATGTTTATTGTAAAATTTCAGGACTGGTTACAGAAGCTAAGTGGAATAACTGGCAGGTTGATGATTTAAGGCCTTATTTTGACTTTATTGTAGAGCAATTTGGTTTTAACAGAATAGTTTTTGGCAGCGACTGGCCTGTAGTAAATCTTGCTTCAAATTACACTGATTGGTTTGAGGCTTTTCTTGCATTATGTAAAGATTTTACATCAGAAGAAATGGCTAACATTTTGTTTAGAAATGCGAGTAGATTCTACAGAATCTAGTATGAATTTCCATATCCCACCAATACCACAGATAATATAATAACAGTTATACCAGCTAAAATAGTGAACATTGTTTTTCTACTGACACCCTGCCATTCTTTTAAAATGATACCCCAAATATTAGAAATCAAAATAATAAAGGCCATATGTAAAATCCACGAACTTGCTCCATTCCCTAACTTACTCTCCCCCATCCCGTAAAAAAAATATTGCATAAACCAGGTTGTTCCTGCAAGAGCAGAGAAAAAATAGTTATTGAGCAAAGGAGTCTTTTTATTGCCATAATTCCCAAAAGTTTTATTTCTTGCATTCATGACCATACATGATATAAAATTCGTGGTAAGCCCTCCAAGCATCACCACCACAAATATGACATTGTTACGGAACAATGGATCTGTTCCTGCTATTTCAGCGGCTTCGCCCATTGGCTTGCCTGCACTTATAGCAAAACTCATACAAGCACTTAGAATTCCTGAAAATACTGCAACCAACAAGCCTTTTTTTAAATTAAACTCACTAATACTTGCCTGCTTTTGGTCTATTGATAACTCTTTTTCTTTTCTCATTCCAGCAGCTCCACAAATGGCTATACCAACAAGACACACTAAGACACCTAACAAAACCAGTTGCCCTCCACTTGTACTTAACATATAACTAAATGTATCTGTCCCTTCTGTTGAAACAATATCTGCGTAAACTGGAGGAATAAGTGCTCCAAAAGCCGAGCAAAACCCCAAGGCAACAGACATACCTAAAGATATTCCAAGGTACCTCATTGCCAAACCAAAAGTCAAGCCTCCAATTCCCCATAATAAGCCTAAAAAATAAGTCCAGAATAGTGTATTTATATTGGTATCAAGAATGATATCGATAAATCCAGGTACCGTCAACCATGCTGCCAAAATAGGTACAATAAGCCATGAAAAAATTCCCCCGGTAATCCAATAACTTTCCCATGCCCAGCCTTTTACTTTTTTAAAAGGAATATAAAAACTACCGGAGGCAAATCCTCCGATAAAATGGAACAGTACTCCAAAAATAGCTTGCATAAATTCAGGTCAGATTTGTATTCATTAAATAAACAATAATTTTAGTTGATAAACAACTCTCCGGAAACAGCATTTCCACTTATATCTTTTACATAAAAAAAGCCATATTTAAACTTTTCAGGAACATTACATGTAATTTTTTTGTGTCGTATTTATAACAGCGACTTTATTTTTCCAGATACGCTTCTCGTTTCTAGATACAGTATCTGTACTATAATAAAACTTAGTTAAAAGTAAATCAGTTGCTGAGCTATATGTTACAGAAGCTTTTTCTCATCCGTTACACATCCTTCAGAGGCTGATGAAACTGTAATACTGTATTTATAAAGCATCCCTTTATCATACTTGAGTTTAGGCTGTCTCCATAAAGTACCTCTTTCTTTCACTTCATCTTCTGTAATGTTAGCATTAATCGTATTATTTACAGCATCGATCGTAATGATGTCACCATCTTGTAAGAGTGCTATTAACCCTCCATCCATAGCTTCAGGGGTAATATGCCCAATCACAAATCCATGTGTTCCACCTGAAAATCTGCCATCAGTAATAATAGCCACATCATTTCCTAACCCTGCTCCCATTACAGTTGCTGTTATTTTCAGCATTTCGGGCATACCAGGGCCTCCTTTTGGCCCCTCATATCTTACGACAATAACATCTCCAGAGATAACTTTTTTATTTTTTATTGCTTCAATAGCACTGGGTTCATCATTAAATACTTTTGCTGGTCCTTCAAAAAGTTCACCTTCTTTTCCTGTTATTTTTGCGACTGCACCTTCTGTTGCCAGATTTCCATACATCACTCTTAAATGTCCGGAAGATTTTAATGGCTTATCAAATGTTGAAAGTATCTGAAAACTTTTGTCTAATGGCTTTATAGCCTTCGTATTTTCAGCTAACGATTTCCCAGTAACTGTCAAGCAATCCGGGTGTAAATATCCTGCCTCTAACAACTCCTTAATCACTCCTGGCGTCCCACCTGCCAGATGCAGGTCTTCCATCAGAAATTTCCCACTTGGTTTCAAATCCGCAAGCAGAGGGGTTTTATCACTTATTCGTTGAAAATCATCTAAACCAATTTCTATATTGATTGATTTCGCCATTGCAATTAGATGAATAACGGCATTGGTAGAACCTCCTAAGGCCATAATAAGTGTAATCGCATTTTCAAATGATTGCTTCGTCAGAATATCCGATGGCCTGATGTCCTCCATCAACAGATGATGAAGATAGCTTCCAACCTTCAAACATTCTTCTTGCTTTTCTTTACTCACAGCTGGATTTGATGAACTATAGGGTAAACTTAAACCCATAACTTCAATAGCTGCTGACATCGTATTTGCAGTATACATACCACCACACGCACCCGCTCCTGGACAAGCATTCAGCACTATTCCATTAAAGTCTTCTTCCGAAATTTTACCTGCTATCTTTGCCCCATAGGCTTCTAAAGTAGATAATATATTGATCTTTTGATCTTTATAATTACCGGAATGTATTGTCCCTCCGTAAACCATTATAGACGGTCTATTTAACCGGCACATAGCAATTACCGCTCCTGGCATGTTTTTATCACACCCCATAATAGGTACAACTGCATCATACCATTGTGCACTAACTACTGCTTCAATAGAATCAGCTATAATATCACGAGATGGCAAAGAGAATCTCATTCCTGTTGTCCCCATAGAAAGTGCATCACTAACCCCTATTGTATTAAAAATAAGTCCTACCAACCCCGCTTCTGCAATTCCTTTTTTTACTGTTAGTGCAAGGTCATTCAGATGCATGTTACATGGATTCCCTTCGTAACCCGAGCTTGCAATGCCTACCTGTGCTTTCTTAAGGTCATCAGTACTAAGTCCTACTCCATGTAACATAGCTTTTGAAGATGGCTGACTGACATCTTCTGTTAAGATACGGCTGTATTTATTTAATATATTCATTGGTTAATAATAATTTCATAGGTTAGGTGCATCTATCTAGGAGTCTTTCTGCGAAAACTGATATTTATTGCTGATTACTCCTCCATGCTCACTTGATTCATAGGCCGCTTCAACCAGGGCCATAGTTTGATAAGCGCTGTCAATATGATTGATAAGGATATCTGAGGAACCTTCTACATAACACATTAGGTTTGCCATAGAGCCTATAAAAGCATCAGGAAACCAGCTTGCTTCAAAACTTACAGATTGCCATTCTGGCTCTTTTCCTTCTTCAAGAATAACATATTCAAATGTATCGGCTACTCCATCAGGATAATTGATATTCATTCCTAATGTTGCTTTGATGGCCCCTTTAGTACCTTCCAGCTTTATAAAAGAATCCTGATGTTTTAAACCAAACTCATGTCCGTGGTTGGTATTGATATGAGCTTTGATTATTTCATCATATTCCAGAAAAATAATAGATCTTGTAGAAGCCAATTGCATCATTTTTGGATGTTTCCATGTTTTAGCATAAACTTTTTGAGGCTCCCCAAAAAAATAACGCAATAGATCCATATAATGGATACTGTGATACAGCATCTCCATTCTCGGAATATGAAACAAAAATTCCCATAAATGCCAAGGATGATAAATGTTCATTCTTATTTCAACATCATGCAAATCTCCAATAAGTCCACTGTCAACTATCTTTTTTGCGGCTACCACAGACGGAATAAAACGCATTTGGAAATTAATAGCAGCTACAAATTGTTTTTCCTTACATATTTTCATGATCTTGTCTGCTTCGGAAATATTCTCGCCCATAGGCTTCTGAATCAACACTATAGCCTTTTCGGGTAATTGATCTAATACTCCAACTATGGCCGATGCAGGTACAGCAACGTCAAATACAGTATTGACTCTCGCTGAAGATATCGCTTCTTTAAGTGAAGTATATACGTTTTCAATATCAAATTCTTCTGCAAGTTTGTTTGCTTTTTCTAATGCAGGGTCAAATATCCCTAAAACATGCCAGTCAGCTTTTTTATATGCAGGTAAATGCCCGTCCTTTACAATTCCTCCAGCACCTATCACAATGATTGAGAAAGGTTTTAAAGGCATCTTGATTTGATGTTGCAGATCTATAGTTGGTTTCATACTAAATATTAAATTCTTTCGAATTCTAATTTAGTTCAAACTTATCTGTATTTATTACGATAACCCTATACTTTTTGCTATGTTATTTGTACTATATTGACCATTTTCCAATATGAAATGGTAATAAATGAAGATGCTTAAGAAACGTTCATTTTTCTGAAATATTCCTGCCTAAAAAGTTGTGGTGTGATATTTTTTATGGCTTTAAATTGTCTATTAAAATAAGAAATATTATTGAACCCACTTTGGTAACAGATTTCTGTCACGCTCAAATCTTCTTCAATCAACAACTTACAAGCGTGTCCGATTCTAATTTCATTCAAAAAGAGTGTAAATGTTTTACGTGTTCTTTTTTTGAAATATCTGCAAAATGCAGATGGACACATGTTAATTAAGCCAGAAGCCTCTTCAATTGAAATAGGTTCTTGAAAATGTTTCATTACATATTCATAAATTCTATTGATACGTTTTGGATCACTGACATTAATACTTCCAGAACCAACTTCATCAGACAGCACAGTATATTCTCTAGAATTTGCGATAGTATTTAAAAGTGAAAGCAAATGAATCAATTTGTCCATCCCCTTCATCTCCTTAATCTCTAGCATCATCTTCGTAATTTTCTCTGCCAGAGAACCATGTAACTCCAAACCTTTAGCTGCCTTTTGTAACATCAGCTGAATACCAACTGTCTCCGGAGTTTGAAAAAACTCCTTTCCAATAAAGTCATCTGTAAACTGAATCACTAGAGAAGCTGCCTCTAATTCTGGAACATTTTCATAATAACAAGCATCATTTCTATACCAGTGAGGAATATTAGAGCCCAATAGGACAAGGTCTCCGGAACGAAAGTCTGTAATTTTATCTCCCACAAATCTCTTTCCTTCGCTTTTTAGTACCAATACCAGTTCATACTCTGGATGGAAATGCCAAGGTGTACTAAAATATGGTGAACGGAATTCCTGTACAGCAAAAGATGAATCTATAAATTCAGGAACTTTCTGGAGAATGGCTTTCATATATTAATAAATATACAAAAAATCAATTATTGAAAGAAAAAGTTATAAAATGTCATTTTCTAGGTAATCGTGGCTAAATTGCAAAACTAAAGATTCAAATCGTTATAGTATTTAAGTTTATATTAGCCAAACAAACTATAATGTTAGATCAGCCCATAGTTATATTTACAAGCGAGAGTTCAATGGTTTAGCCCCATGAGATTGACAGAAACATTGGCTCGCCTGGGAGTATTCATATCATTGATGATTCCAGCGAATAAAAAGCAGGCTATTACGAATCATGTGAATAAAAAATGAAAATCAAACTTTCAATAATTCTTACCATCATCCTGCCTGCTTTTGTATCCGGTCAGGAAATGATTACCAGAGCTTCCTTCGAAAACATCCAATATGTCCAAGCTCTAGCTTGGCATGAGAATGATATATATTGCAGCGGCTATACCTTTAAAACTAAGATCAATGATGGGAACTCCACGGATGCCTATCTGGTCAACTACGACCTATCCTTAAAGCCAAAATGGTCACTTAAGATCGCTGATAAACATTACAATGAGATAGGTGCTATCATGAAGTATAAGGAGAAAATATACGCCCTTGTCAGCCAGGGCAAGATGCAGCCTCTTTCTAAGGACATCTTTCTCATCCTATACATCATCCTTCCCGATGGCTCAATAGCAGAAAGAGTACCGCTAGGGCGGACATTCTATGCCCCCTCCAATATCGCCATTGATGGACAGCATCTCGTGTTCGGAAATACTTTCAATGCTGGTACCAGTTATTCCAGTCCCTCGACACCAGAAATTATCAGGTACAATCTAACTACCAAAAAAATTACTAGGCACAGGGGTAGTCAGGGACTTTATTACCCAAAAAAAATCATTGCGACTAATGCAGGTATATTCCTTTCGGACATGTACCTGAAACCGAACCGGCCAAACGTCATTTCCCTTAAAAGTGGCAGATATGGAGAGATTTTACTAAAGCCAAAGAAAGAGGAATATTTCCTGGATAGTTACGTTAACAAAAACATCCTAACAACTGTCTGTGTCTTTCCGGGCGTCTATGGGGATATGAACAAATATCTGAAGTACTATTATCTCGACTTGGCTAGCAAAAAAGTTAGTACCAAGACTATACCCTATGCAAATCTGGGTTGGGAAGACGTTCGTTTCTCAACCTTTTCGAACGCCACAGCCTCTTGGCTGATCGTAAAGGAGGCTAAGACAAAACAAATCAACTATGTGCTGCTGGATGACAAGGGCAACATCAATCGCACACTGAAATTTGACCTGTCCAATGGCAATAGCTACCAGGAATACTATATTTTCAGGGACAATCTCCTGCTCAAAGCCAATTCGAGCGGCATCCAGCTATACAAGACTGAATAGATAACTACACACGTCATAACGTTTATCATCATCACTATGCCCGGTAAATCTATCATCGGTAACATCCATCAAAACTATGAACTACTGAAAGGAGGTGGTGATGAGTAAGTTACTTTTCAGACTTAACAACACTTAATATCCACTCGGATAAAATTTCGGGGCCGTTTACAAATATTATTTCCAAAATAAATTCCATATAACGATCTATTACAAAAACTAAACCAATAAAAATGAATAAGCATACAATTGAATTAATTTAAGCCGTAATCAATAAGAAATTATAATTTAGAAACATGAAAATAACACTCTACATTTTGATTTCTGTAATAGCAGTTTCCCTGATTAACTATTGGTATCAGGTTTATATTGTCGGCAGATATTATGCCAGTGCTGGCTTATTTTTCACAACTATTGGTGTATTATGTCCAATTGCCGTGATCTACATTTCTTACCTATTAATCAAACGAATCAAAAACAATTAACGATGAAAAATTTATTTACAACAATTTGTATCGGCCTTATGGCTATGTTCTTTACCTCCTGTGACCGTGCTCAATCAAATGTGCAAACCCTGTATACTAGTAATTGTGGCGTGAGTTGGGAATTAATTAAAGCTGGAGAAACTGTACCTAAAGGGGTTGGAATGTGTTCTTATAAAATTACAGTACCCGATTATCCAATGCAGGGGGAGAGTGTTTTTAAAAGTGCATTTAAAAACCGGGTGATGGCGAAGATTGAAGTTACTTATGATTATTCGATAACTGATGCGAAATTATACATTGGCGAGGCTAAGTACTTAGGTAAAATGAATAGTGACAGCGATAGTGAGGTGAATAGCTCAAAAGCTTATGAGACTGCTGAAAACTCGGTGATAGACAAAAGAATTAAAGAAATTGCCAGAGATCTATTGCTAAGTGAAGACATCGTGGATTTCAATCAAAATGAGTTTGAAGCTGAGTTGTTGAAAAACGTAAATGATTTGTTAAAAACGAAGGGGGTAACTTTAAACTTTCTTTCATTTGTGCCAATTCCGGAAGAACAGACCAGACAAGCAATTGATGTCGTTACAGCAATGAAGATTTACGAATCAAAAGGATTAACTGAAATTGGGAAGTCGGTTTCAGCTGCAAGAGCTGGAGCAACTAAAGTTGAAGTAAAAGTATCTAAAGATGATCAACCTCTAAAAGAGGATTAATTCTTATAACAGCTTTTTAAATTAAGCCTTTCAGAGATGAGAGGCTTTTTTAGTGTCTTGTTTTACGTCTTTATTTGAGAATTTACCGCGTACCTTTCCGCTCTGTCAACAGCTTTCTCAGCTCCTTTTATATCATGTGTATGGAAAGCGCTTTACTAGGCATGTGGTTTCCGAGCTAAAATTGTATGTAAATTTGTATTGTTAAAATAAAAAAGCCTTGCAGGCAATAAAGCTACAAGACTTTACATAACAGTACCGATCAGGAGGAGTACTTTGAACATTTAAATCGCTTTTTATTACTTATAGAGCCTATAATTGAGGATTTGGAACGAAAAAAATTCATTTGAGCAGACATCGAAATACAAGGTGATTTTCGATTACAACACCTTGACCAGATTATAATAGAACAAAAAAGTTGGCAAATACGAGAACTAATCTTTTAACTATTAAAGAGGTTAAGTTTTACCTTTTCCCGTTCTATTTCTGCAATCAGTTCTTCTTCTGTAGGTAGATAAGGCATGTATTTAGTAGCAAAGAGTCTTGGATTATCGTTGATCACAGAATACTTAACTACTGTTTCACTTTTTTCTGTACAAAGAATAATACCTATTGTTGGATTATCGCCTTCTGGTTTTTTTAGATCATCAAACATCCGTCTATACATATCCATTTGACCAACATGCTGATGAGTAAGCTTTCCAGCTTTCAAATCAATTAGCCCGAAACATTTAAGTAAATAATTATAAAAGACCAAATCAATATAGAAGTGATCTATCTCAGCACTGATTCGAAATTGCCTACCCACGAAAGAAAAGCCCTTTCCTAACTCAAGTTCGAACACTCCAGTTCTGTTCAGCCGCTTCATTCAAATAATATGTCCTAGCCCCTTCATTTTCCACCCTCATTATTAACCGATTATGGCTCCATGTCAATTTTCTACACAGTGTGTAGAATTTATTTTGCTCAGGATAAGTAAGGTAAAACTGTCTGAAATTATATAAATTAGAGTAAGAAAAACCTTTGCCAAATTCAGCTGTCAGCGCTTTAGAAAGTTCCTTCAATATACCTTCTCCATAAACGGCTCTTTCTTCACCATGCTGTTCTTGGTCAACAATACGTTTTCCGATAAGCCAATATGCCTCAACCATTGCTGCGTTCACAGCAGTGTAAGCGTTTTGTCTGGCTGCAGCTAAGATACCTCTGATTTCTTCAATATAGGTGCTGATACTCCAAATTTAAAGAAAACAATCAATGCAACGTTAAATTTGAAGAAGAATCCAAAATGTATAATGAAACTTATGAGTTAATAGTGAATTACATATATTTAAACATCTATATTTCATTATAAAATAGCAATGCCTACAATAGAAATAGCTTCATTTAATTCGACAGGACTTGGATTGAACCAAACTGACTTTGAGATTACAATAATTGAAGAAAATAAGCTTGAAAGTCATCGGGGACTTTTTTATGAATTGCTTCGACAACAAAGTGGAACTATAGTTCATGTTGGTAACCCTGACTTTAAAAATCAAAAAGATGGTGGAGTTTATGCCGGCAAGATAATCAATTGGAGTATTGACTCAAATGAAGAAATCACAATACCAATCAACAATTTGGATAGCCCAGTTTATGATAGCGGAGCAAGTCAACAGTTCAGATTTAGGTTCTTGGATCAATATAAGGCTGACATCGATAAACTATTAAAAACAGCGCTTGACAAATCACCTATTAAGAAAATCTGTATTCTCACTGACTATCAATTTGGACCTGAAAAAAAAAGTTTCGAAACTATATATACCATACAGGACTTTTGGCAACAACATGATAATGATGGATTGATCTTTAATACATTGTATGAAATGTATGGATGATAAAATAGTTCTAAGCTAATCTCCTCTTCCCCCTTACCAGACTGAACCATGAGCAGGAATACTTTGAACATTTAAATCTCTTTTTGTTGCTTATTGAACCCATAATTGAGGATTTGCAGCGGAAAAATTTCATTTAAAATTCTAGGCGTTGTCAAGGTAATCTTTGAAAGGATACCTTGACAAGACTACTTTAGAACAAAAAAGTTGGCAAATATGAGAGATTGTAGTTTTGGTTTATATTGAAGTTATATAACCTCAAGTTTCACATTATAAAACTAATACTTTATTTGAATTAACTACTGAAAACAAGATCAAAGTGTCTTCAAAACACCACCATCAGCCCTCAGGCTTGCTCCGTTTGTAGCTAACGACAAAGGACTGGAAAGATAGGTAGCCAGGTTTGCAATTTCTGTCGGTTCAATAAAGCGTGACAATAGCGAATGGGAATTCGTTTGTTGCATGATACCAACTTTTAACTGCTCCACACTCATATTTTGTATACCTGCAATATGTTCAACGGTTTTAGCTACGCCATCAGAATAAGTCGGCCCGCCTAAAATAGTGTTTACCGTAACCTCTGTACCTTTGGTTAATTTCGATAAGCCATTGCCTACCGCCATCATTGCGGCTTTGGTCATTCCGTAGTGTATCATATTATCCGGAACATTAACACCCGACTCACTGCTGATAAAAATGATCCTTCCCCTGTTCTTGCTGAGCATCTTTGGCAATAAGGCCCTTGATAATCTTACGCTGCTCATGACATTGACCTCAAACATGTGATACCAATCGTCATCGGTAGTTTTCGCAAAATCTTTCAGATCAAAAATCCCAACATTGTTAATCAGAATATCGATATCACTTAATTGACTTAACAGGGCTTCTACCTGTGCTTTAACAGAGAAATCAGCTTCAATCCCAGATACAATTGCATTTGGAAATTGTTTTTGTAAAGCCGCAACTGCAGCATTCATTTTTGCTTCTTCACGACCATTTATAATGACCTCAGCCTCTTCAGCTAGTAATTGTTGGGCAATAGCAAATCCAATTCCCTGTGTCGCGCCACTGATAAACGCTCTTTTTCCTTTTAGTTTTAAATCCATCTTATTTTTATTTTTGTATCGTTCAATACATAATTATTCAAAAAAATTAAGCTAAAATATCCAGCTGCATTTCTACCTGCACTGCGAGTACTTTTTCATCAGGATAAATCCTTCTGAGGGTATTAAGGCCACACCAGAAAGTGATTAGGTATCTACCCAAAACTTGCGATGATAATGGATTTTGCAGGTGACCGAATTCCTTTTCTCTTTCAATTGCACTCACAAACATCTGCTCCACATCTTTTAGTATTCGAATGGCATCTGCCTCCAGCTCATCATCAATAAAAGTCATTTCTACAACTGTGTTTGCTATGATACAGCCTTTAAAATGATCTGTTTGGTTTGCTTTGGCTATACTCCTGAAAAAATCTTTTATTAACGTCAACGGAAACTCACTTCTTTCCAGTATTTTTCTGAAATCATTAAATGCTTCCCTCCGCTGTTGAATTGCGGCGCTGAAAACTTCCTTCTTTCCTCCTTTAAAGCTGTTGTAAAAACTACCGGAACCTACTCCGGTAGCAGTCAACAAATCGTTTAGCGAGGTTGCTGTATATCCTTTTTTCCAAAAAATTTGTTGCGCTTTGGTCACCAACTCGGCATTCTCAAATAATGTAGGTCTTCCTTTCATTGATATAATCATTTTTGTATTGATTGATACAAAAATAGAAAATCCAACCAATTATTCAAAAACATGAGTAAGAATAATTAATTAAATGACTGGCGATACTGTAAAGGGGTTTGCATGGTTTTTTTCTTAAATAACTTATTAAAAGACTGAGGATACTCAAATCCAAAGCGGTAAGCAATTTCGCTAACATTAAGGCTTGTTGTAGAAAGTAACACTTTTGCTGCCTCGATGATATGATTGTGGATATACTGCAGGGTGCTTTGTCCGGTGAGGCTACGCAACATATCACTTAAGTAATTGGCAGAAAGATTAAGTTCTTCGGAAAGTATTTTGACACTGGGAAGCGTAGGCATAGCCTTTTTATCATTTTCAAAATAGCCAGTAAGGATTTCTTCTAACCTTGTTAAAAGATCGTGATGTACAGCCTTTCTGGTAATGAACTGCCTGTTGTAAAAGCGATTTGAGTAACTAAGTAGTAACTCTACATGCGAAACCATCACATCCTGACTATATTGATCGATATTGTTTTTTAGCTCCTGCTGCATTTGTTTCAGGAGGGAGAAAATAATTTCTTCTTCTTTTACCGATAAATGGAGTGCCTCTGCAACAGAATAGGAGAAAAAACCGTAATCTTTAATATGCTTTGCTAAGGGATAATTCTGGATGAGCGCTGGCTTAAATACCAGCATGTAGCCATTAATCGGTTTTCCGCCTGTTTCTCGTACCGAGAACACCTGTCCTGGTTTAGTGAATGTCATGATCCCCTCTTCAAAATCGTAATCCTGTTGCCCGTAACGGAATTTACCATTTGTACCAGTTTTTATGGCTATGCAGTAGAAATCATTCGTAAAATGCTTCCATACATCACTGTGTTTGTAGCTCAGCAGTGCAAAATCAATCACACTTACCAAAGGATGATCAGGCTTTGAAAGTGCAAATAAACGATGCAGTTCAGAAATCGAACTGATCTGGTAAGGTGATTGATCTGTCTTCTTCATTTACTCAAATTTAACCAATTAATCGAAGTTGGTGGAAAATGAAAGGTGTTTCCATTGTTCCATTTCAGTTTGCTCGTTTTTCCGGTGTTCCAGAATAGAGTTGTAGCTGTCTGGTCCAAGAACAAGATGAACGGGAGGCTCTTCTGCTTTTACGATTGCATTCAGTGCTTGTGCCAGTTTTTTTGGATCGCCTGGTTGGTATCCGTTAAAACTGCTCAACATGGCTGCATGCTCTTTTTTACCGTAACCGATCACATCTTTTTTGGCCACAACTAGCGTATAATCAGACATGAAATTAGTACGGAACATACCTGGAGCCACCACAGTAACCTTAATGCCAAAGGGTTTGACTTCTTGTGCCAATGCTTCTGAAAGACCTACAACAGCAAATTTAGCCGCATTGTAACTTCCGGTATTGGCGTAACCAATATAACCCATATTTGAAGCTATGTTAATGATGTGTCCGGATTGCTGTTTTCTGAGGTGCGGTAGGACATGACGAATAATGTTCACCGTTCCAAAAACGTTAACCTCCTGCGTTTTACGGAATTCTTCTTCAGAAATTTCTTCCAAGCTCCCCACCAGATAATAGCCGGCATTGTTTAATACCACGTCCAACCTTCCAAAATGTACAATGCTTTTGAATATGGCATCGCTAACGGCTCCGTCCTTGGTAATATCTAATGCCAGAGGAAGAAAGTTTTCGCTAGCTTCGCCAAGGCTGCTCATGAGTTCGTTAACATTCCGTGAAGTAGCTACCAGTTTGTCGCCATTTGCCAATACCAGTTTGGCAGTTTCAAGCCCCATCCCTTTGGATGCACCTGTGATAAACCATACTTTTTGTGTATTCATTTTTTTAATTTTGATTGTGGTACAAAATTCGGCTAACACGGTCTGATAAAAGTATCCATTTTACTGACATATGTATCCAATTTCAGGATCAGTGACTTCAAGATGAATGACTGATTTTTAGCTGAGCGCTACAAACATGCATTAGTAGCCATGTGACTATAACCCATTATAAACTAGAAGTTTATCTACACAGGCTATCTTTGAATAAAAAATATTCAAAGATAATCCTCTAATGGCCCGCAATTGTAAAAACCTTTACGAAAAACACCTTGAACAAGCTTGATGATATCGAAAACAGTGATTTTAAAAAAAAATTGGACTTTGAAATGTTCAAAGTCCAATTTATGCCCTTAGCGAGTTTATTTTGAACTGTACCCAAGAGGAGATTCGAACTCCCACACCGTTGCCGGCGCCAGCCCCTCAAGCTGGTGCGTCTACCAATTTCGCCACCTGGGTATTTTGGTGTTGCAAATATATATTTATTCGGATAATATTGTCAACCCGTCATATGCTAATTTGATATTTGTTGGCAAATCTTTTTCCACAACTGCATGAAGCCCTAAATTATGGCTAATATGTGTGAAATAAGTAGTCTCTGCCCCAACCTTTTGTGCAAAATCAATGGCTTCATCCAATGTGAAATGAGAAATATGCTGTTCGTGTTGCAAAGCATTTACTACCAGGTAACGTGAGCCCTTAACTTTCTCCAAGGTCTCTTGAGAAATAGTTTTAGCATCAGTGATATAAGTAAAATCACCTATTCTAAAACCTAGAATTGGTAATTTATAGTGCATTATATCCAGTGGAATAATTTCAGAATTACCAATATAAAAAGGCTGATCGTTAATAGTATGTATATCGATTTGTGGTAATCCAGGATAATGAACCTCAGCAAAGATATAGGAGAACTCACGCTTTAATGCATGTTGCACTCTTTCAGTTGCATAAATATCAATATTCTTTTTTAACAGATAATTGAAAGGACGGATATCGTCTAGTCCAGCTACATGGTCTTTATGCTCATGAGTATACAGTATGGCATCCAGATCTTGCACACCTGCCCGGAGCATCTGATATCTGAAGTCGGGACCACTGTCTATCACGATAGTCTTATCAGCAGTTTCTATCAAAATAGAAACCCTCAACCGTTTATCACGATAATCTGGTGACTGACAAACTGCACATTTGCAGGTAATAACAGGAATGCCCTGGGAAGTACCCGTTCCTAAAAATGTTACTTTCAAAATATTTCTGTTCCAAGCATGTATTTCAAACTTAGAAAAATTACCTTAAGTCTACAACCTCGACTCCAGGAAATTTCTTAGCATCGAATGTGAAAATAGATTCAGGCACCTTAGCATTGGCTACGAATGACTTCACATCATAAGTATACTTATTTCCATTCTTTTCGAATATAAGTGCACTCGCGATTTGCTTCGCTGCTTTATCAATCGTTAATCGTATTTTAAAATACGATTTATTAATATCAGTAGGTGTCAGATCAATAATCTGATAAACTTTAGTGCCTATTTTTTTATCCCCAGTATATAAATACTTAAACCCCTTTTCATAAATAGTGAATATTTTCGCAGGATTCAGCGCTTCATCGCTCGTATTAACATCAGTAACCTGAACTTCTTTTTCCTCCTTCAGATAAGTCCAGAGTGTTTTACCATCACTAATCATTTCCTGACCAGTCATACTAACCTTATATTTATTCGCATTGGCCTTTACATACAAAGTGCCTTGCTGAGTATCTTTGGAATTAGTTTGTTTACTTTCTATCAGTAAAGAAAAATCAGCCTTTACGATATTATAAGAGCGGTATTTTTTACTAACTTCATTTAATATAGTTTTTGCTTTCGCATCAGTTTGTGCATTTACAACAGGTACAAATCCAATGACTGTTACCAACAGCAACATAAATCTCTTCATCATCTTATCTTTTAATTTCATTTGTTGCCAAGTTCATTCAAGAACTGTTCCAAAGCATAATCATCAGGAATTAATACTTCCCTTGCCTTACTGCCTTCAAATGGTCCAACTACTCCCGCAGCTTCTAACTGATCAATAATACGACCGGCTCTGTTATAACCTAATTTCAATTTACGCTGAATTAGAGATGTTGAGCCTTGCTGATGCAATACAATTAAACGTGCAGCATCTTCGAACATAGAATCTCTGTCTGACGCATCAAAATCCATCTTTGCATTTTCTGCAGCCTCATCAATATATTCAGGCAATTGGTAAGCCTCAGGATAGCCTCTCTGATTTCCGATAAACTCTGAAATACGATCTACCTCTGGTGTATCTACAAAAGCACATTGCAACCTGATCAGGTCATTCCCAGTTGATAAAAGCATATCACCTCGACCAATCAGCTGATCTGCACCCCCACTATCAAGGATAGTTCTTGAGTCTATCTTCGACAATACCCTGAATGCTAACCTGGCTGGGAAGTTAGCTTTAATAGTACCTGTAATGATATTAACAGATGGGCGTTGAGTAGCTAGAACAAGGTGAATACCTACCGCACGGGCCAGCTGTGCTAAACGTGCAATTGGTTGCTCTACCTCTTTACCTGCAGTCATCATTAAATCAGCAAACTCATCCACAATCAAAACAATATAAGGCAAGAATCTATGTGAATTATTAGGGTTCAGCTTACGCTTGATAAATTTCTCATTGTACTCTTTTAAATTCCTTACTTGTGCATCTTTCAGCAGATCATAACGTTGATCCATCTCGATACACAATGATTGTAAAGTATTAATTACCTTTTTCGTGTCTGTAATAATAGCATCTGCCTCTCCGGGTAATTTAGCTAAGAAGTGGCGCTCAATTTTATTAAATAGTGTTAACTCTACTTTCTTCGGGTCAACCAATACAAATTTAAGCTGAGATGGGTGCTTTTTATAAAGTAAAGAGACCAGAATAGAGTTGATACCAACAGATTTACCTTGCCCCGTAGCTCCTGCAACCAGTAAGTGAGGCATTTTTGATAAATCACCAATAAAGACTTCATTGGAAATCGTTTTACCCATTGCAATAGGCAAATCCATAGTTGTTTGCTGGAATTTCTCAGTTGCAAGAATACTTCGCATTGAAACCATTTCCGGATGCATATTAGGCACTTCAATACCAATAGTTCCTTTACCAGGCATTGGGGCAATAATACGGATGCCTAATGCTGCCAGACTTAATGCAATATCATCTTCAAGGTTCTTGATTTTTGATATACGTACGCCCGGAGCAGGTATAATCTCGTAAAGGGTAACTGTTGGACCAATAGTTGCCTTGATCTTATCAATTTCGATATTGTAATGGTTAAGCGTCTCAACAATTTTATTCTTATTGGCTTCAAGTTCCTCTGAGTCTACTGAAATCTTATTAGAGCCATAATTTTCTAATAAATCCAAATGTGGATATACATAACTAGAGAGGTCTAAAGTTGGATCATAAGTACCGAACTGCTCTACCAATTCATCAGACTTCTTTTCTTCTTCGGTCTTTTCAATGGTTAATTGTGGTTCAACTTTTGGCGGGACAGTCTCAAACGGAGGACTAACTACCGCTGGAGGAGGAGTCATTACGTTTACAGCAGGTGTAAATTGAGGAATGATCTCTTCAACTTCCTTTTCTTCAAACCTGGATGGTGTGATCACTATATTCTGCTCACGTTTACGCTGATTACCTAACTTGTCATTGACTGTAAATTCTACTGGCTCTGATCTAACTTCATCTTCCAGTTCTACATTTTCCGGCACATCTGGTATCACACCAAAATCATCATTTCTTCCTTCTTTCTTTGTACGTGTTGGAATTTTAAAATCTATGTTGTAAGCAATGATCAATACGGTTAATGCTAAAAAAGCGATCAATCCACCTACTCCTGCTATCCCAATTTGTGCTACCAGTAACTTATTTGTCCAATAACCAAACTCCCCTTCTATATAATGAGGAGTGTTAGTAAAGAATGCATGTGCAAAGCCAAATGTCAGCGATAGAAACAATAAAAAGAACAAACTGTAACCTAATGTTTTTTCAATTGAAAAGATCTTCACCTTAAAAAGCAGTCGGTAACCAATTACAAAAAACACAAAAACGAATAGAAAAGAGGCCAATCCAAACCATTCATAAATAAATTGGTGTGATAGTAATGCGCCTATTTTACCAAGCCAGTTTTGTACTACCGGCGGAATGTTAACTTGCTGTAGTTCTTCGTAAGTTTTGAATAGATTATCCCATCCTCCATTAGCATCTATTACATAGCTATGGTCTTCCTGCCAGGTAAACAGATACGAGGTAAAAGCAATCAGGAAATAAAGGGATAAGATCAGGAATAAAAGTCCAATGATCTTAAATAGCCTCCCGTCCTGAAAATTCAGACGAGGCAAAATATCTATCCTTTCTTTGAATGGTCTGGGTTCAGTTGACCTAGAGCTTTTCTTGTCTCCTGTCTCATTTTTGAATGAATTTGATTTAAATTGATTTCCCCTTACCGACATCTTTATTGACTGATTTTAATAATTAACAAACTTAGATAAATTGCGTAAACATTTCATGAACTCAATTTAAAAAATTAAGCTCATTTGCCTATATTAAATTATTTACTCAATTTTAGCCGAAATTTAATAGTAGCGATGGCGGATCTTGAAACATTAATTGAAACAGGCAACAGACAGGATATTTTTGATTTTTTAACTCAAAATCCAGGTGAAGCCAGTAAAGACACCAGCCATGGCATTTCACCAATCTTATTGGCTTGTTATTTTAAAAAACCGCAGATTGCTGGATTAATAGCCAATTTCGCTAAACAAATCAATCTTTTTGAAGCTGCGGCATTAGGTAAATTAGAAGAAACAGACTTTCTTACCGAACGTAATCCAAATTCTGTAAATAGTTTTTCCAAAGATGGCTTTACCGCTCTTGGCTTAGCTGCTTATTTTAGCAATGAAGAAATAGTTAAGCTATTAATTTCAAGAGGTGCTAATGTAAATACACCAGCTCAAAACGGCTTCAATGTTTTTCCTATACACTCTGCAGTTGCTTCTGGAAATGTCAATATCACAAAAATGCTGATCAATGCCGGAGCTAATGTAAATGTAATGCAACAGGCAGGCTTCACTCCACTTCATGCAGCTGCACAATTGGGGAATATTGAATTGATCATCCTGTTACTTGAACATGATGCAGAAGTTGATGTAAGAATGGAAGGCGGCAAATTACCAGCAGATCTGGCCAAAGAAAAAGGCTTTAATGAAATTGCTGATATATTGAGTGTTTAATTAAACATCCCAAACCCATAGTCTAATCTTTTTTATATAATGCCTCACATCCAAAACAAGGGCTGCCAGTATATAAAATATAATGGGGAAACCCACAGCAAGAAAAGATGCATAAATAAAAAACAATCTGATTTTACTAATAGATATGTTTAACCGCTCGGCAAGATAGGTACATACACCAAAACTCCGCTTTTCAAAAAAGGTAACAATCTGCTGGAACATTTTATTTTTTTAAAATTTTCAAACCCAAAGTACAATTTAAACATTTTTTTTCATTGCAATAGTATTTATTTAATTGAAGCAGGGCTTGCGAAGTTAAAGCATTAGGAACATCAAAACCAGCACTATTGTATTGATTTACAATAACATTACATTCTGATGGAATCCTTTCTAAAAAATCAGATGCCCGATCCGACAATCCTGATTGATCTGTATATTTCCCATAGCAAAATAAAAACAGACAGACAGTATTGATGATGATATTATCAATACTTCCTTTACCTGGTTGAACAACAACCCGATTTGTTGTTTTATTAAAATGATAATGGGTTAGCCAATAATCATTTACAGGTAAGTCATTGAAAATGGCATGTAAATCTGAAAGTCTCTCCATCCTTAGCATTTTTGAGAACAGCTGACTTGACTTTACAATTAATGCAGCAAATTGTGCAATTCTAACAGTAGGGAAATTTTGAGGACGCATTCTCAAGAACTTCCATACAGCTGCATTCATCGGAACTAAACGATATTTCTTCTTTAAAAATAAATACTCCCTTTGTAGCTGCAATGGGTAACTTTCAAAAAACTCTTGTTCTAAAAAACCTGCCTGCCCAAATAAAAGTGCTTCTATTTGCAATGCATTATTCTTATGCTTAGAAAGAATATGAAGAGGCATTACAATTGCAAGTAATTCGAACGGAACAGCATTTACTTTGAAACCAAAATTTCTGGCAAGGAAACAATAAAACACCTGCTCCCAATCCCCACGATTGCTATTGAGTTTTTCAAATACTTCTTCCGCTTTCTGCTCAAAACGTTCAACAACAATTCTTGATAAGAAGGAATAAATATGAATTTGATCTAAAGAACCAATATGACGTTCGCAGGGAAAATAATTTGCATTTGCAATAAGCGCCTTGTAGTTGTCCAATATCCGATTTAAAAACAATCCTTCAAGTACAAGTACCGGAACCAAACTGCCGTCAGTACGATAAATGGGGCTATCATGCTCATAAACCACATGTAAAATAACAGCATCGTAAAAAGCATCATTCTGATGTCCGTGCAACAACCAGTCTGATGATTTAAGATGAATCTCTACATGGCCAACCCAGACCGTCTGATCTATAATCAACTTTGCATCACTAAAGTCAGGGCCAGCATGGGTGTTTAGAAACCCAGGATGTAATACTTGTAATTCTTCACCATCACTGCAAACAAGTTTCTTAGAGTTAAACAGCCTATATTTCCAAATAAAGTGTAAAAAGTCCTCGTTAAAATCCATTTATGTGAACTTAACCTAAAGGGACCATTTGCTCCACAAATTAAACTTGTTCTTTTTTACTTTTATAATTAGTGATGAAAACTCCTATGATAATAAGTATGGTAGCTATGAGAATATCTACAGTAATAACTTCATTTAAAATAAGCCAACCCAGGAATAATGCAATTACGGTATTGAAATAGTTAAGAATAGAGACTTCAGTAGCACTCACCTTTTTCAAAGCATAGTGATAACAGAAAAAAGCAATAACAGAACCAAAGATAGCCAGGTATGCTATAGCTAACATACTGTTCATACTCCAATCTGAAACATCAGTATCCTTAGAAAAAATCAGGGCCAGGATAAATTGAACTACAGCCGAAAAAGCAAACTGATAAAAGAGATCCAGGAATATGTTATCTGTCTTTTGATTATACTTTTTAATATAGATCGTACCAATTGTCCAACCAGATATGGCAAAGCACAGAAACGTGATTCCCGTTTTATAGTTGGGATCGAGCAGTTCACTTATCCCTTCTCTGAAAATAAATGCTACACCAAGAAATCCAATCAGAACACCTGCAAACCCCTTCAGGCTTGGTCTCTGTAATCCAAGAGCAACGCTAGCGATAAATACAAATAGCGGACTAAGTGAAGTTAGTAAGGAAGTTAAGCCACTTGGCACAGTTTGTTCTGCAACTGTAGTTAATCCATTGGCTCCAACAATCATAAGTGACGACAAGATCATCTGTCGTTTTGCATGTGCCCAGCCTTTCCATGTCAGCTCATTTTTTCTCAAAAGAATGATGAGCAAAATAACTGTTGCAATAGATTGTCTGAACGCTGCTACAAACCAGGGTGGTATAGTTTCTACTGCCACCCTTATGCCTAAATAGGTAGTACCCCATATTAAAGCTACACCAGTTAGTGCAAGAACCAGCTTTAAATCTATTTTTTTGGTCATACCAATTTTGCAGCCAGCAGAATCTGCTCCATTTCCTGTTGCAGTTTTAAAGCCTCTTCTCTAGCCTTTTCAGCAAAATCTTCCCCCTTACTGGCATAAATAATAGATCTGGCTGAGTTGATCAGCAAACCACACTCACTGTTTAATCCATACTGACAAACATCAGCCATGCTTCCACCTTGTGCACCAACACCTGGCACCAACAAAAAGTTATCTGGAGCTAATCTTCTTATATTTTCAAATTCTGCACCTCTGGTAGCGCCAACTACATACATCAACTGATCACTATTTGCCCATTGAGAAGAGATTCTAATTACTTCTTCATAAAGTTTACCTTCTGGTGTTTGATGAAGTTGAAAATCACTATGACCAGCATTTGATGTTAAAGCAAGTAAGATGACCCATTTATCCGCATAGTTTAAAAAAGGTCCAACCGAATCTTTACCCATATAAGGAGCAACAGTAATTGCATCGAAACTCATTCCCGATTTTTCCTGATTAAAAAAGGCATCAGCATACATAGCTGAGGTATTCCCTATATCACCTCTTTTCGCATCAGCAATTGTAAAAATATCTTGAGGGATGTATTCCCAGGTTTTAATTAAACTTTCCCATCCTTTCAATCCCATTGATTCAAAAAAAGCAGTGTTTGGCTTATAGGCTACACAAAGATCTTTAGTTGCATCTATGATCTGTTTATTGAACTCAAGTACGGGATTATCATATTTGAACAAGTGTTTTGGTAAATTTTCCAATACTGGATCAAGACCTACACATAGAAACGATTTCTTAATTTTAATTTGTTCAAATAGTTGTTTTTTATTCATCTGAGGCTAAATTACGGCTACAAAGATGTTAATTTTCAAGATGATTTCCGGCCATTTATAAAACTTTTCATCAAAATAATTACAAACAATTTCAAATTTTTCTTGGAGAATCAATTTCAAATACATACAATTGCAACATAATTCTCTAAAGTTCATCTGACCATTCCAGAAAATCTCATAAAATTTTGTTCTACAACGCCTTTTATAACTGCATTTTTTGCTTTGTTCAAATGGTCAATTTTGGTTGATATATATGAAGAATATAACTGATTATTCAACAATTGATAAATCCGATTTTAGTTTAATTATACAATTACCTTTTAAAATTTTCTCTACATCCATATAAATGTTTAATAAAACGGAATTAAATGAAAAACTCACGGCAGAATTGCGTGAGATAGCAAAAACTCAAGGCATTCTAAATGCGGATGAATTGCGTAAAGCTGAGCTTGTTGAAATTATTGCCCAAATAACAGAGCAACAAGCCGAGGCAGACCCCGCCCCTATAGCACCTCCCGTAAAAGCTACAAAAACTAAAGCGGTGAAAGAATCTACTCCAAAAATTACACCTGCTAAAGCCAGCCAGGCAAAAAAAGCGGCTGTTGCTGAAGTAGAGGCAAAAACTGATGTAGAAGTAGTACAAGAAATAACAGAACCAGTGCCAGCTGTAAAGGAACGTCATGTGAAAGCACAAGTTTCTACAGCCTTACCGACTGATGACGGTGAAAAAGATGCACAAGGGGATAAGCCTGCAAGAAAAAGAGCACGTATTTCTTCGAATCCAAAAGAAACGGAAGAAAAAATGCAAAGACCATTTAACAGGGCTTCGCTTTTTGAACCACAACCAAAGGGATTTGGAGACAGTAATAAATTTGCCGATGGCAACAAACAGGAATCATCTTATGAAGCACCTGTAGTAACTGAAGAGAAGGAAACTGCTGCTCCAGTAACGGATACACCTGCGGTTACTTCTCCGGAAGCAAAAACTGCTGCTCCAGGCAACAATGATCACAATAAAAAACAAAGACAACCAGACAACAGGCCTAAAAACCAAAATCAGAATAACAACGGTCCGCATAAACAAAACGAGAACAGTTATTCTAACCTTGATTTCGACAATACCATCACTAACGAGGGTGTTCTTGAAATTATGCCTGATGGATACGGTTTCTTAAGATCTGCCGACTACAACTATCTTTCATCTCCTGATGATATTTATGTTTCTCAGTCGCAGATTAAACTATTTGGATTAAAAACTGGTGATACCGTTAAAGGTAGTATCCGTCCGCCAAAAGAGGGAGAGAAATATTTCCCATTGGTTAGAGTAGAAACAATCAATGGCCGTATACCTGCCGATGTTAGGGACCGCGTACCATTCGATTACCTTACACCTTTGTTTCCTACTGAAAGATTAAATCTTTTTACAGAAACCAATAATTATTCTACACGTATCATCGACCTATTTACTCCTATCGGTAAAGGTCAGCGTGGTTTAATAGTTGCCCAACCTAAAACAGGTAAAACCAATTTGCTGAAAGAAGTTGCAAATGCTATTGCTAAAAACCACCCAGAGGTTTATCTGATCATTTTATTGATCGATGAGCGTCCGGAAGAGGTAACAGATATGGCCAGAAGTGTAAGAGCCGAAGTAATTGCTTCTACTTTTGATGAACCGGCTGAGCGACATGTTAAAATTGCAAACATCGTTCTTGAAAAAGCAAAACGACTTGTTGAATGTGGTCATGACGTAGTAATTCTATTAGATTCGATCACAAGATTAGCAAGAGCTTACAATACCACTGCTCCTGCTTCAGGAAAAATCCTATCGGGTGGTGTTGATGCTAATGCATTACACAAGCCTAAGCGTTTCTTTGGTGCAGCTCGTAACATTGAAAAAGGTGGTTCATTAACCATACTTGCAACTGCATTAACTGATACTGGTTCTAAAATGGATGAGGTAATCTTCGAAGAGTTTAAAGGTACTGGTAATATGGAGCTTCAGTTAGATCGTAAGTTATCTAACAAACGTATCTTCCCAGCTATTGATATCACGGCGTCAAGTACTCGTAGAGACGATCTGTTACACGACAGAGATACGTTACAACGCGTATGGATTTTACGTAATCACCTGGCCGACATGAATGCTCAGGAAGCTATGGAATTTGTTCAAGCACAAATAAAAGGCACTAAATCCAATGAAGAATTCTTGATTTCAATGAATAGCTAACGGATATAATATCTTAATGATTAAGGAGCAAGGAAACCAGGACCAGAAACACAGTCTTTGTTCTTTGCTCCTTTTTCTTTACCCCTTTCTCTTTATTCCTTTATCTTTGTTCCTTAATCTTTGCTCCTGAATTCATATGAAAAGACACATTCCTAATGCTATTACCTGCGCTAACTTATTTTCAGGTTGTATCGGTATCGTTTATGCCTTTAATGGCGACCTTGAAACCGCTGCTTATTTTGTATTGCTTTCTGGAATATTCGATTTCTTTGATGGTTTTGCAGCAAGATTGCTACATGTAAAATCTGATATTGGCAAAGAGTTGGATTCTTTAGCGGATGTAATCAGTTTTGGTTTTTTACCGGGTGTAGTGATGTTTCAACTGTTAAGTCAAAGTGACTTTTCTTCTCCCTACTTACCTTATTTTGGCTTTGTTATTACTGCGTTTTCTGCTTTAAGATTAGCTAAATTCAATATAGACACCAGACAAACTGAAGATTTCATAGGGCTAAACACACCGATGAATACATTGTTCATTGTGTCATTACCATTTATTCAGAAAGATTATCCTGAAATAATCGGTTCTGCACCTTTGCTGGTTGGACTAATTGTATTGGTAAGTTGGCTATTGGTAAGTGAGATAAAAATCTTCTCTCTTAAATTCAGTTCTACAAGCTGGGCACAGAACAAAATAAAGTACATTTTCCTTATTTTATCTGTATTGCTTGTTGCGGTATTAAAGTTTGCAGCTGTCCCCTTAATTCTGGTACTGTATATTGGTCTGTCAGTTCTTCACTTCCGACAACTTAAAGCATAGCTTAAAGCTGTTTTTCCAGGTCTAACTTTGCTTCATCAAGCTGTGCATACAGAATTTCTACGAATGAACTAATTTCCTGAAATGCTGTTGGCAATCCCTCAATGTTTTTAAGATCTCTGGCATTGTTTTCCATCATTTGCATATGATCTTTCGCATCTTCTCTGCCTACATAAGCAAATGTTGGCTTTATTTTATGAGCACAATTTGATACTCTTGGCCAATCCTGGTCCTCAATTGCCTTGCCCAGATCAGAGATGTATAATGGAGTCTGGATTTTAAACATATCTATCATCTCTATGATAAATTCAGCGCTGTCCCCAGACATATCCCTTAAATAAGAAAGATCTAATGGTTCGTTATTTTTTTCTACGTTTATCATCATAAACAAAAATACTGATTTTATACTTTTGATACCGACAAATTATCATTTAATCTTTCTAATATTTCTGATACCTTAAGCTGAAGCACTGGATGTACATAATTTGAGGCAATTTCTGCAAGGGGCTCCAATACAAACTTTCGATATTGCATCTGTGGATGTGGTATCTGTAAACGCTCTCCCATATCAACTACTTCATTACCATAAAATATCAAATCAATATCAATCAATCGTTCAGCCCATTTCTCATGTCTTACTCTACCTAGTTCTGATTCGATTTTCAAAGCTGTGTCCAATACTTCAACCGGGCTTAATCGGGTTGTTACTCCCACCGCAACATTTAAAAATGAAGGCTGATCTTCCTTTCCCCAGGCTGCTGTTTCATAAAAAGAAGAAGTCCCAAAAGCATGGCCAATACTTAGTTCTATCTGCTTTAAACCGGCATCTATCAATTCTTTTCGATTTCCTAAATTACTCCCCAGTAACAAATAAACATTTTCATTATCCAATTCCATATAAAGCCCAATTTAAAAAGTAAACTCATATCGTTTACTTATCTTTACAAAATAAATATTTACCTGGCACATGAGAGAATTTTTCAAGTATGTTTTTGCAACAGTTGTTGGAGTAGTCATTTCACTCGCTCTGTTTTTAGTATTTTTCATTGTACTTATTGTGGGTATTGTAAAATCCTCACTTAAGGAGAACAAGGTTAACGTTAGCAGCAACTCTGTTCTTTTTCTTAATCTGGATCAGACCATAACTGAGCGCACAACCGAAGATCCATTTTCAAAACTGCCGGTTGTTGGTTCTGAAGGAAACAAAAGTATAGGTTTTAATGATATAATACGTTCATTGCGTGAGGCTAAAACCGACGACAACATCAAATGTATATACCTTAGCGTTAGCTCTCCACAGGCAGGTTTTGCGACTATGCGCGAGATAAGGGATGCATTGCTCGACTTTAAAACCAGTAAAAAGAAAATAATAGCATATAGTGAAGTTTACACTCAAGGTGCTTATTACCTGGCTTCCGTTGCGGATAAAGTTTACTTAAACCCAGAAGGCGCCTTAGAATTTAAAGGTCTGAAATCTCAAACCATGTTTTTTAAAGGTGCGTTGGACAAATTAGGCATTGAAGCCCAAATCATCAGGGTTGGGAACTATAAAAGTGTTGTCGAACCATTCTTTACAGATAAAATGAGTGATAAAAATCGGGAGCAGGTAACAGCTTATCTGAATGGTCTATACGAAACTTATCTTGATGGAATATCAAAAAGCAGAAATATCAGTGCCCCTATCCTGCACCAGATTGCGGATGACTATAAGATCCAGCAGCCTCAAGATGCTCTTGCCTATAAAATGGTAGATGGTTTGAAATATAAAGATGAAATTATTGATGAACTGAAATCCTTAAGTGGAAAAGATAAAAAAAGAAACATATCTGCAGTCACCATTAATGAATACGCCAGAAATTTTTCGGATGACCAGGATAATTCTGCTAAAAACAAAGTTGCAGTAATTTATGCAAATGGTGACATCATTGGAGGTGAAGGTTCTGATCAGCAGATTGGTTCCGAACGGATTTCCAGAGCAGTTAGAAAGGCCCGCTTAGACAGCAGTGTAAAAGCCATTGTGCTAAGGGTAAATTCACCAGGAGGTAGTGCATTAGCTTCTGATGTGATCTGGAGAGAAATCGTACTGACCAAGAAAGTTAAGCCTGTAATTGCTTCATTTGGTGACGTAGCTGCTTCTGGCGGCTATTATATTGCTTGTGCAGCCGATTCAATTTTTGTACAGCCCAATACCATAACCGGATCTATTGGTGTATTTGGTGTGATTCCAAACTTACAGAAATTATATAACGAAAAGCTAGGTATTACTTTCGATGGTGTTAAAACAGGAAAGTACGCAGATATAATGAGCACAGACCGCCCTATGACTGCTGGCGAGCGTTTGATTATTCAAAATGACGTGAACCGTGTGTATGATAGCTTCATTACACGTGTAGCTGATGGACGTAAAAAAACAAAAGCTTATGTTGACAGCGTTGGAGGTGGAAGAGTATGGGTTGGTACTGATGCCGTTAAAATTGGTCTGGCCGACAGAACTGGCAACTTTAACCAAGCCATCGTTGCTGCTGCTAAAAAAGCAAAAATAAAAGATTATAGTGTGGTAGAATATCCTGAAATGCTGGATCCATTTAAATCATTAATGGAAAGCACTACAGATAAAATTAAGATGTATTACGCTAAGCAGGAACTTGGTGCTAATTATACCATTTATCAACAAATAAAATCAGCAATATCAAGATCTGGGATTCAAACCAGAATGCCGTTTGAGATTAAAATACAATAATAAAAAAATTTTCTTAATGGAAAATAAGACGATCGCCCGTACTTTACGCTTACTTTCTCAATTGATGGAACTCCACAATGAGAACCCTTTTAAAATTAAATCAGTAGCAAATGCTGCTTTTAAAGTTGATAAATTACCTTTTGCTATTAAAGATAAAAACCTTGAAGAAATAGGCCAGATTGATGGTTTAGGTAAAAGTATTTCTGCAAAAGTATGGGAACTGTTGGAAACAGGATCCATGGTTGAACTGGATACCATACTTACTCAAACACCGGAAGGCATAGTTGAAATGCTGGGCATAAAAGGAATCGGACCAAAAAAGATTGTTGTAATATGGAAAGATCTTGGCATAGAAAATATAGGGGAACTTTACTATGCCTGTAATGAAAACAGGCTGATTGAAGCTAAAGGATTTGGACTAAAAACTCAGGAGGAAATCAGGAAGATCATTGAATTTAAAATGGCTGCACAGGGTAAATTCCTATATGCTCAAACGGAAGGCCCTGTAAACAAACTCTACTCTGAACTTGCTGTATGGTTAAATACGATTAGCGGTGATCCTTTGTTAAGCATTGGAGGAGATTACCGTCGCTGCTTAGAGATTATTGAAGAAATAGAACTGATTATTGGTGCAGATAGTCCTGAAGAGTTGCAAGCCAGAATTGTTGATTTTAAATCGATCAATTTTGAACCTCAATCTGAAAACATTTACCTGGCCCATAGTGAATCTGGATTAAAGATAAAACTGCAAGTTGTATCTAAGAGTGATTTTTACCTCAGTTGGTTTAAACTTACTGGAAATGAAAAGCATGTTAACGACGTTTTGGCACTTGCTGGTTCTGGTCCTTTCAGCTCTGAACATGAAATCTATCAAAAAGCAGGATTGGCCTTTATTGAGCCTGAATTAAGAGAAGGGTTAAATGAAATTGAGCTTGCTAAAGAAAACAAACTTCCTCAATTAATAACGTATAGTGATTTAAAGGGTTCTTTACATAACCACTCTACCTGGAGCGACGGTGTTCATACACTGGAAGAAATGGCACTTTTCTGTAAAGAAAATCTACAGCTGGAATATCTGGGTATGTGCGACCACTCTAAATCTGCCTTTTATGCAAATGGATTAAATGAACAACGTATTTATGCTCAACATCAGGAAATAGATGCTTTAAATGCTAAGCTTGCCCCTTTCCGGATCTTCAAAGGCATTGAAAGTGATATTTTATATGATGGATCATTAGATTATAGTGATGACATTCTTAAAACGTTCGACTTTGTAGTTGCTTCGGTCCATAGCATTTTGAGAATGGATGAAGAGAAAGCTACTTCCAGAATCATTACAGCAATTGAAAACCCTTATACAACCATTCTTGGACACCCTACTGGTCGACTATTATTGAGCAGAAAAGGTTACCCTATTGATTACAAAAAAGTTATTGACGCTTGTGCTGCCAATAATGTTGTTATAGAAATTAATGCAAACCCATTGAGGCTTGATCTTGACTGGCGCTGGCATCGTTATGCATTAGAAAAGGGAGTGTTGCTCTCTATAAATCCTGATGCGCACAGAAAGGAAGGATTCCATGATATGCATTACGGAGTACTAATTGGAAGAAAGGGCGGTTTAACCCCAAAGCAATGCTTAAATAGTTATTCTTTAAATGAGATTACTGCCTTGTTTGAAAGCAGAATCAAGAATATTTAATCATTATAAAAGCCATTATGCTTACCTTTGACTTTAATAATTGAGCATGTTAACAGAAAAACTATATCAAGCCCATCATAATAACCCTACTCCAAATATATTAGTTATAGGCGATCTGATGCTGGACCACTATCTATTTGGTTCTGCAACAAGACTATCTCCCGAAGCCCCGGTTCCAATTGTAAAAGCAAACAGAGAATCTAAAATTATTGGTGGCGCAGCAAATGTTGCCAGCAACCTGATTGATTTAGGAGCGAAGGTCTATCTTGGTGGTGTGGTAGGTAACGATGAGTTTGCAGATGATGTAAAGCAACTTTTAGAAGCTAAAGGAATAAATAGTCAGCTCATCATAAATGATGAAAGTAGGGTAACCACTGTAAAAACGCGTGTTATTGTAGGAAATCATCAAATTGTCAGGATCGACAAAGAAGATTCACATAACATCTCTGCTGAACTGGAATCTTCTTTATTTGCCTTTCTAAGTCCTTATATCCAAAAAGCGGACATAGTTGTCATCTCGGATTACAACAAGGGCTTAATCACACCCAGCCTATCTTTAAGAATCATCAAGTTTTGCCAGAGTATCGGAAAGAAAATATTAGTAGACCCTAAAGGATTGGATTACAGCAAATATGAAGGTGCTTTTCTGATTAAACCTAATAGGAAAGAATTAGCAGAGGCGGCTAAATCGGAGAGCATCAGTACCAATGAGGATTTAGTTAAAGCAGCTCATGTAATTTTAGAGGCGACCAAAGCTTCATACTTAATTGTAACGCTTTCTGAAGCCGGGATTGCTATCATCACAAAAGACGATTATAAAATTTTACCTGTTGCAGCTACTGAAGTTTACGATGTAACAGGTGCCGGAGATACGGTAATTGCAACCCTTGCTTATTGTCTTGCTTTAGGCTTTGATATGGAAGAATCAGCAACAATTGCAAATCATGCAGCATCAATTGTTATTAAACATATTGGTAGTGCAACAACAAACATAGAGGAAATCATTGCATCTTTAAAAAACGATTAATATTCATGGTATTAGACGAACTAAATCATCATAGATTAACCATTGAAAAAGTGATTTCAAGCCTTGTACCTCAAATTGAACAAGGTTGTACCATGATTACGGAAACAATATTATCTGGGGGAAAAGTTTTAATAGCAGGAAATGGAGGAAGTGCAGCCGATGCGCAACATATTGCTGCTGAATTAACAGGAAGATTTGTAAAAGAGCGTAAAGCACTACCTGCAATTGCACTTACAGTTGATACTTCGGCATTGACGGCTATTAGTAATGATTATGGTTATGAAAGAGTATTTCAACGTCAAATCGAGGCTTATGCCCGCCCTTCGGATCTATTCATCGCCATATCAACCAGTGGAAACAGCGCCAACATTTTAAGTGCTCTAAAGACTGCAAAAGAAATGGGTTGTAAAACTCTTGGATTGTCTGGCCGGGATGGTGGACAGATGAATGAACTTTGCGATTTAAACATTGTAATCCCTGAAGATAATACAGCCAGAATCCAGGAAATGCATATTCTTATTGGTCACATTCTTTGTACTTCAGTAGACAATCTGTATTAATCATGAGCAGAAATATAAAACAGGCTTTAAATTATAAAATCTTTACTAAAGATGATCTTGTTGCTCAAGCCAAAACCTGGAAAGCCGAAGGAAAAAAGATTGTTTTTACTAATGGCTGTTTTGATATTGTTCACCCCGGGCATATCGCTTATCTTGGAGATGCTGCTGATTTAGGAGACATTTTAATTATTGGTTTAAATACAGATCAATCTGTGTGTAAACTAAAAGGTGAAAACAGACCTATAAACGATGAATTTAGTCGCACACAACTCATAGCTTCTATGTTCTTTGTGGATGCAGTTGTACTTTTTAGTGAAGATACTCCACTTAATCTGATCACAGCTCTTGAACCTGATGTTCTGGTTAAGGGTGGTGATTATAATTTAGACAGTATTGTTGGTGCAAAAGAGACCTTAGCTAAAGGTGGTGAAGTTAAAGTGCTTACATTTTTACCAGGCTACTCGTCGACCAGCATCATAGATAGAATTAAAAATACTTAAGAAAGATTGAGCTTTTGGAAACTCCTAAAAAAATCCTGGTTATAAGATTCAGCTCTATGGGCGATATTATTTACACTACTCCTGTAGTGCGATGCCTGAAAGAACAATTACCAGATAGCGAAATCCATTTTCTTACCAAACCTGCTTTTAAATACATTTATCAGAATAATCCTTATTTAACAGCTTTACATACACTTAAGCCGACATTATCGGAAACTATTGCTGACATCAAATCTGAAAAATTCGATTTAATTATTGATCTCCATAATAATCTACGTACTTCCATTATTAAACTGGCAACAGGGATACCCTCTTCTACTTACAAAAAAGATAGAATTAGCAAATGGCTGGCTTTAAAATTCAAATGGAACCGCTTTATTTCGAAAGAGCACCTGGTAGACAGGTATCTGGAAACCGTAAAGTTTCTTGGAGTAGAAAATGACAACAAGCCTATTGATTATTATATATCCAAATCTTACGAATTATCAGCGTTTTTACCGGAAAAACATCAGCAAAAATTTGTTGCATTTGTTATAGGTGCGACTCATTTTACCAAGAGACTACCAAATGATAAGATTATTGAAATATGTAAAGGAATAGAACTTCCAATTGTTTTACTTGGTGGAAATGACGTAAAAGAAAATGCCCTGATTATTCAACAAGCGATAGGCAACAAAGTATTTAATACATGTGGTACTACAAACCTTGATCAATCTGTTTTCCTGGTATCCAAGGCACATAAGGTGATTGGTTTTGATACTGGTCTCACACATATTTCTGAAGCATTTGACAGACCTTTAGCCTCTATCTGGGGCGGAACAACTCCTGATCTGCTAGGTGTACATCCCTATAAAATCTCTGAGTCATTAATTGTTGGGGAAGATCTTTCATGCAGACCATGCTCAAAATTTGGCCTGGAAAAATGTCCATTAGGTCATTTTAATTGCATGAAAAACATTAAACCTGAAATAGTTGTTAGTTTTATAAACTCTTAATCTACTCGCCCATATGAAGCAGCTATTATTGGTTAGACACGGTAAATCTGAATGGGGAAATGCTCACCTTAAAGACTTCGACAGGCCATTAAATCCCAGGGGACATAGAAATGCACCTGAAATGGCAGCCAGATTACTTCAAAAGGATCTGGTTCCGCAGCTGGTTGTTAGCAGCCCTGCATTAAGAGCTATTACCACTGCTCAGCACTTTGTACAAGCATGGAAGAAGTCGGCCGGACAAATAGAACAGAAACCCTCAATTTATGAAGCTAATGTAACTGCACTATTGAAAGTGATCAACAGCTTTAACAATGATTTCAATTACATCGCCATGTTTGGACATAACCCGGGTTTTACGGATCTGGCTAATTACCTAAGCGATGCAGATATATACAATATCCCTACCTGCGGCACAGTATTGATAGAATTTGACATTGACGATTGGGCACTGGTAAGCCACCATATTGGCAGGCTCATCCAGTTTGATTATCCTAAAAGTCTGAGAGACGATTAGAATTGCAGATGTTTAACGGTAAGCCCGTTATTGATCAACTGTTTCAATGAATCAATTCCTATTTTAAGATGCGTTTCTACGTATTTAGAAGTTATATTACTATCACTTTCCGTAGTTTTTACACCCTCTGGAATCATCGGTTGATCCGATACCAACAATAAGGCTCCAGTTGGAATTTTATTAGCAAATCCAGTAGTGAAGATAGTTGCGGTCTCCATATCTACAGCCATTGCTCTTAAAGTTTTAAGATACTTTTTAAAGGTTTTATCATGTTCCCATACCCTGCGATTGGTAGTATAGCACGTACCAGTCCAGTAATCCCTCGAATGATCACGTATAGTTGTTGAAATAGCTTTCTGCAAAGCAAAGGCAGGCAAGGCAGGCACTTCTGCTGGCAAATAGTCGTTAGACGTCCCCTCACCTCTTATTGCTGCTATTGGCAGAATGAGGTCACCTAATTGGTTTTTTTTCTTTAAACCACCGCATTTACCTAAGAACAGCACGGCTTTCGGATGGATTGCTGTAAGTAGGTCCATCATCGTTGCAGCGAGTGGACTTCCCATTCCAAAATTGATAATGGTAATACCATTAGCCGTTACACTTTGCATAGGTTTATCAATCCCCATAATAGGCGCATTATCATGCAACTCCGAAAACATCTGTACATACTTACTAAAATTCGTAAGCAATATGTATTGTCCAAATTCCTCAAGAGGTCTTCCTGTATATCTAGGCAACCAGTTCTTTACTATTTCTTCTTTTGATTTCAGCCCTTTTTTGATCGGAGTTTCTACCTCCTTTACCTTTTTTGCTTTTCCAGAAGCTTGTTCCTCTTTTTTTACATCTTTTTCTTCGTTCATATTCATCCTTTCTAAATAACAATATAAAAAAAAATCCCCGGTAAACCGGGGACTTTATATCTTAAGCAGCTTTTAACTTTTTAAAATCTGCCTTTTCGAATTTCTGCACGGCATAATCGAGCGTGACATTCAAATCCTTAACACTTGTATCGGATGGGATTTCGAACATCGCATCCAACATAATAGCTTCACAAATAGACCTAAGTCCCCTTGCCCCTAGTTTATACTCCATAGCTTTATCCACTATAAAATCTAAAACCTCATGATCAAATGTAAGCTGCACATTTTCCAACTCAAATAGCTTTTGATACTGACGTACCAAAGAGTTCTTTGGCTCTGTTAATATATTGCGTAAAGCTTGCTTATCTAATGGATTAAGGTGTGTTAAAACAGGTATACGACCAATTAACTCAGGTATTAAACCAAATGATTTTAAATCCTGAGGGGTAATATATTTGTATAAGTTTTTAAGATCAAGTTCTTCTTCATCTTTTTTCACTTTATAACCAACAGCCTGTGTACGTAATCTATTCGCTATTTTACGTTCAATCCCATCAAATGCACCACCGCAAATAAATAGGATATTATTGGTATTTACAGGAATCATTTTCTGATCAGGATGCTTACGTCCGCCCTGAGGTGGAACATTTACAACAGTTCCTTCTAAAATCTTTAATAAAGCTTGTTGTACACCTTCTCCTGAAACATCACGGGTGATAGACGGGTTATCACTTTTCCGTGCAACTTTATCTACCTCATCAATATATACAATTCCCCTTTCAGCAGAAGTCACATCATAATCAGCCGCCTGCAGTAAACGCGTAAGAATACTTTCCACATCCTCACCTACGTAACCAGCTTCAGTCAATACTGTTGCATCGCAAATACAAAAAGGAACATGCAATATTTTCGCTATTGTTTTTGCCAATAGCGTTTTACCTGTACCTGTTTCACCTACAAGCATGATGTTAGATTTTTCAATCTCAACTTCATCTCCTTTATCCACCTTCTGGCTTAATCGCTTATAGTGATTGTAAACCGCCACAGAAAGTACTTTTTTCGCATCATCCTGACCAATAACATACTGATCAATATGTGCTTTAATTTCCTGTGGTTTTAATAAGGTAATCGAAGTATCTAAAGGTTTCGATTTTTTAGTCCCCAATTCCTGCACTAGCAGCTGATTGGCCTGGGCTACACATTTATCACAGATAAATGCATCCAGTCCTTCAATAAGCATTAATGTATCCTGCTTACCTGAACCACAAAATGAGCAACGGGATTCTTTACTTTGTTTTGCCATCTTTTAGTCTTTCTTGCTAGCACCTAGCACTTCATCAATCATTCCAAAGCTTTTCGCTTCGTCAGCTTTCATCCAGTAATCACGGTCTGAAGCCTTTTCCACCCACTCATAGCTTTGTCCGGAATGATTTGAAATAATATCATACAATTCCTTTTTCAGTTTAAGCATCTCTCTCAAGTTGATCTCCATATCAGAAGCTACACCTTGTGCACCACCAGAAGGCTGGTGAATCATTACACGAGAGTGAGGCAAAGCAGCACGTTTGCCTTTTGCACCAGCACATAATAATACAGCGCCCATAGAGGCCGCCATACCAGTACAAATAGTTGCTACATCTGGACTAATATATTGCATGGTATCATAAATACCTAAACCTGCATATACAGAGCCACCTGGTGAATTTATATAAATTTGAATGTCCCTATTGTTATCTGTTGATTGTAAGAACAACAACTGAGCCTGAATGATGTTGGCATTTCCATCATAAATTGCATCTCCTAAAAAGATAATGCGATCCATCATCAAACGGGAGAACACATCCATTTGCGCAACATTAAGCTGACGCTCCTCAATGATGTACGGAGTCATGCTCTTTGGAGAATTGTTTGTAGCACCTATAAAACGGTCAACATTTAAACCATTAATGCGGTGATGTTTAACTGCGTATTTTCTAAACTCGTCTTTATCTATCTTCATGATTTCTAATTGTTATCTTTTGTACTACATCAATAGTAATAAAACTAAATTGGTAATTTATTGTGGAAATGTAAAATTCTAGTTTCCCTTTTATATAAATAAGGCGGCCTTCTAAAAAAGCCGCCTTATTCTTATTTTATATAAAAGTAATTTATTGCTGTAATAAAGCAAGGATTATTTTAACTCAATAAACTTGTTATATGCAATCTCTTTTTCATCCAAAGTAGCTACTGATTGAATGTAATCAAATACTTTCATCGCTTTTACTTCGTCAAAAATACGGTTAGCATTGTCTTTTTCTTTTAAGAAAGTAGCTGTATACTGTGCCAATTGATCTTCTGGCATTGGGCTTGGGCTATACATTCTGAATTGAGCATCTAGACGTTGTTTTGCAGTCTGGAAAACATCTTCATATTTAATTTCGATGTTATTGTCTTTAATCAATTTGTTCTCGATCAAAGTCCATTTCAGATTTTTAGCAAAATCATCATAACCTTCAGCCAATTCTTCATCAGTTAATTTCTCGTTTGTAGCTTTTAACCACTTACGTAAAAACTCATCTGGCAATTCGATTTTTACACTTTCGATCAGTTTAGTGTAGATATCGTTTTGTAATTTACGATCACCATCCTGTTGGAACATGCTTTCTACCTCTTCAGTGATTTTAGCAGTAAAACCAGCTTCGTCAGTTACTACACCTGCACCAAATAATTTATCAAAGAATTCCTGATTTAAATCAGACTCCTCTAAACGATTTACATTTTTAATCGTTACCTGGAATTTAGACTGTAAATCTTTAGCATCTTCTTCGCTGATGTTTAATAATTTGGCGATAATCACCTCATTTTTATCAAAAGCTTTTTGTACATCAAGTTCTACAACATCATCTTTTTTAAGACCTAATAAAGATTTTAAAATCTTTTTATCAGTAACCTGATCTAAACGGATAGAACCAGTTTGAGTAATTCCACCTTCAAATACTGAACCGTCTCCAGCAAGTTGTACCAATTCTGCATAAAGAACATCTTCTTCAGCCGAAACTTCAGGGTTTGTCATTTTGCCATAGCTTCTACGGATATTTTTGATACGTGCAGCAAGTGTTTCTGCATCAGCTTTAACGATGTATTTTGTAAATTTATCTTTAGCAGTGATGCTAACATCAATAGCTGGAGCAAGACCTAATTCATAATCAAACTCAAACTCATCAGTATAATCCCATTTGAATTCTTTTGAGTCGTCCATTACAGGAAGTGGCTGACCAAGGATTTCTACTTTATTATCAGTAAGGTGTTTATTTAGTGTTTCACTTAATAAATTATTGATCTCTTCAACCAGGATACTTCTGCCATACATCTTTTTGATGTGAGCTGCAGGAACCATTCCTTTACGGAAGCCCGGAAGGGTAGCTTTTTTAGCTTGTTCTTTTATAGATTTATCAACCTTTTCAGTATAATCTTCAGGCGCAATCTTAATTTTTACAATCGCGTTTAAATCGTTAATTTTTTCCTGTGTAATGTTCATCTTTCTGAATCAATAATTATTAATTTCTTTATATAAAAAATCCCCCGTGTTGCGGAGGAAGTTTACTGCGGAAGAATTGAATCCAACCCACCGCTCAAATTTCCCAATTCGAGGCCGCAAATATATGCTTTTTTGTTGATTTCAAAGCCTCTAAATTAAAATATTATGTCGTTTAAATGTCTGAACTTAGGCTTCCGGAATAGTTAAAAACAAGTATAATTTGGTTTATATCTAAACTATGCTTTTTAGATATAAACCAAAAAAGCAGCCTTTTGGGCTGCTTTTGATCTTGGTGCGGAAGAAGGGACTCGAACCCCCACGCCGTGAAGCGCCAGATCCTAAGTCTGGTGCGGCTACCAATTACGCCACTTCCGCATATGTTGGTTGTATTGAGGACTGCAAAGATAGATATTGTTCTGAAAAGTCAAAAGAGTTTTTGAATTATTTTAACACCTTTTAGTTAACATACTGGTTTTCAGTAAAAATATTTTTATTTAAATTCTTTTTCTCCAACTAAACAATATAATTCATCAGTTATATTCGGTTTAAACCATATAATCCAATAAAAACAATAAAAGGCCAATGTAAATACTCAATTACAAAAATTAATCACAAGGTCACCTGTTTTTTATTTTTTGTTAATTTTTTACTTTTGCTTCTATGAACCCTACAACCAAATTAACTCATCATCGAGAATTGTTCAAAAACTACAATAAGAATGAAATTGATTCTTTATTGTGGGATATGTATAAAGGCTGGTTTTTATACAGCGCTACAGAAATAGATAGCGATAAGCAGATAGATATGCTATTGTTCTATGATGAAGTTAAAAATCTTTTACTGGAATACTTTTCTCCCACAAACACATAACCTTACAATAGTTCCTTTTGGAACTGAAACAAGTATTGTACAGCCTTAACTAACCTACTTCCATACCAGGAGAACATCTCTCCATCCACTAACATTACCTTGGCTCCTGGTACTGCCTTTTTTATTTCTTCCGTATGCTTTTCCTTAAAAGGGTAAGGCTCGGAAGAGAGAAAAATAAGATCAGGTTTTAATTCATTCAGTTTACTAAGATCAACCTCAGGATAACGGCTTTGAGTGATCACATTTCTCAACCCATTAATGGTTAAAATATCATCGATAAAAGTATCCTTACCTGCTAACATATAAGGCTCCCTCCATATTAAATAAGCAACTCTCTTATCAATCCCCTGTTGCAATGCTAATGCTTGAAGATCTGTAAAACCTGCATTTATCAAAAAGTTTAAATATGAAGCTTCAGGTTGTCTGTCTACCAACTCTCCTATCTGAGTAATGGTATGTTTAGCATCAGTAAGTGTATAAATATCGCTCATCCAAACCGGAAACTCTGTCATTAATTCCTCGATCTGCGCTTGCTCATTCTCCTCTTTATTCCCAATAATCAGATCAGGTTTTAAGCTTCTGATCTGATCAATGTTTAATTTCTTAGTCCCCCCTATCTTCGTACGCTCAGCAAACTTTTTAATGGGATGAATACAAAACTTGGTGATACCAATGACCTCTGTATCCAATCCCAGGTCAAATAAAAGTTCGGTCTGCGAAGGAACTAAAGACACAATTCTTTTAGGAGGGTAGTTAAAACTTATGGATCTATTCAACTGATCAGTAAAAGTCCGAATCATGATACAAATATATTGCTAGTTAAGATTCTAACAACCCTTTTTAAACTGTTCTTTATCAACAACGCCATCAAGAAGATGCAGAGTTCTATTGCCATAAGCAGCATTTACTCCCGAATGAGTAACTTGTATAATGGTAATCCCTTCCTCTTCGTTAAGTTTTTTAAATAGATCCATAATTTGTAACGATTGGGCCGACTGTAGATTTCCTGTAGGCTCATCAGCCAAAATAATAGATGGCCTAACGGCTAAAGCTCTTGCAATACCTACCAATTGCTGTTCTCCACCAGATAACTGACTAGGAAAAAAATCTCTTTTTGCGCCTATATGAAATCGTTCTAGCAAGTCCTCAACCCTGCTCTTACGTTCAGCTGAAGGAACTTTTTTATAAATCAATGAGGCTTCAATATTTTCCTTAACCGTCATCTCATCTATTAAATGGTATGCCTGAAATACAAAACCAATATAATTTCGATATACTTCTATTCGCTTACGTTCACTAAGCGAAAACATATCCTGCCCCATAAATTCATATGAACCATAAGTTGGTTCCTCTAACATCCCCATAATACTCAACAAAGTTGACTTTCCAGCACCAGACGGCCCCATTATGGAAACAAACTCACCTGCATTTATACTTGCAGATACATGACGAAGGACATAATTCTTCCCTCCTTTGTTTAAATAAAATTTTTCAATACCCTGTAGGTCGATCATCACTTATAATTTATTAATAACTACTCATACTTTAACGCATCGATAGGATTTGCTTTTGCCGCTTTATAGGCCTGAATACTTACTGTTAATAAAGCAATTAGAAATGTTCCCACTATTGCCAGAACTATAACCGAAAGGGAAATATCAGTTCTAAACTCAAAATTTGTCAGCCATATATTCATAAGATAATAAGCTACCGGCACACCTATTATAACTGCCACCAAAATCATTTTCATGAATGACACAGACAATAACTTCATGATATGTACAACAGAAGCACCAAGAACCCTACGAACACCGAATTCCTTAACCCGCTGATCTGCACTATAAGCCGTTAGTCCAAAGAGCCCTAAACAAGATATAAATATGGCTAAGCCACCAAACAAGTTCGATAATATCCCAAGAACTCTTTCTCGTTGAAGCTTTTTAACATATAGATCATTCACAAAATTTAATTCGACAGGATATGCAGGATTTATTTCTTTCGTTATTTTGGTGATCAGCTCGATATTTTTAGTCAGGCTATTATTCGGATTAAGACGCATCGTAATATTTCCACGCCAATCTGGATTAAAAGCAACCACTAATGGTCCTTCAGCAAAATATGGCGAGCCTAAAATAAAGTCCTTAAACACGCCAACAACTGTAAAATCGTTACCATGATATTTCACTCTCGTACCAACAGGATCTTTAAGCCCCATTACTTTCACAGCAGCAGTACTTAATAATAACCCCGCTGTATCCGAAGCAAAAGATTTGGAAAAATCACGTCCTGCTATCAATTCTATACCGTTTGTTTCTAGAAAATCATAAGTAGTGGCAATTTGATTGAAACTAATATCTTTATCCATTTCAGACATTCCCGGCCATATAAACCCCCAAAAATTAGAACTTACATTAGATAGAGTTCCAGATGACTGACAAATTGCGGTAACCGCACCTGTCTTTAACAATTCCGTTTTAAAAACGTCAAACTTTCTACTTAATTCACCCTCCTGTTGCATTTCTACCAGTAGGTTAATATCATAGCCAACAGGTCTGTCTTTTATAAATTGAATTTGCCTGTAAATAACCAGCGTACCGATAATCAAGATAATAGCAAAGCTAAACTGGCAAATAACAAGTACCTGTCTTAAACTTACAGGGATTCTATTCGTTCTTATTACTTTCCTCTTTAATGTTTGAATAGGTTCAAATGAAGAGAGATATGATGCAGGATAACTACCAGACAACAATCCAGTCATCAAAATCACACCTAAAATTCCAAACCAATAGCTGCTGTTGTAATAATTTATACTCAATTTTATATTAAGTAACTGGTTAAATGTGGGCAGCAAAATTTCAACCAACACTACAGCAAACAAAACACTTATAAAAGTTAGTAGAAGAGACTCGATCAGGAATTGGGAAATTAAAGAAGACCTGCTTGCACCAATTGTCTTTTTTATTCCTACTTCTTTAGCTCGTCTTTCAGACTTAGCTGTTGCCATGTTCATAAAATTAATACATGCAATAAGAAGAATCCCGAAAGCTAAGCCTACAAACAGATAAATACGATCAATATTTCCGCCAACGCTTTTGCCGTTTACAAACTTTCCATACAGCTGCCTATCTGACAATTTGAATATAAAAACCTCGTTTTCAGAACCCTTATCATTCCTTTTTATGACATCTTTCAGCTTTGAATTAATTAGGTTAACATCTGCTTTCTCATCTAACCGGATCAAGGTCTTCCAATTATAATTACCCCATTGAGGTTTCTTTACCCAACTAAAAAGCTCTTCATACAAGGTCCATGGCATCAAAAAATCAAAAGTATTTGAACTATTATCCGATAAATCTTTGATGATACCTGTCACTTTTAAATCAACTTTATTATTAAATAGCACAGATCTATTAAGCGCGTCGCCATCTTTAAACAACAGCTTTGCCATACTTTGCGTAAGCACTACAGATTTTGGTGTATTTAAAGCCGTGTTTGCGTTCCCTTCAATAAATTCATAATTGTAAATCTTCAGCATGTCAGGATCAGCAAAAATAGCTTCCTTTTTAAAACTGTTTTCCTCATTTGAAATTAAAGCCTCCCCGACATTACAGATCAAACTAATTGCCTCAATATTTGGGATCTCCTGCTTTATAACTCTTGAAATAATATTGCTTGTCTGATCTGAAGTCCCCTGAATATTACCATTTGAATCTTTAAAATTGGTCATCACAGCATATACATGCTCTGATCCTTTGAATTGTTTATCGAAACTCCATTCATAAGACACATATAGCATCAATAAAAGGAAGGAAGCTAGCCCTATAGCTAAGCCAATAACATTGATTATTGACGAGGTTTTATATCTCCAAAGATTCCTCAGCGCAATTTTAAGATTGAGTTTGAACATGTCTTCTTATTTATAGGTTATTCATATTTTAAGGCATCAACAGGATTAGCTTTTGCCACTTTTATAGATTGTATGCTCACCGTGATCACAGCAATAAGTACCGAAAGTCCGATCGCAATAAGGAAAGGGAAAATCGAAATAGAAATTCTGTATTCGTAAGCAGAAAGCCATTTACTACTGATAATATAAGCCAAAGGAAAAGCAATTACATTTGCTATAACAACCAGTCTAATAAAGTCTTTATTTAAAAGGGTAAGGATATTTGTTGTACTTGCGCCCAATACCTTACGGATACTGATCTCCTTTTTACGCTGCTCTGCCATAAAAAGTGCTAGACCTAACAACCCTAAGCAAGAAATGAAGATTGCAAAGCCACCAAACCAATTAGAAAGTGTACCCAACAGCTTTTCATTCTTAAACTTTGCCTCGAAAGACTCATCCACAAATTTTCTGCTAACTGGATAATTCGGTTCCATTTGCTTAACCAGCTGGTCTATTTTTTCAAGCGAAGAACCTATATTTCTATCCTGATTCAATCTCACGATCATTACCGCAGCACCATCTATATAACTTGGATAAAAAAACATTGGTGCTACCCTTTGATAGGCACTTTCTACTACAAAATCCTTAACAACACCTACATTTGTTACTCTTTTATCTCCCCAATATATTACTGCACCTATCGGGTTTTTAAGTCGCATCATCCTCACAGCGGCTTCATTTAGCATGATATTAGTACTATCATCCCGAAGCTTATCTGTGATTTCTCTCCCACTTATAAGTGTTGTACCAATGGTTTTTATAAAGTCGGATCCAATACCACGGTTATTAAAAAGGATAGACTCACCACGATTCCTGCCTTCCCACGAAATGCTTGTTGTATTATTTCCATCTTCCGTAATATCCTTACTAAAAAAAGTAACCTGCGATGCGGCCCCTGATTTCAGTAACTGAGTCTTTAAAAGCTCACGCTTGCTCTCATTTCTCATTTCCCCCTGAATATTTATCTGAACCAAGTTAGACTTATCATATCCTATAGGTTTGTTTTGAACATAGTTAAGTTGCTGATATATAACTACTGTACAAACGATTAGACAGGATGCAAATACAAATTGAACAACAACTAGTACTTTCCGAATGGAAATTGAGGAGTCAGATTTGACTTTTAAGCCTTTTAATACTGCAATAGGCTCAAAAGAAGACAGATATAAAGCAGGATAACTTCCGGCCATAAATCCAGTAAATAACATCAACCCTCCAAGACTTACCCAAAATGTGAGGCTACTATAATTAATTGCCAACTTAATGTCTAATAAGTTATTGAAATAGGGCAAACTAACTTCTACCAGTACAAAAGCTAATGCAGTTGACACAAAAGTGATGAAGATAGATTCAATTAAAAATTGACCTACAAGAGAATTTCTGGTAGACCCGATAGCTTTACGTATTCCTACTTCTTTAGCTCTTTTTTCAGAACGGGCTGTAGACAAATTCATGAAATTAACACATGCAATCAACAGGATACAAAAGGCCAGCAATAAGAAAATCTTTAACTGCTCTATCTTTCCACCAACAGATTTCCCGTTTTCAAATTCATTGTACAAATGCCATTTTTCAAAAGGATGTAGTATGGCTTCTGGACTAATCCCTTGTTTATTTCTTTTATAGATGTCTCTCATTAACGCATTCGCTTCAGCAAAAAAGTCATTACTTTTTAACTGTACTAGTGTAAGACACATATTGCTACCCCAATTAATTTCTCGTGCCCATTCCTCTCTCTTTTCAAATAAAGCCCAGGGCATCAAGCATTCAAAAGTTATACTACTATTATCAGGAATATCTTCTATTACGGCCTCTACTTTTAATACGTCCTGATTTTCTAACGTTACTGTTTTATTTATAGGATCTTCGTCCCCAAATAACTTTTTAGCAAATGATTGTGTTAAAATGATTGTGTTAACACCTTTGAGTACCTGATCAGGATTACCCTTAATAAATTTATAATCCAGGATTTTAACAAAAAATGGGTCTGTAAAAACAGCTTTAATCTTAAATTTTTTATCGCCTACGCTAATGAGTTGGGAGTTTGAATAAGTAGCGTGAGAAGCATATTCAACCCCCGGGATTTTTGCTGCCACTTCTGCTGCCATTGCATTTGGAGTCCAGGCCCAACTGAAAACCTTCCCATTGGCCTCAGCATTTTGATAAACGACATAAGTCTTATCGCTATTAGCTGATTGCTTATCATAACTCCATTCATAAGCCACATACAGCAATAAAATCATACAACTCGCCAAACCTATTGCCAATCCCCCTATATTGATCAAGCTAAATCCCTTATTCTTCCAAAGGTTCCTTAAGGCTATTTTAATATTGAATATAAACATCTGTCAAATCGGTTAAAAGAATTAAATAAGTTCTTCAGTAGGTGTCCTGTTGATCTTTTCGGAAATCACATGCCCGTCCTTAAGATTAATGATGCGATTAGAAAAACTAGCATCATGGGAAGAGTGTGTTACCATAACAATAGTAGTTCCCGCTTCATTCAATTCACATAAAAGCTCCATTACTTCATTACCATGGGAACTATCCAGGTTACCTGTTGGTTCATCGGCAAGTACTAGCTTAGGTTTTGTAACCAATGCCCTGGCAACGGCAACACGTTGTTGTTGTCCACCCGACAACTGTTGTGGGAAATGGTTACTGCGATTAACAATATTCATTCTCTCCATGATTTCATTAACCAGCCTTTTCCTTTCTCCTGAAGCCACTTTATTATAAATTAAGGGCAGCTCTATATTTTCGAAAACAGTAAGTTCATCAATCAGATTAAAGTTCTGAAATACAAAACCCATGTTTCGTTTTCTGAAATTTGGGCGCTCACGTTCATTCAACGTCAGTAATTCAGTATCCATAAACTTATAACTACCATTTTCAGGTTTGTCTAATAAGCCCATAACATTCAAAAGAGTTGATTTACCACAACCAGAAGGCCCCATGATTGACACAAATTCTCCGGCTTTAACATCTAACTTAATACCATTCAATGCAGTGGTTTCAACTTCCTCTGTTTTATAGACCTTTTCCAGATTCTCAATTCTTATCATAATTATATTTTTATGCTATGCCTTATTTATTAATTTCTACCATGTCGTACTGATTAAACTGATCGTAAGAGGAAGTGATCACCTCTTCATTTTTTTCTAATCCTTCCAATACTTCATAATATTTAAAGTTTTTACGCCCAATTTTTACATTTCTTTTTATTGCTTTTCCATCTTTAACTACAAATACCCAAGCACCTCCAGTGCTTTGAAAAAACTGGCCCTGACTTAAAAGCAAAGATTTACTATTGTCGGACAAGGTCAATTTCACTGGTAAAGTCAAGCCTCTTTTTAAATCAACAGGCGATTTATTTTCAAACCCCAATTCAACTTGAAACTGCCCAGATGTAATTTCTGGGATTACTTTTTTAACGATCAGCTGATAACTACCACCATCAAATTCACATGTCGCAGTTTGACTTTCCTTAACCCTACTCACGTAATACTCATCAACACTTGCCTGTAACTTATACCCCTGAAGCACATCAATTTTACCTAACATCTCATTCACACCATAGGATTTACCAATCACAGGGTCATATGAGGATAACTTTCCAGAAACCGGGGCTGTGATAGTCATATTTTTAATGTTTTGCCTGATGGTCTGTAAACTCTCGTTCATATTGTTTATAGACACATCAATTTGTTTAAGCTGCATAATACGACTCTGATTTTCTTGTTTAATAGCTTCTCTAAGTATTTTCTTACGCCCTTGGTAATATTCATAATCCTGACTGGAAATCTCAAATTCCTGTTTGGTGATTACTTTTTTTGAATACAGTATACTATCCGTATTATATTTCCGAGTTGCTGTTCTTAAACTGTTCTCAATACCCATCATATCCTGACTCATTATCCGTTGATTTTGTTCGAGATCAAGCCTCAATTTACGCAATTGATTGATTTGTTCCGTAATGCTTGTTTCGCTTGATGTATACCCTGATAAAGCATTTGGATTCGCAATCCTTAACAAGGGAGTTCCTTTTACAACACTGGCTCCATTTTCAGTAAAAATTTCTGCTACCGTGCCCCCCTCAGGAGAACTAACAATTACAGAGGTTAGAGGAACTACACTTCCATTTAATAAAACGACATCCTCAAAATCTCCAAATAATACTTTACTTAAGGTAACTTTATCTGCATCGGCTTTATAAACTTTTGTTAACGACAAGCTATAACCATATGCTACAATAACGATAAATAGTAAAAGCCCTATAGCAATTACTATCTTTTTCGTACTGAATCTTTTTTTCTCTATAAGCTTATCCATATCTATTTTACATACATTACTACACTCGGTTAGCCAAGCTTATGCCAAGAGATATATAAATTTTAAACAACTAATTATCAACACATTAAAAATTAAAACATTCTTAAACTGTTCATAAACGAACACTATCTGTACGACATCGAACACTTTATATTATTTTTGGTTAAATTAGTATTAGATGATAGAAGCAACTGTTCTTGTTATAGATGATGATGATGACATCCTGCTCAGTGCCAGACTATTCTTAAAGCAGCATTTCCGACAGGTTATCACTTGTAAATCTCCTAAAGAGCTTAATACATTACTTAGTAATCATGAAGTAGACATCATTTTACTGGATATGAATTACCAAAAAGGGGCAAGTGACGGACGTGAGGGCTTGTATTGGTTGGATCATATTCTCTCTATTGATAAAGATTATGTAGTTATTTTAATGACGGCATATGGAAATGTCGAACTTGCTGTTCAAGCGATCAAAAAAGGTGCTACCGACTTTATCTTAAAGCCATGGGAAAATGAAAAGTTGTTTGCTACATTATCTTCAGCTTCGAAATTAAGACAATCCAATAAAAGGATAAAGAAACTTGAAAAAATTCACTCTTCCCTCCAAAAAGATATTAACAGGCAATTTGAAAGTATAATTGGTCATTCTGAACCGATTAAACAATTACAACATACGCTCATAAAAGTTGCACCTACAGATGCAAATGTTCTAATTCTTGGAAATAACGGAACTGGCAAACAGGTTTTTGCATATGAGCTTCATAAACTATCGCAACGTAAAAATCAGATTTTCATGCATGTGGATCTCGGATCATTAAATGAAAATCTGTTTGAAAGCGAGCTATTTGGTTATGCAAAAGGGGCTTTTACAGATGCAAAAGAAGATAAACCAGGGAGGTTTGAAATGGCTGAAGGTGGTACCATATTTCTAGATGAGATAGGTAATCTTTCTTTACCATTACAGGCAAAACTGTTAAGTGTGATTCAAAATAGAACTATAAACCGTTTAGGAGAGAGTAAAGAACGTAAGATTAATATTCGTCTAATTACCGCGACAAACATGCCACTCAATGAGATGGTTGCTAAAGGGACGTTCCGACAAGATTTACTTTTCAGGATTAATACCGTAGAGCTCTTTTTACCTGCTTTGGCAGAGCGTGGAGTGGATATTTTATTGTTAGCTAATCATTTTCTTCAATCATTCAGTGTAAAGTACCATAAACGAATTACTGCGTTTGATGAAAAAGCACAAACAATGATGCTGAACTACCACTGGCCGGGTAATGTCAGAGAATTACAACATGTTGTAGAGCGTGCAGTAATCATGTCTGATGGTCACCAGATTGACCCGAATGACCTACAGTTGAGTCCACAGAAATTTGGATCAACAATAGTCGTACAAAGTAACCTTGGATTAGAAGAAATGGAAAAAGCAATGGTACAAAAGGCAATAGAAAAACACAAAGGAAACATTTCAAGAGCCGCAGCAGAACTCGGTTTAACCCGTGCAGCACTATATAGACGCATAGAAAAATTTAATATCTGATGTTTTACAATCGATTCAACTTTAATCTGATTATTAGACTACTAGTCATTAATTTTCTGGCAATAGGTTTATATTACCTAATCAGTAAAACTGAATTATGGTTCACCATAGTTGGCCTAAGCATCATTTTATTAATTAATATTTTAAGCTTATACTTTTACATCAATCAAATAACTAAAGATATTCAAAGATTTGTTGAAGGAGTAAAGACACAAGACAATACGCTGAATTTTAGTCAAAAGACATCAAAAGGAGTATTTCCAGAATTATACAAATTCTTCAACGAGCTCATTAGGATCAATAAAGACATGCAACTGGAAAAGGATTCCATGTTTCAGCTTATTAAAACGATTTTAGAACAAATTCCCACAGGAATAATAGTGTTAAAAGGTCATCCTCAGCATACAGAAAAAACAGAAATATTTTTCTTTAATGAAGCCGCCACAAATCTTTTGAATATCCCATCCTATAAGTACTGGCATCGTATAGTACAACATATACCGCAGTTTGCTAAAGAAATTGAGCAAATCAGCACAGGGGGAAAGCGATTCATGGAAATAAAAGTCCAAGATAAAGTTATCCAGCTGTCGACAGAAGTAATCCCTTTAAATCTTTATCAAACAGACTATACGATCATTTCTTTTCAAAATATTAAAGATGAAATAGAACAAAAAGAAGCGGAAGCATGGAATAGGTTAATAGGAGTTATTTCACACGAAATTCTGAACTCTATTACACCTATTAGTTCACTTTCAGATACGGTGAATAGTATGATTTTTAACAAACATGATTTAGATAACGAGGAGCTGGAAGAATTAAAACCAGCCATTCAAACCATTAAAAGAAGATCCGAAGGATTACTTGATTTTGTTAAGGCATACCGGCTAATAGCGGAACTTCCAACCCCACATTTGGAATATCATACCATTGGAGAGATCTTACAACACATAAAAGTACTCATGCAACCTTTTGCCAGTGAGCGTAGTATTACCTTAAAAGTTGAGCAAACTTCATCCAGAATTAATGTAGAAATAGATTTGAAGTTAATTGAACAGGCACTTATTAACTTAGTTACCAATAGTATTTATGCACTCGAAAACATAAAACAGCCAGTCATAGAAATAGGATATAGACTGGAACAGAATAAATTATACCTGGAAGTATCAGATAATGGGAAGGGTGTTGAACCAGATCTACTTAGAAAAATATTCGTTCCCTTTTTTAGTACCAGAAAAAGTGGCTCTGGTATCGGCCTAACCATAACTCAGAATATCATGAAAATGCACAAGGGAAATTTAGAAGTTAACTCTACTCCTTTAGAGAAAACAACCTTTTCCCTTGTGTTTAAATATCCTTAATTAAATTACTGTTCCGTCAGGTATAATAGCACCCTTTTTTACTACTACAATACCATCTTTAACAGTATACAAAGCATGATCACCATCAGGTAAATGATCTCCACCTATAATCTGTACATCATTACCAATCCGGCTATTCTTATCTACCAGTGCATTAACAATTTTACATCTGTCGCCAATTCCAATCAAAGGCCTACCTTTTGCCACCTCTTCTTCAATCTCAATTAATGTCTGATACCTGTCACTTCCCATAATGTAGACATTCTCGATAACGGTGTCCACTCCAATTCTGGCCCTAATACCAACCACAGCATGAGATATCTCTTTTGCATGTAAAATACATCCCTCAGCTATCACTGCCTTATTTAAAGTTGTTCCCAATATTTTTGATGGCGGCAACATCCTTGCACGGGTATATATACTTTGGCGACTATCAAATAGATTAAATTTAGGGATATCATCAGTAAGCCCCAGATTGGCTTCAAAAAATGAAGATATATTACCAATATCCGTCCAATAGCCCTCATACTGAAAGCTCAGTACTTTATTATGAGCCATCGCTCTAGGGATAATTTCTTTACCGAAATCCTTTTCATCAGGGTTATCCAATAAGATCCTTACCAGCAAGTCTCTGTTAAAAATATAAATCCCCATTGAAGCCAGATAATCACGTCCTTCGGCTTGCATTTCTGCCCCCGTATCCGACGACCAATCAGGAAGTAATTTCGCCGCTGGTTTCTCAATAAAAGAGGTAATAAAGCTATCTTCATTGACCTTTAAAATTCCAAAATCAGTTGCATCTTTAGCCGTTACAGGAATGGTTGCAATACTAACTTCCGCACCTTTATTCACATGCTCCTGAACCATTTTATTAAAGTCCATCTGATACAGCTGATCACCAGATAAGATTAATGCATATTCAAACTCATGATTTAACAAGTGATGCATAGTTTGCCTAACTGCATCGGCTGTACCCTGAAACCAGGTAGGATTATCAGGAGTCTGCTCTGCTGCAAGTATATCTACAAAGGCCGAACTGAAATGACTAAAGTGATAGGTGTTTTTAATATGCTTGTTTAATGATGCAGAGTTAAACTGTGTCAAAACAAACATTCTGTGTATCCCCGAATTCAGGCAGTTAGAAATTGGAATATCTACCAATCGATATTTCCCACCAATCGGTACCGCTGGTTTAGAGCGTGTCTCTGTTAATGGCGCTAGCCTTGAACCTTGGCCACCGCCAAGAATCACCCCCAATACATTGTCAGTCATAGTTTTACATTTAAATGTGGTATAGATCTATATATTCTTGCGCTGCCTTATCCCATGAATGATCCAGCTGCATTATTAACTTACGTATTTCTTTAACATGCTTTGTATCTGCATACAGATCAAACGCACGTCCAATTGCATGTCCTACATCCCAGGAACTGGTTTGATCATGACAAACACCAAAACCTCCATCTCCTATATCTACTACTGTATCCTTTAAGCCCCCTATTCTCCTTACAATAGGAATAGTTCCATATCTTAAAGCATACATCTGATTTAACCCGCAAGGTTCTACCCTGCTTGGCATGAGTAAAAAATCTGCTCCAGCATAAATCTGGTGCGACAGTTCCTCATTATATCCAATATAAGCATTATAATTTCCCGGAAACGCTTCTTTAAGTTGAGATAAACGACCCTCAACCTGTGGATCTCCGGATCCCAGTACCAATATATTAATTTGATTAGAATAAGTTATTAAAGCGTTATAAAATATTTCAGGAAGCAAGTCTGCACCTTTTTCACCTACCAAACGACCTATAAATGTAAATAATGGTTTCTCTGGATCAAGGTTAAAAATAGTACAAAGAGCTTGTTTATTGGCTTTTTTGCCTGCCTCCACAGTACGTGTATTATAATTTTTGGCAAGCATCGGGTCGGTCTGCGGATTCCAAACCTCATTATCTATTCCATTTAAAATACCAAACGATTTGCTACGTTCCTGTGCCAATAAGTCTTCAAGTCCATTTGCCCTATGACTGATCTCATCCAGATAGCTTGGTGAAACTGTTGTAACCCGCCACACGCATTTAATTGCTGCAGCCAAAGGATTAATAGTACCGCGCCAATCTAACTGACCGGTTTTCCATAAGTCAAATGCAGGAATATAATGTAATTTATCCCAGCCAAATTGTCCCTGATACTGGGCATTATGAATTGTTAAAATAGAGGGAACCTGGCTTAGTTTTCTAAATTGCTCACAATAAGCTGCCATAAAGGGTACTAAACCTGTATGGTGATCATGACAATGAATTACGTCAGGAGAATGTTCCCATTGTGCAATCCAATCCAACACGGCAATCTGATAAGCTAGAAAACGCTCAGTATCATCATCATAACCATAAACAAGAGGCCTATCTAACAAGCCTTCTATATGCACAAGAAATAAATCAAAGCCCAGCTTATTGGTCTTTTCCCGAAGTATTCTTACAGGAAAACTTCTGAATCCAAGTTTACCCCAGCCATCATATACTACTTCAAACTCATTCTCCTGTAAAAATTTAGTTTGGTATGCAGGCATAACTACTTTAGCCACATGTCCAAGCTTGTTCTGATACTTAGGTAAAGCACCTACTACATCGCCCAAACCACCAACTTTAGCAATAGGATAACATTCCGCACTAAGGTGTATAATCTCCATAATCTGATGGTTTAAAAATCATCTCAAAATAGCGATTAACTAACGTAAAGCAAATATTTAGGTAAAAATAATATTAAATAAAAAACGGATATCCTATTCTCATGAACAGTCTATCCGTTTTTTAGTATAAACCTTATTAACAGGCTTCAATAATATACTAATCCGCTACAGCTCTAAACATCAATGCCGCAGCCGTCAAATTAGTTCTGCTATCAATTAATATTGCAGCTCCATTAGCTTTATTATCTGTGTAAAGATCAAATGCAAGTTCATCGGCAGTTTTCAAAATAACCCTGCCAATATCATTTAGCTTAAATTCATAAGCATCCTGCTTTTCTAAAGTATTGATATCAACTTTGTAAATGATATCTCTCACCTTACATTTGGTGACCTTACTATTATGTTGCAACAAATAAGTAATACTATCATCTAAAGGACGTGCATCCATCCAGCAAACATCAGCCTCTATCAACTGAGATTTTTGAGGAAGGTGATCTGAATTGACGATTACGTCTCCTCTGCTGATATCAATATCATCTTTCAGGTGAATTGTTACAGATTGCCCGGCATAAGCTACTTCAGGTTTTTTATCAAAAATTTCTATGCTATCAATAACTGAGCTATGGCCAGATGGCAAAACAGTTATCTTGTCATTTACATTAAATTCTCCACTTAAAATACGACCAGCATAACCTCTGTAATCATGCAGTTCGTCTGTCTGTGGCCTTATCACACATTGAACTGGCATACGAGCTAAATCAGATTCAGCTCCGGTTTCTACATCTACAGTCTCAAGGAAATGCAACAAACTACGGCCCTTATACCATGACATATTTTCAGACTCATTTACCACATTATCGCCTTTCAATGCACTTACCGGAATAAAGTTTACATCCTTTAAATTCAATTCAGCTGCAAGTGTTTTATACTTATCTGTGATGGCAGTAAATACAGTTTCACTGTAACTCACCATATCCATTTTATTTAAACAAACTACTACATGCTCAATACCTAACAGCGAAACCAGGTAAGAGTGGCGGATCGTTTGTTCAACCACACCGTTTCTGGCATCAATTAAAATGATAGCCAACTTAGCCGTCGACGCTCCTGTAACCATGTTACGGGTATACTGAATATGTCCAGGAGTATCGGCAATAATAAACTTACGTTTTTCTGTTTGGAAATATTTGTAAGCTACATCTATAGTTATTCCTTGTTCACGCTCTGCCCTTAAACCATCTGTTAAAATGGCCAGGTCAATTGTCCCATCATCATTTTTGCGGTTAGATGCTTGTAGAGCTTCCAGCTGATCCGCCAGAATAGAATCCGTATCATATAACAACCTACCTATCAATGTGCTTTTACCATCATCAACACTACCGGCTGTAAAAAACTTAAGTATATTCATTAAAAGTATCCTCCTTTCTTACGGTCTTCCATTGCAGCTTCCGAAACTTTATCGTCCATGCGGGCACCTCTTTCACTAATTTTTGATGCGCTGATCTCAGCAATTATATTATCCAATTCATCTGCGTCCGATTCTACAGCTGCAGTACAACTCATATCGCCTACAGTACGGAACCTTACCTTCTTGTTTTCTACAATATCATCTTCATCCATATTTAAAAACGGAGAGGCTGCCATAAGCTGACCATTACGCGTAATTACATCTCTGTTATGTGCAAAATAAATAGAAGGCAGACTCATGTTTTCTCTTTTGATATAATTCCAAACATCAAGTTCTGTCCAGTTGCTGATTGGAAATACCCTTACGTTCTCCCCTTTATGGATTTTACCATTATAGATATTCCACAGCTCAGGACGTTGACGTTTAGGATCCCATTGTCCAAATTCATCTCTTACGGAAAAGATACGCTCTTTAGCTCTTGCCTTTTCTTCGTCTCTTCTGGCACCACCAATACAAGCATCAAAACCATGCAAAGCAATCGTATCGAGCAAGGTAACTGTCTGTAAAGCATTTCTACTGGCATTTTTACCGGTCTGCTCCACCACTTTCCCTTGATCTATAGATTCCTGTACACTTCCAATGATCAGCTTTTCTCCTAGTCTTTCTACCATTTCATCACGATAAGTGATGGTCTCTTCAAAATTATGACCGGTATCGATGTGTACCAGAGGAAAAGGAAATTTACCTGGTCTGAATGCTTTTTCTGCTAACCTTACCAATGTAATAGAATCCTTACCACCCGAAAACAATAAGGCTGGTTTTTCAAATTGCCCTGCCACCTCACGTAATATGTGAATCGCCTCGGCCTCTAATTCGTCTAAATAATCTAAATTATACTTACTCATGTTCTGTTGCAATTACGTTGTGGCATGTAAACCACATTCCTTTTTTGATTGATCTTCCCACCACCAGCGACCAGCTCTGAAATCTTCGCCTTCTCTAACCGCCCTGGTACAAGGTGCACAGCCTATACTTGGGAAGCCTTTATCATGCAGTGTATTGTAAACAATGTTATTTATTTTAATGTACTCTTTTACTTTATCAAGCGACCAGAAAAATATAGGATGAAATTTGATCATCTGATTTTGCTCATCCCACTCCAAATTTGCCATATCATGTCTGTTCATTGATTGTTCAGACCTGATACCCGTAACCCATAAATCGTTTCCTTTTAAAGCTCTCCTTAATGGTTCTAGCTTACGAATTCCACAACATTCTTTCCTGTTATCCACCGACTCATAAAAACTATTTGGACCTTTTTTATCCACCATTTGCTGTAAAGCCTGAGCATCAGGAAAATAAGCATGGATAGGTTTATTATAAATTTCTAAAGTACGGTTCCATACATAATAGGTTTCCGGAAATAACCTACCTGTTTCCAATGTAAACACTTCAATAGGAATATCATTGGCAAATATCATATGGGTAATCACCTGATCTTCCCAGCCAAAACTGGTAGAAAAAACAATTTTCCCAGGGTATTGATCAGCAAAAAAACGCAATGCTTCAACCGGATCAAGATCCTTTATTTTTTCTGCTATTTCTGTTAATTTTTCCTTCATGACTATACTAATTCAAGAATAAATTTGATGATGCTCCGCAAACTCACTAAAACTACCAGAATACCTACTGAAACCATAATGGTTTTAACAGAGATCCTATTGGAAACTTTTGCAGCTATTGGTGATGCCAGAGCACTACCAATTACTAAACCTGCTACTGCTTCCCAATGTGCACCATTTAGCATGGTGATAAAAGTAAGCGAGCTCATCAGCGCTATAAAAAAGCGGGTAATTTTTACAGTACCCAAAGAAGTTCGCGCATTCCTTCCTCCTGCTATTAAACTGGATAATACAATCGAACCCCAGCCACCACCACCAACAGCATCAATAAAACCACCGAAAAGACCCAATATTGAAATCTTTTTGATTTTATCTTGCCTTACAGTTTTTTTCCTATTGGCTTTATAGGCCTTCGATAAAATAACAAAGCCCAGTATTAAAGTATAAAGCGAGACTATCGGCTTGGTATAATGACTATAATGCTCCAAAGAAGACAATAAATATGCTCCTGTCACAGCGCCAATAATACCTGGTATCAATAGTAATTTAAACAGCTTCCAGTTTACATTTCCAAATCGATAATGCATCCATCCGGCAATTCCATTACTTAAAATTTCCGATAAATGCACTCCCATACTTGCCGAAGCTGGCGGAACTCCCATTGCTATCGAAAATGAAGTACTGGTAACACCGTACGACATTCCTATTGCTCCATCAATCATGGCAAAAATAAATCCACCAATCAGAAACCAGTAAAACGTAGGATGAAGCTCAGTTAAGTAAGTCTGAAATTGAGGCTCTTTATGCCAAAAGGCTGTAACAACAATAACAAATGAAAATACTATTGCCAGCCAGATCAACCACTTTAACTTAGGTCTGCTCTTTTCTCCGTTAGTTTCAACAAGCGAAGCGGTAACTGCATTCAGCTTTTTAACTTTAGACGCAAAATCTCCATTTAGCGTATTTCTTAATGCCTGCATATTTTGCAGAGTATCATTTATTTCATCAGGAAGACTATCATTTAAGACTTCCTTTATCCTTTTTGCGATGGTTGGCGACTTACCATTAGTCGAAATGGCTATTTTTAAGTCTCCTTTTTTTACAACCGAACCAAGGTAAAAATTGCATAAATCAGGTTTATCTGCAAAATTAACCAATAAATTCCTCCTGTCTGCCTCAAGTCTGATCTGCTGATTTAAATCATCATTATTTGTAGCGGCAACCACCAGGTCTACACCATCAAGATCTGATGTATTAAACTCACGCTTCAGAACAGTCACCCTTTCATATTGATTCGCCAGTTTATTCAACTCAGGCAATACCTCTAAACCTATTACAGTTACGTTAGCATCTGGGCTGTTCTGCAAAATGGCATTTAGCTTTTCAAGTCCAACAGGCCCAGCTCCCACCAATAAAGTATGGATGGTTTCTAATTTAATGAAGACAGGAAATAACTGGTTGTCTTCCATAAAAACTACAATTCTTCTTTTAAGGCCTGATAAAAATCTTTAATAGGCTGAAAAGAAGGATGTAAAGAAACTACTTCTCCAAAAACAAGTAATGCAGGGGCTTTGATATTCTTTTCTTCTACTAATTCAACAATAGTATCTACAATACCTATAGCTAGTTTTTCATTTTCAGTTGATCCACTTTGAATAGCTGCTACCGGCAATAGGTTTTTACCTTCATTCTGATACAACTTAACAATCTCTTTTAATTTACCTAAGCCCATCAATACCACCACTGTAGCTTTTGAACGTGCAGCTTCATACAAATCATTAGAAATATGACCTGAAGCAGTAGTTCCTGTTACCACCCAAAAGCTTTCGCTTAATCCACGATGTGTTACCGGAATCTGTTGTAAACCAGGTACTGATATAGAGCTTGATAATCCAGGTATAACTGAAACAGGGATACTATATCCATCTGCATAATCCAACTCTTCATATCCTCTTCCAAAAACAAAGGGGTCACCACCTTTTAACCGTACTACATGGCCATAGTTAAGTGCATAATCAACCATTAACTTGTTTATAGCATCCTGGCCATAAGAGTGTTCTCCTGATCTTTTTCCTACATATACTTTAATCGCATTTGGATTTGCATAATCTAAAACACCTTCATTTACTAAAGCGTCATACAAAACAACGTCAGCTGTTTTAAGTGCATTAGCACCTTTCAGTGTAATCAATTCAGGATCGCCCGGACCAGCACCAACTAGAGTAATTCTTGGTTCTTTATTTTTTATTTGAGTAATCATTGTAATTGTCCCTCTCTTTTTTCCTTTATTGAACTATAAAAAGCTTCCACATCAGCTAAATAAGATGTAGCAAAAGCTTCAGTTGGCTCATTTTTATTAATTTGTAATACCAGATCATTAAATGAACCATTCAACACAAATTCGCCAGTTTCAACGTAATTTTTGTCAAACTCTCTGATCACTCCTATTTGTGTACTGCTGTTCACACCTTTATCAAGCAATAGTGCTTTAGCAATGCTAACAAATACAGCATAAGTATGATAAATAGCATCCGACCATGCTCCAGCATCATAAGAAGCTTTTGCCCAATCCAGCTTTTCTTCGGACTCATATAATAAAGTTGCCACAAGGTCTATAATTACACCCGCACATTCTCCAACTCCTATTGCAGGTACAAATATGCTTTCATGCCCCCAGTCAACAAATTCTTCATCTTTCAGATTACCTAAATCTGCAAGTGGTTTTAACATCTGATAAAAATAATCTTTACCATTTCTGTCGTAATACTGATGGAAACTTTCCTCCTTTTGAGCATTCGCTGCAAAGTCGTTCAAGATAGTCCTCAGCACATCTGTTGCACGTTTAGATGGCGCTTTAATAACACGTTCTGCTACACGACCTGCACCATCACCAATGGTACCGCCACCTAACATCACCTGTACTGCAGGTACAACTTTACCATTTGCTTTTACTGAACTTCCATGAAAACCAATATGCGCCAAACCATGTTGTCCGCAAGAATTCATACAACCACTGATTTTAATTTTAATGTCTTTATCGTAAATCAGCTCAGGGTATTCTTCATAAATTACATCTTCTAAAGCCACAGAAAGCGACATACTATTTGAAATCCCCAAATTACAAGTATCTGTACCCGGGCAAGTTGTAACATCTCCAACACCATCGAAGCCAGGTTTTGCAAAACCTAATGCTTTAAGCTCAACATATAAAGCTGGTAATGCTGCTTCTCTAACAAATTTGAGCATTAAACCCTGGTTTTGTGTAACGCGGATTTCATCTGCAGCATAAGGTGCAATAGCATCAACTAGTTTACGTGCCTGCTCTGTTGGGATATCACCTTTGGTAACTTTTAAATATACTGCGAAAAAGCCTTCCTGTTTTTGAGCAACAACGTTAGTAGCTCTCCAATGTTTATAATCCAGACTACTGGTTACTTCATCTAAGACAGGATAATCAATCAGTTCAGGGATTTGTGTTGCCGGAACTGCATCGCGGTCTATTGTAAAAGATTTAACCTTATTCGCAATACGTTCTTCTTCTATTAATCTTAAAACCTCTTCCAATCCAAGCTTCTGAACCAGATATTTCAAACGTGCTTTGTTACGATTGGTACGTTCACCATAGCGATCGAATACCCTAAGCATAGCTTCTGCATAAGGAATAATCTGATCCTCATGTAAAAACTCATGAACAAGTTCGGCCAGAAAAGGTTGAGCTCCCAAACCACCACCAAGCAAAACCTTAAAACCGCGTTCGCCCTGCTCGTTTATCTTAGGAATAAAACCCAAATCATGAATATAACTATAAGCTGTATCCCTCTCATCAGAGGAGAAAGAAAACTTAATCTTCCGTCCCATTTCCTGACAAATCGGGTTACGCAAAAAGTATTTAAAAAAAGCATGAGCATAAGGTGATACGTCGAACGGCTCATTTGGATTAATACCTGCATCTGGTGAAGAAGTAACATTACGCACAGTATTACCACATGCCTCTCTTATTGTCACATCGTCACGTTGAAGTTCTTCCCATAATTCTGGAGTCCGATCTAGGCTCACATAGTGAATCTGGATATCCTGACGTGTAGTAAGGTGCAGATTTCGACTTGCATACTCATCCGATACATCGGAAATACGTAACAATTGTTTAAAAGTTACTTTTCCAAAAGGCAGTTTGATCCGGATCATTTGTACGCCCGGCTGTCTTTGGCCATAAATACCACGTGCTAAACGCAGACTTCTAAATTTCTCATCGTGGATTTTACCATCGCGAAACGCCCTGATCTTTTTATCAAGATCAATAATATCCTTTTCAACGATTGGATTCTCTAACTCTGTCCTAAAACTGTGCATGTCAAATTGGTTCTATTTAAAAAAAGCCCCTCTGTCTAAAAGACTGGAGAAGCTTACATTTTTTATCTCAACAGTCCGTAATTCTACTCATACATGCAACGCATGTTCAGGTAAATAGTACTGTTGTTAGTTTTGTTCATAAAGCAAATATATAAAGTATACAGGAATAGTAGTGTATTAATTTGTAAACAATATGTAAATAATTGAATTACAATGGATTATTTTATAAACAGATTCAACCAAAAAGTCATATCATTCTAATCTTATAAGGAACCCGCTCAATTATCAGTTTTTTAGAATTCCAATCTTCCAAAACATAACCTATCTTTTTTCACATTAATGTAATTTCGTGTAACACCTGAAACTCTTTTCCATCCAAGCTGTAATTAAAACAAAATGAAACGAAAAATAAATATACTGCCCTTTGCAGTAATAGCAATACTATTCTTCTTAATTAATAGCTACGTACTTTCCGGCATTCATACTTTGAGTATGAACCCAATCATTACACCAATATTCTGGGCCGTAACAACCTTAATACTGATTACACTTATCTATGCTATACAACGTATGCGTGATAATGGTATGGACATGATGTTCAAAATTGCAACCCATGTTTTTCTGGTATTGTTTGTCGCAGAACTTGTTTTTATTCTGCTCTTACTCCCTCCTGATCTATACCGTCTGATTGCCAAGACACCCAGAAACATATATTGGGTGCAATTTGCAATGCTGATGTTTTTCCTTACCATAACCCTATTTGTATATGGAATTGTAAAAGGTAAATATGCTTACCGTGTGATAAAACACACTTTGTATTTCGATGATTTACCAAAGAGTTTCGATGGTTTCACTATTACACAAATTTCGGATGTACATGCTGGTAGTTTTAAAAGTGCTAAAGGGGTACAAAGAGGTATAGATCTGATCAAGGCTCAAAACTCAGATCTGTTTGTATTTACGGGAGACCTTGTAAACAATAAAGCGGATGAAGTTGAGCCCTGGGTCAGTTACTTTTCACAAATCAAATCTCCTTATGGTCAATTTTCTATACTAGGAAACCACGATTATGGTGATTATATAAAATGGGAAAGTGAGGCTGCAAAAATAGCCAATCTACAACAACTAAAACTCCATCATGCGGAAATAGGATTCAGATTATTGTTAGACGAACATATAGAGTTGTATAAGAATGGAGAGAAAATTATACTCGCCGGTGTAGAAAACTGGGGTATTGGCTTTGGTGAACGTGGTGATCTTAACAAAGCGCTATCTGGCACAAACCCTTCAGATTTCAAAATTTTATTATCTCACGATCCTACCCATTGGGACAATGAGGTTAAAAACCATCCTACAAAAATAGCATTAACCTTATCTGGACATACCCATGGTATGCAATTCGGTATTGAAGCTTTAGGTATAAAATGGAGTCCTGTTAAATACAGATATGCACATTGGGCAGGGATTGCTGAGAAAAATGGCCGGTTTCTGAACATAAACAGAGGCTTTGGATTTATTGGTTTTTCGGGGCGTGTGGGTATCTGGCCTGAAATTACAGTGATTGAACTTAAAAGAATTGACAATTAAATTATCTTAGATAAGTTCTTTTCCAACAAAAAGTAATTTGAATTGTTTTAATTCTATACTTTTGCAAGGTGTACTACAGGTATACATTATAGAGCCTTAATGGAACAAAATAAATTGAGAGAAGAAACTTTAACTGTATCTGCCGAAACTGATGATCTTAAAAGAGTATTTCAGGATAGAAAGAGAACGAATATTTTAAATGCAATAGAGCAAAAAACAATTTCCTTCCTCGTTAAAAGAGTCCCGGACTTTATCACTTCCAACATGCTTACTTTTGCCGGAACATTGGGATCGGGTATTGTTCTTATGGGTTTTATTCTAGCTCATTATCAACAAAATAGAAATTACCTGTTACTTGGTGTGATTGGTCTTGCGCTTAATTGGCTGGGTGATTCATTAGATGGGCGTGTAGCTTATTACAGAAATATACCACGTAAGTGGTATGGCTTTTCATTAGATATCATTATGGATTGGGTAAGCACCGTTCTTATCGGATTGGGCTACCTTGTTTATGCCAGAGGTCAGTACGAACTTATTGCCTTTGTTTTTGTTGTACTGTACGGTTGGGCCATGATTATTTCTCAGCTCAGATATAAAATAACTGATATTTACAGCATAGATTCCGGATTAGTGGGGCCTACTGAAATCCGTATCATTTTGGCGCTAATTATTATCCTGGAAGCTATGTTTGGTGGCCTTTTTGGATATTTTGCTGGGGCTATATGTATTACTCTTTTCATCATTAATATCTTTGATACCAGAAAGCTTTTAAAACTGGGCGACATCAGAGATGATATGGAAAGAAAAGCTAAAAAGAATGCTGCTTAATGAGTAAGAAGAAATCTGTTTTTGTATTTGCCAAGGCACAAATGTCGGCTTTTACAGGCGGATTACTAGACTACGCTGTGATGATCTTCTGCACGGAACTTCTGCACATTCATTACACCATATCCATTGCCATCGGAGGAATCATTGGGGCAGTCCTAAACTTTTCAGTTAACAGATATTGGACTTTCAAAGACAACAAAGCCTATCATTCTCCTGTGGGCATACAATTGGTTAAGTTTATTTTTGTAGTCGCTGGTAGTATCACTCTAAAATCATCTGGCACTTACTTGTTTACCAATTGGCTTAAATTAGATTATAAGATCACCAGGATTATGGTCGACATTATCGTGTCCCTGGGTTTTAACTACGTGCTGCAAAAATACTGGGTATTTAGAAAACCAGCTGTAGAAACATTACAAGAACGGGATTAATTTTATTTTTTATTCTTTAAAACCATTGGTTCCAATACCTTCTGCCAGATTTTGTAACCATTTGTTTTCATATGCAGGTTATCCTTTAGAAAAACATCTTTAAACACTTCACCATTATCGTCAATCATTGGTGTCCATACATCTGCGAATTCTGTACGTTTTGTTTTCTTTACATACTTCTTAAGTGCTTTATTAAACTCTTCATACTTATCTTTCAACTTCCACCTGGCTACACTTGGTTTCACAGAAATAAACACAACAGGAACTTTAGGAAAAGCTACAGCTATCTTCTCTCTTAATTCTTTAGCCTGTTTTATCAGTAACTCTGTATTCATACCAGAAGCGATGTCATTATCGCCTTCATAAACAAATATTTTTGAAGGTTTATATGGCATTATTACACGATCTGCATAATACAATAGATCTTCAAATTTAGATCCACCAAATCCACGGTTAATCACGTATGAATTAGGAAAATAACTTGCTACATCTTTCCAATTGGTTATAGATGAACTTCCTACAAATAGATTTGATCCAGGTTGTACATTTTCTACACTATCGCGTTTATCGAAAGCTTTAATGTTTTTTTCAAACTTCTTCGTATTGTAAACCTGTGCTTGTGATGGATTAACAAAGAATAGGAAACAAGCACCTAAAGTGAGTTTTGACAATAAAAAAAGGTTGGCTTTAAAATAGCTCATTTGGTTATAATTTACAGTTTAGTGAGGTTGGCTGGGTATTCTTTTATTCAGCAGTCTATTTAAAATTTCAATACAAGCACGGGCATTATGATAAGGGCATTTCCACAACCCGGCCTTATCCTCTCCTTTCATAATCAATAAATCTTCATCTACTCCCCAAAACCACTCTCCCTCTTCTTTATCGATAATGTATTGATTTATAAATCTCCAGCATGAGCTAAAGTAATTAAAATATTCTTGTTTGCCAGTAAGTTCCCAGGCATTTAAAAAACCTACCAAAGCCTCTGCTTGTACCCACCAATGTCTTTCTTTATTAAACTTGCCACTTTCAGGAAAGTATTCGTAAATCAAGGAGCCATCCTTTTCCAATCCCTGAACTGCAGCTTCTGTTAATCTGATCGCCAATTCTTTAAATTGATTAATTAACGGCTGTTCACCCAATAACTGGGCTGCTTCGAGTAAAAGCCAGGAAGCTTCAATATCATGACCATAAGATATTCCCGAACCTGATACCTGCCATTCTTCATTCATAAATAAGTTAAGGTGCATTGTTTCGGGATTGATGATATGTTTGTAAAAACTATCCAACAACCCTTTTATTTTAACATGTACTTGCTCATCTTTATTTACTTTGTATAAATTAGTATATGCTTCAAGAATGTGTAGATGAGTATTCATGGTCTTCTTCTCATTTACATCTTTCCGACTTAAGCGTAGATCCTCCATTGGAGACCAATCTCTGTTAAATGCTTCAAAATAACCTCCTCTATCTTTATCAAAACTATGAGTTTCTATTGCATTAAAAAGCTTTACACCAGCCTCCAATACATCCTCATCCTGAGTTATTTTATAATATTCAGCAAGACCATATATTGTAAACGACAAAGCATAAATCTGCTTTTTAGTCTCTAAAGGTTTTCCTTCCGAAGTTACAGTCCAGTAAACTCCACCGAATTTTCCATCTATAAAATGGTTTATAATATATCTATAGGCCCGATCTGCCATTTCTTTGTATACCGGGTTATGCGTATGAATGAATGCAGCTGAAAAAGCCCATAATATCCTCGCATTCAAAACGGCACCTTTAGGTGCCTCAAGATCTAATTGTTCAAATACATCTATTTTTCCGATAAAACCACCATTGACCTGATCAGGCATTTTATTCGTCCAGTAGCTTAAAATATCAGCCAATGCCTTTTCTACATCATTACAGATATCAATCATAGCATACTAATCACCAGTAGGTACTTTATCCAATATTAATAAATTTTTTTCTATCTGATTATAAAAGGTCTTTAAGGTTTCTCCGGAACTAAACCCGTCCTCAGGAGTATTCATCACATAATCAAGTAGCTGACTTATTGTAGAAGTAGCCACATGCATACGCGTGTCGGAAGATGCATAATAAATAAATACTTCCTCACCATTTACAATCCAGCCATTGCAAAAAACAACATTAGAGACATCTCCAATTCGTTCTTCTCCCTCCGGTGCTATAAAATACCCGCCCGGTTTATGGATAATTTTAGTAAGATCGTTCAGGTCTGTCATAAACATATAAAGCACATAACGAAGTCCCGCGGCTGTGTTTCTTACTCCATGTGCAAGATGCAACCATCCCTTAATTGTTTTGATTGGAGCTGGTCCCTGCCCATTCTTTAACTCATAAACAGTATGATACGCCTTCTTATCCAGAATATATTCCTCACCAATAATAGCATTTTCCATACTTTCACACAGTGAAAATCCAATACCTCCTCCATGTCCAGCTTCAATAAAGCTGTCTTGCGGACGAGTGTATAAGGCATATTTTCCTTTATAAAACTCCGGGTGTAAAACTACATTCCTTTGTTGAGCCGAAGGTGTCTTAAGATCAGGTAGGCGCTCCCAATACTCAAAATCAAGCGTACGGACAATTCCGCATTGAGCTATTGCTGCCGACTGGTCATACTCATGTGCTTCCGGATCGCGTTGTTCCGTACAAAATAGCCCATAATAATAACCATCTTCATGTAAGGTAATACGCATATCATACACATTTGTGTCTGCTCCAGCATTTACAGGAAGATTGATTGGATATTCCCTGAACCTAAAATTATCTATACCATTATCACTCTCCGCTATTGCAAAAAATGACTTACGATCACTGGCCTCTACCCTAACAATCAGCAGGTATTTATCCTTAAATTTTATGGCTCCTGCATTAAAGGTTGCATTTACTCCTATCCTTTCCATCAGATAAGGATTGTTATTTTGATCCAAATCATACTTCCAGAAAACAGGAATATGAGCTGCTGTTAATACAGGATACTTATATCGTTTAAAAACGCCATTATCGATAGTAGATGGCTCATTCACCTTAGATACTAAAGTTTCATATGCTTTAAACAGTTGATTCAACTTCTCTTTAAATTTCATTTAATTCGGTATTAATGTTAGGATAAATGATCAACATTTTCTTTTAATCTTCTCTCTTCAAGCTCATCACTTACTTTAATCATAAAAGCATCACTTAGTTTATAAAAAATGATAAATATGGCTGACAACACAGCGCCTGCTGCAGGAATAAAACTCAGCATTAACCGTATTCCCGTTCTGGCTTCTTCCGTTTGTGCTACATTGGCTTCAAAACCGTAAAAAGCAAGCATCCATCCAGTAAGTGCTCCACCCAATGTCCAACCTAGTTTTTGCGACATTGAAGAGGATGAAAAAATTAATCCAGTAGCTCTACGTCCTGTTTTCCATTCTGAATAATCTGCTATATCAGCATACATAGACCACAGTAAAGGAAATACACTACCTGCACAGATGCTGATTAAAAATTGGAAAAAGAAAATCAGAAACAGATCGTTTTCTCCAAACGTAAAGAACATGCAACTTAAAACTGCAGCTACAATCATGGCATACATAAATGTATTTTTCTTTCCAATTCGATCCGAAACAGGCTTAGCAAGCACTACGCCTACAATGTTGGCCGCCTGCCCCAAAACCAGATATAAAGTGCTGTAATTAATACTCAGGTCTGATAATGGAATTGTAAATGCTTCCTGACGGTTGAAATAGTATTTAAAATAATAAATAGCCGAGCCATCTCTTAGAGAATTAAAAATTAATGTACACACTCCTGCACCGAGTAATATAAACCATGGCTTATTAGTTGCCAGGTTTTTCAAGTCGGCTTTTAAAGACGTTTTTTGACTCATTGGAGGTTTGACCCTTTCGCGTGTCCAGGCAAAAGTTAGGTAAAACAATACCGAGGCGATAATGGCATAAATAACAATGGTCATTTGCCAACCACTTTGTAGATCAATACCATCATTTGTTTTACCCAACAGGGCGACCAGGGGTTCTGCAGTAGCAAGTACCAAAATACTCCCTGCAAAAGCAAAAATAAAACGGAAGGTAGATAGAGTTGTGCGCGACTTAATGTCCGGAGTCATAACTCCCATTAAAGATGCATAAGGTACATTTATAGCAGAATAAACCATCATCATTAAAGTATAAGTGATGTATGCATAAATCACTTTACCACTTTGTGAAAGCTCCGGAGTACTAAAAGTCAGAATACCAATCATACCAAAAGGAATGGCTACCCAAAGTAGATAGGGTCTGAATTTACCCCATTTAGTATCTGTCCGATCACTTATTATTCCAATAATTGGGTCTAAAGCGGTATCCCAGATACGCGTGATCAGAAACATTGTACCCACTACCGCTGCCGATATTCCGAATACATCAGTATAAAAAAACAGCAGGTACATGGAAAACATTTTCCAAAACATGGAGGATGCAAAATCACCAAAACCGTATCCTATCTTTTCTTTTAATTTAAGTACTGCCATTTTTACTTTGTTAGCTGATACATAGATTCTTTTGCTATTTCATTTTTAAACAGCGTAGCTTTATTCTTATAAAAAATTTTAAAATCATCGGCCGAAACCTGCCCCTTGTATGGGGCATAGTAATGATCCCTTTGGGTTGATTTTTGCCAGCCATGGTTACGCCATAACAATACATAGGAAACCGGATATTGCTTTAAAGCATCAAGCAAAGTATTTGTCCACCATGATTTATCAGGTATTCCCTCAAATCCAGTTTCTGCTAAAGCTGGTATCTTATTGTGTCTTTTAGCTTCTGTACGTAAAATTTCAAGGTTATGCTTCAAAGACTTATTAAACTTGGCTGATGCTTGTTTTATTTGTTCTTCCGAGGCATTTGACGCAGCAAAGCAATAGGAATCGAAGCTCATCATGTCTGTGAATTCATCCCCGGGATATTTTTCCATAAATTCTTCCCGGGTAGCAAAACTATTGGTATTGTATACGTAAATCAGATGATGTAACTTTTTTTCATCACGCAGATATGCAACCGTAAATTGCCATAATCTGATATATTCTTGCTTGGTAGCATGTCTGCCGCCCCACCAAAACCAAAATCCATTCAATTCATGAAAGGGTCTGAAAAGAATAGGAATACTTTTGCCATCACTCCCTTTTAAATGATCAAGAAAAACTGCTGCTTTATCCAACCAGCTTCTGTATAAACCATGTTGTGCCCCCCCTGGTAATATGGCAGACACAGTTCTTGTTGTATCCCAGGCCGAACCTTTGGTCAAGGGATTTTGCATATGCCAGCTAATCGTATTTATACCCCCATTGTCGTACACCCACTTTATATATGCTTTCATTTTAGAAAAAGGGACACCATCAATATTTTTATCACGATCAGATTCCAGTCCCGCAATGTCCCATCCAAATACCGCAGGGTAATCATTTACAACATCTTTAACATCACTCCTCCCTGATTCATATTTCCATTTTACGCCATAAGCTAAATCATCCTGATGCCCAAACATCACACCTTTCTGCATTAACCTATCCATATTCAGATATAGGTTTTGAGCTTCATCAGTAGCTTTTTTATTAGAAAGAACCTTCTGCTGGGCAACACATAAATGAGCTGCACCCAGCAAAAAGAACAAAATAGAGGGTAATAAATATAGTTTAGTCATTCGGTACAATTCTAAAATTATCAATGGCCATATTCAAACTTTCGACAGTTGCACCATGAATATAAATTCTAAGCTCTTTAGCTGTGGCAGCCTGTGTTGGGCTTATAGTAATCGGAACATTGCTCACTTTAAATACATTTAAAGGAATACTTACGGTTTCCCAGCCCTTGGTTGTTACAGGAAAACCTGAAGGTGGTACCCAAGTGTAGGTAATATCCATTAGTTTTATTTTAATATTGCTCCCTTTCCAGGTATCTAATACATTCAATTCAAACTTAATCGTATAATTGTTGGAAGAGCCGACCACATTATGATCACCCAATTTAGGATTACTGACAATATGAAATGCCTCATTCCATCCCCAGGCTGTATAATTTCCTTTCCAATATGCGTATTTCGAAGCAACTGGTGTTGGCAACGGACCATCCTGACGTACCAATACAGCGGAATTCCAATAATCACCAGCTGTTTCCATGTCATAAATTATCCCTCTGTTATCTCTATAAAAACCAGGAACAGGGGTTACCGTATTTCTCTTGTCCTTTAACTTTATAACGGAGTTCACTGCTGCATTAACAGGTACTTTGAAATATATTGAATCAGCACTTGCACGTTCAATATTAACCTCAGTAGTTCCAAAAATCACTTTCCCATCTGTCTTATTGATTTCATACAAATCGAAATTTTTGCCAAGGATAACCATGGTTTCGCCAGCAGGTGTATATTCATTTAACATCCTCGACACCTCTAAAGCTGGGATAACAATGGTATAACCATATTCAGCAGTCCCGTTTTTCGTTTTCAGGATGATCTTGTTGTTAACATCAGAAGGCACTCCTCTAGGTACTTTGATAGTTACTTCATTCGCTTCGATAAAAGCACTTTTTAAATCTGCCTCAATGTTATTGAATGATATGCTGTTTACATCGCACAGATTTGTACCCTGTATAATAATCCAATCAGATAAATTTCCTTTATCTTTTCCATCTTCACGGTTTAGTGTTGTAGAAACCTTTGTAATTCCAGGTATTCCAGTGCAAGATTCAACCTTATCCTTTTTACAGGATAATAGGCCGGTCATAACAAACACAATGGCCAATGATATACTGTTTAATACTTTTATTTTCATAACCTTATGAATTTAATAATTACCAACCTTTATTATTGCCTGTGATTAATTTATTAGCACTCAACTCATCCAAAGGAATAGGATATAACAAGTGTCTCTCCTGTCTACGTTTAAGCACGTTATTTTCATCAATATCCACAGCATTCATCACCTGCAAATAAATTCCCCAGCGGATCAAATCCCATCGCCTATTCCCTTCAGAAGCTAGTTCACGTCTTCTTTCTTCTATAACCATTGAACGGAAACTCTCCAGATTTAAGTTCTTTGCCTCTGAAGCGTTACTCCTTAACCTCACTTTATTCAGATAAGTATAAGCATCTGTTGTAGGTCCATTATTGTATTCATTATCTGCCTCAGCAAACATCAATAATACATCTGCGTACCTTAAAAAAGGAAAAGCAAAATCCTGACGGTCTATTGTTGGATCGGTAACCCCTGCAAACTTCCTGAGCATGCCGATATGAAAAGAGTTGGCTACATAACTATCGCTCGACTGAAAACCATAGCGTGCCTTGATGGCTAAAGCCGTTGGAGATACATCTACGCCTTTTACAATATCGGAGAACTTACCCGGAAAAAATCGGTAAAACCCATTTGCATCCTGCCAGCGATGTAAAATACCATCAGTGATCCGCTGATCTTCAGGTTCAAATAGTTCATACCAATGATCTCTTACTCCATACCATCTTCCACTTAATGTTTGAGGAGCATCGAGTGAAATATTTTGCATTGCGGTTTTTAATACACCGAGGTATTCTTTAGAAATCGTATTTCCCAGTTCTTCATCACCACTTAAAGCTTGTAACGACCAAATATGCTCCAGCTTATTTCTATTAGCTAGTTTCCATGTATCCATATAAGTTGGATACAAATCATAGTCGCCACTGGTAATAACCTCCATTGCCTTATCTCTTGCCAACTTAAAATAAGCTTTAGCATCAAAACCTTCATACCCTGCTACTACGTTTTTTGTAAAGGTCATCGGAACGGGCATTGCAACTCTTACTTTTGAAGTTCCGACAGTCCTTAATGCAGGGCCAGTCATTACTGTAATCTGTGCACCAGGCAAAGCTCCGGAAGCCATTTGTAAGTAAACTTTAGCCAGCAAAGTACTTGCAGCTCCCTTACTAATCCGGCCAATTTCATATTTCCCATCTTTGACAGAGTACAATTGACTCTCAGCTAATTTTAATGTTTCAATAATATACTCATAAACCTCCTTTATAGGAGCACGTGGCATTTGTGGAGCAGCCCCTTCTTCCAGAGCTATTTTATAAAGAGGAACATCTCCATAAGCGCGAACAAGTAAAAAATACCCCCATGCTTTTAGAAAGTTCAGTTGTCCAAGTGCGTTGTTTTTTGCTTTCTCATCAAAGCCCATTGGCGTAATCTTATAAATACCAAAGTTTGATCTTTTAATTAAAGTATAAGGACCGCTCCACATGGTATTAATGCCCCAGAAAGCAGTAAAGTTCCCTGCTCCAAAATCACCCATCCCCCAATCAGGGCCAGTAATATCATCATGATCCAATTCAAGCACTTTTGGAAAAGCGCCGTATTGAAACATGTTGCCTCCATTAATGGCATTCAAAGCTCCATTTACATACAATTTTGCATCTGCTTCTGTTGTACCCAGTTGTCCGGGGTTAATAAAATCATAAGGTGTTTCCACCAATGCCTTTTTACAAGATCCCAGGCCCAACGCTGCGATTGCAATGAATATTATAGTCTTAAGTCTTTTCATCACTATATATTTTTATCAAAAAATAGTTTTAATTCCTACGGTAAAGGTTCTGCTTGTTGGATAGGCATTTAGATCCACACCTCTGCTTGCCGGATCGCTTGCAAAGGAATTTATATCTGGATCATACCAACTGTAATTGGTAATGGTGATTAAATTAGAAACGTTTCCATACACATTTACAGAGGCCAGACCTTTAAAAGGATTGTTAAATGTATATCCGAAATTGATATTTTTAAGACGGACATATGAGCCATCTTCTATGATCTTATCCGAGAAATACAACCTCCTGTCGAAAGATGAATTTGCTTTAGGCCATTTTGCATTCTGGAAATTATCTGGCGTCCAGCGGTTATCCCAGGATTCTTGTGTGACATTACCTGTTTGTGCCATTTTGTTAGACAATAGGTTTGAATTGATAATATCCTTTCCCTGAACACCCTGAATAAAAATACTCAGATTAAACTTCTTGTATTGAAAGTTATTGGTAATTCCAAAAGTATAATCAGGATTGGTATTTCCAATAATAACCCGATCAGTAGTACTGATACTGGTTTTATCGTTATCCATATTTTTATACTTCCGTTCTCCAATCATCGATCTGATCACTGGGTCACCCAAATTCGCAAAGGCAGGATCAGCCCTTACTTCTGCCTCATTATCATAAAAACCATCTTCAACATATCCCAGAATTGCTCCAATTGGCAAGTCGTTTCTTTGTATAAATACCTGATCTATTCCACTCCATAAGCGACGTGCAAACTGGTCGCCATTTAAGCCAGAAATTTTATTGCGATTAAAAGATATATTGGCATTCACATTCCAATTGAAAGACCTTTCTCTAAATATAGCAGCATTTACGGCCAGCTCTAACCCCTTATTAGTCACTGTACCATAATTGGTTAAATAAGAACTAGAACCTGTACTGAGTGGAATCAGTAAATTCTGTAACAGGTTCTCAGTTTTTTTATAGTAGACATCAGCAGTCAATGTCAACCTATTCTGAAACAGTCCTAAATCTAATCCTATGTCAGACGCACTGGTAGTTTCCCATTTTAAGTTTGGATCAGTCGGATTTCCATTAGAAAAACCACTGACCAGTGTACCATTTACAACTGCATTGGTACTGCTTAATCTATCTAAAGTCTGATATGAACTGATCGATTGATTACCTGTTTTACCATAACTGGCTCTTAGTTTAAGATTGCTTATCACAGATTTATTTTTGATGAATTCCTCTTCCGAAATCAGCCAGGCCGCATCAAATGAAGGGAAAAAACCATATTTATGTTTCTGAGCAAACTTACTCGAACCATCTCTCCTTAATGAGGCAGTGGCAAAATACTTACCCGAATAATTATACATTACTCTACCTAAAAAAGACAACAAAGTATTATCACCTTTACGGCTCTTTAATACCGGCCTGTCTAAACCTGCTGAGATATCATTGTCTTCCAGAATATCATTTGGAAAATTCTTAACCGTTACAGATTTACCAGAATACCTCCCTGTCTCGTATGCAAACACCCCTGTAGCATTCAGATTATGTTTGTTCTGAAATGATTTATTGAAGGTTAAAATGGATTCTAAGGTCATTCCCTGCCATTGATCGTCAGCTTTTGATGCGATGCCATTCTTAGGTGCTTTTCCTTCCATCAAATATCTTCCATAATAAATATCTCTGTTATTTTGATTGATATTAAACCCTACATTCTGGCGAAAATTTAGAAATTCATTAATATTCAGTTTTGCATAGGTAGATGAATACAATCCAAAAGACTGTGTCACATCTTTAGCTTTACTTACATAAGTAAATGGATTTGCTGAAAACCAATCTAATTCAGAAGATCCCGATTCTAAGGCCGGATCAAAAACAGGTAAAGTTGATGGATAATGTAATGCAGAATTCAAAACATTTGAACTAAAGTTATCGGCATTTGTCTTCGACAAATTATAGGTTGTTCTTGAAATATTGGTATTTGTTCCAATCTCAACCCAATTATGAACTTTTCTGTTCAGGTTTATCTGTGTACCAATCCTTTTAAACCCTGAACCGACAATCACCCCTGGCTGATCAACATAGTTCCCCGAAAAAGCATAGGTTCCTTTTGCATTTCCTCCAGAAACCCTTAGAGAATAAGTACTGGTCATTACATTTCTGAAAATTTTATCTTGCCAATTTGTTCCCCCGCCATTATATCCATTTCTAAAATCAATCGGTGCAGGATTCAAATAAGTCCCACCTGTTGCAGGATCAGTCATCATCTCTCCTCTATAAGGCAACTGTTTGTTTGTACCTTCATACAAGTTCTGATTTGCATAGGCCTCATTCTGGAATGTTGCATAATCATAAGCATCCAGCAGCTTAATTTTTTTAGCGATAGTATTATAGGATGTATTAACAGAAAACTCTATTTTATCTTCTCCGGCTTTACCACTCTTTGTTGTAATAAGCACAACTCCATTAGCACCTCTGGAACCATAAATTGCCGTTGAGGAAGCATCTTTCAGGATATCAATAGTTTCGATATCTTCTGGGTTTAGGGTGGCTAATGGATTAATGGTTTGGTTCATTTCACTTGCTTCATTTACAGGAGTAGCTGCCGCATTAAACGGTATACCATCAATTACATACAATGGTTCTGTACTACTTGCAAATGAGTTGGCACCTCTGATCTGTATGCTGATACCAGCACCTGGAGCGCCGTCATTGCGTTGCACCTCAACTCCTGAAAGCTGTCCTTGTAAAGCTTCATTTATACTTATTGGTACAGTCTTTAACAAATCGCTGCCTTTTATAGAAGCTACCGACCCTGTTAAGTCTCTACGTTTTACAGTTCCATAGCCCACAACAACAACTTCGTCCAAAGCACTGGAAGCCTCATCTAAAACCACTTTTACAGTTTTCTGTCCCGATGTTAGTTTTACAGTTTTAGTATCCATACCCAGATACTTTATCACAAGTGTTTGAAAACCGTCGGGAACCAGAATATTAAAATTACCATTGGCATCACTTTGCACACTTGTTTTAGTGTCAGAAATGCTAATAGTTGCCCCAGGAACAGGCATATTTTTACTATCCGTTACCTGTCCCCCAACCTGTCTTTGTTGCGCAAAAGCTAAACAGGCAAAGCAGCAAAGAAAAAAACTGTTGAATAATTTCAAGTAGAAAGTTCGTTTCATAAGATTTAGTTTACATTGGTTATAACAAATTTAGGCGTAACGAAACCTTTAACTTAATACTATTTTAACATTTAATCATACAAATAATCAGATATCACCCTCCATTATTTTAATTGTACATAAATTACAATCTTTATACTTATAGAGGTTCCACAGATAAACGACGGCATATCTAGTTAGTTATCATCACTATTTGGGCTATAAAATATCGTCATCATTAAGTATTTGTCAAAATAAATGCTATTTTGGATTTCAATTTATCTATTTCCAAGGGAAACAAACGGTCAATATTTATAGTACATTTTTAACAGGCATATTAAAATGAGCAATAATATCATCAGAGAAATCACTCCTTTAACACAAAGTGATTGTTTTACTTTGTTTTCAAGAGTAAAGAAAGAGTTTGATTTCCCCTTGCATTACCATGAAGAATATGAGCTTAACTTTATCATCAATGCGCCTGGGGCCCGGAGAATAGTTGGTGACCATATTGATGTTATTGGAGATCTGGAACTGGTACTTATCGGACCCAATTTATCACATGCCTGGTTTACTCATCAATGTACCAGTGGTAAAATTCAAGAGTTAACCATACAGTTTCATAAAGAGCTGCTGGACGACCGCCTGCTGAAAAGAAACCAGCTAAGCTTCATAAGAAATATGTTTGACAGAGCCCAGAGTGGGATTTTATTTTCCAGAGAAACAGTCCACCAGCTAAAAGATAGAATTTTAGGCTTGGACAAAAAAACAGGCTTTGACTCAGTTCTCGAATTATTTTCTATACTTCATGACTTATCCATATCAAAGGACATGAAAACACTATCTGATTCTGCATTTGACAACAGTCAGTTTAATTATAATAGCCGCAGAATTGAAAAAGCTTTTGAATACATGAATACCAATTATGCCAAAAGCATTAGTCTTGCAGATGTTTCGAAAGTAGCTAATATGCCAGAAAGTTCATTTAGTAGATTTATTAGAGCAAGAACCGGGAAAACGTTTATTGATAGTTTAAATGATATTAGAATAGGTCATTCGTCCAGGATGCTGATAGATACAACTCAAACTGCCGCCGAAATAGCTTATAATTGCGGTTTCAACAACATCTCAAATTTTAACAGAATATTTAAAAAGAAAAAGGGATGTACACCAAAAGAGTTTAGGAAAAGTTTTTCCGGAACAAGAATCTTCATCTAATTTTAACTCAATCTGCAATGACTACTCCCCATATAACTGGTACATCCTTACAAACATTCCGCACTGGAATGGCTACTTATGTGACTTTTGAAGATACAGAATGGGAAATCCTTAAAAAGTTCATTGAGTTCAAGGCGCTTAAAAAGAAAGATCATTTTGCAGTTAGTGGTAAAATCTGTGATCATATAGGATTTGTTGTCAATGGCTCTGTTCGGTATTACCACATTAAAGACGGCACAGAAATCACTGGTTATTTCAGCTTCGAGAACGATTTTGTTAGCTCTTATAAAAGCTATGTAACAAGGAGCCCTGGCACAGGCTACATACAAGCACTTGAAGAAACTGAGTTCATCATTATTTCTTATAATAATATGAAACAAATGCTCAACCATCCACTTTTGGCATATAAAATGGAACGTTTCGGACGCTTAGTTGCAGAGCATTACATTTGCTGCTATGAAGATCGGATCTCTTCTTTTATTTTAGACACTCCAGAAGAGCGGTACTTAAAAATGCTGAAAACGGATCCTGATATTATGCAAAGGGTACCACAGCACTACGTCGCTAATTATCTAGGCATAACACCTGTTTCATTATCACGTATCAGAAAAAGAACTGTATTTCAACCCTCATCAATAAATTCATAATTTCTTATCTTTTGTTAACAACTTAACCTGCGTTCATCACATAAGTTTGCACTATACAAAAACATAAAACTATGTATACCATATTAGGAGCAGGCGGACCAACAGCCAATGCAATAACAAAAGAACTACTTCAACACAATCCTCAGGAAAACATTCGATTGGTAAGTCGCAGGCCAATAAAAACATCGGGTCTGAATGTTGCCTGGTATAAGGCTGATCTATTAAATTACAAAGAAGTTTTACAAGCTACAAAAGGATCATTAGTTATTTATATGTGTGCAGGATTAATTTATGATAAACAAATTTGGCAACAGCAATGGCCAATTATTATGCAGAATCTAATTAATGCCGCTAGTGAAACACAGGCCCGGTTAATATTTTTTGACAATGTATATATGTATGGTCTTGTACATGGCCCGATGCTCGAAACCACACCATACAATCCAATTAGCATAAAGGGAGAGGTAAGAGCCCGTATAGCGACCCAATTAATGGACGAAGTAAAAGCAGGAAATATAAAGGCAACAATTGCAAGAGCTGCAGATTTTTATGGTACAGACTCTAAGAACAGCTTCCTGGATATGATGGTATTAGATAAGTATGCAAACGGAAATAATGCGCAATGGATTGGTAATCCAAAAGTATTACACAATTTCACTTACATTCCTGACGCGGGCAAAGCCCTGTATTTACTAGGAAAAGCACCTGAAGCTGGAAATCAGATATGGCATTTACCAACAGCTGCTCCATTAACAGGCACAGATTTCATTGAATTAGCTGCACAGATCTATGAAGTAAAGCCCTCTTTCTCTACAATCAATAAGTTTATGCTTCAATTGGCAGGCATATTTAAAAAGGTAGTTGCAGGAACCGTAGAGATGTATTATCAATATGATCATGACTACATTTTCGACTCTTCTAAGTTTGAAAATACCTTTCAGATCAAAGCAACAAGTTATAGCGATGGAATAAAGCAAATGTCTCAAACCCTCTATAAAAAACAATAGCACAAAACATTTTGTTTTTGTCGCATATACCCCTGTTATCTGTCGACCGTATACCGCTTTTGTGATGTTAAACAGTGCTATATTTATATCAGTAAAACACTAATGCAAAACGATTATGAAAAACTCAATTTATCCATGCCTTGGAATAAAAGGTAAAATTGCGGAAGCATCAGAATTTTATATCCAAACTTTTGGAGGTGCAAAAGTATTACAAACTTCAGATATAGTTATATTAATAGAATTAAGTGGACAAAAATTCATGTTGCTTAATGATGGACCTTCTTCCAGCCCGAACCCATCCATATCATTTATGGTGATGTGTGAATCAGAGGCTGAAACAGAGCAGTACTGGAATAAATTATTAGATGGAGGAAAAATATTAATGGCTCTTGACAAGTATGATTGGAGCCCTAAATATGGTTGGATAGAGGATAAGTATGGTGTTTCCTGGCAATTGTATACAGGAGATAAAGCAGATACGCTGCAAAAGTTCAGCCCAACTTTAATGTTTACAGGAAACAAAGCTGGTCAGGCTAAAACAGCTATTCAGGATTATGTTCAGCTATTTCCAGATTCAAATATTCAGGGAATCTTAAATTATAAACAGGGAGAAGGTGATTCTGAAGAATTTATAAAACATGCTCAATTTAAGATCAATGATTTCGTAATGATGGCCATGGACAGTTCCGCTGATCATAAATTCGGTTTTAATGATGCCATATCATTGGTTGTAGCTTGTGAAACACAGGATGAGATCGATAGGTATTGGACTTATCTAAGCTCTAACGGAGGTCATGAAGTAGCCTGTGGCTGGCTAACGGATAAATACGGAATCAGCTGGCAAATCATACCTAAAGAAATTGTTAAACTGATTAATGATCCTGTTCGTGGACAAAGGGCTATGAATGCAATGATGAAAATGAAAAAATTGATCATAGCAGATTTAGAAAATGCTTAAAATAATTTGGCCAGGTAATTATGCCTGGCCAAATTATTTTAAGCATTCCAGAGAAAGCTTTCTTTCAAAAAGTAATTAAAACTTAATTAACAGCTTTTCAGAAGTAAGCGTATTACTCTTGTAATATTCAAAGAACCATTCCCCATTCTTTTTAAATACAATACCGTTTGAAGAAGGATTGCTTCCAATAAAGTAATCTGGCTGTGAAGTCTTAAATAAAGTTAGAACGATTTTAGGAGTAGTATCTATCAATTGAAATCCATTAGCCGTTGCTTGTGCATATAGTGTTCCTGCTGCATTTTCTGAAGCTACCGAAACAACCTTTTCAACAGGTTTTTGATTAACAGGTGGACTAACAACAGGTGCTGCTACGATTGGCTGTGCAACTACAGGTGTACTTACCACAGCCTGTGCTTTGGTTTGTGCATTTGGAACATAAGCATAAGGCGTTTCGTCAAGCGATGTAAAGGCGTCTCTTAAAGCAAGGTTATAGGATACGCTAAACTCTTTTTCTCTGCTCTTCCCCTCTTTACTTTTAAAGACAATGTTATTCTGACAATCTTTTAGCAACAAGGTAAGATTGGTACTAAACATCCCGTTTTTCTCCAATATATCAACAAGTAAAGCACTACATTTATTATTGGCAATTTCCTGAGGGAGCTCATTTTCATAATAAACTGTAAAACCTTTATCTTCTAATAAAGCTTTTGTTAACGCATTTAACCGATACTGATTGGGTTGTTTTAAAAAGCTAAATTTCTCTGGCACCATTACATACTTGTAATTATTAATGGTATTCTGAGCATAAGTCGAAACAGAAAGTAATAACAGGAGTAAAAAAGTATACTTTTTCATAGCATATATATTTTCAAGGGTATATTAAGAAGTTAACCATTCTTATTACACAAATATATAATTCTAATTACCTTATTTGATACTCATCACAATTTTAGGAAATAAAAAATTCTTCTGTATACTTTTTGAACTTATCCATAATCGACTGCCATCCCTCCCTTTGCATTTCAACAGGGTTTTCATTTTCAGCATCAAAAGATTCAGTAACTGTTGTTCCTTGATCATTTGATTCAAAGGTGATCTTTACTTTTCTATCATCACCAAGCGTATAGGCAATAACTTCATGAGTCTTAACATCATCATATATTCCTCCAAAATCAAAACCAAAACTTCCATCCCTTGCCTCCATACGTGATGAAAATGATCCTCCTACTCTTAAATCATTCTCAGCTTTCGGAGTATGCCAATCTTCAGAAGCACTATTCCATTTGATAATATGCTCTGGTTTAGTCCATGATTCCCATACCTTTTCAACAGGTAGATTAACGGTGGTTTGTACTGTAATAACTGTTTTATTTGTCGTTTCCATAACTTAAATATTTAATATCAATACTGTACTGTAAAGATAACTCAGCTATAAACAATTAATACAGTGTAATGCCGACATATCGAAGGGGCGATTGCGACAAGTCTATAAACGAATGCTTAATATGTCTTTAATCGCATAATCGATTCTTTTAAATAAAAACTGATAGCCGCTATCTGTAAGGCGTTTGGGTAATACCCATCTGCTTTTTAAAATCAGTTCAGTTTCTGTACCGATAACCTTTGCTCCCAACTCCAATAACCATGCTGGAGATGGCAGTCCTAGTGGAATACCATAAGCGTTACGGATAGATCGCATCAAATCTGTATTTTTTATTGGCTCCGCTGCAGTACAATTGATTATACCATTTAATTCTTTGTGCTCAATGAGCCATTCAGTACATTTTGCAGCATCCTGCTCATGAATCCAGGAAACATATTGCTCGCCATCTCCTTGCTTCCCTCCCAACCCAAATTTCACCAGGTTAAGTAGGCGAGGAAAAGCACCATCACTCCTACCCAAAACTATCCCCATACGTAATGCTACTTTTCTTGTTGATGGTGTGTTTACTTCAAAGAAGGTTTGCTCCCATATCTTGCAAACATCAATTGAAAAACCGTAACCAATATCGCCAGTATCTTCATCCTGCGGACGATCCTCCGCATGGCGGTAAATAGTAGCCGACGTAATATTTATCCAAAGTTCAGGAGGCCTATTCAATTTAGCCATTGCTTTTCCTAAAAGTACAGTTGGGTTGACTCTAGAAGATATGATCTCTGCTTTATTCTTTTCAGTATACCTGCAATTCACATTTTTTCCACAAAGATTTACCAGGAGTTCGGCTCCATCTAACACTTGTTCCCACCCACCTTCATCAACTCCATTCCAAATGACTGTTTTAATATTTCCATTTACTGGAGCAGCTTTACGACTTAACACAATTACTTCAGTAGCCAGGTCACGATAATAATTTGCCAATACATTTCCAAGATAACCATTACCACCAGCTAAAACTATTTTATGATATTTCATATTCATGCGATTAAAAAGATGATCAATAAAACTGCAACTCGATACAATACCCAGGTAAAGGTTAAAGTCCAGCCAAGTTTCAAAAGTCTAGTCCTACGGATATGCTCCAGCAGCATCAAACCAGCTACAGCCAAAAACCATAAGACATAAAACAGAGGATCCAGATTCAGCCATGCAGCCACTAACAATGCTGGCAACAGTAACAATGCCCCTGCGAAAGAGATCGTCATCATATTTCCCAAATAAGCCCATACCTTCTTCTTATTAACCAGAAACACAATTCCTCCCTGAAAAATGATTTGTGCCCCACAAACAAAATACTCCCGGTAAGCATGTCCTGCAGGCAGCATATCTGCCATTAAATTGGTATATCCAGAAAGTATCCAGGCAGTAACAAACCAGGTAAAAACCAAATAAATGATTCGATAGTGCAACTTAAAGCTAGGTTGATACTGAAAATCCTCTCCTTTTACTGGAGGAACAATCACCCTTCTGTTATAAGCAATAAAAGCATAAACTTTACTCATCAACCATACAAAAGGCTTAAACTTAAATAGAGGGCCTAAAAAAGGCACTACCATTGCAAATATTTTAAACAGACTTTCTATTCCATAAGTAACCTCTCCTGTTTCCTGATTTACCAATGCTATTTCATTTGCTGCACGTTGCCTATCTACATTCGGACAAACTTGTATGGGCAGTTCCTGATAAGATGCACGTCCATCCTGTTCTAAAAGACCAGTACTTACAAATGCGCTGGTATATATCCTACACATCGGACATTCTTCATCGAATAAAATCAAATGATTTTTAAGCGTTTTCATGACTTATTAATTAATGCAAACCTATTTGAACATTTTAAAAATTGAGCCCCAAAACCAGCTTTCTTCAGCCTTTAACATGGTATCTAAGGTTTTATCAACATTTTTAGCGAGTTTATTAATGTCCTTAACAGATTTACTGAATGTATTAAACTCTGGATCTTTATCATCTCCTTGAACATTGGACAACTCATCAAGTATTTTCAATACCGGATCCAACTCTCTCTTTCTTCTTTCTTTTGCTACTTGCCTGGCGATATTCCAGGTATCCTTGTCAGCATAAAAATATTCTTTACGCTCGCCTGCCTTATGTTGCTTTTCAACCAATCCCCAGCCAATCAAATCTCTTAAAGTCATATTGGCATTACCTCTGGAGATGCTCAAATCATCCATAATTTGTTCTGTAGTCAATGCTTCAGGAGAAATTAGTAACAAGGCATGCACCTGGGCCATTGTACGGTTAATCCCCCATTCAGAGCCCAATTTACCCCAGGCTTCAATAAATTTTTGTTTCGCTGCTGCTAGTTCCATAACCAAAGATAGTAATTAATATTAAACTTTCAGTAATTACTGAAAGTTTAATATTAATTAGAAATCATTTCTTTACCAAGCTTTAACTAAGGGCATACATCAATGCAAATAAACTTCGCTAAATTTGTATCATATGAATAATGAAATTGCAGTTATATTTGATATGGATGGCGTGATCTGCCATACAAACCCTTACCACTCTCTTGCCTTTCGTGAATTTTTTGCTGCCAGAGATTTAGCACCTTCTGATGAAGAATTTGCTGAACATATGTTTGGCAAAAGTAATAGTTATATTTTAAGCCATTTTTTTAAACGTCCTGTTACAGGTAATGAACTTTTAGAACTTGAACAGGAAAAAGAAAGTCTTTTCAGGAAAATATATGAACCTCATATTGTTCCAATAACTGGTATTGTTGAGTTTATATCAGACTTAAAAAATAATGGAGTGAAATTGGGTGTAGCTACTTCTGCTCCTTATGCCAATCTGGATTTGATATTGAGCAAAATTGATATCCGTAAAAAATTAGGTTCTGTACTAGCTAGTGAAGATGTAAAAAAACATAAACCAGATCCTGAAGTTTATTTAAGTTCTGCAGCTAATCTTGTGGTATCTCCTGAGCAGTGCCTGGTATTTGAAGATTCATTTTCTGGTGTATCAGCTGCTTTAAATGCTGGAATGCGTGTAGTCGGAGTATTAACTTCTCATACTAAAGAAGAACTTCCTCCTTGCAATGCATATGTTAACGATTATAGTGATCTTTCTTACAGCAAGATCATTGAACTGTTCAATAAATAATCTGTTAGTATTAAAACCCTCTGCATAAAATGGAAGAAGAAAATAAGAATCCCTACGTACAGTTTAATGCACAAATATTAAAGGACTGGAAAGCAAACGGTGTAGATTATATCAAACTTGTAGAATTAGATACAGACCTTGCCATAAAGTTTTTTGAACTGATTCCAAACTCTGAGATTCCAGATGCGGGTGAAACGATCTATCATATCGATTCGGAAGACATTACTGAACTTTTACAACCCATTAAGCACGTAAAGTTTTTAGTCCATGAAATTTATCTGGAGGAAGAGGAATAATCTCCCCTCCAGATAAAATAAAATTTCGAATTATCAGCCTAGCTTTATTTCAAACAAGCTGAATGAACCATTTTGGTAATGTTTTGGAAGCCCTTCTGTGTGCTTTAGTTTTACTACTCCAAGATAATTGAAGCCACAACTTACATAATAATTGTTCAATCGCTCATTACCACTACCTGTATCCATTCTTACATACGACTTTCCATTTTCTAATGCATACTTTTTTACCCATGCTACTATGTGTTTTACGAAGTGTTTACCTCTAAACTTTGGATTTGTAGCTATACGGTGTATATAAATTGCAGGATCTTCATCTTTTTCTTCCCAAATTAAAGGATCATTTAAAGTCAAAGTAAAAACACAGGCTAGTTCATCATCAATAACAATCTGCCATTGAAGTTTCTCGTCTATGGTCTTTTCAACCATACTTCTTTCAAATCCCTGCCACTTTAATATACCTACCTCGCCCTGATAATCTGTAGCATAATCATAAAGTTGGAAAATTGCATCTATATCCTTCTGGGTACTTTGTTTAAACTCCATTTTGTATCTAATTTCTCCTTGTAAATCTATACACTTTTAATAAAACAGAACGTTTATTTAGCATTTAAATATGAAAAGATTATTTCATATTTAAAATTTGCATATTGATCAGGTTATATAAATATCATTTTTTCTAAATTCCAAAAATACCTCAATCCAACAACTTAATTTGCTCAAAAAATAATAATATGAGCATCATAAAAATAACTAACACAGAAATTCTTTCAGATAATTGGTATACACTAAAGAAAATTAGCTTTGAAATAACCAGAACTGATGGTTTTAAGTCCATACAGGAAAGAGAAGCATACGACAGAGGAAATGGAGCTACAATACTTCTTTATAACAAAGCACAAAAAACGGTTGTACTTACTAGGCAATTCCGAATGCCAACTTTTCTCAACGGAAATGAAACAGGTTACCTAATTGAATGTTGTGCTGGTTTACTTGACAAGGACAATGCTGAAGATTGCATTAAAAAAGAAACTGAAGAAGAAACAGGTTATAGAATAACTTCGGTAGAGAAAGTTTTTGAAGCTTATATGTCACCTGGTTCAGTTACAGAATTGATTTACTTCTTTGTCGCTGAATATTCGAATGAGATGAAAGTAAATGAAGGTGGAGGATTAAAGGAAGAGAATGAGCATATAGAAGTCCTTGAATTACCATTTTCAAAAGCAATTGACATGATCAGAACTGGGGAAATTAAGGATGGAAAAACAATTATGTTGTTACAACATGCCCTAATTTATAAGCTCTTATAAACCGATGTATTGGGATTGAAATTACTATAAACAAGAAAAGCCGGTAGTCATTTGAACTACCGGCTTTCTTTAAGATTTGGCACCGACCTACTCTCCCACGTGTTACCGCAGTACCATCGGCTCTGGTGG